>Ga0209700_100036_pt1 | contig 187888 bp, 187 predicted proteins | sample SiratroredBW_FD_187528 | JGI IMG/M metagenome (GOLD analysis project Ga0209700, IMG submission 187528) | Root nodule microbial communities of legume samples collected from California, USA - Siratro red BW (SPAdes) (version 2) | ecosystem: Host-associated > Plants > Roots > Nodule | place: USA... | reverse complement strand
TTGAGCACGGAGGAAGGGCAGAATTTCGGTGACAGTGCACCAAATTCATTCGCCAGACGCCCTGCGCCCCCGCGCCTTCGATCAACGCTAGCGGCGCCTGAATTGAGTGCACTGTCACCGTAACTCCGTAAAACTCCAGCTGCCGCTGTTTCCACGCCCTAACGTCGGCTTGCGGGGGCGAACGGACCAGGACGAATATGGCGGCGACGTCCCCATGTGACCTCCAGCAGACGTTCGCTGGGTCGACTTTTGTTCTGGCGTCGCGCCGGTTCCGGGTGCACACTGGTTCTATCACCGCACGGCGCTGTGCTTTGATCGGTGATGAGAACGCCGGTTTGCGCTCCCTCCCAATTCACGCAGGGAAAGGAGAGTGCCATGGGAAGATACTCACAATCCCACATTGACGACAACCTGAACGCGGAACGTGCCCGCATCATAGCGGAACTGGAAAATACGCAGCCAGGACCACAGCGTGATCTTCTAGAAAGCAAACTGCGCCAGCTCGAAACCGCTTCTCATATAGATGAATGGCTGACGTCGCCGGGTCTGCAACCCCCCGAGGAATAAGGCCGTCTCAGGCCGACCGAGCGCGTAGGGGTCAGCAGATAGCGAGAGGTCTTTCGATGACTATTACCCTCAACCACACCATCGTCCCTGCCCGCGACAAGAGGGCAGCGGCGCAATTTTTTGCGTGCATTTTTGGCCTCCATGCCGATGCGAAAGACGGCCATTTCGCGCCGGTACGTATCAACGACACGCTCACGCTCCTCTTCGACGACGACGAGGCGTTCGAGAGCCACCACTACGCCTTCCACGTCAGCGATGCCGAGTTCGATGCCATCTTCGGCCGCATTCGCGAGGCGAATCTCGCCTATGGCAGCGCACCCTGGAGCCTCGACGACGGTAAGCTCAACGACTGGAACGGCGGCCGCGGCGTCTATTTTCGCGACCCTGACGGCCACGTGCTAGAACTCATGACCGTACCGCAGTGAGCCGCTACAGCGATGAGGCGATCGAGGAAATTGTCGTTGTGTCGTGTGTGAGATCATCTGATATTACGGCGACTGTGCACAAATTCATTCGCCAGATGTCCTGCTCCCCGCGCCTTCGATCGACGCTAGCGGCGCCTGTCAATTGAGTGCACAGTCACCGTACTTCCGAGGGGTTGACATTGAGGTCAACAAACTCCGAGATACGGCGCAAGAGCGGGACTTTGGTGAGCCGGCAGAGCTCGTAGGATGGGTAGAGCGAAGCGAAACCCATCGAGGGCCTCGTTGCCTGACGAAACATGATGGGTTTCGCAAGTGCTCTAGAGTATTGGGTCTATCCGCAAGAGGAACACCCAAGAACCAAGTGCGTTTACGCGCGGAGGGCTTTGGAATGAAGCCGACGAAGCAGCTCAAGCAGCAGGCCCTGGTAGCCGAGCGGGCGGCTCGGGAAACCGCAGACGAGTTCGTGTCGCGGCAGTTGAAGGCGTTGGCCTCAGGCTTCAGGGCCCAAGCAAAGGTCATCAAGAAGAAAAAGAAGAAGGGGCCTAGCCGCCCCGCCTGAGGCGCTATTGAAGACCCCGTCCACCCGATGGCTGGGTCAGGTCAATGGCTCTCCAATAGACACTGGCAACAACAGGCACCGTCGGGGTCTCGACGCAGCGTCCCATAGGAACAGGTCGACAAGTCGGAATCAATGATCAAGCGGTGCCGGCATGCTCCTTCTGCATGTTGGCACTGAAAGCCCCGTGGCGTCGTCGCTGCGGGGCTTTCCTTGAGGAGGCCGTCATGAGGATCGCGCAGGCAATGAGCCCGCACCTCTGGTGCTTTTCGGCATGGCCGTTCTCCCTGTCATCGCAGTGCTGGCGTGGTTCGCGTTCTGACTTCAATTGACGATATTCCGAGGCGCACTTCGGCTCGGCAGGGCCACTTAAACCCCTTTGCCTTTCCTGTTGAGCTAAGAGCGCCGGCACGCGGAGTCGAGCTGACTTAGTCTCTCAATGTTGCGAGTTCGTCCATGGAAAGGGGAATCGATTTGTATGGCCTCCTGAGATGAGGAAGCACTCACGCAATCGAGAGCGCAAAGGGCAGGTGGCACGCAATTGTCACGCGAACCCCTGCACCATGTTTGAATTTGCTGCTATTTAATGCCCGTCGTGTCGAAACGGGCGGAAACTTCCTACAACGTTCTGAGAAGGATAAGAAACATGCGATACCTCCACACCATGCTGCGCGTGCGCAATCTCGATGTCGCGCTGAAGTTTTACCAGGATGCGCTGGGCTTGAAGGAGGTGCGGCGGATCGAGAACGACAAGGGGCGCTTCACGCTGGTGTTCCTGTGCTCGGCGGACGATCTCGAAGCGCTGAAGAAGCAGCCGCAAACGCGCGGCGCGCCGCTGGTCGAGCTCACCTATAATTGGGACGAGGAGAAGTACGGCGAGGATCGCTTCTTCGGCCATCTCGCCTATGAGGTCGACGACATCTACGCCACGTGCGAGAAGCTGATGAAGGCCGGCGTCACCATCAACCGGCCGCCGCGCGACGGCAACATGGCCTTCGTCCGCTCGCCCGACCTGCACTCGATCGAGCTGCTGCAGAAGGGCGAGCCGAAGCCGCCGCAGGAGCCCTGGTCGTCGATGCCGAATACCGGCCACTGGTAAGGCACTCGGCAGGAACAAGGCCCCTCGCCCGCCGTTCTCTTCGCAACGAAGCCGATTGGAGGAGGATGCGATGGCGAGAGGGCTGTTGCTGTGGCTGCTTGGCGTGCCGATCCCGGTGATCATTCTGTTGTGGTTGTTCTTCGGCCGCTGAGCGTCGCGTTGAATTTGCAATGAAGGCTCCGCCCCGGGCGGAGCTTTTTGCATGAGGGACTCGGCGCAATCGCGCATCGCTCGATGAGGCGAATTCCGCTATCAACCGCGCGAGGTGGACTTGTAGCCCGGACGGAGCGCAGCGTAATCCGGGACCGCCGCGGTCGAAGCCCCCGGATTGCGCTTCGCTCCATCCGGGCTACGACACCGAAGAACGCCGCGGAGAGACGCCTCATGCCTGACACCAAGCTGACGATCTGGGGCCGCGCCAACTCGGTCAACGTGCAGAAGGTGCTGTGGTGCCTCACCGAGCTCGGCTTGGCTTACGAGCGCATCGATGCCGGCATGCAATACGGCAAGACCCGCGAGGCCGAGTATCTGGCGATGAATCCCAACGCGCGGATCCCGACGCTGGTCGAGGGCGAGTTCGTGCTGTGGGAATCCAATTCGATCATGCGCTATCTCTGCCTCGCGCATGGGCGCGGCACGCCGATCTACCCCGAGGCGCCGAAGCAGCGCGCCAGTATCGACCGCTGGCTCGATTGGACGCTGTCGACGGTGCAGCCGGTCGACCGCCCGGTGTTCTGGGGCATCGTGCGCACCGCGCCCGCCGAGCGCGACATGATCCAGGTGCAGCGCGATGCCGATGCCGCCGCCGAGGTCTGGGCCATCGCCGACCGCGTGCTCTCGTCGCGCCGCTTCATCGAGGGCGATGCGTTCACGCTCGCCGACATCGCGGTCGGCTCCTATGCGCGGCGCTGGCTCGGCGTCGAAGGCATCAGCCGGCCGGCGCAGCCGCACCTCACCCGCTGGCTCGCCGAGCTCGGCAAACGGGTAGGATTTGCACAATTCGTCGCACCGCCGATGTCGTGACCGCTGGTGCGGCGTAAGTCGCGCTGATCGCGGGAGGAATCGCCGTTGTGGCGCAACCGTCCGGCGTCACGGCAGCGCTTGACGGCTCCTGTGCATGGGGTTGTTTTCGCATATTTTGTTGTGGTGCTAGGGCGTTCTCGAGCGAAGTGGATACCGGTTCGCGTGAAGAAAATGCGTCAAACCAAGAATCTAGAACTTCGGTTCTGATTCAATCAGAACCGATAATGCTCTAGAGCCACCCGCGCTCGACCAGCAGCACGCAGATGATCAGCGCTAGCGTCACCGCTGCGGTAGCGAGCCGCGCGGTCCAGCTCAGGCCGCGGCCGACCCACAACAACAGCGCGCCATACATCAGCACGGGGATGAGGATGTCGAGCCGCAACAGGTCCGGCGCCATGGGCCCTCAGCGCCGGATGCTGGTGTCGATGCTGACCGAGCCGCCGATCTTGACGCAGGTCCCGGTGCCCTCGACCATGACGAAGCGCGGGCCATAGGAGGCGCAGGAGCCTGCCTTCGCCGTGCCGGCCGTGCTGCCCTTCAGCGGCAGCGTCTTGCCGGTCTCCGTGCCCGCCTGCGGCCGCTCGGCGGGCGGCAGGCGCAGGCTCTCAGCCGCGGTGGCGGAGGTGGCCAGCAACGAGATCAGGATGAGGAGCGGCGTGCGCATGGCCGCCTTGTAGCCCGGACCGGCCGCGCGCGCCATCCGGGTCGGGCACCGCGATGTCAGAGGAACTTGATGCCAGCCGACTTGCCGCGGCGCCAGACCACCTGGCAGCTCCGCCCGGTGCGCGCATCGCGAGCGAAAGCCATCCGGATCACGCCAGGAAGCTGGCTCGCATCCTCGTCCATCGTGATCTTCGCGCCGGTCGCCGAGATGTCCTGGACAAGGCAATGCCGCGCCGCGAATCCGCCGTCGAGCGTGATCCAGGCGTGCCGCGACAGCAGCTTGCGCTCTGCGCGCTTCTTGGGCGGTGGCATAGGAAAATCTCCTACTCCAGCGCTACCCAGGGAACCCTAAGAAACCGTTGAATTCGCCCCCGGATGATTCCGGGGCCGACGCTTGTCCACCGCGGGCAAAAGACCGTTCCCGAACGGCTTGCCCGGGAGCGCAAAGGCCACTATACGTTCGCCCGCTGCAAGCCGCCGGGCACTGTTCGGCCGGCCAGCGGCCGTGTCGCGGAAAGCGGCGGGGCCCTGCGTTTGCTCCCTTCGTCTATCGGTTAGGACGCCACCCTTTCACGGTGGAGAGAGCGGTTCGATTCCGCTAGGGAGCGCCACATTTCCAAGATATCTTTGATTTGGTTTCGCTTTTTGCGCGATTGGCAAACCACTATCCCGCTCAAGACGCGCGGTTGAGGAAGATCGGCAGCCCCCGCTTGTTGGAATAGAGAGGACGGTACCGCTCCGTGTTGTACGTACTGGCGACGTCCAGTTTGCGCGGCCCGAGCTTGGCGTCAGGGATAGGCACAAGGTCGTAGCGGCCTTCGACCAGCGCTGACATGAGGCCGGACTTGCCTTCCAGAATGGCATCATAGGCCATGTTGCCAAAAGTCAGGGCGACGAGCTTGTCGATGAAGTCAGGATCGCCCGAGCGCAGATCGTAAGTGAGATCAGAGACGATGGTCTCCTCGCCGGCGCGCCCCTTGATCTCGTCGGCAAGGGCTTCGGCCACGTTCGTCCTTTTGCGGTGACCGTAGGCGTCCGGTTCGCCGTATTCCTGCATCTTGTAGCCCTCCCACTGGGCGCCTTCGCTCAACACGATCAGCGCGTAGTTGCTTGGGTTGGCGCGTTTCTCCTCGAGCAGCAAACGGATCAGCTTGTCGAGATTGACTTTGTACTCCGGGATCACGCATCGGATCGAGGTCGCGTAGGCCGTGTAGAGTGCCGTAAATCCGGCATCGCGGCCAAAGATGCGGAAAATGCCAATTCGCTCGTGTGAGCCGATAGTGGTGCGCTGGCGCTGGACGGCATCGCTGGCGCGGGTGATCGCGGTCGAGAAGCCGATGCAATATTCGGTGTTGCGGACGTCGTTGTCCATCGTCTTCGGGATGGCGATGATCTTCACGCCGAGTCCGCTGAGCTTGTCCGCATAACTTAGCGTGTCGTCACCGCCGATGGCGATGAGGTGTTCGATGCCGAGCCCCGATAAGTTCGCCAGTACCCGGCTGGTGACGTCCCAGCTCTTGGTTGCGACGCCGCCCTTGGTACTCTCCGACATTGGAAGGTCTTGGCCAGCCAGATGATCCGGCAGCTTTTTCATTTTGGAGGGATTGGTGCGGCTCGAGTGCAGCACGGTGCCGCCGCGTCGATCGATGATGCGCGTGTTTTCGCGGTTGAGTGGGATGAGGTAGTGGGATTTGCTGGCGGGGTCGTCGAGGTTAAGGTGCGTGAGGGCCTCCCAACCGCGGCGGAGACCGATGACCTCGATGTCGTCCTCGGTCCCGCGATAGGTCACCGTCTTGATGATTGCGTTGAGACCGGGGACGTCGCCGCCGCCGGTGAGAATGCCGATGCGTTTCCTCGTCACGCCCCACCTCCCAGTATGGCATGTCGCAATTCTCTACGCGGCCGCTTCCGGCTTGCGCTCCTCGCGCAGGCGGAAACGCTTCAGGAGTGCGGATACGGTGTCGCGGAAGCCGCCATACTCCAATTCGGAATAAGGCAGCATTGCAGCGCCGGACCAGCCTTGGCTGCGCATCTCGATTGCCTTGCTTTGCGCGCGCCGGCGTACCTCGTCCCACGCCGGATTGTCGAAGAAATCGGTATAGGACTCGGAAAAGCGGCCTTCCTTGTCGATCGAAAAACCGACGCAGGAAACGATCGGCAGGCAGTACATGCCAGTCACTGGTGTATTGATCGGGACGGGCATCAGTGGCATCACATGCGAGCCGCGCGCATCGCCACCCACGAAGTGTGCCTTGGCGAAGGGAGAGACGATTTCCTCGGGCGCGGGAAAAATTCCCTGGTTCCTGATGATCGCGACCGGATCATCCTTGCCGGTGTACTTGCCTGCGATCGCGTGAAGACGCTGCGCCGACACGGCGGCGGCAACCTCGCCATAGGTTTGAGAAACGATGCGATCAATGCCAAAGCGCTCGTTGTCGCGAAGCAGCGCGGCAATGTGGTAATTGTCCGCGGGCGCGTCGAGTTCGATCACGCTGTCGCCAGCGGTGTGATCCATGTCGATGACATGGAAACGGAAGCCCCTGATCATCGGCGGCAGCATCAGCCCAGCGCAATACATGGGATCGGCGAAGGCGAGGTAGAGCGGCAGGTTGTAGGCGCCGGGGCCGCACTTGTCGGCGGCGAACACCATGAAGGACTCCGCGGGTCTCGGACTCGAGAGGCTGTGGTCGAAGCTGAGCTCGGCGACGCCCGGCCCGGCACCGCGAATGTTTCCTGAAGGTGCATCTGCGAGAAGATCTTGGCCGGCGCCGTAGAGACCGGAAGTCTTCGCAACCGAAGTGGCCGCGAGAAACGCCTTCCAGGCGAATTGATGGATCTCGGAGCTCCCCTCGCCCCGTGTGTGCGTCATGATGATCGCAATGTCGTCGCCGGTGTGGCAGACAAAACCATCGATCAACAGGCCATTGCAGATCGCCTTGGCGACCTCGCCCTCGACGGCCGCCATCATGCGTGTCGACGGCTTCGTATGTCCGCCGACGGAGCCAATGTCAGCCTTGATGACTGAAAGGGTAAGTCTCATGAGCGTTCTCCCCGCGCAAGCTCAACACCTCAGCCTCGGCGCTTGCTGCGCCGGGGCGACGGCGCTGCTCATTCCCGAAAACGAACGCCTAATGTCGGGATTAGGTTCCAGCCCTAGGTCAAATAGCGCTCCGCACTGAGTGCGCGACCTCGCCCTTTTTCGTTGTGAATTTGCGCAGCGACTTATCGCGTAGGCCGGGACCGCGCGTTTACCAGAAATTTACCCCTACTCCTGAGTGCCGGTATCATTTGCTTAGAATTTGACTGCTACCGTGGAACTACGGAAGCAATCCCCAACATCATTGGCACTTCATGTCCGTCGCAGAGTTCCTCAGGCAACGTGCAGTGGACGTCACCGTGAGCGGCAGCTACTCGCTGCCGCGCTGGTACGATTGCGAGGGCAAGCTCCGCAGATTCGCCTGCCGGACCAAGCGCGTCTCACCCTTCCGGATGATCGTGGACGTGCCTGTCGTCGGCAAGGTCGGCGAGCGCGTCACCTCCTACTTCGAGGATTTCGGCGAATTCCAGTGCACGATCAGCGCGACGCTGAAGTCGGGCTTCCTGATGGAGCTCGACATGACGCGGGCACGGCGCGCATGGATGTCTGAAAAGCTGACCTGGCTCGAGAAGAAGCAGAAGGACGCCAGCGTCCAGGAGCTGCGGCGCGATGCGCGTTTCGTTCCGCAGGTCTCACACACGTTCCTGACGCTCGCCGACGGCAGCACCCATCCGTGCTTCATCATCGACGTCTCCACGGCCGGCGTCGCGATCTCATGCGAATACGACCCGCCGGTCGGAACCCCGCTTGCAGTCGGCGCCTGCGTCGGCCGCGTGATCCGTAAGTTCGGCCACGGCTTTGCGGTCAAATTCGCCGAGAAGCAGTCCCGGGACGACCTCGTCCGGCTGATTGTCCGCACGCCCTTGCTGCAGTCGGCCTGAGAAAAATCGCTGCCCTATCGCGGCCCCAATGCGGGATCAGCTTATGGCCTGCGCCTCGCGCCTGATGTCATCTTTTGCAGACTTGCGATCGGGGGACCGAATGGCAGTCGACAAGATTGATAAGATCACTTGGGACAGGGTCGGCCGGGTCACCGAGCCCGGACGCTACATGTACACCTTCGGCTGGCTCACCATCACCGCCGGCGATCTCGATATCTGGAAGCAATATCCGCAGGCCGCGTTCACGCTGCTGGAGCTACCGGCAGAGCCGGACGCCCCCATCGGCGGGGAATTTCATCTCGGGGCCTTCGATATCGCCCCCAGCGCGCTGCCGTTCAGCACCCACTGAACGCGGGAAACGCCGTTGCCGGGGGCGATGGTCGCCTTCGCGGCCACGCGTGCATGTGAATCGAAGAAACCTCCGCATTCCCTTGATCTGGCTTATCAATCAGTCCAGATGACGGCGCCCGACTGTTGCCATTGGTGACGAACAGGTTCTGTCATGCAATTGATTGCGCACGTCTTTGACGTTCGGCGGCGCCCCTATGAACGCCGGCTGTCGCGCTTGTTAAGCGAAGCAACAGCCGGCTCATGACACATGGTCGCATCGGTGGACGTAGATTAGCGGATCAAGGGAACCTATTTTCGGCGCCGATGTACCTGATTGAATCATTACCCACCGTCATCGGAACTGCCGCCATTGCCCCGGCGCTGCTGATGTTGTGGCTCGTTATTGCCGCCGAGGAGCGCCCAGGGCCGCCCGCCCAGGTCTGGACCGCCTTCCTGCTCGGCGCGGCCAGTATTTCGCTGCTGGGCCTCGCCCGCGCCCCCTTCTCCAGGATGATCGCAGCGCCCGCCGACCCCTGGGCCGCGCTCGCCATGCATTCGGTCTTCGGCGTCGCGCTGCCCGAGGAAGCCGTCAAGGTGATCGCCATCGTAGTGGTCTCCTCGACCAAGCGGCGGACTTTCGCCAATCCGATGGACACGGTGGTCTATGGCGCCGCGGTCGGCCTCGGCTTTGCCGCTTATGAGAACCTCGCCTACCTCGTGCAGCATGCCGAGATGTGGCGCTCGCTGGCCGCCCTGCGCAGCGTGCTGACGGTGCCCTTCCATGGCGCGCTCGGCATCATCGCGGGCGCGTACCTCACCATCGCTCGGGCTGGCACGGCGCTGGGCGCCAACCGCCACAATCGCGACTGGGCCCGCCTGTCCAGCCGCCTGCTGATCTTCGCGGGCCCGCTCGCGTTGCATTCGGCGTTCGATTTCCCGCTGCTGACCCTGCAGCGCATGCCGGATCTGGACCCGACGCTCCGGATGTGGCTCGGCGCAGCGAGCCTGTTGATCGGCTTCAGCTCGATCGCCTTCGCCATCCGTCTGGTCCGGCGGGTCGCGCGCCACCACGCGCCCCGGACAGATATTGCGCGGGAGCGGCTCAGCCAGCTGCGCCGGATGTGGGCGCTGCTGCTTGCCGGCGGCGGCATCGGATTTCTCGGCCTTGCCTTCGTGCTGACCTCGATCCATCACTGGCTGATCAATCCCGAGCGCAATCTGACGCTGGCCCTGATCCCGATCGGCTTCGTCTCGATCCTCCTTGGTCTTGCACTTCTGATTGTCACGACCGCAATCTACATTCTCGGCCGCAACCGCATCCGCACCAGCGCGGAAGGTTTTTCATCGGCGCCCGGCGGCGGTTGAGCCCGCGGGATGGCGAGCGCGCCGCGCGCATACTAGATTGAGCCCAGCCCTCTCGTTCTGGAGCCTGCCGATGACATCGCCCGAGGAGTTTTCACGGATGCAGTCCGCGATGAGCCAGGCAGTCAAGGAGCATTGGAAGGCCTTTCTGTTCGAAGGAATCCTGCTCGCCGTACTCGGCATTGCCGCGCTGATCCTGCCGCCGCTCGCGAGCCTTGCGACCGCGATCTTCCTCGGCTGGATGTTCCTGATCAGCGGCATCGGCGGATTGATCGTGACTTACTGGGCGCGCAGCACGCCCGGCTTCTGGTGGTCGCTGATCTCCGCCGCGCTGGCGGTGCTCGCCGGCGGAATTCTGCTGGCCCGACCGATCCAAGCGGTGCTGACGCTGACCATCGTGCTCGGTGCCTACTTTCTCGCCGAAGGCGTCGCCACCATCATGTATGCGCTGGAGCACCGCCGCGAACTGAGCAGCCGCTGGTCGTGGCTCCTGATCGCGGGCTTCGTCGACATCGCGATCTCCTTCATGGTGATCGCCGGCCTCCCGAGCTCGGCGGAATGGGCGATCGGCGTCCTCGTCGGTATCAACCTGCTGTTCGGGGGCGCCACCCTGATCGGCATGGCGCTGGCAGCACGCAAGAGCAACACTTGAGACGCCTCGTCGCGTCTTGTGCCGTTTGGGGGGTGACAACCCGCCAACGGCGCGCTATATGGCCTGTCATGATCACCGTCGCCACCAGCTATTTTTGGTACTTTAGCTACGACAGCTCGCTGGCGGCGGGAGGATCGCGCTCAATCTGACACATTGCAGCAAACGTCCGAACAAGCCGCCAGACCTGGCGGCTTTTTTGTTGGCCGGCAGGTTCTAAACACAGACAGGAGCCCGCCGTGCTGAGCACGACCGACGATCTTCGTATCCGCGAACTGAAAGAGCTGAACACGCCGGAAGAGGTGATGCGGGAAGTCCCGCGCACGCTCACCGCGACGCGTGTGGTGATGGCGGCGCGTAACGCCATCCATGCGATCCTCAACGGCCAGGACGACCGCCTGCTGGTCGTGGTGGGCCCCTGCTCGGTGCATGATCCCAAGGCCGCGCTCGACTACGCCGAGCGCCTCGCACATTTGCGCGAGGACCTCGCCGACCAGCTCGAGATCGTGATGCGGGTCTATTTCGAGAAGCCGCGCACCACGGTCGGCTGGAAGGGCCTGATCAACGATCCCGATCTCGACGGCAGCTTCGACATCAACAAGGGCCTGCGGCTGGCGCGCAACGTGCTGTCGGCGGTGAACAATCTCGGCCTGCCCGCCGGCACCGAATTCCTGGACATGACGACGCCGCAATACATCGCCGACCTCGTGTCATGGGCAGCGATCGGCGCGCGTACGACCGAGAGCCAGATCCATCGCGAGCTGGCGTCGGGACTATCCTGCCCGGTCGGCTTCAAGAACGGCACCGACGGCAACGTGCGGATCGCAGCGGACGCGGTGAAGTCGGCCTCGCATCCGCATCACTTCATGGCGGTGACCAAGCTCGGCCGTTCGGCGATCGCCTCGACCGCAGGCAACGAGGACTGCCACATCATCCTGCGCGGCGGCAGCAAGCCGAACTATGACGCGGCAAGCGTCGCCGCCGCCTGTAACGAGCTGACCAAATCGGGCGTCGCGCCGCTCGTGATGGTGGATGCGAGCCACGCCAACTCGAGCAAGAAGCCGGATAACCAGCCGCTGGTGATGACCGATATTGCCGGCCAGATCTCAGGCGGCGAGAACCGCATCATGGGCGTGATGATCGAGAGCAATCTCGTCGCCGGCCGTCAGGACGTGGTGCCGGGCAAACCGCTCACCTACGGGCAGAGCATCACCGATGGCTGTATCGACTGGGCGACCACGGCGGGCGTGCTCGAGCAGCTCGCCGACGCGGTCGAGATCCGGCGCAACACCCAGCGCGCAGGGCTGCACGAGCGATCGGCCTGAGGCGTGACGAGGCGAAGTGTCAGTCGCTTGCTCAGTTCCTCACCTCTCCCCAGCGGGGAGAGGTGAGAGATCAGCAGCCGCGGCAGATGCTCTTGATCTTGCGATCGAGCTCAGCGTCTTCCTTATTCGCGGGAGTATTCGGATTGCTCAGATTCTTCTCGCTCGGCACGTCGGCCGCGCGCGGCTGGCGGTGACCGACGGGGGCCGGCAACACCGTTCCAGGGGTCGCGCCGCCCGATGTCGATCCTTTGGAGCCGCCGGTCTGTGCAACCGCCCCGCCCCCGAGCAAGACCACGAGCGACGCTGCCACCATGATCTTTTTCATGTCCGCTTCTCCATTCTCAACCGGCGCACGCTCCAACACCGCTCAGGTTTCGGGCGGATAGAGATGAACGTCGCCGCAATAGTCCACGATACGATAGCGCGTTTCGGCTCCCGCTTCACGCGCATCACCTGCGGTATTTTGTGCCACCGACACATAATTCGGTCCGACCGGCGACTTGCCGGCGCCGCCGGGAATATCGATGACATAGTCAGGCTGACACAACCCTGACACCCGCCCGCGCAACTGCCGCATCAACTCCTGTCCCTGCGCTAGCGTCGTTCGCAGATGCGCAGTGCCCGGCGCGAGATCGCCGTGATGCAGGTAATAGGGCTTGATCCGGCATTCGACGAAAGCTCGCATCAAATCCGACAAAGCGGTGACGCTGTCATTGACGCCGCGCAAAAGCACGGACTGGCTCACCATGGGAATGCCCGCGTCGACGAGCCGCGCGCAGGCGGCACGCGCCGTAGTGGTCAGTTCCCGCGCATGGTTGGCATGCAACGCGACCCAGGTGGTCGCTCCGTCGACCCTGAGCGCGGCGACCATCTCGTCGCTGATGCGCGCGGGGTCGGCCACGGGCACGCGGGTGTGAAGACGGATGATCTTGACGTGATCGATCGCGGCCAGATCGGCCATGATCTCGCTCATGCGGCGCGGCGACAGCATCAGGGGATCGCCGCCGGTCAGGATCACCTCCCAGATTTCGCTATGCGCGCGGATGTAGTCGATCGCCGCACGATAGGCGCTGTCCGAGAGTGCGTTCTCCTTGCCGGGCCCGACCATCTCGCGGCGGAAGCAGAAGCGGCAATAGACCGCACAGACGTGAACGAGCTTGAACAGCACGCGATCGGGATACCGATGCACGATTCCGGGAACAGGCGAGTGAGGATGATCGCCGATCGGGTCGGCGTTTTCGCCCGGCTGCGCGTCCAGCTCGGCTGCGGTCGGAACGAACTGCCGTGCGATGGGATCCTCGGGATCGGCGGTGTCGATCAACTCGACCAGCGCCGGCGTGATCGCCACCGCATAGCGCGCAGCAACGCGTTCGAGCGCCGGCAGCGTCGCTGCGGGCGCCAGACCTTCGGCGACGAGCTCGGCCGGCTCGCGCAAGGTGCGTGCAAGATTTGTCGTCCTCATGTCTCACTTAGCGTTTCATTTACAGGCGGTGACCAGACCACCTGATCAATTCGCGATGCGCCGCTCGCCAGCATGACCAACCGGTCGAAACCGAGCGCGACGCCGCTCGCCTCCGGCATTGCGGCGACTGCGGCCAGAAAGTCCTCGTCCAGAGGATAGGCCTCGCCGTAGCGGCGCCGCTTCTCCGCCATCGATTCCGTGAAGCGCTTGCGCTGCTCCTCGGCGTCGGTGAGTTCGCCAAAACCGTTGGCGAGCTCGACGCCGCAGGCATACACCTCGAACCGCTCGGCGACCCTGGGATCGTCCGCCTTCACCCGTGCCAGCGCCGCCTCTGGAGATGGGTATTCGAACAGAATGGTCAAACGGCCCTGCCCCAGCTGCGGCTCGACATGCTCGACCAGAACCTTACTGAAGATGTCAGACCAGGTGTCATCCTCGGCCACACGGACCTTCCCGCCGGCGGCCACGGCAAGCGCGGCACGGTTACCCTCGCCGCCCGAGATTGTCGACAGCAGGTCGATGCCGGCGAACTGCTCGAAGGCTCCCGCGACAGTCACAAGCTCCGGCTCGGCGAAGGGATCGGCGGTCCGGCCCCGGAACGAAAAGGTCCCTATGCCGGTCACCTGCGCCGCGCGGGCGATGATGACGACGGTATCCGCCATGATCGCGTCATAGGGGGCACCCGCCCGGTACCATTCCAGCATGGTGAATTCGGGTAGATGCAGGTCGCCGCGCTCTCGGTCCCGGAACACCCGGGCAAACTCGAAAATCCGCGTCTCACCCGCCGCCAGCAGCTTCTTGCAGGCGAACTCCGGCGAGGTTCGCAGGTAGCGGCTCGCCCGGCTGCCGTCCGGCCGCATGATCTCGGTCCTGGGGGCGTGCAGATGGGTCTCATTGCCGGGGGAGACTTGGAGCACGGAGGTTTCGACCTCGACGAAGCCCTGCTCGGCGAAAAATCCCCGTAGGGCCCCGGTAATGGCCCCCCTGGCCTGGAGGAACGGCCGCCGGTCGAGGTGCCGCTCGGGCGACCAGAACGGCGAAATCGGCTTGTCCCCAGTCATTAATCGACCGCCCCTCGGAACAGCAAAGTGCTAGCATCCAACGGCAAAATCAGTATGTTGCGGCCCGAAACGGGCGCCGAGGTCTGATTTGAGGCCCCAAGTCCCCCATCGATTTGACCACGTCCTGGCCGGTGCCGGGCCAAGCAAGCAGGAAATACAGCTTTGAGAGTCATCGCCAGTTCTATTCGCAAGGGCAACGTGATCGAGCAAGACGGCAAGCTTTATGTCGTCGTGAGCGCCGAGAACATCCATCCCGGCAAGGGAACCCCGGTCAGCCAGATCGAAATGCGCCGAATCTCGGACGGGGTAAAGATCTCCGAGCGCTACAAGACCACCGACCAGGTCGAAAAGGCCACGATCGAAGAGCGCAACTACACCTACCTCTATGAGGACGGTGACGGCTACCACTTCATGAACCCGGAGACCTACGACCAGGTCCAGGTCTCCAAGGACGTCGTAGGCGACGCCGCTGCGTATCTTCAGGAGAGCATGACGGTCAAGCTGTCCATGCACGACACCAACCCGGTGTCGATCGCGCTGCCGCAGCGCGTGACGCTGGAAGTGGTCGACACCGAGCCCGTGACCAAGGGCCAGACCGCCTCCTCCTCCTACAAGCCTGCGGTGCTCTCCAACGGCGTGCGCACCACCGTGCCGCCGCACATCACGGTCGGCACCCGCGTCGTGGTGATGACCGAAGACGGCTCCTACGCCGAGCGCGCCAAGGACTAACGGGGAACAGAGCGATCGCAACAGGTGCCGCCGGGGGGCGAGACAGTGGTTGGGAACGGTTTCCGCTTCGTCTCGCAACTTCTGGCGTCGCTTTCGCTCCTCATTGCCACCCCGCTGGCTGCGGATGAATTCCGCAGCCCCTCGCTCACGGCCCTGCGCGTCGATTGGCGCGCAGCGCTGGACCAACTCCGCTCCGAGATCACCACTCGTCCCCGCGTCGCGGACGATTTCATTTTCGCACCCCGCCGTTCGGTGCCGCGCTTTGATCCGCGCGCGATGCCTGCTCTGGTGCAGCTCAACGCGATCTCCTCGCAATTCTTCACCGGTATCGCGCGCAGCCCCGTGCCCGTGCTGCTGCCGTTCGACGCCGCCGCGTATCTCGAGGCGCAGCGCAACGGTGCGCCGGCTACAACAGCGCTGTCGCGCTACCAGGCTGACTTCAATCCCGTCGACATGTTCGACGCCGGTCCCGCCGGCTACAGCGCGACCTTCTCGTTCGAACCTGGCGCCGGCGAAGGCATGCCGAGCCGGGTGTTTGCAAGGCCGGTCGAGGTGCAGATCACGGGATCGGCGCTCGTCTATGACATCGCCGATCCCTCAGGCGGCAAGGGCGAGCTGATCAAACCTCTCACAACGCTTTATCCGGACCTGCGCAGGTTCATCAGGGAAGGCTATGTGCGTTACGCCTTCACGCGTTTCGGTGTCGCCTATGTGGTGTCGGTCCAGTGCCTCGACAGCGTCGCAAAACCGCGGCGGCTCGCCTGCAAGGAAGCCTATCCGGTCGCAGAACGCTTCCTGAAGGCGCTGCGGGTCGCCGGCGGGCAACGGATGCGGCCTCTGATGGATGTTGCCTCCAGCATCCTCGATCGTCCTGCCGCGCGTTCGCCGGATTTCAGCTATCGGCCGAGCGGCGACATCATCCCGAATACGGGGTATCGCAAGCAAGGCGGCCATCCCGACGTGATGGCATATGCGCAGATCCGCTTTCCGCTCGAAAAGACGCCGGCCTTCGTACGCTCGCAATCCTACCGCAAGCGTGACAAGAGCGACGACCCGACCGTCTATCCCTGGCGCGACAATTTCTGCGAGTCCCGCAGCTTCGAGGTCTGGCAGTGCGCCGGCGGATACGGCCACCAGGGCGAGGACATTCGCGCCGCCGATTGCCCGCCGCCCGGAGAAGGGCGCGAGCCCTGCGATCCCAAGCAGCGCGGTGTCGTCGCCGTGCGGGACGCGATTGTGATCCGCACCGCCAAGGACCAGGCCGCGACGCTGCAAGTCAACAGCCGGACCGAACACATCCGCTTCCGCTACATGCACATGAACCCGCAGGCGATGAACGCCGGTGGCCTGGTCAACGGCCGCATCGTCAGCGAAGGCGAGAAGATCGGCGTGGTCTCGAACTATCTCGACCATCCCGCTGGCACCTCGATGCATCTGCACTTCGATGTGCAGGTGTTCACCCGCGACGGCTGGATCTGGGTCAGCCCCTACATCACGCTGGTCTCGGCCTATGAGCGCCTGATCCGCGCCCGCGGCCGCGAGGTCGGCCCGGAGATCGCAGGCGCTCCGCAGCCCGTTGCACACACGCTGCCCGAGGACGTGATCAAGCCGGACCTGCGCGAGGGATCGAGCGGCGAGGAGAATTGAGCAACTCGTGCAAACGGATTGCTCTCACCACACATTCGGTGTCGTCCCGGCCTAGCGCGCAATTGCGCGCGGGGGACCGGGACGACGTTGAGGCATTACTCCAAATACGTTGTCAGCTGCGCACCCTCATCCGCCACGAACACCGCGATCAACTCTGCCGGCTCGGTTGCGCTGGCATTGGCGGATACCAGATGCGTCGAGCCCGGCGGCTCGAAGAAAGACTGGCCGACGCTGAACGTCTCGACCGGGCCGCCGCCGAGCTGCGAGCGGATCTCGCCCTTGGTGATATAGGCCGTCACCGAGCCTGCGTGACGATGCGGCCGCGAAAAACCGCCCGGACCGTAGGATACGCGCACGATGGTGACGCGCTTGCCAGGGACGTTCGGTAGCGCGTAGGAGCCGATCGGCTCGACCTTGTCGAGCGGCGAACTCTCCGCAGCGGTGGCGCAGAGCGGCGCCAGCGCGCCTGATACACTGTCGATCGTCACCGGCAGCGCCTTGCCGATCGCAAGCGCGCAGGCAAGCCCTGCCACGACCGCGAGCGCCGTCGAACGTGAGGGCGTCGGACGCTGCACGGCGGAAAAACTCATCGCTGTCATCGTGACCTCCCCTCAGCTTGATCAGGATGCCGCAGCAGTCGCGGCTGCTGGCCGCTTGGCCGGCGTCCAGCGATAGGCCGCACCAAACCGGTTCCAGACGTTGATCGAGGCGACGGCCGAGGTCAGGTAAGTCAGCTCGGTTTCGGAGAATTCGCGCGTTGCCTCCGAATAGACCACCTCGCTGACGCCACCGGGGAGCAGAGTCAACGCCTCCGCCCAGGCCAGCGCCGCGCGCTCGCGCGCGGAAAAGATCGGCGTCTCGCGCCAGACGGCAACCAGATGGAGCTTGTCGACGGGAAGGCCGATCCGTTCCGACAGCAGGACGTGATGCTGCAAGCAGAAGGCACAGCCGTTGATCTGCGATGCGCGTAGCTTGACGAGCTCGATGAGTTGCTTGTCGAGGCCGGCCTTGGCGGCAAGCTGACCGAGCGCCAGCACCACATCATAGACGTCGGGCGCCAGGCGCTTGAAATCCTCGTATTCGCTGCGGGCGTGTGACATTGCGGTTCACCTCGTATTATTGTAAGTGTTCTGATATCTTATAAGAGCTCTGATATGTCACGCAAGACCGCTGCCATCACAGGATCGAAAACCGCGCGCTCTGCGCCCGCACCTGCCGACGACGGCGCCGTGCGTATTCCTGCGCCTGGCGAAGGCAAACGCGGCGAGCAAGGCTATCTCGGCTACCTCCTGCGCCAGGCTCACGCCGCTGTCCGGCTGAAAATGGAGCGGACCCTCGCCGATCTCGGCGTGACCTCGCCGCAATTTGCGGTGCTGACCATGCTCAACGCCTATCCTGGCCTGTCCGGCGCCGACGTCGCCCGCCTCACCTTCCTGACCCCCCAGACCGTTGGCGTCATCATTCGCAACCTCGAACGCGACGGTGCGATCGCGATGACGCCGCATCCGGTCCACGGCCGCATTCAGCAATGGACGCTGACGCCGCGGGGCGCGACGCTGCTGAAGGCTTGCCGCGAGCGGGTGATCGAATTGGAGAAGCGCCTTGCTCTGGGTTTGGATGGCAAGGCGGAAACCACGATCCGGCGCTGGCTCGCCGGCATCGCGGCCGAGTTGCAGGAGGACTAGCCGCCCTTCAACACATTCTTGACCTCACCGTCGGGCCAGGATTCGCCTGCGGCAATCACCCGCACGCGGGTTCGGTCCGCGGCATTGACCAGCACGTGCGAACTCACCCGGTCACGGCTAGGCTCCAGGTGCAGATCGGTTTCGGGCTTCCAGCTCAGCGTGGTTGCAAGATCGCCGGGAAAGATCTGCCATTGCGATCCGTCGTCGAGCTCGACGACATGGCTTTCCGGATGTGCGTGAATCTTCATTCCACCCCGATTGCTATGGCGGCCGGATATTTCCTCATCTTCTCCTCCTCATTGTCGTGGAGGAATGCAGGACTACGACAGTTTGTTCCGACGGAACGGCTGATCCGGCCGCGCGGAAATCAGGGGTCAGGAACCGACTCACGCGCGCCATGTTTCGGGCTAGAATGTGCACATGACGCACGCTGATTCCTCATCCCATCCAACGCGCCGCGCTCTGCTCCACTCGACGTTCGCTGCAGCGGCGTTGCTTGCAGTCCCGAAACGCGCTCTCGCCGCGCCTCCAGGCTTCGACGAATGGCGCGAAGCCTTTCGCGCACGGGCGATGGCCAAGGGCATTTCGGCCGCGACTTGGCAGCGCGCGATGGCGCGGGTCGAGCCCGACATGAGCGTGTTCAAGCAAATGCGCAACCAGCCCGAATTCCACGAGCAGGTCTGGCAATACATCAACCGCCGCGTCTCCGACTGGCGCATCATCAACGGCAAGATCGCGCTGAAGAACAACGAAGCGCTGTTTGCGCGCATCGAGCGCGATTTCGGCGTCGAGCGCGGCACGCTGCTGGCTTTGTGGGGCGTCGAATCCGCCTATGGCGATCCGCTGGTGCAGCAGAACCATATGACGCCGGTGTTTCCCTCGCTCGCCGCGCTCGCCTGGAACGAGCCGCGGCGCAAGGCCTATTGGGAGACCGAGCTGATCAACGCGCTGCGCATCGTCGACAAGGGCTGGAGCACGCCGGAGCAGATGCAGGGATCCTGGGCCGGTGCAATGGGCCATTCGCAATGGATGCCGGAAGTCTGGCTCAACGTCGGCATCGACTATGACGGCGACGGCAAGGTCTCGCCCTTCGGCAAGCCCGATGACGCGCTGGGCTCGACCGCAAAATATCTCGTCAATCGCGGCAAGTGGCATCGTGGCGAGCACTGGGGCTACGAGGTGCGCGCGCCCGGCAATATGAGCGGTAACCGCACCTACGCCGCTTGGGCGTCGGCCGGTGTCACCCGTGCCGACGGCCAGCCATTCCCACAGCCGAACGCCACCGCGCAGCTGTGGACGCCTGTTACGGGCGGACCGAGCTTCCTGCTCGGATCAAATTTCTACTCGGTGAAGAGCTACAATCCCTCGATGAACTATGCGCTCGCGATCTGCCATCTCGGCGACCGTTGCCTGGGCGCGCCTTCCTTCATCCAGCCCTTCCCCGGCTCCGAACGGGCGCTGACGCTCGCCGAGGTGCAGGAGATGCAGACGCGCCTGACCAAGGCCGGCTTCGACACCGGCGGCACCGACGGCCGCGTCGGCAACGACACGATGAAAGCGGTCAAGGATTTTCAGCAGCGCGCGGGCATCACGCCGGCGGACGGATACGGCGGGCTGAAGGTTCTGGCGAAGCTGCGGCAGGGGTCGTAGGCCACCTCAGTGCCGGTACTGCGGCTCTTCCGCGTCGAGTTGGCGGCGGATGGCGGCGAGATGCAGCCGCGCGGATTCGGTATCACCTTCGCGCATCTGCCTGTAGGTTTCGGCCGCAACCGCGGGATCGACCGGCAGCACTTTTCGTCCGGTCGACATCGCCAGCACCTGCACCTCGGCTGCGCGTTCAAGGTAATAAAGATCGTCCCAGGCTTCAGCGATGGTCGGGGCCAGCACCATCACGCCGTGATGCTTCATGAAGACGATGTCGGCATCACCGACGGCGGAGGCGATCCGCGCGCCTTCGCGGTTATCGAGCGCGAGGCCGTTATAGTCGCGGTCGACCGCGGTGCGGCCGTAGAATTTCAGGGCGGTCTGGCCAGCCCAGATCAGGGGCTCGCCCTCGGTCATCGAGAGCGCCGTCGCATAGGGCATGTGGGTGTGGAAGGCGACCTTGGCGCGCGGCAGGCGCTTGTGCATCTCGGCATGGATGTAGAAGGCGGTCGCCTCGGGCACGCCCTCGCCGTCGAGCACGTTGCCGTGGAAGTCGCAGATCAGCAGCTTTGACGCGGTCAGCTCGCGGAAGGCGTAGCCATAGGGGTTGACCAGGAAGAGATCGTCATGCCCCGGCACCACGGCCGAGAAGTGATTGCAGATGCCTTCCTCAAAACCGTTGCGCGCGGCCATGCGGAAGCAGGCGGCAAGATCCTCGCGCGCGGTGCGGATCGCATCGGTGGCAAGGTCCGGTCGGTTCGAACGATGGGGCGCGGATGAGGAAGCGTGAAGGCTGTGCGCCATAGCGAAGGACACCTCTGTCGGTCGGAAGCTTCTCGCGTTGTACAGGGGCTGCGCCTGCGCGTCAGCCCCTGCGACCGCCACCCTGCCCTGCGCGGCTCAGGCGCGCCGTGGCACGCCGCCGGCATTCATGCCGCCGTCGATGACGAGCTCGCTGCCGGTGACATAACGCGAGGCATCGGAGGCCAGATACAGCACGCCAGAGGCGATCTCCGCCGCCTGGCCGGCACGGCCCAGCGGCGTTGCGACCTTGGCGCGCTCCGCCGGATCAATCGGCGCGTTCTGGCCGGCACCGGTCGCGCCGGTCGGGATCTTGCCCCAGATCGGCGTGTCGATGATGCCGGGATGCACCGAGTTGACGCGGATGCCGTCGCCGGCCGCCGCGCACTCCATCGCGATCGATTTCGCAAACAGCCGCACGCCGCCCTTGGTGGCCGAATAGGCCGACAGCCCGGGTGCACCGCGCAGGCCCGCCAGTGACGACATCATCACGATCGAGCCGCCGCCGGTCTTGCGCATCAAGGGCAGGCAGTGCTTGACCGAGAGGAACACGCCGTCGAGGTTGATCGCGTTCTGCTTGCGCCAGTCGGCCAGCGTCATGTCGACGATTGAAGGGACAGAGATGCCGATGCCGGCATTGGCGACCATGACGTCGAGCCGGCCATAGCGCTTTCCGACCTCGGCGACGACCTCGATCCAGCGTTCCTCGCTGGTGACATCCTGCTCCAGGAAAATTGCCTTGCCGCCGGCCTTGGTGATGCGCTTGGCGAGCTCGGGGCCGCGCAGCTCGTCGATGTCGGTTGCAACGACGGTGGCGCCCTCGCGCGCGAACAGCTCGACGATGGCCTCACCGATGCCGGAGGCGCCGCCCGTCACCAGCGCGATCTTGCCCTCAACCTGCCCTGCCATGTTCACTCCCTTTCTTTTTGTTGTTTGCGGCCGTTATCTGATCACGGATGGCCCCTGATCCGGTAGCGCGACGTCGACCACGCGGAATTGCACACGCTCGACGCCCTGGTAGCGATCGACCGAAAATGATCCCGCGACATGCATTTGCTGACCGCGGTTGGCGAGCAGCGCATTGCCGAGCTTCTGGCCGACCGAACGGAACGCGATGCCGTTGACGATGGCGCCGTCGCCGGATTTGAAGCGCAGCCTCAAGTGCGCCTGCCCGACCTCGTCGGCATAGACGAGCTGGTGCGCTGGCAAGGCCAGCACCGGCTCCGGATTGCCACTGCCGAACGGGCCGGCGCGGTTGAGGGTGGTCGCAAGCTCCGGCGTTACGGCGCGCGCGGAGACCGCGCCGTCGACATAGAGCTCGTTGACGTGCCGCGCCTCCGCGACATCGCGCGCCAGCGCGTTCTCCAAATAGGCGCGGAATTCGGCGAGCTTCTCCTTGCGCAGCGTCACGCCCGCAGCCATCGCGTGGCCGCCGCCCTTGAGCAGAATGCCACCAGCAACCGCCTGCCGCACCGCCTTGCCGAGATCGACGCCGACGATCGAGCGGCCCGAGCCGGTGCCGATGCCGCCGGGCTCGAGCGCGATGGCAAAAGCAGGCCGCGAAAACTTCTCCTTCAACCGGGAGGCGACGAGGCCGACCACGCCGGGATGCCAGCCTTCGGAGGCCGTGACGATGACGCCGAGCTTGTCTTCCAGCCCGATCGAGGCGATCGCCTCGGCTTCCGCCTGCGCTTCGGCCGCCTGCTCGATGATGCGTCGCTCGCTGTTGAGGCGGTCGAGCTCGGCGGCGATGCGCGCGGCCTCGACGCTGTCGCCTTCGAGCAAGAGCCGTACGCCGAGATCGGCACGGCCGATGCGGCCGCCGGCATTGACGCGCGGCCCCAGCATGAAGCCGAGATGCCAGGCCTCCGGCGGGCCGTTGAGCCGCGCCACATCCATCAGCGCAGTATGGCCGACATGGTCGCGCCGCCGCATCGCGATCAACCCTTTGGCGACGAAGGCGCGGTTGAGACCGATCAGCGGGGCGACGTCGGCGACGGTGCCGAGTGCGACGTGATGCAGCATGCCGAGCAGATCGGGCTCGGGCATCTCGGCGCGCCAGAAACCGCGCTGGCGCAGCTCGCGATTGACGGCGACCAGCGTCACCAGCACGAGGCCAACGGCGGCGAGATGGCCGAGACCCGAGAGATCGTCAGAGCGGTTCGGATTGACCAGCGCATCGACCTCGGGCAGATCGAGGCCGCATTGGTGGTGGTCGATCACGACGACGGACATGCCGAGGCGCTTCGCCTCAGCCAATGGCTCGATGCTGGTGGTGCCGCAATCGACGGTGACAAGCAGCGTCGCGCCCTTCGCAGCGAGCGCGCGCACCGCTTCGGTGTTCGGGCCGTAGCCCTCGAAGATGCGGTCGGGAATGTGGATCAGCGGATCGAGGCCGCAATGGCGTAGATGCCAGGCGAGCAGAGCCGCCGATGTCGCGCCGTCGACGTCGTAATCGCCGAAGATCGCGACCTTCTCGCCCTTCGTTGCGGCATCCGCGATCCGCTGGGCAGCGGCTTCCATCTCCGTCACCGTGAACGGGTCCGGCAGCAGTTTTCGGATGGTCGGATCGAGGAAGTCCGGCACGGTGTCGATGTCGACGCCACGGCCGGCCAGCACCCGCGCCAGCAGCTCCGGCAATTGGTGGCGCTGCACGATGGCAAGTGCCTTGGCCGCCCCGCGCCCGTCGAGCCGGTCACGCCAGAGCTTGTCGGTGAGTGAGCGCGTCACCCCCAGGAACGCCTGGGGCGCTTCGACGGGCAAGGCAGTGGCGGGTGGCGTCATGATTCGAGAGCGATCTTGGGAACTCGGGGGGCCGGACGAACACGCAAGGCGTCCGGGTCACTGACGGATTGGCCGGCAAGCCGCCGGATTTTGCAACGGTGACCAGGCACAAAGCAGTGGATGAGCCATCCTGGCGGCACGAGGTGACTATCATTTAGGCAATCCGCAAAACAGCAAATTAAGCGGGCGTTAGGCGGAATCCTCGAAAAGGAATCGTATTCGATCTGTAATTTGTTGTCCTGGTTCATTGCAGATCAGACCTCATTGCCAAGGGAAGCTCCCCGATGTCCGCTGCGCTGGGTCTGAAAGCCAAGCCGATTGCCACTGAATCCGCTGATGATGATTCCGACATCTCCGCGCTGATCAACCGCCTGACTGCGGAGGTCAACCAGATCGCGTTCGACAAGACCAAGGCGATCCAGCAGATCACCAACCAGATGAAGATGCTGGCCCTGAACGCGCTGATCGAGAGCTCGCGCGCCGGCGCGCAAGGCGCGGGCTTTGCGGTGGTGGCGCAGGAGGTGCGCGGCGTCGGCCAGCAGGTCGAGACCATCGCCCGCGAGCTCGAGACACAGCTGACGAAACGAACCGGCGACCTCGTCGCCTCGATCGACCGCATGAGCCAGCGCTCGCGCGGCGAGCGCATGGTCGATCTGTCGCTCAATGCCATCGAGCTGATCGACCGCAACCTCTATGAGCGGACCTGCGACGTGCGCTGGTGGGCGACCGATTCCGCCGTGGTCGATTGCGCGGCTTCGCCGAGTGCGGCGGCTGTATCGCATGCCTCGCAGCGCCTCGGTGTGATCCTCGGGGCCTACACCGTCTATCTCGACCTCTGGCTCTGCGATCTCGATGGCAACGTCATCGCCAATGGCCGCGCCGACCGATTCCGCGTCGTCGGCCAGAACGTCGCTCACACCAAATGGTTTCGCGAGGCGCGTTCCTTGCGCTCCGGCGACGACTACGTCGCCGGCGACGTCGAGAACCAATCGCTGCTCGGCAACGCGCAGGTCGCGACCTATTGCGCCAGCGTCCGCGCCGGCGGCCAGGCCCACGCCGCGCCGATCGGCGTGCTCGCCATCCATTTCGACTGGGAGCCGCAGGCCCGCGCCATCGTCCAGGGCGTACGCATCGGCGACAGCGACAAGGCGCGCGTGCTGCTGGTCGACTCGAATCTTCGCGTGATTGCGGCCTCCGACGGCCAGGGCATCCTCAGCGAGCGTATCTCGATCTCGCTGAATGGCCAGCGCTCCGGCTTCTATCACGACCGCACCGGTGCGCTCGTCGCATTCCATGCCACCCCGGGCTATGAGACCTATCGTGGACTCGGCTGGTACGGCGTGATCGTCTGCGGGGCGTGAGGCCCCGCAAAATCGGACAGGTAGCCAGCCAATATCAAAACTCGCGAAAACAACCCCATGCACAGTAGCAAGAGGTTGCTTTCATTGGTGTTTTCCGACGAGGCTTCCTTGCTGTTCTTAGGGGCCGTCACAACGCTTTGACACGTCGGGCAAAACACTGGCAATCTGCGATCATCGCAGGTTGTGTTCACGGCACGAGGGAATGATCCCTTAGCGGTTTTGTGAGATCGCACCCCGGCTTCTGAAGCATTTTCCGGCAAGCCACGCTCGTTACAGACAAGAGCCCCGCGCCAATGGTCGCGTAGAGTCGCTTCGCATCACGTTCATCGATGTGAGAGCGCGAGTTCGCATTGGTCATCTCGCGCTCCGAAATACCGAGGAGACATGCCATGAAGATCGTCGTGATCGGCGGGACCGGATTGATCGGATCCAAGCTCGTGGCGAAGCTCAAACAGCAGAGCCATGAGGCCGTGGCCGCCTCGCCGCAGTCAGGCGTGAATGCCGTGACTGGGGAAGGTCTCGCTGCCACGCTGGCCGGCGCCGATGTCGTCGTCGACGTCGCCAACGCACCGTCCTGGGAGCCGGCCGCCGTGCTCGATTTCTTCCAGCGTTCGAGCCAAAATCTCGTCGCGGCAGAGGCTGCTGCGGCCGTGAAGCATCACGTGGCCCTTTCAATTGTCGGCACCGAACGGTCGCCCGACAACGCCTATTTCCGTGCCAAGCTCGCCCAGGAGACCATCATCAAGTCTTCCTCGGTCCCCTACTCGATCGTGCGCGCCACTCAGTTCTTCGAATTCCTCGGCGCCATTGCCGAAACAAGCGTGATCGAGGGGAAGATCGTCGTTCCCACGGCCCAGTTTCAGCCGATCGCAGCCGATGACGTCGTTGCTCGCCTCGCGGAAGTCGCAACGGGCCAGCCGCTCAACGGCACGATCGATATCGCAGGACCTGAGAAGGCCCCCTTCAATGAATTCATCGCACGCCGCCTGAAGGCCGCCGGCGACACACGTCCCGTGGTCGGAGACCCGAAGGCGCTGTATTACGGCGCCCCCATCGACGACACATCGCTGAACCCGCTCGGCGAGGCGCGGCTCGGGAAAACGCCGCTCACAACATGGCTCGCCGGCCTCTGAGACTTGTAATCACGACCATCACCGCAGTGAAGGACATCCCATGCGCAGATTGCTGATCGCTACAGCGGTTTATGCTGCCTCGTTGCTGACGGCTCATGCAGCCGAGCCGGCAGCGCCATTGGCAAAGGTAACGGTCGTGTTCGACCAGGCTCTGCCCAACGTCCCCGGCAAGAGCATGAAGGGGGTGCTGGTCGAGTATGGTCCCGGAGGCTCCTCACCCGCCCACATTCACGCCCCCTCCGCATTCATTTATGCCACGGTCCTGGAAGGCGCGATCCGCAGTCAGGTCAATGATGGCCCCGCCAAGGTCTTTCACAAGGGAGAGAACTTTTCCGAGCGGCCCGGCGACCGCCACGCCGTCAGCGCGAATGCCAGCGATACCGAGCCTGCGAAACTGCTCGCCGTGTTCGTGGTGGACACGGCCGACAAGGAGTTGACGACGCCGATCGCGAAATAGCGCCGGATCTGCAAGCGAGGCCTACAATCGTCGTGCCAATCGACGGGTTATCGTGTACGGCACTCTTTGCCCATTCGACTGAAACCTCCGCAGAGTTCCGTGTGCAACGAAGCGCGCTCGTGCGTTTGCGCGACGGTGGAACCGGCCGACGAGCCGGTCAGCGCCACTTGTCGCGCGCCCAGCACGCCCCAAATGAACGGGGTGGTCGACCGCTCGATTTCCGAAAGGCGGGACCCACCGAGGTTCTCCGCCGCGGAGACCAGCATGCCGTCACCGGCACCCACAAACGAAGCTGAGAGGTTGGCCGCCCTGCGCGCGCTCGACATCATCGATAGCGCGCCGGAAGTTGCTTAATGTTCTTTCTCAACGGCCTTAAGAGGGAATATTCGCGCAACGAAGACGGAAATCTGCCGAACGATCATTTTCTTTCCGAGTATCACCGTATCGGTGGTTCGCGATTGGCCCACGAACGCTGAGAGCGCGTTCAGTGCCGCAACCGATGATCGCGGAACGGTTTGCAGACGAGCTGCCTGGCGTCAGCTCGATCTGGCGTCGTAACTCGCCGCCATCTCCGCGGCGAGCAGCAGCGCGGCGCGGCTGGCGCCGATCGATGCGATGCCCTGCCCTGCAATGTCGTAGGCGGTGCCGTGCGCGGGCGTGCAGATCGGGAATGGAAAGCCCCCGAGCAGGGTCACGCCGCGATCAAAACCCATCAGCTTCATCGCGATCTGGCCCTGGTCGTGATACATCGTCAGCACCGCATCGAAGGCGCCGCCCTTGGCGCGCAGGAACACGGTATCGGCGGGAAACGGTCCCTCCGCGGCGATGCCCTCGCGCTGAGCGGTTGCGACCACGGGCGCGATGACGTCGATCTCCTCGCGGCCGAAATTGCCACCGTCGCCGGCATGCGGATTGAGACCCGCGACGGCGATGCGCGGTCGCGCAAAGCCGGCATTGCGCATGCAGGAATCGGTCAGCTTAAGCGCGCGATGGATACGTTCGCTGGACAGTCGCCCGGCGACGTCCTTGAGGGGGATATGGGAGGTGACCCGCGCGTTCCAGAGCTGGTCCAGCACATTGAACTCGCTCGCCGCGATCTTAAGGCCGACCACCTCGGCTGAAAATGCGATCTCGTCATCGTACTCGGCGCGGGCAAGGCGCATCGCCTGCTTGTTGAAAGGGGTGAAGCAGACGGCGTCGACGCGCCCGTCGCGGCCGAGCTCGAGCGCATGCCGGTAATTGGTCAGCGCGAATTTTCCGCCGGCAAGGGTCGCGGTCCTCGGCTCGACCTCCCTGGGATCGAGATGGCGCAGATCAACGAACAGCGTCTCGCCCTCCGCCGCGCGAAGGTCGGCCCCCTGCTCCACCGTCGTCAGCTCCGGCTTGATGCCGGCGACGCGCGCACCTTCGTCGAAGATGCGGCGGTCACCGATGACGACGAGCCGGCTGCGGGCGCGGATGTCGTCCTGCACCGCGAGCTTCGCCGTCAGCTCCGGGCTGATGCCGGCGGGATCTCCCATTGCCAATGCAATCAGCGGCTTTGCGGTCATATGATCACCTTTTCCTCAGCTGTCGTCCGATCGGTAGACGGCGCGGGTTTGCGCCAGAGCCGCGCGAGCTGCAGCACGAGCGGAAGCAGCAACAGTGCGATCCCGGCCACGATCAGGCACGTCACCAGCTTGTTTGCAAAGAAGATCCCGAGCGATCCCTTGGAGATCAGCATCGACTGCCGGAACGCATCCTCGGCCTTGTCGCCGATGACGATCGCGAGCACGAGCGGCGCCAGCGGATAGAACAGCTTCTTGAAGAGATAGCCGACGATCCCGAAGCCGAGCATCATGACGACGTCGAGATAGGAGTTCGACACCGAATAGGCGCCGACGACGCAGATGATCACAATCAGCGGCGCGATCACCACGAAGGGAATCCGCATCAGGGCGGCGAAGACTGGAACGGTCAGCAGCACCAGCGCGACTGCGACGATGTTGCCGACATACATCGAGGCGATCAGCCCCCAGACGAAATCCTTACTGTCGACGAACAGCATCGGCCCGGGATTGAGGCCCCAGATCATCAGCCCGCCCATCATGACCGCCGCGGTCGCCGAGCCGGGAATGCCGAGCGATAGCATCGGCAGCAGTGCGCTGGTGCCGGCGGCATGATCGGCCGTCTCCGGCGAGATGATGCCTTCGACCTCGCCCGTGCCGAAGTATCGGCCGCGGCGCGAGAAGCGGCGGGCGATGCCATAGCTCATGAAGGATGCCGCGGTCGGGCCGCCCGGCGTGATCCCCATCCAGCATCCGATCGCCGCGCTGCGCAGAAGCGCCACGCCATGCTGCGGCAGGCGGCCGACCGCGCGGAACACTTCGCGCCAGTCGATCTTGGAGGAGACTGCGCGGGCATGAAACTCCTCTTCGACGGCGACCAGTAGCTCGCCGATGCCGAACAGGCCCATCACGGCGACGACGAAGCTCACGCCCTTGACGAGTTCATCGACGCCCATGGTGAGGCGCACGCTGCCGGAGACGGTGTCGATGCCGATGGCGGCGATCGCAAAGCCGATGGCCAGTGCCACGACGGTCTTGATCGGCGCCGCACCGCCCATGCCGACGAAGCTCGCGAAAGCGAGGAAATAGACCGCAAAATACTCGGCCGGCCCGAACGCGAGCGCAACCTGCGCCACCCAGGATGCGAGGAAGGTGATCAGAATGACGCCGATCAGCGCGCCGAACGCCGCCGAACCGAAGGCGGTCGCGAGCGCCGTCGTCGGCCGGCCGTCGCGCGCCATCGGGTAGCCGTCGAAGGTGGTCGCGACCGACGACGGCTCGCCGGGAATGTTGAAGAGGATCGAGGTCACCGAGCCGCCGAACAGCGCGCCCCAATACATGCTGGAGAGCAGGATGATCGCCGAGACCGGTTGCATGCCGAAGGTCAGCGGCAGGAGCAGCGACACTCCGTTCGGCGCACCCAGCCCCGGCAGCACGCCGACGAGAATGCCGAGCAGCACGCCGACTGCCATCAGCGCCAGATGCGGCACGGTGACCGCGATGGTGAAGCCGTGCAGGAGCTCTGCGAGATTATCCATCGGCCTCTCCGTCAGAACCCAAACGCGGCGGCGAGCGCGCCGTGCGGCAGACTAACCTGAAACATGCGCTCGAACACCACGTAGAGCGCGAGTGCGGTCGCGCCAGCCATGGCGAGCGCACGCGGCACGGATTGGTGCCTGGGGATCGCCAGCACTGCGAAGACGTACAGCGCCGAAGCGACGTACATCCCGGCCAGCGGGATCGCGGCCACGAAGATCGCGGCTGGCACGAACAGGCCGGCGAGCCGGCGCAGCTCGATGGGCGTGATGGCGATGGGGACACTCGCCAGTGTGGCGGCCGGCAGCACGCCTCGCACCAGATTGTAGAGGCTCCCGACCACGATGATGATCCCGGTCAGGAACGGAAACGTGCCGGCGTCCACGCCCGCGCTCGACCAGCCGATGCCGTTGTCGAGGCTGGAGACGACAACGGCCACACCAAAGCTACCGGTGAGGACGGCGGTCGCAAGTTCAAGCGCGCGGCGGGAGATCATTGGGGGCTCCGTTCGAGCGGCGTGCAAGGGGCGGTCGGACATGACGCACGCGTTTTCTCCACCGAGCGCGTCGTCCCGGCGAAGGCCGGGACCCATACCGCGTGATCTCTCAAGGTGTCGGTCGTCGTACCGATGTGGATTCGAGTCTTCGCCAAACTCGTCCCTGGGGTTATGGGTGGTCCCGGCCTTCGCCGGGACGACGGCGGAGTAAAGGGCGCGCCCCGCCTCACTTGACGAGCCAGCCCTGCTCGCCCGCGACCTGCTTGACGTGCTCGAGGTCCTCCTTGATGAATTTTTCGAGCTCGGCGCCGGTCAGGAACGTGTCGACCTGGGAGGTCTTCTCGATGTAGTCCTTCCATTCCGGCGTGGCCTGAACCTTCTTCATGAGGTCGACATAGAACGCCGCCTGGTCCGGCGTGACCTTGCCGGGCAGCCACACCGTGCGCGGCTGCTCATATTGCTTGATGTCGAGGCCCTGCTCGACGCAGGTCGGGACGTCGCTCCAGCCTTCGCTCGCAGTGACCTTCGGGCCCTGCGGCAGCCGCTTCGGGCTGAAAACACAGAGCGGGCGCTGCGTGCCGCCACGCCATTGCCCGAGGCTTTCGCTGGGGTTGTTGACGTGAGAGTCGAGATGTCCGCCGGCGAGCTGCACCGCGGTCTCGGCGCCGCTCTTGAAGGGGATATAGGTCAGCTTGACCTTGCCGGCCTTCTCGATCATGCGCGTCAGCACCTCGTCGGTGTCCTTTGACTGCGCGCCGCCCATCTTGAATTCGCCCGATGCTGCCGCCTTGAGATAGTCGCCCGCCGTCTTGTACGGCGAGTCCTGCTTGACCCAGAGCAGGAACTCGTCCTGGGCCATCGCCGCGATCGGGGTCAGATCGGTGTAGTTGAAGGCGACCTTGGAGACGAGCGGCTGCTGCCAGGCGTTCGAGGTGCCGAAGATCACCTTGTAGGGATCGCCGGCGGAGGCCTTGCCGTAGACATAGCCTTCGGCGCCGCTGCCGCCGCCCTTGTTGACAACGACGATCGGCTGCTCCGTCAGCTTGTGCTTGGTGATGATGTTCTGCACCGCGCGGGCAAGGTTGTCAGTGCCGCCGCCCGGCCCGGCAGTGGCCACGAACTCGATCGGCTTTTGCGGTTGCCAGGCCGCACACGCCGGCATCGTGCCGGCGAGCACGGTCGCGGCCGCGGAGAGCAGAAATGTTGACGTCCGAGCCATAATTTCCTCCAGCTGATCTTGTCTTTTGTTGTTGTCGTATCGAGGTCCGCTCAGGCGACGCGCTCCTGGCGTCTTCCTGCGGCCAGCACGATCGCGCCTTCTTTTTCGAGCGCTTCGATTCGTGACTGGTCGAACCCGTGCTCGGCCAGCACCTCGCTCGTGTGCTGACCATAGACCGGCGCACCTGATCGCACCTTGCCTGGGGTCTCCGAAAACTTGATGGGAAGTCCGATCGTCTTGACGGGACCGAGCGTGGAGTGCTCGACCTCGACGACCATCTCGCGCGCCAGGGTCTGCGGATCGCTGAGGGCTTCCAGCATGTCGTGCACGGGGCCGCAGGGCACGCCCTTCTCGTCCAGCGCCGCGAGCCAGTGCGCGCGGGATTTGGTGCGGAAGCGTTCGCTCAGGACCGCTTCCAGCTCTTTCAGATTGGCCATGCGGTCGGCCCCGTTAACGAAGCGCGGATCAGCGGCGAGCTCGCTGGCGCCGAGCGCCTCCAGCATCAACAGCCAATGCTTCTTGTTGGCGCCGCCGACCACGAGCCAGCCATCCGAGGCTTCGAAGGCCTGGTACGGCGCGTTGAGCGGATGGGCCGAGCCCATGGCGCGCGGCGCGGTGCCCGCGGCCAGTGCGATGGTCGATTGCCAGTAGGTCTGCACCAGGGCGGCCTCATAGAGCGAAGTCTCGACCCACTGCCCTTCGCCGGTCTTGAGACGATGCGTATAGGCGGCGAGGATGCCCATGCTCGCGAGCAGGCCGGCGGTGATGTCGGACAGCGGCGGGCCGCATTTGACGGGCGGACCGTCGGGACGTTCACCGGTGAAGCTCATGATGCCGCTCATGGCCTGCGCGACCAGATCGAAGCCGCGACGATGCTTGTAGGGACCGGTGCGGCCGAAGCCCGACAGCGAGCAGTAGATCAGCGCCGGAAATTCGGCGTGCAGTGCCTCGTAGCCGAAACCGAGACGCTCCATCGCGCCGGGCGCAAAATTCTCGACCAGCACGTCGGCGCTCTTGATCAGCCGGCGCAGCACCTGCTTGCCGCCGTCGGTCTTCAGATCCAGCACGATGCCGCGCTTGTTGCGGTTCATCATCAGGAAGGAGGCCGCCTCGTCGCCGATCTTCGGCGGCACCGAATGGCGGGTGTCGTCGCCGTTCGGCCATTTCTCGATCTTGATGACGTCGGCGCCCATGTCGGCCAGCATCAGGGTGCAGGTCGGCCCTGCCATGACATGGGTGAGATCGATGACCTTGAGGCCGGCGAGCGGCCCCGAACGACGAGAGGTGGATTGCGAACTTTGCATCGGGCCCGTTCCTATTGGCCGCGCCATTGCGGGGCGCGCTTGTTGAGGAAAGCATCGAGCCCTTCGCGAAAGTCCTGGCTCGTGTAGCACATCAGGATGAGATCTTCGCCCTCGTCACGCGTCAGCCGCCTTTGCAGGCGCGCCACAGCCTGCTTGGTCGCGTTCAGCGTCAACGGTGCATGACTGGCGACGAGCCGGGCGACCTCCTCAGTGCGCCGCTCGAGCGCGGCAATATCCTCGACGACTTCGCCGAGCAGCCCGACACTTGCAGCCTCGGTGGCGTCGACAAGACGTGCGGTGAAGATCAGATCCTTGACGCGCGCGGCGCCGATGAGTGCGGTGAGACGGCCGACATTGGACATCGACAGGCAATTGCCGAGCGTCCGGGCGATGGGGAAACCGATTTTAGCGCTCTTGGTGCCGATGCGGAGATCGCAGGCTGCGGCGATGCCCGCCCCGCCTCCGGTACAGAACCCGTTGATCGCCGCAATCGTCGGCACCCGGCACTGCTCCAGCGTGGTCAGCACCCGATCAATGCGGTTCTCGTAGTCGATGGCGTCCTGCGGCGTCTTGAATTCGCGGAACTGGTTGATGTCGGTGCCGGATGCAAAGGCCTTGTCGCCGGCCCCGCGCAGCACCAGCACCTTGATCGCTTGGTCGCGGTTGGCCTCCTCGCAGATCGCGGCGAGCCGCTCGTACATGGCGAAGGTGAAGGCGTTGCGGGCCTGCGGACGGTTGAAGGTGATCCGTCCAATGCCGTCCTGGCGCTCGAAGACGAGGTCTTCTGCCTCCACTTGCAGGTCCATTTCCTCATGCCTTTCTGTTTTTTGCATTTTTGAATGCAAAATTTGGAATTTTCAAGCAGAAACTTGCAAATATCCGCACATGAGCTCATCTTTGAATGCAAATTGAGTTCAGACCCATGCTTCATGAAGAAGTCGTCGGCCGCATCCGCGCCATCCTGCTCGACGGTGAAATCCCGCCCGGCGCGCGGATTCCCGAGCGCGAGCTGTGCGAACGGCTCGAAATCTCGCGCACGCCGCTGCGCGAGGCGCTCAAGGTGCTGGCCGCCGAAGGCCTCGTGCAGCTGCTGCCGCATCGCGGGTCGCGCGCGGCGAAGCTGACCGACAAGGACATGCGCGACCTGTTCGAGGTCTGCCAGGGCTTAGAGGCCCTCGCCGGCGAGCTCGCCTGCGAGCGCATCACCGACGCCGAGATCGACGCGATCGCGGCCGCGCATGCCGCCATGGTGCAGCATTATCGCGAGGGTGATCTGATCCAGTACTATCGCGGCAACCGCGCCATTCACGAAGCCATCGTCAATGCTGCCGGAAACCCAGTGCTCGCGGGGCTTTACACCTCGGTGACCGCACGCATCCGCCGCGCGCGCTACGTCACGCCGATGACGCCGCAGCGCTGGGCGCTCGCCGTGAAGGAGCATGATGCAATCCTGAACGCACTGCAAAGGCGCGACGGCGCCGGCCTCGCCCACATCCTGCGTGCGCATCTACGGCACAAGCGCGAAGAGGTTTTGCAGGCGGGCTTTGCCGAAAGGGAGGGAAACGACCTCACACTGCGCATCGCGTGAGGCGTGGCCCTGAACTTCTAACATCGACCGCCGATGCTATGGATCCTGGCGTGAAACATCGCCGAAGACCTCGACGAGGCGAAAGCGCTCGCACATCAGCATCATGTCGTCGCTATATCGTCCAAGCCTACCGAAATACGCCTGATGGGCGCGGCGCCAATAGGCCAGGCTCCGGTCACCTTCACCCTCATCATATGCAAAAACTGCGTCGACCTCATTGAAGCGCCGATATGTTACGTCGATGGATTCGATGACGCAGCGCGCCTCCCCTCGCCCGTCGAGCACGACCCAGCGCTCACCGGGCGTGGACGTGTTCGGCTCGTCTTCGGTGCTGCACGTCGCGGTCTTGATGCCCTTGATAACGAGTTCGATCAATTCATCTGCGAGTGCGGGGTTGTCCCCGAACGCAAACGTCCGGAGGTTCCGATAGCGCTCGGGAATCGGTTTGCTCATAGGTCTTCAGGCCTTCACGTCCCCTCGTCGTGCGCATGCAGACTTTACTGGGTCATGAAGACACGGCCTAACAGCCCAGCTTATCGGCGATCCCGCCAAAATCCTTGGCGATGATGTCCCAGTTGCCGGTGGCCTCGAAATCGACCTTCTGAAGCGGACCGTATTCGGTCGGCCGCGCCACGAAGGCGGTCCTCAGCCCGTTCTTCTGCGCGGCCGCGAGATCGCCGTTGTGGGCAGCGACCATCATCACCTCTTCCGGCTTGAGACAGAGCAGGCGCGCGGCGCCGAGATAGGTTTCCGGATCGGGCTTGTAGTGCTCGAACAGCTCGGCCGACATGATAAGGTCCCACGGGAGCCCTGCAAACTTCGCCATGTTGGTGAGCAGCGCGACATTGCCGTTCGACAGCGGCGAGATCACGAATTTCGATTTGAGCCGCGTGAGGCCGGCGACGCTATCGGGCCAGGGATTGAGACGATGCCAGCCTTTGGTGAGATAGTCGTGATCGGCTTCGGTGAGGCCCTTGATCGAGAATTGATCGACCAGCTTTTCCAGCGAGCGGCGGTGCAGATCATCCAACATGACATAGCCGCGCTCGGGATGTTTGCGCACGTCATCCATCGAGGCCATGTACATGCCGCGCCAGCCGTCGACCAAAGCGGTCCAGTCGGCGCTGATGCCGCGCTGCCTGCTCCACCACATGAAATCGGTGATGAGGCTAGTGCGCCAGTCGACCACGGTGCCGAACACGTCGAAGACGAGGGCTTTGACGGCGGAGAGATCGGACATGGGGAGCTTCCCGTGATGATTCTTATTGTCATTCCGGGGCGCGCAGAGCGTGAACCCGGAATCCATTTCACCTCAGACTCTGCGCCCTATGGATTCCGGGCTCTCCGGGCCGCGCGTTGCGCGGTCCCGTCGCCCCAGAATGACAGGGAGCATCAATCCAAATGGAACTTCGCTAGCTCGCGGTGCTCGGCCTTGATGTAGCGCACGGTGCCGGTGACGGAGCGCATCACTACCGTCTCGGTCTCGATCACGCCATCCTTGCGGAACTTGACGCCCGACAGCAGCGAGCCCGTGGTGACGCCGGTGGCGGCGAACAGGCAGTCGCCGCGCGCCATGTCCTCGATGCCGTAGATCATCTTGGGATCGTTGACACCCATCTTGGCGGCGCGCTCGCGCTTCTCCTCGGAGTCGAGGATCAGGCGGCACTGCATCTGGCCACCGATGCAGCGCAGCGCCACGGCGGCGAGCACGCCTTCCGGCGCACCGCCGGTGCCGAGATACATGTCGACGCCGGTGTTGTCGGGGTCGGCGCAGTGGATCACGCCGGCGACGTCGCCGTCTGTGATGAGGCGCACGGCCGCGCCGGTCGAGCGCACGCTCGCGATGATGTCGGCATGGCGCGGACGGTCGAGCACAAGAACGGTGATGCCTTCCGGCTTGACGCCCTTGGCCTTGGCGAGGCGGCGGACGTTGTCGGCGGGCGAAGCATCGAGATCGACGACGCCCTTGTCGTAGCCTGGCCCGATTGCGAGCTTCTGCATGTAGACGTCGGGGGCGTGCAGCAGGGTGCCGCCATCGGCCATCGCCATGGTCGCGATCGCACCCGGCATGTTCTTGGCGCAAAGCGTGGTGCCTTCGAGCGGGTCGACCGCGATATCGACCTGGGGACCGGCATTCATGCCGACCTTCTCACCGATGAAGAGCATCGGCGCCTCGTCGCGCTCGCCTTCGCCGATCACGATGGTGCCTTCGATCGGGAGCTTGTTGAGCTCGCGGCGCATGGCGTCCACAGCGGCCTGATCAGCCTGCTTCTCGTTGCCGTGGCCGCGCAGCCGCGCCGAGGACACCGCCGCCCGCTCCGTCACCCGCACGATCTCCAGCGTGAGAATGCGCTCGAGCAACGCTTGCGGCGGGACTGAAATATGGGTCGACATTGGCTCACTCCTTTAAAACGGCTCGGCGGACACCCGTGTCCGCATCAACTCGCAACGCCCACGGTTCGTTCGAACCGTCCTCTCCGCTTGAGCATGATCTCTTTTCCGGAAAACCGCCACATGCGTTGCGCTAACGCGGCCTTCCGGGTCCGGATCATGCTCTAGTTCTTCTCGATCCGGATTACCTGCGGCCGTCCGCTGATCACCTTGTCGTGCTGAACGGCGGCGAGCGCGCGGCGCACGGCGTCTTCATGGGTCGCATAGGTGATCAGGATGACCGGCACGGGCACCGCCTTGCCGTCGCTGGGCGCAGCGCCGCCATTGGGATGACGCTGCACGATCGACTCGATCGAAATCTTCTGTTCTGCAAGCCGGGTCGCGATCGCGGCCGCTGTACCCGGGAAATCGCGCGCGAGCAGGCGGATGTAATAACCGCCCTCATGCCGCTCCATCGGCGCCTTCTTGGTGTCGTGCAGTTGCGCAATCGGCCGGCCGAACGGATTGGCGCGGATGCCGCGCGCAACATCGGCGATGTCGGCGACCACGGCGGACGCGGTCGCGGCGCCGCCTGCGCCGGGGCCGACCAGCGTGATCGGCGGAATCCCCTCGCCGTCGATCGTGACCGCATTGGTGACACCCATCACCTGCGCGATCGAGGAGGATTTTGGCACCATGGTCGGATGCACGCGCTGCTCGATGCCCTTGGCGGTGCGAACCGCAACGCCGAGCAGCTTGACGCGGTAACCGAGATCGGCCGCTGCACGGAGATCTTCCGGCGCGATGGATGAGATGCCTTCGACATACACTGCGCTTTGAGCAACTTTTGTGCCGAAAGCGAGGCTGGCGAGAATGGCGAGTTTTTGCGCGGTGTCGTGGCCGTCGACGTCGAAGGACGGATCGGCCTCGGCATAGCCGAGCCGCTGCGCGTCCTTCAGGCATTCGGCAAAGGACAGCCCCTCCTGCTCCATCCGGGTCAGGATGTAGTTGCAGGTGCCGTTGAGGATGCCATAGACGCGGTTGATGCCGGTTCCGGCAAGACCTTCACGTAACGTCTTGATGACAGGGATCGCGGCGCCGACCGCTGCCTCGAAATTCAGCGCGCCGCCGTGCTTTTCAGCCGCCTTGGCGAGCTTGAGGCCGTGCTTGGCGAGCAGCGCCTTGTTGGCGGTGACAACCGACTTGCCGGCATTGAGCGCGGTTTCCACCGCCGACAGCGCGGGATCACCGGCGCCGCCCATCAGCTCGACGAAGCAATCGACCTCGGGATGGGTGGCAAGGGCCATCGGATCCTTCGCCCATTCGACGCCGCGCAGGTCGACGTCGCGCTTTTTCGCCTTCGAACGCGCGGTGACGGCAACGACACGGATGCCCCGGCCGCTGCGCCCGGTGAGCACGCGCGCTTGCGTTTCGATCAAACGGACGACTTCGGCACCCACGGTGCCGAGCCCCGCTATGCCCACTTTTAGGGGTGCGACCATGATACTTCAGAAAACCTGCAGAAGAGAACTAGCGCCGGTTGGCGAGCGGAACGACGTTGTGCAACGTTTCGATGCCGCTTTCAAGGAAGCGGCGCACGCCGCGCGCGGCCTGCCTGATCCGTTGCTCGTTTTCCACCATGGCGATGCGGACATATCCTTCACCATGCTCGCCGAAGCCGACGCCGGGTGAGACCGCGACGCCGGATTTCTCCACCATCAGGGTCGCGAACTGCATGCTGCCGACGCTGCGGAAGGCCTCCGGCAGCGGCACCCAGGCGAACATCGATGCCTCCGGCGGCGGAATCTCCCAGCCGGCGCGGCCGAACGATTCCACCAGCGCGTCGCGGCGCTTGCGGTAGGTGTCGCGCATCTCCTTGATGCAATCGTCGGGGCCATTCAGCGCCGCGGTCGCGGCGACCTGCACCGGCGTGAACGCGCCGTAGTCGAGATAGGATTTGACGCGGGCGAGTGCCGCGATCACGCGCTCATTGCCGACCGCAAAACCCATGCGCCAGCCGGCCATCGAATAGGTCTTCGACATCGAGGTGAACTCGACGGTGACGTCCATCGCGCCGGGCACCTGGAGCACCGAGGGCGGCGGGTTGCTCTCGTCGAAATAGACCTCGGCATAAGCGAGATCAGACAGGATCAGGATCTCGTGCTTCTTCGCGAACGCGACGAGATCCTTGTAGAAGTCGAGGCTCGCGACATAGGCGGTCGGGTTCGAGGGATAGCAGACGACGAGCGCCAGCGGCTTGGGGATCGAATGGATGATCGCCCGCTCCGCCGCCTCGAAGAATTGTGGCGTCGGCTCGGAAGGTACCGAGCGGATCACGCCGCCCGCCATCAAAAAGCCGAAGGCGTGAATCGGATAGCTCGGGTTCGGACAGAGGATGACGTCGCCCGGCGCGGTGATGGCCTGCGCCACGTTGGCAAAGCCTTCCTTGGAGCCGAGCGTCGCTACGACCTGGGTGTCGGGGTTGAGCTTCACGCCAAAGCGGCGGTCATAATAGGCGGCCTGAGCCCGGCGCAGCCCCGGGATGCCGCGGGAGGCCGAGTAGCGATCGGTGCGCGGCTTGCCGAGCGTCTCCTTGAGCTTCTCGAGCACATGCGGCGGGGCCGGCAGGTCCGGATTGCCCATGCCGAGGTCGATGATGTCGGCGCCGGCGTTCCGCGCGGCCGCCTTGGCCCGGTTGACCTGTTCGAACACGTAAGGCGGCAGGCGGCGGATGCGGTAAAATTCTTCCATGGCTCTCGGGGCTCCGGGCAACCGGTCAGGACAGAATCGACAGGCCACAACGGCCGTTCGGAAACGCGCCCAGCCCCTCGCGAAAATTACTCAAAATCAAATACTTAGAGCAATCATCGACAATGGCGACTGAAGTCGTTCGCCCTGACTCTCGGCTGAACTGAGGTCTTTTAGCACGGCAAGACGGGGGCGCCAGCGATTACCTTGCACCGTCTCACTTGCTCACTTGCTTGCTCACTTGGCGTCCTTGGCGGCCACGGCCTGACGATCGCGCGCGGCGGCAAGCTCAGCCTCGATCTTGGCGCGCTGGTCCGGCGGGATGATCGCCTGATCGCGATCCGGCGGCAGATCATGCACCGGCAGATAGCTGCCGGGCTCCTTGGGATGCGCCTGCGCATCCGCAGGCGTCATATCCGCGAGCTGGCTTGAGCAGCCGCCCATGGCGAGCGCCGCGATCAACAGCGCGCCGCGGATCGGCAGCGTCTTTTGCAGGTCCCATAACGCCAACACTTGGGAAATCCCCTACTCGTCCCAAAGCACGGCCCCGGGCAAACCTTACCCAAGACCGTGCCCAAGCTCAAACCATTGCTGCCCAAATGGTGTAAGCGAGAAAATAGCCCAGCACTACCAAGCCGAGCGGTGCGGCTCGATTGTGACGAAACCAAGAAAATTTGTCGCACTGCAGCACATCTTCGAGAGTGTTTAACGCCAAAGATGCGAGCTTCGCGGTGACGAATACGGAATGAATCGTTACTGTTCTGCGCATGAGTACCATCACAACCGACACGCCAAAATCCGGCAACACGTTCGAGACGAAGTTCGATGCCGAAGCCTTCGCGATGAATGTCGCGCGGGCGATGGAGAGTGGTGGCAAGGCGCTCGCTGCCTACCTCAAACCACGCGAGAGCGGCGAGGTGCAGGATCGCCCGCCGGCCGAGCTTGCCGAGGTCGTCAAGACCTTCACCTCGGTCGCCGAATACTGGCTGTCGGACACGTCCCGCTCCTCCGATCTCCAGACCAAGCTCGCCAAGGACTATCTCGACCTCTGGGGCTCGGCGGTCCGCCGCATGGCTGGCCAGGACGCCCCGCCCGCGATCGCGCCCTCGCCGCGCGACAAGCGCTTTGCCGATCCGGAATGGAAGTCGAACCAGTTCTTCGATTTCGTGATGCAGCTCTATCTGCTCACGACCAAATGGGCGCAGGAGCTGGTGCGCGACGCCGAAGGGCTCGATCCGCACACCCGCCGCAAGGCCGAGTTCTACGTCCAGCAGGTCACCAACGCGCTTTCGCCATCGAACTTCGTGCTGACCAATCCGGAGGTGCTGCGCGAGACGGTGGCGTCCAGCGGCGAGAACCTCGCGCGCGGCCTCAAGATGCTGGCCGAGGACATCGCGGCCGGCAAGGGCATGCTGAAGATCCGCCAGTCCAATCCGGACAATCTCGTCGTCGGCGTCAACATGGCGACGACGCCGGGCAAGGTGATCTACCAGAACGAGATGATGCAGCTGATCCAGTATTCGCCGACCACGGAGAAGGTGCTGCGCACCCCGCTCCTGATCGTGCCGCCCTGGATCAACAAGTTCTACATCCTCGATCTCAAGCCGGAGAAATCCTACATCAAGTGGTGCGTCGACCAGGGCATCACCGTATTCGTGATCTCATGGGTCAATCCCGACAAGCGGCTCGGCAACAAGGGCTGGGAAGACTACATGAAGGAAGGCCCGCTCACGGCGATGGACGTGATCGAGAGGGTCACCGGCGAGATGAAGGTCCACACCGCCGGCTATTGCGTCGGCGGCACGATGCTCGCGACCACGCTGGCCTGGCTCGCCGAGAAACGCCGCCAGCGCGTTGCATCGGCGACGTTCTTCGCGGCCCAGGTCGACTTCACCCATGCCGGCGATCTCCTCGTGTTCGTCGACGAGGAGCAGATCGCAGCGCTCGAGCACGACATGAAGACGGCCGGCGTGCTCGAAGGCTCGAAGATGGCGATGGCCTTCAACATGCTGCGCTCCAACGATCTGATCTGGTCCTACGTCGTCAGCAACTATTTGAGGGGCCAGCAGCCGAGCGCGTTCGACCTGCTGCACTGGAATTCCGATGCGACGCGCATGACCCAGGCGAACCATTCCTATTATTTGCGCAACTGCTATCTGGAGAACCGGCTGTCGACCGGCACGATGGTGCTCGACAACACCCTGCTCGATCTCTCCAAGGTCAAGGTCCCGGTCTACAACCTCGCCACCCGCGAGGACCACATCGCGCCGGCGGAATCGGTGCTGTACGGCTCGCAGTTCTTCGGCGGCCCGGTGAAATATGTGCTGTCGGGCTCCGGCCACATCGCCGGCGTGGTCAATCCGCCGGCCTCGAACAAATATCAGTACTGGACCAACGACAACATCAAGGACGTCAACGTCGCGCAATGGATGAAGGGCGCCGTCGAGCACAAGGGCTCGTGGTGGCCGGACTGGCGGCAATGGCTGGGTGCACTCGATCCGGAGGAGGTCCCGGCGCGCACGGTCGGCAGCGACGCCCTGCCCCCGATCGAAGACGCGCCCGGCAGCTATGTCACGGTCCGCGCATAGCGCATGATCCGGAAAAGTGCGAAGCGGTTTTCCGAAAGCGTCATGCGCAAACAAGGCATCCTTGCCCATGGCGCAATCTAGCGCGCTTTCGTATAGACTCGCTCTCACCACCGTGACGACAGAGGGGACCGGACTATGACGCGCGAATTGTTCTGGCTGACACTGACGGTGATCCTGACCGGTATCCTCTGGATCCCCTACATCATCAACCGCTGCCAGGTCCGCGGTCTTTCCGGGGCCATGGCCAACCCCTCGCGCAGCGACAAGCCGCAAGCCGAATGGGCCACCCGGCTAATGTTCGCGCACGACAACGCGGTCGAGAATCTCGTGATCTTCGCGCCGCTGGTGCTGATCCTGAACGCGATCGACTATTCCACGAAATGGACCGTGCTCGCCTGCGCCATTTATTTCTGGTCGCGCGTCGCACATGTCATCGTCTATGCGATGGGAATCCCGGTGTTCCGCACCCTGGCCTTCACCGTCGGCTTCCTCGCCCAGGCCGTGCTGGCGCTGGCGATCTTCGGGGTGGTTTAAGTTCGCCCGGATGCGGGCTCATGCATAGCGAAGGCGTACCTTCTGCACGCGCAGAACGCCCTTCTCGAATGGATCGCCGCTTAGCTGGCGCCGGCAGCTTTCAAGACTTCCGATGGATCAAGCCACCGGCTTGCGAACGACGAAATTGAGCATGTTGGCTGGCGTTTCATCGAAGCTCTGGATCACGTTGGTGTCGGATGACAGCGTGATCCACGGCCCCGCGCTGGCGTAGGTCGCCTCGAGCCACTCGGGCGACACATAGCTGTAGTAGCGGCCGAGGCTGTCGCGGCCGTCACCCTCACCCATCTTGTAGCTGGCGTAAAACACACCTGACGGCTTGAGCGCGCGATGGATCCGCTTGAGGATTCCGGCGAGCTCGTCGCGCGGGACGTGCAGCAGACAGGCGCTCGCCCAGACGCCGTCATAGGCCTGTTGCGCGTCGAGTTCGTCAAAGCGCATCGCCTCGACGGGATGCCCCAGCCGCTGCGACGCGATCTTCGCCATTTCGGGCGAGCCGTCGGTGGCGCACAGCGAAAAACCTTCCGCCAGCATCACCGCCGCATGATTGCCGGCGCCGCAGCCGAGTTCGAGGATTGCGCCCCCTCGCGGCAGCAAGGCGAGAAAGCCCGGCAGCCGCGTCGACGGCGCTTTCGCCCAGTCCGCATAGGACTGGGCGTTGCTCCGATAGAATTGCAGCGTGGTTTCGTCCATGACTACATCCCACTTACGGAAACAGCGCGATCTGCTCCAGGCCCGCAGTCTCGGGGAAGCCGAACATCAGGTTCATGTTCTGGATCGCCTGTCCTGCCGACCCCTTCACCAGATTGTCGAGCACCGAGATCACGATAGCCCGGTTCTTGATGCGGTCCGGGAATACGCCGATCTGCACGTAGTTCGAACCGCGCACGTTTTGGGTCTGTGGCATCACGCCCTTGTTCGCGACATGGACGAACGGCTCGTTGCCGTAGGCCTTCTCCAGCGCTGTTCGCAAATCGTCCGGCGTCGCGCCGTTGAGCTTGACGTAGGACGTACAAAGCTCGCCCCGCGCCATCGGAATGAGATGTGGGGTGAAGTTGACGGTCACAGCGTGGCCAGCGGCAACCCCGATCTCCTGCTCGATCTCGGGCGCATGCCGGTGCGTGCCTACCGAGTAAGGCGACAGCCCCTCACCCACCTCGCTGAACAGCGTGCTCTGTTTCAGCCCGCGGCCGGCGCCGGTGACGCCCGATTTCGCGTCGATCACGAGGTCATCGACGTCGATCAGTTTTGCTTTCGCAAGCGGCACCAGCGCGAGCAGCGCAGCAGTTGGATAGCAGCCGGGACAGGCGACCAGCCGCGCCGACGCGATCTTCTCGCGATAGAATTCGGTGAGACCATAGACCGCTTCGCCTTGTAGTTCGAGCGCCCGGTGCTCATGGCCGTACCATTGCGCATAGGTGTTCTTGTCCCGCAGCCTGAAATCGGCGGACATGTCGAGGACCTTGATTTTGGGATTTGCCTCGAGGACCGCGGCGATGATTTCCTGCGTGGTGCCGTGCGGCAGCCCACAGAACACCGCGTCGAGCTTGCTCCAGTCGACCTTTTCCCATTCCACGAGTTTCGGCAGGTCCAGCATAAAGAAATGAGGAAACACGTCCCCCATCGACTTGCCGGCGTGGGTGTTGGCGGTGAGCGCGACGATCTCGGCATTCGGATGCCGCGCCAACAGGCGCACCGCATCGGCCCCGGTGTAACCAGAGGCGCCGAGAATGCCGATCTTCTTCGAGCTCATCACGCGTACCTTTCAGGCGTCATTCGATTGTCTTACCGGGGTAGAAAGTTGCAGCGTCGCTTCGTCCACCAGACTGGCCTCGCGAGCAACGCTCGATCAGCTACTCCTCCGGCAGTCCCAGCATCAGGCGCATGTTCTGCACGGCCGCGCCGGATGCGCCCTTGCCGAGATTGTCGAGCCGCGCGACCAGCACCGCCTGGTGATATTTGTCGCTGGCGAAGACGTAGAGCTCGAGCATGTTGGTTTCGTTGAGCGCCTCCGGCTCGAGCCGGCCGCCCTTGGTCGCCTCGTTCTGGAGCGGCATCACCTTGACGTATTTCGAGCCGGTGTAGCGCTTGGCGAGCGCGGCCTGGAGATCGGATCCGCTGGGCTTGCCCGGCAGCGTGTCGAGCTGGAGCGGCACCGAGACCAGCATGCCCTGCCGGTAGTTGCCAACCGAGGGAATGAAGATCGGCCGCCGCGTCAGGTTCGAATAGAGTTGCATCTCCGGCAGATGCTTGTGCTCGAAGCCGAGACCGTAGAGCTCGAAGGACGGCGCACTGCCGTCTTCGAAGCTCGCGATCATCGACTTGCCGCCGCCGGAATAGCCGCTCACCGCATTGACAGTGACGGGATAATCCTGCGGCAGCAGGCCGGCATCGACGATCGGCCGCAATAGCGCGATCGCGCCTGTCGGATAGCAGCCGGGATTGGAGACCTTTTTCGCGGCCTTGATCTTGCCGGCCTGATCCGGCGTCAGCTCGGGGAAGCCATAGGCCCAGTCGGGCGCGACCCGATAGGCGGTGGAGGCGTCCAGCACCTTCGGCGCCGAGGCGCCCATGCTGTCGACGAGAGCGACCGTTTCCCTGGCGGCATCATCGGGCAGGCAGAGGATGACGAGATCCACCTCCTCCATCAGCGCCTTCTTGGCCGCCGGGTCCTTGCGCTTGTCGTCGGCGATGGTCTTCACCGCGACGTCGCCCTGGAGCTTCAGCCGCTCGTTGATGCCGAGCCCGGTGGTGCCGGAGCCGCCGTCGACGAAGACGGTTGCGGGCTTCTTCGCCGCGCTGGTGGTCGGGGCTTTGGTGGTGTCAGCGAGGCTCATGGCGCGCTCCCTTCGAGCATGTTCGTATCGTTTGCAAAAGCTTGCGGCCGGGCCTGCCGCATCAAATGTGCGATCTGCTTCGCATCGGCATCGCCGGCGCCAAGCGCATTGGCGATCGCCGTATAGTCGGCGTCCGATTTGTGCTGGTTCAGCTTGAAGCTGCCTTCGACCCCCTCAACCGTCATCACCAGACCCACGATCGCCTTCTTCATCGTCTCCAGCCGGCCCGCCGTCATCTTGCCTGACGTCCACGGCTTTTTCGGCAGCAACCAGGTCTCGAACTTGTCGCTGAGCGTGTCGATCTGCAGCGCCAGTTCGTCGTCCGATAGCAGCCGCACCGGCCCGCTCAGATGCACCGACTGGTAGAGCCAGGTCGGCACCTGATCGGGCGAGACGTACCAGTCCGGCGATACATAGGCATCGGGACCATTGACCGCGAGCAGCCAGGACGCATCACCGCCCGCAAGCTTTAGCAGCGGATTGTGACGGGCGACATGAAAGGCGGCCTGCGGCGTGCCGTCAGCGGCATAGGTCAGATAGAACGGCAGCGGGGACGCGACCGGCTTGCGACCATCGAAGGCGCACATGGTGCCGAAGCCGCGCTCCTCGGCGAATTTCAGGCTCGCGGCGCGGTCCTGCTTGAAAAAGGGTGGCGTGTACATCGTGGTCTCCTGCTGGGCCTCCTTGGGAAGCCGCCGGATCAGATCGCGCTGACAGGAGAGAAAATGCCGCGGACCGGATCCAGCGGCAAAGACGATGATCTCAAACGCGATCGACCGCCCAAACCGCTAAAGAGCGGCGGCGGCGACGGGCGAACAGGATGGTCGCGGCGTTGATCATGGCGCGCGGCTATAAGGCCAGATCCGGTTCCCGTCAAGGTTTCACGGCCTCAGAGGAGGCGCCAGATCCATTCCATCAGCTTCGCGATCACGTCGCCGAACAGCAGCAGCGCCGCGGACCAGACCAGTGCCGAGACGAAATTGGCGATCTGGAAGCTCCAATAAGGCATCTCGAAGATGCCGGCTGCGAGCGGCACCGAGGCGCGCAAGGGGCCGAAAAAGCGGCCGATGAAGATGCTGGGCACGCCCCAGCTCCGCACGAAGACCTCGCCCTTGGGCAAGAGCTCCGGATAGCGCGAGAGTGGCCACATCTGGGCGACGCTCTCCTTGTAGCGGTAGCCGAACCAGTAGGAGACCCAGTCGCCCAGCGCCGCGCCAAGGCCGCCAGCGATCCAGACCGGAAAGAAGCTGATGCCGCTCACCCCGATCAGCGCACCGATCCCCACCAGCGCGCCCCAGGCCGGAACCAGCAGCGAGATGAAGGCAAGCGACTCCCCGAAGGCGAGCAGGAACACGATCGGCGCCGCCCAAGCCTGGTGAGCGCGCACGAAGTCGGCCAGGGCGTGCGCAAACTGCTCCATTCCAGATTAGCCTTCCGCCCTGTCTCAAGGTGCTGCTCGATGAAAAGGACTGGTAAGCCAAGGGCTTGTGTGACATCAAGTCACAAAACCCGCCCCAAGGTCGGCCGGGACGTCAAATTGCCGGGAACAGGCGGGTCTGCGGCGTAAAATCGCCGGGATTGGCTCCCAACCACACGGCCCGACAGGCCGAGCTGTAACCTTTCCGAGTCAGAAGTGGCATAGTCGGCCTAACCGATTCGCCGCTCCTGCGGCCCTCAAAACGTATCAAGAAATATGTCCAAGCAGTTGAAAACCAAAGCGAAAGACGATCTGTTCGGCGCCAACGAGCCAAAGTCCCGTGCGTCCGCCGCCAAGACGGCCTCGCGGGGCAACGGGGAAGCCGATTACACGGCGGCCGACATCGAGGTGCTTGAAGGCCTGGAACCGGTGCGGCGCCGACCCGGCATGTATATCGGCGGCACCGATGAGAAAGCCCTGCATCACCTCTTCGCCGAAGTCATCGACAACTCCATGGACGAGGCGCTGGCCGGGCACGCGACCTTCATCGAGGTCGATCTGAGCGCGGACGGGTTCCTGACCGTGACCGACAACGGACGCGGCATCCCGATCGATCCGCATCCGAAATTCCCGAAGAAGTCGGCGCTCGAAGTCATCATGTGCACGCTGCATTCGGGTGGCAAATTCGACTCCAAGGTCTACGAGACCTCGGGCGGTCTGCACGGCGTCGGCATCTCCGTGGTGAACGCCCTCTCCTCGCGCCTCGAGGTCGAGGTCGCGCGCAGCCAAAAGCTCTACCGCATGACGTTCGAGCGCGGGCACCCCAAGGGCAAGCTCGAGGATCTCGGGAAGGTCAATAACCGCCGCGGCACGCGCGTGCGCTTCAAGCCCGACACCGACATTTTCGGCGCCAAGGCCTCGTTCAAGCCGCAGCGCCTGTTCAAGATGACGCGCTCGAAGGCGTATCTGTTCGGCGGCGTCGAAATCCGCTGGAACTGCGCGCCCGAGCTGCTCAAGGGCGTCGAGGACGTGCCGGCGGAGGCGACGTTCCACTTCCCCGGCGGTCTCAAGGACTACCTCGCTGCGGCGATCCACGCCGACACGCTGGTGCATCCCGACATCTTCTCCGGCAAGTCCGGCCGCAACGGTGCCCATGGCGCCTGCGAGTGGGCGGTGGCGTGGACCGCCGATGCCGACGGTTTTCTCTCCTCCTACACCAACACCGTGCCGACGCCCGATGGAGGCACACATGAATCGGGTTTGCGCAGCGCGCTGCTGCGCGGCCTGAAGGATCACGCCGAGCGCGTCGGTCAGGGCAAGCGCGCCGCGTCCGTCACCTCCGAAGACGTGATGGTCGGCGCCGCCGTGATGCTCTCGGTGTTCGTGCGCGAGCCTGAATTCCAGGGCCAGACCAAGGACCGCCTCGCCACGGCAGAAGCGCAGCGCATCGTCGAACAGGCGATGAAGGATCCGTTCGACCATTGGCTGTCGGGCAATCCGAACATGGCCAACAGGCTGCTCGACTTCGTGATCGATCGCGCCGAGGAGCGGTTGCGCCGGCGCCAGGAAAAGGAGACCGCGCGCAAGAGTGCGGGCAAGAAGCTACGTCTGCCTGGCAAGCTCGCCGACTGCACCGATGCCGGCACCGAAGGCTCCGAGCTCTTCATCGTCGAGGGCGACTCGGCCGGCGGTAGCGCCAAGCAGGCGCGCGATCGCAAGACCCAGGCCGTGCTGCCGTTGCGCGGCAAGATCCTCAACGTCGCCTCCGCCGGCAAGGACAAGCTGACGGCCAACGCCCAGCTCTCCGATCTCGTGCAGGCGATCGGCTGCGGCCAGCTCTTGCATTATCGCGAAGAGGATTTGCGCTACCAGCGCATCATCATCATGACCGACGCCGACGTCGACGGCGCGCATATCGCTTCGCTGCTGATCACTTTCTTCTACCGGCAGATGCCGCGGCTGATCGACGAAGGGCACCTCTTCCTCGCGGTGCCGCCGCTCTACAAGCTGACCCACGGCACCAAATCGGTTTATGCCCGCGACGACAAGCACAAGGAAGAGCTGATCAAGAGCGCATTCAACGCCAACGCCAAGGTCGAGGTGAACCGCTTCAAGGGCCTCGGCGAGATGATGCCGGCGCAGCTCAAGGAAACCACCATGGATCCGAGCAAGCGAACGCTGCTCAAGGTGGTGCTGCTTGCCGACGATCGCGACACCACGGCGGATTCGGTGGAACGCTTGATGGGCACCAAGGCCGAGGCGCGTTTCGCGTTCATCTCGGACAAGGCCGAGTTTGCCAGCGAGGAACTGCTGGACGTCTGACCCGCCAGCCTCACGCTGCCGCGTCCCATCAAGAGCCCCGGTTTGACCGCCGGGGCCCTTTCGCTTGTGAGGACGACACTGCCTCCCCCGACAACCTTACCGGTGGTCCGCCAGGACGCGGCTGATTCCCGCCCTTCGCACTGCGACTCGGCCAACGACTCACGGGAACCAAAGCTGAGGCGGGATTGCCTCCATTCCGCACGAAGCCGATTTCGTTAACGAGAGGTTGCCAGACTCCAAGTTTACACCACCAGCATCCAACTCATTGATAGAATGTAGTTATTTTATGAAATAGCCCTCTCAAATCAGATCTCTGCCGATCGGCGTTTTCCGGCGAGTGTGCCTGCCCAGCAACAGCATTTCGGCCGGAAACGTCTATAGTCCGGGTATCAGATCACACGAACTTACAGCGCGCTCGCGCCGGCTACGACAGACCAAGGGTTGGGGATTTTAACATGAAGAAGACTTTGCTCGCTCTGACCGCGGTTGCGGCAATGACCGGTTCGGCCTCGGCCGCTGACCTTGCTGCCCGTCCCTACGTGAAGGCTCCGGTGCCCGCGCCGGTCGCCAACTGGACCGGCTTCTACATCTTCGGTGGCGCCGGCGGCGGCGTCTGGGATGCGGACTCCCACACCAACTTCGTTGGCGTTCCCGTGACGATCGATCAGCGTGTTGGCGGCGATGGCTGGTTTGGAACGGTCGGTGCCGGCTACGACTGGCAGTTCTCCGGCACCTGGGTGGCTGGCGTGTTCGCCGATGGTCAGTTCGGCAGCCTGCGCGGCAGCATCAACGATGAGTTTGCCGCGCTGACCGGCCGCATCAAGATGCAGGACGCTTGGGCCGCGGGTGTTCGCCTCGGCTATCTGGTTGCTCCGAACGTTCTCTCCTACGTCAATGGCGGTTACACTGGATCGCACTGGTCGGGCGCTGGTTTGACGAATCTCGCCGGGACGGCTTCGGGCTTCCACACCGACTCGTTCAACCGCAATGGCTGGTTCGTCGGCGGTGGCGTCGAAAACAATCTGAACATTTTCGGCATCACGGCGCCGGGCTGGTTCATGAAGACCGAATATCGTGCTGCCTACTACGATCGTAAGGACATTGCCGTCCGCACCGACGTCGGCAACGTCGTGACCACCGACTCCATCAGCTTCAAGCCCTTGGTGCAGACCATCAGCACCTCGCTGGTCTACCGCTTTAACTGGACCGGTCCGGTCGTCGCGAAGTACTGATCTGACCTCCCGTTCAGACGTCAAAGCCCCGGCATCGTCCGGGGCTTTTTCGTTGTGGGCCTGTCAACGGCCGACGCACGCCTCAGTGAGGTGTATGCATCGACGAGGCCGCGCTTCCACCACCGCCGATCGGCATCCCTGATCGCCTTCGGCTCGAGTGCTTGTCCAGAAGCATAGCCTCCTCCCCCGCACGCCGGCTTGTCCCGGCGCTGCCATTGTATCCGAACCGAAGCTACGGTTAGTGTGCGCTCAAGCCTTCGCGGCGGCGGCGATCCTTCGTCGCCGTGTCGCGACAGAAGCGGACTGATGGGAGGAATGCATGCGCAGATTTCTGCTGATCGCAGGCCTGTTTGCGACTGCCGTCGGGCTGCTCTGGATCGGACAGGGCACGGGCACGCTTGCCTGGCCCCGATCGAGCTTCATGGTCAACCAGCTGCAATGGGCCGGCTATGGCGCAGCCATGGCCGGCTTCGGGCTGGTGCTGATCTGGCAAAGCAACCAATAGAAGAAACCAAGGAATAAAAGCATGACATCCAGCCGGTTCGATCTTCGCGGCAAGGTCGCCGTCGTAACAGGAGGCAATGGCGGCATCGGGCTTGGCATGGCCCGCGGCCTTGCCGACGCCGGCGCCGACATCGCCGTGGTCGGACGCAACGAAGCCAAGTCCGCCGCCGCCGTGGCCGATCTCAGCCAGCGCGGCGTGAAGGCAATCGCCATCACCACCGACGTGACTGACAAGGCCGCCGTCGCGGCCATGGTCGACCGCGTCATCAGGGAGCTCGGCCGCATCGACGTCCTCATCAACAATGCCGGGATGAGCATCCGCAAGCCCCCGCACGAGCTCGAGCTCGATGAATGGAATAAGGTGATCGACACCAACCTCACCAGCGCCTTCGTGTGCTCGAAGCTGGCCTATCCGGCGCTGAAGGCATCCGGCAACGGCAAGGTGATCAATATCGGTTCGATGATGTCGATCTTCGGCGCGAGCTTCGCCACCGCCTATGCGGCGAGCAAGGGCGGCATCGTGCAATACACCCGCGCCTGCGCCAACGCCTGGGCGCCCGACAACATCCAGGTCAACGCCATCCTGCCGGGTTGGATCGACACCGACCTCACCCGCGGCGCACGGCAGCAAGTCTCGGGGCTGCACGAGCGCGTGCTGGCGCGCACGCCTGCGGGACGTTGGGGCGACATCGACGACTTCGCCGGCATCGCCGTATTCCTTGCCTCAGCCGCCTCGAACTTCGTCACGGGCACCGCGATTCCCGTCGACGGCGGCTTCTCGGTGATGGCCTGATACGCTGCAGCTCATCGAAAAAGCCCCAGCGTGAGAGCTGGGGCTTTTGATGCAGTCCACGCGAAGAGATCAGTATCTCGCGACCACCGGTCCGCCGAAGCGGTAATTCACGCCCACGCGAACGGCATCGACGACATGATTGAAGCGGTACGTCGCGGACTCGGCCGGGAAATTCACAGGGTCGAACATGGTCACATTCGAACGACCAAGATCGACATGCAGATATTCGCCCCGCACCGTCCAGTTGGGCGCGAAGCCCCATTCGACGCCGGCGCCGGCAGCCCATCCGATCCGCGTGCTGCTGTCGCTGCCGAAAAAGCTACCCGCAGCGGCGGGCGTAAAGACATTGCTGATGTTTGTCCTGACGCCACCATAGGCAAGACCGCCTGTCGCGTAGAACAACGCCGGACCGGCCGTAACGCCGACACGGCCGCGGAGAGTCCCGAACCAGTCGATGTGATCCCGACCGGTCGAAACGCTCGGAAATACCGCCCCGCCCGGGAAGATGATGGTTGAGGTGCGACCGATATCCGCTCCCTGGATGTCGGCTTCCACACCAACCAGCCAGTTGGCCATCTGCCAATTGTAACCAACCTGGCCACCGCCAAATCCGCCTTCATGCTTGGCACCGAAGAAGGTCGGCGTGCCTCCGGCGGCAATCGCGCCTGCGAAGCCCGGAGTAGACGCCACCAGGCTTCCGGTAGACGAAGCGTCAAATGCCCAGCCGCCATTCACGCCAGCATACCATCCGGTCCAATTGTAGACCGGTGCTGGAGCCGGCAAAGCCGGCCTTGCCTTCACAGCCATATCAGCCGCAGAGGCAGCGCCCGCGCTGGCAAGTGACAGGAGCGAAGCGGTGGTAAATGCCCACCCGAAAAATCGTCTCATGACCCAATCCCCAATGGATAGAAACAATTGGTCATGAACGTAGCGAAAAAGCGGGGCGCGGCCAGATGGAAAAGCCGTGGGATATGGATACGCATTCACTTTTCACGCGCAAGTTGCACGTGGGCCACACACATATGTAAGATGTACTTCCCTAATGTAGAAGGATACGCATCATAATTCTGATGTCGGAATAGCTTTGAGCGGCTCGCTTCACGCCGTGTCGTTCGCGTGAATCGTGAATAAGAGAAGCCCCGGGCTCGGTAACGGGGCTTTTGAGTTTGGCAGTGATTTTTTGTATGTGCTTGGTCGTTCGCTGCTCAGTAGCGACCGATGACCGGCGCGTCGAACTTGTAGCTCGCGCGCACGACGGCCCACTGAATGTCACGCGGCTTGGCATCGAAGGTGTAATTGCCTGCCGTGCCGCCGAGCTGATAGGTCTGGCTGCCGAAGGCCGCGTAGTTGTATTCGAGGCCGACGATCCAGTTGCGGGTGATGCCGTATTCCCAGCCGGCGCCGACGGTCCAGCCATTGGCCCAGTGAGTCTGTCCGCCCGTACCCGCTACGACCGGGTCGGTGACCGAGAGTCGGTTGTTGACCCCCGCATAGCCGCCCTTGATGTAGAAGAGGTTGTTCTGCACGGCAAAGCCGGCACGACCGACGACCGTCGCCAGCACGTTGGCCCGCCAGGAGAACACGTCGTTCGCCGGGGGGAACGCGGTGTTCACGACCGTACCCTTGTTGTCGAGGCCGGAGATCGTGCCTTCCATGCCGAACACAAAGTTGTTGGCCTGCCAGTTGTAGCCGATCTGCGCGCCCCCCATGACGCCCGAGTTGCGCTGACGATAGCCTTCTCCCGGGAGCAAATCGCCGAACGCCGCGCCGGTCCCGTTGTTGATGAACTGCTCGTTGGTCCATGCGCCACCGATGTGGCCGCCGACATAGAAGCCGGTCCAGTTGAACAGCGGCTCGACATAGGCGGGCGCCTTCGTGTAGCGCGCAGCGAGATCGGCGGCGGAAGCCGCGCCGGTCGAAACCAGAGCCGTCGTGCAGGCGAAGGCGGCAATCAATTTATTACGCATGGTACACCCCGTGTCCTTTGATGGCCGCACGGTCACAGACGGCTCTTACTAAAATTGAAATCAACACGGTTAACGTGACAAGATCGACACGCGGTGGCCCGCGAATCCGTTTGTGCTGTTGCACGTGCGCAACGCGCCGCGCGCGCTTTAACGCAGCGTTATCCCTAGCGATGTCTTGCGCTAAGCTGTCGGCGCGGCCTTCGACTGCACGTGCTCGGGCCGAACGCCGAGCGCAAGCAGGCGCGCCGGAATGCCCTGGAGCCAGGGCAGCGCGGTGATGAGGCGCAAGATCAAGGGCACCTTCAGCGGCCGATCGCCCGGCTGCAAGGCGCCGCTGATGATGTTGTTCTGCATGATGACCTGCATTCGCTGCGTCATCTTCACCGGGAACTCGCGCCGGCGTCGCACCGCATCGAGTTCGTTCTCCGATGGACAACCGTGCTGCATCTTGTCGGCCAGCAGGTTTGCGGTCGCGACCGCGTCCTGCACGGCGAGATTGACGCCGACGCCGCCGACTGGCGACATCGCGTGCGCGGCATCGCCGATGAGAAGCAGGCCTGGCAATGTCCAGCGCGTCAGGCGGTTGATCGCGACGGTGAGCAGCTTGATGTCGTCAAAGCTCTTCACTTCAGCGATGCCGGATCGAAGGATCGGCGCCATGCGCACGACGTCGTCGAGCAGCGCCTGCAGTCCCCTCGCCTTCACCGCATCAAATTGCCCCTTGGCGATGACATAGGCGCATTGCCAATAATCGCCGCGGTCGAAGGTGATCATCATCTTGCCGGGCTCGATCCGCGCGAACACTCTCTCCTTCTCGTCGGGTCTGCGGCCAGCGCGGAACCACAGCACGTCCATTGGCGCGCCGATCTCCTCGACCTTAAGGCCGGCGCGCTCGCGCACCGTCGAATGCCGGCCGTCGCAGGCAATGGTGAGATCGGCTGCGATGTCGATGATGCCCTCGGGCGTCTTCGCCCGCACGCCGGTCACCGTCTCACCGCGGCGGATCAGATCGACGGCCTCCGTGCTCATCATCACCTTGAGCGAGGTAAAGCGCTTGCCGGCCTCGCGCAGAAAATTCAGGAAGTCCCATTGCGGCATGAAGGCGATGAAGGGGTACTTGGTATGAAGCCGGCTGAGATCGGCGACGCGTACCGGCGTGCCGCCGAACAGGCCATCCATCTTCTGCAAGCGCTGATGCGGTAGCTTCAGGAAGCCGTCGATCAGGCCGAGCTCGTCCATCACCTGAAGCGTCGAGGGATGCACAGTGTCGCCGCGGAAGTCGCGGAAGAAATCCGCATGCTTCTCCAGCACCACGACGTCGATGCCGGCGCGCCCCAGGAGATAGCCCAGCATCATGCCCGCTGGGCCGCCGCCGACGATGCAGCAGCGGACTTTCATGGTCCGGTTTTGTTGTTGATCGGAGGTCATTGCCGCCGCGATCCGCGATGTGAGTATCGATCAAGCTATGCCGGACGATACTAGCGCGATTCAGGCCGAAGGCAGTCTCAATTTGCAGGGAAAGGCCAACGCGGTTTCCAGCAGCAAACAAGCGTCCGACGAGAAAGGCCTGCAGAACGCGGGCCTCTCCTGAAACGGGATCTGACTATTTCTGGTCCTCGTTGCTGGTCCCGGTGCCCGGACTGCCGATCGGCAACCCGTTGGGTGCGTGACCGACGCCCATGTTTCGCTCGGCTTGCGCTGCTGCCGGCGTCTTGGCATTCGCGGTCGGGGGCTGAACATTCGGATTGGGTTGGCCGATGTTGGTGTTGATGTTGGCCCCCGTGGTGGCGTCATGCGTTCCCATCCCTGAGGGAGCCGACGGCCGGGAGTTGGCGCTGCTGGATGACGAGCCCGCTCCGACACCCGAGTTGGCCGCAGCCCCCGCGCTGGCGCCGCCGGTACCTGTACCTGCCGCTGCGCCTGCACCCGCACCTGCGCCTGCACCTCCGCTGCCTCCGGCACCACCGCCGCCTTGGGCAAAGGCCGCCGTCGAAAGTGCCGCACAAGCGATCGTCACGAGGATGGATTTGCGGATCATGAATCGTCTCCCTGGTTTGACAGACAATCCAAGTCAGGTCAGCAGGAGTTGTTCCGTCTTCTGCTCATCGCGCCGCGGCCGACGAAGACCTCAATTATTGCCGCGGTTCGCGCTGCGAAAACTCTTGATCTCCGAGACGCTGCCGTCGCGATAGGTCAGCTCCACCGAGACGAACTGCGTAGCCGGGGCGAGTTTCATGTAGAGCGGCATGCCGGCGCTGATCGCGCTCGGATCGCGCATGTCGCAAGCGGGCATCTTCAGCACCTGGTTGGGCACAGCGGTATCGATGCCGATGCGCACCTCGCGGATGGCGCAGCGGTAGGACACGAGGTGGGTGTAGTAGACCAGCAGCCCATTGAACTCGCGGAACGACAGCCAGCTCGTCGAGGTCATGTCGAGGATCTTGCGCTGGTCGCGGATCAGCGCGGCCTCGGGATCGAACCTGATCGGGAACGGCCCCTGCATGTCGCCGGACTGATCGACATAGCGGACCTCGATGGTGCCGGCTTGCGCATCCGACGGCAATTCGATCGACGGGTTCGGCATCCGCTTGCGCGTGCGCGGATCGAGCGTGTCGATGAAACCGGTCTCGCGGAAATCGCCCTTGCCGGCCACGCGCCAGGAAATGCCGAGCGTCGGGTCGGCGAAGGAGAACACCACGCTCCAGCCGCCATTGTGCCGCGAGAAGCTCGCGATCGGCGCGTTGGTGGTCTCCTCCTTCGGCAGGCGCGGCACCGACACCGGCGGCAGCGCCGCGAGCTTCTGCGGCGGCGGATCGTCCGGGCGCGCGGCGGCATCCTTGGCGAGGCCGCTGAGGAACACGTCGTCGACCATCTGGTCGAAATAGACCGGCACCTGCTTGTGCTTCACGGTATCGGCCATCTCACTGACGGCACGGCGGGTGCGCTGAGCCACCTGCACGAGGTTCTCGCCAGGCTTGAGCAGCTCCCTGGCGAAGGTGCGCGTGAACACCGAATTGGGATTGGCGTCGTCGTTGGAGAGGCGATCGAGCGCGGTCTGGCGGGGACCTGCCGAAAACACCGAGAACACGCCTTCCGGCAGTTGCGTCATCGGCGCGAGCCCGCCGCCGCCGGCGACCGCGCGGGTTCCTTTGCGCTCGAACGGATTGTTGCGGCAAGCGTCGAACACCAGGATCGAGGTCCGCGCCTTCTTGTTCTGAAGGCGCTCGACGATGCGGTCGGCCAGGATGGAGGCATCGCGCACGAGCTCTTCCTGCCCTTCCGTCGCCGCCGGAACGTCGGTCGGCAGCAGATAGTTCTGGCCGGCGATCTCGAAACCGTGGCCGGCATAGAAGAAGAACGCGGTGTCGCCGGGCTCGATCGCCCTGTCGAAGGCGAGCAGCGTCTCGGAGAATTGCTGCCGGTTCTGGTTCTCGGCGAGCATCACCGAGAAGCCAAGCTGCTTCAGCGTATCGCCCATGGTGCGGGCGTCGTTGACCGCCTTGAGCAGCTTCGGCACGTTCCTGTAGTCGTTATTGCCGATGACGAGCGCGACGCGCTTCTCGGCATGCGCGGGAAGCGCGAGGCCGCTCAGGCCCACTGCCAGGCCAAGTGCCGCCAGAATTCTGAAAAGCCGACGCGTCATTGAAATATTCCCGTTGCAGAACGGCCCCACGCAGGTCTCCTTCGAACGGTCGTTCATGGCAAACCCGGCCGTTGATGTGATAGTCGGCCCAGCCATATCGACGGTTCAAGGGCCTTGGTCCCCGATTCCATCATCGGCCCTATGGCAGATTTCGTCGGAATCTGCTTTTTCCTGGGCATTCCGTTGAAGGGGGCTGCCGTGTATCGCTGGTGCACCGACGAGGTCGAGCCGCACGACCGCTTCGACTATTGGCGCGAGGTGCGCGCCAAGGGATTGTTCGGCGTCACCGCCGAGCTCGCGCGCGAACGCCGCGCCGACTTCTTCGGCGAATTCTCGCTGCGCCAGCTTGGCGGCGCCGGCCTCGTCGAGCTGAGGGCCTCACCCTACACCGTCGAGCGCAGTGCATCCGACATCGCCTCCGCGCCGGGCGACGCTATCTGCGTCTACCAGCAGCTCGGCAGCGGCGGTTGGTTCGGCGGCATGCGCGGCAGCGACTTCGCGATCGCAAACGGCAGCTTCGCCACCAGCCATACCGACCTGCCCTATCGCACCGCGCCGCTGGGCGCAGGCGGCTTCCATTTGCGGATCCTGAAGATCCCGGTGAGCAGCATCCCGGCCCAGGACAAACGCTTGCGCGAGCTTGCACCGCGGACCTTTGACCATCCCACCCTGGCGCCGCTGCTCGGCGCCTGCTTCGCCGATCTCGGTGAGGCCGCGGCGGATGGCGGCGCTGCCGATGCGACCTCACTCGTCCAGGCACTCGCCCATCTGGCGCTGATCGAGCGCGGCATCCTGCCGCCCGGCAGCCGCCGCGGCCAGGCCGCGCTGCGGATCGCCCGCCACTCGCAGGCCCGGCGCCTGATCGCGCGCCACCTGCAAGACCCCAAGCTCGCGCCGACCACGGTGGCCGACCTGCTCGGCATTTCCGTGCGTCATCTGCACATGCTGTTCGAGACGGCGGAGAAGAGCTTCTCGCAGACCGTGACCGACGAGCGCCTGAAACAGAGCCGCCGCCTGATGCGCGAAGCCCCGGAGCGGCGGATCGCCGACATCGCAACCTCCTGCGGCTTCGAGAGCCTGGCAACCTACTACCGCGTGTTCAACGCCGCCTATGGCATGGCGCCCGGCGACTTCCGAGCCCAGGATCGGGAGGGGCATTAGCCGCCGTTTGCCGGCTCCGCCAAGCCCGCCGGGTTCGGCGGAAAACCTCAACCGCGCCCGCTATTTGGGCAAAAACCTCAGGTTTTTTAGGGTCTTCCCGCGCCCGCTCCATTGACTTTGGCGGATTCCCGCCTATGTTCCGGGGCGACGCGGCTCAGATCGAAGAGCGATTCCCGAGCTTGGCGCTTTGTTCGCGTGAGTCAGCACCCCCAGCTTCTTTGAGAGCGCGCCGTTTCGGGGTGGAACGCGACAGCCTTATTACCCTCGATTCCGAACGGCGGTTTCGACCAGAGGCTCAATGTCCTTTTCAAATCTCGGACTGTCCGAAAAAGTCCTCGCCGCAGTGGCGGCCACCGGTTACACCAACCCCACCCCCATTCAGGAACAGGCGATCCCCCACGTCCTCGCACGCAAGGACGTGCTCGGCATCGCCCAGACCGGCACCGGCAAGACCGCCGCCTTCGTGCTGCCGATGCTCACCATTCTCGAAAAGGGCCGAGCCCGGGCGCGCATGCCGCGCACGCTGATCCTCGAGCCGACCCGCGAGCTCGCGGCGCAGGTGAAGGAAAACTTCGACCGCTACGGCGCCGGCCAGAAACTCAACGTCGCCCTCCTGATCGGCGGCGTCTCCTTCGGCGACCAGGATGCCAAGCTGATGCGCGGCGTCGACGTGCTGATCGCAACGCCGGGCCGCCTGCTCGACCACACCGAGCGCGGCGGCCTCCTGCTCACCGGCGTCGAGCTGCTCGTCATCGACGAAGCCGACCGCATGCTGGACATGGGCTTCATCCCTGACATCGAGCGCATCTGCAAGCTCGTCCCCTTCACGCGGCAGACGCTGTTCTTCACCGCCACCATGCCGCCGGAGATCCGGCGCATCACCGAGGCCTTCCTGCACAATCCGCAGAAGGTCGAAGTCTCCCGGCCCGCCACCACCGCCGTGACTGTCACCCAGGCCCAAGTGCCCGCCGGACGCGAGGCGCACGAGAAGCGCGAGCTGCTCCGCCGCCTGCTGCGCGAGGCCAAGGACCTCAAAAACGCGATCATCTTCTGCAACCGCAAGCGTGAAGTCGCCATCGTCCACAAATCGCTTCAGAAGCACGGCTTCAGCGTCGGCGCCCTGCACGGCGACATGGACCAGCCGGCCCGCATGGCCGCGCTGGATCAGTTCCGCAAGGGCGAGCTGCCGCTGCTGGTGGCCTCCGACGTCGCCGCCCGCGGCCTCGACATTCCCGAGGTCAGCCACGTCTTCAATTTCGACGTTCCCCATCACGCCGACGACTACGTTCACCGCATCGGCCGCACCGGCCGCGCCGGCCGCACCGGCACCGCGATCTCGATCGTGACGCCGCTCGACCAGAAATCGATGGCGGCGATCGAGAAGCTGATCGGCCAGAGCATTCCGCGCGCCGAGGGCGACTACGAAGTCCACGCTGAGGGCGCCGACGGGACCGAGCGTCCGCGCGAGCAGCGCGGCCGTGAACGTTCACGCGGCGGACGCGGCAAGCCGCAGCGCGGCGAGCGGCGCGGTCACGACCGTGAGCGCAGCCACGAGCCGCGCGAGGCGCGACAGCCGTCCGAAGCAAGGCATCGTCCCGAAGAGAAGCGCGGATCCGAGCCGCGTCACGGTGCACGTCCGCAGGCCAATGCGTCGCACGTGCCGTCGATCGGCCGTCCCGAGCCGCGCCGGCAGCGCGAGGTCGACACCGAGCCGGGCGATCACTCACACCTGCCGGCATTTCTGCTGCGGCCGGTCCGCTCCCCCGCCGGCGCCTGAAGCGCGGACGCGCTCCAGGTTTCGGTTGCAAAAATATTGCTCCACACTTTTTTGGACGTTTCGTGAACGTATATTTACGGGGCGTTCACGATCGTCCGTTAGCCTACGAACATAATTTAAGCATTGCTGCGGTCGCGGGCGCACCGACCGCTGTGGGGTATGTTCCGTGGTCAAGGTTCTCGACGAACACGAACGCACGATGGCGTTCGCCGAGGTAGCGCTCGGTCAGATCCGATCGCTTCGGCAGACGGCAATTCCCCGCAACTACGAGATCTGGTACGTCTACGCCACCGGCTACAACGCACCGCTCAACAAGATCATCAACGAGACGCTGGCGCGCAACGGCAAGCTGACCGAAGCCGATCTCGAGCAGATCTACGAGACCTATCTCTCCCACATCAAGACCACCGACCGCATCGACAAAGTCGGCGCGCGCGTCATCGGCGAGATCGACGACGTGATGAAGGTCCTCGGCGATGCGCTCGGGATGAGTGGCGCCTACGACGCCAGCCTGTCGGGTGCGACCGAGAAACTGTCGTCAGCCAAGAGCCGCGACCAGATCAAGGCGATCGTGGAGACGCTGCTGCGTTCGACCAGCGAGATGCGCGAGGCCAACAAGGCGCTGGAAGGTCGCCTGACGCTGTCAAAGAACGAGATCAGCAATCTCCAGCAGAGCCTGGAGGCGATCCGAGCCGAGAGCCTGACCGATCCGCTCACCGGCCTCGGCAACCGCAAATATTTCGACCGCATGATCGGCATGGCCGTGCAGAGCGCGCTCGCCTCCGGCGAGCCGCTGTCGCTGCTGCTGTTCGACATCGATCATTTCAAGTCGTTCAACGATTCCTACGGCCATCTCACCGGCGACCAGGTGCTGCGGCTGGTCGGCTTGTCGCTGAAGCAGACCATCAAGGGCCAGGACATCACGGCGCGCTATGGCGGCGAGGAATTCGCGGTCGTGCTGCCCAACACCGCGCTGCGCCAGGCGCTCACGGTGGCCGATCACATCCGCCGCGCGGTGATGGCGAAGGAATTGAAGAAGAAGTCGACCGGCGAGATCCTCGGCCGCGTCACCATCTCCGTCGGCGTCTCCCTGCTCAAGCAGGGCGACGACACCGACGCGCTGATCGAGCGCGCCGATGCCTGCCTCTACGCCGCCAAGCGCAACGGCCGCAACCGCGTGATCTGCGAAGTGGATCCGGAATACGCGGTCGAGACGCACAACCGGGTGGCGTGAGGAAAGCGCGTCCTTCAGATGGCGACTGTAGGGTGGGTAAAGGCGCACAGCGCCGTGCCCACCATCTCTCCACGAGCAGCAGCCTAACGGCGGGCACGCTTCGCTTTGCCTACCCTACGTGCCGTCTTCTTGGCCGGCCGTTTCTTCGTGGCAAGCTTCTTCGGCGCGGCCTTCTTCCCCTTCGGCCGCTTCTTCACCTTGGCGCGCTGGGCGGCGGCGAGTGCTGCCCTCGCCCATTGCGCCAGCTCCTCGGAATCGTCGAACAGCCGCGCCGGCAGCTCCCAATAGGAGTTCACCAGCACGGTCTTTGCGCGGGTCGAATATTGAAACGGCTTTGAGCCTTCCGCCTCGAAATTCGGGATCGTGACCTCGTCAGCGCGGAAGAACAGCCCGGCGCGCAAGGACAGCGCGAAGTTGATCCCATCGGCGGAGATGCCGTAGCCGGAAAACATTTTTCGGATGGTGACGGGGCCGAAATCGGCGAACAGGTCGATCAGGAATTCGCGGTCCATGGCCCAACTCTCTCTCCACCGTCGTCCTGGCGAAAGCCAGGACCCATTACCCCAGGGAGTAGTTTAGCGAAGAGTAAAAGTTACGCCACGCGGTACGGATACCTCCCACGATCGAGGCATCACGCGGTATGGGTCCTGGCTTCCGCCAGGACGACAGCGGTGGGGGTTGCGAAAGCCGGACTTACCCCTCAACCTTCGCCGGCCGCAGCTCGACCGACTCGCCGCAGCCGCAGGCGGAGACCTGGTTGGGGTTGTTGAAGACGAACTGGGCCTGCATCTTGTCGGCCTTGTAGTCCATCTCGGTGCCGAGCAGGAACAGCACGGCCTTGGGATCGACCAGGATCTTGACGCCCTTGTCCTCGACGACCTCGTCGGTCGGGCGGATCTCGTGGGCGTATTCGACGGTGTAGGATTGGCCGGCGCAGCCGCCGTTCTTCACGCCGACGCGCAGGCCGACGATTTCGGAGTCCGCGCGCTGGGTCAGCTCGGTGATCCGCTGCGCGGCGGCATCCGTCAGCCGCATCACCTGCGGGCGCGGCCGCCGGGGCTTTGGTGTCGAAGCTGGTGTCGCCTGGGTCATGTTATCTATGTGGTCCGTTGCGAAGCGAATTCAATGCGAGCCGTTACCACATGTTCAGCACGAGGCGGGCCTCGTCGCTCATGCGCTCGGGCGACCACGGCGGTTCCCAGACGACCTTGACGTCGACCACGCCGACGCCGGGAACGCTGGCGACCGCGTTCTCGACCATGGTCGGCAGCTCGCCGGCGGCCGGACAGTTCGGCGTCGTCAGCGTCATCAGCACGTCGACCGAGCGGTCGTCCTTGATCTCGACCTTGTAGATGAGCCCGAGCTCATAAATGTCGGCCGGGATTTCCGGATCGAACACGGTCTTGAGGCCCGCGATGATCTCGGTGGTCAAGCGCTCGGTCTCCTCCGGCGGCAGCGCCGAATGGGTCTCCATCGGATTGGCTTTGACGTCGGCCATGTCACTCATGCGAACAAATCCCGCGCTTTCAGAAGCGCCTGTGTCAGATGATCGACTTCTTCCCGCGTATTATACATGCCGAACGAGGCCCGGCAGGTGGCGGTGACGTTGAACCGCTCTAAAAGCGGCATCACGCAATGGGTGCCGGCGCGCACCGCGATGCCCTGGCGATCGATCACGGTGGCGACATCGTGGGGATGCGCGCCCTTGAGCTCGAAGGAGATCACCGGCCCCTTGCCGCGCGCGGTACCGATCAGCCGCAGAGCGTTGATCTCGCGGAGCCGGTCCTGGGCGTAGGTGACGAGATCGTGCTCGTGCGCGGCGATGCGCTCCTTGCCGATCGAATTGACGTAATCGATGGCGGCACCGAGGCCGATCGCTTCGACGATGGGCGGGGTGCCGGCTTCGAACTTGTGCGGCGGATCGCCATAGGAGACCCAGTCCTTCGCAACCTCGCGGATCATCTCGCCGCCGCCGTTGAACGGCCGCATCGCGACAAGGTGCTCGTGCTTGGCATAGAGCGCGCCGATGCCGGTCGGGCCATAAATCTTGTGGCCGGTGAACGCGTAGAAATCGCAGTCGAGATCCTGCACGTCGACGGGCAGATGCACCGCGCCCTGCGCACCATCGACCAGCACGGGAATGCCGCGATCGTGGGCCAGCCGCACGACCTCCTTGATCGGAACGAATGTTCCGAGCGCGTTCGACATCTGGGTGATGGCGACAAGCTTGGTCTTCGGCGTCAGCAGCTTCTCGAACTCGTCGATCAGGAAATTGCCTTCGTCATCGACGGGCGCCCATTTGATCACCGCGCCGTGGCGTTCCCTGAGGAAATGCCAGGGCACGATGTTGGAATGGTGCTCCATGATCGAGAGGACGATCTCGTCGCCCTGCTTGATGTTCGGCTCGCCCCAGGACGACGCCACGAGGTTGATGGCCTCGGTGACGTTGCGGGTGAAGATGATCTCCTCTGTGCGGCGGGCGTTGACGAACTGCGCGACTTTTGCTCGCGCGCCCTCATAGGCTTCCGTCGCCGCATTGGCGAGGTAATGCAGGCCGCGATGCACGTTGGCGTATTCGCTGGTATAGGCCTGCGTCATGCGGTCGAGCACCGCGCTGGGCTTCTGCGCCGAGGCGGCGTTGTCGAGATAGACCAGCGGCTTGCCGTAGACCTGCATGGCGAGCGCCGGAAAATCCTGGCGAACGCGCGCAACGTCGTAGGCGCCGTTCTTGAGGGCCGGATGCGTGCTCATGACCGCCGCTCCAACCAGCGCTCGGCGATGCCGATCACGTACTCGCGTAGGCCGTCGTCGGCGATCTGCTCGATCGCCTCGCCGACGAAGGCCTGGATCAGCAGCGCCTGGGCCTGCTTCTCGGGTAGACCGCGCGCCTTCAGATAGAACAACAGGCTCTCGTCCAGCGCGCCAGCGGTTGCGCCGTGGCCGCAGGAGACGTCGTCGGCGAAGATCTCGAGCTCGGGCTTGTTGTCGGCCTCGGCTTCGTCCGAGAGCAGCAGCGCGCGGGTCATCATCTTGCCGTCGGTCTTCTGCGCGTCGGGACGAACGATGATGCGGCCCTGGAACACCGAATGACCCCGGTCGTCGATCACGGCGCGGAAAGTCTCGCGGCTGACGCAGTTCGGCACGGCATGGTCGACCAGCAACGTGGTGTCGCCATGCTCGGTCTTCTGCAACAGGTTTACGCCGTTAGCCGAGAGCTCGCTGCCCTCGCCCGCCAGCGTGATGAAGCCCTGCAAGCGGCTGACGGCAGCGCCGGTGGTCATGTTGAAGAAGTTGAGCTTCACATTGGCGCCGACCGTGACGAACTGCGAGGTGACGTTGACCGCGTCAGGCGCATCGTCCATCAGGCGAATATGTGCAACATCGGCGCCGTCGCCAACCGTCACGAGCACGGCATCGTTGACCTGGTAGGCCTTGGCGCCGGCCGCAACGAAACTCTCGACGATGGTGGCGCGAACGCCCTTCCCGATCGCGACCTGCGAACGGGTGAAGGTCGACGTGGAAGCTGCGGTTGCGATGTGGATGATCTGGATCGGCGTGGACAGCTGCGCGCCATCAGCGATCGACAGCACGACGCCGTCGGTTGTCATGGCGGCGTTCAGCGCGATCACGGCATCGGTGGACGCGGTAGTGAGGAGGCCGGCATCCTTCTCCAGCGTCTCCCGCAGCGTCTTGAGGCTCGCCTCGGAGCCGAGCGCCTTCACGTCGGAGAGGTCGGCCGCGAACACGCCGTCGACCAGCACCAGCTTGCGGGCGCCCGCGATCGCATGCGCCTTCACCGCGTCCGCGGCGCGCTTCAACGCGGCCGAATCGGGCGCCGCTGCCAGCGGCAGCACCTCACCGACCAGCGCACGCAGATCGGTGTACTTCCATTCCTCGATCCGGCGGTGCGGCAGGCCGAGACGCTCATAAGTCTCGAACGCCTCGCGGCGTGCCGCGATCACAGAGGGCGAACCCGGCAAGCGGCCTTCAGCGCTGGCGAAGAGATCGCTCACCGCGCGGCCGTTCCCGGTCTTTGCCACAGCAACGTTCATCTCCAAAATTCCTTACGCGGCATCCTCGAACTGGGTGTAGCCGGACGCTTCCAGCTCCAGCGCCAGTTCCTTGTCACCGCTCTTCACGACACGGCCCTTCGACATCACGTGCACGAAATCGGGCACGATGTAGTTGAGCAGCCGCTGATAATGGGTGATGACGACCATCGCGCGCCCCGGCGAGCGCAGCGCGTTGACGCCGTCGGCCGCGATGCGCAGCGCGTCGATGTCGAGGCCGGAATCCATCTCGTCGAGGATGCACAGGCTGGGCTCGAACAGCGCCATCTGGAGCACCTCGTTGCGCTTCTTCTCGCCGCCGGAGAAGCCGACATTGACGCCACGCTTGAGCATGTCCTGCGGGATGTTCAGCGACTTCGAGACCTCGCGGACCTTCTTCAGAAATTCCGGCACCATCAGTTCGCTCTCGCCGCGCGCCTTACGCTGGGCATTCAGTGCGGTGCGGAGGAAGTTCATGGTGGTGACACCGGGAATCTCGACCGGATACTGGAAAGCCAGGAACACGCCCTTGGCGGCGCGCTCGTCGGGATCCATCTCCAGGAGGTCCTCGCCCCTAAACAGGATCTGACCGTCGGTGACCTCATAGCCGGGCTTGCCGGCGATGACATGAGAGAGCGTCGACTTGCCGGAGCCGTTCGGCCCCATGATCGCATGCACCTCGCCCTCGTTCACGGTCAGCGTCAGCCCGTGGAGGATCTCACGCTCCTCGACGCGAACCTTGAGGTCTTTCACTTCAAGCAAAGCCATTTTGGTGTCCAGTCTATTCAAAGGAGGCATGGAGCGCCTAGGCGCACCGCGAGGGTCGGTGTTAACCGACCGACCCTTCAAGCGAGATCGAGATCAGCTTCTGCGCTTCCACCGCGAATTCCATCGGCAGCTGCTGAAGCACATCCTTGACGAAGCCGTTGACGACGAGGCCGACGGCCTCTTCCTGCGAGAGGCCGCGCTGGACGCAGTAGAACAGCACGTCCTCCGAGATCTTCGACGTCGTCGCCTCGTGCTCGAACGTCGCGGACGAGTTCTTCGCCTCGATGTACGGCACGGTGTGCGCGCCGCATTTGTCGCCGATCAACAAGGAATCGCAGGCGGTGAAGTTGCGCGCCCCTAGCGCTTTGCGGTGCGCGGTGACGAGGCCGCGATAGGTGTTCTGCGATTTGCCGGCGGCGATGCCCTTGGAGATGATGCGGCTCGACGTGTTCTTGCCGAGATGAATCATCTTGGTGCCCGAATCGACCTGCTGGAAGCCGTTCGAGATCGCGATCGAGTAGAACTCGCCGCGGGAATTGTCGCCGCGCAGGATGCAGCTCGGATATTTCCAGGTGATCGCCGAACCCGTTTCGACCTGGGTCCAGGAGATCTTGGAATGGTTGCCGCGGCAGTCGCCACGCTTGGTGACGAAATTGTAGATGCCGCCCATGCCTTCCGAATTGCCCGGGTACCAGTTCTGCACGGTCGAATATTTGATCTCGGCGTCATCGAGCGCGACCAGCTCGACCACGGCGGCATGCAGCTGATTCTCGTCGCGCTGCGGCGCGGTGCAGCCCTCGAGATAGGAGACGTAGGAGCCCTTGTCCGCGATGATCAGCGTGCGCTCGAACTGGCCGGTGTTGCGCTCGTTGATGCGGAAATAGGTCGACAGCTCCATCGGACAGCGCACGCCCGGCGGCACGTAGACGAACGAGCCGTCGGAGAACACCGCCGAGTTCAGCGTCGCGTAGAAATTGTCCGACGTCGGCACCACGGAGCCGAGATATTTCTGCACCAGCTCAGGGTGCTCGCGGATCGCCTCCGAGATCGGCATGAAGATCACGCCGGCCTTCTTCAGCTCCTCCTTGAAGGTGGTCGCAACCGAGACCGAATCGAACACCGCATCGACCGCGATCTTGCGGCGGGCGGGGTCTTCCTCGCCCACCTTGGGCTCGACGCCTTCGAGCATGGCGACTTCCCGCAAGGGAATGCCGAGCTTCTCGTAGGTCTTCAGGATCTCCGGATCGATCTCGTCGAGCGAGGTGACCGTCTTCTTCGGCTTCGGCGCCGCGTAATAGTAGATGTCCTGGAAGTCGATCTTGGGATATTCGACGCGCGCCCAGGTCGGCTCGGTCATGGTCAGCCAGCGCCGATAGGCTTCCAGCCGCCACTGGAGCATCCAGGCGGGTTCATTCTTTTTCTGCGAGATGAACTTTACGATCTCTTCCGAGAGCCCCTTTGGGGCCTTCTCGGAGTCGATCAGGGTTTCAAACCCATAACGATACTGGTCGACGTCGATGCGCTTCACGCGCTCGACCGTCTCTTGTACGGCTGGCATTCCATCCTCCGCTCGCGGTTTCAAGGACCGCGGTGGATCAAACTCGGACGAGTATTCCGTCTATTACGATGTTTTTTGGCGGAAAGCACGTACCTAGAACCATTCAAGCCGTGTTTCGTCGCCTAGCCCTTAAGTAGGTTATTACCGAGCTTTCGCCAAGCCTCTAACGCTCGATTGATCTCCTCAAGTTCCGTGGACCAGCCAAGACTGAGGCGCACCGCTCCCTGGGCCACAATGGGATCGTACCCCATGGCCGAAAGCACGTGGGACGGCTGGACCTTTCCCGATGAACAGGCCGAACCTGACGACACGGCGACGCCTGCGAGGTCAAAGCCGATCACAGCGGTCTCGGCCTTCAGGCCTGGCGCAGTGAAAAGGACGGTATTTGGCAACCGCTCGACGTCGTCCGCAAAGACCGTTACCCCGGCAACTGCGCGAAGGCCATTTTCCAAATGATCCCTGAGGGTTGCCATTCGCTTCGCATCCTCCGGCAGAGCCTGAAGCGCCACTTTGACCGCCGCGCCAAAGCCGGCGATCCCAGCGACATTCTCGGTGCCCGCACGGCGGTTGAGCTCCTGCCCGCCCCCACGCAGAACCGGCTCCAGGCCGGCGAGCCCTTCCGCCACCGCCAGCGCGCCAACCCCCTTCGGGCCGCCGATCTTGTGCGCAGAAAAGGTCGCAAGGTCTGCGCCCACAGTCTTGATATCGAACGGAATTTTGCCGAGCGCCTGAATCGCATCGACGTGCAGGAGGCCGCCAGCCTCATGAACGATCCGCGCGGCCTCCGCGACCGGCTGGAGCGCGCCCGTCTCGTTGTTGGCGACCATGATGGAGACCAGCGCCGGCGGGCCGCCACCGAGCTGGTCCCTCAGATCCTCAAGGTCGATGACGCCGGAATGCGTCACCCGAATCTGACCGATCTTGTCCGCCGGGAACCGGCCGCCCGCCAACACCGAGGCATGCTCGATTGCGGAGACCAGCAGTCGCTCGACGGGTCCGCCCGTCGGCCCCCGCAGGCCGGGCGACAGCGCCAGCCCGTTGGCTTCGGTTCCGGCTGAGGTGAAGATGACGTTCCGCGGTAGCGCACCTACGGCGGTGGCCAGCATGGCACGGGCCTCCTCGACCAGGTGCCGTGCCTCCCTGCCCTCGGCATGGACCGAGGATGGATTGCCGATCAGGTCGTATGCAGCCAGCATCGCAGCCCTCGCCGGAGCGCGGAGCGGCGTGGTCGCGTTCCAATCGAGATAGACCCGGGTCGGCATTGAGTAAGATATTACCTCAAATCAAAGGGGCATTTCCGTCGTCCCGACATGGGCCGCGGACAGGCACTTGGCAACCATGATTCCGAATGATGCGGTCGCGGTGACGCGACCATGACACGCTAACGTCTTGAACCCGTTGGGCGATGTTCAAGATGCTTGCTTTTTGACCCTGTGCCTATGTTAAAACGCGCACCGTCAGTCACCGCGCGCCGTCAGCGCATCACCGCACGACGCGCCCTCTCACTCTTCATTGCGCTTTCGTCGGCATCTGCCGATGAAGCCACAATCGGTTGATTGCCGAGGTCGCCTCCAGGAAATCAATCAAGAGATCATCGATGCCCGAAGTCATTTTTACCGGCCCTGCCGGCCGTCTCGAAGGCCGCTACCATCCGGCCAAGCAGAAGAACGCGCCGATCGCGATGATCCTGCATCCGCATCCGCAGTTCCACGGCACGATGAACCATCAGATCGTGTACCAGTGCTACTACGCCTTTGCACATCGCGGCTTCTCCGTGCTGCGCTTCAATTTCCGCGGCGTCGGCCGTAGCCAGGGCTCGTTCGACCATGGCACCGGCGAGTTGTCGGATGCGGCCGCAGCGCTCGATTGGGCGCAGACCATCAATCCCGAAGCGCGCGCCTGCTGGGTCGCCGGCTTCTCCTTCGGCGCCTGGATCGGCATGCAGCTCCTGATGCGCCGCCCGGAGGTCGAAGGCTTCATCTCGATCGCGCCGCCTGCCAATCTCTACGACTTCTCGTTCCTTGCGCCCTGCCCGTCCTCAGGCCTGATCGTGCATGGCGAGAAGGATGCGGTGGTGCCGCCCAAGGACGTCAACACGCTGGTCGAGAAGCTGAAGACGCAGAAGGGCATCGTGATCGACCAGCAGGTCATTCCCGGCGCCAATCACTTCTTCGACGCCAAGCTCGAGCCGCTGATGGAAACCATCACGGCCTATCTCGACATGCGCCTCGCCAACGTGCGCTGAGGCCCTATAGCGCTAAGGTCCTGTAGCCCGGATGGAGCGCAAGCGAAATCCGGGAAACTCCATCCGCAGACACAGGGCCCCGGATTGCGCTTCCGCTCCATCCGGGCTACGGGACTGAGTTCGCCGCTCAAGCCAGCTTGAGTGCGACGATCCCCGTCAGCACAAGCGCGATGCCCGCAAGCTTCACCGCGCTCAAGGTTTCGCCGAACAGAACGACACCCAGCAGGAACGTGCCGGCCGCGCCAATGCCGGTCCATACCGAATAGGCAACGCCGACCTCGAGCACCTTCAAGGCACGCCCGAGCAGGAAGACGAAGGCGGCGAGCAGCACCAGCGAGGCGAGGCTCCAGCCTGCGCGCGTGTAACCTTCCGCATATTTCATCGAGATCGCCCAGCCGACATCGAGCGCGCCGGCGATCACCAGCATGAGCCAGGCCGTGGACTGCGACATTGGCGTCGCCTCAGGCCGCGAGCTTCAAGAGATGCGCATCGTGCCGCACCAGGAAGGCGCGCAGCAATTGCGGATAGTCCGCGCCGACCGCAGAGCGCACGCTCGGACGCTTCGCGAGCTCGGCCCGCCACCCGCGGACCTTGGGCAGATCGCTGAAGATGCGAAGCTCGGTCAATTCATCGAACACGTCGAAATAGCGGAAGACCGGGGCGAACACCGCATCGACGAGGCTGAATGTCTCGCCCGCGAAATACGGCCCTGCGCCAAGCGCGGCTTCCACGCGCGCGAATTTGGCCGCGAGCGCCTGGCGCTTGCTCTCGAATGTCGCCGGATCGGTCGTCGTCTCCAGCCCCCAGAGGTCGCCAAGGATCGCCGAGCCGAACTCCATCCAGGCGCGGTGCTCGGCACGTTTCAGCGCATCCGCCGGATGCAGCTTCGCGCCTGTTTGCGTGTCTTCGATGTACTCGCAGATCACGTTGCTCTCGAACAACGCAACCTCGCTCTTGTCGGTCGCAACCACCAGCACCGGCACCTTGCCGAGCGGCGATAGCTTCAGGAACCATTCGGGCTTGTTGGCCAGATCGCTATCGATCCGCTCGAACGGCACGCCCTTCTCCTTGAGCGCGATGACGGCACGCTGCACGTAGGGACAAAGCTTGTGGCTGATCAGTTTGAGCGAAGCGGTCATGGTGGCGATCTCGGCGGTTAAATGCAACTGCATCTATATAGATGCAATTGCATTAACTCGTCAAGGTCGATGCATCTGCATCAACTGCCTGTGACTTCAGGGCCGTGCGATCACCCCGCCCGTCATCGGCATCGGCACGCCCGTGGTCGCCGGATAGGACAGCGGCAGGCCCTTCAGTCCGCGGGCGGCGAGGAAGCCGAAGGCCTGCGCCTCGATGGCGTCGGAGGCCCAGCCGAGCGTTTCGGCGGCCTCGACGGTGGCCGAGCCCACCCGCTCGCGCAGCATCCGCAGCATGGTGAGGTTGCGAGCCCCGCCGCCGCAGACGATCCAGCTGCGCGGCCGCCGCGGCAGCAATGGAATGACCCGGGCGATGGCCGCCGCGGTAAAGGCGGTCAGCGTCGCGGCGCCGTCGGCCGGCGGCATGTCGCCGAGCTTCAGCGCAGCAAAATCATTGCGGTCGAGCGACTTTGGCGGCGGAGCTGCAAAGAACGGCAGCTCCAGTGCGCGCGCGATCCAGGCCTCATCAGCCTTGCCGAGCGCGGCGAATTTTCCTTCGGCATCGAACGCCTGGTTCATGCGGCGGTACATGAAGTCGTCGAGCAGCGCATTGCCGGGTCCGGTGTCGCAGGCGATCAGCGTGTCGTTGCCGTCGATATAGGTGATGTTGGAGACGCCGCCGATATTGACCACGACAATCGGCCCCTCTCGCTCGAGCGAATTGGCCAGCGCCCGATGGTAAACCGGCACGAACGGCGCGCCCTGCCCGCCGGCCTCGACGTCGGCGGCGCGGAAATCATGCACCACTGGGATATGGATCGCCTTGGCCAGCGCCGGCCCATCGCCGATCTGCACCGTCAACCGCTTTTCGGGCCTGTGCAGCACGGTCTGGCCATGGAAGCCGACGATGTCGATGTCCTCCGGCCTCATCCGGTTCTGCGCGACGAAAGTGGCGACCGCCTCGGCATGGGCCCGCGTCACCACGCGCTCGGCCTCGGCCAGGATCCCCGGCCGAGCATCGCGTTGGGACAGGTGCACGGCCTCGCTCAGCGCCTGGCGCAGCAGGTTGCGCTCAGCGGGACTATAGGGCCGGTAGCCGGTCGGCCCGAACGCCTTCACCTGCTTACCGTCGGTTTCGATCAGCGCGACATCCACACCGTCCAGCGAGGTGCCGCTCATCAAACCGAGTGCCGTCAACATCATGGATCAGCGTCCTCAAAAGACCTGCCCTGGCATGCCGATCTTGTGCCAGAGGGACACATCTTATAATGCCACAGCGCCAAGTGGCGGGGTGGCAATCGAGTTCCCATGCAACACTCTTAAATTGCCCCCAAAACAGTAAACCAAGAATTGTCAGGCACGCCGACAGATGACTGCATTTAAATCGGATTTCCTCAATACCCTGCAGGAACGTGGATTCATCCACCAGTGCTCCGATTTCGAGGGGCTGGACGCGCTCGCCGCCAAGGGTGAGGCGACCACCTATGTCGGCTACGATTGCACCGCTCCCTCGCTGCATATCGGCAACTATCTGACCATGATGATGCTGCACTGGCTCCAGCAGTCGGGCAACAAGCCGATCACGCTGATGGGCGGCGGTACCACGATGGTGGGCGATCCCTCCGGCAAGGACGAGACGCGCGCGATGCGCACCGTCGCCGAGATCGAGGCCAACAAGGCCTCGATCCGCGGCGTGTTCGCAAAGGTGCTGCGCTATGGCGAGGGCAAGAGCGACGCGGTCATGCTCGACAATGCGGAGTGGCTGACCAAGCTGAACTGGATCGAGATGTTGCGCGACGTCGGCCGGCATTTCTCGGTCAACCGCATGCTGACCATGGACTCCGTGCGGCTACGCCTCGAGCGCGAGCAGGAGATGAGCTTCATCGAGTTCAACTACATGGTCTGCCAGGCCTACGATTTCGTCGAGCTCGCCAAGCGCACCGGCTGCCGCCTGCAGATGGGCGGCTCCGACCAGTGGGGCAACATCATCATGGGCGTCGATCTCGGCCGCCGCATGGGCACGCACCAGCTGTTCGCGCTGACGACGCCGCTGCTGACGACGGCGTCCGGCGCCAAGATGGGCAAGACGGCGCAAGGCGCGGTCTGGCTCAACGCCGACCAGTTCTCGCCGTATGATTTCTGGCAGTACTGGCGCAACACCGAGGATGCCGACGTCGGCAAATTCCTGAAGCTGTTCACGACGCTGCCGATGGCTGAGATCAAGAAGCTCGAAGCGCTCGGCGGCTCCGAGATCAACGAGGCCAAGAAGGTGCTCGCGACCGAAGCGACCGCGCTGCTGCACGGTCGCGACGCTGCCAACGAGGCAGCCGAAACTGCGCGCCGCACCTTCGAGGAAGGTGCGCTCGCCGAAACCCTGCCGACGGTGGAAATTCCGCGTGGCGAGCTCGATGCAGGTTTCGGCGTGCTCAACGCCTTCGTTAAGGCGGGCTTGGTTGCCTCCAACGGCGAAGCCCGGCGCCAGATCAAGGGCGGCGGCCTGCGCATCAACGACGCGCCGGTCACCGACGAGAAGATGGCGCTGTCAGGAGCAAATCTGACGCCGGAGGGCGTGATCAAGCTGTCGTTCGGCAAGAAGAAGCACGTCCTCATCAAGCCTGCATAGGCGTATGAGCTTTTCGCTGCTTGTCAGGGCGCGCCGAAGCGCGCTCCCTGACCGGCAATGGACCAGAACACGCCCAGGGAAACCAACAGGGAAACGAACAGGGATGGCGTCGCGGTAACGCCGCAAGGCGCCGTGCGCATCGCGCTCACCGTGCTCGCGCTCTGCTTCACACTGGCTGTGCTGGGCCGCGGGCTCGGCGACAGTTTTACGGTGTTCCTGAAGCCGATCTCCGAGAGCTTCGGCTGGGACCGCGCGCAGATCGTCTCGGTCTATTCGCTGACCTGGCTCGCCAGCGGTCTCACCGCGCCCTTCGTCGGACGCCTGTTCGATCATTCCGGACCGCGCCTCGTCTATGCGCTCGGGCTGCTGTTGCTCGGCGCTGCGTTCCTAATCGCGGCGCACGCACAGCACCTGTGGCAATTCCAGCTCTCGGTCGGCCTCTGCGTCGGTATCGGCATTGCCTTCATCGGCATCGTACCGAACTCGATCCTGCTTGGCCGCTGGTTCGGGCCCCGCCTGCCGACTGCGATGTCGGTGGTCTATTCGGCGATGGGCGGCGGCGTGCTGGCACTGCTGCCGGCCTCGCAGCTTCTGATCGATCACATCGGCTGGCGCGGCACCTACCAGCTGTTCGGCTTCGCGGCTCTGGGCCTGCTGGTGCCGCTCATGCTGCTGCCGTGGCGGCTGTTCGCTGCCGGCTCGCCGCATGTCGTGAAGAAGACCGATCCTGATTTCGTCGACAACGGCTGGACGCTTCTCGGTGCCATGCGCCACCACGCATTCTGGGCGCTGTTCTCGACCTTCTTCTTCACCGCGGTCGGCATGTATGCGATCGCCGCACAGATCGTGGCCTATCTGATCGACGCCGGCTTTCCGCCGCTCCAGGCCGCGACCGCCTGGGGCTTCTCCGGCGTCGTGCTGGTGTTCGGCATGTTGGGAGTCTCCGCCCTCGACGGGCTGATCGGGCGCCGCCCGTCGGTGCTGCTGAGCTACGCGATCTCGATCCTCGGCATCTTTCTGCTCTGGCTCTTGCAGTATGATCCAAACATCATCCTGCTCACCGGTTTCGTCGTCTGCTTCGGCAGCATGATGGGCTCGCGCGGCCCGCTGATCAGCGCCACCGCGATGAGAATCTTCCAGGGTAAACGCGTCGGCACCATCTACGGTACCATCTCGATCGGCAGCGGCCTCGGCTCGGCATTCGGCTCCTGGAGCGGCGGCCTGATTCATGATGCAACCCACGGCTACAATGCAGTGCTCGCCTTCGCACTTGCGAGCGTGGTGCTCGGGATGATTCCGTTCCTGGTCGTGCCCGTCTTGCGGCGGTAGGTTTCTCAGGGGTAACTTGAGTTCATTGGCGTCACCGGACAATTACGGGTGGGCATGACGCAAACACGAGCAAATAATTCGGATCGAACGCGAGCCTGCGGTGTTTTGTCTGACATGACGAAAATGTCAGAACGGAATTCATCCTGGGTGGCTTGCGAGACCGAACCGAATGCGGTCCAAGTCGCAGCATTGGGTCACAGCATTGGATGGAGGGCAAACCAATGAACTTTCCTTATCTCACCCGCTTTGAACCGGTTCTCCTGAGCCTGTTCCGCTTCATCACCGGCCTGTTGCTGTTCCAGTACGGTATCGCCAAGCTGTTCAAGTTTCCGGTGCTCCCGTACTTCGCGAACATCCCGCCGATCATCTACGCGGCCGGTACGCTCGAGCTTGTGCTCGGAGCGCTCCTGATGCTCGGCCTGTTTACCCGCCTCTCGGCTTTCATTCTCTCGGGTGAAATGGCCTTCGCCTACTTCATGGGCCACATGTTCAAGGGCGAAGCGCCGGTGTTCCTGCCGCTGCTCAACGGCGGCACCGCCGCGATCCTGTTCTGCTTCGCCTGTCTCTACCTCTCGGCAGCCGGCGGCGGCACGGTCAGCGTCGATGCGGCGATTGGCAAGGAAAGCGAATCGACCGGCGGCGCCTACGCGCGGCGCTGACGCGCGCAATTGGCGTGCAAGTAACGGATGGCGCCGGCAGCTTCGCCGGTGTCATCTACCGCGAGCCCAGCACGTTCCAGATCAGGACGAGGGCCGCCACGAGCAGCACGGACATGATGATGCGGTGAACGAATCGATTCATCGCCGTCCCGGCCAGACTCGGTCACAACCAAAATCCAGCATCAATCCTCTCCGCGATCTGACGCGCCATGCGCAGGCGAAGCGCGTTGCGCCTGCACATTTGCGCATGCGGCTGCGTGCGCGGCAGCGCGTCGCACGCGACCGTTCATGATTGGTAAGAACTTCATGCTACCGACGCGTGCAATAATAACCATTCCATAGGGGCCGCGATGCAGCTGCTGAGTCATCTCAAGATCCGCACCAAGCTCGCCAGCATGGTCTGCCTCGCGGCGCTTACGGTCACGGCCATCATTGGGGTATCGGCCGTGCTCAGCAAGAGCCGCATGATGGACGACCGCGTCCAGCAGATGCGGACCGCGGTGGAGCTCCTCTATAACCACGCGCAATCGCTCCAGGACGAGGTGACGGCCGGCAAGCTCACGCAAGCCGAGGCCAAGGGCTTGTTCCACCAGCGCGGCCGACGCATGAGCTTCAATGGCGGCCAGGGCTACCCGGTGGTCTATAATCAGGACACCTCCCTGGTCGTGAATGGCGCCAATCAGCAGCTCGAAGGCAAGATCACCGGCGCCAAGGATTCCAACGGCGTGCTGATCGCCGACGCCATCATCAAGGCCGGCAGCGAGACCGCGCAAGGCGGTGTGACCTCGTATCTCTATCCCCGCCCCGGCCAGACCGAGCCGGTCCGCAAGACCGTGTTCGCGCGCAAATTCGCGCCCTGGAACGTGACCATCAGCTACGGCCTTTATGTCGACGACATCGGCCCCGACGTGCGCGCGCTGACGCTGGAGCTGGCCGCCGTCGGCATCGGCCTGATGCTGCTGATGGCGACGCTGTCCTGGCTGATCGCCCGCGACGTGCTCGGCGCGCTCGACCGCCAGAAGAACCGCATGCAGGAGATTTCCGAAGGTGCCATCGACAAGGTGGTCGAGGAGACCGGCCGCGGCGACGAGATCGGCCGCATGGCCGAGACGCTCGAAGTGCTGCGGCAAACCGCGCTGACGGCACGCACCCTGGAGGCTGAGCAGATCGCCACCAAAGCCCGCAGCGAGCAGGAGAAGCGCGATGCCTTGATCGCGCTTGCCAACCGCTTCGATGCCTCCGTCGGCCAGCTCGTCGGCCTGATGGCTTCGGGCTCCGGCGAACTCGAGGCCACCGCAAAGTCGATGTCGTCCACTGCCGAAGGCACCAACCGCCGCGCTGCCGTGGTCGGCTCGGCCGCCACCGAGGCCAGCCAGCGCGTCCAGACGGTTGCGGCTGCCGCCGAAGAGCTCTCCTCCTCCATCACCGAGATCAGCCGTCAGGTCGCGCAGTCTGCCGAGGTCACCGGACGCGCGGTGGACAGTGCCCGCCGCACCGACACCATCGTGCGCGCGCTGTCCGATGGTGCCCAGCAGATCGAGCATGTCGCCGAGCTGATCTCCAGCATCGCGGCACAGACCAACCTGCTCGCGCTCAACGCCACCATCGAGGCCGCACGCGCGGGCGAAGCCGGTCGCGGCTTCGCCGTCGTCGCATCCGAGGTGAAGTCGCTCGCGAGCCAGACCGCGGAAGCCACCCGCGAGATCGGCGACAAGATCGCCCAGATCCAGGGCGCTACCAAGGAAGCGGTGGAGGCGATCGGCGGCATCACCGCCACCATCGAGGAGGTGAGCCGCATCGCCACCTCGATCGGCGCCGCCATCGAGGAGCAAGGCGCCGCCACCGCCGAGATCGCCCGCAGCGTCTCGCAGACGGCGGAGGCGACCAAGGAGGTCACCTCCAATATCGGCGGCGTCAGCACGGCTGCGAACGAGACCGGCAATGCCGCCGGCATGGTGCTCGCGGCGGCCTCGAGCCTCTCCAAGCAGGCCGAACAGCTCTCCGGCGAAGTCGGCACGTTCCTGGCCGGCGTGCGCGCGGCGTAGGCGACGGGGCGTAGTCCAGAGCAGGCGATCGATTGAGCCGCGGGTTTCTTAAACCTCTCCCGCTTGCGGGAGAGGTCGGCGCGAAGCGCCGGGTGAGGGCTTCCTCGTCATTGGGAATCTCGCTGCGGAGACACCCTCTCCCGCAAGCGGGAGAGGGAGCCCACCTTATGTCGCGTGGCTGTAATCGAACCTGATCAGCTACGAACTACAACGAGCCCCGCTTCTATCGCCGCGCGAGGCTGCAGCCGCTCGACAGCTGGCGCGTCGATCCGGTCGAGCCGTCGTTCGACTGCGACGGGAATTCGTCGAACGGCGAGTTCTGCTTGCCGGTGTTGAATTCGAAGATCTTGCGGAACAGGCCCGGTGCCATCGCCGAGATCGGATTGACGCGCATCACGGGCGCGGCCGGCGTGCCGACAACCTCGTAGGTCACGCCGATCAGCCCCTCGTTGTTGCCGCCGCCGAGGAAGATGCCGAACAGCGGGATCTGGCCGAAGATGTTGTTGACGCCATACATCGGCACGAAGGTGCCGCTCATGCAGACCTGGTTGCCGGGATAGTCGATCGAGCCCTCGATAGTGGCGCCGATCATCGGTCCCTTGACCACGCCGTCGCGGATCGTGAGCGCGCCGTTCTGCCGTGTGAACTCGGCGCGGAGCGCGCTGAAGGAGACGCCGTTGCCGGTGCCGTTGGGCGCGCCGGCAGCGACGCGTTCGAGCTGCGCCTCGCCCTTCACCGTGAAGTCGCGCACGTTGATGAGGCCCTCGCGCGACGTGTTCGGTTCGGACGTCGGCGGCTCCATCGCTACCACCATCTGGCCGCCAACCGCCTTGGTGTAGGTGTCGGTGAAGCGCAGCAGCGCGCCGGCGTCGTTGGTCTGGAGGTAGATCACCTCGCGATTGCCTTGCGCGCGGCCGCCGCGCAGGTCGGCCGCAACAGGCGTATCGCGACCGATCTTGCCGCTCAGCGTAAATGCTTTGATGGCGCCATTGCGTTTCGACATCTTCGCGTCGACGCTGCGCATCGCCTCGCCGTTGAAGCCCGCGACGGCGCCGAGCTTCACGTCGATGTCGAAATCGACGTTCTTCATCTTGTTCTTGCCGTCGTCCTTGGAATTGCCTGAGATCGCCGACTTCAGAAAGCCGCGGCCGTCAAAGACGTCGCCGCGCATGGTGCCGCGCAGCACGCCATCCTGACCGCGCTCGGCCTTCAATGAGGTCTTGTCGCCGTCAGACGGCGAATAGGTTGGGAAATTCACGTTCATGAGGTCGCCGTTCGCATCGACCTCGAGCGAGCCCTTGATCGAGGCGCCGCCGCCTTCGATGACGATATCTTCCAGGCGCGTCGATTGCGCCGTCGGCACCACCTTGAAGCTGGCTTTCCCCGATTTGCCCGGCAGCTTGACCCAGCCGGGGAGGATGTTGTCGAGCTTGACCGAGGTCAGGTCAGCCTCGACGCCGAGCTTCGTGGTCTGGTCCGCGCCGCTCGCGATCTTGCCCGACAGCTTGATCGGCAACGATCCGCTGACGGCGGGGCTCAGATCGAATCCGAGACGCGCGCGGCTGGCATCGTCCAGCGTCGCCTGCAATCTGACGTCCGCATCGCCTTCAGTCGGCTTGCGATAATCGATCGAGGCAGCCTGTCCGTTGATCTTGACGTCGCCCTTGACCTGATAGCCCTGGTTGCTCGCGACGATCTTGAGGTTGTTGGCCTCAAGCTTCTGGTTCATCACCAGCTTGTCGGCGGCAAAGCCGTTGAGATCGGCGGTCACGGCATAGGTGGTGTCGGCCTTGGTCAGCTCGCCCTTGACCGGCATGCCGAGCTGGATATTCGCCGAGAACGTCCCCTTGCTGGTGTTGGGATCGACGACGGTCGACGATAGATCGCTCAGGCGATCATTGGCGAGCATTTCGGCCGCAGCGGGAACGGGTCCCTCGACGCGGAACTTCGTGCGCGACGGCGACGGCTTGGGCGCCATGTCCGGCACTTCGAAGGTGAAGTCGGAGATCGTGATCTTGCGGCCGGCGGGGGTATCGGCAATGCCCTGGGCGATATTCACGGTCGCGGTGCGCCCGGTCACCCGCGCCTTCAGATCGGCATCGTGCACGACCGGCATGCCGTCCACGGGACGGACTGCGACGCCGCTGGCGACGATGTTGACCGACAGGCCGTCGTCGGGAATCGGCGGGCCCTTGCGCGGCAGGTTCTTCGTCGGCGAATTGATGCCGATCTCGATGCGCTGGAGCGTGCCACGCTCGATCCGCTCGATCACCCATTCACGCAGCTCGGGAACGATCAATGTGGGCCACATCCGCTTCAGCGCGGAGGCCGACATCGGCGTTCCCGCAAAGCCGAGCGTCAGCCGCGGCTCACCGGAATAGTCGATGGCACCGGTGCCGGCGACGCCGATCTCGCCATTGCTGATATCGGCCTGCGTCAGCAAGAGACGCTTGTGGTCGGTGTCGAAACGGAAGCCGATCGCAATCCGGTTGAAGACGAGCGGCGGCTCGTTGTCGATACCGCCGAGCAGGATCGAGCCGCCACTGAAGCCGAGCTGCCAGTCATTGGTGGCGCCGTTCGGTGGCTCGAGATGCCCCAGCAGCGTCAGGCGGTTGGCGCCAGAGAGAACCTTGAACGGTGCGACCAGCACCCGCCGGTTCGCGTCCCACTCGACGTTGATCTCGGCCTGATCGATCGCCATCGGATAATCGGGCGTGTCGGTATCGATGATATTGCCGGCGCCGACCGCGATCTTGCCACGGAAGAAGGTCGGCACGCCGTCGCGGCCGAGCTCGCCCTTCAGCTCGCCCGTCAGTGGCAGGTCAGCGGTATAGGTGAGATCCTTGACCCGCAGCGCCAACAGGATGTTGGAGGTCGAGACCTTGTCGGCGCGGATATCGACCGAGCGCACGCCGTTCTCGACCGGCCCGATCGTGGCGCGCAGCATCCACGGACGCGCGCCCTCCTCGCCGAGGCTAAGCGTAACGCCGCCACGGCTCGGCCGGCGCAGGCTCAGCGTGATGTTCTCGAACGACCATTTGCTCCCACGCTGCTGGTCATCGACAATCAGATTGCCGTTCTTCAGACCGATCTCGTTGAGGTTCTGACCGTCGAGGCCGGTCATGCTCAAACTGTCGAGCCAGTCGAGGCCCTGCAGAATTCCGCTCTGTGCGGTCGCCTGAGGCGCGGCCTGGGAGGCGTCCGGGCTCGCAGGCTGAGTGGCGAATGGCGGCGGCGGGACGCCATTGCGCGGGAATGTCGGCGGCAGGCCCGCCTCTTTCTTGGAGGCCACGCCGGTAGCCAGCGGCTTTGCGGTGTCGCCGGCCGAGACCGTGACGGTGCCGTCAGGCGCGATGCGGATCGCAAGCTCGGCATCAACGAGATTGAGGCTTTCGGCGCGCAGATGCCCCATCAGGAGACCCGCACCCGACAGCTTCACCTCGGCCTTCGGCGCACTGGCGACAATGGCGTGATCGCGGTCGCGGACGATGATGTCACGGATGCGGACGGCGATACGGACCCGCCCCGCCCGCTCGATCTGCGTGCCGCCCACCTCCACGGTGTTGCCGTGGCCGATATTGTCCTCGATGGCGGCTGCCAGCCATGGCGTTGCAATGTCGAGATTGATGGGACCCGCGCCGAGCCGCCACCACAGCGCGCCGAAACAGCCGACGAAAATGACGATGAGGGCACTAACGACAATGGCAAAGCGCATCAGCCATCGACCGCCGCCCAGCCAGCGGTGCAACGACCTGAATCCATCACCGAAACGATGAAAGCCCGAATTGGAGCGCGACAGCAGCCGGCGCGCGCGATGGCCCGCCGCCTCCTCCTGATCCGGATCCCAATCGGCGTCGTCCCATTCCTGCGGCTGTGGTTGACCGCTGCGCCGATCGAAGTCCCGGTTGTAGTCCTGGGGCGACTTATTCCTTGCCATTGCCTCTCGATACAGGCGCCCATCATAGGATTGAGCGCCGCCGGGACCGCAGCCGTCGATGGGGAGCGAAGACCCCCGCGCCGGCACTGCCGCCATACCTCGAATATTCCTGCTGTTCGTCATTTCGCCCCGGAAGCGCGTTCAACGAGCAGTGGGGTGGTGCGTGGAATTCCTTGTAACCATACTCCGGCGTCGTCAGACTTGCCCAGCCGAGGGCGCGATTCCGGCACACCGGACGAGAGCTGCAATACCGCTTTGGTTGACCTGCCGAAAGCGACGAAAGGAAGGCGTATGTCCAAGAAATCCCAAAAGAAATCGTCCAAAACGCCCTCCGGCAGTCCGACGGCTAAAAAGAAGCCCGTGAAAACGCGGGCAACGACTCAAACAAGGCGCGCGAAAACACAGCGGACGCCGGCGAGCAAATCAACCAAGACAGTAGCAAAAGCAGGATCACATAAGGCCCCATCGAAACAGTTAAATTCCTCCAAATCGCCGGGGGCGGCGAAGGCCGCCTTGACCGAGGGTCAGAAGGCTCCCGCCTTCCGCCTGCCCCGCGACGGCGGCGACGTGGTCACGCTTACGGACTACGCCGGCCAAAAGCTCGTGCTGTTCTTCTATCCCCGGGCCGACACGCCCGGCTGTACCAGGGAGGCCATCGATTTCACCCGGCTGGCGGACGCCTTTACGGCTGCCGGCACCGCCGTGCTCGGTATCTCCGCCGATCCGTTAAAGGCCCAGGAGAAGTTCCGCGACAAGCACAAGCTCGCCATGCCCCTCATCTCGGATGAGACGCACGAGATGCTGGAGGCGTATGGCGCCTGGGGCGAAAAGTCCATGTATGGCAAGCGCTTCCTTGGAATTCTTCGCACCACGGTACTGGTCGGGGGCGATGGCAGAGTGGCCAGGGTCTGGCGCAATGTCCGGGTCGACGGCCATGCCGATGAGGTGCTGGCAGCGGCAAGAAGTCTTTAACCAGTCCTTTAAATTCGAATGTTCCCGTTTCCGGAAAATTAACCATGACCGGCCCAGATTGCTGCGGCAATTAGGCCGTTACGGACTCATCCGACCGGCGCGGGAGTGCCGATGTCGAAAAGTTCTGCCCAATACTCGCAGTACCCCCAACATCATCCTCACGACCACGGAAGGGCCTTCCATCGCCGTCCTACCGCCGCCGCAACGGCGGTTGCGATTCCCCTTCCCACCACCGACGACGCCTACACCATCGTCCATGCCGGCAAGCAGGTCCGCTTCGGACCCGTGGTGTTCTGGATCGTGGTCGGCACGGTGGTGCTGCTCGGGCTGTGGTCGGCCGCGACCGCCACCTATTTCGCCTTTCGCGACGACGTCCTGACCCGGCTGATCGCCCGCCAGGCCGAGATGCAGTACGCCTATGAGGACCGTATCGCCGAGCTGCGGGCCAAGGTCGACCGCACCACCAGCCGACAGCTGCTCGACCAAGAGCAGTTCGACCAGAAGCTCGACCAGATCATGAAGCGCCAGACGGCGCTGGAGTCCCGGGCCACGGCGCTCGGCGCCATGCCGGACGTGACCGGATCGATCCCGCGCTCGACACCGCAGCGTGGTGACGCCGGCCAGAATGCAACTCAAGGCACGCCCAAGCCGTCGCCGATCAGCGACACCGTGATCTTCGTGGCCCCGCCGGATCGCGAAGCGCGGCTCGAATCGCGCGCGCCGCCGACCAGCCAATTCGCCAAGAACCAGGGCTTCGACAACGTCCTGGTCCGGCTCACGACCTCGCTTGATCAGGTCGAGCGGCGCCAGATGGCGGCGCTCAATGCCGTCGAGGAAGGCATGGATTCACGCATGCGCCGGATGCGCGGCGTCGTCAGCGATCTCGGCCTCAACCTCGCCAGTCTCGAAGCCGCCGTACCGCGCACCGCGATGGGCGGGCCTTTCGTACCCGTCAAATTGACGCCCAACGCCGGGCCGTTCGAGAAGCAGCTCTACCGCCTCAACACCACGCGCACCGAGTTGGACCGCCTCAATCGCACGCTGGCGCTGGTGCCCTATCGCAAGCCCGTCATCGGCGAGGTCGAATTCACCTCCGGCTTCGGCGTGCGCAGCGATCCGTTCCTCGGCCGGCCCGCGATGCACACCGGGCTCGATTTCCGCGCCGCCACCGGCGATCCCGTTCGCGTCACCGCCAACGGCAAGGTGGTTTCCGCCGGCTGGTCCGGCGGCTACGGCCGCATGGTCGAGGTCGATCACGGCAATGGGCTTTCGACCCGCTATGGCCATCTCTCCGAGATCAACGTCAGGGTCGGCGAGGTCGTGAAGATCGGCCAGGTGGTCGGTCTCGTCGGCTCGACCGGCCGTTCCACTGGTCCGCATTTGCACTATGAGACCCGCATCGAGGGCGAAGCAGTCGATCCGCAGAAATTTTTGCGCGCCGGCGTGCGGCTCAGCGCGGGCTAAGCCTCGATCTTCAGCCGCGACTACTGGCCGCGCTCGTGGCCGACCTCGCCGGTGATGACGTCGCCGAACAGCTCCCAGGCCTGCCCGTTGAACCGCATCAGTTGCATCTGCTCGATCGGGAAATAGTCGTCGGGCGAGGTGTTGACCATGATGCCCGGCAGCATCAGGTCGGTGTGGAAGTTCTTCAGGTTGGCGGCCTGCTTCATGACGTTCTCGCGGGTGAGATTGTCGCCGCACTGCTTCAGGACCTGGGCCATCGCCTCGGCCTGAACATAGCCATAGACGTTGTTGGAGTTGGTCTTGTCGCCGTCAGGATAATACTTGTCCATGAACGCGCGCCAGCTAATCACGGCCGGGTCCTTATCCCAGGTCGGATCGGTTGGATCCTTCAAGTAGATCGTCGAGATGATGTCCTTGGAATAGTCGAGCCCGGCGGGCTTGAGCACCGAGGCGACCGAGGTCGCGGTGTTGGCCAGGAAGAACTTTGGTTTCCAGCCGAGCTCACCCACTTTCCGGATCGCCTGCGCCGAGCCTTTCGGCGCGGCCCAGGAGAAGAAGATGTCGGCGCCGGAATCATGCAGCGCCACGATCTGCGAGTCGATCGAGGGGTCGCTGACCTCATAGGATTTATCGGCGATGATCATGCTCGCCTTGTCGCCGAGCCCGTCCTTCAGGCCCTTGAACTGGTCTTTGCCGGCGTCGTCGTTCTGCCAGAACACCGCGATCTTGCCATTCGGAAAGTTGTCGCGGATGTACTTTGCGTAGATCCGACCCTCGCTCTGGTAGTTCGGCTGGAAACCCATGGTCCACGGGAAATTCTTGGGATCGCCGAATTTGGTGCCGCCCGAGGCGACGAAGAGCTGCGGCACCTTCTTCGCGTTCATGTACTTCATGATCGCGGAGTTCGAGGGCGTGCCGAGCGGCTGGAAGATCAGGAGGACCTCGTCGCTCTCGACCAGCTTGCGCGCCTGCTCGATCGCCTTCGGCGGCGAATAGGCATCGTCATAGCTGATGAAGTTGATCTTGCGGCCGTTGATGCCGCCCTGGTCGTTGATCATCCGGAAGAAGGCCGCTTCGGTTTTGCCGATCACGCCATAGGACGACGCCGGCCCGCTATAGGGCATGATGTTGCCGATTTTGATTTCGGTGTCGGAAGCGCCGGGGTCGTATCTCTTCTGCGCCAAGGCCGGTGCCGCGGCGAGCGCTCCGGCAACAAGCATGGCGAGGGCGGCGAGATTCTTGCGACGACCCGGCATTGGTCTCTCCCCTATGTTTTGTAGTGTTGTTTTGCTGGAAGTGTCGCAAGCGGGCTTGCCGCTGGCAAGCGTCGCGATTTTCCGCGAGGTGAAACGATGGATCGGGAACTTACGCGACGCGACACAGCAAACCGAGCACGCGTCCGTCGATCACGAGCAACGCGCTGCCGATGACGATTGCGCCCGCGATCTCGCGCATCGAGATCGGCTCGCCCAGCACCAGCCATCCCAGAAGAATGGCGGTGACGGGAATGAGCAGCGTCACCATCATGACATTGCTCGCGCCCGAGCGCCGCAGGATCTGAAAGAAGACGATGTAGGCGAGCGCCGTCGACAGGCCGGCAAGGCCAAGCACCGCAAGCCAGGTTGTGAGGCTCGGCATCGGAACGCACCACGGCTGTTCCACCACACCGGCGACGGCCGCCATCATCACGGTCGACGCCATCAGTTGAAACGTCGCCGTGCCCAGCGGAGCTGCGTCCTTCAGCAATCGCCGCGCCGCCAGCGCCGCAAAGGCATAGCTCAACGCGCCGCCGAGGCAGAGCAGGATGCCGACCCCCTGCCCCGGCCTTGTCTCGAAACCCCATCCGCGCAGGATGATCACGCCGGCAAGGCCCAGCGCCACCCCGGCCATGCGACGCATCTGCAAGGTCTCGTCGCCTGCCGCCGCCATCACCACCACAGTGAACAGCGGCGTGGTCGCGTTCAGGATCGACGCCAGCCCGCTCGGAATGAAGGTCTGGCCGATCACAATCAGCGAGAACGGAATGACGTTGTTGAGCAGCCCGATCGCGATGAACGGCCTCCAGCCCATCGTGCCCGTGGGGAAGCCGATCCCCTGCATGCGGAGCAACGGCAGGAGAATGGCCGCGCCAAGCGCAACGCGCAGGAATACGAGCGTCAGCGGCGGCAATTCCCGTAAGCCTGCGCCGTTGAAGAAGAACGAGCCACCCCAGAGCACCGACAGCACGGCGAGGAGCGACCAATCGCGCGCATCGATCCGGTTATCGTTGGGTGGCATGGCGTCTCACCTCGGCGGCCGAGCCATCGCCTAGAACGCTGCGGTGGACAGTGCCACCCGATTTCCGATGAAGCACCGGCTTACAAAACCGGTGCTCGGAATGAATGGAGCGGCCAAGGCGGCCCCATGTTGATACACCCGCCTACGAGAATTTCTTGGGCCGCGACACCAGCTCGATCATCCTGCCTTCATCATCGTCGGGCATCACAGCCTTCGCCTGCGCGTAGGCCTCGACGGCGGCACGCGCGACTAGCGGCTTGCCGGCCAGCAGGCTCTCCGCCAGGTTCACGGCATAGGCGGCATCCTTGTGCCGCAGCGCCGTCGTGAAGGTCGCGCCGCTGAAATCGCGAGCGACCATGCGCTTGGAGTGGCGCTGCACTTGTGGGCTTGCGGCGACGCCCGCCTGGATCGACTCCAGCACGAGGTTCATGTCGAGCCCGGCCTGCTCGGCGATCGCAAGGCCCTCGGCAAGGCCGGCGATCTGGATCGCGCCCAAGAGATTGTTGATGAGCTTGTAGACCGTGCCGGTGCCGACCGCGCCGAAATGGCGGATGGTCGAGCCGATTGGGTCGAGATAGGGCCGTGCGCGCTCGAGATCAGCCGCATTGGCGCCAACCAACAGCGTCAGCTTTCCGCTAGCTGCCGCATCGGGCAATCCGGTCACGGGGCAGTCGATGTAAATGAGCCCGCGCGCATTCAGCTCGCGGCCCATCTCGCGGGCATGGTCATAGGAGACGGTCGAGCATTCGATGGCGATGGTGCCGGCCTTCGCGGTCTTGGCCGCGCCCTTGGGCCCGAGCCAGACCGCACGCGAGGCCTCGTCATCGGCGACCATGGTCACGACCGCATCGGCATCGATCGCGGCATCCTCAGGGGACGTCGCCCAATGCGCGCCGCGGGCGATCAGGTCTTCCGCTTTGGCCTTGCTGCGATTCCACAGCGTCACCGTGAAGCCGGCATCAAGATAGCGGCCGGCCATGCCGTGCCCCATCCGCCCAAGCCCGATGAAGGCGACGCGGGCCATGATCAATCCACGTCCTCGATGTCGCCGCTGGTGGTGCCGAAGGCGCGCTGCGCCAGCGTCGCGGCCATGAAGTCGTCGAGCTCGCCATTGAGCACGCCGGATGTGTCCGAGGTCTGCACCCCCGTGCGCAAATCCTTCACCATCTGGTAGGGCTGCAGCACGTACGAGCGGATCTGGTGGCCCCAGCCGATATCGGTCTTGGCAGCCTGGTCGGCGGCCGCCTTCTCCTCGCGCTTCTTCAGTTCGATCTCGTAAAGGCGAGCACGCAGCATGTCCCAGGCCTGCGCCCGGTTCTTGTGTTGGGAGCGGCCGGCCTGACAGACTACCGCGACACCAGTCGGAATATGCGTCAGGCGCACCGCGGATTCGGTCTTGTTGACGTGCTGACCGCCGGCACCGCCCGAACGCATGGTGTCGGTGCGGACGTCGGACTCCTTGATGTCGATCTTGATGCTGTCGTCGATGACGGGGAACACCTGCACGCTCGAGAACGAGGTGTGCCGCCGCGCGTTGGAGTCGAACGGCGAGATGCGCACCAGGCGATGCACACCCGCTTCGGTCTTCAGCCAGCCATAGGCGTTGTGGCCGGAGACCTGGATGGTCGCCGACTTGATGCCGGCCTCTTCACCCTCGGATTCTTCCAGAAATTCGACCTTGAAGCCGTGGGTTTCGGCCCAGCGCGTGTACATGCGCAAGAGCATCTGCGCCCAGTCCTGGCTTTCGGTGCCGCCAGCGCCGGCATGAACTTCGAGATAGGAATCGAAGCGGTCGGCCTCGCCCGACAGCAGCGCCTCGAGTTCACGCCGCGCCACCTCCTTTTTGAGGTTCTTCAGCGCGGCTTCGGCCTCGGCAACGACACCGTCATCGCCCTCGGCCTCGCCGAGCTCGATCATGCCGATATCGTCTTCGAGCTCCTGCTCGACCTTGCCGATGCCCGACAGCGCATCCTCCAGCGAGGTGCGCTCCTGCATCAGTTTCTGGGCTTTCTGGGGATCGTTCCAGAGATCGGGATCTTCTGCGAGCTTGTTCAGCTCAGCGAGGCGCGCCGTCGATTTCTCGACGTCAAAGATGCCTCCTCAGCAGCCCGACTGACTGCTTGATCTCTTCTACCAACCGCTCGATTTCGGCACGCATGTCGTTCTCTGATGTCGCGGAATTGTTCCGGGTTCGATTGCAACGGGATGTAACGGCGGCGGCGCCAAAGCGCAACCGCCCGCTCCCTCAAACGTCAGCGTTATCCGCTAAAGCATGATCCGGAAAAGTGCGCAGCGGCTTTCCGAAAAGATCATGCTCAAACAACAACCTAAAGCGCGATGACGATCCTAATCTCATCGCGCTTTAGTACAGCCCGCCGGTGCCCGGCCGCATGAAGAAGCCGGAATCCGGCTGCTGCTGCTGCGACGCCGGCATGCGCCCGTCGGCATCGGCCACGCCGATGACCGAATAATTATCCGGCGGCGCCGTGCCCGGCTTGAAGGCTTCGAGGATGGTTCCGCCGGTCTCGCCGGGACCTGCGCGCATGCCGGTCTTGGAGACGACGCGCACGAGCTTGATGCCGGCCGGCACCTTGAACGGAACGGCGGGCTTGTCGGCGAGCGCAAGCTTGAGGAAATCGCGCGCGATGGGAGCTGCCAGATGGCCGCCCGTCGCGGCGTTGCCTTTGCCGAGCGGACGCGGCTTGTCGTAGCCCATATAGATGGCGACGGCGACGTCGGGCGAGAAGCCGACGAACCAGGCGTCCTTCGCCTCGTTGGTGGTGCCGGTCTTACCGGCGATCGGCTTGCCGACTTCCTTGACCACGGTCGCGGTACCGGCCTGCACCACGCCTTCCATCAGCTCGGTGATCTGATAGGCGGTCATGGAATCCAGCACCTGCTCACGGCGGTCGATCAGCTGCGGCTCGACCTGATTCTTCCAGCCGCCCGGCGCGTCGCAGCCGCGGCATTCGCGCTGGTCGTGCTTGAAGATGGTGCGGCCGTAGCGATCCTGGATGCGGTCGATCAAGGTCGGCTTCACCCGGCGGCCGCCATTGGCGAGCATCGAGTAAGCCGTGACCATGCGCATCGCCGTCGTTTCGCCAGCGCCGAGCGCGTAGGACAGATAGTTCGGCAGCTCGTCATAGACGCCGAAGCGGCGGGCATATTCGCCGATCAAGGGCATGCCGATGTCCTGCGCGAGGCGCACCGTCACGGTGTTCAGCGACTGCCGCAGCGCGTTGCGCAGCGTCACCGGTCCCTGGAACTTGCCCGAGGAGAAGTTTTCAGGCCGCCACACGCCGGCGCCCTGGCCCTGATCGATTTCGATCGGCGCGTCGAGCACAACCGTCGACGGCGTATAGCCGTTGTCGAGCGCCGCCGAATAGACGATCGGCTTGAACGACGAACCCGGCTGCCGATAGGCCTGCGTGGCGCGATTGAACTGGCTCTGGTCGAACGAGAAGCCGCCGACCATCGCGAGCACGCGGCCGGTCCAGGGATCCATCACCACCATCGCGCCCGACACTTCGGGGATCTGACGCAGCCGGTACTGACCCTCGACGGGCTGACCGTCCTTGTAGAGCGGATCGGCATAAATGACGTCGCCGGGCTGGAGCACCTGCGACACCGCCGTCGGCGTCTTGCCCCTTGTGCCGCCCTGCGTGGCCCGCGCCCAGCGCACGCCGTCGACCGTGACGATGCCTGTCTCGCGCTGCTTGCTGATGGCACCGCCCAGCTCGCGGCTCGGCTGGAAGCCGATGCGCGCCGACTGGTCGCTGGTTTCCAACACCACCGCCATGCGCCATGGCGAGATGTCGGAGAGCGATTTGATCTCGGCGAGCTTCACGCCCCAGTCGCCCGAAATATCGAGCTTGCTCATGGCACCGCGATAGCCCTGCTGCTCGTCATAGTTCACGAGGCCGGCGACCATGGTCTTGCGCGCCATGACTTGGATCTTCGGATCGAGTGTGGTGCGGACAGAGAGACCACCCTCATACAGCTTCTTTTCGCCATAGCGCTCGAAGATGTCGCGGCGGACTTCCTCGGCGAAATATTCGCCGGCGAAAGTGTGGGCCCCGTTGGAGCGGCTGGTGACGGCGAGCGGCTCCTTGCGCGCCTTGTCGGCGTCGGCCTGCTTGATCCAGCCGTTCTCCTGAAGACGGTCGATCACATAGTTGCGGCGCTCGATGGCGCGGTCGCGGTTACGCACCGGATGCAGGGTCGCCGGCATCTTCGGCAGCGCAGCCAGATAAGCGGCTTCCGCAACGGTGAGCTCGTTCACTGACTTATCGAAATAGACCAGGGACGCCGCCGCGATGCCGTAGGCGCCGAGGCCGAGATAGATTTCGTTCAGATACAGCTCGAGGATCTTGTCCTTCGAGTAGGTCTTCTCGATGCGCATCGCCAGCAAGGCTTCCTTGATCTTGCGCGCGAAGGAGACCTCGTTGGTCAGAAGGAAGTTCTTGGCGACCTGCTGGGTGATGGTGGAGGCGCCTTGCGGACGCCGGTTCGACCCGTAGTTCTGGATGTAAAGCAGACCTGCGCGCGCCATGCCGGTGTAGTCGATGCCGCCATGCTCGTAGAAATTCTTGTCCTCGGCCGCCAGGAACGCGTTGATCACGAGCTTGGGTACCGCCTGGATCGGCAGATACAGCCGCCGCTCCTTGGCGTATTCGCCGAGCAACGAACCGTCGACCGCGTGCACGCGGGTCATCACCGGCGGCTCGTAATCCTGAAGCTGAGAGTAGTCCGGCAAGTCCTTGGAGAAATGCCAGATCAGGCCTGCCACGGCCCCGACACCGACAAGGAACACCACTGTTCCCGCGGCGAACAGGAAGCCCATGAACCGCACCAGCAAGCGCATTATGTGTTTATCCGTTCAAACTCTGGATCAGCCCAGTATCAGCCCCTTGGCACCCCAAACAGGGGCCAACCCTTACGTCACGAATTCACCGGCTTACGCAATCACATCAGTGCCGGATTTTAGACGCTTGCCGAACGGGATTCTCTCTCCGATTCCGGAACCCCCTGCGGCATTTTTATAAAGCGCCCGCTGTGGCCAAACTAGGGCTTTTGCGGCGGGACGGAAAAACCCTTTCAGTTCGAAGACCCCCGGTCGTCAATTTGACGATCCCCGGGTCGTCAATTTGACGATCCCGCCGTGGCCATCCGCTTGGCCAAAAACCCGTCGATCGCCTGCGCCATGGACCCCACGGCGCGGGACCGCCAGCCCTCGGAGACCAAGTGCTCGAGGTCGCCCTTGTTCGAGACATAACCGATCTCGACCAGCACCGAAGGCACGTCGGGCGCCTTCAGGACCCGGAAGCCGGCCGACTTCAGGGGATGCTTGTGCATCCGCACCGTTGACTTCATTTCCCCCATCAGCAGACGGGCAAAACGATTTGAAAAGGTGCGGGTTTCCCGCTGCGTGAGGTCGATCAATATGTCGGCGACGTCGGTCGGCTCCTCCGCGAGGTTGAAGCCAGCAATCGCGTCCGCCCGGTTCTCGGCGTCCGCCAGCCGCTGGGCCTCGGCGTCGGAGGCCTTATCGGAGAGCGTGTAGATGGTCGCGCCCTGCGCATCGCCCTCGGCACGTGGCAGCGCATCGGCATGAATCGAGACGAACAAAGCGGCCTTGAGGTTGCGGGCGATCTTGGTCCGGTCATTGAGCGGAATGAAGGTGTCGTTGTCCCGCGTCATGACCACGCGGTATTTGCCGGCCTTTTCCAGTCTATCGCGTAACGCCAGCCCAAAGGCCAGGACGAGGTTCTTCTCGCTCTCGCCGCTCGACTGCGTACCGTTATCGATGCCGCCATGGCCGGGATCAATCACGACCACCGGACGGCCATCGGCCTTCTGCTGCGCGGTATCCGGGGTCGCCGTAGTGGGAACCGTGGCAGGCGGCGCCTCGGCGATCGCGGGCCGCAACTCGGGACGGTTTTCGGGCGCGAGCGAGGGCATGAAGGCGGCGCGGTCGACCTCCTCCAGCTCGAGCACGAGCCGGGCCGGCTGGCCGTTGGCAGCGTCGACCACATAGGAATTGGCGATCTTCGCCGGCCCGGTCAGGTCGAACACGATTCGCGAGCCGCCGGGCATGACGAGCCCGTAGCGGAAGGCCTTGACCAGCCCCCGCCCCCCGCTGCCGGTACCGGCGGGCAGCTGAAAATTGACTTGCGGCACGTCCACCACCACGCGGTAGGGGTCGGCGAGCGTGACGGCACGAAAGGTAACGCTCTGGTCGATGTCGAGGATGAAGCGGGTCTGCTTGCCATCGCCAGCCAAACGGGCTGCCGAAGCGGTTGGAAAATTCGCGACCGCAACAGAGGGTTGTGGCTGGCTTTCCGCTGCGCTCAGGCGCGAGGAATCGGCATATGGCAATGCTGCGGCGCACAGCAGCACGCATCCCAGCAAAACCCTTTGATTTGTGCGGCTCGCCACCGAATTCCGTGCCTCCGAGCAGCCTCTTTAACGCAATAGAACCACAGGGTTAAACGATCCTTAATGACGGATGTGCGAAACTCGCTGACTGTGACCGCCGTGCGACGCTCCCTTGCACGGATGGCTCATTCCTCGTATGTACGGACTGCTGACGGCCGATATTCCCGGTTGTGTCGCATTCAGCCTCCCGGTGCAGCGCCGGAACTCTCAAGGTTTGGGAATTCCAGCGTTTTCCGTTCCCCTCTAAGACCAGCGCGGTGCGCGGCAACGAGATGGAGCGGGTCAAGCCCCGGCGGCGGACGGTCCTGGGTTACCACTCACGTCACCCGGGCGGTTCTGACAGCGACGTAACCATTAACCCGGTCCCTTGATCCCAGGGGAGCGGTTCGTGATCCCCAAGGCGAGCGCGCTCGCGCCATGCCTGGCCAGCAGCAACTGATTGAGGGGCGGCCTCGCCGCCCAATGTTTCATACGGGCCGACGCTTGATGCGCCAGACTGTGCCGACGAATTCTAAAGGACCATTCGCGACGCTGCGGATTGAAAATTCCGCGCGCCACATTGGTCCTGAAGCTTCCGGTTCGGCAAGGCGCGAGAGAAGGCGTTTCGGCCTTCCCCTCACCCCCGAATCAGGTGGACCGTCGCGTCACCCGGCGGCGCGATACGCGCCCACGGTGAATCGCGCCCGCCGCCGCCAAGAGTTAAGACATGCCCAACAAGATGTTGATCGATGCCACCCACCCGGAAGAGACCCGGGTCGTCGTGGTCCGCGGCAATCGCGTCGAAGAGTTTGACTTCGAGACCGCACAACGCAAGCAACTGCGCGGGAATATCTACCTCGCCAAGGTCACCAGGGTCGAACCCTCGCTCCAAGCCGCTTTCGTCGAATATGGCGGCAACCGCCACGGCTTCCTCGCATTCAGCGAAATCCATCCCGATTACTACCAGATCCCGGTCGCGGACCGGCAGGCGCTGATCGAGGCCGAGGAACAGGCTCATCGCGAGGCCGAGGAAGAGAGCGAGAACCGCTCCCACGGCCGCCGCCGCTCGCGCCACCGCAACGCCCGTCGCCGCGGCCACGGCGAACGCGTCCGCAGCGACATCGTCGAAGGCCTCGAGGCCGGCGCCGACCCCGCGGCCCAGCCGGTCGAGGGCGAGGCCCTGCCGGCGCAGACTGAAGGCGCTTCGCACGAAGGCGAGCACCTGCACGCCGATGCCGAGCATCATGGCGAGTACGACGGCCACGATCATCACGAAGACGATCATGGCGATCATCAGCCCCATGATGACGATCACCAACACGCCCACGCTGATGACGACCAGGGTGATCACGGCGAGCACGATCATCACGACCATGATCAAGCCGACGAGACGCCCGCGCCTGTCGCGGCCGTCGGCGCCGAGCCCGTGGTTGCGGCCGAGACCGTTGCCGAGCCGCAGGAGGCCGTTGCCCCCGAAGCCCACGCCGAGGCTTTCGCCGAAGCGATAGCTGTCGCCGCTGAACCGGCCGATGCCGTTTACGCCGCCGACGCGGCGCATGCCAAGGCCGCGGAAGTGACGGCTGACGAAGAGGACGAGGACGAGGACGGCGAGGAAGCCGAAGAGGAGCTCGTCGAATCCGTCGGCGGCGACGACGTGCTGGAGGAAGTGCCGGAGCGCACCTTCCGCCCGCGCCGCCAGTACAAGATCCAGGAGGTCATCAAGCGCCGCCAGGTGATGCTGGTGCAGGTCGTCAAGGAAGAGCGCGGCAACAAAGGCGCTGCGCTAACGACCTATCTGTCGCTCGCCGGCCGCTATGCCGTCTTGATGCCCAACACTGCGCGCGGCGGCGGCATCAGCCGCAAGATTACCAGCGCCCAGGACCGGTCGCGCCTGAAGGAAGTGGTGCAGGATCTCGACGTGCCCGAGGGCATGGGCATCATCCTGCGCACCGCCGGAGCTGCCCGCACCAAGCCCGAGATCAAGCGCGACTTCGAATATCTGATCCGGATGTGGGAGACGGTGCGCGACCTGACGCTGAAGTCGCAGGCCCCGACCCTCGTCTACGAGGAAGGCTCGCTGATCAAGCGCTCGCTGCGCGACCTCTACAACAAGGAGATCGACGAGATCCAGGTGGCCGGCGAATCCGGCTACCGCGAAGCGCGCGACTTCATGAAGATGCTGATGCCCGCCAATGTCAGCGCGGTGAAGCAGTATCGCGACGGCCAGCCGCTATTCTCGCGGATGGGTGTCGAGAGCCAGCTCGATGCGATGTTCTCGCCGACCGTACAGCTTCGCTCCGGCGGCTACATCGTCATCAACCAGACCGAAGCGCTGGTCTCGATCGACGTCAACTCGGGACGATCGACCCGCGAGCACCATATCGAGGACACCGCGCTCAAGACCAATCTGGAAGCGGCCGAAGAGGTCGCCCGTCAGCTCCGCCTGCGCGACCTCGCCGGCCTGATCGTCATCGACTTCATCGACATGGACGAGAAGCGCAACAACCGTGCGGTCGAGCGCAAGCTGTCCGATTGCCTCAGGCAGGATCGCGCGCGCATCCAGGTCGGACGCATCTCGCATTTCGGCCTGCTGGAAATGTCGCGCCAGCGCATTCGCGCCAGCGTGCTTGAGAGTTCGACCGATCCCTGCCCGCATTGCGGCGGCACCGGTCATGTCCGCTCGGTCTCCTCGGTGGCGCTCCAGTTGCTGCGCGGCCTCGAAGAGATCCTGATGAAGGGCGCGACCCACAATCTCGTGGTCCGCACCCGCACCGACGTCGCGCTCTACGTGCTGAACCACAAGCGCGGTCATCTGCGTGATCTCGAGAACGGCTTCAAGGTCACGCTGTCGGTCATCGCCGATCAGTCCGTCAGCGGACCGCAGGCTTACGTTATCGACCGTGGCGAGCAGGTGCATACGCTGGAAGCTGCCAAGGCGCTGCTTGCGGCGCAGGCGGCTGCGAGCCCGCCGCCCCTGGTCGAAGACGCCTATGAGGACGAGGAGTTCGATGCGGAGCTGGAATCCGAGATCGAGTCCGAGGAGACCGAAGGTCTCGCCGAGGAGCAGGCCGCGGGTGAGGCAGCCCCCGAGCAGGACGGCCAGCGCCGCAAGCGCCGCCGCCGCCGCCGCGGCCGTGGCGGCCAGCGCGACGGCGAGTTGCGCGAGGATACCGCGCCCACGCTTCCGGAGGCCGCTATGGCCGCCGGCGAAGCCGAAGAGGATTCAGAGTCCGAGCAGGATGGCGAGGAAGGCGAGGAACAGGCCGCCCGCGGCGAGCAGCAGGGCGGCGGTGAGCGCCGGCGTCGGCGTGGTCGCCGCGGCGGACGCCGGCGGCGCGGTGGCGCCGAGGAAGGTCTTGCCGGCTCCATCGGCGACGAGCTCGCTGCCAATGCGCCGCCGGAAGCGACCGACGCAGTCGCCGATTTCGACAGCTTTGGCAACGAGGCCGCGCCCTCGATTGCACAGGCCGAACACATCGCCGAACCACAGGCGGCGCAGCCTGAACCGCGCGCCGACGTGCAGAGTGAGGCGCCGGCCCGGCCGGAGCCGGCTCCCGTTACGGCGACCGCAGCGCCGGTCGAAGAGCCCGTCGACGACAAGGCCGCGCGACGCCGCTCCACCGTCCGGGAAAAGGTGAGCTTCCTGCTGCACAGCCAGCCCGAACCCGCGACACCGGTTGCGCAGCCGACCGAACCGGTTGCTGCGCCCGCGCCAGCAGCTGAGCCCGCACCGCAAGCCGCAAACGAACCTCCGGCCGCCCCGCGCCGTGCCGGCTGGTGGTCGCGCCGCTTCGGTGGCGGCGAATAAAGCCGAATATCGAATGCAAAACGCCCGGCACAGCCGGGCGTTTTTGTTTGGGCGCTCTCTTGCTCGCACGACGGCGGCCGTTCGTCGTCACCAAGCGAAGCGGCGTGATCTGGCGGAGCTGGAGAGAATCTCCAAAACGCAAAAACTCGGTGGCAGCGCGCCCAACCGAGTGTCCGGTGTGCTAGATCGTCTTCACGATTTGAAAGGGGATTGGCATTTGTCAGAGCTTTGCGATTCCAGTGCCGTCGAACTGCGCCGCCTGCTGGCCACCCGGGCGATCTCGCCCGTCGAGCTGCTGGAGTCCTGTCTGTCGCGGATCGCCGCCATCAATCCGGCCGTTAACGCCGTCGTGACGCTGGACGTATCAGGCGCACGCGCCGCGGCCAAGGAGGCCGAGGCCGCCGGCGAGGATCGTGGCGCCCTGCATGGGCTCCCCGTTCTCATCAAGGACACCCAGGACACGGCCGGGCTGCGCAGCACCTATGGCAGCCCGCTGCTCAGAGATAACGTCCCGGCGGCCGACCAGGGCTCGATCGCGCGGCTGCGTGCAGCCGGCGCCATCATCTTCGGCAAGACCAACACGCCGGAATGGGCCGCGGGCGGCAACACCCGCAACCCCGTGTTCGGCGCGACCGGCAATCCGTTCGATCCGATGCGCTCGGCGGCCGGCTCATCCGGCGGCTCGGCGGTGGCGCTCGCCTGCGGCATGGCTCCACTCGCTTCCGGCTCGGACACGGGCGGCTCCTTGCGCAATCCGGCAGGCTACGCCGGCATTGTCGGCATGCGTCCGTCCTACGGCCTCGTGGCCAGCGAGAAACGTGCGTTCGGCTGGTCCAATCTGTCGACCGACGGGCCGATGGCGCGCAATGTCGCCGACACCGCGCTGATGCTGTCGGTGATGGCGAGTGACGATGCGCGCGATCCGCTTGCCTATACGCTGCCAGGCGAGCCGTTGCGCGGCTGCGCCGAGCGCTGGGCCGCGCCGCGTCCCGCCGAGCTCGGCAAGCTGCGCCTCGCCTTCACCGAGGACTTTGGCTTCGCCCCGACCGAGCAGGCGATCCGGCGCGTGTTCCGGCAGCGCGTTGGCAAACTTGCACCGCTCTTCGCCGCATGCCGCGAAGCGACGCCGGATTGCGCCGGCGCAGACGACGCCTTCGCCGTGCTGCGCGCGGGCATGTTCCTGGCGACGCACGGCAAGAACTACAAGGAGCGTCCCGAGATGCTCGGCCCCAATGTCCGCGCCAATGTCGAGGAAGGACTCGGCTACACGCTCGAAGACCATGCGCGCGCCGCAACGACACAGACGCGGATCTATCGCGCCTATCAGAGCTTCTTCGAAGCGACCGACGTGCTGATCAGCCCGACCATCACCCTGAGTCCGCGGCCGTGGTCGGAACTCTACCCCGCCGAGATCGACGGCACGCCGACAAAATCCTACTTCCACTGGCTCGCGCTCGCCTATGCCGTCACGCTTCCCGGCCATCCCGCCATCAGCATTCCGCTCGGCCTCGATGAAGCCGGCCTGCCCTTCGGCCTCCAGATCGTCGGCCCACGCGGTGGCGATGCCGTCGTGCTCTCGGTCGCCGCGATCATCGAAGCGGCGTTCGCGGATGATGCGCAATTGTGCCGGCCGGTCCCCGATCTGGCGCGGCTCGCCGCGGCGCCGCCGCTGTCGACCGCACCAGGCTTCCTCGCCTGGGAATGACCCGACCTCGCCCACAACCAGCCTGACAGGAGAATTCTGCCAATGCAAAGCGCGATCGTTCTCGGCGGCGGCATGATCGGCGTCAGCGCGGCGCTGCACCTGCGGCAACGCGGCTGGTCCGTCACGCTGGTCGACCGCAGGGAGCCGGGCCGCGAGACCAGCTACGGCAATGCCGGGATGATCCAGGCGGAAGCGGTCCGCCCCTATCCGATGCCACGCGACCTCGCCACGCTGCTGAAGATCGCGACCGGCCGCACCAACGACGTGCGCTACAGCCTGTCGTCGCTGCATCTCCATGTCGAGCCCCTGCTCCGCTATTGGTGGCATTCGGCGCCGAAGCGGCATCGCGAGGCGATCGAGGCCTGGGCACGGCTGATCGCCTATGCGACGGCGGAGCACGACATCCTCATTCGCGAAGCCCATGCCGACAATCTCATCCGCCGCGCCGGCTATCGCATGCTGCATCGCGATCCTGCGTCATTCGATCTCGCGATCAAGACCGCGGAGGAAGACCAGCGCGAATTCGGCGTGAATTTCCGCGTGCTCTCCGGCAGCGAGCTTGCCAAGGCCGAGCCGATCCTGCGCGACGATCTCCCCGGCGCGATCCATTGGCTCGACACCTGGACCGTGTCCGATCCAGGCGCCCTCGTCACGGCCTATGCCGAGCTGTTCGAGCGCCTCGGCGGCACTATTGTTCTCGGTGATGCCCAGAGCCTGCGGCAGACCGCGACCGGATGGTCGGTCGATACGGACCAGGGACGTCTCGACGCTCCCCACGCGGTCGTGACGCTCGGGCCGTGGTCGCCCGATCTGTTGCACAAGTTCGGCTACCGCATTCCGCTGGTACGCAAGCGCGGCTACCACATGCACTACAGCGGCGGCGCCTCGCTCGACCTCCCCCTCGTCGACAAGGGCGGCGGATACGCCATGGGCCCGATGGCCAAGGGCATCCGCATCACCACCGGCGCGGAATTGACCGGCATGGACGCGCTCGCAACACCGGTGCAGCTCGCCAGCGCCGAGGCCTCCGCACGCGAGTTGATCGATCTCGGCAAGCGGGTCGAGCCGGATCCGTGGTTCGGCACGAGGCCCTGCACGCCCGACATGCTCCCGGTGCTCGGGCAAGCTCCGCGACATCCGGGCCTTTGGATGAATTTCGGTCACGGCCACCAGGGTTTTACGCTGGGGCCCGCGACCGGCCGCCTGCTCGCCGAAATCATGAGCGATGAGACGCCGGCGATCGATCCGGCGCCCTACCGGCCGGAGCGATTTTAGCGGTCGACGTTCCGATCTGAGCACGACGACGCGCGCCTTGCGCGGATGGTCGCCGAAAGAAAAAGGGCTGGTCGAGGATCTCGACCAGCCCTATCAGTTCGAAGCCTGACGGTGCGTCGCGCCGATCAGTCCGTCGTGATCGCCGTCTCCATGTCGGTCGGATCGATCTGCTTGGAGAGGTTGGCGTTGAGCTTGTCGCGGTCGAGCTCGCGCTCCCACCAGGCGACGATCACGCAGGCGACGCCGTTGCCGCACAGATTGGTCAGCGCGCGGCACTCGCTCATGAACTTGTCGATGCCGAGCACGATCGCCATGCCCGGCACGAGGCGCGGATCGACCACGGCGAGCGTTGCCGCCAGCGTGATGAAGCCGGCACCGGTGATGCCGGAGGCGCCCTTCGAGGTCAGCATCGCCACGACCAGGATCGTGAGCTGCTGGCTGAAGGAGAGATCGTAACCGAGCGCCTGCGCAATGAAGAGTGTCGCCAGCGTCATGTAGATGTTGGTGCCGTCGAGGTTGAACGAGTAACCCGTGGGCACCACGAGGCCGACCACCGACTTGGAGCAGCCGAGCCGCTCCAGCTTTTCCATCAAGGATGGCAGCGCGCTTTCCGACGACGAAGTGCCGAGCACGATCAGCAGCTCATCCTTGATGTAGGCCAGGAACTTGAAGATCGAGAATCCCGCCACGCGCGCGATGATGCCGAGCACGACGAACACGAACAGCGCCGCGGTGACGTAGAACGTGGCGATCAGCCCGACCAGGTTGAGGATCGCGCCGGTGCCGAACTTGCCGATCGTATAGGCCATCGCGCCGAACGCGCCAATCGGTGCTGCACGCATGACGATGGAGATGACGCCGAACACCGCATGCGCGGCATCGTCGATGAAGCTGCGGATGGTGTGGCCGCGCTCGCCGAGGCTCATGATCGCGAAGCCGAACAGCACCGAGAACAGCAACACCTGGAGGATCTCGCCTTGCGCGAAGGCGCCGACCACGGTGTCGGGAATGATGTGCAGCACGAAGTCGACCGACTTCTGACCGGCAGCCTGCTTGGCGTAATTTGCGACGGCCGCCTCGCTTGCCGCGCCACTGCCGAAGCCCGCGCCGGGCTTGACCAAGTTGCCGATGATGAGTCCGATCACCAGCGCGAAGGTCGAGACGACCTCGAAATAGACCAGCGCCTTGACGCCGATGCGGCCGACCTTCTTGGCATCCTGGATATGGGCGATGCCCGAGACGACGGTGCAGAAGATGATCGGAGCGATCACCATCTTGATCAGCTTGATGAAGCCGTCGCCGAGCGCCTTGATCCACTCATTGGTGGCGAGCTGTGGCCACAGCCAGCCGACGATGGCGCCGAGCACGATGGCAATCAGGACCTGGACGTAGAGAATTTTGTACCACGGCTTGGCGGCGGGCGGCGCGACCGGCGCTTCCGCCATCGTTGTCGTCGTCATCGTTTCACTCCCCCTCAAACTATCGGGCCAGCCAAGATCAACTTGGCCGGCCCTGTCAATTGGAACTGCTCGTTACTGCGCGTTTTACCCGCGGCGATCGACGATCCGGCGCGCTGCCGGCATCAACGCGGCGCCGAGCGCGTTCTTGACCAGCGAAGCCGCAATAAACGGCACAATGCCGACCTGCCAGGCCTTCGCAGCGCCGAGGCCAAGGCCAAAGGCCAACCAGCCAAACCCGGCAGCGAGAATGACGATATGGCCAACGGCCATCGCCGCAAACAGCAGCACCACGCTGCGATCCCAGCCGCGCTCGGCGAGCCAGCCGGTCACGAAGGCCGCGGCAATGAAACCAAACAGATAGCCTGCAGTCGGACCAATTAGCGGTGCAATGCCGCCCAACGGACCGGCAAACACCGGCAGGCCGAGCGCGCCCTCGGCGAGGTAGGCGATCATGGTTGCGCTGCCAAGGCGCCAGCCATAGGCAGCGCCGATCATCAGCACCACAAGCGTTTGCAACGTCATGGGCACATAGGGCAGCGGCAGGCTGACCTTGGCTGATAGCGCCATCAACGCGGTGCCGAGCGCAATCAGCACGAAGGCGCGCACTGCGCCGACGGTTTCGCCCGGCCGGGTCGGCCACATCAATGTGGCGAGCGGAGAATGCGACGTGGCGACGGGCGCGGCAGATCGGTCAGACAAGATCAACTCCGGAAGTGGATCGAAAACTGGCGGCTATTTAAGCCAGTCAGCGATCCGGTCAACTGCCTCGCGCATCTCCTCGGGCGAACGTGCATAGGAAAAACGAACGAACGAGCGTCCATGGATGGGATCGAAATCAAGGCCGGGCGTAGCCGCAACATGAGCCTGTTCCAGCATCTGCTTGGCGAACTCGAAACTGTCGGAGGTGAAGTCCGAGACGTCGGCATAAAGATAGAAGGCGCCGTCGGCCGGCAGGAACCTGGTCAGGCCGGCCTTGGGAAGTCCCTCGATCAGAATGCGCCGGTTTTCCTGATAGCCGTGCTTGATCTCCTCCATCTCGGCCGTGCCCTCGAAGGCGGCCTCGGCCGCGATCTGTGACAGCGCCGGCACCGAGATCGAGAGGTTCTGCTGCAGCCGCTCGATCGGCCGCACCAGGATCTCAGGCACGACCATCCAGCCGACGCGCCAGCCCGTCATGCAAAAATACTTCGAGAACGAGTTGATCACGAGTGTCTGGTCCGACAGCGCCGCCGCCGTCACGGCCGGAAACGCATAATCCAGCCCGTGATAGATCTCGTCGGAAATGAAGCGGATACCTGCGTCCTGCGCGGCCGCGATCAGGCCAGTGAGCGCCTCGCGGGACATCATGGTCCCCGTCGGATTGGCGGGGCTGCCGACCAGCACGCCCTTCAGCGGCGCCTTGCGATGGGCAGCAAGCAACGCCTCGCCGGTGAGCGCGTGGCGCGTCTCGTTCGTGGTCTCGATCAGCACCGGCTCGCAGCCGAGCGCGGTGAGGATATGACGGTATGGCGGATAGCCCGGCACGGTCACCGCGACGCGATCGCCGGGCTCGAACATCGACAGGAAGGCCAGGATAAATCCGCCGGAGGAGCCGGTCGTCACCACGATCCGCTCGGGGCTGACGTCACAGCCATAGACATCGCGATAATGCCGCGCGATGCGCTCGCGCAGCGAGGGGATGCCGAGCGCAGAGGTATAATCGATCCGCCCCGCCTCGAGCGCAGCATGGGCGGCTGCGATCGCGGTGCTGGGCGCGCCGGCCGCGGGCTGGCCGACCTCCATATGGATGACATGGCCGCCGGCGGCCTCGATTCGGGCCGCCGCGGCCATGACGTCCATCACCATGAACGGGGGAACATCGCTGCGGCGGGAGGGCTCGAGCCACTGTCCCAACCGGTTCCTCAATGTCGCATCGTGCATCGATTTCTGCTATTCGCTGGCAGACCGGTCCGTCCGGTCCGGAACACGGGGGCGCTTGCGCCCCAGACTAGCCGCATTGTACGGCTCATAAGGGGTAAGGCTCAGAAGGGCATATCGCGTATCCGGTCCGCCGCCAATCGCCAAAACCAATCACGAAACTGCTTGACCAAGACGTTTGACCCAGACCGCTTGATGTTGCTCCAGATCGCATTGCGCAAGAAGGCTTCCGCCCTCACCGCCCTCGTTACGGCCACGGCGATCGCGCTGACGCCGTTCTCGGCTGCGCGCGCGCAGGCCAAGGGGCCGCCGGTCCTGCGCGACACCGAAACCGAGCAGCTTCTGCGCGAATATACCCGCCCGATCCTGCGCGTCGCCGGTCTGGAGAAGCAGAACATCCAGATGGTGATCATCAACGACGGCTCGTTCAACGCGTTCGTCGCGGACGGCCGCCGCATCTTCGTCAATTGGGGCGCGATCCTCCAATCGGAGACGCCGAACCAGATTATCGGCGTGCTCGCGCACGAAACCGGGCATCTGGCGGGCGGTCATCTGTCCAAGCTGCGCGAGCAGCTCGCCACGGCCCAGACCCAGATGATCATCGCGATGCTGCTCGGCGCCGGCGCAATCGCCGCGGGCAGCACCCAGCGCAGCAGCGCTGGCAATAACGGCCTTGCCAATGCGGGGGCAGCCGCCATCGCCGCCCCGCAGGAGATGATCCGCCGTACGCTGTTGTCCTACCAGCGCCAGCAGGAGGAGAACGCCGACCGTGCCGGCGTGAAATTCCTGACCGCGACGGGGCAGTCGCCGAAGGGGATGTACGAGACCTTCAAGCGCTTCACCAGCGAGAGCCTGTTCGCCGCGCGCGGCGCCGATCCCTATCTCCAGTCGCATCCGATGCCGGCCGAGCGCGTCGCCGCGCTGCAGGAATTCGCAAGCTCCAGCCCCTATTGGGACAAAAAGGACGATCCCGCGCTCCAGCTCCGCCATGACATGGTGCGCGCCAAGATCTCCGCGTTCATGGAGCGGCCGGAGACGGTGTACCGCCGCTATCCCCAGACCAACGACAGCTTGCCGGCGCGCTATGCCCGCGCCATCAGCACCTATCTGCATGGGGATTTGCGCAGCGCGCTCTCCCAGATCGACGCGCTGATCCAGGTCCAGCCGAACAACCCGTACTTCTACGAGGTGCGCGGCCAGGCCTTGCTGGAGAGCGGCAAACCTGCCGAGGCGATCGCGCCCCTGCGCAAGGCTGTCGCACTTTCGAACAATGCCCCCCTCATCGAGATGTTACTTGGGCAGGCTCTGGTTGGAACCGATAATAAGGCCTACACCGACGACGCCGTTCGGATTCTCCGCGCCGCGGTGGCACGGGAGCCCGAGGCCGCTCTCGGCTATACCCAGCTCGCGATGGCCTATGGCCGGAAGGGAGACTATGCCGAGGCGGATCTCGCGTCGGCGCAAGCCGCCTACTTGCGCGGCGACAACAAGACCGCCCGCGAGCTCGCCACGCGCGCGAAAACCCGTTTCGCCGTTGGCACGCCCGGATGGGTCAAGGCCGACGACATCGTGGCGGCCAAGCCGCCGCGCAACTGACGCAACGCAAACGACGCCCGACACCACGACGTCACGACATCGAGCTTTAAGTCCGCCGCGACGTTTTACCGAAACCTGCTTTGGATAAGAGGATTTGACCATGCCTTCGCTGCGCCTGCTTGCTCCCGCGCTGTTTGCGCTCGCCATGTTCAGCGCAGCCGCGCCCGTGTCGGCCGAGAGCTTCTCCGATAGTCAGCGCACCGACATCGAGGCGATCATCAAGAACTATCTCGTCAGCCATCCCGAGGTGCTCGAGGAGGCCATGACCGAGCTCAGCAAGCGTCAGGCCGCGGCCGAAACCCAGAAGCACGAGGCCAGCATCGCGCAAAATGCCGACGCGATCTTCAACTCGCCGCGCCAGGTCGTGCTCGGCAACAAGGACGGCGATGTCACCTTCGTCGAGTTCTTCGACTACAATTGCGGCTACTGCAAACGCGCCATGGGCGACATGCTCGATCTCATGAAGAGTGATCCGAAGCTGAAGGTCGTGCTGAAGGAATTTCCCGTGCTGAGCCAGGGCTCGGTCGAGGCGGCCCAGGTCGCCGTGGCCGTGCGCATGCAGGATCCCTCCGGCAAGAAATACCTCGACTTCCACCAGAGACTGCTCGGCGGTCGTGGCGCAGCGGACAAGGCGCGCGCGATTCAAGCCGCCAAGGAGGCTGGTCTCGACACCGCTAGAATCGAGAAGGACATCACCAACCCCGAAGTGCGCGCCACCATCGAGGAGAACTTCAAGCTCGCCGAAGCGATGGGCATGAACGGCACGCCGAGTTACGTGATCGGCAAGCAGATCGTGATCGGCGCCGTCGGCGTCGAAGGCCTCAGGGAAAAGATCGGCATCGCCCGCTGCGGCAAAGCGACCTGCTGATCCCACATTTTGCGATACTGAAAACGCGAAGAAGGCCGGCAGGAAAGCCGGCCTTTTTCTTGTGCCAAATCTTGGCGCGCCTCTGCAAAATCGTTCATCCGGCATTCAACAAACAAAGCTCGTCGGAACCTCCTGGATTTCGGAACGACCGCGCTCTCCTTTCGTTGTCGGCGCGGGCAATGACGCAAAGAAATCACGTGAGGAGAGGTTCAAATGACTAATCGCTTTTTGGTCTCGGTTGCAGCCTTGGCGCTGATCGCCGGCACCGGTTTCGCCAATGCGCAAGGAACTGGAACCAAAGACTACGGGAGTGGCCAGCAGACCCAGCACAGCACGCAGCCTTCTGGCGAGCGCAGCGGCTCCATGGGCAAGCAAGAGTCCATGGACAAGCAAGACAAGCATGAGAAGGGAACGGTCGGTCAGGCCGGCGGCATGAAGGATCAGAAGGATCAGCCGAGCGCTCATGACAAGTCGACTCAGTCCGACAAGATGAACAAGGACCAGCCGGGTGCGACGCGTGAGAAGTCAACGCAGTCGGAGAAGTCGTCAACGGTCGGCCAGAGCCCGCGGAGCGAGGAGAAGTCCAAGGGTAGCATGAGCAAGGAAACCGAGACCAAGGGCAGCAAGGAGATGAAGACCCAAGGTCAGGAAGACCGCAGCGGTATGAATGCGCCTGGCCACCAGGGTTCCCAAACCCAGACCCAGACGCAGACCGGGACCGAGCGGTCGCAGACGACGACCGGCCAGGCTGGCGCGGCCGCCAAGCTCTCGACCGAGCAGCGCACGCAGATCACCTCAGTGATCCGCGAGGAGAAGGTGGCGCCCGTGACCAACGTGAACTTCTCGGTGTCGGTCGGCACACGCATCCCGCGTGAGGGCATTACGCTCCACGCCCTGCCGTCGAAGGTCGTGACGATCTATCCGGAGTGGCGGACCTACAAGTTCGTCCTGATCCGCAACGAAATCGTGATCATCGATCCGGATACCTATGAGATCGTAGCGGTCCTGAACGCCTAAGGCCGGATCACGGCAACCTCAGGGGGCGGGCAGCGATGCCCGCCCCTTTACGTTTGCCGGCAGTCATGCTTTGGACCGGTTAACAAGCAATTTCCGCAGCTTCCGCACAGGTTTTTGCGCACTGGATGAGGTCCTTGAAGCCACCCGGGAAGCCCTTCAAGGCTTCCCCTCACGCGCTTTGTTACCTATAACCCGCCACGCCGAAGCACCTCTTCCGGGATTGGAATGGCTGAACCTGCAACCGACACGATCCTCGTCCTGAACGGGCCGAACCTCAACATGCTGGGGACGCGCGAGCCCGAAAAGTATGGCCATGCGACGCTGGCCGACGTCGAGGCGCTGTGCCGGGAGACGGCGGCGACCTTCGGCCTCAAGGCCGACTGCCGACAGTCCAACCGCGAAGGCGAGCTGATCGACTTCATCCACGAGGCACACGCCCGCAAGATGAGAGGCATCATCATCAATGCCGGCGGCTACTCCCACACCTCGATCGCGCTGCACGACGCGCTGCTCGCGGTGCAGATTCCCACGGTCGAAGTGCACGTGACCAACATCCACGCCCGCGAGAGCTTCCGTCATCACTCCTACACCGCGCGCGCAGCCTTCGCCTCGCTCTGCGGCTTCGGCATCGAGGGCTACCGCCTCGCCATCCAGGGCCTTGCCGCCAAGCTCGGCATCAAGCCCAAAGCCTGACGCCCCCTTCCAACAGAACATTCGGATCAAACAACATGGCGCGCCAGCCAGACGACAAACCAGCCGCAAAGTTTTCCAGCGAGGATTCCGCGCTCGTCCGCGAGCTGGCCTTGCTGCTCGATGAGACCAGCCTCACCGAGATCGAGATCGAACGTGCGGGCCTGCGCCTACGCGTCGCCCGCAACGTCAGCGTTGCCGCGACCATGCCGATGCCGGTGGCAGCCGCTCCCGCCGCCCTGCCGGCGGCCGCAGCCGCGGTCGCGCCGGCAACTGCTGCGGCCGACCTGTCGAAACATCCCGGCGCCGTGACCTCGCCGATGGTGGGTACCGCCTATTGGGCGCCGGAGCCCGGCGCAAAGCCGTTCATCGACGTCGGCACCAAGGTCTCGGTCGGCCAGACGTTGCTGATCATCGAAGCCATGAAGACGATGAACCAGATTCCGTCGCCGCGCGCCGGCACGGTGACGCAGATCCTGGTCGAGGATGGCCAGCCGGTCGAATACGGCGAGCCGCTCGTCATCATTGAGTAACGGCCCCCGGCGGCCAACCGCCCTCACCGCTTCCTGCGCGCTATTCGTCCCTTAAGGGCACCATGTTCGACAAGATCCTCATAGCCAATCGCGGCGAGATCGCTCTTCGCATCCTCAGGGCCTGCAAGGAGCTCGGGATTGCGACCGTGGCCGTGCACTCCACCGCCGACGCCGACGCCATGCATGTGCGCCTGTCGGACGAGAGCGTTTGCATCGGGCCGCCACCTTCGAAGGACAGTTATCTCAACGTGCCCGCGCTGCTCGCCGCCTGCGAGATCACCGGCGCGGATGCGGTGCATCCCGGCTATGGCTTCCTGTCCGAGAACGCACGCTTTGCGGAAATCCTCGCAGAGCACAATCTGCATTTCATCGGCCCGAAGGCCGAGCACATCCGCCTGATGGGCGACAAGATCGAGGCCAAGAAGACCGCCAAGCGCCTCGGCATCCCCGTGGTGCCCGGCTCCGACGGCGCCGTCGGTCCCGATGACGATGCGATGGCGATCGCCAAAAAGATCGGCTTCCCCGTGCTGGTGAAGGCTGCGGCCGGCGGTGGCGGCCGTGGAATGAAGGTCGCCCACAGCGAGGCCGACCTCCAGGTGGCGCTGTCGACCGCGGCCAACGAGGCCAAGTCCGCCTTTGGCGATGCGTCCGTCTACCTCGAAAAATACCTCCAGAAGCCGCGCCACATCGAGATCCAGATCCTTGGCGACGGCCGTGGCGGCGCCATCCATCTCGGCGAACGCGACTGCTCGCTGCAACGCCGCCACCAGAAGGTCTGGGAAGAAGGCCCCTCGCCCGTCCTCGCCGCGGCTGCGCGCGCCAAGATCGGTGAGACGTGCGCCAAGGCAATGCGCGAGATGAAATATCTCGGCGTCGGCACCATCGAATTCCTGTTCGAGGACGGCGAGTTCTACTTCATCGAGATGAACACCCGCATCCAGGTCGAGCATCCCGTTACCGAGAGCATCACCGATATCGATCTCGTGCTGGAGCAGATTCGCATCGCCGCCGGCGGCGACTTGCCGGCCAGGCAGGACGAAGTCCAGGTCATCGGCCACGCGATCGAGTGCCGCATCAATGCCGAGAATCCGCAAACCTTCCGCCCCTCGCCCGGCCGGATCCTGCAATACCACTCGCCCGGCGGCCTCGGCGTCCGCATCGATTCCGCCGTCTATCAGGGCTACACGATCCCGCCCTATTACGATTCCCTGGTCGGCAAGCTGATCGTGCATGGCAAGACCCGCGCCGAATGCCTGATGCGGCTGCGCCGGGCGCTGGACGAGATGGTGGTCGAGGGCATCGAGACCACGCTGCCGCTGTTCCGCGCGCTGGTGCGCGAAGCCGACATCATCAACGGCGACTATCACATCCACTGGCTGGAACAGTATTTGGCCGGCCAGGCGGAACCCGCCCCGCGATAATCTTCCTCCTCGTGGAACCCTTTGGCCCTAATTGCGTTGAGGAGCGTTGGGCCCAGTTCCAAGGGGGGCGCTTTTGAACTCCACTGAAATAGACAGGTGAACCGTCGTGAAGGCTGAAGGCCATCGACGGCGCGCATTCTGGCAGATCCTGCTGTTCTCGGCGGGCCTTTTGGTGCTGACCGTGATCAGCGCCGGCTCGGTCTACCTCGTCAACAAGGCGCGGGGAGACAGCAAATGGGTGGTCCACACCATCGAGGCGGAGAACCAGATCAACGCGTTGCTGCTCGAGGTCCGGCGCGCCGAAAGCGCCCTGCGCGGCTACCTCCTGACGCTCGGACCCGAATTCCAGACAGATTACGAAAGGTCCGTTGCGGCAATCATTCCCGCGCTCGACAGGGTCACGCGCCTGACCCGCGACAACCCCGCGCAGCGTGAGAACATCGAGAAGCTGAGCGCGGCGATTGAGACTCGTCTGGGCCAATTCGCGCGCGAAATCGCTGCCATCAAGCAAGGCCAGCCGGACATGGCGACGGCACTGTCACGGGAGGCGGCGGCCCAGGGCGCCACCACCACGATCGGCAATGTGGCGGAGGCAATGATCGGCGAAGAGGAGCGACTGTTCCGGCTCCGGTCGGCGAATGCCGACAGCAGCCAGACCCTCGCTGCATCGATGACCGGCATCGGCTCCGGCCTCGTCGTGCTACTGGCGCTGATCTCGATCTGGCTGGTGCGGCGCTCGGCGCGCGCCCGCGACGAGGCCGAAGCGCGCCTGCGCGATGCCAACGTCAATTTGGAGACCGTCGTCGATGAACGCACGGCCGACTTGCGCGAAGCCAACGACGAGATCCAGCGCTTTGCCTATATCGTGAGCCACGATCTGCGCTCGCCGCTCGTCAACATCATGGGCTTCACCAGCGAACTCGAGGAGCTCGGCGGCGACGTCTTCCGCCGCATCGGCAGCCTCACCCATGTCCCGGCCGACGGACCGCCACTGGCGCCCGGCGCCCCCGGCGAGATCGCGCTCGAAGGCGCTGACAAGCGGCTCTCGGATGACTTCTCCGAAGCGCTCGGCTTCATCAAGACGTCGATCGCCAAGATGGATCGGCTGATCTCCGCCATCCTCAACCTCACCCGCGAGGGCCGACGCGAATTCCAGCCGGTGAAGATCGACACAAGCGAGCTGATCGGAGCCATCGTGTCGACGCTGGCGCACCAGGCCGCCGAAGCGCAGGCCGAGATTCACGTCGAGCCCCTGCCCAACCTTATCAGCGACCGCCTCGCGCTCGAGCAGATCTTCTCCAACCTGATCGACAACGCGATCAAATACCTGAAGAGCGGCGTGCCCGGCGAGATCAGAATCCGCGGGCGCACCAAGCTCGGCTATGCCATCTTCGAGATCAGCGACAACGGCCGCGGCATCGATCCGAAGGATCACCAGCGGATATTCGACCTGTTCCGCCGCGCGGGAACCCAGGACAAGCCCGGCCAGGGCATCGGTCTTGCGCATGTACGTGCACTTGTGCGTCGCCTCGGCGGCACCATGTCGGTATCATCGGAACTGAACGCGGGCAGCACCTTCACGATCACGCTGCCGATCGCCTGGAACGTGAGTAACCGGAAGGCAGATCGATGACCAAGCCTGTGACCATCATCATGATCGAGGACGACGAGGGCCACGCCCGCCTGATCGAGCGCAACATCCGAAGGTCCGGCGTCAACAACGAGATCGTCTCCTTTGCCAACGGCACGGACGCGATGAAGCACCTGTTCGGTGCCGACGGCAGCGGGCTCGTGCAGAAGGGCAATGCGCTGCTGATCCTGCTCGATCTCAACCTTCCCGACATGACCGGGATCGACATCCTGAAGCAGATCAAGGAGAACAAATATCTGAAGGCTTCGCCCGTGGTGGTGCTGACCACCACCGACGACTCCCAGGAAATCAAGCGCTGCTACGAGCTCGGCTGCAACGTCTACATCACCAAGCCCGTCAACTACGAGAATTTCGCCAATGCCATCCGGCAGCTCGGCCTGTTCTTCTCGGTCATCCAGGTCCCGCCCGCCGCCTCATGAACCAGCACACGCCAACACTGCTCTACATCGACGACGACGAGGCGCTGTCGCGCCTGGTCGATCGCGGCCTGACGCGACGCGGCTACAGGGTCATTCATGCCGCGAGCGGCGAGGAAGGCCTCCAGCGGATCCGCCGCGCGGGCGCCGAGGGTGGCATCGATGTCGTCGCACTCGATCAGTACATGCCGGGCCTCGACGGGCTGGAGACGCTCGAGCAGATCATGGCGATCCCGGACGCGCCGCCGGTCGTGTTCGTAACCGCGTCCCAGGACTCCAGCATCGCGGTCACCGCGCTGAAGGCCGGGGCGGCCGACTATCTGGTCAAGGACGTCCAGGGCGACTTCATCCCCCTCCTCCACGTCGCCGCCGACGGCGCGCTGCGCCAGGCCGAGTTGCAGAGGGCGCGCGAGGAAGCCGAAGCCGAGATCCACGCCTCGCGCGACCGCTACGCCGCGCTCGCCGCCGAACGCGAGCTGCTGCTGCGCGAGGTCAACCACCGCGTCGGCAATTCGCTCCAGATCATCGCTTCGCTGCTGCATCTTCAGGCGAGCTCCGCCGCGCAGGAGGAGGTGAAGGCGGCGCTGACCAATGCCATGGGCCGCGTCGCCGCGGTCGCGCAGGTGCACCGCCGCCTCTATACCTCGCAGGACCTGAAGAGCGTGGTCCTGAACCAGTATCTGGACTCGCTGCTGGAGGACCTCAGGCGCTCGGCCGAAGGCAACCGGATGTCGCGCCTGACGCTGAAGGCCGAGCCGATCGAGATCGATCCGGACCGTGCGGTCGCCGTCGGCATCATCGTCAACGAGCTGGTGATGAACGCGGTGAAATATGCCTATCCCGACGGTGCCGGTCCGATCCATGTCGAGCTGATCTCGCAGGGCGAGGATCTCCTGCTGTCGATCACCGACAACGGCGTCGGAGACAACGTCAAGGCCGATCCGCGCTCCACCGGCATGGGCCAGCGCATCGTCGCGGCCATGGCGTCCAAGCTCGACGCGTCCGTCGAGCGCGACCCCGCCCATAGTGGAACCCGCATCGTGCTCAGGTTCCGCCGCGTGCCTCCGGCCCCCGGCAAGACCAACGCCGCCGCCGCGAGCTGACAGGCGCGAGGCTTTGTGCCACCCATCGCAACCGCATTGCGATCCTGCTATTGTCGCGCGCCATGACGTCTCGCGACTCTGCCTCTTCTGAAATCACGCCGGCCGTGCTGCTGCGTGCCTATGCCTGCGGCATCTTTCCGATGGCGGAAAGCGCTGACGATCCGACCCTGTTCTGGGTCGAGCCGGAGCTGCGCGGCGTCATCCCGCTCGACGGATTCCGCGTCGCCTCGCGGCTCGCGCGCACGGTGCGTTCGGATGCATTTCGCGTCACCGTCAACACCGCGTTCAAGGCGACGATCGCCGGCTGCGCGGCGCCGCAAGCCGGGCGCGAGGATACCTGGATCAACAAGCGCATCCGCGACCTCTATGGCGGCCTGTACGAGCTCGGCCATTGCCACAGCGTCGAGGCCTGGCAGGGTGACGACCTCGTCGGCGGGCTGTACGGCGTCAGCTTGGGGCGCGCCTTCTTCGGCGAGAGCATGTTCCACACCGCGCGCGATGCCTCGAAGGTCGCGCTGGTGCACTTGGTCGCGCGGCTCATCCAAGGCGGCTTCGAGCTGCTCGACACGCAATATGTCACCGAGCATTTGAAGAGCTTCGGCGCGGTCGAGATCTCGCGGCGGCGCTACACCGCGCTGCTCGACAGGGCGCTCGCGGGCGAGCCCGGCGATTTCCTGAGGCTCTCTGCCGGTGAGGCGATTCCGGGCGCGCGCGCGCTCGAGATCATCTCTTCGCGGCAATGATCGATAGCCGGACTTAGCGGCCGAACCCGGGGATACCGAACAAACCAGGCCGCTGCTCTGGTGGCGGAGGCGGCGGCGGAGCCGGTTGCTGCTGCTGGATTGGTGGCAGAGGCTGCGGCGGACGCTGCTGCACCTGCTTGGGCGCGGCCTTCTTCTGCGCAGGCGGCGGTGGCGGGGCCGGCTTGGCCGCGGGGTCCGGCGCGGCGGTGGCAATGGTCTGCTGCGGCTCTTTGCAGTCGGTGAGCCAGATATCGTAGATCGGATGCTCGACGCCGTGCAGGCCGGGGCTTGCGGCATACATCCAGCCCGAGAAGATGCGCTTCACCTCGCCCTGCAAGGTGATCTCGTCGACCTCGACGAAGGCATCCGTGTTGGTGGCCTCCGTTGCCGGCCGCGTATAGCAGGCGTCGGTCTTGACCCGCAGCGCGCCGAACTGGACGGTCTCGCCGATCTCCTCGTCGAAATTGATGATGCGTCCGGTGATCTTGTCGAGACCGGAGAAGGTCGCCTTCTTGTTCACGATCTTCTGGGCCGGCGGTTCGGTCACGACCTCGTCGCCCGGCTGGAGGCTCGCCGGCGTCTGCGGGACCGTGCTAGGTGCGCCCTTCTGCTGGGGCAGGCGCTGACCCGGCGCGCCTTGCGGACTGGGCGGAGCGATCGCCGCGGAGGGCGGCTGGTTTGGCGGCGCGACGCTGGAGCCCGGCGGTGGCGCCAGGGGCTGGGTCTCGACCGGCCCGGGCATCACATTGCCCTGCCGGCCCGGAGGCGGCGGCATCGGGCGCGAGGGCAGCACCCGGCCCTGCGGCGGCAGCTCCGGCACCTCTTCGTCGTCGTCGGGAATCTGCTGCGGCTGCGGCTGGCCGCGCGGAATGTTGCCGGGCGGCCGCAGCGGCGGCGGATCGGAGAAAATCGTGCCGATCTGCGCCTGCGCCGGCGTCGCAACCGTCAGCGCGGTGGCGGCCAGCAGCGCCGCAAGGCCTGTCAGGGAAAGGGTTTTGAACATCTCGCGCGGCTTCAACAGCGAATCGGGCTTGTTGGACATTTTACAGGGGATACCGCCGCTCGCAGGCCCTCCGGTTAACACGGCGAATACGGCGGGGGAAGGGCGGCATCCCTGCCCCGCCCGGCGCCGACTGGCCAGACCGGCTCCCGGATGGGATAGTCGCAAAGACCCTTCCCCGGGGCCGCGGCGGGCTTCGCCCCCCGAAACGACGGTCCAACCATAACTGGAAACCCTGAGGCCGCCCCCCATGCCCGTCGTGCTCGATCCCGATGCAGCTGCCGTCTACAAGGCGTTCCAGGAGGCCGGCCGGCCCGCCTACGAGACCCTGACTGCACCGGAGGCGCGCGCCTATTATTCGCAGGCGCGCTTTGCCACCAACCCCGAGCCGCCGGAGCTCGCCCGCGTCACGCAGCTCGCGATCCCGGCGCCGCACGGCGTGATCCCTGCCCGCCTCTACGTTCCGAAGGAACCGCGCCGGCACGACGGCCTGTCGCCGGCGCTGGTGTTCTTCCACGGCGGCGGCTGGGTGATCGGCGATCTCGACTCCCATGACGTCGTCTGCCGCCAGCTCGCGGTCGAAGGCGCGCTGATCGTGATCTCGGTCGACTATCGCCTTGCGCCCGAGCACAAGTTTCCCGCCACCGTCGAGGACGCCATCGCCGCGACCAAATGGGTCGCCGCGACTGCGCACGAGCTCGGCATCGACGCCGCGCGCCTCTCGATCGGCGGCGACAGCGCCGGCGGCAATCTCACCGCGGTCGTGGCGCTCGCCGCGCGCGATGGCGACGGTCCCGCGATCGCGGGCCAGGTCCTGATCTATCCGGCCACAGATTTCGCGATGACGCACAGCTCTCACAGCGAGCCCGAGACCAGCGTGCTGCTGACCCATTCGGTGATCCGCTGGTTCCGCGACCACTATCTCAATGGCGCGGCCGACATCCACGACTGGCGTGCCTCGCCCGCGCGCGCTGCGAGCCTCATTGGCCTGCCGCCGGCTTGTGTGCTGACCGCCGGCGCCGATCCTCTCCGCGACGAAGGCGACGAATATGCCGAGCGTCTGAAGCAGGCCGGTGTGCCCGTGACTACCAAGCACTATCCCGGTCAGTTCCACGGCTTCTTCACGATGGGAAAATTGTTGCGAGAGGCCAACGTCGCCGTGCGCGAGATCGGCGCGTGGCTGAAGGCGCTGGGCTGACGCCGTTCCGCATGCCCTCCGTTCTTCAAACCGTCTTCGCTCTCCCCCTGCGCGGGCTGACATGGCTCGGCGGTCAGGGCACGCGCGCGGTGGCGGCCATCGCCTTCATCGCGGTCGCGGTGCCGCCCCTTGGTGCGCTGCTGCGTCCCTATGTCACCGAGGCGATCTTCCTTCTGCTCTGCATCTCCTTCATGCGGGTCGATCTCGTCGCACTTTACGGACATCTGCGCCGGCCGGCGCTGGTCGCGGCCGCCACGGCCTGGACCACGATTGGCGTGCCGCTGATCGTCGCCCTCGCCGCCTACGCGACCGGGCTCACCATGAGCTCACCCGGCTTGGCTCTCGCGCTGATGCTCCAGGGCATGGCCTCGCCGATGATGGCCGCGCCGGCCCTTGCCGCGCTGATGGGCCTCGATGCCACCTTGGTGCTGGTCACGCTGGTGACCTCGACCGCGCTCGTGCCTTTCACCGCCTCGCTGTTCGCGAGCCTCTTTCTCGGCGGCATGCTCAGCATCGCGCCGCTGACGCTCGGCCTGAAGCTGCTCGGCATCCTCGCCGCATCGCTGCTGGCCGCGACGATCATCCGCCGCCTGTTCGGCACCGCAGCGATTCAGCGTCACAAGCGGCCGATCGACGGCGTCAACATCGTCATCCTCTTGGTGTTCGCCTCCGCGGTGATGGGCGACGTCGCCACCGACCTCACCACCGATCCCCTGTTCACGATCGCCGTCGCGCTGCTGGCTTTTGCGGTCTATTTCACGCTGCTCGCCGTGACGACGCTGATCTTCCGGAGCATCGGCACCGAGCGCGCCTTCGCGATCGGCCTGATGGTGTCACAGCGCAATCTGGGCCTGATGCTGGCGGCAACCGCCGGTGCGCTGCCGGCGACGACCTGGCTCTATTTTGCGCTGACGCAATTTCCGATTCACCTTGCGCCGTACCTGCTGATGCCGATCGCCCGACGCTTGACCGCGCGCGCGGAGACGTCGAGCGGGGCGGCGGCAAACAGCACGACCTAAGCAGTACTCATAATCCAGGATGTCTGCTTCCGAGCGTCATCGAACGGGCGGTTCCAACTCGGAATGTCGCCGATGGAACCCGAAGAGTCATACGCATTCAGACACAATGCCGGTTAACTTTGGTTATCTTTTTAATTTTAAATGGAAGATAAAATATTATATCTTTAATTCGCAGGCTGCTTGGCGGGGCTAGGAGAGGAGAGTATCCCATGAAGATCCCCTGGGGCGTTCTTTCCGCAGCAGCATTTGCGTTCACTCTGGCGATGACGATCGTGCCATCTGCCTCAGCTTGCAACGGCAATGGGAATTGTCCCAGTGCGCCCGGCCAGAATAAGCCGGCCCATGTCAGTGGAGCCGCCGGACCGATTGCAGGTGCCGGCCTGCCTATGCTCGCGATCGGATACGGCGTGTACTGGCTGGTAAGACGGCGGCGGACTCGCTAGTTGCGCAGTCGTCGCGATCGCTCATATTCGAGCTGATCTGATCGTCAGCTTCCGGACCCAAGGCGGACATTCGCCTTTGCCTCGTTGACATCCGCTTTTGTGGCAATGCGGACCTAGCCATCCCGCACAAACGAGCGCACGCCCTAGCCTGCCCGCGCCGCGCGCCGCAGTGCCTGAGGCGGTTGGCCGAAGGCGCGGATGAAGGCGCGCCGCATTCGCTCGGGGTCGCCGAATCCGGTCGTTTCTGCAACGAGCTCGATCGCCTCGCGCGAGGACTGCACGCGCTCCCGCGCGACCTCGAGCCGCAACCGCTCGATGGCCTTCGACGGCGTCGTGCCGGTCTCGGCGGCAAAGGCGCGGGCGAAATGTCGTGCGCTCATGCCGGCGCGATCGGCGAGGTCCCCCACCGTCAGCGGCGCATCGAGATTTTCGCGCGCCCAGGACAACAGCGCGCCGAAGCGCCCGTTCGGTGTCTTCAGCTCCAGCAGCGAGGAGAATTGCGACTGGCCGCCGCTGCGGCGGTGATAGAGCACGAGGTGCCGCGCGGTCTGTTGCGCGATCTCCTCGCCATGGTCCTCGGTGACCATTGCGAGCGCGAGATCGATGCCCGCGGAGATTCCCGCCGATGTCCAGACATTGCCGTCGCGGGTGAAAATCTGGTCCGGCTCGAATTTCACCTTGGGATAGCGCGCGACGAAATCGCGCGTCCGCCCCCAATGGGTGGTGGCGCGGCGGCCGTCGAGCAGTCCCGCTTCGGCGAGCACATAGGCGCCCGAGCAGACGCTCGCGACCCGCACGCCACGCTTTGCCAGGCGCTGCACGAAGGCGCGCGTGATCTCGCAGCGCGCGACATCCGCAACGCCCGCGCCGCCGGCCACGACCAGCGTCGTGATCGCGTTCGCCGACTTGAAATCCCGCGCCATCATCTCGACGCCCGACGAGCTGCGCACGAGTCCCGCCGTCGCCGCCAGCACGCGAATGCCAGGCGCCTTGCCGGTGCAGCGCGCGGCGACCTCGAATGCCGAGATCGGGCCCGCCGCATCGAGCAACTGGAAATCCGGGAAGATCAGGATGCCGATCATGGTCATGTCCGAAAGTGAGGGAATTATGCCATTTCGGACAGAAGGGCATCATGCCATCCTGCCGGCGTCAAGCTCATTTTTCGGAGGCTCCCATGTCGTTACCGCTTCAGATCGGACTGCTGGTGTTTCCGCGTGTCACCCAGCTCGACTTTACCGGCCCGCTGCAGGTGTTCGCCGCCGTCCCCGGCGCCAAGCTGCATTTGATCTGGAAACGGATCGAGCCGGTGCCGAGCGATTCCGCGCTCATCGTGACGCCGACCACGACATTCGCCGATTGCCCGCAACTCGACGTGATCTGCGTACCCGGCGGCCGCGGCACCGACGATCTGCTCAATGACGAGGAGGTGCTCGAATTCCTGCGCCGGCAGGCAGAAGGCGCCAAATACGTCACCTCGGTCTGCACGGGATCGCTGGCGCTCGGCGCCGCCGGCCTGTTGAAGGGCTACCGCGCCGCCATCCATTGGAGCGCGATGGAGCTGCTCGGCCGGTTCGGCGCCACGCCCATCAAGACGCGCGTCTGCGTCGATCGCAATCGCGTGACGGGCGGCGGTGTCACTGCAGGAATCGATTTCGCGCTGACGCTGGTGTCGATCCTGATCGACCGCACCACGGCGGAGGCGATCCAGCTCGGGCTCGAATACAACCCGGCGCCGCCGTTCAATGCGGGCTCGCCCGACACCGCGCCCGCCGAGGTCCTTGCTCGCGTCAACGAGCGCATCGCGCCGAACCAGGTCCGCCGTATCGAGGCCGTCGAACGCGCGGCGGCGCGGGTGATGTAGACGTTCCGCCTTCGGTGGTGGAACTGAGTTTTTAGGGGAGGAGTTAGACCCGCACGAAACTCACGGCATCCGGAGCGTAATCATGGAGCATCTCCACTACCCCAATGAAAGCACTGAGTATCGTGCCGCGCGAAATGCGCTGCTGGATGAGGAGATTGCCCTCCGAGCTCAGATTGAGGCCGTTGCCGCCAGGCGTCGCGCGCTACCGCTCGGCGGCGAGGTGCTCCAAGATTACGTCTTCGAACGCATCGGCAAAACGAGCATGCCAGAACAGGTCAGGATGTCGGAGCTGTTCGGCCCTCATGAAACGCTGGTTCTGTACAGCTTCATGTATGGGCCGGAGCGCGAGCTGCCCTGCCCCGGCTGCACCCATTTGCTTGACGGGCTCGACGGCGCCGCACGGCATGTCGGCGAGCGTGCGGCGCTTCACATCGTTGCGAAATCGCCGATCGCGCGTCTCGCAGCCTGGGCCCACGAACGAGGTTGGGAACATCTGTCGCTGCTGTCCACGGCCGGCAACACCTTTGATGCGGACTACTTCGGCGACACCTCGAAGTTCTCTAAGGGTATGCGCGCGCAGCACCACGTTCCCGACGGGCAGAATTGGGACGAGACGATCTTCAACGTCTTCAGGAAGGCGAATGGCAAGATCAGGCACTTCTGGGGCTCGGAGATGAGTTTCGCGCCGCCCGCGCCGAAGCAGCATCATCGCGCCGGTGATCTGGTCGATCCGCTCTGGGGCCTGCTCGACATGACGCCTGAAGGCCGCGGCGACTTCTTCCCGAAGGTGCGCTACGACTGAGGCGCACAAACCGGCTGACGAAGTGCCTCAAAGAAAAAGGCCGCTCGGTTTCCCAAGCGGCCTTTCCTGTCTTACGGCGGCTGCACATTCCATCGGGCGATTTCGGAACTTCCAGACCGGGGGCCTATCTCCCGATCGAGTCCTTACTCGGCGGCCGCTGCATCTCGGGACAGTCGCGAACTGTTGCCCGAACCGAACGCGATGGTCTCCCATCTCCGTAAGATGGGACCATTGAGCCGCATCGCTGGCGTGAGCACAACGCCGGCGCATGCGGCATCCCCGCTGTTCCCGTTGTCCACAGCGGTTGCGAGGCGGATGCGTGTGCATCCAGTGGCGAGTGGACAGACCTCAGTTAGCAGGGGTCCAGGGCTGATAGTCGCCGGTCGCCTTCGGCCGCCGGCCGCTGGCGAGCGTCGAGCCCGAGGGACGGTAGGCCTTCGCCGTGCCGGTGAGATTCGGCTGGTGCGGCTTTTCCCACTCGCGCGGCTGGTAGTTGGCCTCGGTCGGCGGCACATCGACGACGTGATGAATCCAGCCGTGCCAGGACGGCGGGATGCGACTCGCCTCGGCATAGCCGTTATAGACCACCCAGCGCCGCTCGAAGCCGAGCGTCGGATCGATGGCCCCGCCGCGGGTCCGATAATAGAGATTGCCCTGCTCGTCCTGGCCGACCAGCTCCCCGTATCGCTTGGTCCAAAGTTGCGTGCCAAACGTCTGGCCATTCCACCAGGTGAAGAACTTGAGGAAGAATTGTTTCATGCGGCAAGGGCCCTGCTTCGTCGGGTCCTGATGCCATCCGGGCGCAGAAATGTCCAGTTCGGCAGGGACAGCCGTGCTCTCCGCAAATGAGGGGGCCCCCGGCACGGGCCTGCCGCAAATCGGACGCGATCTGTTCATCCCGGGTACAGCGCTCAGGTGAGACGCTTCCTGCACGCATGCAAACCGGCGTGATCCAGGAACCACTGCCATTTCGCAGGGTTGGCTTCCGGGAAAGGAGCTTGATCATGAAAAGTCTGAAAGTTTTGAGTGCCGCCGCGGCTATGGCGCTGGTTCTTCCGCTGGCGAGCCCGAGCTTTGCTCAGAATCGTCCTACCGTGGGCGGTGGCGCCCATGTCGGCGGCGGTGGAGGCGGTGCTCACTTCGGCGGAGGCGGCGCACGCACGGGTGGCGGTGGCGGCGGCAGTTTTGCGGCTGGCCCCGCGGCGCGTCCAAGCGGTGGCAGTTTCGCAGCTGGCCCCGCGGCACGTCCAAGCAGTGGCAGTTTCGCGGCCGGCACTGCGGTACGTCCAAGCGGTGGGAGTTTCGCGGCCGGCACGGTGAGCCGACCCGCGATCTCGCCGACCTTCAGCGGCACCCGCAGCGTCGCAACCGCCCCGTCCGGCACCTGGAGCGGCGGCACTTGGAGCGGCGGCTGGCGCCATCATCATCGCGGTGGCTTCTGGCCCGGCTTCGCGGCAGGCGCCGCGATCGGCGGCCTCGGCTCGTACGCCTATTACGGCGGCGGCTATGGCTATTACGACGACCCCTACTACTACGGCGACAGCTACTATTATGATGAGCCGTCAGTGGCGGTTGTGCCGGACAGCGGCGGCGACTCCGCGGCCTATTGCGCGCAGCGCTACAGATCGTACGACCCGGCTTCGGGCACCTACCTCGGCTATGACGGCCTGCGTCATCCCTGCCCCTAAGCCGATCGATGACATTTGAAGCAAAGGCGTCGCAGCGATGCGGCGCCTTTCGCGTGTCGATCGACCCTCACGGGCTTTGCGGAAACGTTACTCGACTGTGACGCCCCTATGCGACGACGCAGGCGGACCTTTATGCACTGCGCCGTGCATATCTATGTTGACCCAATCCAAAATTGACCCGACCCACGATTCGCGGATATCACAAACCACAGTGGGGACTTCGATTACTGGGAAGTGTCATGCCGCGTATTCTCGTGGTTGATGACGATCCGATGGTCGGCGCGACCATCGAGGTCCTCCTCCAACGTCAGGGCTTCGACGTCACGTTGACCGACGGCGGAGAAGCGGGATTGGCTGCGCTCGAAACACAAACTTTCGACGTGATGCTGGTCGACATCTTCATGCCGCGCATGCGCGGCTTCGAGTCCATCCGCATCTTTCACGAGCGGGCGCCCGCCACGCCGCTGATCGCGATGTCCGGCTACGCCTTCGCCTCGTCCGCCTCGCCTTCCCCCGACTTTCTCCGCATGGCGCTGGAGCTCGGCGCGACCCGCTGCCTGCGCAAGCCGTTCACGCCGGACGCGCTGCTGACCACGATCCGGGAATGCCTCACCGGCGCGGGCGGGAGCGCACAGCCGAAGGACAAGAAAGAGGCCCCTTGATCCCAACGCAGCGCGTCATTCTCGGTGCTGGACTTGCCATCCTCCTGATCATTACGGCAGCCTCGATCGCCCTCGACGTCAAGTCGCGGTCCGATGCGGCATGGGTCAATCACACCGTCCAGGTGCAGAAGAAGATCTCCGATCTGCGCGTGCTGATGCGCCGCGCCGAGAGCGCAGCGCGCGGCTACGAGCTCTATCGCAGCCCGGGCTTCAACGACGAGTTTCAGGCGGTACGTGCCCAGATCGCGCCGGCCCTCGCCGACCTCAAGCGCGACGTGCGCGATAGTCAGGATCAGGTGGCGCTATTGGAGGGCACCGAGCCGCTGGCGCTGCGCCGGGTCGAGATCGCCGCCGCAGCGATGCGCCTGCGTGCCGAGAACGATCAGGCCGGCATTGCCGCGCTCAACAGCAAGGCCGAGGGTCGCGGCCTCATGGACACGGTGATGGGCAATCTCGACCATTTGAGCGCCCAGGAAGAGCGCCTGCTCACAGCGCGCTCTCAGGATTCGCGCCGCACCGGGACCGTGCTGCTCGGCATCGACGTTGCAGGCGCCGTGCTGATCCTGCTCCTGGTCGCGCTGGTGATGCGCGAGAGCCAGCGCGCCACGGTACAGCTCCAGAGCACGCTGACCGAGACCACGGCCGCCAAGGAGGCGCTCGAGGCGGCGGTGGCCGAGCGCACCGAGCATCTTGTCGCAGCCCATGACGAGCTGCGCCTGTCGGTCAACGTGCTCCAGAGCACCTTTCGCAGCATGGCGGAAGCGGTGCTGGTCATCGATACCGAGGGTGCCGTCCTACTGTCCAATCCGGCCGCCGAGCGCATCTTGTTACATCGCGCTGGCATGAATTTGCGCAATCTGCGCGCGCTGTCCGACGTCTATCATGGCGACGGCGTCACGCCGCTGAAGGCCGACGAACTGCCGTCGACGCGCGTGCTGCGCGGCGAGCACTTCGAAGAGCTGGAGATGATCGTCCGGCCGCACAGCGGCAATCCTCCCCGCCATCTCATGATCAGCGGCCGGCCGATGCTGGACGGGCAAGGCAAAATCTCGGGCGCGGTGCTGGTCTATCATGATGCCACCACCTCGCGCGAGACCGAGCGGCAGCTGTACCAGTCGCAGAAGCTGGATGCGATCGGCAAGCTGACCGGCGGCGTCGCGCACGACTTCAACAACATGCTGACCGTGATCTCCGGCAATACCGAGACGCTGGTGGAGAGCCTGAACGGCCAGCCCGAGCTCCAGCGCACGGCACGACTGATCGACGATGCCGCCGAGCGCTGCGCCGAGCTGATCCAGCATTTGCTGGCGTTCGCGCGCAGGCAGCCGCTCCAGCCGCGCAACGTCGAGATCAGCACTGCGGTCGCGGACATCGCAAAACTGCTGCGCCCTACCCTCGGCGAGCAGATCCAGATCGAGACCGTGCTGGAACAGGGGCCGATGACGACGCACATCGATCCGTCCCGGCTCACCAATGCCGTGCTCAACATGGCGATCAACGCCCGCGACGCCATGCCGAACGGCGGCAAGCTACTGTTCGAGGCCCATCGGGTCGTGCTCGACGAGGCCTATGCGCAGAACAATCCGGACGTGCGACCCGGCCCTTACGTGATGCTCGCCGTCAGCGATACCGGCACCGGCATGCCGGCCGAAGTCCAGCAGAAGGCGTTCGAGCCGTTCTTCACCACCAAGGAGGTCGGCAAGGGTTCGGGCCTCGGCCTGTCCATGGTCTATGGCTTCGTCAAGCAGTCCGGCGGCCACATCAAGATCTACAGCGAGGAAGGCCACGGCACCACGATCAAGCTCTATCTGCCGCCGGGCGAAGGCACGGCGGACATGGCGGCTCCCATCGCGCCGCAGGCCGAAGGCGGCGCCGAGACCATTTTCGTGGTCGAGGACGACACGCTGGTGCGCAACTTCGTCACCGCGCAGCTCCAGAGCCTCGGCTACAAGACGGTGGCCGCGCCCGACAGCCGGGCCGCGCTGCAATTGATCGAGGCCGGCCAGCCGTTCGATCTGCTCTTCACCGACATCGTCATTCCCGGCGGCATGAGCGGCCGCGAGCTCGCCGAGGAGGTGGCCAAGCGCCGGCCGGGCCTGAAGGTGCTCTATACCTCCGGCTACACCGACAATGCGATCGTCCACCACGGCAAGCTCGACGACGGCGTGATGCTGCTGACCAAACCCTACCGCCGCAACCAGCTCGCCGAGATGATCCGAAAGGCATTGAATGGCGGGGTGGCGGCGAGCTAGCGCGCGATGCGCTTTGCTAGATCGATGCGGGAGGCGCGCAATTGCGCGCCATAGCAATCCGACCTCTCCCCGCTGGGGAGACGTGAAGATTCTACCGCGTCGCCAGCACGACGGCTCCAAGCGTGAAGACCAGCGCCGCGATCTGCCCTGGCCCGAGCGGCTCGCCGAGCGCGATCGCCGAGGTGACGACGCCGATGACAGGCACCGCCATGGTGCCGATCGCGGCGACCGAGGCCGGCAGGCGCGCCAGCGCGGCGAACCAGCTGACATAGGCGATACAGAACTGCCCGACGACCGAATAGACCAAGAGCCACCAGCCGACCGGCGTCACCTGCGAAAGATGCGTGGTCTCGACCAGGAGGCCGATGATCGAGATCGGCAGGCAGCCGATCCCGATCTGCCAGGCCGCGGCCGTGATCGGCGGCAGGTGGATCGGGTACTTCTTCGAGAACACCGTGCCGACGGCAAAGCCGAGCGCGCCGCACAGCGCCATGATGATGCCCGGCAGCTTTTCTGCGCTGGCAGCAATGCCGTTACCGCCCATGATCGAGGCAAGGCCGGCAAAGGCCATCACCAGCCCCAGCGTGCGCAAGACCGTGGGCCGCTCACCCAGCACCGGCCAGGCGATGATCGAGGCCCAGACCGGCATGGTGTAGGCGATCAGCGCCGCCTCACTCGCCGGCAGCCAGAGCAGCGCCAAGCCCATCAGCACCATCCAGCCGGTGACGTTGAGCACGGCGGCGGTCAGCAGGCGCGGCCAGATCGCGCCTTCCACCCGCAGGCTCTGCCGGCGGATCACCGCGAGCAGCGCCAGCAGCACCGCGCCGAGCACGCCGGTCACCCCGCGTAGCGTCAGCGGCGGCAGCTCGGCGAGCAGGAATTTCGTCACCGGCCAGTTGAAGCCCCAACCGATCGAGGTGATCGCGAGGAACATCAGGCCGGCCGGGGCGATGCGCGGTCGCTGCACCGGCCTCGTCGAATCATGCATGGGGGCAGTCCGGCAAAATCGGGCTCAGCTTGGCGCGGATTCGCCGCGCAAACCACCGCCTCGGCGGGCATGCCTGCCCTCACCTTCCGTAGGGCTACGTGAGTCCCGTTGACGCAATCCCATCGCCCAAAAATATAGCTGCCCTGTGAACAGCGGGATGAAGCGCCTGCTGCATTACGGCATGCAAATTTTTTCGGTTGGGAATCCCTGAGGACTCACTGATACTTGGCTCCACAACAGGCGCGGCCGAGCCCCCTGTTATCCCCCACAATCCACCATATTTAGTATTTGATTCAGGAACTCGCACTAGTTCTTGACGGGCGCAACGGAGAGTCCTAGCTTTCGGACCGTTCGGCGCGAGTGAGTTTGCGTCCCGCCGGCACTCCCCCAAAGGGTCTCGCAAATCTCAGCTCCGCCGGCCAGCCAAAGGCAGCGGGATGAGGGCTTGTCTGCCCTCGGATAGCGGACTTTTCGGGCGCCAGAACGGGCCGGCAACAGGCTCGGAAGGCAGACTTGACGGTGGTGCGAAGTAGCACCTGCGTGAAGTGAGAGAAGTAGAGGCGGTGTGGCGTTGAACGCATGTCGGGCGCATCCCCTTGGGGGCGGATGGGTCTGGGCATGCCGGCGGATGTGAGGTGCGTGCACCGAACAATCGCGCCGGGAGAAAAAGGGCCGGGTCCACCGGCTGAACTGCGATGCCCAGAGGCCGAGCGGCCAAAAGGACTCGCGAAGCGAAATGTCGACCGGGACGCCTGAACGGAGGCGGTTCGGTCAAAGATAAGGACGGGGCAAGACCATGCGGATTGAGCGGCGCCACACCACGGTAGGACAGTCACCTTATGCGGGAATCGATTTCCGGCTGACCACGTCGGAGATTCGCAATCCCGACGGCTCGGTCGTGTTCAAGCTCGACAATGTCGAGGTGCCGACCGAATGGTCGCAGGTCGCCTCCGACGTGCTGGCCCAGAAGTATTTCCGCAAGGCCGGCGTCGCCGCGCGCCTGAAGAAGGTCGAGGAAGAGTCCGTCCCCTCCTTCCTGTGGCGCTCCGTGCCCGACACCGAGGCGCTTAGCCTCCTGCCCGAGAAAGAGCGCTATGTCAGCGAGCTCAGCGCCAAGCAGGTGTTCGACCGCCTCGCCGGCTGCTGGACCTATTGGGGCTGGAAGGGCGGCTATTTCTCCACCGATGGAGACGCCCAGGCCTTCTACGACGAGCTCCGCTACATGCTCGCCATGCAGATGGTCGCGCCGAACTCGCCGCAATGGTTCAACACCGGCCTGCACTGGGCCTATGGCATCGACGGCCCCGGCCAGGGCCATTATTACGTCGACCCCTTCACCGGCAAGCTGACCAAGTCCAAGTCGGCCTATGAGCATCCGCAGCCGCACGCCTGCTTCATCCAGGGCGTCGGTGACGATCTCGTCAACGAGGGCGGCATCATGGACCTCTGGGTCCGCGAAGCCCGCCTGTTCAAATACGGCTCCGGCACCGGCTCGAACTTCTCGCGCCTGCGCGGCGAAGGCGAAAAGCTCTCCGGCGGCGGCCGCTCGAGCGGCCTGATGAGCTTCCTCAAGATCGGTGACCGCGCGGCCGGCGCCATCAAGAGCGGCGGCACCACGCGCCGCGCCGCCAAGATGGTCGTCGTCGACGTCGATCACCCCGACATCGAGACCTATATCGACTGGAAGGTGAAGGAGGAGCAGAAGGTCGCCGCCCTCGTCACCGGATCCAAGATCAACCAGAAGCACCTCAAGGCGGTGCTGAAGGCCTGCGTCAACTGCGAAGGCTCGGGCGACGATTGCTTCGATCCCGAGAAGAACCCGGCGCTCCGCCGCGAGATCAAGCTCGCCCGCCGCAGCCTCGTGCCCGACAATTACATCAAGCGCGTCATCCAGTTCGCCAAGCAGGGCTACAAGGACATCCAGTTCGAGACCTACGACACCGACTGGGATAGCGAAGCCTATCTCACGGTTTCGGGTCAGAACTCCAACAACTCGGTCTCACTGAAGGACGACTTCCTGCGCGCCGTCGAGACCGACGGTGACTGGAATCTGAACGCCCGCACCTCCAAGAAGGTGACGAAGACGCTGAAGGCGCGCGACCTCTGGGAGAAGATCGGCTACGCCGCCTGGGCCTCGGCCGACCCGGGCCTGCACTTCAATACCACGATGAACGACTGGCACACCTGCAAGGCGTCCGGCGACATCCGCGCGTCCAATCCGTGCTCGGAATACATGTTCCTGGACGACACCGCGTGCAACCTCGCCTCCGCCAATCTGCTGACGTTCTACAACACCACGACCAAGCTGTTCGACGTCGCGGGCTATGAGCATCTCTGCCGGCTCTGGACCCTCGTGCTCGAAATCTCGGTGATGATGGCCCAGTTTCCGTCCAAGGCGATCGCCGAGCTCTCCTACGAGTTCCGCACGCTCGGCCTCGGCTACGCCAATATCGGCGGCCTGCTGATGACCATGGGCCTGCCCTATGACAGCAAGGAAGGCCGTGCGCTCTGCGGCGCGCTGACCGCCGTGATGACCGGCATCACCTACAAGACCTCGGCCGAGATCGCGGCCGAGCTCGGCACCTTCCCCGGCTACAAGAAGAACGCCGCGCACATGCTGCGCGTGATCCGCAACCACCGCCGCGCCGCGCATGGCGAGGCCTCCGGCTACGAGGCGCTCTCGGTCAACCCGGTGCCGCTCGACCACGCCTCCTGCCCGCAACAAGACCTGGTCGCGCATGCCAAGGCGGCCTGGGATGCGGCGCTCGCGCTCGGCGAGCAGCACGGCTATCGCAACGCCCAGACCACGGTCATCGCGCCCACCGGCACGATCGGCCTCGTCATGGATTGCGACACCACCGGCATCGAGCCCGACTTCGCCCTGGTGAAGTTCAAGAAGCTCGCCGGCGGCGGCTACTTCAAGATCATCAACCGCGCGGTCCCCGCCGCGCTGCGCGCGCTCGGCTATCGCGAGAGCGAGATCGCGGAGATCGAGGCCTATGCCGTCGGCCACGGCTCGCTCTCCAACGCGCCGGGCATCAACGCCTCGACCCTCAAGGCCAAGGGCTTCACCGATGAAGCCATCGCCAAGGTCGAAAAGGCCCTGCCGACCGCCTTCGACATCAAGTTCGCCTTCAACAAGTGGACCTTTGGCGAAGACTTCATCCGCGACCAGCTCGGCATCGGCGCTGAAGCCATTGCCGCGCCGGGCTTCGACCTGCTCCAGGCCGTCGGCTTCACCAAGCGCGAGATCGAGGCGGCCAACGTCCACATCTGCGGCGCGATGACGGTGGAAGGTGCCCCGCACCTCAAGGCCGAGCACTATCCGGTGTTCGACTGCGCCAACCCCTGCGGCAAGGTCGGCAAGCGCTATTTGTCGGTCGAGAGCCACATCCGCATGATGGCGGCTAGCCAGCCCTTCATCTCGGGCGCGATCTCCAAGACCATCAACATGCCGAACGACGCCACGGTGGAGGACTGCAAGTCCGCCTACATGCTGTCATGGAAGCTCGCGCTGAAGGCCAACGCGCTCTACCGCGACGGCTCCAAGCTCAGCCAGCCGCTCAACTCGCAGCTCATCAGCGACGATGAGGACGAGGACGAGGCGGTCGAGCAGCTCTACGAGAAGCCGATGGCCGCACGCGCGACCCAGGTCTCGGAGAAGATCGTCGAGAAGCTGGTCGAGCGCATCATCGTGATGCGCGAGCGCGAGAAGATGCCGGATCGCCGCAAGGGCTACACCCAGAAGGCGGTGGTCGGCGGCCACAAGGTCTATCTTCGCACCGGCGAGTATGACGACGGCCGTCTCGGCGAGATCTTCATCGACATGCACAAGGAAGGCGCGGCGCTCCGCTCCTTCATCAACAACTTCGCCATCGCGGTGTCGCTCGGTCTGCAGTACGGCGTGCCGCTGGACGAATATGTCGACGCCTTCACCTTCACTCGCTTCGAGCCGGCGGGCCCCGTGCAGGGCAACGACAGCATCAAATACGCGACCTCGATCCTCGACTACGTCTTCCGCGAGCTGGCGGTGAGCTACCTCTCTCGCTTCGACCTCGCCCACGTCGATCCCAACGAGACGGGTTTTGACGCGCTCGGCAAGGGCGTCGAGGAAGGCAAGGAGCCGGACGAGGACGGCGGCCACCACGCGACAAAACTGGTCTCGCGCGGCCTCACCCGCTCGCGCACGGACAACCTGTTCGTGATGCGCGGCGGCTCGACCGCGGTCTCGCAAGGCAACGACAGCGCGCCTGCCGGCGGCAACAAGGTCACCGCCCTGGCCTCGCACGGCACCTCAGCCCGTGTCGGCGATGCCCTCGAAGGCGCCGTCGCCCTGAAGCAAGAAGCCAGCCACGACCTCTCCCCGACGGAGAAGCTCGAGCAGATGCAGTGGAGCAAGGCCGGCAGCGCCGCAACCGCCGCCCCCAGCAAGGCCGAGCGCCGCGCCGAAGCCAAGGCCAAGGGCTACGAGGGCGAGATGTGCTCAGAGTGCGGCAACTTCACGCTGGTGCGGAATGGGACCTGCATGAAGTGCGATACTTGCGGCAGCACGACGGGGTGCTCGTGAACTCTTACCTAGGTTGAACATGTAAAGGCCGCTCAAAGGGCGGCCTTTACTGCAATCAAATTGACAACCTGTGCGAGCCTCAAATGGAGAAGCGTACCGATACTCGTGGATGGCCATTAAGACTGATCGGTGCCTTCGAACAGCCAACAATTTCTACCCCGATCAGCGTTATCGGAATTGCGCTCTTCGTTTTACTTGTTGTTGTTGGTTTTCTAGCGATCGGATGGCTGCTAGCAGATCTACTGAGCGGAGATCAAAAGCGAGCTGCTGATGCTGCTAAGGCTGCCCTTCCCGTCTTAGCAGGCGCAGTGGGCCTCCCACTCATCGTGTGGCGCCTGCTGATTCTCGATCGACAAACAAGGATCAGTGAAGCCAAAACTGATATCGACAGAGAGACTCATTACACATCGATTTTTTCTCGGGCCATCGAACAACTTGGTCAGACCAGAGAACTGAAACGCACCATTGAAAGTGAGGAAGGCTCTAGCACTACAACGGCCACTGCCCCCAATATTGAAGTTCGACTTGGTGGAATACACTCTCTTTCCCGTTTGGCGGACGAAAGCGCCCGCGATCAACCGACAATCGAGAACGTACTTCGCTCGTACATCCGAGAGAATTCATGGTCCGATCGCCTAGGACGACCTCACGAACGCTCCCCTTGGTCAAGGCGCAGCACCTCTTGGGTCATCGGGCTTTCCGACGACTACCAAGACAAGGAAGCCAATGCTGAAATACGCAAATGGATTGAGGAAACGGACGCAAAGATTAAACAAACCTCTCGCTGGGCCAACAGCCTCCCCGAGACGCGGGTTGATGTGAACGAAGCTGCTGACAGTCTAGAAATTCAAACATCGAAACGCACCCCCTCACCTACATCATTACTCTATGAGTGCCTTTTCGTCAGGCGTCACTTCAGCTCCAAGTTTCTCACGCATATTCGCTTCCGGCGCTGCACATTCATTCGTTGCACGTTCGATACCGACGATGCCAGCGGCGTTTCAATAATCGACTCCAACATCATCGACTGCGTCTTTACCGGCAGTCCGCTGCAGCTCTCGATTCACAACTCAACATTGGGAAACACCAGATTCAAGCGATGCCTCAATTCAGACATAAGTCTGACGGATTGCGACGCTTACCAGCTCGTCTTTGAAGATCCTCCATCCAAGCTCAACGCAGATGGAAGCATCCTCTACAGCTTCAGGCTGCCTAGCCGATATATTATGGAAAAGACCCCCACCATTACATTGAGCCTAGCGGGCACTATATTGCTCCGTGCAGAGCTCAGAAACATGAAGCTCTCAGCGGACTCTAATTTGCGCGTAATGGCAAATCCGGACACGGAGATTCGTGACATCGACCTGCAGGACGTTATTGACTTCTATCCGGACGATCTAAGGGGACTTAAGGCAAATCAGCGGTCGGTTCATCCCAAGAATGCCGATCGGCCGCCGGCTTGGCCTCCGCTCGATCTTCTCGGTCACGATATCGACGACGATATCCCCTTTTAATGTTTAATGAGTAGCAGCGTCTTCAGTGGGCTAGCGTAGCGTAACATACTGCTTGGGTTTCTACGTGAACAGGCGGGGGAATTGCGGTGACAGTGCACTAAATTCGTTCGCTATCGCCGGATCGGCTACTTCGGCTTCGCATGCGCCACTGATTAAGTGCACACCGCACTCCTCCGAAATTGCCTTTGCGGTTGAGCCCTTCCCTCCTAAACTCCCAACCGCACCGGCATGGGTTCCGACGGGCCCGGTAGAAGCGGAGTAGAAGTCATGCCCAAACCGGAAAGCTTCCCGATCGAGAAGATCTTCGTTCCCACGAAGCAGAGGAAAGCTATCAAGCCCGAGATCGTCGGAGAGATTGCGGAAAGTATTCTGGAGATCGGACAACAGGCCCCGATTTCCGTTCGGCTCGACGGAGACCGCCTGGTTCTGGTCGAGGGACTGCATCGGCTCGAAGCCTGCAAGGCGCTCGGCGAGACGACCATTCTCGGTGTCCTGGTTCCGGCCGAGCTTGCTCAACACAAGCCGCAGCTCGCCGATCGACCCGAAGTCGAGGCGGAGCGCATCAAGATGGCGCGATTGAAACAGTTGCGCCTCGAGAAGGAAGCCGCAGAGGCATCGATTGCTGCCTTGAGGGGCGCTGGCGCAACGGAAGCGCCGCGCACTCGTCCGGCGAAAGGCGTCCGCGACAATCCGAAGGCATCAACGGGCCGGACTGCGAAATCGACACCCAAGACATTGTCGGACTGGCTCACGCAGCAAAAGAGCAGCGGCGGCCGCTATTGATTGTCGGCGCCAGAATTTCGATTCCGGCGCGCCACGGCAATCCCGCAGGTATCTGGATCGGCCACCTCTTGCCGGATGCACCGAGATGCATCGGCAAAATCTCACCACATGGCCGCCACGTAAGCGACAGCCCACAATCGCGATTTCAGCGCAAACGCGACGGAGGCTCGCGGCTTCAGCGATATTCAGGAGCCATTTGCAATGTTGAGTGCGGTAGAAAACAAGCCAACGGGAAAATCCGGCCGGCGTGGCGGGAAGAAGAAGGCCAGGCAACGGTCCAGGGCCGACGAGCAACACGCAACTGCAGCGCATCAATTGCCGGATGCCTCGGCGGGGATCAGCCAAGAGAACAGGCAAGAGAACAGGCAAGAGACCAAGCAAGAGGTAGAGGCGAGCCGACAGAGCAGTGCGGAGGTACCCTCGGCTGCAGCCTTGCCGTCCGGGATGGAGATCGTTGCCAGCGCGCCCGTCGCACCGGTGGAACCCTCCCAGGCCAGCCCGCAGGCGATTGCCGATGCCTATAGCGGCTACATCAGGACCTCCGTTGAGCACGCCTGGGCCTTCCTGGGAAAGCTTGCGACAGCGCGCTCACCCGTCGAGGCCTTCGAGCTTCAGATGGAGTACGCGAAACAGGCGTGTGAATCGTTCGTCGCCGAGTCCCAGAAGATCGCCGGGTTGCATGAACAAGTGACCAGACAAAGGGTCATGCATTTTGAGGGGTTCGTGGCCAGGCTCACCCAGACGACGCTCGAAATCCGCGCGACGCGTCACTAACGACAGCTGCGTATTTCGACGGTGCGGGGACAGGATGCCCGTACGATGGGTACGTTGATCGGCTTCGCTCCGCTCGACTCATACTGCGAACTGCGCTTTGCGCAGTCGCGGTACTAGCCCCTACGCGCTCACGCCCGCCCCACTCCCGCGCCCGCATAATTTTTCCTTTGCACATGCGTTGTGTTGGACAGCGGCGAGACCTATCCTTCAAGTGATCGGACTGCCTCCCATTGCCGCCCGACCGGATGGAGAGCGCATCGGTGCCTGAAACGAACGACCCCAAGCCTGAGACCGACAAGCCTGATACCGCCAAGCCGGATGCGCCCAAGCCTGACACTGCCAAGCCGGATGAGGCGCGCGCCGATGGCGGGCTGACGCGGGCCTACGACCGGATCAAGAGCGCAGAGGAAGACCTGGCGCGACTGGACCGGCTGGTTTCCGGAATGGAACGCGACAGCGAAGGCCAGCGCACCTCGCACGCAACCGCCGGTAGGACGGCAGCCGCAACTTCCGGAAACAAGGCGCCGACGCCGGATGTTCCGAATGCCGGAGTTCGCGATCAAGGCTTGAAGGGAGACCGGACCATGGTGCGCGCTTTGGTCGGCCTCGTGCTGGCGATCGGCCTGCTCGGTGCCGCCTTCGCTTCGCAATATCGCGATGAGGCCAAATCGATCAGCCAGTCGATCATGGCACGATGGGCTCCGGCGGCCGCTAGCCCGCCCCCGCAAGCGTCCGCGGTGGAAAGTCCGGCGCAGCCGCCGACCGTGCAACTGGCTGCTGCGGATGAGCCGAGCCCGGTGCCCGCGCCGCCGGTCGCCAAGGACACGGAAAGCGCCGCAAAGCCTGCCGCCGCAGCGCCAGCGCCTGACCCGTCGTCGTCTGATCTCGCGCAATCGCTCAAGGCCATCACGAGCGAGCTTGCGAGCATCAACGGGAAGCTCGAGCAACTGAAAAGCCGCAACGACCAGACCCTGCGTGAGCAGGCCGACACCATTCAACAGCTCAAGGCGGCGCAGGAGAAGGATGCAGCGGACAATGCGCGCCTCGCCGCGCAGGTCCAGGCGCTGCAAACGCAACTCACCGCTTCATCCGCGTCTGCAGCCGCGAAGCCCGTCGCGCGGAGCGTGATGAACAACGATGCGCATGCCCGGCCGCACGTACCGGCGGCCGAACCCCGGCGGCCCAGGCCGCCGCGAGGCCCCTGGATGCCTCCGCCCTATATGGCCGACCCTTACGGCTATCCGGATTGGTGAGCCCGCAACGCGCGGGCTTGTTTCCCGAAGGCGCGATTGGATTTGAAGCCCGTAAGAGGGTAAACCCATCATTCGATGATCAACGTTGATGGGTTTCGCTAGAGCACACCCCATCTTATGAGCTACCGAAGCATTCGAAGCGGCTCGAATGACGTACTCAGGCTGACGAACACAGGCTCGGGAGTCAAACTGGTGACACCAATTCTGAGTTCGGGAAAGTAAATGTGAAACATGCGACCGGTCTGGCCACTCGTGACATCCGTGAACTTGACCTCGCCGCGGTACACGGCAAGCGCACACGATCCGATCGTCGTTTCCCCGGCCGAAACGAACGTGTAGTCGACGCCCTGCTCGACCTGCCGCGCCGTGCCGTTCCGATACTTGAAGGTCCAGGAGACCTTGTATGATACGCTGTGCCGGTGATCGTTGTCCTCGATCACGATGCCGGAGTACCTGTGCTGCGCTTCCTGATCCGGTACCTTGTCCACCGTGGATGTTAGGGAGGATGCGATTCCGAATCCGTTGATGGTTTCCGCCTTGCTGATGTTGATGCCATGCGGTGTGGTCTGCCGTGTCCAGAGCACCGCCGTTTTCCCGGCTTCCCTGTAGACCTGATAGGCTTGCTCAAATCTGTCGAACCTGACGACGAGCTCAACCGGGACTGTCGTAGACTTGATCTTGCTGCAGTCCATCGACTGCGCAAGGACCACCGTCGGCACCCCGAACAGCACCAGAGCGACAACGTTTACGGCAAGTCGCCTGTGCAAATGAGCTCCGCTTCGGTTTCCGGGAATAGCGCGCAAGTCTACCTTCCAGCCGAGCGAAGGTCTTCTGCGACGCCGTCGAATGCGTTCTGACTCGCGACGGCCCCACCCTGCTGCGCATCTGGCACTGCACATCGCCGACGCGCGCCGACCCCGAAAATGTCGTGCACCAGCCCAAGCTTCCCCAGCGCCAGGATGATCAGGCCGTTGATGTCGATCTCGTACCAGGCGTGCGAAAGGTAGGCGTCGCGCGGAAAGCGGTGATGGTTGTTGTGCAGCCCTTCACCAAAGGTGAGGATCGTGGTCACGAATTCGTTGGTCGTGCCATCATTGGTTTCGAAACGGCGGTAGCCGTAGCGGCCGTCGCTGTGGCAGACCGAGTTCACCAGCGAGGTGGCCATGGTCATGATGTAGCTGCGGAACAGGCCGGAGAACAACACGCAGCCGATCATGCTGTGCACGCCGCCGAACGCGTAGCCGATGGCGCCGGGAATGATCACCGCCGACAGCGCGTACCAGTACCAGCGAGTCCTCGTGAAGAACATGGCGATCGGGTCGGCCAGAATATCCCTGGCGTAGTATGCGCCATCGGTGGTGGCCTGGTCCCACACCCAGCCGCCTTGCGCATGCGACATCCCCTTGAGGAAGCTCGCATAGCGGTTGCCGAAGCCGTCATAGTAAGGGCTGTGGACGTCGCCGGGCTTGTCGGAGTGAAGATGGTGCCGGCGGTGGTTGCTCACCCACTTCAGGATCGAGCCCTGCACCGCCAGCGTGGCGATCGCGGCGAGGATCGTCCGCATCACCGGACCGCAGCGAAAGCTCCGGTGCACGAAGTAGCGATGCATGAAGCCGATCCCGACCGTGGTCAGCAAGAACATGCCGACGAACACCGAAACCTCGACCCAGCCGATGCCTTGCCAAAATGCCCAGACCAGCGCCGCGATCGAACCACCGATCATGAAGCCGAACGCGATGTAGGAATCGAGAAACTTGGCGTCGACCAACGGGCCTTCGACAACCACTCCCGGTGGCATTTTCGGGTCCGCACCTGCCTCCGGCACCACGCCCTCGATTACGGTCATTTCAGCCGATCCATTTACACAAAATTAACTGTTCTGCGGCGCAACGTACAACCGGGGGTTATTTCTCGCAAGGATTGGAGCGGCCGTAGCAGCACGGAGCCGGGACCTGAAAAGGCGCGGTCGCGTGAAATGAAGCGAGATTTTAGGGCGGGCGGACAGCGTTAACTAAGTCCACAGGCTCCGCAATTTACGCCCACAGCGCACATGCCAAGGAAAAGCAACGGCCTCCTCCCTCGCCTTCGTCGCGTCCGGCGGCCCGCCCGGTGGGCGCGGAAGACTTTCGCGCGCGCACCGCGGATGGTTCGGATCGCAGGCGGCGTGGCGATGCTGCTTGCAGCCATCGCGCTTCTGAACATCGTCGCTCAAATGGTCCGCAAGCCGACCGAGCTGTTCGTCCTTGTTGGCCATTCCCTCGACAAGGAGCCAGCGGAGACTTGGGCGAGATACGGGCCGCTGTTCCGCAGGCATTCCACTGCTGCGATCACGCCGGAATTGCTGGCCGCGCTGGCACAGGTCGAGAGTTCAGGCAACCCGGTGGCACGCACCTATTGGCGCTGGCGATGGAGCTTCAATCCGCTTTCGATCTACCGGCCTTCTTCCAGCGCCGTCGGTCTTTTCCAGATGACCGATCCCGCTTACGCCGAGGCCGCGCGGTCCTGTGTTCGTGGCAACGCGGTCACGGAGACCGGTTGCGGGTTCACCAGTCTCTATATCCGCACGATCCCGAGCCATGCCGTCGAGCTGGCATCGGTCTATCTGGACCGCCAGGTGGCCGACGTTCTCGCCCGCACCGGCGATGTGAAGGCAAGCCCGCAGCAGAGGCAGGATCTGGCCGCCTTCATCCATCTCTGCGGCGCAGGCCCCGCCACAGCCTACGCACGCCGCAAGTTTCAGATGCTCGCAGGCGAGCGCTGCGGCGATCATCTGGTTGCGGCCTACGTTGCCAGGGTCAACGCGATCAAACGGCAGTTTCAGCGCCTTGCGGCGGATGACGGCGATTAGATGATGCGTTTCGCAAGACCGTAGGATGGGCGGAGCGACCTGTCCGCCGTAGCTCGACGAGCGGAAGCGATACCAACGACGCTGGCGCGCGACGACGGGTTTCGCAAGAGCTCAACCCATCCTACGAACTACGCTCTATGCCCGCCTCACCGTATCTCGCTCATCGTCACCTGGGCGGCGATCCCGCCCAGCTCGGGCTCTTGCGGCTCAAGCTCCTCATCGGAAGATGGACCGACCGAGACTTCGACCATTCTGCGCTTGACCTGTTCGCATGTCTTGCGGACGTCTTCGGTGAACAGCGCGCATTCTTCGATGCGCTTGAAGATCTTCCGACCCTCTTCACGATACCCCGCCGCCGTTTCTCGCATGAAGGCGATCGCATCATGGACCTGGGCTGTCAGCGCCTCGCATTTTTGCGCAGCGTCGATCAACTCGGTGCCCATGGCCTCGATTTCTTTCGCAGCGGACTCATAGTCGCGAATGACCGCCTCTGCGCTCAGCGCGCCGACGCGCGTCACGCCCGCGGTGTGCTCGACGTAATCAGGCAGAGCAATGGAAGTAACAGAGCTTCCCGAGCGTACCGACGATATGTCCGCCTCGAGTTGGACCAGGTTAACGCCGTCCCGTCTGCGCAATTGTTCAACACTTGCCATGATTGATCCTCTCAATACGCGCCCGTACCCCTTAACAGTATTGGGTGTATTACGGGGATAAATGCCATTCTACCCCGATGTGTCCTTGACAGTCTCAGGTTTGCCATTTTTTCCTAGCCGCTGACGTCGCACGCAGCGATGTTGGACTTGGAAGCGTTCAACCTCTCCGGATGGCCAGGATGGGAGGTGCGCAAGAGCTTGAGCTGTCGAGCGAAAATGCGCTCGATTGAGCGAGCGTAGCCCGGATGGAGCGAAGCGAAATCCGGGGTCTTGCCTCAAGCTGCGCCAGTCCCGGATTGCGCTTCGCTTCATCCGGGCTACAGGCGCCAGTCAATTCTGCGTCCGTCGCTGGCCGAACTCCACATGCCGCAGAACGTGATGGTTGTTCACCACCAGTATGGCCACCGCCACCCCTCATAGCGAACCCACGACGAGACCAGCGGCGGACCGTAGGGATCGACCCGGTCGTCTTCAGGACGATAACGATATCGTGGAACGATATAATAATCCCACGGCGTTGGCCTGAGCACGGGCGCCGTGACGATAAGTCTCTGCTGGGGTTCGCGAACGACTTGCGCCTTGCGCGCCCGGGCTTCAGCCCCTGACATCCCAAGGCTGCTCAGCACCAGGGCCGTTCCGAGCGCACACGCGATGGTCATTTTCTTCATGCGTTGGCCTCCTTCCCATAAGAGTGCTCAAGGACGCAAAGCAAGGCAAGCCAATTCGCGCGCGACTTTGCTGGAATGACCGATGGCGGCTCGCAACTCTCCACCGTCATTGCGAGGAGCCCTTGCGACGAAGCAATCCAGACCGTCTCGGCGGAGGAACTCTGGATTGCTTCGCTGCGCTCGCAATGACGAAGAACGCAATGACGGAGAACGCAGCGAGCGTAGAGCATAGTCCGCTGCCCGCACCAAACCGCCTACTCCCGCGCCCGACGCAGCGCTTCCTCCAGCTTCCTCCTCTGCTTGTCCCACCGGCTCTGCTCCGCCTCGGCGCGTTCATCGATCGCAGTTCGTTCTGCCTCGATCTCCTCCGCCCGCGCCTCGTGCTCGCGCTTCGCCTTGTCGAGTGTCGCCTGCGCAATCGCGACCGCCTTCTCCCGCTGCGCGCGCTCCTTGGCGCGAGCAGCCTCTTCCTTGCGGCGCTCGGCTTCGCGCCGCCGCTCTTCTCTCTCGAAAGCCGCGGCGGCCTGGCGGGCTTGTCGATCGTCGATCTTGCGGGACGGCTTCTTTGCGGTCTTCTCCGCGCGCTTGCTCGGCTTGGGCTTACGTTTTGGCTTGGCCTTGCCTTCGTCGGCAAGGTCGGTCGGCAGCTCGGCGCTTTCAGTGAACGGGCCGTTCGAGCCGACCGGACGCCTGAGCACGACGCCGGGGCTTGCCATGGTCGCCGCAACGATATCGGGATCGTCGGTCTCCTTGGCGACGCCCTGATGGAACAGATTGGAGCTGGCGCCCCAGGCCTCCAGCGCCGCCTTCATCGAGGGCGCGGCGACCGCCTGGTCGTAGAATCCGAGCGAGGTCTGGTAGGTCTTCAGTTTTCTTTTCGCTTTGATTTTCGGTTCTCTTGGCATGTCGCCCCGCGGCCCGGCGACGCATCATCTCCCCATCGCACCGGCGCCATCCTGGCATAGTGTCCCTGTTTTGCCCGACGAGTCAAACGATATTTCGGGATCACCGAAATCGGCCCGCGTCTGCGTGTCCCCGCCTTGCCCGACGGGTCACATCATTTCGGGCGCGCAGAAGTGTGAAATCTCAAGGTGTTCCCTACTGTGCATGGGGTTGTTTTCGCACTTTTTGTTTTGACGGGCACTCCCGTCCTTCCACCGTCAGTGCGAGCGTAGCGAAGCAATCCAGGGTCGTTCTGCGGAGGCAGTCTGGATTGCTTCGTCGCACCAGCGCAAAATTGCTACGCAATTTTGTCGCGGGCTGTCGCTACACACCGAGCAACGCGTCATAGCCCTGCGCGCTGAACGCCAGCAGACAGAACCCGTGCCCGAACGGATCGGCCAGCATGGCGATCCGCCCATAGGGCGCATCGCTTGCGGCAACCTCCAGGATGGCGCCGGCGCGCAGCGCGCGTTCGACGGCGGCATCGACATCATCGACGACGACGTCGATATGCACCGGCGTCCAGTGCCGCGCGTAGCGGCGGCGATCGCCGCCGGCGCCCATCGTGCCGGCCTGCTTGGTGAGCAAATACACCGGCGCCGGCCAGCCCAAGAGCTCGACAAAATCGGCGCCGAAACGGCGGCCGACCGTCAGGCCGAACGCGGCGGTGTAGAAGGTCGTCGCTCGCGCGACGTCGGGAACGTCGATGTTGAGGAGGAAGGTCATGGCGGGAAATGTAGCCCGGATGGAGCGTCAGCGTAATCCGGGATGGCACCGCACCTCCCGCCTCGGATTTCGCTGACGCTCCATCCGGGCTACGCAAGCCTCACGGGATCTCGTACACCGACACCTTGTCCGCGATCCCGCTCAGCGCGACGCTGCGACGGGTCGGGTTGAGGCCGCCGGCGTCCAGCAGCGTCCGCGTCTCGGCGTTGTCGACCACCGCCTCCGTCACCACGATCGCGCGCGAGGCCGCCAAGCCCTGGACGCGGGAGGCGATGTTCACGGTCTGGCCGAAATAGTCCTGCTGGCCGTTGAGGGTGACGGCGAGGCACGAGCCCTCGTGGATGCCCATCTTGAGCAAGAGGCCCTGGTGCTGGCGCTGGGCGCCGAGCTCGCTCATGGCCTCGCGCATGCGGATCGCGGCCGCAATGGCGCGATCGGGCGTCTCGAAGGTCGCCATCACGGCATCGCCGATGGTCTTGACCACGGCGCCCTGCTCGGAGGCGATGATCTCCTGCAGCAGGCGGAAATGCTCGTTGACGAGATCGAAGGCGACGAGGTCGCCGACATGCTCGTAGAGCCCGGTGGAGTCTTTCAGGTCCGAGAACAGGAAGGTCAGGCTGAGGATCTTGAGGCGCTGGCCGATCGCGAGCGTATCGGTGCGGTAGAGATCGCGAAAGGTCTGGTTGGTGAGAAGGCGCTTTGCGGTGAGGCTCGGCTTGCGCCGGGTCAGGAGGTCATCGAGCCGCTGGTTCATCACCCACACCGCGGGCAGCACGCGGCCGTCGGTGCGGTTCTCGAGCGCCAGCCGCAGCGGTCCCGGGCGCAGGCTCACGGCGTCGACTGGAACCTCGGACTTGTTGAAGATCAGCGACAGCGTTTGGCGCTCGGCCGTCTCCTCGCCCTTCACCTCGATGTATTGTGCCGTATGCGTCACGGGATCGAACACGATCAGCATGCCCGGCTGCACCTGCAGGGAGAGAATGGCGCGCTCGCCCGGCGGCAGGTCGACGGATTCCAGCGTCAGCTCGCGAAGCAAGCCATCGAGGTCGGGCGGAAGCTCGATCGCCGAGCTCCAGAACACCTGACGGTAATATTCTGCGAGCGGCAACTCGTCGGCATTATGCGCGGCGATCCTGCGCACGCGCGGGCTGACCGCGAAGGTCACCTCGACCAGATTGTCGAGCGTCGTCTCGTAGCCGGCGGCGCAGAAGGCGCAATGATATTGCGGGCTGTTGACCGTCTTCAGGCTCTTGTTGGCCGAGAGCACGCCGGCGCAGCTCGGGCACATCACGTTCCAGGTCATCTCGAGGATGCCGAGCCCGACCGCATGCAGCAGCCCCGCGATCACCTGCTCCTCGCCGAGACCCGCCGTCCTCGCCAGATGCAGCGCGTTGATCTTGCACAGGGCATGGTCCGGCCCCTCCCGCACCATGCGCTCGAGCATGTCGACGACGGGCGCATCGGCCGACTGGCGCAGGACACCGAACAGGGTTTCGATCTCGCTCATGCCGTGGACGCTACATGGAAGGGGGTGACGCGGACATCCGCTTTCCGATCAGCTATGCCTGGTGAGGCAAAGCACAAGCCATAGCCGTCAATTGCTGCGTCACGATGATGGGAGTTTGCCGGGCCGCAGCAGAGGCCGGATTTTCCTTGATTTCCCCGTCCCCGCCCCTACGGTGCGCCCGCCCACAGGGGCCGAACAGGGGATCAATCGACGATGGACGATGCCGTGAAATGTCCGAGCTGCAACTCCGAGCACGCCTATCAGGACCGCGGTCTCTGGGTCTGCCCGGAATGCGGCCATGAATGGAGCGGCACGGCCGATGCGGCCGCGGAAGCCGCGCCCGAGGCAGGCGTGCGCGATGCCAACGGCAATGTGCTGGCTGACGGCGACAGCGTCATCGTGATCAAGGACCTCAAGATCAAGGGCTCCTCGTCGGTCGTCAAAGGCGGAACCAAGGTCCGCAACATCCGCCTCCAGGACGCCAGCGACGGCCACAACATCGCCTGCAAGATCGATGGCATCGGCGCGATGAATTTGAAATCGGAGTTCGTGCGGAAGGCGTAAGTTCGCGCCTAACTTTGCCGCTGCGCCAGGTAAAACCCGCACAGCACCGTCACCAGGCCCGCGGCCTGGAGTGCCGTCGGCGGCTCGCCGAGCAAGAGCCAGCCGACCAGGAGCGTCAGCGCCGGCACGATCGCGGGGAATACCGCGGCCCGGGCGACGCCGAGACGCTGGACGGAGACCGCGTAGAGATAGAGCGCGGCGGGACCGGCGAGCACGCCCTGCGCCAGCGCCTGAATCGCGTTCTCGGTAATGCCGATTGCGGCGATGCGGGCAAGTCCGCCGGTCGCGAGATAGATCGGCAAGAGCAGCAGCGACAGCACGTTGATGACGAGCGCGGCCGACACGGCGGAGACGCGCCAGTGCCGCAGCAGCGCGCCGAAGCCCGCGAACATGAATCCGGTAAGCACGAAGATCAGATCGCCCTGCACGCCGTCGGCGCCGATATGCCCGATCGATTCCGCGCCGATCACGCCGAGACCGCCGACGATGACGAGAGCGCCGGCAAGTCGCGAGGCGGAGATCTTCTCCTTCAGGAACAATGCGGCGAGCAGCAGGCCGCCAAGCGTCGCGCTGGAGGGTTGGATCACGCTGCCATGTCCGAGCGGCACGAACAGGAAACCGGTGTAGGAGATCAGCGCCATCACCGGCCCACCCAGCACCATCAGCGCAAGGCCCCTGCACCAGCCGATGCCGCAGAGATCGGAGATACCGGCGCGGAAGACCAAAGGCAGGAACGCGATCCCTGACCAGACATAGCGATGCACGAGCAGATCGACCGGCGTAAAGCCAAGTTTGAGGCCGTGCCGCGTGCCGACGAAGCCGAGCGCCCAGAATAGCGCTGCGGCCAGCCCGCAGACGACGCCGAGCAGCGCCGGCGCCGCGTCGTTCTTCTGAATGAGAGCGTCAGCGCCGCTCGTCCGCTGATCCATGGGGGAAGCCTTATGTCAGCGGGCCAATCCGCTCAACCCATGTGGTTGCAGGGCAAGCAACTGTTAAAAGGATTGGGCTCGTTATGAACGAGCATACATAACCGGCGCCTTCAAGCGAACTTGTTCGCGGCCGGATTCTCGATCAGCGCGTCGTGGCGCAATTTTCTTGTCCGCGCGATGATCGCGGCACGAGAAGAGATCGCAGCAGCCCCCTGCGCGCAGCGCATGCGGGCGATCGTTCATGATCGCATGAGTCGGCGGATCGCGCACGCGGCGAGACCCGCCTGCCCTTCATGCGATGTCAGCTCAGCGGGCTGCGCCCGTCGTGACGTCCGCGGTCTTGACCTTGCGCGAGCTGAGCACCTTCACCTGGTGCGCCGAAGCAACCGTCGTGGGCGCCGCGACCTGCTGTTCGACATGGCCGGCCCCGAGCACGCCAACCTGGACGGGGGAGACCGGAAATCCATTGGCCTCATAGGTCGGCAGCTCAGCGGCGAAAGCCGAAGTAGCGCCCGCGATCGTCAGGACGGCGGCGGCGATCGTCAAAGTCTTCTTGTTCATTGGTGGTGCTCCTGATGGAAGATTCGGAGCACATTTAAGCGCGTTTTGCTGCATTGCGACATGCGCTGTTGCATTGCAACATCGCATGTAGCGCATGGCGATATGTTTAACGCGTACAAAGCCTTGGCCGAATCATGCCGGCCGCAACATAGCGCTTTTATGGGCGGTGGTCAGCCACCGAGCACGTTGCCCCAGCCGTCGAAGAGGTAGGCCTTCCAGGCCACGGTTCCATCCTCGCGCGGCCGGCTGGACTGCCGGTAGTCATCGGCCTGATCGGCGGTCCAGGTGATGATCGTGTCGGACAGACGATCATGCAGGATGGCGGGCTCGGTGGGATCGAAGGCGTCCATGGGACGAAGCGAGGAATGCGTGCTCATGGGCCGATCAACGCACGGCGCTGCGCAAAGTTGCCGCGAGGCGTCAGGCAAGACACCTTGTCACAAGACACCTTGTCAACAGCCCATCGCGAAAGCCTTGCTATCGCCTATTTCAGCGCGGTCGCGAGCGACTGCAGTTTTGCGACGAGATTGGTGCCGAGCGCGTAGATGATCTCGATGATCGCGAGTGCGATGCCGGCTGCGATCAGACCGTATTCGATCGCAGTGGCGCCGGATTCATCGGCGACGAATTCGGCCCATTTGCATTTCAACTTCACGGATGCGTCCTTTCCATTTCTACCGGACGTTGCAGGCGGGCGAGTAGTGTCATCGTAGCAATCTACGATTGAGTAAATTCGGATCGCTCAATTTGACGACAAAATGGGCTTGCCCGCGCAGTCGCACATGGAACGCCACGGAACCCGCGTTGCAACTTCGCAACACCCCTTCGAAAAGCCTGTTTTCGTTCAATTACGCCATTGCGCCGCCACACCGTCTTCCGAACAATCGACGCGCTGCGTGCCTTTCCGTGCAAGTCTGTTCGCATCAAGACTGTTTGCATCACTGACTGTTCGAACAAAACGGGTTCGAACAGAACCGTTTGGAGGCAGGGATCATGAATGATCGGCGGTCTCTTCTGGTGGCGGTCTCATGTCCCTCGGCCGTTCTCGCCAGCTGGCTCGTGCTCTCCCTGTCTGCCTACGCGCCGGCCCTCATCGAGAACAGCGGCGCCAATGCGGCTGCTGTCTCGCGTGCGAAGGATCTCGATCGCCTCGACCTCGCCGACGTCCCACGCGCTGCGACCATCGAGGACGGCGTCGCCTTGACCGCCGAGATCGCTGCTGCGGCGGCGAGCCTGCCAACCGTTGAAACGGCAGCCGCGCCGGAGGTGCCCGTCCCCGTCGTCCAGCTCGCGTTGGCAGATCCCGCGCTAATATTGCCGGCGGAGCAGCCCGCGCCTCAGATTTCACCTGAACCGGCCCCCGGCGTCAGTGAGGCTGCTAGCGTCAGCGAGGATCCGCCTGCGCCAACGCCAGAGCCCGTCAAACTCGCATCCGCCGATCCCACCGAGATCGTGGCCACGGACGCATTGTCCCCGGCGGCGATCGCGAGCGGACCCGCCCCGGCCGCAAGCAAGGCGCCGCCCGCGGACACCATCGCCGTGCTCGACGAATGCTTCGTCGTGGACGCCTGCATCGACCGCTATCTCTGGGCGCTCTACCAGCGCACGCCCAAGGAGGATTCGATCAAGGTCGAGGAACGCCGCCCCGTCACCGTCAAGCGCAAGGGCAAGACCGTGACTGTGATGCGCAGCTTCACCAAGCTGGTCGACGAGGATTTCGGCTGGAAGGATCCGAAAGCGGCCGACCACGCCGGCATGTCGATGATGGATTACGTCATCGGCGGCATGGACAAGAGCTTCAAGCGAAAACTGTTTCGCACGCTGCTCGCAGCCGAGGCCGCCGGCCTCTCGCCGGGCATCACCAGCGCATTCCGCGACGACTATCGCCAGTCGATCGCAAGCGGCCTGAAGGCCGCCTCCGACCGCTCCTATCACGGCGGCAGCACCCGCGGCGGCTACGGCCACGGCATGGCGGCCGACATCGTCAGCACCCAGGGCAACAACCGCGCGCAGCGCTGGGTCTCGACCGAGATCCTGTGGAAGTGGGTCGACGCCAACGGCAAGGCGTTCGGCATCGGCCGCCCCTATCTCGACCGCGATCCGCCGCATGTCGGCCCGATCGACGGCCAGGAATACATCTCGCGCCGGGGCACGGCGGACCGCAAGGAAGCTGCCAACGCGAAGCCCAGGAAGGTGCGCGCTGCGGCCCATGCAAAGCCGCCCAAAGCACAGGCCGCTCGCGAGCAGAGGGGCCCGGCAAAGCCGCATAAGGCGGCGCAATCGGCAGGCAAGCGCGCGACCTGAAGCTGTTACGGCTCGCGGCCCGGCAGTGGTAGCGGCACGAGACGCATCTCGGCTGTGCCCGCCTTCTGCGTGCGCACCAGCACCGCGAAGGTGGTCTCCACCGCGCGCCGCACCGCCACCTCGGTCGCCTCGCCCTTGGCCAGATGCGCCGCGATCAGACCAGTGAGGAGGTCGCCGGTGCCAAAGGGACGGATCGGCAGAAGCGGCGTCGCAAAGCGCGACAACCAGCCGTCGGCGCAGAGGATCGTCTCCAACTGTCCTTCGGGCGTGTCCGCGAGCGTGCAGCCGGTGGCGACGACGTCGATGCGGCCCTGTCCCACGAGCGCCCCGCACGCCGCACGCAGGCCCTGCGCATCGGCAATCGTGAGGCCCGCAAGCAGCTCGAGCTCGAACCGGTTTGGCGTGGTCAGCTTCGCGGCCGGCAGCAGCCGATGCCGGAGCACGTCCAGGATTCCCTCGGCGACATAGACGCGGCCGTCGTCCCCGATCACGGGATCGCAGAGATAGACGAGCTTCGGATTGCGGACCAAGGCCCGCTCGACGAAGTCGGCAACGACGGCGGCATTGCCGGGCGAGCCGAGATAGCCGGTGACGAGCACGGCCGCCTCGTCGACGAGATCGCGCTCTTCAACACCCCTGAGGAGATCGGCCACCAGCTCGGTCTCCAGCACCCGCCCGCGCAGACTCGGATAGCGCGGATGGTTCGACAGCAGCGTCGTCGGCACCGCCGCGACATTCACACCCTCCGCCTGCACGGCATAGGCAGCCGCGCTGTTGCCGACATGGCCGTGGACCACCTGGCTTTGAATGGAGATGACGAGCATGAAGGAAGTCCGTAAGGTCAAAGATCAGACGAGGCAAGGTTTGACGGGATCTCGTACTTGAGCTCCGGTCGCAGCGATTGCATCCTGCGCGCCAGCCGCCGGTGCCCTGTCTCCTCCGACCGCGCCAATCGATCCGCGACCGCGACATGGTCCGCATCGCTCTTGTGCTGATTGAGCTTGGCCTGCCCCTCGACCTGATCCACCACGAGATCGATGACGCGGATCGCAGCCAGCATGCTCTCGCGCTTGCCTGGCTCCATCTGCGCGAGATCCCAAGGCTGCTTAGGCAACCGCGCCTCGGAAACAGCAAGCAGCGCATCGCCATGTCGGCGATTTTCGTCCAGCCCGCGCAGATGCGCCACGCCCGATAGGTGCACGGCCTCGTAGAGCCAGGTCGAGACGTTGTCGCGGGAGGCATACCAGTCGTTGGAGACGTAGGCATCGTCGCCAGCAACGATCAGCAAGAATCGCCTGATGCCGTCGGCGAGCGGCACGAGCGGATTTTTGGCGGTGAAATGGATCTGCACGATGGCGCGCCCGCCGCGCTCGCCGAGCACGAACGGCACGTGGGAGGCCCGCGGCCCGCGCTCGTCCGCCGCCACGATCACGCCGAAGCCGCGTCGCCCGGCAAATTCCAGCGCGCGCTGCTCCTCGATGCGGAACTGGGGACGGAGGACATGCATGGCGCGGCGCTCGGTGATTGGATGAAGGACGATACGAGGCTAACCCATGATGCGGCGAATTCCGAAGAACAATCGGCGCGCAAACGCCGATGTCAGCAATGCCTCAGCGCCGCGCCAGCCTTCTAAGATAAGAGCAGAACATGTCGGCCATGGCATCGGCATAGCCTGCGATCTCCGCCTCGCTCCGCGTCTCTTCCGAAAAACTCTTGCCGACCGCGCTGAGCGTCGTCGTGATCAGCTCGCCGGCGAGGCTGCGCGTCGCATCCGAGGCCTTGGGCAGCGCCTCCCGCATGAAGGAAGCGACGATGCCCTCGCCGGCTGCCCGTGCCTCATGCGCCTCGGGCGCGTCGCGATAGAGCGGTGCGGCATCACTGAGCGCGATGCGGATCGCAGCCTCCTCGCACTCGGAGCGAATGAAGGCATGGACCAACGCGCGTAGCCGCGCCGGCGGCGGCCTCGCCCGGTCCGCGAGGATGCCGGCGAGCATCTCGCTGGTGCGTCGCCACTCGTCGCTCTGGAGGCGGAACAGGATCGCCGCCTTGTTCGGAAAATATTGATAGAGCGATCCGACGCTCACTCCGGCCCGCTCCGCCACCCGCGCCGTCGTGAAACGCTGCGCCCCCTCCTTCGCCAGAACCTGAACAGCGGCATCCAAGATGGCCGCCACCAGTCCGGTGGAGCGGGCCTGTTGAGGCTGTTTTCGCGAGGAAATTGAACGGCTTCGACGGTCGGCCATGGCGCCTGCGAGCAATGCGAATAGGAAATGCGACGAATTAGTCGTATCTCGATCTCCGCGCAAGCACGCGCTTCGCCGCGAACTCTGGAGACACCAAATGACCACCCCAACCATCACATTGCTTGCGCCGCTGCTGGATCGACTGTTCAACGAGGCCGAAGCAGCAAGCGGCGCAACGCTAGCTGCCATCGCCGATGTGTCCGATGCCGACCGGGCGCGGATGTTGCGGAGCAAGACCGCCTACCGCGATCTCTATGGACGCCTGAAGGACGCCCCGCTCGCGGTCTCGCGCGAGACTGGTATGTTGCTCTACATGCTGGCGCGCAGCTCCCGCGCCAGGACCATCGTCGAGTTCGGCACCTCGTTCGGCATCTCGACCCTGCACCTTGCCGCAGCTCTGCGCGACAATGGCGGCGGCCGCCTCATCACCAGCGAGTTCGAGCCGTCCAAGGCGGCACGGGCGCGGGACAACCTCTCGGCCGGCGGAGTGATCGATCTCGTCGAAATCCGCGACGGCGATGCGCTGAAGACGCTCAGTACCGATCTGCCTGATACGATCGACCTCGTGCTGCTCGACGGTGCCAAGGCGCTCTACTCCGATATCCTGGATCTGCTCGAAGGCCATCTCAGGCCGGGCGCGATCATCGTCGCCGACAACGCCGACGAGAGCCCCGACTATCTGGCGCGCGTACGTGCGCCCGGAAGCGGCTATATGTCGACGGCCTTTGCCGAAGACGTCGAGCTCTCGATGCGGATCGACTAAGGCCCCATCGAACCGCCAACCCCAGGCCGCCGCACGATGTATCGCGCGGCGGCTTCGTGTTGTCAGCGACCTGTCTTGGAAACTCCGGTCTTGGTGCGTTCCGCATCTGTCGCAGCCCCGTCACTCACACGTGATACCTGCTCCTGGCAAAAGCCATGTTCCCGCGGCTAAACATACCTACCGCGCGGTATCTTTTCGCGCGCTTACGTTCGAGCTCTCATGACATCCGCCTTCAATGCTTACGCCGCGCTTGCCCTCGCCATCGTCTTCGAGGTCACCGCCTCCGCCTTCCTTCAGCAATCTGCGCAGTTCACCCGGCCATGGCCAACGCTGGCGATGATGCTGTTCTACGTCGCCTCGTTCTATGCGCTGTCGGTCGCGATCCGCGTCATTCCCCTCAGCATCGCCTATGCGATCTGGGGCGGGGTCGGCATCATCCTGACCGCCACGGTCTCCTTCGTGCTGTTCCGTCAGATGCTGGACGCCGCCGCCTTCGTCGGCATTACGCTGATCGTGTCCGGGGTCGTGATCATCAACCTGTTCTCGGAGACCACGGTGCATTGATGCCGGAAAGCCGCTACACCCGCGCTAAGCAGCCCGAGCAGGTGCGGCGCGCCCTGCTCGACCACGCTGCTGCCATTGCCATGGACCATGGCGTCTCCGGCGTCACGGTGCAGGCGGTCGCCGCGGCGGCCGGCGTCACCAAGGGGGGTCTGTTTCATCATTTCGGCAGCAAGCAGGCGCTGATCGAGGGCCTGTTCGCCGATCTCCTCGCCCGCGTCGATGCCGAGATCGACAGCGCCATCGAGTCGGATCCCAAGCCGCGCGGCAGCTTCACGCGCGCCTATGTGAATGCGGTGTTCACCGGCAAGGCCTTCGGCTTCGCAACGCCTTGGGCGGCGCTGAGCATGGTCGTCGTCACAGATCCATCGCTGCGCCGGCTCTGGAATGACTGGATCAAGGCCCGGCTGAAGCGCCATCGCGCCACCGATAGCGCGCCCGATCTTCACGTCGTCCGCCTCGCCGCCGACGGCGCCTGGCTGTCCTATGTCACGACAGGACAGACACGCATGAGCGCCGACCTGCGCGCCGTGCACGACCGCCTGATCGCTCAGACCTATCGACGCGCTTAGCCGGGATTCGGGGCGACAGCTATTGGCCCTGCACCGCTTTGGGCGGACGTGGCGATGATCGCGGCGGTTTTGCGCCGGGCTTGGCCGCAGCACGCGGCGGCTCATCGACCGACTCCAGATAGGCGGCAAGCGCCTTGGCGGAATCGGAACTGGTCGCGTAGTGGTCCTTCAGGAACCAGGTCAGCGTCAGGCTGAAGCGTCCCTTGGCAAGGCCCCGAGGGGTGCGGTGACAGGTCGCGCAACCGTCGGCAAAGAGCTTTGCGGGCGACTTGCCGGCGTCGAGATTCTGCGCGGCGGCAACCGTCGCCGTCAGGACGGCAGCAAGAGTCGTCAAGGGCGCGATCAAGCCGCGCCCCGGTCGAAACAGCGAAATCAATGTTGTCCCCTAGCCCGTCTTGCGGTTACGCCGCCAATAGCTGATCGAATTCGGGCGGCGCGTAGGCCTTGCCATCCTGATCAGTGATGACGACCTGCCATCCCTCACTGGCCCACACCCTTGCCTTGGCCACGATGAGCAACCGGCTCTCGCGGGCGAAACTGTACTTCTCGTTGTCGCGTTCTGCGACCATTTTGTAGGCCAATGCAAATCCCCTGGCGTTGCCTGCACCCGCTCCTCTCGTGGCAGCGGGCTTTGGCGGCAATTCGCCAGGAGCGTGGCAATTTGGTGCCATCCGCAGGCAGCACTGTGCCGGGCACGCTTCCAGCCGGGTAACCGGATGAGCGCGCGCCGCGTCCGGGACGCGATCCTGCTTGTCGCGGGCTTGCTTGCCGCCAGGCGCGGAGCGCCGCAGGCGCGTCGACATATCGTGCTGAATCAGCCGCCGGCCCCGTCACGACTGTCACGGAAACCGATCGCGCCTGTCCGAGCCCCGCTAGTGGACGCGGATCACGTGCGGCCGGCCGAGATTGATCAGTCCCTGCACCGCCGAGAGGCGATCGTCGAGGGCTGCGATGGTGAGCTGCAGATTGTTGCGGCGCTCGTCGAGCATGCCTATCTCGGCGCCGGTAAGCTTTGCGTTCGCCCGTTCCTTGTGGATCGCTTCGAGCGATTTGCGCAATCCGGCAATCAGGCCGGACAGCTGCTTGGCCTCCTTGGTCATCGACCGCTTCGCGACATTTTGGCGGCGCGCCTCCGCCTGGCTCTGTCTCATCGTCATCCTCCCGTGCCCCGCTGCCCCGAGTGGATGCTTACAGCTTTCGGTAGAGATATTACGATCGATGAAATCTGCCGGTGAAGAACTGACTTAAATTGTAAGGGCCTTGCGATGGCCAAAGAAAAAGCCCGGCGCTGCGGCCGGGCTTTTTTGGCAACCCTAGTGCTTTTGATGGCCGCCGCCGGGACCGCCGGCCGGCGCATTGCCGCCGCGCGGCGCCGCATTGATGTGCGGAGCGCCGCCGCCGCCAGGGTGCGACATTGCGGGCGCAGCCGCTCGCGGCGCCGGCGTCTGCGCACGGGCATTCATCGGCGAACCGTGGCCGACGTTCGGCTGGGCGACATGCGGCGTTGCGGGCCGGGCTGCAGGCGCGGCCGCACGCGGCGCTTCATGGGCGCGCGTCATCGGCTGCGCGCGAACGGCGGCACGGCTCGCAGCACGGTCGTGCATCATGCGCGCCTGCGCCTCGCGCGCACTGCGGCTCTGCACGGCGGTTCGCTCATTCGCGATGCGCTCACTCCGCGCGGCGCGGGTGCGGTCGATCGTAACCGCGGCGTTGCGCTTGGCGATGGCGGCGTTGGGCCGCGCGATCGCAGCATCCCGTCCGGTGACGGCGACATTGCCCCTGGCACGCACGCCGCTGCGCTCAAGTGCGACCGCCGCATCGCGCGTTGCCGCGCGACCGATGCGGGCCGCACGTGGATCAAGCGTCATCCGCGTCGCGAAGCGCTGATGCGAAGTCCAGTAACTATTCCAATAGGCATGGCGACGGTACCAGGGACGTCCCGCATAGTAGCTCGACCAGTACGAGGTCAGCACGAACGGGACGACGGGCACGTCGATCTCGTCGACATAGTCAGGGAGATAGACGTAGTGGTTGCGATAGAGATATTCGAGATATTGCGACGACACCCAGCCGCGATCGTCGGAGAAGCTCACATCGCACCAGGCATTGCCGCGCAGGCAACCATGGATGTTGACGCGGGCGCCGCCGGGGATGCGGTCGACCAGGGGAAAGCCCGTGCCCGGCCCGGCGCGCAGACCGGTCGAGACGGTGACGATGCCCGGCGCGGCCAGCGCGGCCGTCGGGGCGAGCAGCAATGCGGCAAGTAAAACGCTTTTGAGTCTCATGGCGTGTTCCTCCTCTGCCAGTCGGAACGCGCAAGCAGAACGGGCGTTCCGCGTATGGTGGCCGCATCCGTCGAAAGATCGAAATGCACACCGCGCGCGGTTCAATATTCATTCGCCGTTCATCGGCACAGCGCCCGGTCGCGCTGCCAGGCCGTCAATTCGCTGGCAACATGACGGCGTCAAAGTACGACGCAAGCGCAGCAAAGCCGTCGAGCGGCAGCACGTTCGCGACATACTGGTCCGGCCGCACCACGACCATGCAACCCGCCTTCCGGTCGATGCCGCGCATAGCGAAGACGTCGTGCCCGCTCTTGAGGTCGGGACAAAACATCTTCTCGTAATCGATCAAGCCGTAGCGGCCTTTGCGCGGCAGCAGCTGCGACGGCATCGCCTCGACGGCAAGCTCGCGATGATCCTGCTGGAAGACCGCGCGCAGGTCGATCACGCTGTCGATATCGGCGCCCGCGGGCGTGTATCGCCTGATCGGCGACTGCCTGGCATCGGCGAGGAAATTGCACAGCGCGCGAATGGCCGAGCCGCCGGCGGCGGGATCTTCCGCAGGCGAAAACGCATAGATGCGGAAGCGGCCGTCGGCCTGCGCCGCATGGCCGAGATGCACCGGCTTGGCGTCCGCCAGCCGGATCACCGGCGCAGAGTGGAAGCGCTTGCCGATGACGAGACCTTGCGCAAGATGCTGATGCGCGGCCGTGCCGGTGAGAAGCGACGGACGGTAATGCGTCGCGGTCCCTGCCGTGTAACGGCCGTGCCGGACGAAATAGTCCTGCGTCTTCGCCGCATCGGCACCGCCGGCCTTCGCGGCGGAAGCGAGTATCCCCGCCCATTCACGATCGAAATCGATCAGCTCCTTGGCAACCGCCTGGCGTTCGGCCGAATAGGAATGCAGCAGGCTTGGGGCGCACTGCTTGCGCAGGACGGCGGCGAGCTTCCAGCCGAGATTGAAGGCATCCTGCATCGAGACGTTCATGCCCTGCCCCGCCTTCGGGCTGTGGGTATGGCAGGCATCGCCGGCGATGAAGATGCGTGGCAGGCGGGCGGCGACGTCGGCTTCCGGCACGTCGTCGAACTTGTCGGTGAGGCGCTGACCGATCTCGTAGACCGACCACCAGGCGATCTCCTTCACCTCGAGCGTATGCGGCTTCAAAATCCGCTGCGCCTTGGCGATCACGTCATCGGCGGTGATGTTGCGATTGGCGACGCGCTCGCCGATGTCGAGCTTTGCGAGTTCGACATAGAGGCGGACCATGTAACCGCCCTCGCGCGGGATGATCAGCAGGCTGCCGTCCTTCGCCGATTGGATCAGGGCCTTGAAGCGGATATCCGGGAAGTTTGTCACCGCCAGCACGTCCATCACGCCCCAGGCGTGATTGGCGGAATCACCGTGCAGCTCACGTCCGATCGCCTTCCGCACCGTGCTGCGCGCACCGTCGCAGCCAACGACATAGCGCGCCTTGATCGTTTCGACCTTACCCTCGTTTCCGGCATCGACGCGCTCGAGGCGCACCGTCACGGCATGATCGGCGGCACCAGCGGCCGGATCGACATCGAGATCGAGCACGCGCCGGCTGTAATACGGCTCGAGCTTGGCCGGCGATTTCCGCATCACGTCGAGAAAGCCGTCATGGATGCGGGCCTGGTTGAGGATGACATGCGGGAATTCCGAAAGCCCGTCCTCGACGTCCTGCACCCGGCCGCTGCGGACGATGGTCTCTGGCTGCCGCTCGTCCGGCTTCCAGAACGTCGTCTCGTTGACCCAATAGGCCTCCTTCAGCACACGCTCGCTGAAGCCAAAGGCATGAAACATCTCCATGGTGCGGCAGGCGATGCCGTCGGCCTGGCCGACCAGCAGGCGGCCCGGCTTCTGCTCGACGATGCAGGTCTTGATATCAGGGAATTGCGCGAGCTGGGCGGCCAGCGTCAGGCCGGCGGGCCCGCAGCCGACGATGAGGACATCGACCTCTTCGGGCACGGCGCCCGCTGCACCCGAGGCCTGAACGCGCTCGGCGGGATCCGCAATCTCGGGATCGCCCGGCTGAAATCCATTCAGATGGAATTGCATGAGCACCTCTCCCGCCAAATTTCTGTTTGGATATTGCTCAGTATGCTGACTATCAGTATACTTGTCAATGATCCGCATCGTCCCTGCCAAACGGAGACCTCGGTGAAAGACAACAACGACATGCCGGGGCATCTGGCGCGCCGGTTCCAGCAGATCGCGGTCGCGGTATTCCTGGCTGAAGTCGGAGATGCCGGCTTCGATCTTACGCCGGTACAATATGCCGCGCTGGCGACCATCAAGGCCAATCCGGGGCTCGACCAGGTGACGCTCGCAGGATTGATCGCCTACGACCGCACCACCATCACCGGCGTGATCGATCGACTGGTGCAGAAGGGCCTTATCGAGCGCCGCGCCTCCAGCCGCGACCGCCGCGCGCGGGAGCTCGAGATCACCGATGAAGGCAGGCGCACGCTGCGCAAGATCACGCCCGCCGTCGAATCTGCGCAGCGCGTCATGCTGCGCGGCCTTAGCGCGAAGGAAGGCGAGGAATTGATGCGGTTATTGCGCAAGGCGATTGCCGCCGGCAACGAGCTCAGCCGCGCGCCGTTGCGCGATGTGCAGGCATAATAGGCCCGTCGTTTTGTACGTAATTGTCGCAGCGCCGCGAAACCTGGAACTAACGTTCGGCTGTTACGGTCGGCCCGTTCGGCGCTTAACGCGCGATTAACTTTGCGGGTCGGGAGTTTCGGATGTTCAGGTGCATTGTTGCGGCCGCGGCGATCGCGCTCTCGACCGGTCATGCGCTCGCGAATGGCCATGGCGGCGGCGACTCCCCGCCCCCGCCGAAACCCGAGGCAACGACCGCACCTGCGAAGGTGGTCCTGACCAAGCAGGGTCCCAAGCTCGTCGACCTCAAGGGCATGACGCTCTACTATTACGAGCGCGACACGACCGGCAAGACGTCGAACTGCAACGGCAAGTGCACCGAGAGCTGGGTTCCGCTCGCCGCGACGACCGACGCCAAAGCCGTCGGCGATTTCACCGTGATCAACCGCAACGACGGCAGCAAGATGTGGGCATACCGCTATCGCCCGCTCTACACCTCGCCCGCCGACAAGGCGCCGGGTGATGCCAACGGCAATGCCACGACTTTGCAATGGCGGATCGCCAGGCCGGGCGATTAGGACGAGATCGGCCCGCGTGCGCGAGAACCAGATGTGCTTCCGGTGCCGCAGATGCCGGACATTCACGCCCGAGTGAGCTTTCCTCAGCCGCGCCAGAACGCGCCGGTCACGGCCTGCGCGTTTTGCCCAGGCGGCAGCACCACCACGGTCGAGCCCAGCTTCACCCGGTCATAGAGATCGATGACGTCCTCGTTGCGCATCCGGATGCAGCCCGACGAGATCGCCTGCCCGATATATTCGGGCTGGTTGGTGCCGTGGATGCGATAGAGCGTGTCCTTGTTGCCGGCATAGAGATAAATCCCCCGCGCGCCCAGCGGATTGGCGGGGCCGCCGGGAACGCGTGCCGGATACGGCCCGAGCCGCGCCTGAATGTCCGCTGTCGGAATCCAGTCCGGCCATTCCGCCAAGCGGCCGACCCGCGCGACGCCTGAGAACGCCATGGCTTCCTCGCCGACCGCGACGCCGTAGCGGATCGCCTTGCCCTCGGGCAGCACGAAATACAGGTATCGCGCGTCGGTATCGACCAGGATGGTACCGGGCTGCTCCTTGCGATGGTAATCGACGATGTGGCGTAGATACTGCTCAGGTACGTTGGCCTTTGCGTAAGGCGTGTGCGCGAGCAACTGCCGGTCGCGAGCCGTCATGCTCGCATCCGTCGATGGCGAAAGCGTCGTCTGCATGCAGCCGCCGAGCGGCAACAAGGCGACGACGAACAAACAGAGAAGAGATCTTGGCACCACCGGCCCCCCGATAGCGCCCCCAGCCCCGCCAGATGCTGCCCAAATCGTGCTGAAAACAAGGCAAACCGGAACACGTGCGCGTGTTCGACAAGACGGGTTCCATCACCACAAACGGCAGAGGAGCGTCGCATCATCTCCATCTCCTTGCCTTGCTTTGGTCAAACCCGGCTGGACTCGTGCGTCCCAGGGATTTGGGATGGGCCCACCTCAACAGATCGGCTCCGCGCCAATGCGGAGGACCAAAACTTAAACATCTGGGCTTCAAAAGGAGCTGCGATGCTCGCGACGCTCAACAGCAAGCAAATCGTCGATGAGATCGTGAAGGACACGGTCAAGGACAACGACCCGCACGACGCGGTTCAGATTTCTCCCGAGATCGTGCTGGTCTCGCGCCCGGGGAGCGCGGCGCCAGCGCTGGCGCCGGAGGTCGCACCCCGTCCGGAGCCGAGGTTCGCTCCGAATCCCGCGCGTGCGCCGGAGCCCACGATCAACGTCGTTTACGGTAAGCCCGCTGCAGCACCTTCGGTCGACACGGCGGTCCGTGTGACGGCCAGCGATGGTCCGGGCCATCGCAAGCGATCCGCGGTCGGCAAGTGGCTGCGCGGTGCGTTCGTCACGTTCCTGTTCGCGGGCGGTAGCGCGGCTGCCGCGATTGCCTGGGAGAAGCACGGCGACACCGCGAAGCAAATGCTCGCCGAATGGACGCCGGTCGTGACGTCGTTGATGCCTTCGATCTCGCTGACGTCTTCGACGTCGCAGACGACTCCCGGCGCGGCGGCGGAAGCCGCCCCGCCCGCAGCACCAGCGGCAACCGAACCAACGGCCGATCAACCCGCGACGCCGCCTCCGACCCAGCTTGCCGCCGCGCCCGCAACGGCGCAGCCGGACACCGCGCAAACGGTGCAGTCGATGACGAACGATCTCGCCGCGATGGCGCAGCAGATCGAGCAGCTCAAGGCCAACATCGCCGAGCTGAAGGCCGGACAGGAGCAGATGGCGCGCGAGATGGCGAAGCCGCCTGCGCCGAGGCCAGTGGCTGTCGAGACCAAGCCGGTCGATCCGCGCCCACGCGCCTCTGCGCTTCCGCCGCGGCCTGCGCCGCCGGTTCGCAAGCCCAAGCCGGCTGTCACGCAGACCTACATGCCGGCCTATACCCCAGCGCCGCTTGCACCACCTCCGCCGCCATCGCAGGCTGTCGCAGTCCCGCCGTCAGCTGCTCCGGCTGCGACGACGCAAGCCGTTGCCGATGACGATGGACCTGTCGTGCGTCCGCCAATGCCGCTGCGCTAACGCAGCGCCATGCGGCACCACAGCGTCGCAACGTCGCCTACGCTGTCCGAGTCGATGTGATGCGTTGAGTCCGGGCGATTACGGGAAGCGATGCTTCGATCGTCTTCCGCTCAAGAGAAAAGGCCGTCGGGATTTATGCCGGCGACCTTCTCTTGCAACTGCCGGTTCCCGGAGCCCGGTTCTGTTGCGATTCCATGCTTCATGGTCGCGCCGCATATTTAATAAAATCTTAATGAGCTCGCATGCTGCACATCATTTCTGCGCCATAAGCACAGAGATTGCGCGGCCGGATCATTCGATAAATATCGACTCGTGATACCATCCCGGATGTGTCGAGATTTCCATTGAAGACTTGTTTTTCAAACTTGGGTCATCACACCGGGGAAGTCGGATGCCATACTACTCCTTCGATCTTGTGGTTGGTGAAGAGTTCAGGAACCAGGGCGGAATCATCCTCGAAGACATCGAGGTCGCCTCCGATCGCGCCGATCAATTGGCATGCGAGCTGTCGCAGGTGAAGCCGGAGCTCCAGCAGAAGGGTTGCTCGGTGCGCGTCACCGATCGCGATCACAACGAGGTCTATCGCACGCCGCTCGATCCCGTGCCGGCCTGGCAACGCTAGGCTAATCTAGCACCGGCGGTTCGAACCAGTTCGTCAGCGACAGCCCGCCGTCGACGACGAAGGCTGCGCCAGTGACATAAGCGGAGAGCTTGTTCGACAAGACGGTGAGCGCCATCGGCGCGAGATCATCGGCCTCGCCGAGACGCCCGAGCGGAATGTGCCGCGCCAGCGAGGCATCCGCGACGAACCCGCCGGCTGCGATCGCGCCGGGCACCAGCGCGTTGACCCGGATGTCGTGCTGGCCGAACGTCTTGGCGAGCTCCTTCACCAGCATCGCCATTGCCGCCTTCGCCGTCGAATAGTGCGGCAGATTGCGCGGCGTGCCGGCATGCAGCGAGGTGAGAAACAGGAACGAACCCGGCCGCTTCGCCGCAATCAGCCGCTTCGCGATCTCGCGCGCCAGGTGAAAGCCGGCATCGAGATTGACGGCATGCATATCCTGCCAGGTCTTGCGATCGACCGCGAGCGCATGATCCGCCTCTCGCCGCGGCGGAGACGCGCTGTGGACGAAATGCGTGACGTCCCCGAGCGCCCCCTGTGCGGCGGCCAGCAGCTCATCGCAGGCTTCGAGCCTGACGAGATCGCCGATCCAGGGCACCGCCAGCTCGGGCCTCCTGCTCGCGCCGATTGCGACCTCCACCCGCTCGGCACTGATATCGGCGAAGACGGTCCGCACGCCCTCGCCAACCAGGGCCTGCGCGATCGCGCGGCCGATGCCGTTGCCTGCGCCGGTGACGAGTGCGGTGTCGCGTGCGGGATCAAATGGCGTGCTGAACAGGCTCATGTCGCGCTCCGAGGCCGGAAAGCGCCAGGTTAGCGCACCGCACGGAGGGACGACAATTGCGCTCCGGTCCCATTGCAGAGCGGCGCGCCGGACGCTAGCCTCTCAAAAAACGGAGGAGATACCAAGGATGCGCGCTGGTTTTCTGATGACGGGCCTGTTGCTGCTGGCTGCACCGGCGCAGGCGGCCGACGCACCACCGCGCTCGACCTATGTGACGATGGTGTTGCAGGCCTTCGCCGCCAAGGTCGAATGTCCGGGCACGGACCTCGTCTACCAGGATCTCGTGCAGAAGGCGCAGCAGATGCACCTGCCCGACGGCACCACCGAGAAAGTGCGTAAGGCGATCGCCTGGATGCACACCGGCGGCAAGATGGGCGAGAAGCAGGACGACGATTTGATGGCCGAGGTCGCAGTCGCGACCCAGGCGACCGATATGGACCAGCGCCGGCTCGGCATGCAAGGCTGGTGCGAGGCCCAGAAGACCAACCTCGCCGGATTGATCCGCAGCAAGGGCGGCTAGCAGGCGACCGTTGCAGCGTTAAGCACGCTGCGACGAACCGCTGCTTCGGCTAACAATCGTCACAATCCTCCACACCATGCCGCTCTTCGAGTTCGAACCGGAGAGCCCTCATGCGGAGTATCCATTTCGCTTTCGCCGGCGCAATTGCGGCCGCCGCGGTGCTGACCGCGCCCGCCCTGGCGAAGAATTCCGACGCCCAGAAAGGCGAGGAAAAATCCACCTCGTCGTCATGCAGTGCCTATCAGCAGGCGCCGGACGGATCGTGGGAACCCCTTCCCTGCAAGGAGACGGGCGAGCGCGCGCAGCCCCAGACACAGCATCGCACTCCGCAGCGAGGCGCTGACCGCGAGGAGCGTTGAGCGCGCCCAGGCCTACGACTGTCAGCTCTGGTGCGGACCGCGCATGATCTTCATGGCGTCGACAATGTGACGCCATTCCTTGGCCTCCTCGGCCTCGCCGCGGCCCTCGCAGGCTTGCGCCTGCTCGGCGGCCTTCGCAATCGCAGCGAATCCGTGCTGTTCCAGCATCTGCCGCGCGACGGTGTGGACCTGGACCTCGGACATCATGGGCGCTCTCCCGGTGGACGGAAACCGCGGTGCATCGCTCCCGCGAGGCTCTCACAACGATTGAGCCCGGGGCCTCGTTCCGTGCCGCCACCTGAGCGCACGACAAAGGCGGCCCGCCATGCCCGGCGGACCGCCTTCTCACCCACCCCAATTTGGACGCGTCGGCCGTGTCCCCTACGCGACCGCCACGCGCTTGCGCTCGATATCGTTGGGCACCTCGATATCGACTTCCAGGGTCGATACCTCGTCGCCGCGCTCGAGCCGGACGATGACCTTGGTCGGGTCCAGCGTGACGTGCTTGGACACGACGGCGAGAATTTCCTCACGCAGCACACCGAGCAGATCGGGCTGGCCACGCATTCCGCGTTCATGGGCAAGCAGGATCTGCAACCGTTCGCGAGCGACGGGTGCAGTGGCTTTCTTGCCGCGGAGAAGTCGAAGCAGACCCATGCTCATGCAGCCCTCCGTCGCAGCAGGCGGTCCATCAGACCTCTGCGCTCGGCGGGAACGTGCATCGTCACGTTCTCGCCGCAGAGGCGCTTGGCCGCGTCCATATAGGCTCGCGCCGGCGCTCCATCCGCGTTCGACAGCGTCACCGGCGTGCCGACGTTGGAGGCCTTCAACACGTCCTGGCTCTCGGGGATGATGCCGAGCAAGGGCGTTGCGAGGATTTCCAGGATATCGTCGATGGTCAGCATCTCGCCGCGCGCGGCGCGGGAGGGATCGTAGCGGGTGATGAGAATGTGCTTCTCGACCCGCTCGCCCTTCTCAGCCCGCACCGTCTTGGAATCGAGCATGCCGATGATGCGATCGCTATCGCGCACCGACGAGACTTCCGGATTGGTCACGATCACGGCCTCGTCCGCGAAGCGCATGGCCATGGAGGCGCCGCGCTCGATGCCGGCCGGGCTGTCGCAGATCACCCAGTCGAACCGGCTGCGCAGATCGGCGATGACCTTGCCGACGCCCTCTTCCGTCAGCGCGTCCTTGTCGCGTGTTTGGGAAGCCGGCAGCAGCCAGAGATTCTCCAGCCGCTTATCCTTGATCAGCGCCTGCGGCAGCTTGGCTACCCCCTGCACCACGTTGATGAGGTCGAACACGACGCGGCGCTCGGCGCCCATGACGAGGTCGAGATTGCGCAGGCCGACGTCGAAATCGACCACCACGACCTTGTCGCCGCGCTGCGCGAGCGCAGCCCCCAGCGCGGCGGTCGTCGTGGTCTTGCCGACCCCGCCCTTGCCTGATGTCACGACCAGTACCTTACTCATCTGAAATGTCTCCTTTGCTGGTCAGTTCAGTGCTGTAATTCGCATGGTATTCCCCTGCAGCCAGGCCTGCGCCGGCTTGCCACGCAAGGCGGCGTCGATGTCGTCGGCAGTCTGATAAAATCCATCGATTGCAAGCAGTTCGGCCTCGATCTTCTGACAATAGATGCGCGCGCTGGTGTGACCGTTCACGCCCGCCATGGCGCGGCCGCGCAGCGCGCCGTAGACGTGGATGGAGCCCCCGGCGACCACCTCGGCACCGGAGCCGACCGAGCCGAGAATGGTGACGTCGCCTTCGGGGAAGATCACGGTCTGGCCCGAGCGCACCGGGTTTTCGAGCAGCAGCGAAGTCGGCTTGGCTGTGACTTTGTCAGCCTTCTTGGGCGCGCTCGGCTCGACCACGCAGCTGCGCCCGCCCGAGAGCAGCGGCGGCATGGATGGCGTCAGCCGGCCGTCCTCCACGCCCTCAATGCCGAGCACGCGGATGTTGCGGTCCTGCAGGCTGGTCAGCAGATGGGTGATGCCGGCTTGGCTGAGGTCGACCGAGGACAGGTCGATCACCACGGGCCGGCCGGCAAAGAAGCCCGGCGAGCGCGCAATCGTGGCATCGATCTCCTGGAGCCAGTTCTGGATCGGGACCGTGGGCACGAACACGAAGGCCACGTAGGAGCGCCCGCGCAGGCGCACCATCTGGCGTTGGACTTTTGCTGCAGCCTCCATAGCGGCCGACTCGTTCCCCGTTATTGAATGGTTAACGATGCGGCGGATATGGTTAACGGCGAGTTAATTTCTCTGTCGGATCATGTAGAAGGGCGCGGCATTGGGCGGATGCGGATGCGCTCGCCCCAACAGCGCTGTCATGCCCCGGCTTGCCGCCTTCGCTAAAGCTTCGGCGGCCGAGCACCCCTGTGGCCCCGGCGTAGCCTTGAGCCGGGACCGGGGCATCCGGTACGCCGCAGCTTCTCGGCTCTAATTCAGACGTCTCTGGAATACTGGATCGCCCGCCTACGCGTGCGATGACAGAGAGTATGGGGCAAGCCCCCTACTTCTTCACCTTGCTCGCATCCATCTTGATGCTCGGATCCAGCATCTTGGTCGTGAACGCCGTCGTCACGTCGAACGGCTTCTCCATGCCGAGATAGGTCTGGACCAGCTCGTAGTCCTTCTTCATCCGCTCGCCGTCGATCCAGCCGAGCGCCTTCGTCGTCGTGAACTCGTCGGTCATCAGGAACTTGATGCGTTCCCACTGGCGCTCCTGGTTCTCCTTGTCGAGACCGGAGACCTGATCGAGCAGCGCTTTCAGGCACGGCGTGACGTCGGCGACGCAGGCCGCAAAGGCCTTCTGCGTGACGCGCACGAACGCTTCGACCACCTTCGGATTCTTCTGGAGATAGGCGCCGTTGACGATCAGCGAATTGCCGTAGGGGTTGAGCCCGATGTCCTTCCAGTTGACGTAGCCGAGATCGGGCCCGAACTCGATCACCTTCAGATCATGCTCGTTGTAGAAGTCGCTGATGATGTCGACGGTGTGGCTCTTCAGCGCCGCGATCTTCGCGGTCGGCCCGACATTGACGAAGCCGACGGAGTCGGGCGCAAGGCCTGCGGCCTTGGCGAAGGCCGGCCACATCACGCGCGAGGCATCGCCTGGCGGATTGCCGATCTTGTGCCCGGCGAAATCCTTCACCCCGTTCACGCCGTAGCTTTTCAGCCAGTAGAAGGTCTGGCCGGTATTGGCGTAGACGCTCATCACCGCAACGGCGTCGGCGCCCTTGCTCTTGGCCACCAGCATGGTGGCGAGATCGGCGACGCCGAACGGCGAGCCGCCGGAGCCGACCTTGGCGGCGGAGACACCGGAGCCCTTGCCGGTCTCGATCGTCAGGTCGATCCCGGCCTTCTCGTACCAGCCTTGCGCTTTGGCGTAATAATAGGGCGAGTGATCGGCCGTCGGCGTCCAGTTCAGGATCAGATTGACCGCCTCGCCCGCGCTCGCGGACACCGCCGACACACCGAGCATCAGGGCCAACACCAGGGCAGAGCCCGCCGCCTGCAAATGCTTCATCGCACCTCTCCTCATTGCCGCGACCCCGGCTTGTCGCTCTCCCCATGTGAGGATACCAATGCAACAAGCCCGCCCTCAACTTGTCAACTGTTTGGTTGGAAATGCCCGCAAAACGATCTGGCGACACCGTGCCGCAGCGCCGCGATCCCGTCGCCACCCGCAACAAGCTGCTGACGGCGGCGCGCCTGGAATTCGCCCGGCACGGCTTTGCGGGGGCCCGCGTCGACGAGATCGCCGAGCGTGCCGGCGTCAACAAGCAGCTCGTCTATCACTACTTCGGCGACAAGGACGCGCTCTACCTCGCCGTGCTCGAATGGGTCTATGAGGACATTCGCGAGCAGGAGCGCAGGCTCAATCTCGAAGGCCTGCCGCCGGAAAAGGCGATCCGCAGGCTGATCGAAGCCTCATTCGACCACCTCGCGGCAAACCCTGATTTCATCGTGCTCTTGAACGACGAGAACCGCGGCGGCGCCCGCCACGTCCGCGGCTCGAGGCGGCTGGAAGCGATGCATTCCCCGCTGGTGAGAAGCGTCTCCCACATCCTCAACGAGGGGGTGCGCGCGGGCGTGTTCCGCAAGGGGATCGATCCCGTCCAGCTCTACATCTCGATCGCGGGCCTCAGCTATTTCTTCTTCTCCAACACGCCGACGCTGTCGGCGATCTTCGGCAAGGACCTGTCGAGCCGCGCCCAGCGCCGCGCCCGCCGCAGGCACGTCGCCGATCTGGTGCTGCAGTCGCTCCGGCCATAATCAACCAACTGGTTGAAACTTCCCTGAAGGCCGGTTAGGCTCGTCGCAGCGGCAGGTGACCGCGGCAACAGGGAGCAACCGGTGAGAGACGCGGCCCGCACCTCGCGCAGCTTTGCGATCATCCTGATCGTGCACCTCGCCGTGCTCGTGCTCTGGCAGGTCACGGTCGATACGTTCCACGTGCCGAAATTCATCCTGCCCTCGCCGCTTGCCACCGTGCAGACGCTGGGAACCGCAGGCTATGCCTGGGGCGCCAACACGCTGGTGACCGCCATCGAGATCCTCGGCGGCTTCGCACTCGGCGCTTTCGTCGGCGTCGCGCTCGCGGTGATCTTCAGCTGGGCGCCGTTGCTCAGCCTCGTGCTGCTGCCGCTGTTCGTGACACTGAACATGATCCCGAAGGTCGCGCTCGGCCCGCTCGTCATCGTCTGGTTCTCCTACGGCATCGTGCCGAACATCCTGATCGCCTTCAGCATCTGCTTCTTTCCGATCCTGCTCACCACCGCGCGCGGCCTGCGCGAGGTCGAGCCTGACCTGCTCGATCTCGTCAAATCGCTGCGCGGCTCGCGCTGGACGCTGTTCCGCAAGATCCAGCTGCCGGGATCGCTGCCTTACATCTTTTCCGGCATGAAGGTCGGCGCCATCCTTGCGGTCGCCGGTGCCATCGTCGGCGAGTTCATCGCCTCAGAGCGCGGGCTCGGCTACCTCATGATCCAGGTGCAGTCCTCGCTCGATACGCCGGCGATGGTGATGGCGGTCGTGCTGCTGACGCTGCTCGGGGTCGCTCTCTATGGCCTGGTGCTCGCCCTCGAACGCATGTTCGTGGTCGGCGACGCCAGGCAGAACTAAGACCAAGGACCAAATCCATGCTGCTCACCCGCCAGACGCTGCCGAAGACCATTCCGGATGTCGCTGCGCTCGACGAGCTCCTGTGCCGGCCGACGCAGGCGCTGATCGACGACCTCGCCAAGGTCGAGGGCGACATCATGATCCTCGGTGTCGCCGGCAAAATGGGGCCAACGCTGGCGGGGCTCGCGAAAGCCGCCGTGCCGGATCGCCGCATCATTGGCGTCGCGCGCTTCAGCGATGCCAGCGTCAAAGACTGGCTGCATGCGCGCGGCGTCGAGACCATCAATTGCGATCTGATGGACGAGAGCGCGATTCAAGCGCTGCCCAAGGCGCCCAACATCATCTTCATGGCCGGCCGCAAGTTCGGCGCCGAGGGTGATCTGTCGCTGACCTGGGCGATGAACGCGCATGTGCCGGCCCTGGTCGCGCAGGCCTTCCCCTCGTCCCGGATCGTGGCGTTCTCGACCGGCTGCATCTATCCCTTCGTCCCCGTCATCGGCAAAGGCTCGACCGAGGACATGGCGCCGAACCCGCCCGGCGAGTACGCCCAATCCTGCGTCGGCCGTGAGCGCATGTTCGAGTATTTTTCGCGCAAGTTTTCGACACCGGGCCGCCTGTTCCGGCTCAATTACGCGATCGACATGCGCTATGGTGTGCTGCACGATATCGCCACGAAGGTGCTCACGGGCACGCCGATCGACGTCAGCCTGGGCCATGTCAACTTCATCTGGCAGGGCGATGCGTCCTCCCAGGCGCTGCGCTGCCTTGCCCATTGCACGACGCCGACCTCTCCGATCAATGTCAGTGGCCACGAGATTCTGGCGGTGCGCGATCTCGCGCAAAAATTCGGCGCAAGGTTCCGCCGCGCGCCGGTGCTGACAGGCAAGGAAGAGCCGACGGCATGGCTGACCGACACGTCGAAGGCAGTCGAGCTGTTCGGCTTGCCCGTCGTCGACACCGAGCAGTTGATCGCCTGGACCGCGGATTGGGTCTCCCGCGCAATGCCGAGTCTCGGGAAGCCCACCAAATACGAGGTGCGCGATGGACGCTACTGACGGCCCGCCCATCATCAAGCTCGGCGTCGAGGACGCGATCGCCGGGCTGGCGCTGTCGACGGAAGCGCACTGGAACCAGACCGAAGAGGACTGGCGTGTTTTCCTGCGCGACGGCGTCGTGTTCGGCATTCGCGACAGCGCGCGACTGGTGGCGACCGCAGCACTGCTGCCCTATTCCGGCAACAACGCCTGGATCAGCATGGTGCTGGTGTCGGCAACGCATCGGCGCCGCGGCCTTGCAACACGCCTCGTCGATGCCTGCCTGGAAACAGCGCGCAGGAATGGCCTGACGAGCTGGCTCGATGCGACGCCCGACGGCGCCAATGTCTACGGGCCGCTCGGGTTCACACCGACCCTGCAGTTGCGCCGGCTGAAGCTGAAGAAATCTGCGCAGGCGTCCGCGCCGGTACCATCCGCCGCAACGCTCGAGGCGCTTTGTGCCCGGGACCGGCGCGCCACAGGGTTCGACCGGACCGCTCTGCTGACCGCCTTTGCACAGCGCTCGGGGTCACGCATCGTCACTGCAAACGGATGCATCGCGCTGGTCCGCGACGGCAGAACCGCGCGCCATATCGGCCCCTTGTTCGCAAATCATGCAGCCGAAGCGCTGGCTCTCATTCACGCGATCTCGGGGTCCGAGGACCGGCCGCTCCTGCTCGACGCCGTCGCCTCGCAGGGCGCGTTCCTGGAGGGATTGACCGCCTCGGGCTGGACCATCGAGCGGCCGTTCCAGCGCATGCGGTTCGGCCCCGCCACCATCGCTGCCGAAGAAACGCCATTCGCCGTTGCGGGCCCTGAATTCGGATAGGACATCATGCACCACAGCCAGATCAACAGCGACATCCGCAAGCTGATCGCCGAGGGCACAGTGCTGCCGGCACATCCCCTCGCCCTCACTGCCGAGCGCCAGCTTGACAAGACGCATCAGCGCGCGCTGACGCGCTATTACATCGATGCCGGCTCAGGCGGCCTTGCCGTCGGTGTGCACACGACGCAGTTCGCGATCCGCGACGTCGGCCTCTACCGTCCCGTGCTCGAGCTCGCTGCCGAGACCGCCGCGAGCTGGACCACGCGGCCGCTAGCGCTGGTCGCTGGCCTTGCCGGCCCAACCAGCCAGGCAACCGCCGAAGCCCGCACTGCACGCGACATCGGCTATCACGCCGGCCTGCTCAGCCTCGCCGCGATGAGGAACGCCTCCGAGGACGAGATCATCGCGCATTGCACCGCGATCGCCGCCGAGATTCCACTGGTCGGCTTCTACCTCCAGCCGGCCGTGGGCGGCGTCATTCTGTCGAGCCGGTTCTGGCAGCGCTTCGCTTCGATCGACAACGTCATCGCGATCAAGATCGCGCCGTTCAACCGCTATCGCACGCTCGACGTGCTCCGCGGTGTCGCGGCCGCCGGCGCGCTCGACCGCGTTGCGCTCTACACCGGCAATGACGATCATATCCTGCTCGACTTGATGCTGCCGTTCGACCTGCGCGACAACGGCGTCACCACACGCACCTATTTCAAAGGCGGCCTGCTCGGCCATTGGTCGGTGTGGACGGCGAGCGCCATCAAACAGTTCGAGCGCTGCAAGGCCGCGCGGCACAAGGACAGCGTGCCGGCCGACCTGCTCGCACTCGATGCTCGCGTCACCGACTGCAACAGCGCGTTCTTCGACGTCGCCAATAATTTTCACGGCTGCATCGCGGGCTGCCACGAGGTGCTGCGACGCCAGGGCCTGATGAAAGGTTTGTGGTGCCTCGATCCGAACGAGGGCCTCAGCCCCGGCCAGAAGCAGGAGATCGATCGCGTCACTCGCGAGCACGCCGATCTCAGCGACGATGCCTTCGTCGCCGCCAACCTGAACAAATGGCTGGCATGACCGAAGAACCCTTCATCAGCCTGCAAGGCGTCCGGAAAGTCTACCGCAGCGGCGGTGCCGAATTCCTGGCGGTCTCCGACGTCACCATGGACGTGCAGGAAGGTGAGCTGGTCTCGCTGGTCGGCCCGTCCGGCTGCGGCAAGACCACGGTGATGAAGATTTTGGCCGGCCTGCACGGCGCCGACGGCGGCACCGTGAGAATAGGCAATGCCAAGAGCCCGTTCGATCCGACCCGCGACATCGGCATGGTGTTCCAGCAGGCGCTGCTCTTGAAGTGGCGCACTATCCTGGACAACGTGCTCTTGCCGGCCGAGATCGTCGGCCTGCCGATGAGAGCCGCGCGCGAGCGGGCGCGCGACCTGCTCAATCTGGTCGGGCTGGCCGGCTACGAGCAGAAATATCCGCAGCAGCTCTCCGGCGGCATGCAGCAGCGCACCGCGATCGCGCGCGCCTTCATCCACGATCCGAAGCTGATCCTGATGGACGAGCCGTTCGGCGCGCTGGATGCGCTGACACGCGAGCAGATGAATCTGGAGATGCTGCGGATCTGGCGCGAGAGCGGCAAGACCATCATCTTCGTCACCCATTCGATCCAGGAGGCCGTCTTCCTGTCCTCGCATTGCGCCGTGCTGACCGCGGGACCTGCGAAGATGGCCGATTATTTTGCAATCGACCTGCCCTTCCCGCGTGATCTTCCGCTGAAGACCACGGATGCGTTCGGCGCCTATGCGCGAAGGATCTATGCGAAGCTGGGGCTGGGGGCGGCGTAGACCGCTTGCTCAGGTCCCGTAGCGTGGGCAAAGCGAAGCGTGCCCACCAGGGCCAGCCGAGCAAGTCGTGATGGGCACGGCGCAAGTGCGCCTTTGCCCACCCTACGGGAGCGCGGCGCAATCGCGGCACCGCGCCCCTCAAGCTCAGGTCTTGCGCGTCTTGCTGAGCAGATAGTTGTCGTAGAAGTTTTCCGCGATCTGCGTGTAGAACAGCAGCTCCTTCATATAGGCGTCGTGGCTGTCCTTGGTCCGCTTGAACAGGTCGCCCTTGGCGGCGAGCTCGTTCAGATGCTCCTGGGTCGCGTTGTAGCAGGCTTCCAGCACCGGCTGCGGGAACGCCCTCAGCTCCGCGCCGTTGGCGATCAGGCGCTTGAGCGCCGCCGGATTCACGCTGTCGTATTTCTCGAGCATCCAGGCACCGGCCGCCGATGCGGCCTGGTTGACGATCGCCTGGTATTGCTTGGGCAGCGAGGCCCATTTCTCGTCGTTGACGACCATGTGCAGCATGGCACCGCCTTCCCACCAGCCCGGGAAATAATAGTATTTGGCGACCTTCTGAAAACCGAGCTTCTCGTCGTCATAGGGACCGACGAATTCCGCGGCATCGATCGTGCCCTTCTCGAGGGCGGGATACACATCGCCACCGGCGATCTGCTGCGGCACGACGCCGAGCCGCGCCAGCACATGGCCGCCCATGCCGGCGATGCGGAATTTGAGGCCTTTGAGGTCGTCGACGGTCTTGATCTCCTTGCGGAACCAGCCGCCCATCTGGGTGCCGGAATTGCCGCAGAGGATGGCGTGCGCCTTGAAAGGCTTGAGCGCTTCGTTGGTGAGGCCGGCGCCGCCGCCGAAGTGCCACCACGACTCCTGATGGCGATGGTTCATGCCGAAGGGTGCGCCGGTGGCATAGGCCAGCGCGGGCTCCTTGCCGATGTAGAAATAGAGCGGCGTCTGCGCCATCTCCACCGAAGCAGTGCTGACGGCATCGAGCGCCTGCAGGCCGGGCACGAGCTCGCCGGCGGCGAAGGTCTGGATCTGGAATTTGTTGTCGGTGGCTTCCGCAACGCATTTCGCAAACGTCTGCGCCGTACCGTAGATGGTGTCGAGCGATTTGGGGAAGCTCGAGGTCAGACGCCATTTGATCTCGGGCGCGCCTTGCGCGATCGCAGGGGCCGCAACCAACGTCGTCGCGCCGGCGACCGCGCCGCCCTTGAGGAATGTACGGCGTTTCATGATGGGGTCTCTCCCTTGAAGTCAGTTTTCAAACATATTGGTTTGGAGCTACGGTCTTCGCGGACCGTTTGCCCGTTCCGATGGCGGAGTTCAAGCTGGGACAGAAAAGGTCTGTAGCCCGGATGGAGCGCAGCGCAATCCGGGAAGGTGCCACTGACGCGCACGACCCGGATTACGCTTTCGCTCCATCCGGGCTACGAAGCTGTCGCTAGAGCAGCTTCGCGCTGACGAACAGCGCACGCACGGCGTTGGTCGCCTGCACTGCCAGCATGGCGTTACCGGCAGCGCCCTCCAGCGCCTCAACGGCGTCCTCATGCAGGGAGCGGAATTCCATCCATTCCACCGACTTGAAGTTGGTCAGGAACTGATAGGCTTGTCCGACGGTCGCAATCGCCAGCGTGTCACCGTTCAGCTTGATCTTGAACGTCGTACGCAGCGGGGTCTCGGAACTTGATGGATCACTCATGGGCTGCTTCTGGACGAGGACGATTTAACGAAGGGGAAACGGCAGCCCCGCCGCGGCAGGCAAATATCAGGAATCGGTGCTCGCGCGCTGCGAGGCGGTCGCAGACCCGCGCAGATTCGGCACCACGACCAGACGGTTGAACTCGCCATTGTCGTAGGCCTTGATGAAACGGTCATAGTCCTTGATCGAGACGCAACCGTTGGAATCGCCGCGCGGTCCGAGCATGTAATTGTGGGTGAGCAGGCCGACGCGGCCGAGCGCGCTGGTGCCTTCGACCGGAGTCATACGCAGCGCCCGGACGCCGTGGAACAGCTTTTCGCGCGGCTTCAGATCGTAGGTCGCCGGCGGCGTCGCACCGACCATCCGCCGGTCGACATGGTCGGGATTGTCCATCATCGGGCCGAAGCCGGAATGGGCCTCGAGCGCCACGCCGCCCGGCAGGTAAACCGCCTTGGCCGAGATGTCATAGACCGCCGTCCGCGAATCGTAGCCGAGGGCCGCAAGATCGGGCGCCTTGTTGAACAATCCGCTGTCGGGCGTCAGCGAGGCCAGCTTGATCTTGTCGGTGAATTTTTCGAAGAAATTGCGGTTATCGACCCGGGGGCTGGTATCGGCATACGCTTGGCTGGATGCGATCTGGGAGGCGAGATCGGCCTGGACCGGGCGCGAGCGCGGCATCGGGACGGCGTCGGCGCGCTGCGAGGGCCTCGCCTCCTCGGCCGGGGGCTGGTCTTCTTCGGTCAAGGTCGAGCGCCAGTCATCGCCCTGCAGCTTCTCGGCGAGCATGGCCTTGGCATCGCGAAGCTTGAGCTGGACCGCGTTCAGGGCGGAGCGCTCCAGCGTCCGCAGGCCGAGTTCGCGGGCCGGCGGATTGGCGGAGGCCGAAGCGAAACGATCCTCGAATGAAGGGGCATTGGCCGGCGGCAACGCGGCGGAGACCAGCGGGGTCGAATCGCCCATATCCGCAACCCACGCGGCAGCGCCAAGCGCCAGCACGATCGCTGCCAGCGACAGCAAAGTCTTTTCGGCTCGCCCGACACGGCGGCGCGACAACAGCCTCTCGGCATGTGCTGCGTCGGAAACCATCAGATCCCCAAATCGACCCCCGGGGGCGCCCAACCCCCACCCGGAGACTCTATACCAGCTACCACATTGGGAGCCAAAAGTTAGGCATAATCGCGGCCGGCAAGGGGTCCGGTGAGGCTTCCTGAGGTATCCAATGACCGATCCGTTCGATCTCAACCGCTTTGTCCAGGCCCAGGACCCGGTCTATCGCGACGTCCAGGGCGAGCTGGCCCGGGGCCGGAAGCAGACTCACTGGATGTGGTTCATCTTCCCGCAGGTCGCAGGCCTCGGCTTCAGCGCCATGTCGCAGCGCTACGCCATAGGCTCCCGCGCGGAGGCCGAGGCCTACCTCGCCCATCCCGTCCTCGGGGTGCGCCTGACCGAATGCACGAGGCTCGTGCTCGCCGTTCAGGGGCGGACCATCAACGCAATCCTGGGCGCGCCGGATGATGCGAAATTCCGCTCGTCGATGACACTGTTCGGTGCGGTGTCCCGTGAGCCTGTCTTCGATCAGGCGATCGCTCGATATTTCGCGGGCGAACGCGACGGCGCCACGCTGGAGATCCTCGCCAAGCTCGACCGGGCATCCGGCTGAGTTGCGCGGTCACCAGCGTAAACCCGGGATTAACATCGCCTGCCTATCTTTCGAGCACAATAATTCTCCCGCGCCAATTGCCGGACAGATCATGAAAATCGGTACGCTCCTGACCACCGCCATCGTCTCGCTCTCGACCGTCGGCGGCGGCCTCGCCGTCTACGTTGCCGTGACGAAATATCAGACGATGAAGCGGATCAGCGAGGCGCAAGGCCGCCTGGCGATCGTCCGCGCTGCCAGCGACATCCCGCGCTATCTCAACCCCGAGCGCGGCTTTTCCACCAACATCCTGTACGGCCCCGCCACGAGCGATCCTGCGCTGCTCGCCGAGCAGGAGAAGCTGCGCAAGCAGACCGACGGAGCCCGCGACAGGATGAACGCGCTGCGCAAGGAGCTGCCCGGCTCCTTCGACGACGGCAGCACCATCGGCAGCAACATCGACGGCATCAATGCGAAATTCACCGCGCTACGCGAGGCCATCGACAAGGCGCTCGCGGGGCCTGCGGAGGCGCGCAAGGACGCCGCCAAGAAGATCGTCGCCGACAATGCCGTGCTCAACAGCGGCGTGACCGCGCTGCTCAACGAGCAGGTCCGCCGCATGGCGATTCTCAACGGCGACGCCTACCGGCAGGCCAGCTACGCCAACATCGCGATGACGCTGCGCGACGTCGGCGGCTTCAATTCCAGCCTGCACAAGAATCTCGTTGGCGGCAAGAAGCCGGCGACCGACGCCGAGAAGGCCGAGATCAGCCGCTCGCAAGGCCGCAACGATCAGATCGTGATGGCGCTGCAGGAATTGCGCGGCAATCCCGCCACTCCGGCGAACGTCGCCGCTGCACTGGAGAAGTTCAACGCGATCTATGTCGAGGAGTTCGGCCGCGAGCTCAAGCTGGTGAAGGACGGCGCGGTCAGCGGCAAGTACGAGCACGACATGGACACCTATTATGCTGCCACGCAGCGCGGCCTCGGCACCATCATCGGCGTCCGCGACGCCTTCTACGACAACGCCGAAGAGATACTCGCCGGCGCGTCTTCGGGCGCGCGCACCAGCTTCACCATCGCGCTTGCAGGCCTTGCCGCCGTGCTGATCGCGAGCGCCGGCCTCATCGTGATCGTGCGCCGCCGCGTCTGCGCGCCGATCGTCAGCCTGACCACGCGGATGTCGCGGCTCGCCGACGGCGAAGTTGCGGAAAGCATCCCCGGCGCCGAGCGCTCCGACGAGATCGGGGCGATGGCCGCAGCCGTCCAGGTGTTCAAGGACAACATGATCCGGGCCGACCGGCTTGCGGCCGAGAAGCAGGCCGAGAACGACGGCAAGATGCGCCGCGCCCAGGCGCTCGACGACCTCACCCGCGCCTTCGAGGCCAAGATTACCGAGCTCGTCGGCGGCCTCTCGCGGGCCTCCTCCACGATGGAGACCACCGCGCAGTCGATGACGTCGACGGCGGCCCAGACCAACAGCCAGGCCGCCATCGTCGCCGCTGCCTCCGAACAGACCTCGACCAACGTGCAGACGGTTGCCAGCGCCACCGAGGAGCTGACCTCCTCGATCTCGGAGATCGGCCGTCAGGTCGCGCAATCCACCGAGATTGCCGCCCGCGCCGTCGACAATGCCCGCCGCACCGGCGATACCGCGCGCGCGCTCGCAGAGGGCGCGCAGAAGATCGGCGACGTCGTCACGCTGATTCAGAGCATCGCCGAGCAGACCAACCTGCTCGCACTGAACGCGACCATCGAGGCCGCCCGTGCAGGCGATGCCGGCCGCGGCTTTGCGGTGGTTGCTTCCGAAGTGAAGTCACTGGCCGGCCAGACCGCCAAGGCCACGACTGAAATTTCCGAGCAGATCACGGCGATCCAGTCCGCGAGCGACCAGACCGTGGCCGCGATCCGCAACGTCGCCGACGTCATCTCCGAGATCGACCAGATCGGCACCGCGATCGCGGCTGCGATCGAGGAACAGGGCTCGGCGACCAAGGAGATTGCCCGCAGCGTCCAGGAGGCCGCGCGCGGCACCCAGGAGGTCAACAGCAACATCTCCGGCGTGCAGCGCGCCGCCGACGACACGGGAGCTGCCGCCAGGGAGGTGCTGGGCGCCGCCGAGCAGCTCTCGACCCAGTCGCGCGATCTCGCCGGCCAGTTCGACCGCTTCCTCGGCGAGGTCAGGGCGGCGTAAAGAGGCTCAATAAGGCGGCGCCTTGCGCGCGCGCTGTGCTTTCGCCGCCTCGATCCACCACGCCAGATCGTCGGCAAAGCGCGGGAACGAGCGCTCCAGCGCCTTGCCGCCCTCGCCGATCGGCTCGCCATCGGCCGACAGCGTCTGTGCGATCGGGCCGACACCGATGGTGCTCGACACCACGACCATGCCCATCTCCGACAGCGTGCCGTGCCAGGCCGTCGCGGCGCGCGCGCCGGACAGTCGGCCGGCGGAATAACTCGCGATCGCGGCCGGGCGCCAGAACCACTCTTCGAGGAAATGGTCGGTCAGGTTCTTCAGGCCGGGCTGGATGCCCCAATTGTACTCGCCGGTGACAAAGACAAATCCGTCGGCGCCGCGGATCTGTCCGGCCAGCTTCTCGAGCGGCTCGGGCGCCGAGCCCTCGGGATATTCCTTGTACATGCGGTCGAGCATCGGCAGGCCGATTGCCTTGGCGTCGATGAATTCGACGTCCTCGCCGCGGCTGCGCAGACGATTGATGACGAAATTCGCAAGGCGGATGCCCATGCGGTCGGAACGGTAGGAACCGTAGAGGACGAGAATGCGATTGCTCATGGTCGAACGGTAGCACGAAACCTGCGTTCGGCCCTACTCGATTTGTCAGATTATCGCCCGCGACCGCGCTCCAGCGTTTGCGATGGCGTCTCGCCGAACTGGTCACGGTAGCTTCGGGAAAAATCGCTGAGATGCCAGAAGCCGAAGGCGAGCGCCACGGCCTTGACGCTGTCCGCCCCGGCGAGCAGCCGCCGTCGCACCAGCCACAGCCGGCGCAGCCGCAAATAGCGGTGCAGGCTCATGCCGCGATAGCGCCTGACGACGTCATGCATGGTGCGGACGGACAGGCCGAGCTTGCGCGCGATCTCCTCGCTATAGATCGGCTGTGAGAGATCGTCGGACAGCAGCGCGCGGATATCCTGGAACATCTTGAAGTGCCGCTCGTCATTCGGCAGCGCGGTCCATCGCGCACGGACCACGCTCTCGAATGCGCCGTCAACGGCCGCAAGCAGGGATTCCTTCATTGCGGCTGCCTTGAGCGGCACGTCTGATGCGTCGATGGGCTCTGACGCCGCAACCAACACCTCGCGAACCACGCCGCGCAATCGGGCCAGGCTCGCGGCGCTCGTTTCGAAAATCTGGAAGCTCAGGGTTACTCGTGGCCAGCCGCGGTCCGTCACCTCCGGCCTGAACATCACCGAGGCAATTTGCCGCTGCACCTCCTCGATGCTCGTGTAGGCGGCTCCGCCGCTGCCAATGACGACGACTGGGCGCGCGCGCTGCGCGCCATTGAATCGAATAGGGACATCGAGGTCGTCCATCGTGAACCCGATCGCCGTGCAACTCTCGACGAGTTGTCCGTCAACCACGCGCGGAAATGCGCGCGTCAAATTTACGTCGCAACCGGGCAGCGACAAAATGGTCTGCTCAGCAGAAATCCTTCGTACGAAAGGCGTGAACTCGAAATCCAGGCCCCGTATGGCGTTCCGAAATTCGTCGACGTCTGAAAAGCGAAATATCTTTGGTGCCAACCTTGGCACGTCATCGATGCTGTTCATGGCAATATGGAATGCAACGTCGCAACCGACGCACATCCGGCAACTGTGCCGGTTCGCTTCTCCCTTTGATTCGCGGTTGGACCTGATGAGTAAAGCCTAACGGGTCTTGTTCAGTTGAGAAGAGTCCAAGTGAAAGGACAAGTCGAAGGCGTCAAGTCTTGCCAAATTTCGATAGCATTTTCCCGGAATTGCGGCGGTGCGTTAATACCCCGACATTTAATTTCTAAAATCAAAAATTAAGAATTTTGAGGCGCAATAACGCTCGTTAAATCGTCAAATTTATTTCGATTCAGGCTCCTGCCATGATGGCAAATTCGCCTGCTGATATTTTGGTCGAGTTGGAAGATGCGGTCGCCTCCTGTCCGCTGGATCGCTGCGCTCGGATCCTTGCGGGCATTGTGCAATTACTCACCGGCAGCCGCCACCGGCGTCAGGAGCTGCTTGCCAATGTGGTCGACGGCGTTTTGCTGCGCTTGACGGATCGCGTCGACACCAGTGCGCTAATTCAGCTCAGCACCGCGCTTGCCGAGCTCAATGTGGCTCCGCCGAAGACCTTACTGCGTCTTGCCGCACACCACGATCCGGAGGTGGCGTGCCCCATCCTGCTCAAATCGCAAACGCTCTCCAGGGTCGATCTCGAGACGATCGCGGCCTCGGGCGGCGAACGGCAACAATGCGCCATCGCTGGCCGCGAGCGCATCGAGCCGCCGCTGACCGAGGCGCTGATCAAGGGCGGCGGCCGCGCCGTCCACCTTGCGTTGATCAGTAACCCCGAGGCCAAGCTCTCGGAGGCCGCCTATTCCACGCTGATCGCCCGGGCCGGGCAGGACGACGAGATCACGAAGGCGCTCGCGCTCAGGCCAGATACGCCCGAGCTCATCGTGCGAAAACTGCTGTCCGCCTCCAACGGCCAGGAAAGGCCGGCGAAGCTCAACGCCTCGTCAACGCCGCCGCACAACGCGACATCGAGCGCAACTGCCACCTTGGCACCGCTCAAGCTGCCCTGCCAAGCGGCCTATGCGAGCGCGAAGCCGGAGATCGTCGCCCTCAACCGCGTCGGCAAGCTCAACGATTCCACCGTCAACCGCTTCGCGATCCGTGGCGAGACCGCCAATCTCTTCACGGCGCTGTCGGTGCTTTCAGGGGCGCCGCTCGACATCATCGAGCACATCATGGCCGATGAGGATTGCGAAGGTCTGGTCATGGCCTGCCGTGCTTCGCGACTGAATTGGCAGACCACGCTGGCCATCCTGAGCAACCGCAGTGGTCGACGGCTTTCCTTTGCCGAGCGCGAACGCGCGCAACGGATCTTCGACACGCTGCTTCTGTCGACCAGCCAATGGACGGTGCGCTGGGGGGAAATCACCGCAAAAGCCAAGACAAACGATAGGGCACATCGCAGCGCAAGATTGGGGGACAAGCAATGAGATTCGATGGCCGCAAGGCGGGGCGCGTTCGGATGGATCACCGGCAGCCCGTCAACCTGATGGGCTCAGACGGCACTTGGCGGCGTAGCTGTGTTCTGCTCGACGTATCGCAGACAGGTGCGAAGGTCGAGGTCGAGGGTACGCTGGACGTGCTCCAGGCCAAGGAATTCTTCATGGTGCTGTCATCGATGGGGCTCGCCTTTCGGCGCTGCGAACTGGTCTGGATCGATGGCACCACCGCCGGGCTCCACTTCGTCACCGCAGGCGGCAAGAAGAAGCCGGCGAGCGCGCCGGCAACCGCTACACGGAATTCCGCCGAAAGCAAATAAGCCGAGAATTCATCCCGCACATTGGACCCCACGACATCGAAGGTCAAACCGTGCTGAACCCGCGAACCACGCTCAGGCCGCTCGATCGTGACATCCGGGATACCGAGGCGGCCCGCCCCTTCGTGCATGTGCTGGCCGACACGTCCGACAAGCTGGCGCGTGTCTGCTCGATTCTCGAGGAGCGTTTCGCCATCGCGGGCGAACGGCTCGACGCCGAGGCCAAGCTGTCGCAGGTTCCGTTCGCCATCGTCATCCGCGCAGAGCTTCGCGACCTCGACAACATCGCGGCCATCAAGAAACGGGCCGGCAAATTGGCCAAAGCGAAGAAGCGGATCTTCCTCATCGAGGACACGTCTCACGTCGGCGTTTCGCAAGCCTATGCGCTTGGAGCGACGCTCGTCCTGCCCGGCACGATCAGCCGGGCCAAATTGCTGTTGGCGCTGGCAGATCCGGCCGATCCGTCCTCTGCCTCGTCAGGCGAGACTGCACAGTTTGACGACGCAGTTGAGATCGGGGCAACCGCGTTCGCCTCGATGTTCACGGCGGTCACCCTCGACCAACCGCTCGACGTGGACGGCACCAAGGAAGCCGGCCGCCAGATTGCCGATCGCATCACTGAGCATGGTCTGTCGGAATGGCTCACGACGGTGCGGCGCCATCACGAAGGAACCTATCAGCACTGCCTGATCGTGACCGGAGTCGCCATCGACTTCGGCCTGAGCCTCGGCGTCGGAAGAGCCGATCTGGAGCGCCTCTACTCGGCGGCCATGTTCCACGACATCGGCAAGGCGCAGATCCCGCTCGCCATCCTCGACAAGCCGGGTCGTCTCGATTCCGAAGAGCGCGCCCTGATCGAGACCCACCCGGCCGCTGGCTACGAGTTTCTGAAGGGGCACGCCGAGATTTCGCCGGAGATCCTCGATGCCGTGCGTCATCATCACGAATATCTCGACGGGAGCGGGTATCCGGATGCCCTCTGCGCCGAAACCATTGGCGACATCGTGCGAATTCTCACGATTTCCGACATCTTCGCAGCGCTCATCGAGCACCGGCATTACAAGCCGACCATGCCGCGCGTGGAAGCCTACGACATACTGCGCGGGATGGCCGGAAAGCTGGAAAAGGCGCTGGTGACCGCGTTCAAGCCGGTCGCGCTCACGAGGTGAGCGCGTCGACGGCGCCGCGAACCGGCTAGTGCGTCGCGCGATATTTGGCGCGGTGCGGAATAGAGCGGCAGGCCAGCCCGTCAGCCAGCAGCTTCATGTCCTCGTGCTTGCCGCTGCGGATCAGCCGGCCAAACTCTTCGGGTGTGAAAGGAAGACTTGGATCATCATCGATCGGGCGCCGCACTCGCGGACCGAAGAACCATCGAACCAGGCTAGCCAGCCGCCGCATCTCAATTCCCTCGCGCCAGCAACAAACCTCTCAGCCTGCATATTGTTCCTCCCGCCCCTTCGAGATTGCAAGAGCTTGCCAGCGACTCCGCACCAAAAAAATTTTCGCCAGAGAACAATCTCCTCTTCGTCGTGCTAATCGGCAAAACCCACGTACCGCACGAACTCCTCGTTAAGTTCGCGGTCCGAGCGAACGGCATTCGCGGCAAAGCCGTCGTCGGGATAGCCCATCGCGACGCAGGTCATGATCACCTCGTCCTCCGGAATCTTCGCGACCTCGCGCACGATGTCGGAGCGCATGATGCCTTGTCCGTTGATCACCGAACCAAGGCCGCGGTCCCACGCCGCGAGCACGATGCCGTAGCAGAGCGCGCCGAGATCGAAATGGCAGACCGCGCCGGGATCGAGCACGCGGTCGTAGGTCAAGACCAGCGAGACCGGGGCGTCGAACTGGCGGAAGCCGCGCAGCACCCAGTCCTGGCGCATCGGCTTGTCGTCGCGCGCGATCCCCATCGCGCCGAACAGCTTCTTGGCGATGTCGACCTGCCGCGTGCGATGCACGCCCTGGTACTCGCCATGGCTGACGATGTCGCGCTTGACCTTGGCGCCGGCGATCATCTCCTCCATGTTGCGGCGGCGCACCTCTTCCAGCGGGCTGCCGGTGAGCACGTGGACATGCCAGGGCTGGGTGTTCATCGACGACGGCGCGCGCTTGGCGCTCTCGATGATCGCCTCGATCACCGCGCGTGGCACCGGCTCGTTCCTGAAGCCGCGCACGCTGCGGCGCGACTGGACCAGCGTTTCGAATTCCACCTCAAGACCTCCCTGCCCGTTCGTCCGGCGTTGCGCGAGAACCGCCGGTTGCCGATGCGGCGCGCAAAATCTATGCTAACCCGCAAGCAAGACCAAGAACCCTGGAGGACCTGTCATGGCCGCGCCGCTCGATCCCGTGATCGCCGAGATCATTCCGCTCATGCCGATGCGCGATCCCGCGGTCATGACGCCACAGAGCGCCCGTGATTCCTTGCGCGCACTGGCTGCCTCGCGCGCGGCCATCCCGCCACCGCCCGTCGACAGCGTACAGGATATCGAGGTGAAAGGCGGCGCCGGCCCGCTCGATGCCCGCGTCTATCGGGTCGGCACGACGCCCGCGCCGACCGTGGTGTTCTTCCATGGCGGCGGCTGGGTCGCGGGCGATCTCGAAACTCACGACCGGCAGGCGCGCAACCTCGCGATCGAGACCGGGGCGGTCGTCGTCTCCGTCGACTATCGCCGCCCGCCCGAGACGCGCTTTCCCGGCGCCTTCGAGGACGCCTTTGCCGCGGTGAGTGACATCTTCAACCGCGTCCCGGAATTTGGCGGCGATGCAAAGCGCTTCGGCGTTGCCGGCGACAGCGCCGGCGGCAATCTCGCGGCGACCACCGCGATCGCCTGCCGCGACGCCGGCATCAAGCTCGCCGCGCAATTGCTGGTCTATCCCGTGACCGACGTCCTCGGCAGCTATGCGGATGCGCGCGAGAACGCGCGCTATCCCTCGCGCGCCGAGAATGCCGACGGCTACTTCCTCTCCCGCGCCGTGATGGAATGGTTTTGCGGCCACTATCTCGCCGATGCCGGCCATGCGTCGGACTGGCGAGTCTCACCACTGCGCGCGGCATCCCTCGCCGGCGTCGCGCCGGCGGTCGTGACCACCGCCTGGTTCGATCCGCTGCGCGACGAAGGCGCGGCCTACGCGCGGGCACTGGAGGCCGCCGGCGTCCGCGTCAAGCACCATGAAGGCCCCGGCCTGATCCACGGCTATTTCGGCATGGGCGACGCCTCGGACGTCGCGCGCGCCGAGGCGCAGCGCGCACGCGCCGACTTCAAGGCGCTGCTGGCGCGGGGCGTATGAGATCGCTAAATGCTCCGCGCCCGCTGCGCGTCGGTGTGCCCCCAAGTCTCGTCCCAATCTTGACCGGCGGCATCGACGACACGGCCGTCGGCTTCGAAGAACTTGTTCGGCACCTGGAAGATCGCCAGGATCAACGCCCCGTCCGGGCACCAGGCGGCGTGCCGGCTGCCCGCCTCGCGCCAGATGAATTCCCCGGCCTTGCAGGCGATCCCCTTGGCCGGCCCTTCCTTGTCGACGAGCGCGCCCTCAATGACGTAGCTCTGCTCGATGCCGACATGCTCGTGATCGGGCAGCACCGATCCCGGCGCAAAGCGCATCAAGGCGGTCATCAGACCGCTGCTGCGATCGAACAGCAGGGTCTTGGCCTCGCAACCTGGAAACCGCGTCTTTTGCCAATCCATCTCTTGCGGCTGTACCAAGTGAGAATGCCGGTCGGCGGCTTCCCGGTCTATCGGGATCACGGCGTCCATCACGATGCTCCCTCTCTATCTCAACCGTCTGAAGCTAGCAGGATCGCCCGGCCTGGTCAGCGAGCAGTGCAATAAGTGGGGGCGTTTGCCGATCGCGCCCGAAAAATCGGCAGGCCGAACCGACTACGCCCGCTCATCCTGCTTGATTGCGCCACGATTCCCGGCTCCAATCCTCCCTGCCATTTCTGGTTTAGGGAGACACCCATGATGAAGCGGATTTTCCTGGCGGCGATCGTTGCCACCTTTGCAGCGGGCTCGGCCTTCGCGCAAGAAACGTGCGAGAGCAAAGCGATCGGCAAGGACGGCAAGCCCCTGGCCGGTGCCGCCAAGACCTCGTTCCTGAAGAAGTGCAAGGCCGACGCCTGCGCGCCCAAGGCCGTCGGCTCCGACGGCAAGCCGCTCGCCGGCGCCGCCAAGAACAGCTTTATGAAGAAGTGCGAGACCAGCGCGTAGTGGCGCGTACTGCAAGAAGCTCGTGCCCCGGACGCAGCGCAGCGCTCTCAGCGATGCGCTGCAGAGCCGGGGCCCATGTTTCCACACGTAGTCCGAGAGATGTGTCCGGGCTGAGCGGCGCGTCACTGCGTGCCGCACCGCGTCCGGGACATGAGCCTCGCGACTAGTTCGCTGCCTCACTCCCGCTTGAACTTGTAATCAAACGCCCCATCCAGCGGCTTGATCAGTCCGGCCGTCGGCGCCGGAAAATGCACCGGCAGGATCAACGTGTCGGTGTCCGCAACCGAAGCGAAGAACTTTCGCCGCGACACCGCCGACTGCTTCGGATCCCAATCCGGCTTCGCCGACCAGTCCGGCTCGCGGCACTGGATCTGGTGGTGCATGAGATCGCCCGCGACCACCGCGCGCTGGCCCTTCGAGACAATGTTCACGCAGCAATGGCAGGGCGAATGCCCCGGCGTCGGCGTCAGCGTCACGGTGTCGTCGAGCGCGTAGTCGTCGTCGACCAATAGCGCCTGTCCCGCTTCGACGATCGGCAGGCAATTGTCGCGAAACACGGTGCCGGGCGGGTTGTTTCCCTTGGCGTGCTCGGCCTCCCAGGCCGCGTACTCGCGCTTGTGGAAGACGTACTTCGCGTTCGGGAACGTCGGCACCCAGCGCCCGTCGCGCAAGGTGGTATTCCAGCCGGTGTGGTCGATATGCAGATGCGTGCAGAACACGTAGTTGATCTGCTCGAAGCCGATGCCGAGCGCGAACAATTCGTTGCGCCAGCGCTCCTTGCCGGGAAAATCGAACGGCGGCGGATGGCCCTTGTCCTCGCCGGTACAGGTGTCGACTAAAATCGTGTAGCGCGGCGTGCGGACCACGAAGGTCTGGTAGGTGATCACCATCATGCCGCGCGCGGCGTCAAACACCTCCGGCTCCATCGTCGGCAGATGACGGGCGAACACGCCCTCGTCATAGGCCGGGAAGAAATCCTGCGGCCGCCGCCATGGCCCTTCCCGCTCGATCACCGCATCGATGGTGATATCGCCGATCCGCAGTTGCTTCATGGTTGTTCCGTTCCCTTCTTGCGAAAGGGTAGCGAGAGCGGCAGAGATCTTCAAGTAAGCGAGTTCATTGAAACTCTCTCGATCTGGTTGTAGCCCGGATGGAGCGAAGCGTAATCCGGGAAAGCTCCTCGCATGGTCCGCTATCGTCGCAATTTCGTCCCGGCCGGGACCTTCTTCTTCACCGCAACGCTGGATGATCGACGATCATCCGTGCTGATCGACCATGTCGACAAACTTCGCGGCGCATTCCGCATGACGCGCGTCGAACGACCATTCGAGATCGACGCGATCGTGATCCTGCCGGATCACCTCCACGTCATCATGACGCTCCCGAACGATGACGCTGATTTCTCCGGGAGATGGCGACGTATCAAAAGCCTGTTCACTCACCGGCTCGCAGCTTCCGGCGCCCCAATCTCCCGCAACCATCGCGGCGAGTTCGCCCTATGGCAGCGGCGATTTTGGGAGCACACAATTCGCAACGATGCTGATTTCGAGCGCTGCGCCGACTACATCCACTTTAATCCAGTCAAGCACGGCCTTGTCTCATCGCCGACAGATTGGCCCTATTCTTCGCTCCATCGCTACGTCCGCGCTGGCTTGCTACCCGCCGACTGGGGCGGCACCGGCGAGATGGACGGCAACTTCGGTGAACGCGGAGAGTGATCCCGGATTACGCTGACGCTCCATCCGGGCTACGAACGATATCAAGCGGCCTCTTGTAGCCTGGATGGAGCGAAGCGCAATCCGGGGCACAATAACCGCACCGTGCGACCGCGCGCGTGGCACGAACCCCGGATTGCGCTGCGGCTCCATCCGGACTACCGCCCACCTACGACCGCAACCCCGGCGCCTCCTGCCCCGTGCGCGCGACATACTCCGTGTAGCCGCCGCCATATTGGTGGATGCCCTCCGGCGTCAGCTCCAGCACGCGGTTCGACAGCGTCGCCAAGAAATGCCGGTCATGCGAGACGAATAGCATGGTGCCCTCGAAATCCGACAGCGCCGTGATCAGCATCTCCTTGGTGGCGAGGTCGAGATGGTTGGTCGGCTCGTCCAGCACCAAAAAGTTCGGCGGATCGAACAGCATCTTGGCCATCACCAGGCGCGCCTTCTCGCCGCCCGACAGCACCCGGCAGCGCTTCTCGACGTCGTCGCCGGAGAAGCCGAAGCAGCCGGCGAGCGCACGCAAGGAGCCCTGCCCCGCGGTCGGAAACGCGTCTTCCAGCGACTGGAACACGGTGCGTTCGCCGTCGAGCAAATCCATCGCGTGCTGGGCGAAATAGCCAATCTTGACGCTGCCCCCGAGCGCCACCGTGCCCTCGTCCGGCTCGCTCGCACCGGCAATGAGCTTGAGCAAGGTCGATTTGCCGGCGCCGTTGATGCCCATCACGCACCAGCGCTCGCGGCGGCGGATCATGAAATCGAGGCCGTCATAGATGCGCTTATTGCCGTAGCCCTTGTGGACATTCTTCAGCGCGACGACATCCTCGCCCGAGCGCGGCGCCGGCGGGAAGTCGAACGCGACGCTCTGGCGGCGGCGCGGCGGCTCGACCCGCTCGATCTTGTCGAGCTTCTTGACCCGGCTCTGCACCTGGGCCGCATGCGAGGCGCGCGCCTTGAAGCGCTCGATGAACTTGATCTCCTTAGCCAGCATGGCCTGCTGGCGCTCGAACTGGGCCTGCTGCTGCTTCTCGTTCTGCGCCCGCTGCTGCTCGTAGAATTCGTAGTCGCCAGTGTAGGTGGTGAGCGAGCCGCTATCGATCTCGATCACTTTGGAGATCACGCGGTTGATGAACTCGCGGTCGTGCGAGGTCATCAGCAGCGTGCCTTCGTAATCGTGCAGGAATTTTTCCAGCCAGATCAGGCTTTCGAGATCGAGATGGTTGCTCGGCTCGTCGAGCAGCATCACGTCGGGGCGCATCAGGAGGATGCGGGCCAGCGCCACGCGCATCTTCCAGCCGCCGGACAGCTTGCCGACGTCGCCGTCCATCATCTCCTGGCTGAAGCCGAGGCCTGACAGCGCTTCGCGCGCACGGCCGTCGAGCGCGTAGCCGTCGAGTTCCTCGAAGCGATGCTGCACCTCGCCGTAGCGGGCGATGATCTCGTCCATCTCGTCGGCCTTGTCAGGATCGGCCATCGCGGCCTCGAGCTCGCGCAGCTCGGCCGCGACCTCGCTGACAGGACCTGCGCCATTCATCACCTCGGCCACGGCGCTGCGGCCGCTCATCTCGCCGACGTCCTGGTTGAAATAGCCGATCGTGATGCCGCGATCGGTCGAGACCTGGCCCTCGTCGGGCAGTTCCTCGCCGGCAATCATCCGGAACAATGTGGTCTTGCCGGCGCCGTTCGGACCGACAAGGCCGATCTTCTCACCCTTGTTGAGGGCCGCGGAGGCTTCGATGAACAGGATCTGGTGGCCGGCTTGCTTGCTGACGTTGTCGAGGCGGATCATGGGTCATTTGGGGGATTTTTGCGTTGCAGCGTCATAGGCTATGCGAGCCGTCAGGGGAAGCCCGGCGGGGCCCTGATTCAGCCCCTACGGGATGCCCAATTCGGTCGTTTCCACCCCGCAGCTTCGGGCTCGTGGACCTCGACGGTCCGCATCATTGCGATCTCATGGTTGGAGCGGAGGCGATCAGCTCGCTAGCGCGTCGATTGTGCAGAGATGCGCAATCGCTGCGCAACACGACCGAGCACCGAAGCATTCGAAACTAATGCGAAGCCAAAAGCGAAATTCATTTCACTCAGGCGCGCCGCCGGAACCTAATTAACTGCCAACAAACGACAAATTTAGTTATTTCCGATAATCATGATGACTCCATCATAAAATACAAAAATATGTTGGGGAAAACATGGGAGGTTTGGAATGGAAGCTGCCCGCCGCTTTCGCGCAATGGCGTCACTTTGCCGGCAGACTGCCGCGCTTCATCCTGACAGAAGCTGGAAACTGCTCGCAGAGGCAGAGTACTGGGAGCATCTGGCGACTGCAGCTTTAGCCCACTGACTTCGGCCTAGCGAATATTCACTTCCTTGGTCTTTTCGTCGACTTCTTGGTTCAAATCATATTCTGAGGCAGCGATGTCCAGTACTGGTCAGGTTTATACTTGCGCTGTCCTGCGCGAACGTGTGCAAGCGATTGTGGCGGGGCTTCGAGAAGTGGAGACGCTTCGAAGCAGGCTCCGAAACGCAGAAGCGAGAACAATCGGCCGAAGACGGCGTGCCAAAGTGGGCCGCAGAGCAAGAGCCGTTTGAGGGCGCCCGGTCACCTAAATATCGACCCGCATTGGGCTCACTCGCACGTCTTCGACGTGTGCCATCAACGGAACATCGCGAGCTCAGCGCGCATTGAAGGACCATCAGAATACGCTCGATGGAGGCCCTCATGATTGGGACAACGCGGAACGAAACAAGGCTGACCAATTTGGCGACAGCGTGCGCGGCCCTGGCTCTCGTGCTCGCCACGGTTCCGGCAACCGCGCAGGAGACCGGACGACCGAGAGTCGGCACGCTCACGTGCAACATATCGCCCGGAGTCGGCATGATCGTTGCTGGACAACGGCAGTTGAGCTGCATCTATGCATCGGCGAGAGGCAGGGCGCGCGAGGCTTACGAAGGCACCGTCAGCACGCTTGGTCTCGATATAGGAGCCACGTCCGGCGGTCAGCTCGTTTGGGCCGTTTATGCTCCGACCGCGGTTCGCCACGCCGCGTTGGCCGGAACCTATGCCGGCGCGACCGCCGGCGGCACAGTTGGTGCCGGAGTTGGCGCCAACCTCCTGGTGGGCGGCTCGGATCGCACGATCGCCTTGCAGCCGGTATCCGTCCAGGCGCAAACAGGTATGAACATCGCAGCAGGCATATCGAGAATGGAATTGCGGCCGGCCGCTGCGCCTTTGCGCCGCAGGTGACCGCCATCGCCGGCGAATTGAGTAGAAATGGCGCTTGTCGGTGAGTCCGGGTCCGCAGTGGCCACCGGTGCCCTCAGGGAAGTTGAACCGCTCGTTCCTGCGCGTAATGGCGGAGGATTGATTAAAATTCGCTCGCCCCGGAACGGTCCAGAAATGCCCACGTTTGCTCGCGTAGGATCGCACCTGTGACGGAGGGCATAGGATCCGACCTCACCAACAACAACGATGGAGCAACTAATGGCCAATCCACGCCAGGAGGAAAAGTCTACCCAAAGCCCTGAGGACACAATCCGCCGCGCCGCCGAGAGGACCGCGGAGCAGACCAGACGGATCGGCCTAGCTACCGCTGAGGCCGGCGAAGAGGTCGCCCAAGCCAGCAGCCATCTACTGCAACAAAATGCCGAGATGCTGCAAAACACTTGGCGCTTCGGCGTCGACATGGCCACCGCGATGATGGGCCGCTCGACTGATCAGCTTGGTCGCACGTTCGGTTTGACGGGCAATGAAGCGCAGCGGGCAACGGAACGCTCGGTCCGCAACGCCGAAGCCATCATGTACTCTACGACCGCAGTCGCCAAAGGAATGAATGGCGTGTCACGCGAGTACTTTGATTTCGTTCGACAGCAGATCGATCGGACCATGGATCGCATGAACGAACTCTGGCGCTGCCGAACTCCTCACGATTTGGCGGCCGTGCAGACTGATCTGATGCGCGACACGATCAGTAGCGCCTTGGACACCAGCCGCCGGATGGCGGACATGTCTCTGAAGGTGGCTGACGATGCCGGAAACCATATAACCCAGAGTATCGAACGCATGCGGCACGCCGCCTAGCGCGCTGGCATAATCATGGCGCACGTGCGCGGCTGAACCTCAGCCGCTCACCGCGCCGCTAAGCCCGACGGCCTTGTTCTCTCGCAGAGCTGAGGGCAGAAACAATGAGGGCCCCGACGTATTGGACGCGTCGGGGCCCAAACCGTTACTCACTGCGGTCAGTCGCAGATGCGGCGGCGAACCACAATATCCTCACCGAACCGGTTGATCCGGTGTTCGACGATGGTGCGGCAACCGCCGTAGTATTCGTTACCGTAGTCACGGTAGTATCGGTCCGGGCCGACATAGACGCCGCCGGGACCGATGCCAAACTCAACAGCGTTTGCTGTTGTTACCGCTCCCGCAGCTAGAGCATCCGCCGAGCTGAATGAATCGAAAGGGATTCCCAAATCAGCTGTGAGGTGATTCAAACTGCCTGCCGGGGCTGGAGGCCGGCGGGCATGTCGAAGGCTCTTTCGCTGGATCTTCGAGTT
>Ga0209700_100034_pt1 | contig 197276 bp, 191 predicted proteins | sample SiratroredBW_FD_187528 | JGI IMG/M metagenome (GOLD analysis project Ga0209700, IMG submission 187528) | Root nodule microbial communities of legume samples collected from California, USA - Siratro red BW (SPAdes) (version 2) | ecosystem: Host-associated > Plants > Roots > Nodule | place: USA... | reverse complement strand
CGACACCACCAGCTCAACGGCCTGGCGCTTGTACTCTTCGGTAAATGACCGACGTTGACGTTCCATTCGACACCTCCGGGCTCAATGAGCCTACTACAGGTGTCCACTCATTCGGAGGAGGTTCACTCACGCATCCGTAAAACTCCTCGCCTTCCACGCACCCCAAAACTGGCCTAACCTGTCTCCTCAACGCCTCACGGAGGCCGGCCATGCGTTTTGGTGTTCGCAAAACTGCCCATGTGTTCGAGCGCGTGGGTCTTGCGATGGCGGGGGCGGCGTGCGGATTGTTCGTCGGCGCCTATGTGGGATCGGCGATCTCCTCGCTCACCACGCAGGGGTTCCTGTTGGTGATGATGGTGCTCGGCTTCATCGGCTTCTATCTCGGCATCGACACGCCGCAAATGCCCTTCGACGACGCGCACAACGCCATCGACGCCGCGGAATTTCTGAGCTCGGCCGGCACACTCTGCGCTACGCTTACCGCGCTCGCATCCGTCGCCGTCATCGTGCTCCGGCTCGATCCGCATATCAACTTCGCCTGGCTTGCTCTGCTCGGCTGGTCCGCCGGCGTCGCCATGCAGATCGTCGCGGGCGCGAAAGCCAGGATGCGGAAGTAGGCTTGCTTACCCTCCCCTGGAGGGGGAGGGTCGGCTCATATTGAGCGCAGCGAAATATGAGACGGGGTGGGGTGACGGTCCCTCCGCGACGTACGGTGCCCGAGTGGAGAGATCACCCCACCCCGCTCGCGCTTCGCGCGATCGACCCTCCCCCTCCAGGGGAGGGTCAGCACGCAGCCCCCTAAAACACCACGCCCACCCGCGTTCCGCGCTTCCAGGCGATGCGGCAGCGCTTCTTGGTGTTGACGTGCAGCAGCTCGAACCGATCGGGGATGCTCACCTGTCCGCCGAGATCGACGCAGGCCCCGCCGGGCGAATAGTCGATCAGCGTGCAGGGAATCACGGGCGCGCGCGGGTCGGTGATGATCTTGGCCTGTCGCGAGACCAGCCCCGAAGGCTTCACACGGGCATATTTGCGCGGATAGTGCGGCACGTCTCCTCCAGCTCCGCTGTGTCGCGGGGATCGGAGGCGATGATGGAACAGAGTTGATGCGATCCCGCTAAGCCGGGCCGAAGAATTTTAATGAAAAGCTGCCGTGACTGCAGAAAGCGGCGGTAGCGGGGTGGGGCGGCGCGCCTGCCTCTTCCACCGTCATTGCGAGGAGCTCTTGCGACGAAGCAATCCAGACTGCTTCCGCAGCGGCAGTCTGGATTGCTTCGCTGCGCTCGCAATGACGAGCGGTAAAAGCCACCCCCTCACACCCCCTCCATCTCCCCCGCCACCTCCGCATGCTGAGGCCCGACCGGCATCGGCACCGTCACGTAATCCTTCGGCAGATTCACCGGCCGATAGTCCGGTTCCACCGCCATGCGCTTCAACACGCTCTCATGCACATGCGCGCCTTCGGGGATGACGCGCGGCTCGCTGTCGGGAATGTAGAAGCCGAGCGCCACCTTCCGCTCCGGCCATTCCTTGTACGTCGCGCTCTTCGGCAAATACTCCAGCACGCGCCAGCCCGCCGTCATGGAGTTGTGCAGCATGCCCGTCTTGCCCGTAAAGGCGGGCGCGACATAGCTGAACGGCGAGTTCTTGCGCTGGATGCCGAAGGCGAGCTGGTTCACCGTGCGCGGATTGAAGTTCAGCCCCGCCTTGGCGGCCTCCTCGATCATCCAGATCAACGGATATTTCGACTCGCCGCTCTCCGCCTCCGGATAGCCGCCGCCGACGTCGCTGTGCACGCCGGCGAACCACACCTGCAGAATGTCTTGCGGCACCTTCTTCTCGTCCGGCACATAGCGATTGCTCCAGAACTCCTGCGGCTCCCTGTATTGCTTCAGGCGGAACATGCAGCGCCGCTCGTCGATCGCGATCGCCTGGCGGAAGATCTTGACGCTCGGATTGCGCAGCGTGAAGGCGAGCTCCTCGAAGCTCGGCCAATACAGCCGGTCGGCGCGCGGCACGATCACGCTCGCCACCGTGTCCCAGACGCCGATGAAGTGGATGGTCGGCCAGCGCGTCGAGGTGATGCGCGCGAACTGCGCGGCGAGATCGAATTGGTCCTTCGGCAGCGGCCCTTGCTCGTCGACAGCGACGTCCGCGAGGTCTTCGACGTCGTTGCCGCGCCCGGTGCCGGAATATTGCTTGTAGGCGATGAGGCCCGAGCCTGCGAGGTTCACCTGCTCCGGCGAGATCAGGCCGACCTTGTGGATCAGCCCCGCCAGCACCCGCACCGTATAGGCCCCGCGCGAGAAGCCGAACAGATAGATCTTGTCGCCGGGCGTATAATGCTGGACCAGGAAGCAATAGGCTGACAGCACGTTGTCATCGAGCCCGTAGCCGGTGGCGAGCCCCAGCACCAGGTTGATATTGGCCTTCCAGCGATTCCACGTCGTCGGCTCCGTCACCGTGCCGACCCCGGGATCGTAAAACACCATCTGCCGCGGCTGCGTCTTGTCGGTCTTGCGCAGGCAGCGATAGAGCTTCAGGACGTTGGAGATGTTCTCGCTGATCTCGTTGCCGGTGCCGTCACAGCAGATGACGATGTTTTTCGGCTCTGGCTTGGCTGCGCTGGTGTGGGCGGGTTCCATGGGATGCGCCTCGGGGTGATGCTACCGGGGCGAGTATAGCGGAAATGGAGGGCAGCTAGGAGCCGAAGGCGGCGTCGCCGGCATTTTGCCCCATCTCTCACCTGTTGACATTAACAACTTGTTAACCATGCCGTCGCCTAATGTGGACGAGTGGGGGATCACCATGTCGGCCCATGTGACGCGACCGAAATTGATGCCTGTTTCGGCCGATCCAGCCTTTCGTTCGCTTGCCAGGCTGGCGGTTCGCGCCAAGGCCGTCCTGCAGACCAAAACGGCTGTCGTACGGAGCAAAGCCATGTTTGGAAAGGACGACTTAGTGGACAATCTCAGCCGCGATCTCGATCGCGCGCGCGGAAGACGCGATGCACTCGCATCCGAAGCCACGACCCTGACGGCCCAGATCGCCGAAATTGAAGCCCGCCTGTCGGAGGAGAAGAAAAGGCGGGAGCGTGAGCGCGTCTTGTGCGAGATCGAAGCGATCAAAACGCGAGTCAAGCAAGCCGCCGGCGCGTTTGCACCCGTCGTCGATGGTCTCTCCAAGGCGATCGAGTCGGCTGCGGCCGTCGTGCCCGAGGCGCGCGAGCTCAATAGTTTCCTGGTGTCGGTGGCGACCGAAATCGATAGCGTGCTCGATCCCCTGTTGCGCGAACTGGATCAGCGCGCGGATGCGGTGCGAACAGGCCACGTCGCCCTGGACCTGCCGAGCTCGGCCAATGAAGCGCCGCCCATCGAACTGCCGAAAGACAGCAACGAACGCCTGCTTCGTTTTCCAGCATGGCTGTCTCGCGACAAGGAGACGGACAAGAAGGAAACAGCGGAGAGCCCTCGCAGCACGGCAGCGTGAGCGATCGGCGCGCCGCGCAGCTTAAGAAGCTCGTCTGCAGGTTCCGCAAGCGCAGGGCAATCGCATATGACGCGAGCGCTTGGGGTGCTGAAGTTTCCATATCGTCATGGCCGGGCTTGTCCCGGCCATCCACGCCTTACCCCGCAGCACAAAGAACGTGGATGCCCGGGACAAGCCCGGGCATGACGACCTCTTGTTGATGCTCATATGCGGTTACCCTCTCCCGCAAGCGGTGGAGCCGCGTAGCAGCGGTCCATGTCCGGTTGGAGACGAGCCCCGACTCCCGCGACCACTCAGTTGGCGGCGCGGCGCAGGAAGGCCGGGATATCGAGAACGGCCTCGTCGGGCGCATTGCGCGCAGCGGTGCGGCCGTAGGGATCGAGCGGCCGGTCGGCCGCGTGGCGCGCATATTCCAGGCTCGGCCTTGCCGGTGGCCCCACGGGGTGGTGCGGCTGCGGGCGGAGCGGCGGGCTTTCCACTTGCGCAAGGGGAGCACTGCGCTCGATGCGATCGGCGATGCGGCGGCCGTCGTTGCGCAGCCTGCCGGCGAGCTGCGTCAGGGCGGTTTCCACCGGTTGCGCCTGCGGTGCCGGGTCGAGATTATCGATACCGGTCGCCACCACCGAGACGCGGACGATGCCTTCGAGGCTGTCGTCAAACGACGCGCCGACGATGATGTTGGCGTCCGGATCAGCCTCGTCGCGAATGCGGGTCGCGGCTTCGTCGACCTCGTACAGCATGAGATCCTTGCCGCCGGTGATGGAGATGATGAGGCCACTGGCGCGCTTGATCGAGGGATTCTCAATCAAAGGATTGGAGATCGCGGCCACGGCGGCGGCAAGCACGCGCTTCTCGCCGGACGCCTCGCCCCGTCCCATCATGGCCTTGCCCTTCTCCTTCATGACGGAGAGGACGTCGGCAAAATCGAGGTTGATCAGGCCTTCCTTGACGATGAGGTCGCTGATGCAGGCCACGCCCGAATAAAGCACCTGGTCGGCAAGGGCGAAGGCGTCGGCGAATGTGGTCTTGTCGCTGGCCACCCGGAACAGGTTCTGGTTCGGGATGATCAAGAGGGTGTCGACCGTCTTCAGCAACTCCTCGATGCCGGCTTCGGCAAAGCGCATGCGGCGCTGGCCCTCGAAGTAGAACGGCTTGGTGACCACGCCGATGGTGAGGATGCCAAGCTCGCGCGCGGTCCTGGCGACGACAGGGGCAGCCCCGGTGCCGGTGCCGCCGCCCATGCCGGCCGTCACGAACACCATGTGTGCGCCGGTCAATTGATCGCGGATCGTGTCGATTGCCTCTTCGGCCGCGGCGCGCCCCAATTCCGGCTGCGAGCCGGCGCCGAGGCCTGCGGTCACCTTTGTGCCGAGCTGGATCAGGTGCCTCGCCTTCGACATGGCCAGCGCCTGCGCGTCGGTATTGGCGACCACGAACTCGACCCCTTGCAGCCCGGCCGTGATCATGTTGTTGACCGCATTGCCGCCGGCGCCGCCGACCCCGAACACGACGATGCGAGCCTTCATTTCGTGGATATCGGTGATGCCAGTCATGCTTCCCTCGTGATTGCTCCGGCAAGCCGGCGATGGAGAAAGTTTTCGAGTGCTACCTGCAAGCCGCGCGGTCTGCTTGCACGATCGCGGCGGCCAGATGTCCCAATCGACGCGCGGCGTATCCTGCGATCGCGCCGCCCGCCCGGCGACCGGTCCGCAGAACCGCCACTTCGTCTTCCAGTCGTGCCGCCCACGCATTGGCTGCCGCCGTCTCGGCGGCCGCCTGCATCAGCTCGACTTTGAGCCGATCGGCGCGCTCGCGTTCGCGCTCGAAATCGGCCCGGGTTTTGGCTGCCACTGCTTCGAGCCGCGCGACCTCCGCCTTGAACGCCTCGATCTTGAAGGCCTCGATCTTGGCCAGCGAGGCATCGATCGGGTCTGCCCGGCGGCCGCGCCGCGGGCGGGGTGTGTAGCGGAGTTCGGAGAAATCAACGCTCACCAGCGCCTTGCCGTCCGCCGACCGCGAGCGCGACAGCCGGCGGCGTCTCGCAAGCGAACGCGCGGCTTCTCGCGAGATATCGAGGCGGGCACTGAAATCGGCATACGTCAACAACTCAACGCACATCGGCGCTTCTCCTGGAGCGAACCGGGAAGGCATTTCGAGCTAATGATGGCTGGACGATTAGCGCAGGCTAGGCTGCGTTGGTTAATGGACGGTTAACGCGCGAGGGGGATGTTTACGAGTGCCGTCACGGTGCCACGCCGGGATCCAACTGCCGTGGTTGCGTCTTGTCGCTCGTGCGCAGGCAGCGATGGAGCTTCGGGGCGTTGGAGAGGTTTTCCGAGATCTCGTTGCCGGTGCCGGCACAGCAGATGACGAGGTTCTTCGGCTCGGGTTTGGGGGCGTGCTCCATGGGATGCGCCTCCGGGTGATCTATCGGGGCGAGTATAGCGGAACTTGGCCGCAGCCCCCCAGAAGCTGCGGGCCAGAAAATCTAGTTTGGCTTTGAGAACGAAAGAATCACCTCACGACGCATTCTTGTATCCAACGAGTCCGCAGTGAGATGCCTAGCCGGAGGCGGAGGAAGATAGCGTCGATTAGCTGGAAGAGTTCGTGCACGCCGTCGGTCAGTGTTGAGCCCCGACCTTTCTGCCACTGCGGCTACAATTTTGGCATTCGGAATGAATGTGCCTCGGACAGTATTTTCGCCAACAACATATACGGCCTTTCCACCCGGCGAAAGAACACGCGCAGCCTCTCCTACAGCTTGCATCATATCATCGATATAATGCGCGAGCACCGCTTCATGACGTGTGGAAAGCTTCGGCGTTAGTCGTAATTCTGAAATAATCTCTCGAATATCTTGGTCGTCGCGAGCTTCTTGATCGCCGCATTCTGTGCCGACGCTTTCAGTCCGAATGCTCCCCAATTCACTGACGGTATATCCCATCCAAACCAGTGAGAATTTACTGCAGCGCATGTAGTCAATTGCGTTTAGGTACGGCGGGGACGTCAGCACAAGGTCGACGGAGCCGGTTTTTATTGGAAGTTCACGAGCATCGCCAAGGATGGTACGGGTCGCTGGCCCCCTATCCGGTTGGTCCTTGGCGATACAGTTCTTGAGAACGAGTTCGACTGCGGCAATGAACTTATTGAATGGCTTTATGGGCGCACTTTCAAATGCACGATGGGGACGGCTGTGCGACAAATCCATCGCCAATGACGCGCCAGCCTGTTTAGTGATGATGAGACGTGAAAAGGCGCACCACAATGCGTCTCTCACGGGCTCACTCTTGGTATCGCAAATAGCTTCAGCAAGGGAACTCAACTGACGCCGGGCGTAATCGTCGAACCAGTATCGAACGAATCGGCGAGTCTCCAAATCTGCGTTTCGTGGATAAGCATCCCCAACCGTGCGCTCAGGGAAGGCGTCCTTCGCTCGCTCCAAGACACAAGCGGCAACTCGCCTAACTTCCGACTTGTCTACTGATGTTGTCCAAACGCGCGCCAGCAGAACGGCTAGCGGATCGATATCTATGCCGATCGCCGAATGGCCGCTCGCTCGTGCCATCGCAAGCACTGTTCCAGAACCCATCATGGGGTCGAGCACTCGAATTCTATCTTGTTCGTTCGCCAGGATGTCGAGTGCGATCCCGGGAGCCATTCGAGCTGGAAATGGATGTACAGGATCGCGCCCGAGCGCCTGTTGTATGGTCTTCTTGTAAGCGTTGCTCATGCTGCGATTCGTGCTGAAGCGGCGGGAAACCCTTCGGTATGGTCACTCATTTGTCAGCCCTTGAGTCAGCCGGCCGCGTAGCGTTCGCGCACTCGTGACCTCAAGGTTTCCGCAATTGGACCGATTCCCCTTGAGACCTTGTACTGCAGATCACCTCGATTTCCAGCAAGTTCGTACTGCGTGCGAGGTGGTCTCGATATGCTGACCCACGCGTTCTCGCTTTCCTGAAAGCTGACGATACTATGTAAGTCAGCGAACGAGAGCGTTACCAGGCCGTCGGTCCCGCACACGAAGACCATAAAAGAGTCCGGAAACTTGTGCTCCAAATCCAGGAGGTCCGCGGCCTGTTCAATAGTGAATGTGAAGCGCCAAGGCGACATCCTCTTGGATGAGTGTTTGATGTAAACGCCGACACGTCCATTCATAACGAATGCATTGATGCGACCCTCCCGAACAAATGGGCGGAAGGAGGCTGACAGAGAGTAATCGTTCTCAACGGCGAGTTGTCGGAGCACGACGCCTTGATAGAATTCATAATCATCCAGCATTTTTTACATTCTTCAGAAAAGCGATGTTGCCGTTGAATTTGTAGATCAGTCGGGCTTTGCCTTTCTCGTTAAAGAAAATCTTGAAGTGATGCACAGCATCGGGGAATTCTCGTTTCACTTGGCCAAACAGTCCCTTTGTGCGCTCGATTTTGTCCTTGTCAGCATCCTTCATGTTTTCGATCGTGCTTGACGGATGCAGTGCAATTGATGAGGGACCCTTCGGGAGTATTCGCTGCACATATCGAATCAAATAGTCCGGCAACGCGTCATTTCCGATCTTGTCCTGTAACCGTTTGAGGCCGCTGATTGGATCGTTGGAGCCCTTCAAGGCGGCATCGATGTTTGGCGAATAGTCAAAAATCGGGAAGGACATTTCGCCTTTATCGAGGAGTACATTTGCCTTGTCGATGCTGCTTGATGCCACGGCAGCAATCCGCTGATCGGCCAGCCAAACTGGAGAGCCTTTCTTTGTCTTGATAGCCTCAAGCGCGAGCTTGTGGAAAGCAAAGCAACGTTGCCAGTCAAGATACAGTGACTCGGGTATGGTTAGCTCGAAATATGGAAGATGTTTCTTTCTCGACCCGAACATTCGAGCGCGCTGGATGTAGGTGTCTTGTTGTATTTTGTGCTTTGAATCTCGAGTGAAAAACATCGATAGCAGGTTGTCGAAAGTCACCCCTCGTGAAACGATGTTGCCGCCAATGACGAATGTGAACATGGCGGCCGGTGAAGTCGCCGATTTGAAGTCGACATTCTTGTCGCGCTCACTGTTCCGTTTGACACTGAGCCCCAACCCACTACCCCCTTAGTTGAATTATCGTTTTTCACGATCATAGCGGGAGATAGATTCAGGGCAAGATGGCAGAGGTATAATGTCGCCGCTTCGCACGAACAAAAACGGCCGGATCTTCCGATCCGGCCGCTACTCAAACTCTACTGGCTAAGCCTACGCCACGCGACGCAACTTAGCCCCCGCCCGATTCTGAAAAACTTAGCTGGCCTTCTTGACCGGCGCGGCGTCGCCGACCTTTTTCTGGATGGCGCGCTTCAGCTCGAGGGCGCGCGGGGAGAGGGCGTCGGTCTTGGCCTTGAGCAGGAAGGCATCGAGGCCGCCATTGTGGTCGACGCTCTTGACCGCGGTGGTGGAGACGCGCAGGCGCACGTTGCGCCCGAGGGCTTCCGAGATGAACGTCACGTTGACGAGGTTCGGCAGGAAGCGGCGCTTGGTCTTGATGTTGGAGTGGCTGACCTTGTGGCCGACGAGGGGGCCCTTGGCCGTCAGTTCGCAGCGGCGAGACATGGCAAAAATCCTTATCCTAAACCCCCAACGAGTTGCGGCCGCCATTCTGGGCGCCACGGGGGCGAATTCTCTGTCCTTGCAGGGAGCGGGCGGACGTATAGGGGGGAAGGGGCGGGTAGTCAAGGATTTGGGGCAGGTTTCGTGCCCGCCCCGGCGGTGGTGCGCCCCCTCTCCCGCCTGCGGGGGAGGGTTGGGGGAGGGGGCTGCCTCCGCGGTGGGGCAAGCGTTTATCACGGGTGGTGCCTCCAAGGAGAGTCCCCAAGAGGAGAGAGCCCTCACCCGCGCTGCGCGCGCAAGCGGGAGAGGTGTCGGAGCCCGCGGCTCCCCAATCACCAAAACGGCAATGATCGGAACGCCTTACCATCACATAAAGGGCGTAATCGCGCCGGAAGAATCCGGTGGAGTTCCGCGCCTGCGCGCCCGGACGCATTGCCTGCCGCCGATTTCGGCTTAAGTAACGCATCGATTGGCGCCCCGATTGGAAAGCTTCGTGCCCACCTCGTCCCCCGTTTCGCCCCGGCGGCGCTCTGCCGGCCAGCTCGCCCTGGCGGCCCTGTGCGGCCTCGCCTTGGCGTGGGCGGCCGAGCCGGTGGCGGCGCAGGGCAAGCTCGAGGCGCAATATGAGGCGACGCTGGCGGGCATTCCCGTCGGCAGGGGCGCCTGGAACATCGACATCCAGGACGACGTGTTCGCGGCCGCGGCCTCCGGCGGCACCACCGGGATCTTGAAGTCGTTCACGGGCGGGTCCGGCACCGGCGCTAGCCAAGGCCGCGTCGTCAACGGCGCGCTGGTTGCGACCGGCTACCAGGCCTCAACCACCACCTCGAAGAAGACCGAAGAGATCCGCATCACCCTCGACAAGGGCAATGTGAAGGAATTCGCGATCCTGCCGGAGCCGCCGGTCGATCCCGACCGCATCGTCGTCACCGAGGCGCATCGCCGCGGCGTCTGGGACCCCATGACGGCCTCGCTGCTGCGCGTGCCCGGCACCGGCGATCCGGTCTCGCCGGAGGCCTGCCACAACGCGGCGCCAGTGTTCGACGGCCGCATGCGCTACGATTTAAAACTCGATTTCAAGCGCATGGAGAGCGTGAAGGCCGAGAAGGGCTATCGTGGCCCGGTCGTGGTTTGCGCGCTCTATTTCGTGCCTGTCGCGGGCTACATCCCCGACCGCCCCGTGATCAAATACCTCGCCGCCCAGCGCAATATCGAGATCGCGTTCGCGCCGGTGGCGGGTACGCGCATCCTGGTCCCGTTCTGGCTGAAAGTGCCGACGCCGCTGGGGCCGGCCATGCTGGAAGCGACCAGCTTCATCACCTCCCCCCAACCGCCGCGCGTGGCGAAGACGCAATAAGCTTTCACCCTCCCCTGGAGGGTCCGAGACGAGCGGAGCTCGCTCGTGGGTCGATCGCGCGTAGCGCGAGCGGGGTGGGGTGATCTCTCCACACGAACAGTGCCCGTGGGGAGAGATCACCCCACCCCGTCGCGCATTTCGCTGCGCTCCATGTGCGCCGACCCTCCCCTTCAGGGGAGGGTAAGAAAGTGTGTAAATTCAATGACATGCTACTGTGCATGGGGTTGTTTTCGCACTTTTTGTTGTGGCAGGCCGGCGAGGCGGGAAATCCATTTGACTCCCGCCCGATTCTGATTCGACTCCGCGCCATCCCCAATTTTAAGAAACCCGCCACCGAAACCTCGCTTGTGCAGGAGGGCAAAACTCCATCTAGTGCGCAATCAATACGAGTCCCGCGACATGTTGCGTGAACGGAACAGGACTCATCAGGGAGTCAGCGATTCGGCCGCGATTCGTTCTAGAGTCGTTCCGAAGCTTAAGGCCAACGGGAAAAGCGTCGCAAAGTGAGACAGTTGCGCGAGGTTTGGGGAGCTCTCTCTTCTCCCTCTCCCCGTTCTTACGGGGAGAGGGTTGGGGTGAGGGGCTGCATCCGCGAAAGCGGTGACAGTTCGACTCGCGGAGAGCCCCCTCACCCGGCGCTTCGCGCCGGCCTCTCCCCGCAAGCGGGGCGAGGTGACTTTCAAGCGCTTCGCGCTCCCGCCCCAAAACGGCACTGACATTCGCCCAAATCGCCACTACCTAATCCCTGGATATGGCTTTCTCTCCCTCCCCCTTCGCTTCCGAGCGCGCGCCCGGCGCCGGCGTCACTGCGGTGCTCGGGCCGACCAACACCGGCAAGACCCATCTCGCCATCGAGCGGATGCTGGCGCATCCCTCCGGCATGATCGGGCTGCCGCTGCGTCTGCTCGCGCGCGAGGTCTACAACAAGATCGCCGATCGCGCGGGGCCGGAGAGCGTCGCGCTTGTGACCGGCGAAGAGAAGATCAAGCCGAAGAAGCCGCGCTATTGGGTCTCGACCGTCGAGGCGATGCCGCGCGACCTCGACGTCTCCTTCCTCGCCATCGACGAGGTCCAGATCGCTTCTGACCTCGAACGCGGCCACGTCTTCACCGACCGCATCCTCAACCGCCGCGGCCGCGACGAGACGCTGCTGCTCGGCGCCGCGACGATGCGCCCGATCATCGAGCGGCTGTTGCCGGGCGTGTCCATGATCACGCGGCCGCGCCTGTCGAGCCTCGAATTCGCCGGCGACCGCAAGATCACGCGCCAGCCGCGCCGTACCGCCATCGTCGCGTTCTCGGCCGACGAGGTCTACGCCATCGCCGAGCTGATCCGCCGCCAGCATGGCGGCGCCGCCGTGGTGCTGGGATCGCTCAGCCCTCGCACGCGCAACGCGCAAGTGGCGATGTTCCAGAACGGCGATGTCGACTATCTCGTCGCCACCGACGCCGTCGGCATGGGCCTCAATCTCGACGTCGACCACGTCGCCTTCGCTTCCGACCGCAAGTTCGACGGCTACCAGTTCCGCAGGCTGACGCCGGCCGAGTTCGCGCAGGTCGCCGGCCGCGCCGGCCGCGCCGCGCGTAACGGTACCTTCGGCACCACGGGCCGCTGCGCGCCGTTCGAGCCCGAGCTCGTCAACGCGCTGCAGAACCACACCTTCGATGCCGTGAAGATGCTGCAATGGCGCAACTCGAAGCTGGATTTCTCCTCGCTCGGCGCGCTCCAGGTGTCCTTGAACTTACCTCCGGGGCACGAGGCGCTGACGCGCGCGCCTGTTGCCGAGGACATGCGCGTGCTCGACCACGCCGCCCGCGACGGCGAGGTGCGCGATATCGCGCATGGCAAGGAAGCCGTGGAACGCCTCTGGGAGGCCTGTCAGGTCCCCGATTACCGAAAGCTGTCGCCGGCCGCCCATGCCGAGCTGGTGACGACGCTGTACGGCTTCCTGATGCAGAAGGGATGCGTCCCCGATGCCTGGTTCGCCGCCCAGGTCGACCAGGCCGACCGCGCCGACGGCGACATCGACACGCTGTCGGCCCGGATCGCGCAGATTCGCACCTGGACCTTCGTCGCCAACCGCCCGGACTGGCTGAAAGACCCCGAACGCTGGCAGGGGATCGCGCGGGAGGTCGAAAATAAATTATCGGATGCGCTCCATGAACGCTTGACTGAGCGTTTCGTTGATCGCCGGACCAGTGTATTGATGCGCCGCCTGCGGGAGAACACGAGCTTGAATACTGAAATCGGCAAGACCGGCGAAGTCATCGTCGAAGGCCATGTCATCGGCCGCCTCGACGGCTTCACCTTTGCACCGGACGTGGCGGAAGCCGGCTCGGATGCGAAAGCCTTGCAGGCTGCAGCGCAAGCGGTGCTCGCCGGCGAGATCAACACGCGCGCCGAGAAGCTTGGCAACGCGCCGGACGAGCAGTTCGTGCTGACCTCGGAAGGCATCATCCGCTGGACCGGCGATGCCGTGGCGCGGCTGTCCGCCGCCGACGACGCGCTGCATCCGCGCATTCGCATCATCTCCGACGAGCGCCTGACCGGCGGCCCCCGTGAAAAAGTGCAGGCGCGGCTCGAGCTCTGGCTCAAGACGCATATCGAAAAGCTGCTCGGGCCGATGTTCGAGCTGTCGAAGGCCGAGGATGTCACCGGCATCGCCCGCGGCATCGCCTATCAGCTGGTCGAGGCGCTCGGCGTGCTCGAGCGTCCCCGAATCGCGAACGAGCTGAAGGATCTCGATCAGCCCTCGCGCGCGGTCCTGCGCAAATATGGCGTCCGCTTCGGCGCCTATCACATCTATTTCCCCGGCCTGCTCAAGCCCGCCGCGCGCGCGCTCGCCGCGCTGCTCTGGGCGCTGAAGCAGGACAATGTCGATCTCTCCGCGCTCTCGGGCGCGCAGCATCTGGCATCGTCGGGCCGCACCTCGTTCCCGGTCGACAAGCAGCTGCCGCGCGATGCCTATCGTGTGCTCGGCTACAAGCAGGCCGGCGAGCGCGCCGTGCGCGTCGACATTCTGGAGCGGCTCGCCGATCTGATCCGCCCGGCGCTGGCCTGGCGCGAGAACTCGCCCGGCGAAAAGCCCGCCGGCGCGTTCGACGGCCGCAGCTTCGTGGTGACGCAGGCGATGACCTCGCTCACGGGATCGGCCGGCGAGGACTTCGCGTCCGTGCTGCGCGCGCTCGGCTATCGCATGGAGAAGCGTCCGCCGCTGCCGCAGAAGCCTGTGGTGACCGAGACCGTCGCGGCAGAGATGCCGCCCGTCGAGGGCAGCGCGGAGACCTCGACCGAGACCGCGGCCGAGGCCGTGGCGGGCCTGCCCGCGGAGGCATCCACGGATGCCGCCGCTGAACCGGTCACCGTCGAAGACGCGCCCGGCGTGGAGCCGCAGGACGAGGCAGCGCCCGCGGAGCCGGCGCTGGAAGTATCGCCCGAGGCTCCCGTCACGCCCGAAGATGCCCCCGGCATCGCGCCGCCGGCGGAAGAGGCCGCCGCGCCGGCGGAGGCTGCCGGCCTCGAAGCCGCCGCCGCCGAGACCGCGGCAACGGAAGCTGCCGTGTCGCCCGATGCTGCCGCGCCTGAGGCTGCGGCGGAGCCCGAGCTCGTTGAGGTCTGGCGCCCCGGCGGCCGTCACGAGGACCGCAAGCCGCGCCACGAGCGCCATCGCCATCAGCGTCACCATCACCGTCCGCAGGCGGCTGCAGAGGGCGCGACGGCCGCGCCGGGCGAAGCAGCGCAGTCAGCCGACGGCGAGAAACGCGGCGAGCGCCATCGTCATGGTGGTCATCGCCGCGATGGGGCTAAGGATTTTCGCAAGCCGCGTGAAGGTGGCGAGGGCGGTGATCGCCGCGAGGATAGGAATCGCAGCTTCCAGGGCAAGGACCGCGACAACAAGGGCAAGTTCGGCGGCGATCGCGACAAGGGTCGCGAGCATCGTGGCCGCGATCGTGACAAGGGCCGCGACCGCCGCGACCGTGAGTCCGGTCCGTCGCTGCGTCCCTATGCCTCCAGCGCGAATCCGCGCGAACGCGATCGTCCGGTCGATCCGAACTCGCCCTTCGCCAAGCTCGCCGCGCTGAAAGAGCAGCTGTCCGGCCGGAAGGAGTGATCCCACGGCGACCGAGCGGCAGCGCATCGACAAATGGCTGTGGCACGCCCGGGTGGTGAAGGCGCGCACCTCCGCCGCTGAGCTGGTCGTCACCGGCCATGTTCGCGTCAACGGCGCACGCGAGACGTCGCCGGGGCATGCGATCAAGATCGGCGATGTCCTCACCATCGCGCTCGATCGCACCGTGCGCGTCTTGAAGGTCACCGCCTTCCACGAACGCCGCGGCGATGCCGCCTCGGCCCGCGTGCTCTATGAAGAGCTAGGCGAGCGCAATTAATTGCGCTTTGTATTCATTTCTTGGCCGATCAAACGCACACAAGTGTCATGATCGGCTGTTGCCGACCTTGCAGCGCCGGGCCATCCGCGCTACGCAAGCCGCGACTTTTAAAAGAGCTTTTCGGAGCGTTGGATGACTTACGTCGTCACTGAAAACTGCATCAAGTGCAAGTACACCGACTGCGTCGAGGTCTGCCCGGTCGACTGTTTCTACGAGGGTGACAACATGCTCGTCATCCATCCCGACGAGTGCATCGACTGCGGCGTGTGCGAGCCGGAATGCCCCGCCGACGCCATCAAGCCGGACACGGAACCAGGCCTGGAAAAGTGGCTCCAGGTCAACGCCGACTATGCCAAGAGCTGGCCGAACATCACCCAGAAGAAAGAATCACCCGCCGATGCCAAGGAATTCGACGGCATGGAAGGCAAGTTCGAGAAATATTTTTCTCCGAACCCGGGCTCGGGAGACTAATTAGGGCCCAAACTTAACCCTAATAGCGGCGCTGGCGCCGAAAACCAGCCCTCAAGACCCCTAAATCATTGATTTTTGCGGGAAATGTGCTATATTAAGCACATTAAGCCGAACCCCGTCAGCCCCGTTGGCCCCTCTGGGTTCCCGTGAAACCAAATGTCGAACAGGGGCGTGGCAGTTTTCCGCGCGCAGGCTGTGTCACAGAAAACGCGTAAAAAGAGTACTTCAGCGAGGGCTTCCCATAAGGAGGCCAAAAAAGTCGCCGCGGCCAGCCGTAGCGCATCCAAGGGTCGGACCGCGACGAAGGCGCCGGCTGCAAAGTCCTCGAAGAACAAAAGAAGCGCAATGCCTAACAAGACTGCCAAACCGGCCGCGAAAGCGACCGTTGCCAAGCCTGCTGCTGCCAAGGCTCATCCTGCGAAGGCTCACGCTGCCAAGCCCGCCGCGCCGAAGGCTCCCGTTGCTGCTGCTCATGCCAAGGCTCCTGCCGCTGCCAAGCCGGCCGCCAAGCCCGCTGCTGCGCCGAAGGTCGAGGAAAAGAAGGTCGTGACCCAGCGTCAGGGCTTCAAGGCCAACGAATTCGTCGTTTATCCCGCTCACGGCGTCGGCCAGATCCTGGCCATCGAGGAGCAGGAGATCGCCGGTGCCAAGCTCGAGCTGTTCGTCATCAACTTCATCAAGGACAAGATGACGCTGCGCGTTCCGACCGCCAAGGTCGCCAATGTCGGCATGCGCAAGCTGTCCGATCCGGCGCTGGTCAAGAAGGCGCTGGAGACGCTCAAGGGCCGCGCCCGCGTCAAGCGCACCATGTGGTCGCGCCGCGCCCAGGAATACGAAGCAAAGATCAATTCGGGCGACATCGTCGCGATCGCGGAAGTCGTGCGCGACCTCTACCGCTCGGAGTCGCAGCCGGAGCAGTCCTACAGCGAACGCCAGCTCTATGAAGCGGCGCTCGATCGTCTCTCCCGCGAGATCGCGGTGGTGCAGCACTCGACCGAGACCGAAGCGGTCAAGGAGATCGAGGCCCAGCTCGCCAAGAGCCCGCGCCGCGCCAACGCCAAGGCGGAAGCCGCCGACGGCGAAGCCGATTCGGATGCCGAGGGCGATACCGACGACACCGATGGCGACGATACCACCGTCGCCGACGAGGCCGCGTAAGCGCCTCGTTGCACGGATCGCAACAGATCGAAAGCCCGGCCATTCGGCCGGGCTTTTCGTTTGGGGCGGAGGCTGTCCTCTTTCGGCGACGTGTCAAATCGGGCAGGCGATCGATTGGGACCGCTCGATCCCGACCAGGATCAAATCCGCGGCGCGTTTCGTGACGAGCCGATCCCGGTCTCGCGGCCTTCTTCGCCGGCCACCGGCGCAACCGTCGACCACCAGTCACCCAAGGCATCGATCAACGGCACGAGCGTATGACCGGCGGATGTCAGGTCATACTCGACCCGCAGCGGATAACCGTCGAATTCGGTGCGGGTGACGATACCGGCGTCCTCCAGCTTGCGAAGCTCGAGGGCCAGCATTCTGTGCGAGATGGTCGGATTGTCCCGGCGCAAGTCGCTGAAGCGCTTGGTGCCCTGCTTCAAATAATAGATCAGAAGCGTAGGCCAGCGACCGCTCAGAATCTGCATCACTTCCTCGATGGGGCATCTCGAAACGAGATCTTTCATCGGTCGACTCCAGGTTACAAAAAGGTTCGTAATTTACTTGGCGCAGCGAGTGGCTAGGGTCCGGCACCGCTGCGCAGCGTGATCATCAGAAATCACGGAGAATGGATCATGGACCCAATTCTAATCTACGGCTTCCCGATGGGAAGCTCCATGGGACTCGTTGCGGCGCTCGAATGGCTGGGCAAGCCATATCGGCTGTGTCGCGTCGATATGCTGGGCGAGATGCGAAGCCCATCATACGCCCGAATCAATCCGCGACATGAGACGCCCGCGTTCATCACGGACGAAGGCGCGGTGCTGACCGAAACAATGGCGATCGCGGCCTGGCTCGAAGCCAGGGACGTCGAACGGCGCATCAGCTTCGATCCGCTGTCGCGGCAAGCCGACCGAATGCATCAGCTCATGGCGTTCGTGAATACGGGCTTTACCGCGGCCTTCGCGCCGCTCTGGGCCGCAATGGAAGGTGAAGCCATGGAGCCCGCAATGAAGTCGGCCCTGCGGGATTTTGGCAGAAGGAAGGTGATCGAGCGCCACGACAAGTTCGAAGAATTGATCGAAGGGACGCGCTTCTTGCTCGGCGACAGGCCGACGCTGGCCGACGCGTTGCTGACAGGCGTGGCGCGCTGGCTCGACTTCCACGCCGTCGCGGAGCGGAGCCGCTGGCCAAAGCTGGCGGCGCTGCGAGAACGCCTCGAAGCTGATCCTGCCGTCGTCTACGCCACCGCCTTGGAGAACGGAGTCTCCGATCCGGGAGCAGGTTTCTGCGCAGGCCATTGCGCGCTAGCCGATATCATTGCGCGGTTCGGCAAATAGACGCTACGAGGGAAGGGAGGAGGGATCTCGATCCCTTCCTCCTACTTCACCGGCCGTTTCTCCAGCTTCCTTGCCAGCGTCCGCCGATGCATCCCCAATCGCCGTGCCGCCTCCGAGATGTTGAAATCCGTCTCGATCAGGGTCTGGTGGATGCGCTCCCATTCCAGCGTCTTGATCGATGTCGGCCGGGTGTCGAGCGCGACCTCAGCGTTGCCCTCGGCCTTGTTGAAGGCGGCCTCGATGTCGTCGGTGTTGGACGGCTTCGCCAAATAGTGGCAGGCCCCCAGCTTGATGGCCTCGACGGCGGTGGAGATGCTGGCAAAGCCGGTCAGCACCACGATCAGCATGTCGGGATCATGCGTGTGCAGAAGCTCGACGCAGGCGAGCCCCGAGGCGCCGCCGAGCTTGAGGTCGACCACGGCATGGCCGAAGGATCGCTCCTCCAGCACTTGGCGCACCTCCTCGATCGAGGCGGCCAGCACGACCTCGTAGCCGCGTCGCTCGAACGAGCGTTTCAGCGTGCGGGCGAAGCCGGCATCATCCTCGACGACGATGAGCGAGCGGTCAGGCGTCAAAATTCCCTCCGATCGCGAGCGTTGCGAGCGGCAGCGTGAGACGCACGGTGGCGCCGCGCTTCCTGTGGTTCTCGGCGGTCACGCTGCCCCCTAACTTGCGCACCACGTTGACCACCAGGAACAGGCCGAGCCCGCCCCCGGCGCGGCCCTTGCTCGATTGATAGGGCTTTCCGAGCTGCGCCAGCATCTCCGGCGCAAAGCCCGGGCCGCGATCGCTGATCGCCAGCACGAGATTGTCGCCCTCGCGCTCGGCGACGAGCTCGACCCACTCCCGCGAGACCTCGTAGGCATTGTCGAGCACGTTGAAGATCACCTGCTTCAGCGCGACGTCGGAGACGATCGCGACGTCCTCGCCGAACGTATTGACGAAGTAGAGCGTCCGCGCCGAGCGCGCGTCGCGCCATTCCTCCACCAGCGCAGTGACGAAGGCCGTCACCGTCGTGGGCGAGGAGCCTTCGCCGCGCGCTTCGCCCGCCGACACCAGGATGCCCGTGACGATCGATTTGCAGCGTTGCAGCGAGGTTTCCATCTCCGCGAGATCTTCGGCGAGTTCCTGATCGGCGGCGAGATCGGGCATGCGGCGCCAGTCGCTGAGGATCACCGAGAGCGAGGCCAGCGGGGTGCCGAGCTCATGGGCCGCGCCGGAGGCGAGCAGGCCCATGCGCACGATGTGATCCTGCTCGGCCGCGTGCTGGCGCAGCGCCGCCAGATGCGCGTCGCGCTCGCGCAAATTCCTGTTGATGCGGGTGACGAACACCACCAGCAGCACGGCGTTGAGAACGAAGCCCAGCAGCATGCCGGCTACGGTGAGGCTGTAGGTCTCGCTGATCGGATTTGGCGGCAGGTCGAGCGGCCGGTAAGCGAGCGTCAGCCACACAAAACTCGCGCAGGTCAGTGCCACCAGCGACCAGGTCGAGCGGGCGTCGAGCAGCACCGCGCCCAGTGTCACCTGGAGCAGGAACAGCGAGGTGAACGGGTTGGTGGCGCCGCCGGAGAGGTAGAGCTGCGCGGTCAGCGCTGCGACGTCGAGCATCAGCGCGACCAAGAGCTCATTGTTGGTGATCGCCGCGCGATGGCGCACCCAGACCAGGCTGGAGACGTTGAGCAGCACCAGCGCGCCGATCACCGCGCCCATCCGTTCCAAGGGCAAGGCAATACCCAGGCCAAAATGCACGACGCCGATGGTCACGATCTGGCCGACCACCGCGGTCCAGCGCAGCTGGATCAGCAGCGCCATGTTCTTGCGGTTGGTCTCGTCGTCGGTGGGAGCAGTGCCGATCAGCTCGCCGCGCGCGTCCGCCTGCGATTGCAGCGTCACGGCCAGCTCGCCGCCATGGGCAAGCGTCCGGGGACTCGACTTTGCGTCGTCAGGTCGGCTCGACGATCGTTCCAGCATCTGATCCCGTCCTCCGGGCAGCGGCATCGGAGCCGCCGGCCGGTTCGTGGACGAAGCGTTTGCGGCGGAACAGCCCGCCGCCGAATGTGACGAAAAGCCTGCCGACCAGCATGAAAGCCAGGGCAAACCACGTCAGCGCGTAGATCAGGTGGTTATTGGGAAAGCGGATCACGGTCAATCCGCCGATCGGACCGCCGGCAATTTGTGATCCGGCGTCGGCATCCACGAAAAAGGGCGCAACCTCGTGGAGGCCGCGTGCCGCTGCGATCGCGGCGACATCCCGCGAATACCAGCGGTTGTGCTGGGGCACGTTGTTCCGCAGGAATCCGCCTTTCGGCTCCGTCATGCGCAACAGGCCGGTGATCTCGACCTGGCCGTCTGGATTGCCGTCCCGGCGTGTCGATGCGTCGCGCCGCTCGGACGGCACGAAGCCGCGGTTGATCAGGACCTGCGTGCCGTCATCACGCTTGAGCGGCGTCAGCACCCAATAACCGGGGCCTTCTTCCGTGACGGCCTGAACCAGCGTCTCGCGGTCGTGCAGGAAGCGGCCGGTGACGCTCACATGCCTGTATTCGTCGTTCGCGGCGCTGATCGTGGGCCATGAAGCGGCCGAGGGGATCGGCACCGCCTGGGCATGAACGCGCTGCTCAACGCGGTCGATCAGCGCCAGCTTCCAGGCGCGGCGCTCGATCTGCCAGACGCCGAGCGCGATCAGAAGGGCAATCGCCGTCAGCGAGAGGGCCGTGAGCCACAGGGACGGGGATCGCGCAGCCTTGCCGCGCGTCCCGCTTGCCTTGCCCGTCACGGTCCGGGGTTCGCTCACTTCATTCCCGTCATCTGATGGATCGGCATCATGTTGCTGTTGAGGTGGTTCATCACCCACAGCGAACCGGACAGCGCGATCACCACCATGACGATGGTGAAGATCAGCGCCATCATGCTCCAGCCGTTCTCGGACGTCGTGTTCATGTGCAGGAAGTAGATCATATGCACGACGATCTGCACGACCGCGAAAGCCATGATGACCAGCGCGGTGATCTGCTTGCTCGGCAACGCGCCGCTCATCACCAGCCAGAACGGGATCGCGGTGAGCACGACCGAGAGCACGAAGCCGAGCATGTAAGTCGAGAACGTGCCGTGGGCGTGGCTGTCGCCGTGGTGATGGTCGTCGGCGTGGACGGCGTGGGTATCGGTGCTCATCGCAGAACTCCCAGGAGATAGACGAAGGTGAAGACGCCGATCCAGACCACGTCGAGGAAGTGCCAAAACATCGACAGGCACATCAGACGGCGGCGGTTGGCCTCGATCAGGCCGAACTTTTGGACCTGCACCATCAGCGTCACCAGCCAGATCAGGCCGCAAGAGACGTGCAGGCCGTGGGTGCCGACCAAAGTGAAGAAGGCGGACAGGAAGGCGCTGCGCTGCGGCGTTGCGCCTTCATGGATCATGTGGGCGAACTCAGTGAGCTCGATGCCGATGAAGGCGAGGCCGAACAGACCGGTGATCGCCAGCCACAGCTGCGTCTGGGCGATCTTGTTCTGCTGCATCGTCAGCATGGCAAAGCCATAGGTGATCGACGACAGCAGCAGCATCGACGTGTTCACCGCGACCAGATCCAGGTCGAACAGGTCCTTTGGCGCGGGACCGGCGGCATAGTTGCCGCCGAGCACGCCGAAGGTGGCGAACAGGATCGCGAAGATGAGGCAGTCGCTCATCAGATAGATCCAGAAGCCGAGCGAGGTGCTCCAGCCTTCCGGATGCGGGTGCTCGTCGGCGAGATAGAAGACCGGCTCGCCGGTCTGCGAGGGATTGATCGCGACAGTCATTTACTTGGCTCCGGCGAGCAGTTTGGTGCGCGCGTCCTCGGTCCGGATGACGTCTTCAGCCGGAATGTCGAAGTCGCGGTGATAGTTGAAGGTGTGACCGATACCGACGGCGAGCATCGCGATGAAGCTCGCCGCGGCCAGCCACCAGATGTACCAGATCAGGCCGAAACCCATCGCCGTGGCGAAGCCGGCGATGATGATGCCGGTGCCGGTGCTGCTCGGCATGTGGATCGGCCTGAAGCCGGTGAGCGGACGCTGGTAGCCGCGCTTCTTCATGTCCCACCACGCGTCATTGTCGTGCACGACGGGCGTGAAGGCGAAGTTGTAGTCCGGCGGGGGCGAGGAGGTCGCCCATTCCAGCGTGCGCGCATCCCAGGGATCGCCGGTGACGTCCTTGAGCTGCTCGCGCTTGAGGAGGCTGACCGCGAACTGCATCAGCATCGAGAGGATACCGATGAAGACGAAGACGGCACCGATCGCGGCGATGATGAACCAGATCTGCAAGGACGGATCATCGAACACGCGCAGGCGCCGGGTCACGCCCATCAGGCCGAGCACGTAGAGCGGCATGAAGGCGAGGTAGAAGCCGGTGACCCAGAACCAGAACGACATCTTGCCCCAGAACGGATCGAGCTTGAAGCCGAACGCCTTCGGGAACCAGTAGTTGATGCCGGCGAACGCGCCGAACACCACGCCGCCGATGATCACGTTGTGGAAGTGCGCGATCAGGAACAGGCTGTTGTGCAGGACGAAGTCGGCCGGCGGCACCGCGAGCAGCACGCCGGTCATGCCGCCGATCACGAAGGTCAGCATGAAGGCGATGGTCCACATCATCGGCAGCTCGTAACGGATGCGACCGCGATACATCGTGAACAGCCAGTTGAACATCTTCGCGCCCGTCGGGATCGAGATGATCATCGTGGTGATGCCGAAGAACGAGTTGACGCTGGCGCCCGAGCCCATCGTGAAGAAGTGGTGCAGCCAGACTAGGTACGACAGGATGGTGATGACGACCGTGGCGTAGACCATCGAGGTGTAGCCGAACAGCCGCTTGCCGGAGAAGGTCGAGGTGACCTCAGAGAAGATGCCGAACGCCGGGAGAACCAGGATGTAGACCTCGGGATGGCCCCAGATCCAGATCAGGTTCACGTACATCATCGGGCTGCCGCCGAAATCGTTCGTGAAGAAGTTGGTGCCGACGTAGCGGTCGAGCGAGAGCAGCGCGAGCACGACGGTCAGGACCGGGAAGGAGGCGACGATCAGGACGTTGGTGCAGAGCGAGGTCCAGGTGAACACCGGCATCTTCATCATGGTCATGCCGGGGCAGCGCAGCTTGACGATGGTGCAGATCAGGTTGATGCCGGATAACGTCGTGCCGACGCCGGCGACCTGCAGCGCCCAGATGTAATAGTCGACGCCGACGTCGGGACTGTAGCCGATGTTCGACAGCGGCGGATAAGCCAGCCAGCCGGTGCGGGCGAATTCACCGATGAACAGCGAGGCCATCACCAGCACCGCGCCGCCGACCGTCATCCAGAAGCTGAAATTGTTCAGGAAGGGAAACGACACGTCGCGCGCGCCGATCTGGAGCGGCACGACGTAGTTCATCAGGCCCGTGACCAACGGCATCGCCACGAAGAAGATCATGATCACGCCGTGGGCGGTGAAGACCTGATCGTAGTGATGGGCGTTGAGATAGCCTTCGGAGCCGCCAAAGGCGAGCATCTGCTGGCCGCGCATCATCAGCGCGTCGGCAAAGCCCCGCAGCAGCATGACGATGCCGAGGATCATGTACATGATGCCGATGCGCTTGTGGTCCACCGTGGTGAACCACTCGCGCCACAGATAGCCCCAGAGGCGGAAATAGGTGAGGCCGCCGAGCAGTGCAGCGCCGCCGAGCGCGACCACCGCGAAGGTGCCGACGACGATCGGCTCGTGCAGCGGCAGCGATTCGAAGCCGAGCCGGCCGAAGATGAGCTTGAGAAGATCAGGAGACATGCGGGATCTCTTTAGGAGTCTGACTTCGGACGCTGTCCGAGGAAGAAGGAAGAGGACTTCAGCGGCGTGAACGACGGCCGCTTCAGGCCGGCGCCGATGAGCGGCGCGGTGTCGGTCGGAGCCTTGATCGACGCGGTGGTCGCGGCGCCTTGCGGCGCATCCGGCGTGCAGGTGCCGGCGACGAAGCTCGGCTCTGGCCCAAGCACCGTGCCGCGGCGGGCGTATTTGTCGTAAGTGAGCGGCAGGGTGTTGTTCAGGCCCTCATGGCCGTTGCCGCCCTTGGCGTCGATCGCCATCATCTCGCTCTGGCACATCTTGCCGGTCTCGACGCACATGTTGAGGATCAGGCGGTAGAGATCGGCATCGACGGTGCCATAGCGGCGGACCGGTTCGTTCTGGCTGGGCTTTTCGAGCTGCAGATATTCGGCGCGGCCGAGCGAGCCGCCGGCCGACTTGGCGCTGGCGATCCAGGCGTCGAAGCCCTTGTCGTCGAGGCCCTGGAAGTTGAAGTGCATGCCGGAGAAGCCGGCGCCGCTATAGTTCGCCGAAAAACCCTTGTAGATGCCGGTGTGGTTGACGACGGCGTGGAGCTTGGTCTCCATGCCCGGCATCGCGTAGATCTGGCCGGCGAGCGCTGGGATGTAGAACGAGTTCATCACCGAGGACGCGGTGATGCGGAAGGTGATCGGACGATCGACCGGAGCTGCCAGCTCGTTGACGGTGGCGATGCCGTAGTCCGGATAGATGAAGAGCCACTTCCAGTCGAGCGCGACGACGTCGACCTCGAGCGGAGCCTTGGACTGGTCCACGGCGCGCTCCGCATGGATGCGGCCGAGCGTGCGATAGGGGTCGAGCAGATGCGTGCCCATCCAGGTCAGCGCGCCCAGGCAGACGATGATCAAGAGCGGCGCCGACCAGATCACCAGCTCGAGCTTGGTCGAGTGGTCCCATTCCGGCTCGTAGCGGGCCGAGCTGTTGGACTGGCGGTAACGCCAGGCGAACAGCACCGTCAGCGCCATCACGGGGACGACGATCAGGAGCATCAGGACGGTGGAGATGATGACGAGGTCGCGCTGCTGGGCAGCGATATCGCCGGCGGGCGCCAGCACGATGTAGTTGCAGCCACTGAGCGCAACTGCCAGGGGTAGCAGCGCCAGGATCTTGAGACGGGACACGGGCCGAGCCTTATGAGAATGAGTTTCCTTTGCGGGAGCAAGGGGTAGCTGCGGCGCAACAATCCGGACATTGGACAATTTGTCCAATGTTGCAGTGCGCAATGTTGGGTCAGAGAGGACCAGATTGCCTGGCGTCCCGCCGGGCGGTCGGCTTTGGTTTTCAGGACGTTAAGGGCGCACGAATGGCGACGGCACAGACCCCCGCAATGGCAGACCTCCACTCGGGCGAGCACGGCCACGACCAGGCCAGTCCCGGCGAGATCGCCATCGGCGTCATCATCGGCCGCACCTCGGAATTCTTCGACTTCTTCGTCTTCGCGATCGCCTCGGTGATCGTGTTCCCGCGCCTGGTGTTCCCGTTCGCGAGCGAGCTGACCGGCACCCTCTATTCCTTCATGATCTTCGCGCTGGCCTTCATGGCCCGGCCGATCGGCACCGTCATTTTCATGACGGTCGACCGCGCCTACGGCAAGACCGCCAAGCTGATCTCGGCGCTGTTCCTGCTCGGCACCGCCACCGTCGCTCTCGCGTTCCTGCCCGGCTATCACGAGATCGGGGTCGCGGCGATCTGGCTGCTGGCGCTGGCGCGTCTCGCCCAGGGTCTGGCCTGGGGCGGCGCCTGGGACGGTCTCGCTTCGCTGTTGGCGCTGAATGCACCGCCTTCGAAGCGCGGCTGGTACGCGATGGTGCCGCAGCTCGGGGCCCCGCTCGGGTTGATCGTGGCGAGCGCGCTGTTCGCCTATTTCGCCGGCAACCTCTCGGCCGATGATTTCTTCGATTGGGGCTGGCGCTATCCGTTCTTCGTCGCCTTCGCCATCAACGTCGTGGCGCTGTTCGCCCGCCTGCGCATGGTGACGACGGAAGAATATTCCTCGCTGTTCGAGACCCGCGAATTGCAGCCGGCGCGCATCTCCGACACCGTCGCGCGCGAAGGCCAGAACATCATGCTCGGCGCCTTCGCGCCGCTGGCGAGCTTCGCGCTGTTCCACATGGTCACGGTGTTTCCGCTGTCCTGGGTGTTCCTGTTCACCCGCGAAAGCCCAGTGCGCTTCCTGATCATCGAGATCGTCGCCGCCGTGTTCGGGGTCGTCGCGATCGTTGTCTCCGGCATCATCGCCGACCGTGTCGGCCGCAAGTCGCTGCTGATGGGATCGGCGATTGCGATCGCGATCTATAGCGGCTTTGCCCCGCAGCTGCTCGACGCCGGTGCGTTCGGCGAGACCATCTACATGGTGATCGGCTTCATCCTGCTCGGCCTGTCCTTCGGCCAGTCCTCGGGCGCGATCGCCTCGAACTTCAAGCAGACGTACCGTTACACGGCTTCGGCGCTGACTTCGGATATGGCCTGGTTGTTCGGCGCCGGCTTCGCTCCACTGGTGGCGCTGCTGCTCGCGACCAATCTCGGCGTCATTGCCTCGGGTGCGTACCTGCTGTCGGGCGCGTTCTGGACCCTGCTCGCGCTCTGGCTCAGCGGCCAGCGCGAGGCGGGGGATATGGACGCGGGGCGTTAGCCATAGCGCGTAGCTTGTAGGGTGGGCAAAGGTGCTTTGCGCCGTGCCGACCATCTTTCGGAGATCGCAAATAGAGAGGTGGTGGGCACGCTTACGCTTTGCCCGCCCTACAGTTCGGCCGCCTCAATCCGCCACGATCTTCACGCGATCCCGCACCTTCACCTGCGCGTTGCGATCGAGTCCGTTCAGTACGCGGAAACGTTCCGCGGGGTGATCGACGCCGGCCATGCGGTGGGACAGCGATTCCACGGTGTCGCCGGGCTGCACGGTGATGACCTTGATCCGTAGCGGGCGCGCGGCCTGGATCTCGTCGAGCGTCAGGCGGCGGAATGAGTTGACGGTCTCGCGCGCGTTGCGGTCGCTCTCGGTCGATTTCTGCCGTGTCGCGAAGATGAAGCGGTAGACGTCGCTGCCGAAGCGCAGTGCATAGACCTTGAACTGCCACTGATCGCCCTTGGCGGTGGCGGACGCCGCCGGAAAACCGTTGATGGTTAGGTCTTCGGTCGAGGCCTTCTCGACGCCTTCCATCCAGCCGGAGTTCAGGTAATCGCCGAGCGACTGCTCGGCCGGCACCCGCACCACGTCGAAGCGCATCGCCTGCGAGCCGCCGTCGCGCACGCCGATCACGGCCTGCGCGGTGTTGTCGAGCGTGAAATTGTCCGGCGCCTGGAAGGTGAAGCCGAGCTTCGGATGCAAGAACCTGCGGCCGCGGACAAAGCCTTCGCTGGGATCTTCGCCATAGACGAGGTTGTCGATCGCGGCGAGATAGGTTTCGCGGTCGCGTTCGGCGCCCTCGGGCGCAGCATATTGCCGCGCGATGGTCTGCGCATTCTGCACGCGCTCCGGGGTAGCCGGATGCGACGATGTGAAATCCTGCGCGCGCGGATCGAGCGAGCTCTTGCCGGCCTTCAGCTCGGCATTGCGCTCCATTGCCGAGAGGAAGCGCGCTGCACCGTAGGGGTCGAAATGCGCGCGGGCGGAAATGCCGACGCCGATGCCGTCGGCCTCGATCTCCTGCTTGCGCGAGAAGCTCGCCATGGTGAGCTTGGTCTTGGCGAGCGCGAGCGCGGTGAGATCGGGATCGTTGCTCATGTCGGTGACGACGCGGGTGACGATCGCGGCCTGGCGCGCCTGATCCTCGCGCATCGCGGCGTGCTTGGACAGCACATGCGCCATCTCGTGGCTAAGCACGGACGACAATTCCGAGGTGTCGCTGGCGAGCGCGAGCAGGCCGCGCGTGACGTAGAGCTGGCCGTTCGGCAGCGCGAACGCGTTCACCGCGCCGGAATTGAGGATGGTGACCTTGTAGCCCTGATCGGGACGGTCGGAGGCGGCGACCAGCCGGTCGACGGTCTTGCTGACGAGCGATTCCAGCCGGGGATCGTCATAGGTCCCGCCATAGCTCGCCAGGATGCGCTCATGCTCCTTCTCGGTGGCGGGGGTCTGCGCGACAGCAGGCTTCGGCTTGGGCATCGCCGCAACCGGTGGCGCCGTGGCGGTCTGGAACCGGCCCATGTCGCCGCAACCCGCCAACGCCGTGCCCAGGACAAGGCATAGCGCGGCCGGCGCAGCCCGCAGGCGGCGGCCATTACCTCGTTCGTGCCGTTCTAGCACCCCATTCACGTCGCTTAACCCGTGCCCGGCCCCTTTTAGGGCCTTACCCCTGTCGGCTCGTTTGCGCCTAGCAACTCGACCTGTCCCACGAGGCGTATATCGATCCGCGGCCCCGTGTTTCCCTCGACCCAGCCCCGAACTCGAATACGTCTATTTTCCAGGGACTTAAGGGTAATTCCGGCGCTTTCGAACGCCGGCAACGTGCGCTTTGAGATAGTCGCCGCAAAGCCGCGTGTCCAGTTCCGTCCGAAGTTGAGGTAGGTCATTGCCCCAGCTTGCCGGACCGACAGGACTTTGCCCTCGACCACCATAAAGCGCCCGATCCCCGCCAAAATATCGTCCGGACTTTCCGCGTTTTTTATGGCCGACGGGTCAGCCCAGCTGCCCTTTTTTTGACGCCGCGCCTCGGCCTCCGACGCCATCAGGGCGGCCGCGCAGTCCCTGTCCGCGATCTCGGCGGAGACGATGGCATCGCCCTGGGCGAGCAGCGTCGCCTGCACGGAGGCGTCGCTTTCGCCGACGAAGACCAGCGCGTTCTGGCGGCCGTAGCGGTCGGGCGTGTCGTCAGAGCTCCGCAGTGCCACGTCGCGGCCGGCGAGCAGCGAGGTCAGCGCCAGCTTCGTCGTCGCCGTCGGCTCGATGCCGGTGAGGCGGATCTCGCGGCCGTCGTCGAGGCGGATGCTGCGCGCATCGACGATCGCGGCGACACGGCCCTCGCCTTGGGATTCGAATTGGCATGGCGAGGCGGACGCGGCGTGACCCGCAAAGAGAAAACATGCGACGATGAGGTGAAGCCGTTGCGCCACGTGACCCGGAGAGGTTGTGTTACGCTCCAGTTCTAACCCAAATATAGCGAACGACGAAGGGCTGTCGTAGGGTGGGCAAAGCGAAGCGTGCCCACGTCTTTGGCCAACCACGCGGGCGGTGGGCACGGCGCGAAGAGCGCGCCTTTGCCCACCCTACCGGCAGATCATGTGATGCCTCGCCATTGCCTCACACGCCATCATTGCGAGGAGCGGAGCAATCCAGAGTCCCTCCGCTGAAAGATTCTGGATTGCTTCGCTGCGCTCGCAATGACGTGGAAACATTTCGCCGCACTCCACCATTCCGCTTTGCGGAAAACATGCGCGGCAATCATGCGCTTGTAACGGCACCTCGCGCTTGCTGCCCTCTCGCGCATGCGGCATGATTGCCGCCAATAGCGATAGCCAAGACCAATGGCCAAGAGCAATAACCAAGCCGCCATCAGAGCACGGCGCGATAAGGGAGGTCTTTTTCGATGAAGCATATTCTGTCGGGCATTTTTGCTGCCGCGTTTGCCCTGAGTGCGAGCGTCGTGCAGGCGGAGGACAAGCCACCGCTCAAGATCGGCGGCATCCTCGATATGTCGAGCCTCTACGCCGACATCACCGGCCCCGGCAGCGAGACCGCAGCCAAGATGGCTGTCGAGGACTTTGGCGGCGAGGTGCTGGGCCGCAAGATCCAGGTGCTGGCGGCCGACCATCTCAACAAGGCCGATCTCTCCGCCAACATCGCCCGCGACATGCTCGACAATCAGGGCGTCGAGATGATCTATGACGTCGCGGCTTCCGCGACCGCGCTCGCCGCCGGCGAGATCGCGAAAGCGCGCAACAAGATCATCGTCTTCAACGGTCCCGGCTCGATCCGCCTCAGCAACGAAGCCTGCGGTCCCTATACCGTGCACTATGTGTTCGACACGTTCGCCCAGGCCAACGTGACCGGCCTTGCCGCCGTGAAGTCGGGCCTCGATACCTGGTTCTTCCTCACCGCTGATTACGCCTTTGGCCAGGACCTGGAGAAGGACACCAGCAACGTCATCACCAAAACCGGTGGCAAGGTGCTCGGCAGTGTGCGTCATCCGCTCAACACCTCGGATTTCTCGTCGTTCCTGCTCCAGGCGCAGGCCTCGAAGGCCAAGGTGATTGGTCTTGCCAATGCCGGCGGCGACACTGTCAACGCCATCAAGCAGTCGGCGGAGTTCGGCATCATGAAGGGCGGCCAGAAGCTGTCGCCGCTGCTCGCCTTCGTCACCGACATCGACTCGATCGGCTTGGAGACCGCGCAGGGCCTGCTGCTGGCCGAAGCGTTCTACTGGGACATGAACGACGAGACGCGCGCCTTCTCGAAGCGCTTCCAGGAGCGCGTGAAGCGGCCGCCGACCTCGGCACAGGCCGGCGTCTATTCCTCCGTGACGCATTATCTGAAGGCGGTGAAGGCGGCCGGCACGACCGACGCTGCTGCGGTGATGAAGGTGATGAAGGAGACGCCGATCAACGACTTCTTCGCTCATAACGGCAAGATCCGCGAGGACGGCCGCATGATTCACGACATGTACCTGTTCGAGGTGAAGAAGCCGTCGGAGTCCAAGGGCCGCTGGGACGACTACAAGCTGCTCGCCACCGTGCCCGGCAATGAGGCGTTCCAGTCGCTGGAGCAGTCGCGCTGCCCGCTGGTGAAGAAGTGACGGCGTGACGTAGTCACAACGTCATTGCGAGGAGCTCTTGCGACGAAGCAATCCAGACTGTCTCCGCGGAAACATTCCTGGATTGCTTCGCTTCGCTCGCAATGACGGTGTGGTGATAACTTGGCTAGACAACAACAAGGAAGGCGTCCCATGAACGACATGGTCCTGCAAAAGCTCGAAGGCGGGCTGCTCACCATCACCATGAACCGGCCGGAGCGCAAGAACGCGCTCAACCCGGACATGGTGCGCGGGCTGGTCGAGGCGGCGCGGCGCGCGGCCGACGATGCGGAAGTGCGCGCGGTGCTGTTCAAGGGCGCGGGCGGCAGCTTCTGTGTCGGCGGCGACGTCAAATCGATGGCGGAGGGTCGGGCGCCGCTGCCGTTCGAGCAGAAACTCGCAAACCTGCGCCGCGGCATGGAGGTCTCGCGCATCCTGCACCAGATGCCAAAGCCCGTCGTGGCGCAGCTCGACGGCGCGGCGGCCGGCGCCGGCCTGTCGATGGCGTTGTCCTGCGACCTGCGCATCGCCAGCGAGTCCTGCAAGATCACCACGGCCTTCGCCAAGGTCGGCTTCTCCGGCGACTACGGCGGGACCTATTTTCTGACGCAGCTGCTCGGCAGCGCGCGGGCGCGCGAGCTCTATCTGATGTCGCCGGTCCTCACCGCGAAGGAGGCGCATGCGATCGGCATGGTGACCAAGGTCGTGCCCGACGCCGAGATCGACGCCGCCGCGCACGAGCTTGCGCTGTCGCTGGCGCAGGGGCCATCGATCGCGCTCGGCTTCATCAAGCGCAACATCAACAATGCCGAGCATCTGGCACTGGAGGATTGCTTCGATGGCGAGGCGATCCATCACACCCGCTGCGGCGACACCGAGGACCACAAGGAGGCCGCCAAGGCCTTCGTCGAGAAGCGCAAGCCGACCTTCAAGGGCGCATGACGATGGCGCCCTATATCCGGCTGCGTCAGATCTGCCTGGTTGCGCCGCAGCTTGAGCCTGTCATCACGGATATGGCCAGGATCATGGGTCTCACCGTGTGCTATCGCGACGGCAATGTCGCGAAATACGGTCTGGAGAACGCGCTGCTGCCGGTCGACACGATCCTGCTGGAAGTCGTTGCGCCCTTCAAGGACGGCACCACGGCCGGCCGCTTCATCGAGAAGACCGGCGGCCGCGGTGGCTACATGGCGATCTTCTGCTGCGACGATCCGGACGAGCGCGGTCGCAACGCCAACGCGCTTGGCGTGCGCACGGCCAATGTCATCGACCATGCACCCTATCACGGCGTGCAGCTCCACCCCCGCGACTGTCGTGCCGCCTTCATCGAGTTCAACCACACCGAAGGCAGCGACGACATTCTGGGCGCCTATCCACCCGCGGGACCCGATTGGCAAAAATTCATCCGCAAGGATGTGACGCAGGCGCTGACGGCCGTCGAGATGCAGAGCCCCGACCCGCAAGGGCTGGCGGAGCACTGGGGCAAGATCATCGGGGTTGCAGCTCGCGACGCCGAACTGAAGCTGCCCAACGCAACCTTCCGCTTCGTCAAGGGCACCAGCGAAATCATGAGCGCACTGGAATTTCGGGTGACTGATGCAGCACGTGTGCTGCATGCCGCGCGGGAGAAGGGGCATGCGGTTGCCGGCAACGAGTTCTTGTTAGGTGGGGTAACGTTCCGCGTCAGTTGATTATCTGCAAATGATCCGTCACCCTGAGGTGCTCGCCTCTTCGGCGAGCGTCGAAGGGCGACGGCCACTGGCGGGGCCGCACATCCTTCGAGGCTCCCCGCACGGCGCTGCGCACCGCGCGGCTCGCACCTCAGGATGACGGGTAGGGTGGGGCAAGAATAAGGGGGATCACGCCATGCCGCATCCGCTCGACAGCTTCTTCGCGCCCGCCAGCATCGCACTGATCGGGGCCTCGCGCGATCACGAGAAGATTCCGGGGCGGCTGCTGTCGATGCTGCGCAAGAACGATTATCCCGGCAAGATCTATCCGGTGAACCCGAACTATGCCGACATCGACGGGCTCGCCTGTTACACATCGATCGCCGAGATCGGCGCGCCGATCGATCTCGCCGTCATCGTCATCCCGGCCCGCGCGGTGCTGCCTGCGCTCGAGCAATGCGCCGTCGCCGGCGTCAAGAACGCCGTCATCATCTCCTCCGGCTTCGCGGAGGAGGGCGGCGACAGCGCCGCGATGCAAGATGCGATCGCGGCGCTGGCGAGGCGCACCGGCATGCGGATCTCCGGGCCCAACGCCGAGGGATTTTTCAGCCAGGTGCAGCGCGTGGCGGCCACCTTCAGTCCCGCGGTGGACGTCAAGCCGGGTGTGGTGCCGCTGGTCGCGACGAAAAAGCGGATCGGCATCGTCGCGCAGAGCGGCGGCATCGGCTTTGCCTATTATCATCGCGCGCGGGCGATCGGCATCGCCGTGAGCTACGTCGTCAGCGCCGGCAACGAATCCGATCTCGGCGCCGGCGAGTTCCTGGATTATCTGGTGCAGGACACCTCGACCGACGTGATCCTGCTGTTCATCGAAGGCATCCGCGACGTCGACAAGTTTCTGGCCGCCGCGCGGCACGCCGCCGAGGCGAGGAAGCCCGTCATCGTGACAAAAGTCGGCCGCTCCGGCGCAGGCCAGCGCGCGGCAGCCTCGCACACGGCGAGCATGGCCGGCTGGTCGGCGGCCTATGACGCGGTGTTCGCGAAATACGGTTTTATCGTCTCCAACGATCTCGACGAAGCGTTGACGATCGCGGCGCTGCTCGCCAGCAATCCGCTGCCGAAGGGCGATCGCGTTGCCGTCGTCACCGTCTCCGGCGGCGCCGGCATCTGGGGCGCGGATGCCGTGGCACTGCAAGGCTTGCAGGTGCCGGAGCTCTCCGAAACGATCCAGGCGGGGATCCGAACGCTGATGCCGTCCTACGGCACTGCGCGCAACCCGATCGATGTCACCGCGCAAGGCGTGACCTCCGGCGGATTGCAAAAGAGCGTCGATCTGCTCACCGCTTCCGACGAGGTCGATGCGGTGCTTGTCGTGCTGTCACTGTCGAGCGAGGTGCGCAAGCCGTTCGACGAGGCGGAGCTGACGCCGGTGCTGGCGGCGCAGAAGAAGCCGGTCGCGTTCTATTCCTACACGGTCCCCTCTGACTTCGCGCGGCGGGAGCTCGCGAAATCCGCTGTCGTGGTCCTCTCGGGTTTGACTCATGTCGGCGTCGCGATGCGGCGGCTCGTCGACTACGCGAAATTCAATCTGCCGAAACCGGCGGACCAGACGCGGTTGCCGGTGCGCGATCTCTCTGCGCATTTGAAGTCGCCAGCATTGTCCGAGGCCGACAGCAAGTCATTGCTCCGCGCCGCCGGCATCGCGCTGCCGGACGAAGTGCTGGTGACGGACAAGTCCGGGCTGGATGAAGCGGTCGCGCGCCTGGGCTTTCCGCTGGTGATGAAGATCCAGTCGCCCGACATCGCGCACAAGAGCGAAGTCGGCGGCGTGCGCGTCAACATCACCACCAAGGGCGAAGTGTTCTTGGCGTTCGAAGCGCTGCTGGACAATGCGCGCACGCAGCGGCCGGACGCGACGATCCAGGGTGTGCTGGTCGGTCCGATGGCGAAGAAGGGCGTCGAGATCATCGTGGGAACGATGATGGATCAGACGTTTGGGCCGATAGTGATGGTCGGGCTCGGCGGCGTCACCACAGAACTGTTCCGCGATGTTGTCTATCGTCCGGCGCCTGTCGGTGCGGAAGAGGCCGGCGCGATGCTGGCGGGATTGAAGGCGGCGCCGCTGCTGAACGGTTTTCGCGGAGCGGCGCAAGCGGATGTCGCGGCGCTGGCGCGATTGATCGCGGATGTCTCAGTGCTCGCCGCACGGCATGCGCAGGAGATCGCGGAGATCGAGCTCAACCCGGTGCTGGTACACCCGGACGGGCAGGGTGTGACGATCGTCGACGCGCTCGTGGTGGGAAAGAAGTAGGCGGCCACACACCTCGCTGTCGTCCTGGACAAGCGAGCGAAGCGAGCGCTGATCCAGGACCCATTACCCCATCGAAGACTCGTTGTTACCAGCTTCGCGCCGCAACTTCTCCCTGGGGTAATGGGTCCTAGCTTTCGCCAGGACGACAGCGAAGGGTGTGGCAGCGCCGCGGCGCGGCAGCAATCACCTTCCCTTAAAATTCGCCACGCGCCGCTCCTCCGTCGCCTTCACACCCTCCTTGAAGTCTTCCGTCGCACGCAGCCGAGTCTGCTCGGCGAGCTCGTGGTTGGTCGCGGCCATCACGCGGTCGGCGAGGCCTGCGCGCATCGTGGCGCGGGTGGAGAGCAGGCCGAGCGGGGAGCATTCGGCGATCTCGCCGGCGAGCTTCATCGCGGCTGATTTCACCTGGTCCTGCGGCACCAGCTCGTTGGCGAGGCCCCACTTCACCGCTTCTTCGCCGGTGACGCGGCGGCTGGTGTAGAACATCAGCTCAGCGTTGTTCTTGCCGATCAGCTCCGGCAGCGTCACGGTCAGGCCGAAGCCGGGATGGAAGCCGAGCTTGGTGAAATTCGCGGAGAAGCGGGCTTCGGGGCAGGTGACGCGAAAGTCCGCGGATACCGCGAGACCGAGGCCGCCGCCGATGGCGGCGCCCTGCACGGCGGCGACGATCGGCTTCTTGGCGCGGAAGATGCGCACGGCCTGAATGTAGAGATGGTTGATCGGCCCGAGACTGTCGGCCGGATCGCCCTTGGCGGTCTTCTCAGCCTCGCGCGCTTCCTGCGCCTGCCGCGCCGGATCCTGGAAATTGGCGCCAGCGCAAAATGCCTTGCCCTGCGCCGACAGAACCGAGGCGCGGATCTCGATGTCGCGGTCGAACTCGTCGAGCGCATCCGCGATCTGGTTGATCAGCGAGATGTCGAAGAAATTGAGCGGCGGCCTGCGGATCTCGATGGTGCCGACGTGTCCGACCTTCTCGACGCCGATATCTTTGTACGTGGTCATTTAGTGCCTCCAGTATCTCAGTAGCGAAGAACCACCTCTCCCATAGGGAGAGGTCGGCGGAGCGTGTGGCCGGAAGTTCGCTCTCATCAGAATCATCGCAAACCAAGTCCGCGGGCGATGATGCCGCGCAGCACCTCGGTGGTGCCGCCCTGGATGGTGAGTTTGGGTGCGGTCTTGATCGCGAAGTCGAGCTGGCGCTCCAGCGTCTCGCGGTTGGTCGCGGTCTCCTCGACGAAGGCGGCGAGATCGCGCACGCGGTGCGGCAGCTGCTGCTCCCAGACCGTGCCGATGTCCTTGACGATCGACGCCTCCACCACCGGCTCCTTGCCGGCCTGCAGCATGCCGGCAACCGAGACCGACATGCGCCGCATGGTGTGGAGCTGCGCGACCAGGCGCCCGATGCCTTCGGCGCTGCGCGTATCGGGATTGGGCCCGACTGCGCGCACCAGCTCGGTCAGCACGTAATAGGTTTCGAGGAAACGCTCCGGGCCCGAGCGCTCATAGGCGAGCTCGCTCGTCGCCTGCTTCCAGGCGCCATCGACCTCGCCGAGCACGTGGTCGTCGGGGATGAAGTGATCGGTGAAGACGACCTCGTTGAACTCATACTGGCCGGTGATCTGGCCGATCGGGTTCACCTTGATGCCCGGTTGCTTCATCTTGACCAGGAACTGGGTCAGGCCGTGACGGCGGTTTTCCTTGGTCGGCGGCGAGGTCCGGAAGATCGCGATCATGTAGTCGGCGATGTGTGCCGACGAGGTCCAGATCTTGGTGCCGTTGATGAGATAGCCGCCGTCGGTCTTGGTCGCGCGGGTCTTCGCCGCGAACAGGTCCGAGCCCGAGTTCGGCTCGCTCATGCCGATGGCAAAGCAGATCTCGCCGCGGCAGATGCGCGGCAGGATGTCCATCTTGATGTGCTCGGGCGCGTATTTCAGGAGCACCGGCCCGCTCTGGCGGTCCGCGACGAAGAAGCGCCGCGTCGGCGCGTTGGCGACGCGCATCTCCTCGGTCACGACATAACGCTCGAGGAAGGAGCGCTCCTGGCCGCCATACTTTTTGGGCCAGGTCATGCCGAGCCAGCCCTTGGCGCCGACTCGGCGGGAGAATTCCGGCGCGTCGGTGTCTTCGCGGTTGGGCTTGTGCGGATCGAAAGTGCCGGCGGCGATTTCCTCGGCGAGGAAGGCGCGGACTTCCTTGCGCAATTGCTCGCATTTTTCCGGCAGGCGGATCGGATCGAAACGGAGGGCAGCAGTCATTGTGGTCGTCCCCTGATCAGCGCGAAGCCACGAGCGGCCACAATTCATCGGCGCCGCGGCTTGCAACGAGCTTGCCGAGCTCGACGGCCCAGTGGCTTTCCGAGCCGAAATCGTCGCGCCAGGCCAGTGCCCGCAGCGAATAGCGGTGCAGGATGTGCTCCATGGTGAAGCCGATCGCGCCGTGAACCTGGTGGGCGATGCCGCCGCCTTTCTCTGCTGCTTCCGCGCAGCGGATTTTTGCGGAGGCGGCTTCGAGATAGACCTCGTTGTCGAACGCCTTGGCGTTCGCAATCGCATCGGCCGCAGACGTCGCGGCCGCAAGCGCTGCGGCGGATTCACCGGCGAGGCGTGCGAGATTGTGCTGCACCGCCTGGAATTTCGAGATCTTCTTCTCGAAGGCGACGCGCTCGTTGGAATAGCGCACGGAGATATCGAGCATGAATTCCAGCGCGCCGGCGATCTGGAGGCTGCGCGCGACGCCGCCCATCAGCATCAAGGTGGTCTGTTCGAAACCTTTCGGCGCGGGCCTGAGGGTGACGGGCTGAACCTTGTCGAGCGTCACGGTGTCGCTGTGGTCGTAGCCGACGTTGAGCCCGGCTTCGATCCGCGCCTTGGCCGCATCGACCAGCGCGATGGAAATGCCGTCCTTGCCGTGCGCCAGCACCGCAAAATGCTTCGCCGCCTTGGCAAAGGGCACGCCGCGGGCGCGGCCGGAGAGCGCGCCGTCGGCATCGAGCGTGATGCGATCCTTTGGCGAAGCCGGCAGCACCGTCATCTCGCCCGCGGGCGATGCGATCTTGGCCTGCACCAGCAGCCAGCCCGCGAGCATGGTCTCGGCCAGGGGGACGGCGACTGCGAAACGGCCGGCAGCGTTCAGAAGGGCAAAACCGTCGGCAAGGCTGGCGCCGGAGCCGCCGAGATCGTCAGGCACCCACGATAGCGGCAGGCCGGCCTCGCTCAGCGCCTGCCACAGCGGTGCCTGCCACGAATTCTTCTTGTCGTTGTTGATGGTTTGCGGATCGGCGAGATCAGCGAAGATTTTTTCCGCGGTCTCGACGACGATATTGTCACTCTCCGCCACAGCGTTCCCCGTGTTTTGCCATTGGCGCGTCCGCCCCGGTGGGGCGGCGCGCAGGTTCTTCTTGCGCCCGATGATCGGAAAAAGCCATGGCCCTGACAAGCGTTGATCGCAGGTCAACCTGCGGCGCAGGCATGGGCGCAAGGACCAATAGGAGGCTAATTCCGCTTAGCGGAGTTTGCTCGATTTGCAGGGCGCGGCAAACTCGCTAAACAAGGCGCCGATGTCAGAGACAGGGGAAGGAAACCAGGATGGCCAAGGATAGTTTGTGCGCAATCGTGACGGGATCGGCATCCGGCCTTGGTGCCGCGACCGCGGAAATTCTCGCACGCAGCGGGGCCCGGCTCGTCATCAACTATTCCTCGAGCCAGAAGGAAGCCGAGGCCACGGCTGACCTCTGCCGCAAGGCCGGCGCCGCGGAAGTTCTGGTCGCGCAGGGCGACGTCTCGAAGGATGACGATTGCCGCAAGATCGTCGCGGCGGCGGCCGGTTGGGGCCGGCTCGACGTGCTCGTCAACAATGCCGGCACCACCAAGCACGTTGCCCATGCCGATCTCGATGGCTTGTCGGCGGAAGATTTCCAGCGCCTCTACGGTGTCAACACCATCGGCCCCTTCCAGATGGTGCGCGCGGCGCGCAGTCTGCTCGAGGCCGGCGCCAAGGCCTCGGGGCGGCCCTCGGCGGTGGTCAATGTGTCGTCGGTCGCCGGCATCAGCGGCGTCGGCTCGTCGATCGCCTATGCCGCCAGCAAGGGCGCGCTCAACACCATGACGCTGTCGCTGTCGCGCGCGCTGGCGCCGCTGATCCGCGTCAACACGGTGTGCCCCGGCTATATCGACACGCCCTGGTTCACCAAGGGCCGCGGCGAGGCCGGGGCAAAGCAGGTGCGCGACAGCGTGGTCGCGAAAGTGCCGCTCAAGGTCGCCTCGAGCGCGGAAGACATCGCGCAGCTCGTTTGCTTCCTGGCGATGCCGGCGTCCAGCAACATGACCGGCGAGGTCGTGCGCATGGATGCGGGGATGCATTTGATTACGTGACGGTGGTGGACCCGTCGCGCTTTCTGTCTCGTCAAACACAGTCGTCGTCCCGGCGAAGGCCGGGACCCATAACCACAGGCCGTAGTTGTGGGGCGAGCAGGCAATTGCCAGTCTTCGCCAAACTGGATTCGGTGACTATGGGTCCCGGCCTTCGCCGGGACGACACCGAGTTTGTTGGTAGACAACGCCACAAAAGCGATGGCGGCCCTACCCCTTGATCACGCCGCTGGCGACCAGGCGGTGCCAGATGAACAACACCACCACTGCGCCGACCGTGGCCATGATGAAGCCGGCGCCCTGGTCGGGGCTGTAATGGCCGATGGCCTGACCGACGAAGGTCGCCAGAAACGCGCCGGCGATGCCGAGGATGGTGGTGAGGATGAAGCCGCTCGGATTGTTCGGCCCCGGCGCGAGCCAGCGCGCGATGAGGCCGGCGACGAAGCCAACGAGGATGATCCACAACAGGCCGCCCATGCTCATGACAGTGCTCCCCTCCCTTTGACGACAATCAGATGCGACCCGAGAGCTCGTTCTCGGTCGGCAGCCTTCCGTCCGGCGTCAAATGATCGATCACCTGCGGCAGATACTGGCTGAGGCCGGACAGCAGCTCCTCGCGTGACAGGCCGCTCTGGGCAGACAGGCTGTCGATCTGGTCGGCGCCGAGCGCGCTGGCGAGATCGCCCGGCGCGATCGGCTTGTTTTCGCCCTTGCCGACCCAGGAATTCGCGGTGTCGCCGTGTCCGCTCTGCTGCAGCTGGTTGAGAAGATCGCCGAGCCCGCCGCTGAGCACGGTACCGGCCGCGCCGCCCGCGAGCAGGCCGCCGAGACCACCTTTGAGCAAATCGCTGAGGCCACCGCCCGCGCCGGCGTTGACCGGCGGCGGCGCAGGCGTCGGCGACGGTTGCGGCGCCGTGCCGGATTGGTTTGCGGTCAAATGCTTGAACGCCTTCCAGGCGAGCAGACCGAGCAGCGCCATGGTCATCGGCGACATGCCGCCGGAGGATTTTTCGGAGCTGGGCGCGCTGGGCCCGCGCGGGCCGTTCTGCATGCCGTTGAGGACGTCGAGTAGACCCATGGTGCTCTCCTTTGGCGTCTCGTTCGGCGAGCGCTCGCCGCTGACAGGCTCCCCCGGGGCGAAAACATATGGGGCGGTCATGACGGTTACAAGGCGGCCGCGACGCGATGGGCAGCCGGCCTCGCCTCTGCTATCGAAGGCCGGTCATTCAGGGAGCGAGGTCAGTGGTTACGGATCGACCGATCGTGGTGGCCGGCGCCGGTGCCATCGGCTGTTTCGTCGGCGGCATGCTGGCAGCCGCGGGCCGCCGCGTCGCGCTGCTGGTGCGGCCGCGGGTGAAAACCGAGATCGAGCGGTTCGGCCTGCGGTTGACCGACTTCGACGGCTCCGAGAACAAGCTCGGCGCGGGCCAGCTCGCGTTGTCGGAGGATCCTTCGATCTTCCACAGCGCCGGCATCGTGCTGGTGACGGTGAAGAGCGCCGACACCGCCGATGTCGCGGAGCAGATCGCGCGGCATGCGCCGCGCGACGCCGTTATCGTCTCGCTTCAGAACGGCATTGGCAATGTCGCGGTGCTGCGCGAGCATCTCGGCGATCGGCGTGTGCTCGCCGGCATGGTGCCGTTCAACGTGATCGCGATGGGCGAGGGCCGTTTCCACCGTTCGACCTCCGGCGACATTCATGTTGGTGAGGACGATGCGAACACAGCTCTCGCGCTGTCGGTGGCCGGCCTCACGGTACGCGCGAGCCGTGATATCGCCGGCGTGCAATGGGGCAAGCTGATCATCAATCTGAACAATGCGCTCAGCGCGCTGTCCGACATGCCGCTCGCCGCGCAGCTGGCGAACCGCGACTGGCGAAGGCTGTTCGCCGACCAGATGGCCGAGGGCCTAGCCGCGCTGAAGGCCGCCGGCATCGCGCCGGTCTCGGCAACGCCGATCCCAATGAGATGGACGCCGGCCTTGCTGCGGCTGCCCGACGTGATCTTCAACGCGATCCTGGGACGCACGATGAAGATCGATCCCGAAGCGCGCTCCTCGATGTGGCAGGACCTGAAGCACGGGCGCAAGACAGAGATCGATTATCTCCAGGGTGCGGTCATCGCGCTGGCCGAGCAAAACAACGTGGATGTGCCGCTGATGCGCCGCATTGTTGCGCTGATCAAGGAAGCCGAAGTTGCCGGCAACGGCCCGCCCGGGCTGACGCCGCAGCAGATTCGCGGGTTAGCGTGAGTGCGAAGGAGGAGCGCGATGAAGCGTTGTTTGACGATTGGGATCGCGCTGGCTGCGCTCTGCGGCGCATCGACGCTCGCTCATGCAAGACCGCCGACGGTCGTGAACTCTCCAGGCTATGACGCGCGATTGCAGGAGAGCCGCAAGGCGTTGCGCGCTTCGCCAACGGCAGCGCTGCCGGCGAGTGCGTCGGTGGCCAAACCGAAGCCGAGCAAGAAGAAGCACGCGAATTGAGGAAGGGACGCGAATCTCCATCCAACTCGTCATTGCGAGCGCAGCGAAGCTATCCAGAATCTCTCCGCGGAAGGATTCTGGATTGCTTCGTCGCAAGGGCTCCTCGCAATGACGGCGGTGGCTAGCTAGCCCTTCTTCGCCGGCTTGCTCGGCGTTGGATTGAACAACTTCTTCAAATCGTTCAAGCTTTCCGACAGCCGCGGCCATTCGCAGGAGAAGGAGCCCTTGGTGCAGGGCGCGCCCTTTCGCTGGCCGACATTCTGCTGCACTTTCGGCCGCTGGACCGGGACGGGCACGCGCTCGATGTCGATTCGCAGCGCGACCTGCTGGAACTGCTGTACCTGTTGTTCCTGCTGCTCGCGCTGCTGACGCGCGGTGGCTTGGGCCGCTTCATTAATGCGGCGCTGGTCGGCGAGATAGGCGGTGTAGGCTGCGTCGATCTTCTTCTGCTCTTCCGGGGTCGGATTCGGCCCGGCGATGTCGAAGGTGCGATCCTGGAGGAAGTCGTAATAGGAATAGCCACCGCCAGCCTTGCGGCGGCCGGCGAATTTGGCGTTGCAGTCGGCAAGCGCCGCGGTCTTCTCAGCCTTGGTCGGGGATTTTTCGGCGGCGTCGGCGCATTCCTCGAAGTCGACGGGCGCGCGCTTCCACCATTGCGCCTGGGCATGCGGCAAGGTCAGCAGAAAAAATCCTGCTGCGGCAACGAGAAGCGCCGCACGACGCGATGCAACTACGACCGACATTCTACGAGAGCATTCCCTGCAAAACTCAACCCGCCCCGAGTCGAGTCGGATTTTTGCCTCTTTATCGCCGGCTTGTCACCCATGGAACCCGGGAATTTCATGGCTGTGCTGCTGACATTTTTTGCTTGACGTGGCGTGCGAGTCACAGCCGCGCGCAGATGATGTGCTTAGACTTTTATCGATTTGAATTCGAAGGGGAATGTCCGTCATGCGAGCGTTGGCCGGTCTCGTCGCAATCGCGCTGGTGCTGATTTGCGGCCATGCCTTCGCGGCGGACGAAGCTGCGCCCAACCGCAAGCCGGTGAGAGCGGTTGCGGACGCGCGGCTCGCGGTCGGCGGCTAGGGCATTCTGCCGCTCTACCTCTCCAGCGACTGGTCGATGCCGCTGCCGGCGATCTCGCGCGCGATCATCGTGCTGCATGGACGGCTGCGCAATGCCGACGAATATTATCTGTCAGCCCACACCGCGCAGGTCGCAGCGGGCGACGACGGCAAGCGTGCGCTCATGATCGTGCCGCAGTTCTTGGCGGAGATCGATGTCGAGGCCCACAAGCTGCCGGCAGACATGCTGCGCTGGTCGCTGGAGGGTTGGGAGGGCGGCGATGCCGCGCTGGCGCCCAATCCGGTCTCCTCGTTCGAGGCGCTCGATGCGATCCTGGCAAAGCTCACCGACCGGCGCATCTTCCCGAACCTGAAGCAGGTCGTGGTCGCCGGCCATTCCGGCGGCGGGCAGGTCGCGCAGCGTTACGCCATCGCCGGCAAGGGCGAGGCGACGCTGTTGCGCCAGCACATCGATATCCGCTACGTCGTCGCCAACCCGTCGTCTTATGCCTATTTCAGCGCCGAGCGGCAGGTGCCCGCCATCGCCGCCTCCTGCCCGGGCTACAACAACTGGAAATACGGCATGGACGAGCGGCCGCCCTATCTTGCGAACGTCACGCCGGCTGCGCTCGAACAGCGCTATGTCGAGCGCGAGGTGATCTATCTGCTCGGCACCCTCGACACTAATCCGGAGCATCCCGCGCTCGACAAGAGCTGCATGGCGAAGGCGCAAGGCGCCACGCGCTACGCCCGCGGTCACGCCTATGCGGAGGCGATGGCCAAGCGCAACCACGGCACGCCCAATCACCGGGTTTGGGACGTCGCGGGCGTCGGCCACGACGCCGACAAGATGCTGACCTCGACATGCGGGCTTGCGGCGCTGTTCGATAGTCCGGGCTGCGGCGCGGAGCGCTGATGCGCATGCGTTGAAGGCTTATGTCTTGAAGGCTTACGTCTTGAAGGCTTGCGGCTTGAAGGCTTGGCTCCGGCTGTTACACTTCGCACCGTGAGCGCCTCATCGTGAGGCGGCGCCAAGAAGACGAAGTGGAAACGCCTGATGCTGCTGCCCCTGTCCGACGTGCCGCGCTGGTACGCTGAACGCAAACCACACGGCACGATCGCCGTCCGTCACGGGCAGGATACGCTGACATGGGACGAGCTCGAGCGTGGCGCCAACCGGCGCGCGCGGGCGTTCATGGCCAGGGGCGTCAAGCCCGGTGACTTCGTCGCGATCGGATTGCCGAACGGCAACGCGTTCTTCGAGACGTCCTTTGCGGTGTGGAAGTGCGGGGCGACGCCGACCTCGCTGTCATGGCGCCTGCCGCGCGGCGAAGCCGCCGCGGTGCTCGACATCCTCAAGCCGGTGCTGGTGGTCGGCGGCGAGGCCGATTGGAACGCGCCGAACCGTCTGCCCGCGGATTTCGTGCCGCAAGGTTTTTCGGACGAGCCGCTCGATCCGCCGGTGGCGCGCTACTGGAAGGCCATGACCTCAGGCGGCTCGACCGGCCGGCCGAAGGTGATCCTCGATCACCATCCAGCGGTGACCGACACCGTGGCCGCGCCGCCGCTCAACATCCCGTTGGGGGTCTCGTTGCTCAATCCCGGTCCGCTCTATCATAATGCGCCGTTCATCGTGTCGCATTACGCGCTGTTCACGGGCGGCCAGCTCACCGGCCTCGTCAAGTTCGACGCCGAGGAGACGCTGCGGCAGATCGAACGCGAGCGCGTGCAATGGGTCAATTTCGTGCCGACCATGATGCACCGGATCTGGGCGCTGCCGGAGAGCGTGCGCAATGCCTACGATCTGTCGAGTCTTGAGACGGTCTTCCACATGGCAGCTCCGATGCCGCCCTGGCTGAAGGAGAACTGGATCGCCTGGCTCGGGCCTGAGCGGATCTGGGAGCTCTATGGCGGCACCGAGCGCCAGGGCTCCTGCATCATCTCCGGTGCGGAATGGCTGACGCACAGGGGTTCGGTCGGCAAGATCGGCGACATGGCGAAGCTTCGCATCATCGGTGAGGACGGCAACGACGTCGCGCCCGGCGAAACCGGCGAGATCTATTTCCTCAACAATGACGGCAAGGACGCCACCTATCACTATCTCGGCGCCGAGCCGAAGCGCCGCGCCGACGGCTGGGAATCGCTTGGCGATATCGGCCGGCTGGACGCGGAAGGCTATCTCTATCTCGGCGACCGCCTCGCCGACATGGTGCTGCGCGGCGGCGCCAACATCTATCCGGCCGAGGTCGAGGCCGCCGTCTCCGCCTGCCCCGGCGTGCGGTCCTGCGTCGTGGTGGGATTGCCCGATCCGGAATTGGGCCAGCGTGTCCACGCCGTCATCGAGCCGGAGCCGGGCGCGGACGGTCAGGCGCTCGCCGACGGCATGGCGGAGTTTTTGAGGGACAGGCTCAGCCGCTACAAGCATCCGGAGAGCTTCGAGATCGTCAGCACCCCGCCGCGCGATGATTCCGGAAAAGTCCGCCGCACCCTGTTGCGCGACGAGCGCGCGGCGTGGATGAAGCAGGGGCGCGCCTTCCGGATTTGGCCGGCCAAGGCGCGAGCGCACGCCGACTGAGACACATCACGGAAGGACTGACGAGATGCCCATCACCATCGCTGCCAACAGCGTGCCGAAGCCGCCCGCCGACATCATCGAGGGCTTCCGAGGCGCGCCGACTTCGGTGATTTCCGACAATCTCGCCCGGTTGCCGGGCGCGGTGGGACTGAAGCCGTATCATCGCGGCGGCAAGCTGGTGGGGACGGCCTTCACGGTGCGCACCCGCCCCGGCGACAATCTCGCCATCCATCGCGCACTCGAGCTGGTCGGTCCCGGCGACGTCATCGTGGTCGACGGCGGCGGCGACGAGACGCGAGCCCTGGTCGGCGAGATCATGAAGAACATCGCGCAGTGGCGCAAAGCCGAAGGCTACGTCATCGACGGCGCGATCCGCGATGTCGCGGCGTTCGCAGCCGATGACTTTCCCTGCTATGCCCGCGCCGTGATCCACCGCGGCCCCTACAAGAACGGCCCCGGCGAGATCAACGTGCCTGTGACGATCGGCGGCAGCGTGATTGCGCCCGGCGACATCGTCGTCGGCGACGAGGACGGCGTGGTGTCGTTTCCCGCCGCGGGCGCCGCCGCGGTACTGGAAGCCGTCCGCGCCCAGGTCGCGCGCGAGGAGGAAACATTGAAGGCGATCCGCCAGGGCCGTTACCAGGGCTCGTATGGAAAGTCCTGATCAGGCGAGAACGAAGGGGAGGTTGGCATGAGCCAGAAGGACGAATTCCATAACATCGATGATTCCAGCGACGGACTGTTTCGCGAGCTCGCGGCGGGAGTGACCACGCGCATCTTCTCCGGCGAGCAGGCGATGCTGTCGGTGGTGACGCTGGCCCCGCATGCGCAGGGCACGCTGCATCATCATCCCGAGGAGCAATGGGGCGTGCTGCTCGACGGCTCCGCCGTTCGCGTCCAGGGCGACGAGGAAATCCCGGTGAAGAAGGGCGATTTCTGGCGCACGCCCGGCAACGTGCGGCACACCATGCGCGCCGGCCCCGACGGCGCCCGCGTGCTGGACATCTTCAGCCCGCCGCGGCCAGAATATAGAAAACCGGGATCGGGGTTCGGGACGACCTAAGCGCTTCGCGCTTAGGTTATTTTCTTGAGCATGATCTTTCGGAAAACCGCTGCACACTTTGCGCTAACGCGGCCCTTCGGGTCCGGATCATGCTCTAGCGCCAACGAGCAAAAAAGCCGGGCGCAACAACAAGGGAGGGGACCATGACGATCACACGACGCACGCTCTTGGCCGCACCGGCCGTTCTCGCGATGGCGCCGGCAGCGGCGCAGGCCGGCAAGATCACGCTGGTGGTGCCGTTCCCGCCGGGCGGATCGACCGACGCCATGGCGCGGCTGTTGCAGTCCAATCTGCAAACCAAGCTTGGCCGCATCGTCGTGGTCGAGAACAAGTCGGGCGCCGCCGGCGCGCTCGGTGCGGCGCAGGTCGCCAAGAGCCCGGCGGACGGCTCGACGTTCCTGGTGACATTCGATTCCCACGCGGTGATCCCGGCCATCCTCGACAAGCCGCCGGTCGACGTCGAGCGCGAGCTGATGCCGGTCCTGCTGGTGGGCACCGCTCCTTACGTGATCGCCGCGGGCGCCGGCCGTCCCTATAAAAGCTTCGCGGACGTGGTGGCGGCCTGCAAGGCGTCGCCCGGCGCGGTGAAATACGCCTCCGTCGGCATCGGCACGCTCGGCCATCTTGCCATGACCGTGCTCGGCAGCAAGGCCGGTGTCGAGATCATGCACGTGCCCTATCGTGGCGGCGGGCCGGCGATGAACGACGTGCTCGGCGGCCATGTCGATCTCATCGCGGGATCGGCGGCGCTGGTCGCAGCCCAGCTCGGCACCAACATGCTGCGGCCGATCCTGCAGCTCGGCCGCACGCGGCTGCCGGCCTTGCCGGACACGCAGACCGCGATCGAGGCAGGCTTTCCGGATTTCGAGACGCTGGCCTGGTGGGGCATCTTCGCGCCCGCGGGCACGCCACCCGACATCGTGGCCGCCATGGCGATGGCGTCCAAGGAGATCCTGAGCGAGCCTGCGACCGCCGCTCAACTCAAGGACACGCAGCACATGACGTTGCTGCTCGAGGACGGCGCCGCCTTCAAGACCTTCTTCGACAAGCAGGTCGCCTATTGGGGCAAGGTGGTCAGGGACAACAATATCAGGGTGTGAGAGGCCTCTGCCCGGGATTGCCATCCCGGGTCCGGTGCGCTCGTGCGGGCTTGAGCGTCAGAGCATCTTGCCGACGATCTTCGTCATATCTGCCGCCGAAAACGCGCGCAGCGTTTCGGTGCGGACATTGCCGAGTGCGCTGAGACTAAGGCTGAGCGACATCGCGGCAGCCTCATCTGGAGCCTCAAGAACGATTACAACGTCATATCGTCCCTGCGTCCAGACGATCTCTTTCACGGTCACACCGAACGTTTTGGCCATCTCCTTGAAGGCTTCGGCCCGCTTCGGCGAGTCCTTGACGTTGCGGACTCCCTGATCCGTGAAGTTTCCCAGCACGACATAGGTTACCATGGTCGTCCTCCCTGGTTAGAACCCAGATCCAATTCTCGCTTGAGGCAACCGCGCCGAGTTTGCCACGGCGGCTGAGAGAGCGCTACTTGCGCGTTGGAACGTCAGCAGATGCGACTTATTCGGTCAGGACAACGGCCGTGCGAAACTGAGCTCATGGCCGTCGGGGTCGGTGAGATGGAAGTAGCGCTCACCCCATTCGGCATCGCGCGGCGTGGTCGACGGCTGCCATCCGGCAGCGCGCGCCTGCTCAAAGGTCGCGTCGACATTGGCGACATAGAAGATGACGCGGCCCCACCAGGACCAGCGGTTGTCGTCCGGCTGCGCCGTCAGGTTGAGATAGCCGGCGCCGGCGCGAAAGCTGGTAAATGCTGCGGCTTCGCCGCCATGGAGGAGCTCGAACCCCAGCGAGTGGTAGAAGTGAACGGCGCGCGCCATGTCATGCGTGCCGAGCGTGATGGCGCTGATGCTTTCGATCATGTGGGCTGCTCCGCAGAGAGGGATCCGGGAGGAGATTGTACAGCCGCCTCGCTTCCCTTGACGACAACCCGGCCCGCGATGCGGCTGGCGAACGGCATCTTGCTCTGCTATTAGGGGGCCGAACCCGCAACGTTCGGGTTCCGCGGTCCCGTAGCTCAGCCGGATAGAGCGACGGTTTCCTAAACCGTAGGTCGGAAGTTCGAGTCTTCCCGGGATCGCCATAATCTCAGATACTTAACGCATTGCTCGCCAGATGCTGGGTGCGCCTCGCGCGCATATTCCCTATCCTTGAGCTTCGCCCTCGTGTTCGCCTGCCGTGACCCTGCGGCTGGCAATGGCAACGCCACATCATTCGACTAGCGGGAAAGTAGCGCCATGGCTACCATGCTCGCTCTGCGGTTGAATATCCGGACGCCTGTTCATAGCGAAACAGCCCGCAATCATTTCCGCGAACTCGCTCATCATCATTCTTTTTGGAAAGTTCTGGCGGTGATCAAGCAGAAGTCAAATAGCCGCGGCGGGATCGGGCCGCGTTCATTTCTGGACGACAATAGAGAGTTCGAGCGCTGGCTGCGTTCCCAATGCAAGGTCGTCGAGCGCGACCTCGACGAAAAGCACAAAAAGATGAAGGACGACCCGTTCGTCTTCCTTCGTGCAACCTTCTTCCGCTGGGCCAGGTCTATCGAAGCGCTCTGCCCGGAGTTGACGGACGCGCCGCGCGTGCCGTCCGTGGGGGACACCCATATCGAAAATTTCGGGACTTGGCGCGACGCGGAGGGACGCCTCGTCTGGGGCGTCAACGATTTCGACGAGGCCGCGAGCATTGCCTATCCCTTCGACCTCGTGCGCCTTGCGACAAGCGCCCGGCTCGCGCCAAAGGCCTAGAAAAAGAAGGCGAGGGCCATGACCCACGTCGGCAATGGTGACGCCGCAAAGGCGATTCTCGTTGGTTACAAGGAGGGTCTCAAACAACCGCGGCCCTCGCTCCTGGATGAGCAGGCGAGCTGGATGCGCGCTTACGTGACATGCACCGACGACGAACGCCATGAGTTCTGGGACGACGTGGAGAAATATCCGCGAGCGAAGCCACCGTCTGCTGTTGCCGCAACACTCCGCAAGAAATTACCGCCCGATGCCGCATTCGATCGCTTCGCGACGCGCGTGGCAGGTGTCGGCAGCTTGGGCCGGCCGCGATTCCTCGCCATTGCCGATTGGTGCGGCGGCCAAATCGTCAGGGAAGCTAAGGCGCTGGTGCCGTCGGCCTGGGATTGGGCGCATGATCGGAAAGGCAAGCTGCGCTTTCTCGACCTCGCAAAAGGTTCGTATCGAGCTCCCGATCCACACCTCATGCTCGAACGCCAAAATGGCTTCGTGATCCGGCGCCTTGCGCCCGACTCCCGCAAGATCAATCTCGGGGATCACGCGAACATGAGCCTGGAGCTCGATCTGCTCAACGTCATGGGCTTTGACATCGGCGCCATTCACGCCGCGACGGCAGGCGCATCGACCACGATCGCCGCAGACCTGATTAAACGCGACAGCGATTGGCTGCATGCTGCTGCAAAGGCCGCCGCCGCATTCGTCGAAGATGATTTCAAGGAGTGGCGCAGGCACGGTTGACCGGCGAGCGGCGGGCTCCGTTCTCGATCGTCTCCGCGCTTTGCCCGGTTGGTGCAAGATTTGCTACAGGATTTGCTATAGGCAGGACGGCGACTGAGGTCGCACGGCCGCCATCTGCAATGCCTGGCCACAATTCCGGAGACCATGATGCCTTTCGACTTGATCCTGCGCGGCGGCCGTGTGGTCGATCCATCCCAGAAGCTCGACGCCGTGACCGACATCGCCTTTGCCGGCGGCAAGGTCGCGGCGGTCGGCGGCGGGCTCAAGGCCGATCCGGGCACCGAGGTCCGTGACGTCTCGCGCTTCATCGTCACGCCGGGACTGATCGATCTCCACACCCATGTCTATTGGGGCGGCACCTCGCTCGGCATCGATGCCGAGGAATTCTGCCGCCTCTCCGGCGTCACCACGGCGATCGACACCGGCAGCGCGGGGCCGGGCAATTTCGCCGGCTTCCGCAAGCATGTGATCGAGCCGAGCCAGGTCCGCATCCTTGCATACTTGCACGTCTCGCATGCCGGTATCTTCGGCTTCTCGCACCGGATCATGGTCGGCGAGAGCGAGGAGTTGCGGCTGATGAATCCGGTCGATGCGGCGAAGGTTGCCGATGCCAATCGTGACCTCATTGTCGGCATCAAGGTGCGCGTGGGCCTGCATTCGTCGGGCACATCGGGGACGGTACCGCTCGACATCGCGCTTCAGGTTGCCGACGAGGTCGGCATGCCCCTGATGGCGCATATCGACCATCCGCCGCCGAGTTACGAGGAGGTGTTGGCGCGTCTGCGTCCCGGCGACGTGCTCACCCACGCGTTCAGGCCCTTTCCCAACACGCCGGCGACTGCGCAAGGCACGGTGAAGAAGGCGGTGCTGGATGCGCGTGAGCGCGGCGTGCTGTTCGACATCGGCCACGGCAAGGGCTCGTTCGCGTTCAAGACCGCGCGCGCCATGCTCGCCAACGGCTTCTATCCGGACACGATCTCGTCCGACATTCACATGCTGTGCATCGACGGTCCCGCCTATGACCAGGTCACGACCATGTCGAAATTCCTGTGCATGGGCATGGAGCTGCCGGATGTGATCGCGGCCTCGACGGTGAATGCGGCGATGGCGCTGCGGCGCCCGGAGCTCGGCAGCCTCAAGCCGGGCAGCGTCGGCGACGCCACGCTGATCTCGGTCAAGCAGGGCCAGTTCGATTATGAGGACGTCGTCGGCGAGCACTTGATCGGTAACAGGAAGATCGTCTCCGAAGGCGTCGTCATCGGCGGCCGCTGGTGGCATCCGAATTGAACGACCCTAAGCTTGCTCGCGATAGAATTGCAACAGGCGCGCGCCCGCGGGCGAGAGCCAGTCGGGCGCACCGGTGATGTAGCCCTCAACGCGGCCGCTCATTCCGACGAGATAGGTGATGGGCATGCCGACGAGCGAGAACATCGCGGCAGATGCTTCGGCCGCCGTGCCATAGGCATCGATGTAGCAGGCGAGATTTTGCACGGCGAGGCCGCCGAGGAATGTGCGGATCTTGCGCAGGTCTTTGGTGTCGGTGCAGATCGCAACGATGTCGAGCCGGTCAGGCCGTGATGCCGCCAGACTTGCGAGCATGGGCAGATCGAGCTGGCAGGCTGCGCACCAGGTGGCCCAGAAGTTCACCAACGTGATGCGGCCCGGCTTGGCCGTCACGACAGCGTCCCGACCGTGCGGGCCCTGAAGCCTGAGCTGTGGCATCGGCGCGCGGGGCCGCACCACAGTAAATTGGCTGCGGCCGGCCTCGAACACTGGCGGCCAGCTGTCCTGCGCGCCGCTTGCATGCGGGACAGCGAGAGAGGCTGCCGCGGCCATCAGGATCGATCGTCGCGACAGCACTGAGCCTCCTTCGCGCGCTGTCTCACGCATGGATATAGGCCCAGCCCTTCAGCTGCAGATCGACCACGCGTCCGATGCCGAACGGGACGAGGCTCGCGCCTGCTATCAGCGGGATCGAGACCTGCTCCTTGGCTTCCGCAATCGCCTTGGACGAGGCGCACATGCTGTAGGCGAGGTTCGGCAGCGACTGCCGCAGCGTCGCCAGCGGCTCGACCAGGGGCGTCTTGTCGGCCCGGAAGACGTCGATGCCCTTGCCGTTGGCGACGACCTCGATCAGCAATTTCGCGCCCCTCTCGGCAAAATGCTTGGAGAGATTGGCGGAATAGCTGATCGCGTGACCCATGACGTAGGGCTCGTTGCTGTCGATCAGGATCACGACGCCGTCGGCGAGACGATCCACTTTGGCCGCGGCGGGGCCGCCGGCCGTGAGGATTGATGCGCCGGCGAGCAGCCCCCTGCGGGACCATCCGTTGGCTGAGATCATGGCTGTGGCGACCGGTCAGAACTGCCGCGGTGCGATCGGTGCCTTGCTGTTGCGTCCCCACAGCACGAACAGGCTGAGCGCCAGCAGGACGACGTTGAGCGGCGCGATCGGAGCCTCGCCGCGCGAAATGTGGAAGAAGAGCGCGAACACCTGCAGCACCGCGCAGCCCAGCGCGGCCAACACGGTCAGCCGCGGCAGGATCCGTGTCAGGGCCGGCAGCAGAATGCCGATCCCGCCGGCGAGATCGACCAGCGCGATCGCGCGAACGAACGTTTCGGAATATTGGCCGGCCCAGGGCATCATCGCCGCAAGCTGGGGAATGGGTGTCGTCAGCTTGACCAGCCCCGCCGAGATGAAGACGAAGGCGAGGAGGACCTGCGCGACCCAGAGGCCGATGCGCAAGGCACGACCGGGGGCAGCGGTCTCGATGATGGTGGTGGACATAGTGGTTCTCCAGGGGATGTGAGGGTGGCCACCATTTGATAGTTTCCTTATTCTTTATCATTATCTGCTCCAGGATTGGTTCATTTCCTGGATATTGATGATCTCATGGACACCCTGGTCAGCATGAGGGTGTTTTGCCTGGTCGCCGAGCTGAAGAGCTTTGCGGCCGCGGCGCAGCGCCTGCGCATCTCGCCCGCCATGGCGAGCAAGCATGTGATGCAGCTCGAGAAGCGGCTTGGCACCCGGCTGTTGAACCGGACCAGCCGGCGCGTCAGCCTGAGCGAAAGCGGCGCGCTCTATTTCGAGCAGGCGCGGCAGATGCTCGACTCGCTCGACGAGGTCGAGGCTGCCGTCAGCAAGGCGACCGTTGTTCCACGCGGCACGCTGCGGTTGACCGCGCCGGTGTGGATGGCGAACGCGATCTTTGCCGGCGTGCTGGCAGACTACCAGGCGCGCTATCCGGACGTGCGTCTCGATGTCGATCTCAGCGGACGGCTGGTCAATCTCGTCGAGGAGGGATTCGACCTCGCCTTGCGCGCGACCGGCGCGCCCGACGAGGCGCTGATCGCGCGGCCCATCACCAGAGTCCCGTTCTATTTGGTTGCAGCCCCTGCGTTTCTCAAACGCGCGGGCCGCCCGGCGACCTTTGCCGATCTCTCCGGACAAGCGCTGTTGCACTACGCGCTTTATCCCGGCGAGAGCTTCTCCTTCCAGGGTGAGCACGGCCCCGAGACCGTAAAGCTCAATCCGGTGCTACGCAGCGCCAACGAAACGCTGCTGCACGTGGCTGCGCTCGAAGGCATGGGCCTCGCCTTCCTGCCGAAATGGCTGGTCACTGATGACATCGCCGCCGGACGTCTCGAGCACCTCATGTCCGAGCAGGTCATTTTCGAGGGAAAGCTGTTTGCGGTGTATCCGAGCCGCAAATATCTCTCAGCGAAAGTGCGGACCTTCATCGACTTCATCGCCGCCGACAAGCGGATGAAGTGAACGGCTACAACGACCTTGCGATCAACAGCTTCATGATTTCGTTGGTGCCGCCGTAGATCTTCTGGATGCGGGAATCGATGAAGATGCGCGAGATTGGATATTCCTGCATGTAGCCATAGCCGCCGAATAGCTGGAGGCATTCGTCGGCGGTCTCGACCTGCTTCTCCGAGCACCAATATTTCGCCATCGACGCCGTCACGGTATCGAGGTCTTTGGCGATCAGGCGCTCGATGCACCAGTCGACGAAGACGCGGGCGATCATCGCCTCGGTCTTGCGCTCGGCGAGGGTGAAGGCGGTGTTCTGGAAGTCCATCAGCGGCTTGCCGAACGCCTTCCGCTCCTTGGTGTACTCGGTGGTGAGTTTGACGGCGCGCTCCATCGAGGCGACGGCGCCGACCGCGAGCGCAAGCCGCTCCTGCGGCAATTGCTGCATCAGCTGGACAAAGCCCTGACCTTCCTCCTTGCCGAGCAGGTTTTCCGGCGGCACCGTCACGTTGTCGAAGAACAGTTCCGAGGTGTCGGAGGCGTGCAGGCCGATCTTGTCGAGATTGCGCCCGCGCTTGTAGCCGTCCGCGCCGGCGGTCTCGACCACGATCAGCGAAATACCCTTGGCACCAGCATCGCCGGTGCGCGCAACCACGATGACGAGATCGGCGGCCTGGCCGTTGGTGATGAACGTCTTCTGGCCGTTGATGACGTAGGAATTGCCCTGCTTCTTCGCCGTGGTCTTCACAGCCTGCAAATCCGAGCCGGTGCCGGGCTCGGTCATGGCGATGGCCCCGACCATCTCGCCCGAGGCCATCTTCGGCAGCCAGCGCTTCTTCTGCTCCTCCGAGCCGTAATTGAGGATGTAGTGCGCGACGATGGCGCTGTGCACGGAGACGCCGGTCGTCAGCTCCGGCACCGTGCTCTCGAGATCGTCCAGCACCGCCGCGTCATAGGCGAAGGTGGCGCCCAGCCCGCCATATTCCTCCGGCACGCTTGCCAAGAGCGCGCCCATCTCGCCGAGCCCGCGCCAGGCGAAGCGGTCGACCATCTTCTGCTCGCGCCATTTTTCGGCGTGCGGCGCTAGGTCCTTGGCAAGGTATTTCCGGAACTGGTCGCGGAAGATTTCGAGCTCTTCGGTCATCCAGGAGGAGCGGTAGGACATGGAAACCTCGATCGGTGATGTCGCGCCTTGCGACAGCCAGCGTGTCAGGCCTGCCACAACGGTCGGCACGGGCGCAAGGCTGCTCCTCTTGGTACGCCATTCGAGCTCGCCGCGAATTGTGTTTTCAGGCTGCGCCCGGTCTAGCCGCCATGTGCGGTCTTGCCGCCGTCGATGACGAACTGACCGCCGGTCGTGTAGGGATGATCGTCGGAGGCCAGCACGAGCGCAAACGCGGCGATCTCCTCGGGCGTTGCCACGCGCTGCAAGCCCGGAACGTTGGATTTGGCCCATTGCGCGATGCCGACGTGCCAGGCTGCATCGGGCAGATTCTCCATGCCCGCGAGCCGGCGAATCATCGGCGTGTCCGTGGTACCGGGAACCAGCGTGTTGATGCGGATGCCATGCTTTGCGTAGTCGAGTGCCGCGGCCTGGACCAGGCCGACCAGTCCGCGCTTGGCCGCCGAATAGGCCGAGCGTTTGGCTGTCGTGGCAATGGCGTTCGACGACGCCGTGACGACGATCGCGCCGCCTTTCTCCAGCATGTGAGGGATCTCATACTTCATCGACAGAAATACGCCGCGCAGGTCGGTGCTGATCACGTCGTCGAATTCGGCCGCGCTGTATTCGTGAAGGGGGCGCTCGATGGAAATGCCGGCATTGTTGAAGGCGACGTCGAGCCGTCCGTAGCGTTCGATCGTCTTGTCGACCAGCGCCTTGATCTCGGCCTCGTTGCGGACGTCGGCGCGAATGAAGATCGCGCCGCCACCGGCCTCGCGCACCTCGTTCTCCACCTGTTTGCCGCGCTCGGCGTTGCGGCCGCAGAAGGCGACCTGGCCGCCTTCGGCCGCGAACATCAGCGTCGCGGCGCGGCCGATGCCGGAGGTGCCGCCCGTGACGATGACGACCTTGCCCTCGAATCGGCGCTTGCCGTTGGGCTTCTGCTGCGGCAGCGTCGCGCTCTGGCCGAGCGCCACGCCGCCGGCGAGGCCACCGACGGCGCCCGCGAGCATGCCGAGCGCGGCGCCTCCGACCAGATCACGCCGCTTTACGGGACTGCTTGCGGTGATATCCTGCATTTCGGTCATTTCGAACTCCGGGGCCACTCATCTAAACAGTGTTAAGATAGATATGCCGCAATCTGAACAGTGTCAAGTTACATGAAGAAACACGCCCCCTCCGCCAAGCGCGGCGCCGGCGCGACGCGGGCAAAGCCGGAGCCCGGTTATCATCACGGTGAATTGCAGGAGGCGTTGATCGCTGCGAGCGAAGCCATTCTCGCCGAGCAGGGTGCCGAGGGTTTCACGCTGCGCGAAGCCGCGCGACGCGCCGGGGTTTCGCCGGCTGCCCCGTCGCATCATTTCGGCAACGCGCAGGGGCTTCTCACCGAAGTCGCGATCCGCGGTTACGACGCGCTTGCCGGCGCCTTGCGCGAGGCGGCATCCGGCAAGCAGGGTGCGCGCGACAAGCTCCATGCCCAGGGACTTGCTTATGTCAATTTTGCGCTGACACATCCCGGCCGGTTCCAGATGATGTTTGCGAACAAGCGCCTCGTGGCAGACGATGCGCGTCTGAGGCAGGCGAGCAGGGCCGCCGGTCACGCGTTCGAGATCGTCGTCGCCGAGCTGGTCGGCGGCACCGCGAAGGAGGCGAAGACAGCGGCTGCGGCGGCCTGGTCCACCGTTCACGGCTTTGCCAAGCTTGCGCTGGAGGAGAAATTCGGCTCTGTGAAGAACGAGGTTGGACGCCGCGAGATCATGATGACGCTCGATCAAGTCCTGAACTATCTATGGCCGGCAAGCGGCGCGCACCGTTGAGTGAGGGCCCGACGACGTCATGACGAGCAAGACGACGGAGCTCAAGCTCGACATCGAACGCATCGGCACGGTGTCCGCAATCCTGACGCCGCCGGCCCATGCGCGCGCCTGCTACGTCCTCGCGCATGGCGCGGGTGCGGACATGCGGCATGCCTTCATGGAGAAGGTCGCCGCGGGCCTTGCGGAGCGCGGCATTGCGACGTTCCGCTTCAATTTTCCCTACATGGAGGAGAAGAAGGGGCGTCCCGACCAGCCGGCCGTCGCGCACGCCGCTATCCGCGCGGCGGTTGCTGAGGCTGCCCGGCTCTGCCCCGGCATCACGCTCATCGCCGGCGGAAAATCGTTCGGCGGGCGCATGACATCACAGGCGCAGTCCAAGGCTGCATTACCTGATGTCAAAGGGCTCGCCTTCCTCGGCTTCCCCCTGCATGCGGACAAGAAGCCGTCCTCCGAGCGCGCCGAGCACCTCGCCAGCATCGCTATCCCCATGCTGTTCTTGCAAGGCACCCGCGATGGGCTTGCCGATCTGGGCTATCTCAAGCCTGTCGTCGAGAAGCTCGGCCCGAAGGCGACGCTGCATCAGGTCGAAGCCGGCGACCATTCGTTTGCGGTGCCAAAGAAGTCCGGCCGTACCAATGATGAGGCGCTCACCGAGGTGCTGGACGCGCTCGCGGCCTGGATCGACGGGCTCGCCTGAATCTCAGGCCGAGTAAAGCCCCTTGTCGCGCGCCTTCTGGATCGCGAGCGCGGCGATCAGGTCGAGGATCGGCGTCGACAGCCCGGCGGTGCGCGCGAAAGCGGCAGGCGCTTTCACCAGCACGTCGATCTCCATGGCGCGGCCGAGCTCGTAGTCCTGCAGCAGCGACGGCTTGTGGTTGGGGGCGGGGCCGCTGCGGGTCACGCGTTTGACCTCGGGAATGAAATGCTGGGCGATGTCGTTGGCCTCGTTGAGCATGCGCGGAATGACTTCAGTGAAGGCGGGGTCGTCGCGCACGCCGCGCGCGGTCTGGCCGGTGAGCAGGCACAGCACCGACAGCGACATGTTGGTCAGCAGCTTTGACCAGATCGCCTCGCGGATCTCGGCCACCGGCGGCGATTCCAGCCGGGCATCGTTGAAGACGCCGCGCAGCCTGGTAATGCGCTCGCAATTGCGGTCGTCGCATTCCCCGATCAGCAGGCGGTTGCGGTCCGGCGTCAGGTTCTGCACCACGCCGGGCGCGATCACCTCGTTGGAGGAGAAGACGACGCCGCCGACGATCCGTTCCTTCGGGATGCAGGCACGCAACCGACCGCCGGGATCGAGGAAGGAAATGTCGGGCGGGGTCGGGTGCCGCGGCGGCAGGCCGATGCCGTACCACCAGGGAATGCCGTTCTGCGCGAACACGATCGCTGTGTCGTCCTGGAGCAGCGGCTTGATGTTGGAAACCAGTCCCTGAAGTGCGGTTGCCTTCAGCGTCGAGATCACGACGTCCTGCGGGCCGAGCTGGGCCGGATCGCCTGACGCGTTCACCTTGGCGCTGACCTCGGAATCGCCGACGCGCAGCTTGAGGCCGCCGGCGCGCGCCGCCTCCAGATGCGCCCCCCGCATCACGCACGAGACCTCATGGCCGGCGCGTGCCAGCCGGACCGCAATGTGGCTGCCGACGGCGCCCGCGCCGAAAATGCAGATGCGCATGTGCTGTCCCGTCCTGTCCCTTGGTGCCATCAGGTGCCAGCATGACACAAGCCGCCATGCGATGGACGCGGCCGCCCTACGCCGTAAAGATATGGATCAGGACACGCGCCCTCGGCCATAGTGCGCAGCAAACAAACCGACCGGAGGATCGCCGATGCCCGCCAACCCTGTCCTGTGGACCCTTGATGAGCGCGGCGTCGCGACCGTCACCTTGAATCGTCCCGAGGTCAACAACGCCTATGACGGCGCGCTGATCGCGGGCGTGCTCGCGGCCATGGACGATCTCGGCAACAAGCCGAACTTGCGTGTCGTGGTGCTCCGCGGCAACGGCAAGCATTTCCAGGCCGGCGCCGACCTCAAATGGATCAATGGCGTGCGGCCGCAATCGACTGAAGCGAACGAGGCGGCGTCGCGAGCGACCTTCGAGGCCGTGCAGCGGCTCAACACGCTGCCGGTTCCAACGGTCGCGCTGGTGCAGGGCGGCTGCTTCGGTGGCGGCACCGGCGTGATCGCGGCCTGCGATGTCGTCATCGCGGCCGAAAACGCGCTATTCTCGATCACCGAGGTGCGCTGGGGCCTGACCGCGGCGATCATCATTCCGCAGCTCTGCGACGCCATCGGCGTGCGCCAGGTCCGCCGGTACGCCCTGACCGGCGAGCGCTTCGGCGCCGAGGACGCCCGCCGCATCGGCCTCGTCCACGAGGTGGTGCCGCTCGCCGATCTCGAAGCCGCCGGCGCGAAAGTGGTCGAGCAGCTGCTCGCCAACGGGCCGGAGGCGATGGCCGAAACCAAGCGCCTTGCGCTGGAGAGCTCGTTCGGCGGAATGGCGGTGGACGATGCGGCGTACACGCGGCTCGTGCACCTGCATTCGCTCAAGCGCCAAAGCGCGGAGGCCGCGGAAGGACTGGCGTCCTTCGCGGAGAAGCGGGCGGCGAATTGGGATGGCGCGAAAACTTGAGCCTCAGCAGCCGCGGCAGATGTTGTTGATGCTGCGATAGACCGCGTCGTCGTCCTGCCGCATCTGGCGCAGCGTTTCGAGCGTCTTGCTCTCGCCGGTCGGCGCGGCCGGCTTGCGTCTTTCGGCGAGCTCTTCCTCCTGCCGCTTGTAGCAGGCTTCGCGATCGGGCTTGGCCTGGATGAAGCGGCAGTTCTGCTCCAGGGCTGCGGCGGGAGCAGCTGAGATCAACAGGGCGATCAAAGCGGGGAGGGGAAATTTCATAAGCGTCGAGTCCATGCTGGCACTTCTGTCAGGTCCGTCATTCCCGGGCAACCGTCTCGAGGCAAGCATGTAGCCCGGATGGAGCGGAAGCGAAATCCGGGGCCGGTGTCCCCGCATTCCGCTGCGCTCCATGCGGGCTACGGCGCGCCGCAAGGCTCACAGCGACGTCGCCAGTGATGTTTTCAGCAGCGTGAGCAGCGCCTGCACCGCGGCCGCATTTCGCCGCCGTTCGGGAATCGCGGCCTTCACCCACAATTCCGGAATCGGGAAATCGCGCAGCACCGGCTTGAGGCTACCGTCACGCAAGGCATCCGCGACGAGATAATGCGACATCAGCGCGATGCCGTTGCCGGCGATGGCGCTGCGCGCCAGCACGTGGCCCTCGTTGGAGGAGAGCAGCGGACTGACCTGGATGCTGATGCGGCCGCGCGGTCCGTCGAAGATCCATTCCGGTCCCGTCGGCAGGAAGCTCAGGCAGCGATGCTCGACCAGATCGCGCGGATGTTTTGGCGTGCCGTGCTTCTTCAAATAGGCTGGTGAGGCGCAAAGCAGCCGCTTCAACGGGCACAGCGGCTCGTCGACCACGCCGCCGAAGGAATGCGGGAAGGCGCCGATGGCAATGTCAAATCCTTCGGTGACGGGATCGACCGGGCGATCGATCAGAACGATCTCGAGCTTCAGCCGCGGGTTCTGGGTCTGGAACGCGCTGAAGGCGTCGGCGAGACGCGCCACAGTCAGCGAGGTCGGCGCCTTGATGCGGAGGTGATCGACGAGATCGTGGCCCTTCTCGCCCATGCGCGAGAGCAGGTCGGTGGCGTCAGCCACGACGCCGCGCGCGCGATGCACGTAGCGCTGTCCGGCCTCGGTCAGCCGCAACTGCCGGGTCGAACGGTGAAACAGCGGCGTGCCGATCCGCGCCTCCAGCTGCGTGACGCGCTTGGCGACGACCGAGGTCGAGACATCAAGCTTTCGCGCGGCGGCCGAGAATCCGGCCGCATCCGCCGTGGCGAGGAAGGCTTGCAGGTTCACGAGGATGTCCATGGCGACCTTTCTCGATTCGCGAAAGCTGATCGCGTATTTTGGTGGATTGTAGCCCCTCGCGCGTTAATTCATAGTCGTTCCTAGGCAAAGGATTTCGGGAGCGGACGCGCCATGCGGGCCATGACGATCGAAGAACCGGCACGACAGGTGCCGCTCTATGGCGAGTATGAAGTCGTCGTGCTCGGCGGCGGCCCCGCCGGCATTGTCGCCGCGGCCTCTGCCGCGCGCGCCGGGCGGAAGACGCTGCTGATCGAGCGCTACGGCTTTCTCGGCGGCATGGGCACGGCGGCCGGCGTCACCAATTTCTGCGGCCTGCATGGGAATGTCTACGGCCAGGCGCACCGGCTGGTGCAGGGCATGGCGTCCGAGCTGCTGGCGCGGATCGATCGGCTCAACGGTCTCAATGCGCCGCACCTGATCCTCGGCAAGGTCTTTGCACAGGCCTATGACACCGCCGCCTACAAGATCGCGGCCGACGAATTGCTTGCCAGCCACAAGGTACACATCCTCTTCCATGCACTCGGCGCCGGCGTGGTGATGGGCGATGACCGCCGCATCGACGCGCTGATGGTCGAGACCAAGGCCGGCCGGCACGCGGTGCGATCTGAGATCTTCATCGACTGCTCCGGCGACGGCGATCTCGCCGTGTGGGCCGGCGCGCCGTTCGAAATCGGCGACGAGCACGGCCATCCGATGTATCCCTCGATGATGCTGCGTCTCAACGGCATCGATCCGGAGAAGGCGGGCGATGCCTGGCGCACCATTCCGCAATTGATGGAAAAGGCCATTGCGGCCGGCACCCACACATTCCCGCGCAAGAGCGCGATCGTGCGGCCGCAAAAATCCGGCATCGAATGGCGGGTGAATTTCACCCAAGTGGCGCGCGAGGACGGCCATGCCATCAACGGCGTCGAGCCCGACGATCTCACCCGCGGCGAGATCGAGGGCCGCAAGCAGGCCCTCGCCGCGTTCGAATTCCTGCGCACCGTGCCGGGCTTCGAAAAGTCCTACATCGTCGACCTGCCGCCGCAGCTCGGGATCCGCGAGACCCGCCGCATCAAGGGTGGCTACCAGCTCAGCGGTGCGGATGTGCTCGGCTGCGCTTCGTTCGAGGATTCCATCGGCGTCAATGGCTGGCCGATCGAGGCCCATGTGCCCGGCGACGTCGTCTTCACCTTCCCGCCGATCCCGGAATCGCGGGGCTATAACGAGCTGCCTTATCGCATGCTGGTACCCGAAGGCGTCGACAATCTCCTGGTCGCCGGCCGCTGTGCCTCGATGACCCATGAGGGCCAGTCGGCAGCGCGGGTCTCCGGGGCCTGCTTCGTGATGGGCGAGGCCGCCGGTTCCGCCGCCGCGCTGGCGCTGTCCGGAAACCGGATCCCGCGTGACATCCCCGTTGAAAAATTGCAGGAAACGTTGAAACAACAGGGCGCCTTCATCGGGCGAGACCAGACGGTGCCCGAGGGCCTGTAGCGGACGGCAAGAACGACCAAGAGAACCACTGGAGGAAACGGGATGATCGGGATTGCGCGGCTCGCGCTAGTGGGCCTTTTGGCGATCATGGCGATGAGCACGGCCAGGGCCGAAGACGCGCTGAAGGCGAAGATCGGCGTGCTTCGTCTGTCGTCCTCCGCGCCGGTCTTCATCGCGCAGGACAAGGGCTATTTTCGTGAGGCCGGCCTGGAGGTCGAGCTGAAGTTCTTCGACGCGGCGCAGCCGATCGCGGTCGCCACCACCTCGGGTGACGTCGATTTCGGCATCACCGCCTTCACCGCAGGTCTCTACAATCTCGCCGGCAAGGGCACGCTGAAGGTGATCGGCGGCATGAGCCGCGAGAAGGCCGGCTATCCCCTCATCGGCTATTTCGCCAGCAACAACGCCTATGCCGCCGGCCTGAAGACGCCGAAGGATCTTGCCGGCAAGCGCGTGGCGGTGACGCAGGTCGGATCAAGCTTTCACTATTCGCTCGGCCTGCTCGCCGACAAATACGGCTTCAAGCTTACGGACGTGAAGATCGTGCCGCTGCAATCGCTGTCGAATGCGGCGGCTGCGCTGAAGGGCGAGACCGTCGATGCGGCGCTGCTGCCGATCTCCACCGCACGCAAGCTGATGGACGAGGGCGGCGCAAAGTTTCTGGGCTGGGTCGGCGACGAGACGCCCTGGCAGCTGGGCGCGGTGTTCGCCTCGCCGAAGACGCTGACCAACAAGGTGCTGGTGACAAAACTGCTCGGCGCGCTCGCGAAGGCCGACCGCGAATATCACGACATCATCCTCGCCGCGATGAAGGACGGCGTTGCGCCGATCAACGACAAGACGAAGCCGCTCTTGGAGATCATTGCCAAGTACACCAATTTGCCGGTCGAGCAGGTGGTCGGCAATTGTGCCTATATCGACCCCGACGGCAAGCTGGACGTGAAGAACGTCGACAACCAGATCAAATGGCTGCAGGAGCAGGGCTTTGCCGACAAAGGCTTCGATGCGAACGTGATCATCGCGAAGGACTATGTGAAGGCGGATTGATGTTGACGATGCAGACTCTTGCGGCGAGCGATCTGCCACCCTCCCCTGGAGGGGGAGGGTCGATCGCACCGGCGATGCGCAGCATCGACCGCGGCGAGCGGGGTGGGGTGAGCCACGGCGGCGGTCTGTCCGTCGTTCGCTCCGATCGTTCGCGGAAAGCGCGAGAGCAGGCATCGTCAGCATCAATGCGGATAGACCGTCACCCCACCCCGGTTCGCATTTCGCTTCGCTCAGTACGAACCGACCCTCCCCCTCCAGGGGAGGGTGAAGAAGGCGGGCTCGCCGCATGGATCTGATCGCCAACCACATCTCCCACCGCTTCGGCGATCTCGCTGTGCTCGACGACGTCTCCTTTACGGTCAGCGCCGGCGAGGTGGTGGCGATCGTCGGTCCCTCCGGTTGCGGCAAGAGCACGCTGCTGTCGATCCTGGGCGGCCTGCTGCAGCCGACCTCCGGTGCGCCCGAACTGCGCGGGACGCCGCCAGCGGACAGCCTCAATCCGCTGACCTTCGTGTTCCAGGATTTTGCGCTGCTGCCATGGGCGACGGTCGAGGAGAACGTCGAATTCCCGCTGCTGCATACGCAGCTCTCGGCGACGCAGCGCCGCGCGCTGGTCGACGATGCGCTCCGCCGCACCAGCCTGACCGATTTTCGCAAAACCTATCCAAAGCAGCTCTCCGGCGGCATGCGCCAGCGCGTCGGCATTTCGCGCGCGCTTGCGGTCAAACCTGCGATCCTGCTGATGGACGAGCCGCTGTCGGCGCTGGATTCGCAGACGCGTGAGCTGTTGATGGAGGATTTCGTTAGCCTGCTCGCCGATGGTGGCATGGGCGCGGTCTATGTCACCCACAATCTCGAAGAGGCGGCGCGGCTCGCCGACCGCATCGTGGTGCTGTCGCGCCGGCCGGGGCGGATTCGCGAGGTCGTGACCGTGCCGATGACGCGCGCCGAACGCGGCGGGACCGCGGCGCGGGAGAAGCTGCTCGCGCTGCAAAACCAGATCTGGTCGCTCATCCGCAATGAGGCGATCGATGCCGAGCGCGAGGTCCAACATGCTTGATCGGGCCTTGGCGGAAACTTCAGCGAAGGACGAGGCGACCCGGCGCGTCCGCTTCCGCGGTGCGGGCTTCGTGCCTGCGTCGAGCCGCTTCGGTGGCTGGATCGCGCTCGCGCTCGTCATCGCGGTCTGGCAGGCCGCCGGCACCGTGGGCCTCGTCAATCCGCTGTTCCTGCCGGCGCCATCGGCGATCGCGCGCGCGATCTACGAGCTCGCAATCTCCGGCGCGCTCTGGCAGCACGTTTCGGCCTCGCTGCTGCGCATCGGCGTCGGCTGGCTGCTCGGGACTGCGGCCGGCGTTGCCGTCGGCTTCGCCATCGGCCTGTCGCGGCTCGCGCGCAGCGTCGGCATCACCTTCATCTCGGCACTGTTCCCGATCCCCAAGATTGCGCTGCTGCCGCTGTTGATTCTCTGGCTCGGCATCGGCGAAGAGCCGAAGATCGCGACCATTGCGCTCGGGGTGTTCTTCTCTACCGCGATCTCGGTCTATAGCGGCGTCGATGCGGTGCCGCGCAACCTGATCCGCATGGCGCAGAGCTTCAACGTTCCCTTCGCCACCATCGTGCGCAAGGTGATCTGGCCCGGCGCGCTGCCCGCGATTCTCGCCGGCTTCCGTATCACCGCCTCAGTCGCGCTTCTGCTCGTCGTCAGCGCCGAAATGATCGGCGCGCAATACGGCATCGGCGCGTTCGTGCTCCAGGCCGGTAATCTGATGCAGACCGATCAGCTGCTCGCGGGCGTGGTGATCCTGTCGGTGTTCGGGCTTGCGGTGGGGAAAGTGATCGGCTGGCTGGAGATGCGGCTGTTGCACTGGCGGTGAGGCATTCTCCGTCATTGCGAGCGCAGCGAAGCAATCCAGGGTTTTTCCACGGTGACAGTCTGGATTGCTTCGCTGCGCTCGCAATGACGATGTGGATGGAGACGCGCGCCAAAATTTCCATCGTGGTCCCGGCGAAGGCCGGGACCCATACCGCGTGATCTAACAAGGAACAGCGGTTCTTGTACCGACGAAGATAACTACAAATCTTCGCTAAACTACTTCCTGTGGTTATGGGTCCCGGCCTTCGCCGGGACGACACCGAGTACTTGGCTAGCAGCCCGCCTCACGCGTTCCCGCGATCTTCCCGGAACAGATCCAGCTTCTGCTGCACCGGCCGGTCCGAGAAGCTGAACAGCACGGCGTCCTCGTCCGCCTCGTGCGTGACCCAGTGCCAGCTCGGCACCACGAACAGATCGCGCGGGCCCCATTCGAAAACGGTGTCGCCGATCCGACTGCGCCCCTTGCCCTCGATCGGGCAAAACACCGTCGCATCGGTCGCGCGATAGCGCGCGGTCTTGAAACCCTTCGGCAGCAGCTGGATGAAGGTGCCGATGGTCGGCATCGCGAAATCGCCGGTCTCGGGATTGCTGAACTTCAGCTTCAACCCGTGGCAGGCGTCCCATTCCTGGCTTACGCGGGCTTTCTCCAGGGCTTCGCGGGTGTAGGCATAGGGATAACTGAAGATCGGCGAGGTCTTCGAGCTCCGTTTCACGTCCACCGGCAGCAGATTGTGGCCGTAGCGGGCGAAGCTGTCGCCGGCCGGCTTGGTGATCTTCTGCTGGTCTTCCTTGGAGCCTTCCGCAAAGGAGCAGTCGAAGAACTGCACCAGGGGGATGTCGAGACCGTCGAGCCAGAACATCGGCTGGTCAGTTTCGTTGGAATGATCGTGCCAGGTCATCGACGGCGTGATGATGAAGTCCCCGGGCTCCATCGCGGTGCGCTCGCCGTCGACGGCCGTGTGGGCGCCCTTGCCCTCGAGCACGAAGCGCAGCGCCGACTGGCTGTGGCGATGGGCGGGCGCGACGTCGCCGGGCACCACCATCTGCACGCCGGCATAGAGCGACGTCGTGATCTTGGACTGTCCGCGCAGGCCCGGGTTCTCCAGCACCAGCACGCGCCGCTCGGCTTCCTTGGCGGTGATCAGCTTGCCGGCTTCCGTCATGTAGTCGCGGATGACGTCGAACTTCCAGAGATGCGGCCGGCAGGCGCTCTTCGGCTCCGGCGTGATCAAATCGCTCATCACCGTCCACAGCGCGGTGAGATTTTCGCCGTCGATCTTCTTGTAGAACGCCTCGCGTTCCGGCGTCTTGGTCACGGCTTCCATGGTTGCTGCTCCCGATCGTTTTGTTGATTGACAGTATACTGACGATCTAGGTAGCGTCAACGTGGCGAACAACGTACAAGCAACAGGAAAATGGGAGGTCTCGATGAAGCTGCACGGCTATTTCCGCTCCAGCGCCGCCTATCGGGTGCGGATCGCGCTGAACCTCAAGAGCCTCGGCGCCGAGCATTTGCCGCATCATCTGCGCAAGGGCGAGCAATGCGCGCCCGCCTATCTCGCCATCAACCCGCAAGGCCTGGTGCCGGCGCTGGAGAACGATGCGGGTGTAGTGCTGACCCAATCGGTCGCGATCATTGAATGGCTCGACGAAATGCACCCCAATCCGCCGCTGCTGCCGAGGGATCCGATGCGGCGCGCCAAGGTGAGGGCGTTCGCGCTGGCGATCGCCTGCGACACCCATCCGGTGCAGAACCTGAAGGTGCTGGCGCGGCTGCGCGAGCTCGGCCTTGCCGAGGAGAAAGTCCAGGAGTGGGCGGCCTGGGTCAACCGCGAGGGGCTGTCGGCCTGCGAGACACTGATCAGGAACGAGCCTGGGCCGTTCTGCTTCGGCGATGCGCCGACGCTCGCCGATCTCTGTCTGGTGCCGCAGCTCGCCAATGCCCGCCGCTTCGGCGTCGATGTGTCTGCCTATCCGCGCCTGCTGACGGCAGAAGCCGCCGCCAAGGCGCTAGGGGCCTTTGCCGATGCCGCCCCGGAGAAGCAGCCCGATGCCGAGTAAGCCGCTTCCTCCGATCACGATGGACGCGGTCTATGCCGCGCCGGGCTATCTGTTCCGACGCATGCAGCAGATCGCGGTCTCGATCTTCATGGAGGAGTGCAAGGCGTTCGATCTGACGCCGGTGCAATATGCGGCGCTGATCGCGATCCACACCCATCCCGGCATCGACGCGACGCGTCTGTCGGCGGTGATCGCCTTCGACCGCTCCACGCTCGGCAGCGTGATCGAACGGCTGCAGGCCAAGGACTATATCGAGCGCAAGCCGGCACCCGAGGACAAGCGGATCAAGCTCCTGTACCTGACGAAATCCGGCGCCGCGATCCTGCGCGAGATCATCCCCGCCGTCGAGCGCGCCCAGGCGCGCATGCTGGAGCCGCTCAAGCCCACTGAGCGCAAGGCGCTGCTGGGACTCTTGGTGCAGCTGGTCGACCTCAACAACGAGGCGTCACGGGTGCCACTGCGCGCAGAGGACGCGCTGGAGCATCTGGGGAAGGGTGGGTGACTGGCTCCAATTGTGGAGCGACGCTGTCGCCTCAATCTCAACTGTCATTCCCCGCGAAGGCGGGGAATCCAGTACGCCGCGGCGTTTCGGTTCAATCACGACCGTCTCGGCGTACTGGATCGCCCGGTCCCGGCTCCGCCAAGGCTACGCCGGGGCCACAAGGGTGCTTGACCGCCGAAGCTTCAGCGGAGGCGGCAAGCCGGGCGATGACAGCAGTGGCTACATCCGCAGCAACGCCTGCCGGTCAATCTTCCCCGTGCCCGTCTTCGGCAGTTCGTCGATGAAGATCACCTCGCGCGGATATTTGTAGGGCAATAGCTTACCCTTCACATAATCCTGGAGCTTGCGCGTCGTCTCGCTCTGGTCGACGCTCCGGTTGTTCATCACCACCACCGCCTTCAGCGTCATGCGCCGGTCCGGCAGTTCGGCCGCGAACACCGCGCATTCGCGGATATCCGGGTGATCGGCGAGGCACAGCTCGACCTCGAGTGGGTAGACCCACTGGCCCGAGATCTTGATGAGATCATCAGCCCGCCCGCGGAAGAAGTGGAAGCCGTCGGCATCGCGGACGAAGCGGTCGCCGGTGTAGATCCAGCCGCCGTCGCGGATGGTCTCGGCGGATTTGTCCGGCCGGTTCCAGTACAGCGGTGTGTTGGAATCACCGCGCACCCACAAGATGCCTTCCTCGTCGTCGGCGACGTCGCGGCCGTCCTTGTCGCGCAGCGCGACCTCGTAGCCCGGCACGCGCAGGCCGGCGGCGCCGAGCTTCTTCTGCTCGGGACGATTGGAGAGATAGATGTGCAGCACCTCAGTCGAGCCGAGGCCTTCGACGATCTCGAGGCCCGTGAGCGTCTTCCAGCCGTTGAAGACTTCGGCGGAGAGCACCTCGGCCGCGGAGAGCGACATGCGCAACGACGAGAAGTCGGTCTTCTCGGCGCCTTCGGCCTTGGTCAGCGACGTGTAGAGCGTCGGCAGGCCGAAGAAGACCGTCGGCTTGTACAGCGTGATCACGGAGAAGATCGCCGCGGGCTTCGGCTGGCCCGGCAGCAGCAGCGTTGCCGCGCCCGCCGAGAACGGGAAGGTGACGGAATTGCCAAAGCCGTAAGCGAAGAAGATTTTCGGCACCGAGAAGCAGATGTCGTCAGGCGCCAGTTTCAATACGCTCTGCGCAAAGGCGGCCTCGCTATAGGCCATGTCGTGCTGGAGATGCACGATACCCTTGGGCCGGCCGGTGGAGCCGGAGGAGTACATCCAGAACGCCATCTCGTCGCGATTCGTGTCGGCTTCCGCGAGCTCGACCGGGAATTGCATGAGCCAGCTTGCCGCTGCCATCGCAACAGGCGCCGCGTGGTCGCGCGCTTCGCCATTGACGACGATCAGCGTGCGAAGCTCCGTGTCTTTGCAGGCTTCCGCATTGAAGCGCGTCGCGAATTCGGCATCGGCCACCGCAACGGTCGCGCCGGAATCGGCGAGATAGAATTGCAAGAGGTCTGGCGGCGTCAACGTGTTGATCAGGAGCGGCACGAAGCCGGCGCGCACCGCGCCGAAGAAGGCGGCGGGATAGGCCGGCGTGTCGTCGAGGAACAACAGCACGCGATCGCCGCGCTGGAGACCAAGCGATGCGAGGCCGTTGCCCCAGCGGCAGGCCTCCGCGCAGAGCTCGGCATAGGTCCGCTTGCCCGCCGGACCGATCAGCGCGAGCTTGTCGCCGCGTCCTTTGTCGAGATTGTCGAACAGCACGCGGCTGGCGTTATAGATTTGCGGAACGGCAAAGCCGATCTCGCGTACGCCCGCGCTGTCCGCGGGCACCTGGTCGCGAATCACGTTGCTCATGCCGCACCTCCGCCGTTCTTGGCGACCTCGTAACGCGCCATGAAGGCTGGGGACATCGCCCGCAGCCGGGAATCGTCGATGCGGCCGGACCGGGTGATGTAGCTGTAGGCGAAATCCATCAGATCGAGCTGCATGTGCTCGGCAAAATGCTCGTACCAGAAGGCCGAGGTGCGCGCGGCGTTGACGAGCTTCTGCACCACCGGCTTGCGCGCGGCCTGGTAGCGATGCAGCGCGGTCGCCAGATGCGCGTCCGATTCCAGCGCCTTGACCAGCGCGATGGCGTCCTCGATCGCGAGCCGCGTGCCCGAGCCGATCGAGAAATGCGCCGAGTGCAGGGCATCGCCGAGCAGCACCATGTTCTTGAACGACCAGTACTCATTCCAGACCCAGGGAAAGTTACGCCAGACCGATTTGTTGGAGATGAGGCAATGGCCGCCAAGCGTATCGGCAAACACCTCCTCGCAAATGCCCTTGGACTGCTCGACGTCCTTGTAGGCGAAGCCATAGGCCTGCCATGTCGCGTGATCGCATTCGACCAGGAAGGTGCTCATGGTGGGCGAGTAGCGGTAGTGATGGGCGTTGAAGGCGCCGCGGTCGGTCTTCACGAAAGTCTGCGACAGCGTGTCGAAGCGCTTCGAGGTGCCGTACCAGACGAACTTGTTGGAGGAGTAGGACAGCGAGGTGCCGAAATCGCCCTCATAAGCCCGGCGCACCAGCGAGTTGAGGCCGTCGGCGGCGACGATGAGGTCGTGGCCGTTGAGCTGGTCAATCGCGTGGATCTGGGTGTCGAAGCGCGGAGTAACGCCGGCATCGAGGGCGCGCTGCTGCAGGAACTTGAGGAGCTCGAGCCGTCCGATCGAGGAGAAGCCGACCCCGTCGATGGCGACGCTGTCGCCGTGCAGGTTCAGCGTGATGTTCTCCCAGCTCTCCATATGCGGCGCGATCGCATCGACCGTTTCGGGGTCGTCGGCGCGCAGGAATTCCAGGGCCTGGTCCGAGAACACGACGCCAAAGCCCCAGGTCGCGTCGGCCGGGTTCTGTTCGAACAAGTCGACTTGATCCTCGGGGTGACGCTTCTTCCAGAGATAGGCGAAGTAGAGCCCACCGGGCCCCCCGCCAATCACGGCGATCCGCAACGTCTGCCTCCCTAATTGACAGTATACTTACTATCTAGGGGTAGACTAATGTGCTCCGGCGTCCGGCGCCAGCAGAATTATCGGCAAAGCGTGGCGCGCCGAAGCTCGCTCTCGGACCGCGCGTTTGGCGCGTGTCCGAAGCAGTTTCGCGCGCAAGCATAGCCAAACCACGCGGGCTTGGCCATCCGCACCGTCAGACGCAGCGCTTCACGTAGACCCCGTTCACCAGCACCCTGGTGCAGCGGACGGCCGGAACCGGCTTGCGGACCACGACGGCCGCGTTCGGCCCGGCGCAGCCGGCGCGATACACGCCGCGGGCGCAGACCACCGCATTGGCGTCGGTGGCCTCGAACGTCATGGTGGCCGCGAAGGCGAGGAGTGCAGAAGCGACGAGCAGCAATGAACGCATGTTGTCCTCCCGGTCTGGTCGTAATCGAAATCGGATCCTTGCAAAAGATTTGTCGTTGCAGGCGTGCGGGAATTCATTGCGCACGCCGCCAACCATTGCCCCGTGCCTTGGCGCGCGATCGTGCGCCGCCTCATCGCGCTGCGAACGGGGCGAGTACGTCCTTGCACGCCGGCGATAGCGAGGCGGCATTGCTGGAGATGCATTGAACGATGCGGCCGCCGCCGGGCGCGACGCCGGCGCAGAGCGTGCGGATATCGGCGCCGCAGGCCGACCTGACGATGAACAGCTCTTCGCGAGGCCGCAGCGGGCGTAAAACGATCGCCGCTGGCGCGGCCGCCGGCGCTGCTGCCGCAGGAGCCGCACCCGCGGGCGCTGCCGTTGCTGCCGCGCCACCGCCGGCTGCGGCGCTCACAGCCTTCTCGCAGGCCGGCGAGACCTTGGCCTTGTTCTTCTCCAGGCATTCGAGCGCGGCGGCGCCGCCGGGCGGCACGCTGGCGCACACCTTGGGATAATCGGCGCGGCACGCGCTCTTGACCGCCGCAATCTGCGCGCTGCTCGGCTGCGTGGCGGCAGCAGCCTTCGGCGCCGGCGCGGCGGTCGGCTTTGCAGCGGGAGCGGAGTCAGCCTTCGGCGTGGCAGGCGCCGCTGCCGCCTTGGGTGCGGCCTCGGTCTTCGGCGCAGCTTCGGTCTTCGGAGCCGCAGCAGGTTCGACCGCGCGAACCGCGGTCTGGCATCCCGATGACAGGCTGGGCATGTTCTTCGCCAGGCATTGATACGCTTCCACCCCGCCGGGCGTCACGCTCGCGCAATGCGCCATGAAGTCCGAGCGGCATGCCGAGCGGATGGCGCCCTTCTGCGCCTCGGTCGGCGTTTGCGCGAATGCGCTTGTTGCAGTTGCGAAGAACGCTGCCGCCAGCAACGCCTTGCGCGTTGTTGCATGTTTCAACGTGTTGAACATCTGAGTATTTCCTGCCCCGTCGGTCACGCCGACGATTCTGAAAATGTGATGCGATCGCAATCGTCGCGGGTAATGCCGCGCGAGCGGCATCATTCGCCGCTTTGACCTCTCCCGCAAGTCAATTATGCCGGCGCAATCGCGCCGCGACGAGAGCATGATCCGGATCCGACGGGCCGCGCTAGCGCAAAGTCTGCAGCGGCTTTTCGAAAATCATGCTCAAACGATACGTCGTCAGAGCCTGACCATGCGCTTGCCGCGGTTTTCGCCCGCGAGCAATCCGATCAGCGCCTTCGGTGTGTTCTCGAGGCCATCGATGATGTCCTCCTGCACCTTCAGCTTGCCGGATTTGACCCAGGCTTGGAGCTCGGCGAGCGCGCGCTGGCTGTCCTTCATATAGTCCATCACGATGAAGCCCTGCATGACGAGCCGCTTCACCACGATCAGGCCGGGCACGCCGCGTGGGCCGTGCGCGGCAGGCGCGCCGTCATATTGCGAGATCGCGCCGCAGCAGGCGATGCGGCCGTAATTGTTCATCTGCGGCAGGCAGGCTTCCAGAATATCGCCGCCGACATTGTCGAAATAGACGTCGATACCTTTGGGCGCGGCTGCCCGCAACGCCTTGAACACCGCGCCGTTCTTGTAGTCCACCGCGGCATCGAAGCCGAGCTCGGCGGTCAGCCAGTTGCACTTGTCCGTGCCGCCGGCGATGCCGATCACGCGGCATCCCCTGATCTTGGCGATCTGTCCGACGATCGAGCCGACCGAGCCTGCGGCCGCGGAGACCACGACCGTCTCGCCCTCTTTGGGCTTGCCGATCTCCAACAGGCCGAAATAGGCGGTGAGGCCGGCGATGCCGAACACACTGAGCAGATGCGTCATTGGTTCGAGCTTCGGCACTTTGGTGAGGTGCTTCGCAGGCACCGCGGCATATTCCTGCCAGCCGGTGTCGCCGAACACGATGTCTCCGGGTGCGAGCGCCGGCGCCTTCGAACTGACGACCTCGGCGATGGCGCCGCCGGCCATCACGCTGTTGGCCTCGACGGCGGAGCGATAAGTCGCCCCGTGCATCCAGGCGCGGTTGGCGGCATCGAGCGAGATGTAGCGCACGCGCAGCAGGGCCTCGCCGTCCTTCGGCTCCGGTGGTGCGCTCTCCACCATCTTGAAATGCTCGGGGCCGAGCTTGCCGCTGGGCTTTTCCACCAGGAGAATTTGACGATTGATGTCGCTCATGGCGTTCCCCTCTTCGATTGTTTGGCAATTATTGATGCAACCGCAGCCAAGAAAACGTGCAAGCCGCATTTGTTGTGCGCTGCGTGAAAGCTAGATCGCCGCGCTCCATTTCACAACGGGAACATCCGGCCAACGCGACCACACGCAAAGCGTGTTGCGTCGCTGTGATATCTGCGACATCATGAAGCGCCGGTGTACGTGGGGGTAAGCGATGTCCAACAGGTTCACGCAATACATTCTGGCGGCGATGGTGCTCGGCATCATCATAGGCTCGGCGATCTACAACTTCCTGCCCGATACGCGCGCCGATTGGGCCTCGTCCATCAACCTGATCGCCATGATGTTCCTGCGCTTGATCAAGATGATCATCGCGCCTTTGGTGTTCGCGACCCTGGTCGGCGGCATCGCTCATATGGGCTCGGGCTCCAAGCTCGGCCGCATCTTCGCCAAGACCATGGGCTGGTTCGTCAGTGCCTCCTTCGTATCGCTGCTGCTCGGCCTCGTGATGGTCAATCTGCTGCAGCCCGGCGCCAACTTCCCCGGCACGCTGCCCGCGGCAGGCCAATCGACCGGCCTGCCGGTCTCGGCCTTCTCGATCGAGAAATTCCTGACCCATCTGATCCCGACCTCGATTGCGGACGCGATGGCGCAGAACGAGATCCTCCAGATCGTGATCTTCGCCGTGTTCTTCTCGGTGGCGATGGGCGCGATGCCCGAGCGCTCCAAGCCGATCCTGGCGCTGATCGACGACGTCGGCCACATCATGCTGAAGGTGACAAGCTATGTGATGCTGTTCGCGCCGCTCGCAGTGTGGGCCGCGATCACCGCGACGGTCGCCAAGAACGGGCTCCTGGTGCTCTGGAAGCTCGTCGTCTTCATGGGCGGCTTCTATCTCTCGCTGGCGATCCTGTGGGGCCTTCTGGTCATCGTCGGCTTCATCGTGATCGGGCCGCGCTACAGTCATCTGCTGAAGCTGATCCGCGAGCCGCTGATGATCGCGTTCTCGACGGCGAGCTCGGAGGCGGCCTATCCGAAGACGCTGGAGGGCCTCAACCGCTTCGGCGCCTCGTCGCGGATCTCGAGCTTCGTGCTGCCGCTCGGCTATTCCTTCAACCTCGACGGCACGATGATGTACTGCACCTTCGCCAGCATCTTCATCGCGCAGAGCTACCACATCGACATGCCGCTCGGCACCCAGCTCGCGATGCTGGCGACGCTGATGATTACCTCCAAGGGCGTCGCCGGCGTGCCGCGCGCCTCCCTCGTCGTGATCGCCTCGACGCTGGCACAGTTCAACATCCCCGAGGCCGGGCTCTTGATGATCATGGGCATCGACACCTTCCTCGACATGGGGCGCAGCGCCACCAACGTGATCGGCAACACGCTGGCGACCTCGGTGGTTGCGAAATGGGAAGGTGAGCTCGGGCCCGAGCATGCGCTTGAACCGGGCGACCTCGTGCCTGAGGACATGGTTCCGGGCGAAGTGCCTGCGATGGCCGGCCATGGATAGGAGCGAACCATGGGCCAGATCCTGGCGAGGTCAGTGATCGGCGGCGTCCTGTGGGTCGCAGCGGCATCGTTGCTCGCGACCTCGGCGGTCGCACAGACCGGCGGCAGCGAAGGGCTCAGCCCGACGCTGTCGGCTATCAAGACAGCGCACACCGTGCGGCTCGGCTATCGCGAGAGCTCGCCGCCATTCTCCTTCCTCGACCAGGCGGGTCGCCCGATCGGCTACAGCCTCGAGCTCTGCGAGGCCATCGTCGAGGAGATCGGCGTCGAGGTCGACGACCCCAATCTCAGAATCGACTACGTCAAGGTCACCTCGGACGACCGCATCGAGGCCGTGCTCCAGAACAAGATTGATCTCGAATGCGGCTCGACCACGGCCAATGCCGAGCGTGGCAAGCGCGTCGCGTTCTCGCCGCTGATGTTCGTCGCCGGCACCAAGCTGATGGTGCCGAAGGGAGCGGCCGTTTCCGGTGTCGCGGATTTGAAGGGCAGGACCGTCGTCGTGACCAAGGGCACGACCAACGAGCAGGCGATGCACGCCGTCGACAAGAAGCTCTCGCTCGGCCTTGACATCGTGACCGCGCCGGATCACGAGCAGTCGTTCCGGATGGTGGCCGACGGCAAGGCGGATGCGTTCGCGACCGACGACATCCTGCTCCACGGCCTGATCGCGCGTCACAAGGCGCAGGAATATTTTCGCGTGGTCGGGGACTATCTGTCCTACGATCCCTACGGCATCATGTTCAGGAAGGGCGAACCGCAACTCGCCGCCGTGGTCGAACGCGCCTTCCGCAAGCTCGGCTCCAACCGCGACCTCGTTCCGCTCTACAACAAATGGTTCACCGCACGGCTTCCCACCGGCGAACGTCTGAACGTGCCGATCTCGCTGCAATTGGAGGAGGCGTTCAAGGCGATGGACGATTCGCCGAGCGCGAATAATTAGCGGCTTCTCTTCTTACCCTCCCCTGGAGGGGGAGGGTCGATCGCGCAAAGCGCGAGCGGGGTGGGGTGATCCCTCCACACGGGCGGTGTGTAAGGTGGAAAGACCGTCACCCCACCCCGTCTCGCATCGCTGATGCGCTGCGAGCCGACCCTCCCCCTCCAGGGGAGGGTGGGCCGAGCTTGCGGCCGCTAGTTCTGGCCAAACACCCGGTCCAGCGCCGCGTCATACGTCGCCTGCACCAGCTCCGGATGCAGCTTGCCCAACGCTTCCATCATCACGCCGGAATTGATCTCGAGCACGCGCCAGGTGCCATCGACGCGGACCACGTCAATTGACGCAAAGGCGATGCCAATGGCGTTTGCTGCGTGGATGGCGAGTCTCACGCAAGCCTCGCGAACCTCGCTGCCCTCCAGCAACACCGGCTTTGCGCCGGCATCGAGATTGTGTCGCCAATCTGCGCCGCGCTGCTTGCTGTAGACGATGAGAGGCACATCATCGAGCAGCACCACACGGACCTCCTCCTCGATCGCGACATAGGGCGAGATCACGAGTCCGGCGCTCATCGAGAAAACTTCGCCAACCGCGTGGTCGAGTTCCGTCTCCGTCGTCACCTTGAACACCGAGCGCCCCGATGTCCCCTCGTTCGGCTTCACCACCACGCCTTGCGGATGGTCGCGAAGCAGCTTGAGCATTGCCTCTCGCCAAGTGGGGCCAACAACATGCTTGCCGAGCTTCGGGTTGAGGAAGAGGTGATGGGGAATGCAGGGCACGCCCGCAAGCGTCAGCGCTTCGGCCGTGGCCGATTTGTCATTGGCAAGACGATGTGCGATGGCGCTGTTGAGGCCGATGTCGTAGCCGAAAGCGAAGCGGCGCTCGTCGCCCCGGCGCATCGCGATCAGCCAGCCACTGGCGCGGACATCGACCGTGATGCCGCGCTGTGCGCAATAGCGCCTAATCGCCTGGACGAAGATCCGCTCGCCGTTTGCCATGTGATTCAGTCGTTCCTGTCGCCAAAAGCCGCAAAAATGCGGAAAACGGCGCCAAACCGGGGTGAAAATCAGAGCTATTCTTAATGAAATTCTCGTTAGCGCGATGGAAATTAAGTGCTGCCGTCGAGCCCCCAAGGGAAAAGAAATTGCCCGCCGCGCGCGCTGGGCAGCAAATTCATTAATGATGCGGCCAATTCAGCCCAAATGCCGGTTTGATCGGCATCAATTGCTTCCGAAACGAGGTTGATTATTGGTCTCAATGGCGTAGATCACACACGCGAAATCCTCCGCCATGGCAGATGGTGCCCGCCCCCGCTGTCAGGGGCCGGGCAACGCTTTTGCCCGAAAACCGCAATATATTCGGAATATCGAGAATCATGAGCGCGTTTTACCGAGAGAAGGTTCTTTCCGTCCACCACTGGACCGATACGCTGTTCAGCTTCCGCGCCACGCGCGACACCGGCTTCCGCTTCCAGAACGGCCAGTTCGCCATGATCGGCCTCGAGGTCGACGGCCGCCCGCTCCTGCGCGCCTACAGCATGGCGAGCGCCAATCACGAGGAACAGCTCGAGTTCTTCTCGATCAAGGTTCAGGACGGTCCGCTGACCTCGCGCCTCCAGAAGATCAAGGAAGGCGACACCATCTTGGTCGGCCGCAAGGCGACCGGCACGCTGATCACCGACAATCTCCTTCCCGGCAAGCGGCTGATGCTGCTCTCGACCGGAACCGGCCTTGCGCCGTTCGCGAGCCTGATCAAGGACCCCGAGGTCTACGACCAGTTCGAGTCGATCGTGCTGGTGCATGGCTGCCGCCAGGTCTCCGAGCTCGCCTATGGCGAGAAGCTCGTCGCGAATTTGCGTGAGGACGAGGTGTTCGGCGAGCTGCTCGCGGACAAGCTGGTCTACTATCCGACCGTGACCCGCGAGCCGTTCCGCAACCGCGGCCGCATCACCGACCTCATCAACTCCGAGCAGATCTTCAACGACATCGGCCAGGGCCCGCTCGACATCGCAACCGACCGCGTCATGATGTGCGGCAGCCCGGCGATGCTCGAAGAACTGAAGCTGATGTTCGAAGGCCGCGACTTCGTCGAGGGCTCCGGCAACAAGCCAGGCCATTTCGTGATCGAGAAGGCGTTCGTCGAGCGGTAAGCCCGCTCTTTGTCGTCTCGGTGTCGTCCTGGCCTTGTGCGCAATTGCGCACCGGAGCCAAGACCCATACCCACCGAGTGAGGTTTGGCGAAGGCTGGTCGTTATCAGTCTTCGCAACAACCCCGCTTAGGGGTCCTGGCTTTCGCCAGGACGACGGCGGTGGGTGAAGCGTCTTGCCCGGCTGACCGTCCCTTTACTCTCCCATCTTCCTGCTGCACTGCAAAAGCCCGCCCATCGGGCTGATTGATTTGTCTCAGCTGAATTCGCTAGCCTGAAACAAGGGCCGCGTCATATCCGTATGACAGGCACAGGCGTATCGTAGCGCTCATGCTGGCGAGAGGACGTGATCGTGGCCGAGGACAACAAAACGCAAGAAGCTCCGAAACGCCTGCCACTGGCGGAAGAGGGGGTCATGGAAACCCTGCTGCTTCCGTTCTCGCCGCGCTTCATCGTGCTGACGATCTGCGCGGTCGTCACCGCGCTCCTGATCGCCATCGGTATCGCCGACCGCAAGATCTTCGACATCCTGCTGGTCCCGATCCTGATCTTCGCCGCGCTGACCCTGCTCGGAGTCCGCGATCTCCTGCAGAAGAGCCACGCGGTGCTGCGCAACTATCCGATTTCGGCACACATCCGCTTCCTGCTGGAAGAAATCCGCCCCGAGATGCGGCAATACTTCTTCGAGAGCGAGAAGGACGGCATGCCGTTCTCGCGCGACACCCGCGCGGTGGTCTATCAGCGCGCCAAGATGGAGCTCGACAAGCGGCCGTTCGGAACCCAGGAGGACGTCTATCGCGAGGGCTACGAGTGGATGCATCACTCGGTATCGCCGAAGGCGCATGCCAGGGAAAAATTCCGTGTCGCCATCGGCGGGCCGGATTGCGCAAAACCGTATTCGGCCTCGGTGTTCAACATCTCGGCGATGAGCTTCGGCGCGCTCAGCCCGAACGCGGTGCGTGCGCTCAATGCCGGCGCGAAGAAAGGCGGTTTTGCGCATGACACCGGCGAGGGCGGCGTCAGCCCCTATCACCGCGAGATGGGCGGCGACATCATCTGGGAGATCGGCTCCGGCTATTTCGGCTGCCGTCATCGCGATGGCACCTTCGACCCCGAGGCGTTCGCGCGCGTGGCCGGCGAGGACCAGATCAAGATGGTCGAGCTCAAGATCAGTCAGGGCGCCAAGCCGGGTCATGGCGGCGTGCTGCCGGCGGCAAAAGTCTCGGAAGAGATTTCCAAGATCCGCGGCGTCGCGATGGGCGAGGATTGCATCTCGCCGGCCTCGCACCGCGCCTTCTCCACGCCGGTTGGTATGATGCAGTTCATCGCCGAGATGCGCCGCCTGTCCGGCGGCAAGCCGGCCGGCTTCAAGCTGTGCATCGGCCATCCCTGGGAATTCCTGGCGATCTGCAAGGCGATGATGGAGACCGGCATCTATCCCGACTTCATCGTCGTCGACGGCAATGAGGGCGGCACCGGCGCGGCGCCGCTGGAGTTCATGGATCATCTGGGCATGCCGATGCGCGAGGGCGTCAATTTCGTCCACAACGCGCTGGTCGGCATCAATGCGCGCGACCGCATCAAGATCGGCGCGTCCGGCAAGATCGCCACCGCCTTCGACATGGCGCGCGCCATGGCGATCGGCGCCGACTGGTGCAATTCGGCGCGCGGCTTCATGTTCTCGCTCGGCTGCATCCAGTCGCTGAGCTGCCATACCGACCGCTGCCCGACTGGCGTCGCGACGCAGGACCCGACGCGTGCGCGCGCGCTCTACGTGCCGCTCAAGATCGACCGCGTGCAGAATTACCACCATGCGACGCTGCACTCGCTGACCGAGCTGATCGCCGCCGCCGGCCTCGAACATCCGCAGCAGCTGCGCCCGATCCATTTCAGCCAACGGACATCGACGACCCAGGTGCAATCCTTCGCACAGCTCTATCCGGCGCTGCGCCCCGGCGAGCTGCTCGAAGGCACGGAAGATCCGCGGTTCCGCGACGGCTGGCGGATGGCGCGCTCCGAGACGTTCCAGCCCGCGCTGTGAGCGTCGCCTCGGTTGCAAGACCGCCGGCTCCGGCGCATAATTCATTGCCGGAGAGGCTGCGTTAAACGCTTGCTTCAACTTTGGGTGTAGTTTGGCCCCATGGACGAACGGCGCGACAAGGCGAGACATCGCGTACTGAAAGCCGGAACCATCGAGTTCGGCGGCGGCGCGATCGACTGCACCGTCCGCAACCTGTCCGATACCGGCGCAGCGCTCGACGTCACCAGCCCGGTCGGCATCCCCGACCGTTTCACCCTGTTCGTCCACGCCGACGGAAAGCATCTGTCCTGCACCGTGGTCTGGCGCAAGGAAAAGCGGATCGGGGTGAGGTTCGGGTGAGATTCTGGCCGCGAGCCGTAGCCAAAAACTCCGCTGTCGTCCCGGACAAGCGTCAGCGCAGATCCGGGACCCATACCGCGTGATCTAACGATCGCCGTTGGTAGCAGTACCGAACGCCGAGTCTCGCCAAACCACTCCCTGTGGCTATCGCGACGAGCGCAAGGGCTCGCTCGGGGGTCCCGGATCGGCGCGCGCTTGAAGGCGCGCTTGTCCGGGACGGCGAGTGGAGATTGGCGCGGCAGCATACGCCAGCCCATACAAGCGCACTCAACTCACGCCGCCGCCTGTTCGCCCAGCCGGCTCGCCAAAATCTTGTCGATCCGTCGTCCATCGAGATCGACCACTTCGATGTGCCAGCCAGCGAAGTCGAAGGCGTCGCCGACATTGGGCAGCATGCTGAACTGTTGCAGCACGAGGCCAGCCACCGTGTTGTAGCGGTGCGGCGGCAGCTCGATGCCGAGCAGCTCGCCGAACTCGTCGACCGGCATCCAGCCGGAGATCAGGAGCGAGTCGTCGTCGCGCCTGACAAAGGCCGGCTCGGGCGGCCCTTCCTCGGAATGAAAGGCGCCGACGATCGACTCGAGGATGTCTGCGGCCGTCACCATGCCTTCGAACGCGCCGTATTCGTCGTAGACGAAGCCGACGTGGACCGGCGCAGCTTTCAGGATGGTCAGCACATCGCGGGCATCCGCCGAGGCCGGAATGCCCGGCGCCTCGCGCACGAGTGCGCGCAGATCCGGCGCGCGCTCGTTCATATAAGCGATCAGCAGGTCCTTGGCCTGGAGCACGCCGATCGGCTTGTCGCGATCGCCGTCCGAGACGGGGAAGCGCGAATGCGGGCTCTTCGCGATGATCTCGTGAATGGTCTCCGGATCATCGTTCAGGTCGATCTCGTCGACCTCGGTGCGCGGCGTCATGACCGCGCCGACCGGGCGGTCGCCGAGCCGCATCACGCCGGCGATCATCTCCTTCTCACCGGGCTCGAGCACGCCTGCGCTCTCGGCCTCGCGGACGAGGTGATGGATCTCGTCCTCCGAGACCTTTTCCTCGGCGCTGCCGCCGCGGCCGAGCAGTGTGAGGATCAGCTTGCCGGAGACATCGAGCAGGAACACGAGCGGCAGCGAGATCCGCGCCAGCACGTGCATCGCGGGCGCGACCCTGACCGCGATGCTCTCGGGATCGCGCAGCGCCACCTGCTTCGGCACCAGCTCGCCGACGATCAGGGTGGCGTAGGTGATGAGCGTGACGACGAGGCCGACGCCGACGATGTCGGCAATGCCTGAGGACATGCCGAGCTCGACCAGCCATTGCGTCAGCCGCTGCCCGAGCGTCGCACCCGAGAATGCGCCGGAGAGCACGCCGACCAGCGTGATGCCGATCTGCACCGTCGAAAGAAATTTGCCGGGATCGGCCGCCAGCGTCAGGGCCCGCTCGGCGCCACGGACGCCCTTGGCCGCGAGCAGCGACAGCCGCGCCGGGCGGGACGACACCACGGCCAGCTCGGACATGGACAACAGGCCGTTGATGACGATCAGGACGACGACGATGACGAGTTCGATCGAGAGCATTGACGTTCCGAGAGTAAGCCAGTGTCGCCGGATGAGGGCACGAGTATTGATATAGGTATTCCGGGAGGAAATGCCGACCATTCTGTCGCATCCGATACCACGGGGAACCGTGATCGACGGCGTTCCGACAGGTCCGCGACGAGATGGCACTCCGCGGAACTACGGGGCGTTACTTAACGGGCTCTTAGTGGCCGCCGGCTAGGTTTCCGACAATTTGCAGAATGTATTCGGGGACCAGGGATGCGGATCGGGAAGCTTTTCGCGCTGTCGATGCTGACGGTGACGGTTTTTGCAGTCATCCTCGGCGCCGAGGTGCTCGTACCCCAGACACGCATCTTCACGAACCGCTCCGACGCGATCAAGACCGTCGACGCTTTTGCGGCGACCCTGATGGTCAGCCAGCAGGTCGCCGGCCTTCGTGCCCCCTACATTGGACCGATCTTCCAGGATGCCGCAGCCACACAGGCCCAGATCGATAATGCCGCGAAGGCGGGGAAAGCCGCCGATGCCACATTCGAGGGCGCAAGGCGAGCCATCAGTGTGCTCGATGACGGTGCTGCGATGGTCGAGAACCTCGACCGTGCCACGCGACGGTTGAAGGAGATCTACACGGCGGCCGATCGCGCGATGGGCCTTCCTCTGGCGGCGCGCGATAGCTCTGCGATCAAGGGCTTCCTGCCCGGAGTCGCCGAGGTGCTCGGCAGCATCGAGCCGATCATGAACCGGCTCGAGGCGAAGGTCATCAATGCCGATTCCTCGCTTGCGGCGCTGTTGAGCCTGGCACGGACGGCACAGGATCTGCGCGTTGCCGCCGGCAGCCGCGCGGCCACGCTGTCCCCCGCGCTGTCCGCGCGTCGCCCGCTCACGTCGGCCGAATTCTCGCTGATGGATCGCATGCAGGGGCGTGTGGAAGCCGACCGCGAGCGCATCGAGGCCGGCATCGACCAGCTCGGGAATCCGCCGCGGATCGCCACCGCGCTGAAGGCGGCAACGGAAACTTATTTCGGAAAAGCAGCATCTGCCGTGGACAAGGAGATGGCTGCTGCGCGCAGCGATGGCAAATATGGCATCGACAGCGATGAGCTCGCAAAGGTCATCGTACCGGCCATCCAGATGTTCTACGGCGTGCGCGACGCCGCGCTGGCCGAAGCGGCCGATCGCGCCTCGTCCTCTCGTGATGGTGCACTGGCGATGCTGGCGCTTGCGGCCGTCGCGGTGCTGGCATTGCTCGGGACGCTCGGTGGTGTGACCGTGATGCTGCGCAGCCGTGTGGTGACGCCGCTCGGCCGACTCGCCGACGTGATCGGAACGCTCGCCGTCGGACAGCACGAGGTCGAGATTCCCGCAAGCGGCCGCAACGACGAGATCGGCCAAGTCGCGGGCTCGCTCCGGCACTTCAAGGATTCGCTCGTCGCCAAGAAAGCTGCCGACGAGGCAGCCGCGGTCGAAGCCGAGGCGAAGCTTCGGCGCGGCCAGCGCATGGATCGGATCGCGCGCGAGTTCGAAGCCATGATCGGCGATGTCATCAACACCGTGTCGTCGGCATCGTCGGAGCTGGAAGTCTCGGCGGGAACGCTGACGAACACGGCCGATCAATCGGAAAAGGTCACCGCGACCGTCGCGGCCGCCTCCGAGCAGGCCTCAACCAACGTGCAGACCGTTGCCGCGGCGGCGGAGGAAATGGCCTCGTCGGTCGACGAGATCAGCCGGCAGGTCCAGGATTCCGCGCGCATCGCCGGCGAGGCGGTGCAGCAGGCGGGGCGCACCAATGATTATGTCGGCGAGCTCGCCAAGGCGGCGGGGCGGATCGGGGACGTGGTCGAGCTCATCAGCCAGATCGCAGGCCAGACCAATCTTCTGGCCCTCAACGCCACCATCGAGGCGGCGCGCGCCGGCGAGGCCGGACGTGGCTTCGCCGTGGTCGCCTCCGAGGTCAAGGCACTGGCCGAGCAGACCGCCAAGGCCACCGGCGAGATCAGCCAGCAGATCACGGGCATTCAGACCGCGACCGAGGATTCGGTCGGCGCCATCAAGGCGATCGGCGACACCATCGGCCGCATGTCCGAGATTGCTTCCGCAATCGCCGCGGCGGTCGAGGAGCAGGGCGCGGCGACGCGGGAGATTTCCCGCAACGTGCAGCAGGCGGCGCGCGGCACTCAACAGGTCTCCGCCAGCATCGTCGACGTGCAGCGCGGCGCCAGTCAGACTGGTTCGGCCTCCGCCAACGTGTTCGCGTCCGCGAGATCGCTGTCCGGCGAGAGCAGCCGTCTCAAGCTCGAGGTCGGAAAATTCCTGGACGCGATCCGCGCCGCGTAGAGCGTCGCGATATCAGAGTTGATTGCTGCAAACGAGGCGCACTCCCTCTCCCGCTTGCGGGAGAAGGTCGGGGAGAGGGTGTTTCCACAATGGGACTATCCCCAAGAGGGGAAAGCCCTCACCCGGCGCTTCGCGCCGACCTCTCCCGCAAGCGGGAGAGGTGAAACGGCCGCAATGATCTGATTTCACCACTCTTGCCGCGTTCAGAACTCCCCGTGCAGCCGTCCTGAAAACACCGACACCGGTCCGCGGTCGGCGTTGTAGGCGGGGTTGACGATGAGCTGGTAGTCGGCGGTGAGGGTGAGATTCTTGTTCACGGCGTAGGCGTAATAGGTCTCGAGGATGCGCTCGTTGCGATAATTGAGCGCGCCGTCGCCGATGAGCACGCCGAGGCCGCCGGCGGCGAGGAAGTCGCGATAGTCCTGCGAAATCGCGTTGACCGCGCCGCCGATGCCGATCACGTCGTCAGGCCGGCCCCATTTCGTGCCCTTGATCGACAATCCGGCGGACAGGCTGCGATGAATGTCGGTGAAGGCCAGCGTTTCGAAACGGCCGTCGTTCCAGCTCCAGCGGCCGAACAGCCCGACGTCGTCCGTGATCGCCTGTTCGAGGTTGAGCACATAACCGTACTTCACTCGGCCACGCCGGGTCTGCGCGATGTCGAGATTGAGCGCGGGATTGTCCAGCGTCTCGCGGAAGCTTCCCATGTTAGCGCTGTCGAGCCAGCCCATGGTCCTGAGCTTGCCGGGCTGGCCGAACAGCGAGAAGCGCGTCTCGAGCTCGAGCACGTATTGGCCGCGCTCCCCGACTCTGGTGTCGAAATGATTCGAGTTGGACTCGGAGACCATCAGGAAATAGCCGCCGCGCAGCGCCCAGTGCTTCTGGTTGAGCTCGGCGGTGACGCCATAGGTGAGGCCGACCTTGTCGGCGGAATAGTCGAAGGCGCCCGGCGCCCATAGCGACCAGTTCATGAAGTCCTTGCGGGTGTCCTTGGCGTAAGCATTGCCGTCGAACACGTCGACCACCGCGAACTTGCCGGCCTGCAAGGTGAGCCTGGAAACGTCGACCTTCTGCCCGAGCTGCAGCTGGCTGCTCGCAAGCTCCTCCTGCTCGCCGCCGAAGCCGAAGGTCTGGCGCACGAACAGGCGCGAGGTGTTGTAATGCGGATAGGGGAAATTCGACTTCTGCGCTTCGCCGTTCGGGAATCCGGCGGCGCCAACCGTGTCGTTCAGTCCAAATCCCTGGAGCAGCTCGGGATTGTAATAGACCTCGCCGCCGTCCCAGAGCCGTGCGTTCAGGAACAGGCTGTTGCTCCAGGTCGCCTTGGCCTGCGCTGATGGCGAGAGCGAGTTCGGTCCGGTGTAGAGCGCGGGAAACGACGGATAGCCTTGCGGCAGATAGGTGCTCTGGCCGTGAATCTCCCAGCGATCGGATTCCGTGTCGATCAGCGAGCTCTTCGGGTCATAGCTCGGCATGCCCGGCCAATCGACCTTGCGGTTGAGGCCGAGCCTGACCTGCTGGAAGTCGAGCGACGAGGAGCTGTATTGGGCTCCCGTGGAGAAGGCGACATTGGCGCCGTCGAAGCGGCTGTAGAGATATTCGAGCCGCGCGCTCCAATGCGGCGCAAAGCCGTATTCGATGCCCCCGCCCGCAATCCAGCCGGGCCGCGTGTTCAGGATTTTCGGGACTTCGGCGCCGGAGGCCGGCGTGTCGAAATAGCGCTCGCCCATCCAGGCAAAGCCGCCGGTGGCATAGACCAGCCACGGGCCGCTGGTGTAGCCGACACGGCCGCGCAAGCTCGCGGTGTAGTCCCATTGCTGGGTGACGGTGTTGGCGGGGGCGGCCAGGAAGGAGACGATCGAGTTCGAGACAATGTAGTTGGGAAACGAGAAATCGCCTTCGACGCCGACCAGCCAGCCGGAATTGAGCCGGTAATTGTAGCCGGCCTGCACGCCGCCGATCATGCCGCTGAAGACGCCGCTGTCACTGACTGCGGTGCTATCGTTCAGCGCAAAGTGCGACGAACCCCGGCTATAGCCGGCATGCGCGCCGATATAGAGGCCCGTCCAATCATAGACCGCTCTCAGCGCCGGCGCCTTCAGCGGCAGATCGGCCGCGGTGCCTGTGGCGGGCAAAGCCAGCACGCCCGTGGCGATCGCCGCGGCTGTCCGCAAGTACCTGTAACGGTGACCTCCCAACGTCAAAACGCACGCCCCCAAACGCGAATGCATCCACCCGCCGCGACATCCCTGCCGATTCGCGGCGACCCTGTCATCAGGTCTTAGGTGCTCACGCGATCGAACGAGATGATCTCGATCCGGCGCGATTTCGTCCCAAGCCCCTCGTCTTGCTACGGACCTTATTGCGATTAATTCGCAATAGCAACTGGCGCGCGTCGCCGCAGAGGATGGTTCGCACCCCTGTGTGACGGGACTGCAACAAAGTCGGAGTCCAAAACAGATGACCCCGCCCGGGGGGACGCCGGGCGGGGTCGGGGGCACGACACGGGGTGGATGAGGCGCCCGTGTCGGACGCAGGATCCACGTGGGAGATCGGCCTCAGATACTCAGATCAGTAGCAGGTACGAACGCGGCCGACGTACTGGCCGAAGGCGTTGTACTGGGCGACCCAGCCGCAGCGGTGATAGCCGTAGTAGTAGGGATCGTTGCTGGCGGCGATCGCGGAGCCGACGACGGCGGCGGTGGCGATGCCGGCGCCCACGCCCCAGACCCAGCCCGGCTGCTTGGCCTCGGCCGAGGAGGTGGTGGACACGATGCTGCCGGTCACGGCGAGCGTAGCGAGAGCGACTGCGGCAAGCTTGGTCTTGATCGACATGTGAAACTCCATCCGGGGTTGAGGCGGTCCGTTGTGGCCCGCGTGCCCAGTTGGACGGAGGCTCCTCGCGTCCGGTTCGAAGCCGGGAAAGGCGGTCGCCGAGCCCTGTGCTTTCCTGAACAATTCCAGGAGGATGGGAGCTAGCCGAGGGGCCCCTTGGCGAGCCTGTTCACGTCGAAGTTATCGACCTCGCTCAGTAGTTCGCAAAAGGCCGTCGCGCCCTGATCGATCAGGCGTTCGCCCTTTTCTGCAACGGCCAGCGTCGCGTTGCCGACGGCGCCGCTGGCGTTGAGATCCTGCGCCTGCCAGGCGAACGGCGCGGGACGTTGCGTCGACAGCCAGCGATACTGCTGCTCGATCGCGATGCTGCTCGCGGGAAAATCCGCGATCGCATGCGTGCGCACCTGATCGGGATAGCGCGCCAGCATGATCGAGGTCTCGACCGCGCCGCCGTGAATGCCGTGGCGCACTTCATCGGCCGGGAACAGTTTGTCGGCGCCTGATAGCCGCGACCACGACGTCGTCACCACGAACAGCTTGTGGTGCGCACGAAGATCCTGCGCGATCAGCATCATCGCCGCGCTGTTGCCGCCGTGGCTGGTGATGATGACGAGCTTCTTCACGCCGCGTCGCGCGACGTCCTCGCCGATTGCGGTCCATCGCTTCAGCGCGGTTTCAGTCGGCAGCGTCTGCGTGCCCGGATAGTCGATATGCTCGGTGGAAATGCCAACCGGCTCAACGGGCAGAAAACTGGCCGGAACGGTTTCGGGCAACAGCTCGCGCACGCGCGCCAGATACGCGTCCGCGATCAGCACGTCGGTTTCGAGCGGCAGATGCGGGCCGTGCTGCTCGGTCGCCGCCAGCGGCATCACCGCAATCCAGCGCGAGATCTCGGCCGGGGCCGCATCGGCCCAGCGGATCTCGGTCCAGTCGCGCGACGGCATCATTGAGCTTTCCTTGAAGGTTTCTTTGGAGGTTTCTTTGCCTGAATTTGTCACGTAATTTGGGGTATGAGGGGACGCGGGCCCGGCCGGCTCGCGTCCCCGAACTTCATGCGGTTTTATCGCGTTGCGTTCACATCGGCCAGCAACGATCGACGGAGTCCCTTCATGAGCCCTTCTCATCTGCGGCGAGCGTTAACGGCGGGCTTGATGGCCGCTTTGGTCGGAAGCGTCCCGGTGCGGGCCGAGACGCTCGACAAGGTCACCTTCGGCACCAATTGGGTCGCCGAAGCCGAGCATGGCGGCTTCTTCCAGGCGGTCGCCGACGGCACCTACAAGAAATACGGCCTCGACGTCACCATCGTCCCCGGCGGGCCGAATGAAAACAATCGGATGCTGCTGATCGCCGGCAAGATCGATTTCTTCATGGCCGCAAACACGCTGATGTCGTTCGATGCGGTCGCCAATAACGTTCCCGTCGTCACCATCGCCGCGATCTTCCAGAAGGATCCGCAGGTGATGCTGACGCAACCCGACGCCAAGGTCGCCAAGATCGAGGATCTCAAGCCGCTGACGCTGTTCGTCTCCAAGGAGGGCATGACCAGCTACTTCCAGTGGCTGAAGTCCGAATATGGATTCAGCGAGAAGAACGTCCGTCCCTATAATTTCAATCCGCAGCCCTTCATCGCCAACCCCAAGAGCGCCATGCAGGGCTACGTGACATCCGAGCCCTTCGCGGTCGAGAAGGCGGCCGGCTTCAAGCCCAACGTGCTGCTGCTCGCCGACTACGGCTTCAACACCTATTCGACCCTGATCGAAACCCGCCGCGAGATCGTCGAGAAGAAACCGGATCTGGTGCAGCGCTTCGTCGATGCCTCCATGATTGGCTGGTACAATTACATCTACCGCGACAATTCCGCCGGCAATGCCATGATCAAGCAGCTCAATCCGGAGATGACCGACGATCTGCTCGCCTATTCCGTCGCCAAGATGAAGGAGCACGGCATCGTCGATTCCGGCGACAGCCTGAAGAACGGCATCGGCGCCATGAGCGATGAGCGCTACACCTCCTTCTTCAACAAGATGGTGAAGGCCGGCGTGGTCAAGCCCGACCTCGATTTCCGCAAATCCTATACGCTGCGCTTCGTCAACAAGGGCGTCGGCGTCGAGCTGCGCCCGAGCAAGCCGTAACGCATGCTGAGATTTGAGCAAGGTGCGTTGGCGTCGTCCACCTCCCCCGAAGGGAGAGGTCGCATCGCATCGTCAGATGCGATGCGGGTGAGGGGTTACGCTCTCTCCTGGGACCTGAGCCCCCTCACCCGGCGCTGCGCGCCGACCTCTCCCCGTTGGGGAGAGGTGAAGTGCGCCCGAAATGCAGCAGCCCGCGATCAATGGTAGCGAGCCAAACGTCATCCACCGTCGAGGCCAGCTTGACGGCTCTTGCCGTCAGCCTGCGCGGCGTGACGAAGACGTATGACAACGGCGTCATGGCGCTCGGCCCGCTCGACCTCGCGGTGCGCAAGGGCGAGTTCATTTCGCTGCTCGGCCCGTCCGGCTGCGGCAAGTCGACCGCACTGCGGCTGATCGCGGGGCTCAGCACGCCCTCGTCCGGAATCGTGCGGGTGGCGCGCCACGAGGGCGTGCCGCAGCCGGGCCACGGCATCGGCTTCGTGTTCCAGGAGCCGACCCTGATGCCCTGGACCAGCGTGCGCGACAACGTGCGACTACCCCTGAGGCTTGGCCGCGTCCCGAAGGCAGAGGCCTGCGCGCGCGCCGACGCGGCGCTCGCCAGTGTCGGGCTCGCCGATTTTGCCGATGCGTTTCCGCGCGAGCTCTCCGGCGGCATGAAGATGCGGGTGTCGCTGGCGCGCGCGCTCGTCACCGACCCCGATATCCTGCTGATGGACGAGCCGTTCGCGGCGCTCGACGAGATCACGCGCTTCCGTCTCAACAATGATTTGCTTGCGCTGTGGCGCAGCCTCGGCAAGACCGTCATCTTCGTCACCCATTCGGTGTTCGAATCCGTCTACCTGTCGCAGCGCGTGGTGGTAATGACGGCGCGGCCCGGCCGCATTCAGGCCGACCTCCGTATCGAGACAATCGAGCCGCGGGCTGAGGAGTTTCGCACCTCGGCGGCCTATTCCGATTATTGCCGAAGAGTGTCGGCCGCGCTGGCGCCGTCCTATGCCGGGCAGTCGACGCTATGAACGCGCAACCTGCCGTCACCGTAAAACCGTCCGGCGCGCAACGCGCGATGCGCTTCGTGCTGCCCGTCATCGTGTTCGCGGCCGGCCTCCTCGCCTGGGAACTGGTGGTCCGCATCAAGGAGATTCCGCCCTACGTGCTGCCGGCGCCCTCAATCATCGTCCTGACGCTGGTCAAGGACTGGGCGGTGCTGTCACAATCGCTTGCGACCACGCTTCTGACTACGCTCGAGGGTTTTATCGCGGCCAGCATCGGCGGCATCGCGCTGGCGCTGCTGTTCAATCAGTCGAAATGGGTCGAGTATTCGCTGTTCCCCTACGCCGTTGTCCTCCAGGTGACGCCTGTCATCGCGATTGCGCCGCTGCTCCTGATCTATCTGGAGCAGCAGACCGCGGTGGTGGTCTGCGCCTTCATCGTCGCCTTTTTTCCGGTGCTGTCCAACACCACGCTTGGGCTCAATTCGGTTGACCGCAATCTCGCCGGCTTGTTCCAGCTCTATGGCGCCTCGCCGCCACAGACCCTGCGCTTTCTCAAGCTGCCCGCGGCGCTGCCCTACATTCTCGGCGGCTTGCGCATTGCCGGCGGCCTGTCGCTGATCGGTGCGGTCGTGGCCGAGATCGCGGCGGGAACGGCGGGTGCCGGCTCTGGGCTCGCCTACAGGATCGCCGAGTCAGGCTATCGATTGAACATACCCCGCATGTTCGCGGCGCTGCTTTTGTTGTCACTCGCCGGGATTGTCATCTATGGGGTGCTGGCGCTAGTTTCGCACCTCGTTTTACGGCGCTGGCATGAGAGCGCGCTTGGAAAGGAAAACTGATGTCTACCGGTTCGATTTCGTCCGAAAAGATCGACCTTCTGATCTATGGGCCGGTGCGGCCGATCCTTGAGAACGGGTTTTCCGACCATTTCGTCGTGCACAAGGCCGAGACGCGTGGTGACCTCGAGCGACTGACGCCGGCCGTGCGCGACAGGATCCGCGGCGTCGCCGTGACCTATCACACCGTGCGTGCCGACAAGGAATCGCTGTCGCAGCTGCCCAAGATCGAGATGGTGGCGAGCTTCGGCGTCGGTTACGACCACATCGACGCCAAATACGCGGCCGAGCACAACATCATCGTCACCAACACGCCCGACGTCCTGACCGAGGAGGTCGCTGACGTTGCGATGGGCCTTCTGATCTCCACCCTGCGCGAGTTCATCAAGGCCGACCGCTACGTCCGCTCCGGATTATGGCAGACGCAGAACTATCCGCTTAGCGTCGGCTCGCTGCGTGACCGCAAGGTCGGCATCGTCGGCATGGGCCGGATCGGGCAAGCCATCGCGCGCCGGCTCGATGCATCGCTGGTGCCGGTGGTCTACCATTCTCGCAATCCGTCCAAGGACGTCTCCTACAAGCACTATCCTGATTTGATCGAGATGGCGAAGGCGGTGGACACGCTGATGGTGATCGTGCCCGGCGGCGCCAGCACGAACAAGATGATCAATGCCGAGGTGCTCAAGGCGCTCGGCCCGCGCGGCGTGCTGATCAACGTCGCGCGCGGCTCGGTGGTGGACGAGCCGGCGCTGGTGCAGGCGCTGAAATCCGGCACCATCCTCGCCGCTGGCCTCGACGTGTTCGCGGCCGAGCCGAACGTGCCGGACGAGCTCAAGTCCATGCAGAACGTCGTGCTGCTGCCGCATATCGGCTCGGCCTCGGTGGTGACACGCAACGCGATGGACCAGCTCGTGGTCGACAATCTCAAGTCCTGGTTCGCCGGCAAGGCGCCGCTGACGCCGGTTGCGGAAACGCCGTTTAGGGGGCGCTGATGAGAGCTCTTCGGGGCGTTGCATGCGCCGCTGCGGCCTGCTTGGCCGCGATCGGCATCGCGCATGCGCAGGATGCGACGACCCTGAAGAAGCAGATGCCCGGGCAGTGGGAGCTGTCGACCACCGAGCGCAGCAAGACCTGCGTCGTCACGCTCAAGGGCGACGCCGCGGGCCAGGGTTTTAAGCTGGAGCTGGAGCCGGCCTGCAAGACCGCGCTGCCTTTCACCAAGGACATCGTCGCCTGGAACGTTCGAGGTCTCGACATCGTCCGCTTGCAGGACGCGACCGGTGAAGCGGTGATCGACTTCACCGAGGTCGAGGCCGGCATCTTCGAGGGCCTGCGCCAGGGCGAAGGCGTCTACATCCTGCAAGATCTCGCCGCCGCGCGCTCGATGGCCAAGTCGATGGACCAGATGATCGGCGACTGGTCGATGGTGCGTGGCAACGGTCAGCCGGTGTGCGGGCTGACGCTGACCAACACCGAGGCGGGCCCGGACAATTTCCAGGTCTTCCTCAAGCCGAAATGCGACGCGGCGATCGCGCAGTTCAACCCGACGCAATGGCGGCTCGAGCGCGGCCAGATCATCCTGATGTCGAAGGCGGGCGAGGCCTGGCAGTTCGAGGCCGACGACAATGCGCAGTGGCGGCGCGTCCCCGACACCGCCGATCCGCTGATCATGCTGCGTCAGTAGGCTCGTTCAGCATTGCCGCGACGATGACGCGGCGAGCTCTCACGGGAACCGGACCGGAGGGAATCGGTTAGCAGAACAGGTGATTCCGTTGGGAGATCGGCATGGCCAAACGTGTCCTCGCGATCGGCATCGAACCCGGCAATGCGGATTATAGCGCATTCCCGCAGCTCACGCCCGAACATGTCCGCAGCTACATCGAGGCCCAGCTCCTGCGTTTGCGCGGCCTCGGCTTCGAGGTCACGAGCTGTCTGATCGATCTCGATGCGACCGCCGAGGCCGCCGTGACGGCGGCGCTGCGCGACGAGCGCTTCGACTGCATCGTGATTGGCGCCGGGCTCCGCGAGCCCAAGGAGCGCTTGCTGCTGTTCGAGAAGGTGCTCAACCTCGTCCACCGCCTGGCGCCGGAAGCCGCGATCTGCTTCAACACCACGCCGGCCGACACAGTCGAAGCGGTGCAGCGCTGGGTCGAACCGTAAGCGACAAGCGCTAGCAAGGCGCGCCATGAAAGGACAATTTAGAGTGCCTTAGATCAGCCGCATCCCGCGCAAACTGGCATGCCCGCTTCTGCCGACGATGATGTGGTCGTGCACGGAAATCCCCAGCGGCTTTGCGATGTCGATGATCGCCTTCGTCATCTGGATGTCGGCCTGCGAGGGCGAGGGATCGCCGGAGGGGTGGTTGTGCACCAGGATCAGCGCGGTCGCGGAGAGTTCGAGCGCGCGCTTGATCACTTCGCGGGGATAGACCGGGGTATGGTCGACGGTGCCGGTCTGCTGCACCTCGTCGGCGATGAGCTGGTTGCGCTTGTCGAGGAAGAGCAGGCGGAATTGCTCCTTGTCGGCGAAGGCCATGCTCGTGCGGCAATAGTCGATCACCTCGTTCCAGGACGACAGCGCGTTGCGGCTGTTGACCTCGCCTTTGGCGACGCGGTGGACCGCCGCTGCGATCAGCTTGAGCTGGTTGATTGCGGCCTCGCCGACGCCGTCCACCTCGCGCAGGCGCGCCACGGGCGCATGCACGACCTCGGCGAACGAACCAAAGGTCTTGATCAGCGTCTTCGCTAGCGGTTTTGTGTCCCGCCGCGGCAACGCGGCAAACAGCGCCATCTCCAGCAGCTCGTAGTCGCTGAGCGCATCCGCGCCCGCGCTGTAGAAGCGTTCGCGCAGCCGCTCGCGATGGCCGTGATAATGCGGCGAGTCCTCAGGCTTGCTTTTGTCGTGGTCTGGCTTGGCGGGCATCGGCCGCCAGCATTGCCGGGGGCCGGCGTTTTTGCAACCGTCAATTGCGACACGGCGCCGCTCTGGCGTTGTGACCCCAACAGTCCATTCCGTCATTCCGCGGCTCGAGCGGAGCGAGAGAGCCCGGAATCCATCGGGCCACAGCGTACGCGGCTGAATGGATTCCGGGCTCACGACTTCGTCGCGCCCCGGAATGACATTGAGTGAACCAGACGTCAGAGACGCAGCTCTAGCGCCCCGGCTTCAACCCCGGCACCAGTGCGGCGAGCCTGTCCTTGATCGGGCGGCCGAACATCGATCCGCCCATGCCTGACGGCGGTGGACCCGGCGGACGTCCGCGGCGCCCGACGGTCGCATCGGTGCGGCGGTCGACGCCGAGCGTCAGCGTCGCAACGTAGCGATCGCGCTCCTCCTTCACCGCGCAGAAAGCGCGATGCTCGGGATCGGAGCGTCCGATTACGAGGTCATTGGCGTTGATGATCGTGCGCTGCCGGGCGCGGTCCTTGTAGGCGGGAACGTTGATGTAGATGAACTCGTTCAGTGCGTCCGGCAGGAAAGTCTGCCCGGTCAGTACCGTGCGGTCGTCCAAAAATACCTTGAAATGGATGTGCGTGGCGCGGCCGTCGTACCAGCCGGGATAGATGGTATTGAACGCAACCCAGCCGGCCTCGTCGGTCATCTGCGTGCCGCGCAAAAACGTCTTGCTGGTCGCGTCGATGTTGTGGCCGTCGCCCTGGCCGGGAAACGCCGAATAGAGGCCTTTTGCATCGCAATGCCAGATGTCGACCCGGGCGTCCCTGATTGCCGTGCAGGGCCCGGCTTCGATCACGCGCAGCCGCAGTGTCAGTGGCACACCGGGCCTGCCCTCCGTGATGTCGGACCGAACGAGTTTCGGGTCGGCATAGAACGGCCCTTCCTCCGCCTGGGGCGTCAGAATGCAGGCCGGCTCAGCGTCCGTTGAAGCGGGAGCGGCCTTCGCGCCGCTCTGGAGCAATCCCGCCGCACTGGCCGATACAAACCCCAGGAATCCGCGCCGCGTCGATCCGTTCACTCTCTCTCTCCCATTAGCTCTGGCGGGAGATCGTGATCGGCCGAGAGGACGGCAAGATCGCGCTGCGATGGTGCCGGCAATCACCCGATCTGCTTCTCGCCGTGCCGCTCCGACAGCGTGAAGATCTCGACGCCGGTCGCCGTCACGCCGACCGAATGCTCGAACTGCGCCGACAGCGAGCGGTCGCGGGTGACTGCGGTCCAGCCGTCGGAAAGGATTTTGACGTGCGGCTTGCCGAGATTGATCATCGGCTCGATGGTGAAGAACATGCCGGGCTTGAGCTGCACGCCTTCGCCGGGCCGGCCGATGTGGATGATGTTCGGCTCGTCGTGGAACATGCGCCCGAGGCCGTGGCCGCAGAAATCGCGCACCACGCTCATGCCCTGCGGCTCGACGAAACTCTGGATGGCGTAGCCGATGTCGCCGGTGGTGGCGCCGGGCTTCACCGCGGCGATGCCGCGCATCATCGCTTCATAGGTGACTTCGATCAGCCGCTCGGCCTTCCGGGCGATCGGGCCGACCGCATACATCCGGCTGGAATCGCCGTACCAGCCGTCGACGATGAAGGTGACGTCGATGTTGACGATGTCGCCTTCCTTCAGCGGGCGGTCGCCGGGCATGCCGTGGCAGACCACGTGGTTGAGCGAGGTGCAGGTCGAGTAACGGTAGCCGCGATACATCAGCGTCGCCGGATACGCGTTGTTGCTGAAAGCGAAGTCGCGGACGAATTCGTCGATGCGCGAGGTCGGCACGCCGGGCCCGACGATGTCGGTGAGCTCGTCGAGGCACTTGGCCACCAGTGCGCCCGCCTTGCGCATGCCGGCAAAGGCGCTCGGCCCATGCAGCTTGATCTGTCCGGTCTTGCGCAGGGAGGTATCGGTGGCTTCGACGTAGCTCATGCGGGAACTGTCTTCCGGGCTCGGGGGCCTGATTTCGATGTTCGGCGGAAAGGCTTGATTTCAGGCCCTAATTTAATGATTGCGGGCCCTCATGCAAGCCGAGCGTGATCTTTGCACCCAAAAGCGGGCCTAATTCGGGACTTCTACGGTGGTTTCCACCGGTAGCGCGCCACCTCGAATGCGGATTTCGCGGACCGGGTAGGGAACCCGGATGCCCTCGCGCTTGAAGGCGTCCCACAGCGCCAGCATCACGTCGCTCTTGACGGTGTCCATGCCGTCGGGATCGGCGAGCCACAGGGTCAGCGAGAACTTCATGCCGGCCTCGGCAAACTCGGTCAAAATGCAATTCGGCGGCTTGCCCTTCTGCGCGCGCGGATGGGCGGCGGCGGTCTCGGCGGCGAGCTTGCAGACCAGGCGCGGGTCGGCGTCGTAATTGGTGCCGAAGGCGATCTTCACCAGCGTGTTCTTGTCGGTATAGGTCCAGTTGACGACCTTCTGCGTCACCAGATCCTCGTTCGGCACCAGGAATTCGCGGCCGTCGCCGGCAGCGACTGAAATATAGCGCGTCTTCATCGCGCTGATGCGCCCGGTGTTGTCGCCGATGGTGACGAGGTCACCGGGCTTCACCGACTTGTCGGCGAGCAGGATGATCCCCGAGATGAAATTGGCGACGATCTTCTGCAGGCCGATACCGATGCCGACGCCGACCGCGCCGGAGAATACCGCGAGCGCCGACAGATCGATCCCGACCGCGCCGAGCGCGATCACGATCGCAACCGCAAGCAGCCCGATGCGGATGATTTTCACCAGCAGCACCTGCACCGACGGCGTCAGGTCGGTGGTCGCATTGATCCGGCTCTCGGCGAAATTGCTCGCGATGTTGGTCAGCCAGAGCGCGATCAGCAGCAGCGCGCCGGCCTTGAGCGCCAACAGCGGGGTCAGCCGCAGGCCGCCGAGCACGATGGCGAAGGAATCGAGCAGCTCGACCGTCGCATCGAGCTGGCCGAGGATGGAGAGCGCGGCGACGAACCACGCCGTGATCGAGACCAGCTTGACGATGAAGGCGTTGCGCAGCACCGAGGTGAGCAGCCGGATCACGAGCCATGCCAGCCCGAGCTTGGCCGCGACCATCAACAGATAGCTGCGGCTCGGCCAGGTCGCATGGTACATCACCACCCGCGAAATGATCACGAGCAGGGTGAACACCGCCGTCGAGGCGCTCGCGACCATAACCCGGACGAAGTGCCGGAGCGGCAGCGGCCAGCGCATCGCCAGCGACGTCATATCGACGCGGATGCGAATGGCCGCCTCCGCGGCATAGGCGATGCCGGCCGCGGTCAGGATGAGGCCGAATTGCAGGTAGAACCAGGGTGAGGAGATTTCCGCCCCGACACTGCGTGCGGTGGTCTGCACGAACTCCATGAAATCCTTGAGGTCCATGTCCATCGGGTCGGTCTCGTCGGGAAGCAGGCGATTGATTCGAGGGAGCCGCAGAATCCCACAAAGGGCACCGCCGGACCATCGATACACCGCGAAGTGATGCGCGTTAAGGCCGCAAAATGCGGCCAGATTGCCGCGAGCGGGAGAAAATGGGTTGGCGCGCGAGTCCGCCGACGATAAGGATGCAATTCCAGCGATTTGTACCCGGAAGGTGGATGGCCTCCCTCGACTCCGTCAGTCTCGCCATATTGCTCGGCGCTGTCCTCGTCATGGCCGGCATCCTCTCGAGCCTGCTTGCGCTGCGCTTCGGCGCGCCGCTGCTGCTCGTCTTCCTTGCGATTGGCATGCTCGCGGGCGATTCCGGCCCCGGGCAGCTCCAGTTCGACGACGTCCGCACCACCTATCTGGTCGGCTCGGTCGCGCTCGCCTTGATCCTGTTCGATGGCGGCTTGCGGACGCGCTTTGCCAGCATCCGCACCGTGCTCGCGCCTTCCGTGGTGCTCGCGACGATCGGCGTGCTGCTGACGGCGCTGATCACGGCGCCATTCGCGAAATACGCGCTCGATCTCAACTGGACGGAATCGCTGCTGGTCGGCGCCGTGGTCGCTTCGACCGACGCCGCCGCGGTTTTCCTGCTGGTGCACACCCAGGGTCTGCGCCTGCGCCCGCGCGTCGGCGCGACGCTGGAGGCGGAATCCGGCACCAACGATCCGTTTGCGATCTTCCTCACGCTCATGCTGGTCGAGTACATCTCGCTGGGATCGAGCTCGCCCGGCCATGTGCTGATCGAATTCGTCCAGGAGGCGGTGCTGGGTGCCGTGGTCGGCGTCATCGGCGGACGCCTGGTCGTGATCGCGCTCAATCAGGTGGCGCTGCCGCAGGGCCTGCATGCGCCGTTCGTGACGACAGGCGCGCTCGTCATCTTCGGCGGCTCGCAGATCATGCACGCATCAGGCTTCCTCGCGGTCTATCTCGCCGGCATCATCATCGGCAACCGGCCGACGCGGGCGCATAATTCGGTGGTGGCCTTCCTGGACGCCGCGACCTGGCTGGCGCAGATCGTGATGTTCGTGCTGCTTGGCCTCCTGGTCTCGCCGAGCCGGCTCGGTGCCAGCGTGCTGCCGGCAGTCGCCGTCGCTCTCATGCTGATGCTGGTCGCGCGGCCGCTCGCGGTGCTCGCGTGCCTTGCGCCGTTCCGCTTCAACTGGCGCGAGAAGGTCTTCATCGCCTGGACGGGCTTACGCGGTGCCGTCGCGATCTTCCTGGCGTCGATCCCGATGCTGGTCGGCCTGTCCAAGGCCTATCTCTATTTCGACGTCGCTTTCGTCGTTGTCATCATCTCGCTGCTGCTGCAAGGCTGGACGCTGGCGCCCGCCGCGCGCAAGCTGCATGTCGCGTTGCCGCGCGCCGAGCGCGGTCCGCGCCGCGTCGAGTTGGATCTGCCCGGCCAGCTCGAGCAGCAGCTGGTCGGCTATCCGGTGCGGCCGAAGAGCCTGTATTTCCGCCGCGGCCTGATCCCGTCCTGGTCCAAGCCGACGCTGGTGATCCGCAACGAGAGCATCTTGACGCCGACGGAGGCCGATCCGGTCGCGCCGGGCGACTACATCTACCTGCTGGCGCCGCCGGAAAAGGCCGAGGCGCTCGACCGCTTCTTCGTCGACATGCAGCCGAGCTCGGCGCCGGATCCGCATCTGCTCGGCGACTTCATGGTCTCCGGCGAGCACACGCTTGCCGAGCTCGCCGAGATCTACGGCGTGAAGCTCGGCGCGGACGACGGCAAGCTGACGCTGGCCGATTATTTCGATGTTCATCTCGATCGCGCGCCGAAGGAGGGCGCCGAGCTCGCGTTGGATACGATCGTGCTGGTCGCGCGCTCGATCTCCGGCGGCCGCGTCAACGTCGTCGGTCTACGCCTGCCAGAAGAGGACGAGACCCCCGCGCCACTGACCCGCACGCAAGCGCTGCGGCGCAAGCTCGCCGATGTGTGGGCGTCGGTGGCGGGGGTTTAACTTGGGTCCTGGCGAAAGCCAGGACCCATCACCCCAGAAACAAGTTGTTGCCGAGAGTGACAACCACGAGTCCTCGCCAAACCGCAGTCGGTGGTTATGGGTCCTGGCTTTCGCCAGGACGACCACGAAGAGGAACCGCCACCAAATCGCCGCAACCGCCGAAGATTTGCGCGGTTTCGTGACCTTGAAACCCGGAACACTCCGCCATGCCGCTCGTTCTAAGGCGCGTAACCGCTTGGACTAACAGGAGTATGCAATGCGAAAGTTCATCCTTCCGATTCTCACAGCCCTTGCGCTTGGCGCTGCCGCGCCGGCGATGGCCTATGACACCGGCGATCAGATCTCGATGCAGGCCGCCCTCGATGTCGCGACAGATCTCGGCGTCGTGACGGTCTCGCACACCAACTTCCTCGGCGACGAATGGGAGGTTGACGGACGGGATCGTGTCGGCCGCTGGATGGAAGTCTATGTCGATGCGAGGACGGGCGAGGTGCGCAACGTCGAGCGCGGCTGGTAGCTCTGAATGACGCTGCCGCGTAGCCCGGATGGAGCGAAAGCGAAATCCGGGTGCGCTCTCACCCGCGGCACCGCCCCGGATTTCGCTTGCGCTCCATCCGGGCTACGATGTCAACACCTTCACCCCGCCAAAACTCGTCACGCGGCCCTGCTTCAGCATCACGATCTGCGTGGCGAGCTGGCGCAGCTCGGCGGCGTCGTGGCTGACATAGACCATCGGCACGTTGGCCTCGTCCCGTAGCCGCACCAGATAGGGCAGGATCTCGAGCTTGCGGCTCTCGTCGAGCGCGCCGAGCGGTTCGTCGAGCAGCAGGAGGCGCGGCTTCGATAGCAGCGCGCGCCCGAGCGCGACGCGCTGGCGCTCGCCGCCGGAGAGCTTTCCGGGCCGGCGGCCGAGCAGGGCGCCGATGTCGAGGAGATCAATGATGCGCTTGTGCTGGGCCGGATCGGCGGCGAGGCCGTTCATCCGCCGTCCATAGTCGAGATTCTGCGCCACGTTGAGATGCGGAAACAGCCGCGCGTCCTGGAACACATAGCCGATGCGGCGGCGCCAGGCCGGCACATGGACGCCGGCCGCGGTGTCGTCGACGGTCTCGCCGTCGATCACGATGCTGCCGCGGTCGGGCCGCAACAGGCCCGCGATCATGTTGACCAGCGAGGTCTTGCCGGCGCCCGAGGCGCCGAACAGGCCGATGACGCGGCCCTCGCTGGTGAAGGACGCGTGTAGCGAAAACTCACCCAGCTGTTTCTCGACATCGACGCGCAGCATGGTCAATTCCCGTGCAGCCGCGCCGTGGCGCGGCGGGCGAACCATTCTGCCGCAATCAGCGCGCCGAGCGCGAGCACGATCGAAACGATGACGAGCCGCCCTGCCGCGGCGTCGCCGTCGGGCGTCTGGATCAGCGAATAGATCGCGGACGAGATCGTCTGGGTCTCGCCGGGAATGTTGGAGACGAAGGTGATGGTGGCGCCGAACTCGCCGATCGCCTTGGCGAAGCCCAGCACCATGCCGGCGAGCACGCCGGGCAGCGCCAGCGGCAGCGTCACCGTGAAGAACACCTTCCAGGGTGCCGCGCCAAGCGTCTCGGCGGCCTGCTCGAGCCGACGGTCGATCGCCTCGATCGACAGCCGCATCGGCCGCACCAGCAGCGGAAACGCCATCACGCCGCAGGCGAGCGCAGCGCCGGTCCAGCGGAAAGAGAAGACGATGCCGAAATGGTCGGCGAGGAAACTGCCGACGGGGCCGCGGCGGCCGAAGCTGAGCAGCAGCAGATAGCCGGTGACCACAGGCGGCAGCACCAGCGGCAGATGCACGGTCGCGTCGAGCAGCGACTTGCCCCAGAAATCGCGCCGCGCGAGCAGCCATGCCAGGGCGATGCCGAACGGCGTCGCCACCAGCGTTGCGATGATGGCGACCCTGAGCGAAAGCAGGATCGCCGTCCATTCGGCGGGTGAAATCTCGGACATCAAGCCGGAGATATCACGTGGTGGGGCTGATCAGGAATTTGAAACCGTATTTTTCCAGAATGGTCTTGGCGGCCGTCGAGCGCAGGAAGGCGAGATAGTCGCTGCTCTCGCCCTTCGCGGTCGTGGTCGCCGCGACGGGATAGATGATCGCGGGGTGCGAATCCGCCGGGAAGGTGCCGACGATCTTCACGCCCGGCTCGACCTTGGCGTCGGTCGCATAGACGATGCCGAGCACGGCCTCGCCACGCGCCACCAGCGTCAGCGCGCCGCGCACGCTCTCGGCCATGGCGAATTTCGGCTCGGCGGCCTGCCAGGCGCCCAGCTTCTCGAGCGCAGCCTTGGCGTATTTGCCGACCGGCACGGATTTCACGTCGCCGGTCGCGATCCTGCCGTCGCCGGCGAGCTTGGCGAGATCGAAGCCTTGCGCGATCGTGACGTTGTTGACCTTGGAGTCCTTCGGCGCGATCAGCACGATGCTGTTGCCGAGCAGGTTGACGCGGGTGGATTCGTTGATGGTCTTCCTGGCGATGGCGTAGTCCATCCAGTCGGTATCGGCGGAGACGAACACGTCGGCCGGCGCGCCCTGCTCGATCTGCCTGGCGAGCACCGAGCTTGCGGCATAGCTGACGGAGAACTTGACGCCGGTCTTGGCGGTGTAGGCCGCGTCGATCTCGTCGAGCGCGTTCTTCATCGAAGCGGCCGCGAACACGGTGATGGTCTTGTCCTCGGCGGCGGCGGGCGACGGGCTTGCGCCCGCGAGGATGACGACGGCGGTGACAAGTGCGGCAATACGAAACATGGATAGCGCTCCGTGCAAGCTCGCGCGGTGACGCGCGCAAATCTGGCGTTGGGTGGGTCTGATGCGACGGGCGGACGCGCTGTTCCACGGGCCTTGCGACGGCTTACGGCCGGCAGGGATATCGCTGCTCGCGAAGATAGCAGCCCTCGGCCTCAGGTCAAACCTCGTTCGTCGTCCCGGACCAGCGGAGCGCCGATCCAGGATCCATTACCCCAGGAGCAGTTTTGCGAAGACTGGAGTTATCAGCTCGTGTCAGGTCTCCTCCCTGGGGTAATGGGTCCTGGCTTTCGCCAGGACGGCGCTGAGAGGCTACGGCTTCGCATCCGCTGCATGCAGCACGGCTTTGCATGCCGCCGGCATGTCGGCCAGCGTCATCGGCGGCTTCGGTTTCGGCGGCTCCGGCGGCGGCTTTGGGTGCAGCACTGCATCCGAGAACCAATAGGCAAGATCGGAGGCCTTGCAGCCTTCGTCCTCGGATTGCGACGGCTGGCCCTCGCATTCTCCGGCGCCCGCCGGGCAGTGCATGCGGATGTGGAAGTGATAGTCGTGGCCCCACCAGGGGCGGATCTTCGACAGCCAGGCGCGGTCGCCCTTGGCCTCGCGGCACAGCGCCTTCTTGATCGCGGCATTGACGAAGATGCGCTGCACCGCCGGCTCCCGCGCCGCATCGCGCAGCACCAGCACATGGCTTGGCGTGAACACCTTCGGATCGACGTCGAGCCGGTCGGGGCGAACCATCATCACCGCCGACATCTCCTCGCGCTCCTCGCGCGAGAGCCGGCGGTCCGGCATCGGCGTCAGCCAGATGTCGGCATCGAGACCGATCTGGTGGCTGGCATGGCCTGACAGCGCCGGCCCGCCGCGGGGTTGCGCGATGTCGCCGACCAGGATGCCGGGCCAGCCGGCGTCCTTGTGCGCTTTGGCCGCGAGCCGCTTGATCAGGGCGATCATGTCGGGGTGGCCGTAATTGCGGTTGCGCGACAGCCGCATCACCTGCCAATTGTCGCCGTTGAGCGGCATCTGCATGGCGCCGCCGATGCAGCCCTTGGTGTAGGAGCCGATGACATGGGCCGATCCCTTCGACGGCAGCAGCTTGCGCGCGAACAGCTCCTTGGCGGCGAGGGAGGGGTCGTTCGGATTGGCGAGCGGCGGCAGCGGTTTTGGGGTGACGCTGCCCTTGTCCTGGGCCAGCGCGGTGCCGGCAGCCAGGAGTGTCACAAAAAGCAGGAGAGGAGCGAGGCGGCGGGGACTCATGCCGAATCCTTATAACCCAACGCCGCGTCAGGGTTAAGGAGAGGGCAATGCAGCGATCACACGGGCAGCCAACATCCGTCGCGTCATCCCAAAGTCGCACGCGCGATGGTCGATCCTTAATCGCGCGATAACCCTGTTCTGCATTGACCAAAATTCGTGCGCGACGTGAGGAATAAGCGCGGTCCGCATGCAATCGCGCGCGATTTCGGAAATGATTCAAGCGCGCGCGCAATTTTGCGCCAGATCGGTCCTTCACCGCGGCGCCGGGATGAGGTTGGCGACGCCCGTCGACGCAGTCGCGCCTCGCAAACAGGCAGCAAGCGGCCACTCGCGCGGGCCGCAGCCGGGCAAGATTACTTTTTTTTCAGACACTTGCCCCAAAGCTTGCGGTCACTGGGCGTGACTGGGACGAGTGAAGTTGAGTTTGGGGTCTCGAAAGACAGCAAAGCGAAAGCGCAACGTGCTTGCCCAAGCCGGCCGACAGCCGCGCAAGCCGCGCTTCGCGCGCACGCCTCATCCGCCAGCCGACCGCGATGAACTCTTGCGCAGCCGCGCCGAGGCGGAAGCCGCGATCGCGGAAGCGCACAAATCCCATGAGCGCCTGCGCCAGGCCATCGACATCCTGCCGCAGGGCATCGTGTTTCTCGATGCCGACGGCCGCTACGTGCTCTGGAACAAGAAATACGCCGAGATCTACAGCAAGACCGCCGATCTGTTCGTCGAGGGCGCGCGCCTGGAGGACACGCTACGCATCGGCGTCGCCCGCGGCGATTATCCCGAGGCCGTCGGCCACGAAGACGAGTGGATCGCGCAGCGGCTGCAAAAGCTCTATCAGCCCGGCGCGCGTCACGAGCAGAAGCTCGCTGACGGCCGCGTCATCCTGATCGACGAGCGATTGACCGATGACGGCGGCGTCGTCGGCCTGCGCGTCGACATCACCGAATTGAAGCAGCGCGAGGCCTCGTTCCGGCTGCTGTTCGACGGCAATCCCGTGCCCATGATCGTCTGCGCGCTGGACGACGAACGCATCCTCGGCGTCAACGATGCCGCGATCGCGCATTATGGCTATAGCCGCGCCGAGTTCGAGCGGCTCAAGATCCGCTCCTTGCAGGCCTTCGACAGCGAGCCGCCCTGGACCCCCGATCCAACCGGCGCGGAGCAGGCCGGGCGCACCTGGAAGCATGTCAAGGCCGACGGTGCGCTGATCGACCTTGCGATCTACTCGCGCGAACTGACCTATGCCGAGCGGCCCGCAGTCCTGCTCGCGCTGATGGACATCACCGAGCGCAAGCGCGCCGAGGCGCGGCTCGCCTTCATGGCCCAGCATGACGGGCTGACCGGGCTGCCGAACCGCAATTTGCTGCGCCAGCAGGTCGACGAGATGCTGCTGCATACGCGGCGCAGCACCGACAAGGTCGCGCTGCTGATGCTGGGGCTCGACAATTTCAAGGCGGTCAACGACACGCTGGGACACGCGGTCGGCGACAAGCTGCTCCGCGGCGTCGCCAAGCGGCTGCGCTCGACCTTGCGCGAGGAAGACGCGCTGGCGCGGTTGAACTCGGACGAGTTCGCCATTGTCCAAAGTGGCCTGGCACGTCCCGAGGATGCGGTGATGCTGGCAAAGCGCCTGCTCGAAGCCATCGCCGATCCCTATCTGCTCGACGGCCATTCCGTGGTGATCGGCGCCTCGATCGGCATCGCCATGGCACCCGGCGACGGCGATGAGTCCGAAAAGCTGCTCAAGAGCGCCGACATGGCGCTGTCGCGCGCCAAGGCCGATTCGCGCGGCACCTTTGCCTTCTTCGAGGCGGCGCTGGATGCAAAAGCGCAGAGCCGGCGCAAGATCGAGGTTGAGCTGCGCGACGCGATCCAGAATGACGTGCTGCGTCCCTATTACCAGCCGCTGATCGACCTCCAGAGCGGCCGCATCACCGGGTTCGAGGCGCTGGTGCGCTGGCCGCATGCCGAGCGCGGCATGGTCTCGCCGGCCGAGTTCATTCCGGTCGCCGAAGACACCGGCCTCATCAACCCGCTCGGCGGCCTGATGCTGCGCCGCGCGTGCCTGGATGCCGCGGCCTGGCCGGACGACGTCCGTGTCGCCGTCAACCTGTCCCCGCTGCAATTCCGCAGCGGCAATCTGCTGTCGATGGTGACGGACGCGCTGAAACATTCCGGCCTGCCGCCGCGGCGGCTCGAGCTCGAGATCACCGAGACGCTGCTTTTGGAGAAGAGCGCGCAGGTGCTGGCGACCTTGCATGCGCTGCGCGCGCTCGACGTGCGCATCTCGATGGACGATTTCGGCACCGGCTATTCCAGCCTCAGCTATTTGCGCAGCTTCCCCTTCGACAAGATCAAGATCGATCAGTCCTTCGTGCGCGATTTAGGCGCCAACCGCGAAGCCCAGGCGATCATCCGCTCCATCGTCAGCCTCGGCAAGGGCTTGGGGGTCACCATCACCGCCGAGGGCGTCGAGACTGAAGCCGAGCTCAGCTGCTTGCGCACCGAGGGCTGCGACGAGGGTCAGGGCTTTCTGTTCAGCAAGGCAAGGCCGAATGCGGAGATCATCAGCCTCTTGGCGGCGCAGCGCGGCATCGACGCCACGGACGAGGACGCCGCGCTGGTGGCGTGAGTGCGGCGCAAGAGCGTGATGCTGCCTCACCTCTCCCTGCTTGCGGGGAGAGGTCGGATTGCGCAGCAATCCGGGTGAGGGGGTACCGGTCTCACGCCGATCGCATCCGCGGAGAGAGGCCCCTCACCCCAACCCTCTCCCCGTAAGAACGGGGCGAGGGAGTGCAACGTCATCGCGGCTGCCGTTCAGCGTCCTCCCGCCAAAATCGCCTTCCCCACATCCTCATAATGCGTGTCGCGCGCCTGGATCTGCTGCGCGATCGCATGCATGTCGCGAAACCGCCGCTCAAACGGATTGCTGCGGAACACCGCGGTCGCGCCGGCCATGTGATAGGCGGTGTCGACCACGCGCGCCGATTGATGGATGGTCCAAGTCGCGGCCAAGCGAACCGCGCTGCGATGCGCGGCGCTGAATTCGCCGGTCGCGGACAGATCGCGCCACATCGCGGTCGCGGTCGCATAGAGATAGGCGCGCGCGGCGCGCAAATCGCCCTCGGTGCGGCCGATCAGTCCCTGGACCGCGCCGTTGTCGCGCATGGCGCTGGCCGCGAGCGACTGGTGTTTTCCACGCGCCAGCGCGATGGCCGCATCCAGCGTGGCGCGCGCGACGCCGAGCGAGACTGCGGCGAAGCCAAGGCTGAAGGTCGAGCCGGTACCGATCTTGTAGAGCGGACCCTTCTCGCGCAGCGCCGACGGCACGTCGCGAAACGCTGTAAAGCGCTCGGGAATGAAGAGGTCGCTGACCTCGTAGGAATCGGTGCCGGTGCCCGCGAGCCCGATCGCCTGCCAGACGTCGTGCAGCACGGCGCTCGCGACCGGAAACAGAATGGTGCGCACCTCCGGCGACCCGTCGGCATTCCTCCGTGGCGTGGCGTCGGCATTGACGATACGCACATGCGCCCCCAGCCAGCTCGCCTGCCGCGAGCCCGAGGCAAAATCCCACCGCGCCGTGACGCGATAGCCGCCCTCGACCGCGCGCGCCTCATGCGCGATCGCACCCCAGGCGAGGATGCCGGGCGGCGTGTTGAAGATCTCTTGCGCGGTGTCATGGTCGAGCGAGGCCGCAATCATCGCGCAGACGCTGCACTGGCCGAGACACCAGGCGGTCGAGGCATCCGCTTTCGCGATCTCCTCCAGCATCTGCATGAAGATCTCGATCGGGGCTTCAGCGCCGCCGAGGCTTTGCGGGAGGAGGACGCGATAGAGCCCGTTCTCGATGAGGGCATGGACGACGGCCGGCGTCAGCCGCCGCGTGAGCTCGATCTCATTCGCTTCGCTCGCAATCAGCGGCGCGATGGCGCGGGCACGTTCGACCAGGCCAACTCCGGGAGTTGCGTTCATTGCTGCGTTTCCTCGCCCATTCTGCCGTGAGCGGTCAGGAACGCGATGGTCCTCTATTTGGCAGCGAGGATCAAGATCACTTCGCTCCATCCGGGCTACGTACTATGGCGCGGACCGGCTCGGATCATCGAGGGATCGCTCCATAATGATCGTGCGTTCGTCATCGTGATAGCTGTCGCGCAGGGCCTTGAACCCGAGCCGTGCGTAGAATGCTTCAGCGGTGATCGAAGACGAAACGGTCAGCGAGGGAATGCTTCGCTCGCGCGCTGTGCGCTCGATCTCTGCCATCAGCCGCTTGCCGATACCTCGGGCCTGAATATCGGGAGCCACGAAGACCGTACGGACCACGCTTCCGTCGAGGCCTGCCGTTCCAACCACGCGGCTGCCCATCGAGGCGACGAAAACGGTGCGTTTCCCGATCAGCTGGTGCACTGCGTCTGGGCTGAAGCTGCGCTCGACCCTTTTGATGATCTCGCCCGTATAGTCCTTCGCGTTGGTTTCGCGCAGCGCGCGCAGGATGACCGCGCTGATGTCAGCAGCGTCGTCCTCACGTGCCAGTCGGATCGTGCATTCCATTATCGCTCCACTCGCTCAGCAGTAGCTCGTAGGATGGGTAGAGCGAGGCGAAACCCATCAAACCTCTTCCTCACAAATCGGATCGAGCTAACAAAGCATTACCAGATTCTGCGTCCGCCCATCTGGGCGATGGGTTTTCGCAAGAACTCAACCCATCCTACGAGCTTTCCCGTAACATTGTTGGTACAATTTGTTCGACTGATTGCGGCGGGATTCCAAGCTCGGAAAATCCTGGCATTCCCACCGACGCTATGTTGTCGATCTGCATCAACTCCACCTGATTCCGTGTGATGGGCGGCCTTGGAAGCAGCTCCGAAATCCATCCCGCGACATGCCAAGCAGCAAACGGTACTGGAATGAGCATGGGGCTGCGGCCGGCTGCGTGCGCGACGGTTCTGAGAAGCTCTTCGTAGGTGTAGATGCGAGGACCCGCGCATTCATACGTGATTGCGTTCGATTCGGTGCTCGGAAGCGCTCTTGTGATCGCGTCGGCCACATCGTCAACATAGGCCGGCTGCAATCGCGTCGATCCGCGGCCGAACATCGGATAGATCGGATATCGGCGGAGCAGCTTGAGGATGATGGTGAGAAACGCGTCATCCGGGCCGAACATGACCGCCGGGCGAACCAGCGTAGCCTCAGGAAATGCTGCGCGGACCGCGAGTTCGCCTTCGCCACGCTTGCGAATATAGAGGGACGGCGACGTGGCATCAGAGCCGATACCGGAAACGTGGATGAGCCGCTTGACGCCAGCTCGATGTGCCCTGGCAGCCAATCGCCGGGCTGATTCCACATGCACGGAATGAAAAGTCTCCTGTCCGTGTTCAACATAGAGGCTGACCGCGTTGACGGCGCCATATGCGCCATCAACAGCAGCGGCTATCGAACCTTCGTCGCGTAGATCGACGTTCACGGATTGGAGGCGTGGCTCGTCGTGACCAAAAAGCTGTCTGCCTCGTTCGGGATGTCTTGATGCAATCCGAACGAAAAACTCGGGCGACCGGAGCAAATGTTGAACAACGCGGCGGCCGAGAAACCCCGTTCCACCGAACACCGTAACAAGGCGATTATTTGCGGGCGCCATAGCGCAACTCGTACTGAGATCGTCTCAAGCCAGCGGAGACCGCAGGCTCGTCGGTCGTCTATTCTCGCGAAAGCGGCGCCTGGCAACGGCAGTCCGTTTCATCTCACCGTCCCCCGCGTGAGCGCCAAAATTCCCGAGGAAGCTGCGTGCAACGCCGCCGAGCCTATTCCTGGCTTTACACACGATCGCGGAGGTCGGTCACGCCTTCCTTCTGGGCGCAGTGGTCGCAGCAATAGTAGGTGCCGCTCTTTTCCAGGCCGTGTCCCACGATGCGCGTTCCGCAATGCTTGCACGTTGGCGCCAAGGCATGAATTGCGCACTCGAAGCTGTCGAACGTGTGCGCCTGGCCGTTCATCACCACCTGAAAACTCTTGTCATAGTCATTGCCGCAGGTTTCGCATGTCGACATTGTGCCTCCTTGACGCCGCGCGGCGTTTGCGAGTTTGAGCCGCCATCTTGGCCGACCTGGAACGTTCATCGGCCGGTGCGCTACGAACGACGGGGTTCACCAATTGTTCCTATTCGACCTGACTTCCTCCAGATCCGTCTACGAGCCAGTGCGCACCGGCCGCTGAAACACCTCAGTTGGCATCCAGAGGGCACTGCAGAGACGGAATCAAGTTGCTTGGTCGAATCGTCAACTTGCGCCATGCCTTTCGAAAATCCGAGGATGTGCGCGATTTTTGCCAATGCAGTTTGCCGACCGCGGCGAATGTTTAGCCGCCATTTCCCGCCAGGGGCTCGGACCTTTCGTCCTCTTGTGTAGCTGCAGAAATGCGCCGCCGCTTTGGCTCGATGCAGACCTCTGCAAACTCCGCCTTGATGTCGGCTGATTGAAGTAAGGCTGACTCGTTGTGCTGAAAGCGAGTTCTTCGGAGGCTGACCCTCAACAGACATTCCGGTCGGTATTTGTTTGGTTCAGGAATATGCGCGGCGGGCCAGCACCGTTCGTGTTCCGTCCGAGGCGGGCGACCTAAGTCTGAGCCGCCCGCCGTTTGGATGAATTTCGTGCAGGAACCTTGCCCTACCTGGGATGTTGGAAGGCAATTGCGAGAACTTAGGAGGAACTCGTATGAGAACTCTGTTATTGGCCGGTGTAATGGCGGTTGCTGGTTTCGCTATCGCCACGCCGATCTCCATCGCGCCCGCGTCAGCTCAAGTTGCCGTTGAAACTCCGCTCGGCGGCGTGAGAGTGGGCCCGGAGCGGCGTTACTACCGAGAGTACGATCGACCCGCTTATCGCGCTTATGGATATGATCGCGGATATCGCGGTGGATGCCGCACCGTCACGATCGAGCGCGACGACGGTTCGGTCCGCAGGGTCCGCCGTTGCGATTAGCAGTACCGGACTAGAAGAGTGACCCCCGGCGCTCACAAAAGAGCGCCCGAGCCGAAGGAATTGGGAGCGATACTAAGGCCGCTTCAGTTGGCGGCCTCTTTCAGTTTGCGGTTCAAACGAGTCAGGAATTGAGTGCGCCGTAAACCATGCCCAGCGTTACGCTGTAGGTTAGGAGCATTGCCAGCGAGAACAGTGCGGGTGAAATGCCAAGTCCAACCTCAAGTCCAACCTGGAGTGCGAAATCCTATCGCCTGAAGGCATGATATCGGTCGCCCATTCTCAGGAGTGGCTTTCCAGATAACCGCGCGGTCGCTGCTCCTCGTCGATCATGGACGCAATTCGACTGACGGCGTCAGGCTGGCCTCCTCGGCCAGATCTTCGTCGATGTCCGCTTCGCCCGAAGCCGACCGCTTTTGTGCAACCGCAGCAAATGACGCGAAGGGCCATGAGCCGACATCGCTCCAATCAAGCGGCGATACTTGTCAGGCTCCTTGGCGGCCGTAGGGGAAGCAGCGGTTGCGATCGAGTGTGAGACCGAAATGCGCTCCCAATGCAGCGATGGCCGCGTCCTGCTGAGGATAAGGATCGGCATTGGATGCGGCAACGATGATGATCCGGAACCCGCCGCGATCCTTGCCACCGGGTGGCAGCATCGCTGTCGTCAGTGCATTGCCCTCCCTGTCGCGCAGCGTGAGGAAAAGCGGCATCTCCCGCTGTACATGGGCCTCGAGGCCGATGTCGCGCTCGATCGCGTTGGGCCGCTCGGGACGCCAGGACTGGACTGCCTTCTCCCGCTCGCGGCGGAAATATTTCTCAACTGTGTGACCCATCAGGCGCGACTCATGCATCGCTTCACCTTCCGTCTCGATACGGAACCAGGTCTTGCCCTTCGGCGCGTCGCAAACATACTGCATTTCGCCCGTCCTGCGATCGCCGCAATTCTAGGACGGCGGGCCTGCAAAGCCAATATGAGACTCGCTCCCGTGTATAGCGCCGCACGATCAGAGGGGCTAAGAGTTCCTGATTGGACGTTGAAGTTCTAGTGAGCCCAAACAATACTAGGTCGACCGGAATAAATCCTCTTCAAGGAGCGTCCCGATGCCTGACGTAAGGGAAAAGCAACGCGAAGCCCGCCGGAAGATCATTCGCCAATGGACGAAGCTTCCGAAGGATAAACGGCAGTCTATGGAGGGGATTTCTGAATTCGCCAGAACAGCCGCTCAGCAGAACGAGAATGCATTCGTCCGCAGTCGTCGCGATCCGTATCAGAAGATCATGGGATGGCTATTGCCGCGTGCTCATCTCTGAACGACTGAGTCCTCTGCACATCCTATGCCCCGTTAGCGACCGGGATCGCGCGGCAGTGCAATGTCGCGACGGGCCAACAGGTGACGTTCGAAATGAAAAAGGCCGCCAACCGAGGCGGCTTACTTTTGCACCTCCAGCTCTGCCAGGATTTTCGTGAGCGTCTCAAGCAAGCGTAAGGAGCGGGTCGCTGGGCGACCTTCGCACAGCGCTTCGCTCACCTCTTCAATTTCGCATTCGATACGGGCCCGAACTCGCGAGATCAGCTCGGCGCGGCGCTCCGGATTGTCGATTAGAATGAGCATCGCGTTGCTTCGCTATTTAGCAGGCGGGAGCGTTGCGGCAGCACTCGGCGCTGCATCATCGGCGTCAAGGATCGCGACCTTGCGACCGAGTTGCCATATCTCGATGCCGTGGCGGTTGATGAAGCGCCGTGCGGCCTTGACAGCGGCTTCATCACTGGCCGCCTCAATCACCCGCGCATCGCAGATGTGACCATCCTCGCCGATAATAAATGCTCGGTATCCGACCATATTGAATTGCTGCTCCGCGCTAGGTTGGCGGCCGCAATTCCTTGGACGAAGCCAGTCGTTGACGCGGGAAGCGGTCTCGGCTTGGCGCGCACGACGCAAAAGTCCTTCGCGTTCAACGCCGGGCGGAGTGGCTTGGGCCCGCTGGCGCAGACGTTCTGCCTGTTCGAGCAGCCGCTGTTCGAGGGTGCTGGCTTGTTTGAAACGGCGTCGCATCGGCGCTGCTCCATTTAAGTTGGGGCGGGAGCGCAACCGGCGTTCTCTTCACCGATAACTGCCTTAAGGACGGTGCGGTGATCGAAGAAGTAGATACCCGTTATGTCTGGTTGTCGACGTAAATATTCGCGAGCTCGAAAGAAATGCTAGGAACTATTTCGCTTGAGAAGGCCATAGCACTCGCACGATAAATCTCGCACGAGGCTGCGATCCAGGATCTGAAGTTTTCCCCGCGAATAGGCAATGGCTCCTCGTTTTTGCAGCCTGTTTGCGACATCCGTGATGTATGTGCGGTGCACGCCCAGCATCTCGGACAGTAGCTCCTGTTTCAGTACGAAGTGATCGCTTTCCGCGCGGTCCGCCGTGTGGAGCAACCACCGACAGAAGCGCTGCTCGACGCCATGCAGCGCATTACAGGCAGCTGTCATCCTGGTTTGGTCGAGCAACACGTCAGCACTCCTGACACACAGCTCCGCCATAGGCGCGCTGTGCGTTACCAAGTTCCGAAACTCCTTCGCTGAAATTTTCAAGGCTTGAACCGGTAGCTGGGCGACGACGCGAACGAGGGACCTGCGCGGCGGCCCAAGGCCCGCACGGGCTCCGATCATGCCTTCCCGCCCGACGACGGACGTTTCGGCCGTCCGACTATCTTTCAGCACGACCAAAAGCGAGAACATGCCCGATAGCGGGAAGTGAACGGCCGTGATTTCCTGCCCCTCCTTTTGAACAACATCGCCTTGGGTATACCCGACGACCGACGACCTCTCCCTTACAGACTCGAGGTCCCGTAGCGGAAGAAGGGCCAAGAGCTTGTTGCGAAGAGGATCATCCACTTGCGCACCTATCGCCCCATCGGTCGGGCCGGTCCGCAGGGGGTAAATCAGCGCTCCGAGGGCGTTACCACGGAAGGGGTACGTGACGACAAAGTCGGATGAGGTCGATCCGTTCCTCACAATTCTTACGTTGCCGTGCAGGGGTCCCGGCAATCGTTCGTGCGCTCTGGATACCTAAACGGGAGCTTGGCGGATGATAGTTGAGGTCCGTTTGGGGTCATTCGCGTCGATTTGGCCGCGTCACCACCACGTCCGGTCTGGCCCCGGCTGCTGACGTGCCCGGCGCCATCGCGATCTTCGCCTTCGGGCCACGAGCGGCCCCAAATAAGTCCTTTGCTAAACCTGCGCTTCCGCTTTCGCATCCCGGCCATTTCGACCCAGACGTGGCTCCGTTCCCGCCAAAAGCCTTTGAACGTTGGCGCGATGGCGGATGATCACGTAAAAGCCGCCTCCGATAACCAGCAACCGATACGGCGATGGGTGCTCGACCGCGCAGACGAGAACGATTGCCGTCAACGCCGCGAGCATCGAGCTCAAGGAAACGATCCGGATCATAGCCAGCACAACGCCAAAGACGGCTGCAGCCCCCAATCCCACGGGCCACGACATCGCCAGCAACACACCGAGCCCGGTCGCAGCAGACTTGCCGCCGTTGAAGTTCAGCCACATCGATCGGCTATGTCCCAACAGCACGGCAATTCCAGCCAGACAAACAGCCCATGGCACCCAGATTTGCAGATCAGACGCTGTCGGCGGCGGGGATAGTTCTGCATAAAGCCAAGGACAGAACCAACGCGCGGCGATGATGGCACTCACGCCCTTCAGCACATCGCCCACGAGCACGAACAAGGCAGGCCATTTACCGAGGGTCCGCAAGACATTCGTTGCTCCGGTGGACTTGGAGCCATGATCTCGAATGTCGATGCCCCTGAGCAGTTTCCCCACCAGATAGCCCGTGGGGACTGACCCGAGGAGATAGGCGATCACCAACCCAACCGCGCCCGCTGTCCAAAAAGCCATTGGTTTTATGTCCAGTTTCCCGAGCGCTGTTTTATCTCCGACTTCGCGTGACCGCTATGGGTCTTGGCTGCGCGAAAACGCCAAGACGCTTGAGCCCGTAGGATGGGTAGAGCAAAGCGAAACCCGTCAAGCTTCATCTAGATGCTGCATCCGCCCATTGGGGTGATGGGTTTCGCAAGGGCTCAATCCATCCTACGAGATTTGGGTCGAGCCCACCGGTCATCGACTAGCCCATTGCATTGTCCGGTATGGCCCAAGCGGACGTTAGTCTTATTCGATCACCTCGTCCGCAAACGCCAGCAGACCGGGCGGGATTTCGAGGTTCAGCGTCTTTGCGACCTTGAGGTTGATCACGAACTCAAATCTGGTGGGCTGCCAAATCGGCAGGTCGGCCGGCTTGTCCCCCTTCAGAATGCGGCCGACATAGATCCCGCCTTGCCGAAAGGCGTCGGTCAGACTGTTGCCGTAGCTCATCAAGCCGCCGGCGTCAGCAAAATCGCGCCACGGGTACATTGTGGGCATGGCGCTACGCGCCGCCAAGTCAACGACACGACGACGTTCAAGATTGAAGAGGCGGTCGGAGGTTACAAGCAGCGCGTTTGCTCGACGTTCGACCGATGTCGCAAACGCCTGTTCGAGCTCGGGGAGGTTTCGCGCCTCCAGAACAAGCAGTTGCAGCCCCGAGGAGGATGCGGCTGATCGCAGGCCTGTTACATCCGCATTTGGATTGTCCGGATTGACCAGCACCCCCACCAAAGACGCGTGTGGTAGTAGAGCATGCAGCAATTCGAACCGCTTCGGCTCCAGCGCGCTCACCTGGAACGCAACCCCAGTGGCATTACCGGCCGGGCGATTGATGGAGGCAGCCAGGCCCATAGCGACTGGATCGAGGCCCACCACGAACACGATAGGGATTTCCGAGGTCGTCGCTTTGGCGGCCAATGCCCCGCCATTGTCGGCGGTAAAGATCAGAGCGACGCGCTTACGAACCAAGTCGGCTGCGGCGTCTCGTAGTTCTTCATTGGCGTTGGGCCAACGTCCCGCGATGGAAACGTTCTGGCCTTCAACAAATCCCATTTGCTTGAGGCCGCGGCGAAACGCCTCTCCGAATGTCTCCGACCCGGGGCTCGGGCGATTGAGAGAGCCGATCACCGGCATTGCCAATTTCTGCGCCTGAGCGGGCAATGGCAAAGTCATTGCCGCAGCGCCAAAGGCCGTAATGAATTCGCGCCGTTTCATGCGTGCGACCTCGGAAAGCGCCTTGGACCAACTGAAGGCAGAGGTGCCAACGATAGAGGTCCAAGAACGGAAATCGCAGATTCGAGAATCTCTACCGCTTCACTGGTTCAGTTACTGGTTTTCCCTTCTCAACCACGAAGACGTTGAATGTTTTTGCAGGAACGCTTCCCTTGTTGTTTGCTTCGTGAACGACGCCGGGTTCATTGTGATAGGATTGTCCCGCCGTATAGGTCTTGGCCTCACTGCCCTCTTTTCGACCGATGACCTCGCCTTCGAGCACGGTCGTGTATTCGTCGCCGGGATGGGTATGGAGGCCGGTGCCAGAGCCAGGCGGCCACTCGACGATCAGGGAGATAACTTCCTTGTCCGATTGCCCCGTCAGCGGCTCCTTCTGCAATGGAGTCACTTTCAGCTTTGGAGGCTCTTGTGCGAGAGCGACAGGATTCACCACGACGATTGTGGCCAGCGCAATCGACGCCAAAATATGAGCGAGCTTCATTGAGATCTCCCCCAGAATAATGAAAAGATAAACGCCTGTTTCAGTATAAGCGCGGCTAGATTATTCGTCGCGGTGCTTATTGCCAAGGCCGTTGGAGACAAGCTTTGTGACAGCTAGCTCGTAGGATGGGTAGAGCGAAGCGAAACCCATCAAGCTTCATCCTCACAAATCGGATCGAGCTCATCTCGATTCTGCGTCCGCCAATTTGAGCGATAGTTTGGCAAGAGCTCAACCCATCCTATCGGGCCAGCTGTTCGAACAGTGCATGGACGAGGAATGCTACTATTGGAAGCACCACGATCCCCGTTAAAAAACGTTGCTTCAGATATTGCCGCTGTTGATCGTCTCTTGGCAGCGCTCGCCGTCATTCCGGGGCGCGCGAAGCGCGAGCCCGGAATCCGTCGTGCGGCAAGCAAGGTGGAGAAGTGGATTCGGGCTCACGCCCCCCGAAACGATGGTCTTACTTCTTGTCGCTCATGTGGTGAGGCGTCGAGGTGCTGGGTCCGCCGGTGTAATGATGACCGCCCGATGAGGACTTCGTCGAGGCGCCGGTGGTCTCCTTCTTGCTGCCCATGTGATGCGGGACTTCCGTCTTCGGCCCGCCGCTGTAGTGATGGCCATTCTTCTCTTTGTCCATGGTTTGAGCCACCGCAGGAACGGCCAGCAGGGACACGACGCCAATGGCGGCGAGGAGTTTCTTGGTGATCATGTTCGGTTCTCCGGATTGCGGGATTTACATGGTAGGCCTCCGCGGCAGATCAGCTTTGAGCAAGGTCAAGGAATGAGCTTCGTAGCTCTGTCGCCGCAGTTTGAGAGCCGTTGATCTGCGTCAACAAGGATAGCAGCGGTGCTCCTATGCTTTGTAAATCATAGGAGCGCGCCAATGTCGGTGCAGGACCATTCCGGGTATCGAGAGCCCCCGCAGGAGGGCATGTCCGTCAAAGCCAAGGCCGGTCTGGTCCTGATCGGATTCCTGGCCATCGCCGGCGCGCTCCTGTTCACCGAGCACAGGGCTCACGTGCTCGGGCTCCTGATTTGGCTCCCGCTCCTCGCCTGTCCGCTGATGCATCTCTTCATGCACGGCGGACATGCTCACCATCACGGCAGCGGCCGGCCGAACGATTCGAGGAGCGCGTGATGCACGACGCCGCGCCCGCCTACGGCCTCTGGAGCCTCGCCATTGTCAACTCGGCGGTGTTCATTCAAGCCGCAGACCTCCCGCGACTGGCGCTCGTTCGGCGCCTTCAGCGCGTTTCTGGTGGCGCTGTTCGTCGAAATGTACGGCTTCCCGCTCACCATCTACTTTCTTTCGGGCTGGCTGCAGTCGCACTACCCGAATGTCGATTGGTTCTCGCATGATGCCGGCCACCTGCTCGAGATGATGTTCGGTTGGAAGACGAATCCGCACGCCGGACCCTTCCACATTCTCAGTTTCATCTTCATCGGCGCCGGGTTCGTCCTGATCTCCGCCGCCTGGAAAGTGCTCTACGACGCGCAGCAGACCCGCAGCTTAGCCACCACCGGCCCCTACAACTACGTCCGGCACCCGCAATATGTCGGCTTCGTCCTGGTGATGTTCGGCTTCCTGTTACAGTGGCCAACGCTTCTGACGCTGGCGATGTTTCCGGTGCTGACCGTCATGTATGTGAAGCTTGCCAGAGACGAGGAGCGCGAGGCCCAGGCCCAGTTCGGCGAGACCTATGCGCGGTACGCTGCGCAGGTGCCGGCGTTCTTTCCCCATCTCAACCGGCAATCCGGTCAGGGCTCTTCCGGCGGCTATCGTCACGGCTGACCCTCGCGCGAGGAGATGCCCGCGAACGGCACTGGCTTGAAAGGACGTCGATGGGCGTGCCAGTCTTCACCGCGAAAGCGCTGACCAAGACCTACGTCTCGGGCGAGGTGACGGTGCATGCCCTCAACGACGTCGACCTCGACATTGCCGAGAAGGAGGTGGTCGTGCTGCTCGGCCCCTCCGGAAGCGGCAAGACGACTTTGCTCAACATCATGGGCGGCCTCGACCGACCGACCGGCGGCAGGCTGTTCTTCCGCGACCTTGACCTGACGGATCTCGAGGATCGCGAGCTGACGAAGTATCGCCGCGACCATGTCGGCTTCGTCTTCCAGTTCTACAATCTGGTGCCGAGCCTCACCGCTTACGAAAACGTCGCACTGGTCACCGAGGTCGCCCAGGACCCGATGCGGCCAGCCGACGCGCTGGCGCTCGTTGGGCTCGAGGAGCGGATGCATCACTTCCCTGCCCAGCTCTCCGGCGGCGAGCAGCAGCGCGTCGCCATTGCCCGCGCGGTCGCGAAACGACCGGCGGTCCTGCTGTGCGACGAGCCGACCGGGGCGCTGGACTCGAAGACGGGCATTCGCGTCATCGAAGCGCTGCTCGGGGTCAACCGGCAGCTCGGCACCACCACGGTCATCATCACCCACAATGCCAGCATCCAGGAGGTCGCCGACCGGGTGCTGTTCTTTGCCGACGGCCGGATCTCCCGGATCCAGAAGAACGCGAGCCGGCGGCAAGCTGCCGAGCTCTCCTGGTGACGACATGACAGCGCTCGACATCAAATTGTTTCGCGACGTCAGGCGGCTCTGGGCTCAGGTGCTCGCCGTCGCCTTGGTCGTTGGAGGCGGCGTTGCGACGCTGGTGCTTGCGGTCGGCTCCCATCGTTCCCTGGAAGAGACCCGGATCGCCTATTACGAACGCTATGGCTTCGCCGACGTGTTCGCCCAGGCGAAGCGCGCGCCCAAGGCGCTCGCCGCCAGGATCGGCGAGATCCCCGGTGTCGCCGCCGTCGACACCCGCATCGCCAAGCTGGCGCTGCTGGATATTCCCGGCTTCTCCGAGCCCGCCAGCGCCCAGTTCGTCTCGCTGCCCGATAACGGCGAGCCGCACCTCAATCGACTCTACATGCGTTCCGGACGTCTTCCTGAGGCCGGACGGACCGAAGAGGTCGTCGTGAACGAGCCGTTTGCACGGGCTCACGGCTTCTCCGAGGGGGCGCGGTTCTCGGCCATCCTGAACGGCAAGAAGCGCGAGCTCGTCATCGTCGGCACCGCGCTGTCCCCCGAGTTCGTCTACACCGTCGGGCCGGGCGATCTGATGCCGGATGACCGTCGCTACGCGATCGTCTGGATGTCGGAGAAGGCGCTCGCCGGCGTCTACGATCTCGACGGCGCTTTTTCGGCGGTCTCGGTGAAGCTGCAGCCCGGCACCTCGGAGCGCGAGGTGATCTCGCGGCTCGACACCTTGCTCGACCCCTATGGCGGGCAGGCTGCTCATGGCCGCAAGGACCAGACCTCGCACGCCTGGCTCGATCATGAGCTCGACATGCTCAACAACATGAGCCGCACGCTGCCGCCGATCTTCCTGCTGGTCGCCGCATTCCTGGTCAATCTCACTCTGACCCGGCTGGTCGCGCTCGAGCGCGAGCAGATCGGTCTGCTGAAGGCGCTCGGCTATGCCGACAGCAGCATCGTGCTACACTATTTCAAGTTCGTGGCGCTGATCGTCGTGATCGGAATCCTCCTGGGCGGCGTCGCCGGCACCTGGCTCGGCTTGCGCATCACCGCGCTGTTCGGCGACTTCTTCCACTTCCCGTTCCTGGTGTTTGCAAAGGCGCCGGACCTCCATGTCACCGCGGGCGCGCTCAGCGCGGCTGCCGCCGCGATCGGCGCGTTCCGGGCGCTACGCGGGGTGGTGAAGCTGCCTCCTGCCGTCGCCATGCAACCGCCGGCCTCGCCGGTCTATCGGCGGCTGCTGCCGGCGAGCATCCAGCTCGAGCAGATCGTGTCACAGCCGACGCTGATGATGATCCGCAACATTGCCCGGCATCCGGTGCGGGCCTTCTTCACCGCGCTCGGCATGGCGCTGGCGACTGCGATCCTTGTGGTCTCGCTGTTCACGCGGGACAGTATGGAGCACCTGATCGACGTGACCTATTTCCTCGCCGACCGGCAGGACGTAACCGTCGGCTTTGCCGAGAAGCGGATCGCGAATGTCGTGGAGCGGGTGAACCGGCTACCGGGCGTTCTTGCCGCCGAGCCGTTCCGCGAGGTGCCGGTCCGGATTCGCCACGGCAACGTCGAACGCCGCATCGTCATCAGCGGCCGGCCGGCCGACGCCGACCTCCGGCGTATCATCGACGTCGAGCTTCGGCCGGTCGTGCTCCCGGAGACGGGCCTCGCCATCTCCGGCATGCTCGCCCACATCCTCGGCGTCGGGCCCGGCGATAGCGTCGAGATCGATCTACTGGAGGGAGCCCGGCGAACCGTCACGGTGCCGGTCGTCGCGACCGTCGAGGACTATTTCGGCATCAGGGGCATGATGGAGATCGCGGCACTGCGCAAGCTGATGCGCGAGCCGCCCGTCGTGACCAGCGTCAATCTCAGCCTCGACGAGACCCGAACGGAGGACTTCTACGCCGCCGTGAAGTCCATGCCGACGATCGGCGGCGTGGCGCTGCAGCGCGTCTCGCTGGCGAACTTCCGCAAGACCGTCGCGCTGCTCGTCACCACGATGGCGAGCATCTACACCGGCCTCGCCGCCGTGATCGCGTTCGGCGTGGTCTACAACAACGCCCGCATCTCGCTGTCCGAACGCGCGCGCGAGCTGGCCAGCCTGCGCGTGCTCGGCTTCACGCGCGTTGAGGTGCTGCGCATCCTGCTGCTGGAGCTCGCCATCCTCACCCTGATCGCCCAGCCGCCGGGATGGGTGATGGGCTACGCCCTCGCTTGGGTCATGAAGACGAACCTGGCCGGCGAACTGATGCGCGTGCGTCTCGTCGTCGAACATTCGACCTACGTCATCGCCACCTCGGTCGTGGTGTTGGCGGCCGTCGCCTCCGCAGTCGTTATCCGCGAACGCATCGACAAACTGGACCTCGTCGCGGTCCTCAAAACGCGAGACTAGCCATGCCGGCAAAGTGGACCAAACGTATCATCGGCGCTTCGGTCCTGGCAGCGGTCGCGGGAGGCCTGGCCTGGTTCGCCTGGCCCCGCCCGGTTCTGGTGGATCTTGCGACCGTCTCGAAAGGGCCGATCGAAGTCACTGCGGATGACGACGGAAAAACCCACGTCCGCCATATCTACACGGTCTCGGCGCCCATCGCGGGAAAGGTCTTGAGGATTTCGCATCCGCTCGGCGAGCAGGGACCTTCGCTTCACGTCGGCGACGAGGTCGTCGCCAATCAGACCGTCATCGCCCTGATGCAGCCGACGCTTCCGGGCTTCATCGACGTGCGCTCGCGGGATCAGCTCCAAGCCGAAGTCTTGGCCGCGGATGCGGCGATCCAGCAGCAGGAGGCAGAGGTGAAGCGGATCGAAGCCGCGCTGGATTTTTCAAGGACCGAATTCCAGCGAGCGCAGGCGCTGTCGCGGACACAGACCATCTCCGCCCAGGCCTTCGACAAGGCGAAGTTCGAGGTCGCCACCAATGAGGCCGCCCTGGCCAGCGCCAAGGCCCAGGTCGATATGCGTCGCGCGGTGCGGACCAGCCTGGCGGCGCGGCTGATGGACCCGGCCAATGCCACGCCGTCGGCGGAGCCGGTCTGCTGCGTCCGGGTGCTCGCGCCGGCAAGCGGACGGGTGCTGAAGATCATCCAGGACAGCGAGGCGACGGTCCTACCCGGGACGCCGCTGGTCGATATCGGCAACCCGCTCGATCTCGAAGTCGTGGCCGACCTGCTCTCAACCGACGCGGTCCAGATCAAGGTCGGCGCGCCGGTCCGCATCGACGGCTGGGGCGGGAAGCCGATTAAGGGCAAGGTGGTCCGGGTAGACCCAGCCGGCTTCCTGAAAGTCTCGGCGCTGGGCATCGAGGAGCAGCGAGTCCGGGTGACCATCGATTTCAGCGACCCGCCTGAGGCGTGGGCCTCACTCGGACATGACTATCGGGTCATCGTCCACGTCACCACCTGGAGTGCTCAGGATGCTTTGACCGTGCCGGTGAGCGCCTTGTTCCGGAAAGGCGATCAGTGGGCCGTTTTTGCCGACGAGAACAATCGTGCAAAAACGACTCTCGTCCAGATCGGCCACCGCAACAGCCGCATGGCCGAAATTCGATTAGGTCTCACCGCCGGGGACCGCGTCGTGCTGCACCCGAGCGACCGGATCACCGATGGAGCGAGGATCGCGCAAAGAGGTCCGGAATAGATACAGGACTGCAAGCACGGGTTCGATGATGCCATCATGCCCCTGTTTTGCCCGACGGGTCAAACGAATTTCGTAAAATCGAAAAAGCGCAATCCAAACAAGACCCCGGCTACTGTGCATGGGGTTGTTTTTCGATAATTTTGTTTTCGGGCCCCAACGTCCCCGGACCGACCAATCTCGCTACGCTTGAAACGGGCCCGCCCCGCCTCAGCTATCCACCTTCAGCGCGGCAATGAAAGCTTCCTGCGGGATGTCGACCTTGCCGAACTGCCGCATCTTCTTCTTGCCTTCCTTCTGCTTCTCCAGAAGTTTGCGCTTACGGGTGATGTCGCCGCCGTAGCACTTTGCGGTGACGTCCTTGCGCAGCGCGCGGACGGTTTCGCGCGCGATCACCTTGCCGCCGATCGCCGCCTGGATCGGGATCTGGAACATGTGCGGCGGGATCAGCTCCTTCATCTTCTCGACCATGGCGCGGCCGCGCCCTTCGGCGCGGGTACGATGCACCAGCATGGAGAGCGCATCGACCGGCTCGGCATTGACCAGGATCTGCATCTTGACGAGATCGGCCGGCTTGTAATCGGTGAGGTGATAGTCGAACGAGGCGTAGCCCTTGGAGACCGACTTCAGGCGGTCGTAGAAATCGAACACGACCTCGTTGAGCGGCAGATCGTATTTCACCATGGCGCGGGAGCCGACGTAAGTGAGCTCCTTCTGCGAGCCACGGCGGTCCTGGCACAGTTTTAAGACGCTGCCGAGATATTCGTCCGGCGTGAGGATCGTCGCCTCGATCCAGGGCTCGTCGATCTCGGCGATCTTGACCACGTCGGGCATGTCGACGGGATTGTGGATCTCGAGCTCGGTGCCGTCGGTCAGCTTCATCTTGTAGATGACGCTCGGCGCGGTCGCGATCAGGTTGAGGTCGAATTCGCGCGACAGCCGCTCCTGGATGATCTCGAGGTGCAACAGGCCGAGGAAGCCGCAGCGGAAGCCGAAGCCGAGTGCGGCCGAGGTTTCCATCTCGAAGGAGAAGCTGGCATCGTTCAGCCGCAGCTTGCCCATCGCGGCGCGCAGCGTTTCGAAGTCGTCGGCATCGACCGGGAACAGGCCGCAGAACACCACCGGGATCGCCGGCTTGAAGCCGGGCAGCATGTCGGCGACCGGTTTCCTGTCGTCGGTGATGGTGTCGCCAACGCGGGTGTCGGCGACCTCCTTGATCGCGGCGGTGATGAAGCCGATCTCGCCGGGGCCGAGCTCATCGACCTGCTGCATCTTCGGCGTGAAGAAGCCGACGCGCTCGACGTCATAGGCCGCGCCCGTGCCCATCATGCGGACGCGCTGGCCCTTCTTCATGGTGCCGTCGACGATGCGCACCAGCACGACGACGCCGAGATAGACGTCATACCAGCTGTCGACCAGCAGCGCCTTCAAGGTCGCGTCGCGATCGCCCTTCGGCGGCGGCAGGCGGGTGACGATCGCCTCCAGCACGTCGGGGACGCCGAGGCCGGTCTTGGCCGAGATCATCACCGCGTCGGAGGCGTCGATGCCGATGACGTCCTCGATCTGCTGCTTGATCTTCTCGGGCTCGGCGGCGGGCAGGTCGACCTTGTTCAGGACCGGGACGATCTCGTGATTGTTGTCGAGCGCCTGGTAGACGTTGGCGAGCGTCTGCGCTTCGACGCCCTGGCTGGCGTCGACCACCAAGAGGGAACCCTCGCAGGCTGCCAGCGACCGCGAGACCTCGTAGGCGAAGTCGACATGGCCGGGCGTGTCCATCAGGTTGAAGATGTAATCCTTGCCGTCCTTGGCGCGGTAGGCGAGGCGCACCGTCTGCGCCTTGATAGTGATGCCGCGCTCGCGCTCGATGTCCATGGAATCGAGCACCTGCTCCTTGCCCGCCATCTCGCGGTCGGAGAGGCCGCCGGTCATCTGGATCAGGCGGTCGGCCAGCGTCGATTTGCCATGGTCGATATGGGCGACGATGGAGAAATTGCGGATGTTGGAAATGGGGACGGTCGTCATGGGCGCGGGATACCACTCACATCCCCGTGCGGCAACCATTCACTTGACCTCCGCGGCAGCAGGGGGCGACGCGCTCGGCAGCCCTGTGCTCGGCTGAACCGCTCGGATGGGGCAATATTTCGGTTTCGGCATCGGGGCGGTGTCGCAGGCCGCCCCCGTTCTAGCGGCTGCGGTCGTTCCCGAGCTCCGCGGCCATCGATTTCAGGGGCGCGCTCTGTTATTCCTCCAGCTTTCTGTCATGGAAGCGGGCCATGTATTGGAAGAGGATTCTTTCTGCCTTGTTGTTTGCCGCATGTTTCGCCTTCCCGGCCGCCGCTGAAAAGCGCGTCGCCCTCGTCATCGGCAACTCCGCTTACCGGAGCGTGCCGCGGCTGGAGAACCCGGCGAACGACGCGCAGCTGGTGGCCGATACGTTGCAGCGGCTCGGCTTCACTCTGGTCGGCGGGGGTGCCCAGATCGAGCTGGACAAGGCGGGCTTCGACAACGCGGTCCAGCGCTTCGGCAATCAATTGATCGGCGCCGACGTCGCCTTGTTTTACTACGCCGGGCACGGCATCCAGGTTCGCGGGGCGAACTATCTCGTGCCGATCACGGCGAATCCGACGCGCGAAACCGACGTGGATTTCCAGATGGTCGATGCCGCACTGGTGCTTCGCCAGATGGATGGAGCAGGAACCAAGCTGAACATCGTCATCCTCGATGCTTGCAGGAACAATCCGTTTGGCGGGCGTGGGCTGCGTGGCTCCGACGGCGGCCTGGCGCAGATCCGCGCTCCGGAGGGAACGCTGCTCTCCTACGCCACCCAGCCCGGAAACGTCGCGCTCGACGGCGCCGACGGGCATAGTCCCTACACGCGGGCGCTGGTCGAAACGATGCAGCGACCCGGGCTCGACGTGCTGCAGACGTTCAATCAGGTGGGGCTCATCGTCAAGCGTGCGACCGGCAGCGCCCAGCAGCCCTGGGTTTCCACCTCGCCGATCGACGGCTCATTCTACTTTTCGGGCGCAGCGGCAGGGCAGGTGGCGGCAGTCGACGTGCCGGCGACGGTCACAGCGCCCACCTCAAACCTTCCGTCTTCCGCTCCGGTGACGAGGACGCAGTCGGATTTCCTGTTTTCGGATTCCGATAGCCGGTTGCTTGCCGATGCCGATCTGAGGACGCTGAGCAAGGATGAGCTGCGCCTTGCGCGCAACGAGATCTTTGCACGGCGAGGGCGCTACTTCAGCGCGCCAGATCTGACGGCGAGGTTCAGCAAGTTCGCCTGGTACGTACCCCGGACCTGGGACCCTCAGCTCAGCGCCGTCGAGAAGGCAAATGTCGCCTTGATCGAACGCTATGAATCCGGCGGCCCGTCTCAGAGCGGCTTCATCTTTCCCGATTCCGATCGACGCCTGCTCACGTCCGCTGATCTGCGTGGGCTTTCGAACGACGAACTCCGTATCGCGCGCAACGAGATCTTTGCGCGACGCGGACGATATTTCGAAGCGGCAGATCTCAAGGCCCGCTTTGAGCGCTTCTCATGGTATTCGCCCAATACATGGAATCCCAAGCTCAATTCGATCGAGGAGGCGAATGTCGCGCTGCTCGATCAGGCCGGCAAGCGCCGATGATCGCGCTGCGGGCAGCACACGTCGTTGTCATTCTCGTGCTTGCCTCTGCCTCGGCGAAGGCCCAGACCAGAGCCGAGCTTCTCGATCGGCTGGTTCGCGCCTATCCCGAAGCTCTGTCCGGTCACGACGGCAAGCAAATTGTCTGGCGTGATGGCACCGCAATGCCGGTCGACGACGGCATCGACGACAAGTCGTTTGATCAGCGCCTGCGCGATGCCTCGATCATCGACCAGCTCCGTTTGTCCTATCCGGTTGGCGTTTCCGCAGCCCCGGGAGTGAACGCCGATCCCGGACGGTTCAGGAACGAAGCGTTCTTCAGGAAGATGTATGGCGACTGCCATGCCGGCGCAGTCCAGCGCAATCTCGTCACCATCGTCTGGCTGCCGCGATCATGGGGCAAGGCGATTAAGGTAACGCGGATCAACGGCGTCGCCGATCGGCTCAGGGAGGTGTCGGCGGAAATCGACAAGCTCGAGCCGGCGCTGAAGGCTGCCGCCTTTCCGATTGCCGGCGTGCTGTCGTGTCGGCCCGTCGCCGACACAGGCAAGATGAGCATGCATGGCTATGCCGCCGCGATCGACCTGAACCTGCGATATTCCGATTACTGGCTATGGTCCGGCCGGGGAAAGTCGATTCCGTACAAGAACAGGATGCCGCAAGAGATCGTCGACATCTTCGAACGTCATGGTTTCATCTGGGGCGGCAAATGGTATCACTACGACACCATGCACTTTGAATATCGCCCGGAACTGCTGGCCCGGTGAACGCGACGATTTCCGGGCGGAGCGAGCGTTCGTTCACGCCAAGCTGATTTCACTCGCGCGCAAAACGCGCTACCCAAGCGCCCCATGTCAACCACATCCCTCCCGACCGCCAGGGCGCGTCAGAAAACCCGGGTGAGTTACCATCGCTTCCGGGCCTGGCTGGTCGCCTGCGCGATCCGCCCCGAGGCCCGCCTCTGGCTGGTGATCCAGCTCGCCATCCTGCATGCGGTGCTCTGGACCTTCATCCTGATCAATCTCAAGGCGGCGCAGGACGTTCACATGGACGTCGCAGAAGCCTATGGCTGGGGCCAGAAATTCCTCTGGGGTTATGGCAAGCATCCGCCGTTGTCGGGCTGGATCGCCGGTCTCTGGTTCAAGCTGTTCCCGGCGGCGGACTGGGCGACCTATGCGCTTGCGATGGCGACCGTCAGTGCCGGCATGGTGATCTGCTGGCTGGTTGCCTTGCGCGTGGTCGACGCGCGGCGTGCGTTCCTGGTCGTGGTGATGATCGCGCTCTACCCGATCTTCAATTTCAAGGGTTTCAAGTACAACCCGGATCTGCTCCAGCTCGTCACGCTGCCGCTGCTCGTGCTCGCTTATCTCAACGCCTTCGCGAAGCGGAGCTGGCCATCCGGAGTCTTGCTCGGGCTGGCCGGCGCGCTGGCGCTCATGACCAAATATTGGGTGCTGACCATGATCGGCGCCATCGGCCTTGCCGCGCTGATCCATCCCGAGCGGTTGCGCTTCCTGTCGTCGCCGGCGCCATGGGTTGCGATCGTGACGATGGTGGTGGCGATGATCCCGCATATCGTCTGGCTGGCGGATGCGCATTTCGTGCCGCTGACCTATGCCGGCGACACCTACAGCCTCCAGGACAGCAGCCAGGTGCATCAGCTCGTCGCCGGCTACTTCCTGCATAATTTCGCTTTGCTGGCCCTGCCGGTCGCGCTCGCAGCGCTCGCCATGGCGCTGGTGCCGCCGTGGCTCACGCTGCTCATGCGCGCGCCCTTGCGCATCATCACGCGAGCTTGGGCGCGCGGGACCAATCCGAGCGTCAACCTCTCGCAGGCGCTGAACGTCTGGATCATCCAGATCATCGTCGCGTTCGGCCCGCCGCTCGGCGCGCTGGTGTTCAGCATCTACATGAAGACCGATTGGGGCATCTCGCTGTTCTTCCTGGTGCCCTTGGCGCTGGTCGCGATCCCTGCATTGCGGGTGCAGAGCTCGGTGCTGTTCAACATCGCCGCGATCTGGCTCGTGCTCAGCGCCGCCACGCTCGCCGCCTCGCCCTGGATCGCCGCACGCGAGATGGCGGCCAATGCCGGCAACACGGCGACCTATGGCGCGCGCTCGGAGCTGGCGCGCGAGCTGACGCAGGCTTGGCACGCGCGCTTTGCCTCGCGCTGGGCGGTCGTCGCCGGGACGATGGAGACGATTCAGCCGATGGTGTTTTACAGCCCCGATCACCCCAGCCCGTTCACGCCGAACGAAGCCTGGGCGTCCGGGCTGACCTCGCTCGAGGACGTCAGGACCTACGGCTTCATCGGCGTGTTCGATCCGACCGACGAACGTCTGCCCAAGTTCGAGAAGTGGGTCTCAGAGGTCGCGCCGAACGCCGAGCGCATGGTGATGACCACGCGCCGCTTCACCCACGGCAAGGCCGGTCCGGCGATGAGCTGGAACATCTACATCGTGCCGCCGGGGAAGTGAGCTCTCTTTACCTCTCCCCGCCTGCGGGGAGAGGTCGGATCGCTCTTGCGATCCGGGTGAGGGGGTACAGGTCTCACAACGATCTCATGCGCGGAGGGAGGCCCCTCACCCCAACCCTCTCCCCGTAAGAACGGGGCGAGGGAGCGCAGCACGGCGCGTGGCGGGAGAAGGGCCTAAACCCCTTCCTCGTTGAACTTGCTTTCAACCAGCTCGGTGATCGCAGTGAGTGCCGCTTCGGCTTCGTCGCCGGCAGCCGCGACCGTGATGGTCGTGCCGGGACCCGCGGCCAGCATCATCAGGCCCATGATCGAGGTGCCGCCGACGGTCTCGCCGCCGCGCGTCACCCACACTTGCGCGTTGAAGCGCTCGACCGCCTGGACGAACTTCGCCGAGGCGCGGGCGTGCAGGCCGCGCTTGTTGATGATCAGAAGCTCTTTGGAGATCGCCCCCGCGGGCACGCCCGTTGCGGCTTGCGGCGCGTCGTCGCTCATTTGCCGGCGAGCACACGGCTGGCGATGGTGACGTATTTGCGGCCGGCTTCCTGGGCCATCGCGATCGCGTCGGGCAGCGGACGCTCCTCGCGCACCTTGGCGAGCTTCACCAGCATGGGCAGGTTGATGCCCGCGAGCACTTCGACCTTAGGCCGGCTCATGCAGGATATTGCGAGGTTCGACGGCGTGCCGCCGAACATGTCGGTAAGGATCGCGACGCCGTCGCCGGAATCGACGCGGTTAACCGCCTCGATGATGTCGCTTCGGCAGAGATCGGAATCATCTTCAGCACCGATCGTGATCGCTTCGATTTGCTTTTGTGGGCCCATGACATGCTCAAGCGCTGCCTTGAATTCGTCGGCAAGGCGCCCGTGGGTCACAAGTACTAGACCAATCATCGGAAAACTCCTCGCGGGCGCTTTTGGTGCGCCGCACGAACGCGCCACTTTGACCATCCAGAGCCCCTGCGCAAGAGGGGATGTTGCGTATCTCCCTGAATCTAGACGGATGGATGAGGGGAGCTGCGCCGGTCTATTCGGTCGCGATAGTGGGGTTCATATGGTTACCATTTCCCTTCAAACAATCGGCTGAGGGATTAACGGAAGATGAACTCTTGGTAGTGGTCAAGGCCGCAACAACCAATGGGAGGGGCGAATAGCCGCGGCTAACGGGGATTCGCGGTATTTCGACACCAGAAATGCTGGTTTTCAGCGATTCTGTCGCAGGCAGGCGCTCGGCATCCGCCGCGTCCAGATCGACCACGAGGCCGACCGTCGCATGCTCGACGAAGTCGCAGCGGCGGATTCCCAAGCCCCGGATCTCGATCAGGCCAGCCAATACCGGAGCGGGGCGGACTTCAATTTCATGGCCGACTGTCGCCAGATGGACACGGTCATCTCCGACCAGAACGGCCCTTTCGACCAGGCCCGACCGGCCGGCCATGATCAAATCGAAGGCAAGGCGCGACTTGCCGGAGCCCGAGGGACCGCGGATCAGCACGGCAAAATTTCCGACCTTGACGGCGGAGGCGTGCACGCTGGGGCCGCCGTCGCTCATAGCGCCGGCAGCCTCACCACGAAGCGCGCGCCCGTGACCGTCGGCGCGCCGTCGGCATCGAGCGGGCCTGCGCGGTTCTCGGCCCAGATGCGCCCGCCATGGGCATCGACGATCTGCTTGGAGATCGACAATCCGAGGCCGGAGTTCTGGCCAAAGCCCTGATGCGGACGGTCGGTGTAGAAGCGCTCGAAGATGCGCTCCAGCGCGTCGTCGCGGATGCCGGGGCCCTCGTCGTCGACCACGATCTCGATCTCGCCGCGTACGCGGCGGCAGGCGAGGCGCACCTTGCTGCCGGCTTCCGAGAACGATTGCGCGTTGGACAGCAGGTTGGAGACGACCTGTCCGAGCCGCGAATCGTGGCCAGTCACGGCGAACGTGTCGGTCGGGCCGCGGCCCTCGAAGCGGGTCTCGACCGCGACGTCGTGGCCGAGCTTGGTCTCGTTGGCGACGGACGCAAGCGTCGTCAGCAGGCGGCGCAAGTCGACCGGGATCGCATCCTGGCGCTGCAATTCGGCATCGAGGCGGCTGGCGTCCGAGATGTCCGAGATCAGACGGTCGAGCCGCTTGACGTCATGCTCGATCACCTCAAGGAGGCGCGCGCGGCTGGTCTCGTTGCGCGCCAGCGGCAGCGTCTCGACCGCCGAACGCAGCGAGGTCAGCGGGTTCTTCAGTTCATGGGCGACGTCGGCGGCGAACATCTCGATCGCCTCGATGCGGCTGTAGAGCGCGCTGGTCATGTCGCGCAGCGCGCCGGAGAGGTGGCCGATCTCGTCGCGGCGGCGGGTGAAATCGGGGATCTCGATGCGGGCCTTGATGCGGCGGCGGACGCGCTCGGCGCTGTCGGCGAGCCGGCGCACCGGACCTGCGATCGTGCTGGCAAGCAGCAGCGACAGCATGATCATGACCGTTGCGGCAACACCGCCGACCTTCAGGATGGCGAGGCGCTCGGCGGTGACCATCTGGTCGATGTCGTCGCCCTGGGTCGACAGCATCAAGGCGCCGTGGATGGCACGCGAGCGCAGCACGGGGACCGCGACCGAGACGATCACCTCGCCGCGCGCATTGACCCGCACCATCGAGCGCTTCTGGCCCTGGAGTGCGTCGCCCACCTCCGCGTAGCCATTGCCATTCTCGGGCCCGAGCTCGCGGTAGAGCGGCAGGTCGCCGCGGTTCAACCAGGTCCGCACCGCGACCATGCCGCGCTCGACGATGCCGGGCTTCTCGGCCGGCGGCGGCAGGTTGTAGCGCAGCACGTTTTCGAGGTTGCGGCTGTCGACCAGCAGGCTGCCGTTCGGATCGTAGATGCGCGCGCGCGTCTTGGTCGGCGAGATCAGCGTGCGCAGCACCGGCGCCACGCGCTCCGGATTGATCGGGAAGTCCAGCGGCGAATATTCGTCCGAGCCGCCATAGGTCTCGCCCGGCTTCAGATCGAGCAGCCGGTCGGGATCGATGGTGATGGCATTGGTCTGCACGGTCGCAGAGGCCGCGATGGCGCCGGCGATGATCTCGGCCTGCACCAGGAGGCTCTGCGCCCGCGCGTCGATCAGGCCGGCGCGGAATTGCGATAGATACAGGATGCTGGCGACCAGCGCGACGAGGCCGGCGAGGTTGAGCGAGACGATGCGGCGGGTCAGGCTCGAGAAGGACAGCGCGAAGAAGAACTGGCCGGCGCGCTTCAACCAGTTCAGCGGCCGCCAACCCTGCGGCTTGTCTTCGGCAACGTGCGCCGGAACGCCGTGGGATGCGACATCCTCGGCGCTCTGGTTTGGATCAGGCTGCGTTCGGTCAAGCAATGCTTACGCCCGCGTTAGGACAGCTCGTTGAGAAGGTCCCCGCATCCTAGAGCGATCCCGGTCCCGATGGAATCAGAACCGGCGATGCTCTCGTCTTTCGTGAAGCTGCCTGCCGCCTCAGGCTTCCTTGAAGCGGTAGCCGACGCCGTAGAGCGTCTCGATCATCTCAAACTCGTTGTCGACCACCTTGAACTTCTTGCGGAGCCGCTTGATGTGGCTGTCGATGGTGCGGTCGTCGACATAGACCTGGTCGTCATAGGCCGCATCCATCAGCGCGTTGCGGCTCTTCACCACGCCGGGCCGGGTCGCCAGCGCCTGGAGGATCAGGAATTCGGTGACGGTCAGCGTCACCGGCTCGTTCTTCCAGGTGCAGGTATGCCGTTCCGGATCCATGCGCAAAAGGCCGCGGTCGAGCGCCTTGGCATCGTTCTCCTTCGGCGCGACGGTCGGATCCTTCGGCGCCGAGCGGCGCAGCACCGCCTTGACACGCTCGACCAAAAGGCGCTGCGAGAACGGTTTGCGAATGAAGTCGTCGGCGCCCATCTTGAGGCCGAACAGCTCGTCGATCTCTTCGTCCTTGGAGGTCAGGAAGATCACCGGCAGATCGGATTTCTGCCGGAGACGACGCAGCGTCTCCATGCCGTCCATGCGCGGCATCTTGATGTCGAGGATGGCAAGATCGGGCTGGGTGGTGCGAAAACCGTCAAGCGCGGAGGCACCGTCGGTGTAGGTCATGATGCGGTAGCCTTCGGCTTCCAGCGCGATCGAGACGGATGTGAGAATGTTGCGGTCGTCGTCGACCAAAGCGATTGTGGGCATGAGCCTCTGCTTTCTGCTTTCCGTTTGGGTCGTGGCTTGAAACGGCGAGCAATCCAGTGATGCGCCGCATACAATGGGTGCCGAACTCGGCATACGAACCTTGTCACCGAGCAATGCAAGCTAGGCTGAAGTGTGACCAAGTTCCACGAAACGCGGCAGATCCGCCGCGTCTCGACCCATAACCTGGCCCCGTTTACCCGAAAAAAGGCCTCCCTTGCAACCTCCTGACCCCGAGAAAGCCGATGCAACCGACCCCGGATTTCGACCCCGCGAAACTCGCCAAATCGCTGCTGCGACGGTCGCGGCAGGGGGCGCTGGCAACCCTGATGGCCGGTAGCGGCGATCCCTATTGTTCCCTGGTCAATCTGGCGAGCCATCCCGATGGCTCGCCGATCCTGCTGATCTCGCGCCTCGCCGTGCATACCCGGAACATCCTCGCGGACAGCCGGATCTCGCTGATGGTGGACGAGCGCGTGGCCGGCGATCCCCTGGAAGGGGCCCGGATCATGCTGTCCGGCCGGGCGGAACAGGCCGGCACCGACAAGGAGTTGCTCCAGCGACGGTATCTCAATGCCCATCCGTCGGCGGAGGGCTTTGTTTCGTTTAAGGATTTCTCCTTCTTCCGGATCCGGCCCACGGGAACCCATCTGGTCGCCGGCTTCGGCCGGATCGTCGACCTCAAGCCCGAGCAGTTCCTCACGGACCTCACCGGCGCCGAGGATCTGCTGGCGGCGGAACAGGGCGCCGTCGAGCACATGAATGCCGACCATCGCGACGCCATGAACCTCTATGCCACAAGGCTCCTCGGCGCCGCCGAGGGCGACTGGCGCTGCACCGGCTGCGATCCGGAAGGCCTCGATATGCAAATGGAGCAGACCGCGCTGCGGCTGGTCTTCCCGGAGCGGGTGACGGATGGCACGGCACTGCGCAAGATGCTGGTCCGCCTCGCTGGTGAGGCGCGCAAGAAGATGGACCAGGGCGCAACGCTTTGAACGTCGCCGCTCATCGCTGCGACCCAAGACCGTGATCGGTCCGACGGCGGCAGCGAGAGTGTTCATGGCAAGATGGAATCGAGTGGCGCTGATCGCAGGCCTCGCGCTCGCGGCGAGCGCATCGCTGTCCACGGCTGCCCTTGCCCAGAAGGGCAATCTCGCGGCGCAGGGCGCCAGGGTCAACGCGCTTATGAGTGCCGGCAAGTATTCGGAGGCGCTCCCGCTCGCGCAGGCGATGGTCGCGAGCCTCGAGAAGAGCGACAACGGCCGCGAGCTCGCCGCTGCGCTCAACAATCTCGGTCAGGTCCATGCCGGCCAGGGCCGCGACGATCTGGCCGAGCCGCTCTACAAGCGCGCGATCGCATTGATGGAAAAATCGCTCGGCCTCGACACTCCATTGGTCGCGGCCGAACTGACCAATCTCGCCGCGCTATATCAGCGGCAGGGCCGCTTCGCCGAGGCCGAGCCGCTGTTCAAGCGTGCGCTCGCCGTGCGCGAAAAGAGCTTATCGCGTGAGCATCCCGATGTCGGTCAGGCCCTCAACAATCTGGCCACCTATGTCAAGCAGGAGCATTTTGCCGACGCCGAGCCGCTGTTCCAGCGGGCGCTTGCGATTTACCAGAAAGCCGCCGGGCCCGAGCATCCCGCGGTTGCGACAGTCCTGAACAACATCGGTCAGGTCGATCGCGACCTCAATCGCGATGCTGATGCCGAAGCGCCGATCAAGCGTTCGCTCGCGATCCGCGAGAAGGTGTTGGGGCCGGAGCATCCCGACGTCGCCCGCTCGCTGAACAATCTCGCGGGTCTCTATCAGCACCAGCAGCGCTATGCCGAGGCCGAGCCGCTGTATCGCCGCGCGCTGGCGATCCGCGAGCGCGCATTCGGCTCCGATCACCCTGACGTCGCAATCTCGACCAGCAATTTCGCCTATTTCCTCCAGATGTCCGGGCGGACTGCCGACGCCTTGCCGCTCGCAGAAAAGACGCTCGCCAACAATCGTGCGCAGTTGCGCGTCGTGCTGCCGATCCTGTTTTCCGCGCGGCAGCAGCATCTCCTGCCGGACGACAAGGCACTGGACGAGGCGCTCGCGGCGATCCAGCGCGGCACGCAATCCTCTGCCGCCTCCGCCGTGAACAAGCTCGCGGTGCGGTTGGCCGCCGGCAGCGATCGGCTCGCCGAGCTCGTGCGTAAAGATCAGGATCTCGCGGCCGAGTCCGACGCGCTCGACAAGGCGATCATCGCTGCGGTGTCGAAGCCTTCCGCTCAACGCGACCGCGCGGCCGAACAGCGCAGCCGCGCGCGGATTGCGGCAATCGCGAGCGAGCGCAGCGGATTGCAGAAGACCCTCGCCGTCGAGTTTCCCGACTATTCTTCACTCTCCAACCCGCTGCCGCTGGCGGTGAAGGACATTCAGGCATTGCTGTCGGCCGACGAGTCGATGGTGCTCTATTCTGTCGTCGACAAGCAAAGCTACGTCATCGCGATTACCCGCGAGGGCGTCGACTGGAAGGAGATCCCGCTCGGCGCTGATACGCTGGCGCAGAAAGTGTCCGCCTTCCGCCGGGGATTGGACGTCGGCAAGGCGCACGATGCCTCCGGCAAAGCCGGGTTGTTCGACCTTGCGCTCGCGAACGAGCTCTATGTCGCGCTGCTCGGTCCGGTGGAGGCGCTGACGAAAGACAAACGCAATTTGCTGGTCGTGCCGTCGGCGGCGCTGACCGCGTTGCCGTTTCATCTGCTGGTCACGGAGAAGCCGCAAGCGGCGATCCCGGACAGGCTCGAAGTCTATCGCAGCGCCGCCTGGCTGTTGCGGCGCCAGGCCGTCTCGGTGCTGCCGTCGGTGATCAGCCTGAAATCGCTGCGCGCTTTTGCGCGCAGGGATCAAGGCATCAAGCCGATGACCGGCTTCGGCGATCCCGTGTTCAACCCTGCGCTGGAGGGGCCGGCCGAGCATCGTGCCGCACGCGGCAAGGTCGCAGCGCGCAGCATCGCGACCATCGCCTATACCGACTTCTGGCGCGGTGCCGGCGTCGATCGTGCGCGGCTAGCGCAGGCGCTGCCGCAACTGCCGGATACTGCGGACGAGTTGAACGCGGTGGCGAGGGATGTCGGCGCGACCGATGCCGACATCCATCTCGGTCGCGACGCCAGCGAAACGACGCTCAAGCGTGCAGCGCTTGCTCAATATGGCATCATCTACTTTGCCACCCACGGCCTCGTCGCGGGAGACATCAAGGGAGTGGGTGAGCCCTCGCTTGCACTCTCCATTCCCGATCAGCCATCGGAGCTCGACGACGGCCTGCTCACCGCGAGCGAAGTGGCCCAGCTCAAGCTCAATGCGGATTGGGTTGTGCTGTCGGCCTGCAACACCATCGCGGGCGACAAGCCGGGCGCCGAAGCCCTGTCGGGATTGGCGCGCTCGTTCTTTTATGCCGGTGCCCGCGCGCTCCTGGTCTCGCATTGGGCGGTGGATTCGGAAGCGGCCACGCGCTTGACCACGTCGACGTTCGAGCTGCTCAAGAACGAACCGAAGATCGGTCGCGCCGAAGCCTTGCGCCGCGCGATGTTAGCCTATCTCGATGACGCCTCGTCACCGCGCAACGCCTACCCTGCGATGTGGGGGCCGTTCGCACTCATCGGCGAAGGTGAGGTACGATAGGAAGCGACGTCGGGCATTGTGCGTCGCAATAACTGGATGTAACGCGCAAATGCGCGTTTGGTTGCGCGATCATTCGAAGTTTTTGAATGCGCCTGCTCAGAGCTGACATGCGCGACGTTTGGCGCGGTCTTTGAATAAACCAAATCCTACGGGATCAGCTTGGCAACGCCAGCGTTCATCAGTATTAGGTCGCCCAACCGAGGCTAAATGGCCTATATTCACGGTGACCGCGATGGCGCCAAAGTTTGGTCGCGCTAAGTGTCGCGGGTTCTAGGAGGATTTTTTCGTGCAAGAGACGGGCGTGCGCAACGGTGCCTTCGGCGCCGACAAATTCGGCTTAAAGAATCTCAAGCAGGTTCACTGGAACCTCGGTGCGCCACAACTCTATCAATACTCGCTCTCAGCAGGCGAGGCGGTGCTGTCCGCCGACGGTGCGCTCTGCGCCGACACCGGCGAGTTCACCGGCCGCAGCCCGAAAGACAAGTTCACGGTGCGTGATGCCACCACCGACAAGAAGATGTGGTGGGCCGGCAACCAGTCGATCACCGCGGAGCAGTTCGAGACGCTCCATCAGGATTTCCTCAAGCACGCCGAAGGCAAGACGCTGTTCGCGCAGGATCTCTATGGCGGCGCCGATCCGGCCTACCGGATCAAGACGCGCGTCTTCACCGAGCTCGCCTGGCACTCGCTGTTCATCCGCACGCTGCTGATCCGCCCCGAGGCCGTCGAGCTGTCGAGCTTCACGCCGGAGCTCACCATCATCGACATGCCGAGCTTCCGCGCCGATCCGAAGCGCCATGGCGTGCGCTCGGAGAACGTCGTCGCGATTGATTTCGCCCGCAAGATCGTCCTGATCGGCGGCTCCTACTACGCCGGCGAGATGAAGAAGTCGGTGTTCACCACGCTGAACTACTATCTGCCCGAGCGCGGCGTGATGCCGATGCACTGCTCGGCCAATGTCGGCGCCAACGACGATACCGCGATCTTCTTCGGGCTATCAGGCACCGGCAAGACCACGCTGTCGGCCGATCCCAACCGCACCCTGATCGGCGACGACGAGCACGGCTGGGGCCCGAACGGCGTGTTCAATTTCGAAGGCGGCTGCTATGCCAAGTGCATCAAGCTGTCGAAGGAAGCCGAGCCCGAGATCTTTGCTGCATCGACGCGCTTCGGCGCGGTGCTCGAGAATTGCGTGCTCGATAAGGACACCCGCATCGTCGATTTCGACGACGGCTCCAAGACCGAGAACACGCGCTCGGCGTACCCGCTCGACTTCATCCCGAACGCATCGCGCACCGGCCGGGCGCCGCAGCCGAAGAACGTGGTGATGCTTGCCGCCGACGCCTTCGGCGTGCTGCCGCCGATCGCAAAGCTCTCGCCGGCGCAGGCGATGTACCACTTTCTGTCCGGCTACACCGCCAAGGTTGCCGGCACCGAGCGCGGTCTCGGCAACGAGCCGCAACCGGAATTCTCGACCTGCTTCGGCTCGCCCTTCCTGCCGCTCGACCCTAGCGTCTACGGCAATATGCTGCGCGAGCTCATCGCCCGGCACAATGTCGACTGCTGGTTGGTCAACACCGGCTGGACCGGCGGCAAGTATGGTGTCGGCTCCCGCATGCCGATCAAGGTGACGCGCGCGCTGCTCACCGCCGCGCTCGACGGCTCGCTTCGCAACGTCGAATTCCGCACCGACAAATATTTCGGCTTCGCGGTCCCGACCGCTCTGCCGGGCGTGCCGGCTGAGATCCTCAACCCGGTCAACACTTGGAAGGACAAGGACGAGTTCGACAAGACCGCGCGTGCGCTGGTCGGCATGTTCCAGAAGAACTTCGCCAAGTTCGAAGCCCAGGTCGACGCTGAAGTGCGCGCCGCCGCGCCGGACGTGAAGCTAGCGGCGGAGTAGGATCGCAGCGCTTGGAATGCAAAAGGGCGGCCGCAAGGCCGCCCTTTTTGTTTTCCGCGATATCTCTCCACCGTCATTGCGAGCGCAGCGAAGCAATCCAGTATCCTTCCGCGGAGGCAGTCTGGATTGCTTCGCTTCGCTCGCAATGACGAGCCTGCGGGAGCAGCTCACGCCTTGAAATACGCGATCTGCGTCGTGGTCGCGAGCAGTCGTCCGTTCGGTGACCACAGCTCGCCGTTCTGGTCGCCATAGCTCTTGTGGAAGATCTTCGCATCGGCCGTCGCCAGCACGCGGGTGATGTCTTCAGCCGCCAGCTCTTCGGCATCGGTGTGGAAATACGTGGTCAGCGACACCGTACCGAATGGCACCAGTTCGCGCCGCGCATGGAAGATGCGGCCGAAGAAGGCGTCCGACATCGACATCAGCGACAGCATGTCGAGCTTGCGCGGCGTGCGGTCGCTGATCCAGATCTTCGAATAGGTGCTGGCGGGCTCGGTTTGCGGCGGGCCGATCCGCATCTCGCCCTCGACGAAGCGGAATTCATACTGGTTGGCCCAGGACGCCGCGATCTTCGGGAATGGCAGCGTCTGTTCGAACGGCTTGGCGTCCGGGCACTTCGCCACCCCGTGCTCCCAGGACGGCCGACGCTCGGCGAATACGGCGGTGGCGAGCGTTGCGACCTCGCCGCCGCCTTGGCTGAGCTCGACGCTCCAATGCTGGCTGGAGCGGTTGGTCTTCACCAGCCGTAAATCGAGATCGAACGGGCCCTTCGCTATCGGCGCGCAGTAATTGACGGTGAGCGCGAGCGGATCGCCGGCACGTTCGGGATGATCAATCAGCGCGCGCAAAATGGTCGCGGCGGTGGCGCCGCCGAACGGACCGACAAAGGCCCAGTAGTCGTCGCTGGTGTGCCCCTGCCAGCTGGAGTCACCGGCGGTGATGCGGGTGGCGTCGTCGAAAGGATGCGGGAGCTTGGCGTGCATTGTGTTCCTCGGTGTCTCCCCGACGGTCATTGTGAGCGCAGCGAAGCAGTCCAGACTGTCCCCGCGGAAAGAATCTGGATTGCTTCGCTGCGCTCGGTGTTTGAAGCTAGGGTGTCCGTATCACTGACGCCAGCTTGGGGATGACGACAATCATATCATCATCCGCCTTGCAAGGTGCAATAACCTCGCAGGTAAGGCCGATTTCACGCTGCGGAAAGTCAGCCTGCGACGTCACGCAGATCTGGCAGCAGCGGCGTGGTCGGATTGACCGGCACGTTCCAGATCTCCTCGGCGTATTCGCGGATGGTGCGGTCGGACGAGAACCACGCCATGCGCGCGACGTTGAGGATGGACGCGCACGTCCAGGCCGGCGCCACCTGCCAGCGCGCATCGATCGCGCGCTGCGCCTCGTAATAAGAATCGAAATCGGCGCTGACCATGTAATGGTCGAGATAGCGCAGCGCATGCGCGATGGATTCGAAGCGGCCGGGATCGCCGTTTGAGAATTCGCCGGTCCCGATCGCATTGATGGCACGCTGGAGCTTCGGCGAATTACGGATGACGTCGGACGCATCCAGGCCCTGCTTGCGCCGGATCATCACGTCGCCGGCCTCCAGGCCGAAGATCGCGATGTTCTCGGCGCCGACATGGTCGCGGATCTCGATATTGGCGCCGTCGAGCGTGCCGATGGTGATGGCGCCGTTCAGCGCCAGCTTCATGTTGCCGGTGCCGGAGGCTTCCATGCCGGCGGTCGAGATCTGCTCGGACAGGTCGGCTGCGGGAATGATCACTTCGGCCAGGCTGACGTTGTAGTCGGGCAGGAAGGCGACCTTGAGCTTGCCGCCGATCGCAGGATCGTTGTTGACGGCCTCGGCGACGTCGTTGATCAGCTTGATGATCAGCTTGGCGTAGCGATAGCTCGCCGCCGCCTTGCCCGCGAAAATCTTCACCCGCGGCACCCAATTGCCGTTGGGATCGTCCTTGATCGCCTGGTACAGCGCGACGGTCTCGATGACGTTGAGGAGCTGGCGCTTGTACTCGTGGATGCGCTTGATCTGCACGTCGAACAGTGCGCTCGGGTCGACCTTGATGCCGAGCCGCTCGCCGATCAGCCGCGCCAGCGCCGCCTTGTTGGCGTGCTTGACGGCGCGGAATTTCTTCTGGAATTCGACGTCGCTGGCGCGGGCTTCGATCAGGCTGAGCTGGGTGGGATCGTCGAGCACGGCATCGCCGCAGGTCTCGCGCAACAGATCGGTCAGCTTCGGGTTCGCCAGCATCAGCCAGCGGCGGAAGGTGATGCCGTTGGTCTTGTTGGTGATGCGGCCGGGATAGAGATGGTTGAGATCGTGGAACACGGTCTCGCGCATCAGGTCGGAATGCATCGCCGAGACGCCGTTGATGCGGTGCGAGCCGACGAAGGCGAGCTGGCCCATGCGCACGCGGCGGCCGCTCCTCTCGTCGATCAGCGAGACCGAAGCGCGGAAGTCGATGTCGCCGGGGCAGCGCGCCTCCGCGAGCGCCAGATGCTGCACGTTGATGCGGTAGATGATCTCCAGATGCCGCGGCAACAGCCGCTCGAACAGCTCGACCGGCCAGGTCTCGAGCGCTTCGGGCAGCAGCGTGTGATTGGTGTAGGAGAGCGTGGCGACCGTGATCTTCCAGGCCTCGTCCCAGCGGAAATTGTGCAGGTCGACAAGGATGCGCATCAGTTCGGTGACGGCGAGGCTCGGATGCGTATCGTTGAGCTGCACCGCGACCTTGCCGGCGAGGCTGCGGAGCTGGCCGTCGGAGGCGAGATGCCGTTTCACCAGATCCTGGAGCGAGGCGGAGACGAAGAAATATTCCTGGCGCAGCCGCAGCTCGCGGCCCGCCGGGCTCTCGTCGTTCGGATAGAGGAATTTGCAGATCGCTTCCGCGCGCGCCTGCTCGGCACTGGCGCTGACATAGTCGCCCTTATTGAAGGCATCGAGCCTGAGCGGATCGGGCGAGCGCGCCGACCACAGGCGGAGCGCATTGACGTGCTGGCCGCGCCAGCCGACGATCGGCGTGTCATAGGCGATCGCCTGCACGGTCTCGCCCGGGTGCCAGATGGCGCGGTCACGGCCCTTGTCGTCGACATGCTCGACGCCGCCGCCGAAATTCACGTCGTAGATGACTTCCGGCCGCTGCAATTCCCAGGGGTTGCCGAAGCTCAGCCATTCGTCCGGATATTCCTGCTGCCAGCCCTGATTGATGATCTGGCGGAACAGGCCGTAATCGTAGCGGATGCCATAGCCGATCGCAGGGATCGACAGTGTCGCCATGCTTTCCATGAAGCAGGCGGCGAGCCGCCCCAAGCCGCCATTGCCGAGCGCCGCGTCCGGCTCGCATTTGCGCAGCTCTGGCAGAGACACGCCGAGATCGCCGAGCGCAAGCTCGAAGATCTTCAGGAGTCCCATGTTGTTGAGCGCGTCGGTGAAGAGGCGGCCGATCAGGAATTCGAGCGAGAGATAATAGACGCGCTTGCGCCCGGCGTCGTAGCTGCGCTTCTCCGCCGTGAGCCAGCGATGCACGATGCGGTCGCGCAGCGCGAGCGCCGCGGCCTGGTACCAGTCGTGCCTGGTCGCCATGCCCGCGTCCTTGCCGATGGCAAGGCGCAGCTTCGCCAGGATCGCACCCTTGATCTCAGCCAGCGCGAGCTCGTCGATGGGCTGGCCGGGGGCGGGATAATTTGGCTGGAACGATTGATCTTGCAAGGCCGTCACTTCCTGGTCGAACGAACACCACTCACCCTACGCGTCATGCCCCTGCACCGGAACCATCGCTGGCGCGGTCGTGCACTGCGTTGATGCAAATTTATGCAAGGAACGGGCCGATTTGGGAACCCGGACCAGCACGGAGAAACACGGATTTGCTGCTACAATGGCGGCCAATTCAGCCATCACTGTGGAGGAGACCCATGAGACCTCTGATGAGACTGCTGATCGAAATCGCCACTGCGACCCTGCTCATTGTCTGCATCAGCGTCTCCACCGCCGCCTCCGCCGCCGGCAAAATGGGCCGCAGCGCCGACGGCCTCAGCTGCGCCGTCTCGCTCCCGCAAAACGCAACGCCAGCAGCCCGCTGTGCCGCCATCAAGCGCCAATGCGGCGGCAAGTTTTATGCGAGCGCGTGCGGGGACAGGCTGATGTCGGCGGTGAATTGAGGGCGTTGGGGCGAGGCGAGACTGCTTCCGCGCGTCGTCCTGGCGAAAGCCAGGACCCATTACCCCAACTGCTAGATGAGGCCCGACCGGTCATTCCAATCCGGATTTCCTGCTCGATCAACTTGATCTTCCAGTCGCGCTTCCAGAACTTCAGTTGCTTCTCGCGTGCGATCGCTTCTTGCGGTGTCGCAAGGGCCTCGACATGGACAAGCCGGAATACCTTGTATCTGTACACGAACTTGGCCCCGAGCGATGCAAGTCAAGCCGCGCGCGTACGTCGTTGGTGACGCCGACATAAATCGTACCGTGATGACGACTTGCGAGGATATAGACGTAGTAGCTGCCTGTGCTCATGGCTCCAGCTCGCAAAGACAACGCCGACCGGGGTAATGGGTCCTGGCTTTCGCCAGGACGACGTTCTCAACCAGAACGCCTCAGCATCGGAACAAATTAAGAACACTTTAGTAAGTCTTTGATATATCATTGTGATTCGGCATCTCGCCGACACAATATCTAGCGTCCTTCAGACTTCGCGAGGACTACATGTCCACCATTGCCTTCGATCAATTTGCCCTCACCCGGATCGCCGATTTCGCGCGGTCGCTGTCGCGACTGCATCGGGCGGCGCGGCGCCAGAGGATCGATGACGACCAGTTCGACCGCGAGTTCAACGCGGTGTGCCAGTCGATCTGGGGCTACACCATCGACGACATCAGCGATGAGCTGTTTTCGACCGACGATCATCTGTTCCTCGATACGCTGGACGAAGCGCAAGCGCGCATCTTCGCGGCCGAGCAGGGTTATGACCTCGTCGACGATCAGGGCATGCTGACCGATTGGTGGGGCTTTTGCTGGATGATCCTGGCCGAAAAGCGCGGCCTCCTGACGCCGGAAAACCGTGCCGCTGCGCGCGCGGCGATCGAGGAGAAATATCTGGCGGCGCCGAACGTGATCGGGGTGATCATTGGACGGTAGCGCAACAATCTCCGTCATTGCGAGCACAACGGGTCCGCGCGTAGCGCGGCCCGATGACAGGCTCCGCGACGCAATCCAGAATCTTTCTGCCGTGACAGACTGGATTGCTTCGTCGCAAGTGCTCCTCGCAATGACGGCTTTGTTGAAGGCGGACGCGACTAATCCAATCCCGCCCGCTTCGCCGGCTTCTGCGTCTTCGGCACCGTCACGTCGGGCAACGCCTCGCGCACGATCTCCGCGGCCGGCGCGTCCGCCGCGACCGTCTCGGCGCGCACCGGGGCCACCTTCATCTCGCCGAGCCGCGCGCGGACCTGCGCGGTGAGGCCGGGATAGGAGGCAACCGGAGTGAAGTCCGCAGCCTGGTCGTTGCCGACACGGATGCCGGTATAGGCAACGAGGCCGTCGGCGGTCGCAATCACATCGCCGGCTTTCAGCGATGAATCCAGCGCGAGATCGACCGGGGCGAGGCCCACCGGTTCGCGGCCGTTGCAGGTGCAGTCGGCGCGCAGCGCCTTGCGATAGGCGAACGCGTTCTCACTGTCGGCGTAGCGCTCGCCGGTCTGCGACGCGGCGCCCTCGATCGAGGAGCCGAAATAGACCTTCGTCGCGCTGGCAGGGCAGAACGCCTGACACATCTGCGCCGGCGAGACGAGCCCGCGCATCAGCGGAAAATATTTGCCGTCGCAGCTGCGCACGCAGAAGGCCGGACCGGAGCTGCCGGCCGCCGCCGAACGGGTCGGCGGCGCATATTGCGGGGTTGCGGCATTCTGCTGGCCGGTGAAGGGATCGGTGTAGGAACTCGCCTGCTGCGGCACCTCGCGCTGCGGGCGCTGCTGCTGCAGGCCGCCGAAGAAGAAGTCGAACAGGCCTTCGGCCGAAACCGGAGCCGGGGCCGCGAGCAGCGGTGCTGCAAGGCTGGCGGCCACAAGCATCGCGCGACGCCGGCGGCGCGCATGGGACGAGATTGTACGCAACGCTCACTCCACGGACGCTACTGAACCTGGCCGAGACCAGCGAGGTCTTGGCACATGATTCACGATAATGCGGGATGGTAAATGAGCAGTTGAGCGGAGGCGGTTTCAAGTCGAGGCCGTGACCTCTTTGAGGCCGGGCACAGCTTCCGACAGATCGTTGCTTCCGGGCCACGCCCGAGCGTAACGGCCAGGGCTGTTTCGCGGCCTCAAGCCTTCAAGAATTCCGACGCCTTGTAGAGCGAGCGGAACGGCAGGCCGGCCGCGCCGAAGGTGTCGGTGGCGCCTTCCTCGCGGTCGACCATGGTCAGCACCAGCACCACATTGGCGCCGGTCTCGCGCACGGATTCCACCGCCTTCATCGCCGAGCCGCCAGTGGTGGTGACATCCTCGACGATCACGACGCGCTTGCCCGCCAAGGTCTCGCCCTTGGGCAAGCCCTCGATCGCGAGCTTGGCGCCGTGCTCCTTCGGTTTCTTGCGCACGAAGAACGCCGCGATCGGATGGCCCTTGATCCAGGAGATCTGCGCCAGCGCGCCGGCGAGCGGCACCGCGCCCATCTCGAGCCCGCCGATGAAATCGAGCTTGTCGTCTTTCAGCGCCTCGTAAGTGAGCTCGGCGAGCAGCGTCGCGCCCTCGGGGTCGAGCATGGTCGGCTTGAGGTTGAAGTAGAAATCGCTCTTGCGGCCCGACGCGAGCGTCACCTCGCCGCGGCCAAAGGAGCGCCGGCGGATGATTTCGAACAGGCGGGCGCGGGAGGCTGATTTCGACACGACGGTCCCTCGAACAGCGTTTTTGAAGGAGGCGGAATTTATCCGCGACCGCCGCGACATTCCAGAGGGGGCGTCTCCCGTCAACAGGGATCGGCCATCTCGGCCCGCCGGTTGTGGGGGTGCAACCTTCTGGAGTAGGTGAGGGCCGAACCTGTCAGGGGGAAGGGAAGCAAGGCATGACCATCGAACTGCACACCTGGAACACACCGAACGGCCGCAAGATCTCGGTCGCGCTGGAGGAGATGGGGCTGCCCTACAAGGTGATCCCGGTGAACATTACCAAGGGCGAGCAGATGGCCCCGGAGTTCCTCAAGCTTTCCCCCAATAATAAGATCCCCGCGATCGTCGATCCCGAGGGTCCCGACGGCAAGCCCGTCAGCATCTTCGAATCCGGCGCGATCCTGCTCTATCTCGGCGAAAAGACCGGAAAATTCCTGCCGAAATCGCTTGCCGCGCGCATCCCCGTCTACGAATGGCTGATGTGGCAGATGGGCGGCTTCGGCCCGATGCCCGGCCAGGTGCATCATTTCATCGCGCTCGAGAACGAACAGGACCGCGCCTATGGCCTGAAGCGCTTCATGGCGGAGACGCGCCGGCTCTATGGCGTGCTCGACCGCCGGCTGGAGGGCCGCGACTTCGTCGCCGGCGAACTCTCGGTTGCCGATTTTGCCATCCTGGGCTGGGCCTGGCGCCACCCGCGCCACAAGGTCGATCTCGCCGACTTCCCCAACGTCAAGCGCTGGTACGATGCGCTGATGGCGCGGCCCGCGGTAAAGCGGGGGATGGAGGCGAAGCTGGATTGAGGTTGCTCTTTAGAACAGGAGATCCCTCGCCCAATAGGCCAACCGTCCTGCCGCATTATTCTGATGATTCTTTTGTTGCCTAAGCAACTAATTTGTGCGAACCGTTTCCTGGACAAGGACGACGGCGGAGGAACCGCCGCGTCCGATCTCGGAGGAAACAATGCGCGGCCGGACTGGTGCCGTCGGCAAGTGCCGACGCATGCCTGGACACGAGGAGAGTGGACAGCCGGCGCGCGGCCTGTCAGGGCTCGGTGCCGCCGGTCACCGCGCCGAGATTTTCGTGCAGCCGGCGGAGCAGGTCGATCAGCACCTCGCGCTCGTCCTTGCTAAGGCAGGACAACAGGCGCCGCTCGCGTTCGAGCGCGGCGACGATGACCTTGTCGTGGGTGGCGCGGCCCTTCGCCGTGAGCGAGATCGAATGGGTGCGGCCATCGTTCGGGTCGGTGCGGATCGACACCAGCCCGCGCTTTTCGAGCCCCGCGAGCGTCCGGCTCACCGGCCCCTTGTCGAAGCCGATGACGTGGCAGATGCGCGAGGCCGGGATGCCGGGCTCGATCGCCAGCAGCGACATGATCCGCCATTCCGTGACGTTGACGCCGAACTGGCGCTGATAGAACGCGGTCGCGCTGTTCGAGAGCTTGTTGGCGATGAAGGTGACGAAGGCCGGGACGTAACGATCGAGATCGAGCGTCGGTCCCGCATCATTGGGCGCAGGCTTTTGGCGGACTCTGGTCGAAGACGGCGGCATCTCGGGGTTCTGACTCGCGGCGGGCCGAGAGACCTAAGGGCATGCGCCGCCCTTTCACAAGATCAAAATGAGGGAGGTCTCCCATGACCGCATCCGGCTCCCCGGTATCACCGGGATCTGCGGCGGTGCCGCATCTCGACGTCGATCCCTTCGCGATGGATTTTTTCGCCGATCCCTATCCCACGCATGAGTTGCTGCGGGAGGCGGGCCCGGTCGTCTATCTCGACAAATGGAGCGTGTACGGCGTGGCGCGTTATGCCGAGGTCCATGCCGTGCTGAACGATCCCGCCACGTTCTGCTCCAGCCGTGGCGTCGGCCTCAGTGATTTCAAGAAGGAGACGCCGTGGCGGCCGCCAAGCCTGATCCTGGAGGCCGATCCGCCCGCGCACACCCGCACCCGCGCCGTGCTGTCGAAAGTGCTGTCGCCGACCGTGATGAAGCAGGTGCGCGACCGCTTTGTCGCGGCGGCCGAGGCGCGGGTCGATGCGCTGCTGGAGAAGCGCAGCTTCGATGCGATCGCGGATCTTGCCGAGGCCTATCCGCTCTCGATCTTTCCGGATGCGCTCGGGCTGAAGCCGGAGGGACGCGAGCATCTGATTCCCTATGCGAGCGTGGTGTTCAACGCCTTCGGCCCGCCCAACCAGTTGCGCCAGGAGGCGATCGAACGCTCGGCGCCGCACCAGGCCTATGTCGCCGAGCAGTGCCAGCGCGAGAATCTGGCGCCCGGCGGATTCGGCGCCTGCATCCACGCCCGCGTCGACGACGGCGAGATCACCGCGACCGAAGCGCCGCTCTTGGTGCGCTCGCTGCTGTCGGCCGGCCTCGACACTACGGTCAACGGCATCGGCGCCGCAGTCTATTGCCTCGCGCGCTTCGCGGATCAATGGCAGCGCCTGCGCGAGGATCTCTCGCTCGCGCGCGCCGCTTTCGAGGAGGCCGTGCGCTTCGAAAGCCCGGTGCAGACCTTCTTCCGCACCACGACGCGGGAAGTCGAGCTCTCCGGCGCGAAGATCGGCGAGGGTGAGAAAGTGCTGATGTTCCTCGCCGCCGCCAACCGCGATCCGCGGCGTTGGGACAAGCCCGACAGCTACGACATCACCCGCCGCACCTCCGGCCATGTCGGCTTCGGCTCCGGCATCCATATGTGCGTCGGCCAGCTCGTCGCCCGCCTCGAAGGCGAGGTGATGCTGATGGCGCTGGCCCGACGCATCGCGAAGATCGAGATCACGGGCGATCCAAAACGCCGCTTCAACAACACGCTGCGCGGGCTCGATAGCCTGCCTGTCACCATCACCCCGGCCTGACGAGGAGTTTTATGCCCGCCATCACCTTCATCCATCCGGACGGCAAGTTCGACCGCGTCGAGACCGGCGATGGCGAGAGCGCCATGCAGGCCGCGACCCGCCACGGCCTCGACGGCATTCTGGCCGAATGCGGCGGCAACGCCATGTGTGCGACCTGTCACGTCTATGTCGACGAGAGCTGGCTGACGCGCCTGCCTGATATGGCGGACGACGAGGATGCGCTGCTCGATGGCACCGCGAGCGAGAGGCTGCCGAACAGCCGGCTGTCCTGTCAGATCCACGTCACGCCCGCGCTCGACGGGCTCGTCGTGAAGCTGCCGGAGCGGCAGGTCTGAAGCTTGAATCGCGCCGGCAACGATCGGCGCGGCAACACATCCAACAGGGGAGGGAAACAATGAAGCATCTGAAGTGGGCGCTCGCACTGGCTGCGAGCCTGGTGACCGGCGCGGCAAGCGCCGAGATATCCGACAATGTCGTGCGCATCGGCGTGCTCAACGACATCTCCGGCATCTTTCAGGACACCAACGGCATGGGCTCGGTCGAGGCCGCGCGCATGGCGGCGGAAGACTTCAACGGCGGCGGCAAAGGCATCAAGGTTGAGATCGTCTATGCCGATCACCAGAACAAGGCCGATGTCGGCAGCGCCATCGCGCGCAAATGGCTCGATGTCGAAGGCGTCGACGCCATTGTCGACGTGCCGAACTCGGCCGTCGGGCTCTCCATCAACACGCTCTTGCGCGAAAGCCGCATGACGTTCCTGGCGTCCTCGACCGCAAGCTCCGATCTCACCGGCAAGGCCTGCTCGCCCAACACTATCCAGTGGGTCAACGACACCTGGGCGACCGGTAACACCACGGCAGCGGCGATGGTGTCGCGCGGCGGCAAGGAGTGGTATTTCCTCACGGTCGATTTCGCGCTGGGCAAGGGCATCGAGTCGGAAGCGCAGAAATACATCGGTGCGCATGGCGGCAAGGTGATCGGTTCATCCAAGCATCCGCTCGGCACCTCCGATTTTGCGTCCTTCCTGTTGCAGGCGCAAAGCTCGAAAGCGCAGGTGATCGGCCTTGCCAATGCCGGCGGCGACACCATCAACGCAGTGAAGCAGGCCGCCGAGTTCGGTATTCAGCAGAGCGGCCAGAAGCTGGTCGCCTTCCTGCTCTTCATCAACGACGTTCACGGCATGGGCATCAAGGTCGCGCAAGGGCTCCAGCTCATGGAAGCTTTTTACTGGGACATGAACGATGACACCCGCGCGTTTGCAAAACGCTTCGCGGCGCGTCCGGGCATGAACGGCAAGATGCCGAGCGGCAACCAGGCCGGCGTCTACGCCTCCACGCTCGCTTATCTCAACGCCGTCGCCGCCACCGGCAGTGACAATGCCAAGAACGTCGTGCCCGAGATGAAGAAGTTTAGGGGCAAGGACAAGCTGTTCGGCGACACCATCATCCGCCAGGACGGCCGCGTGGTGCATCCGATGTACCTGTTCGAGGTGAAGAAGCCGGAGGAGTCGAAATACCCGTACGACTATTACAAGCTGGTCTCGACCATCCCAGCGGACCAGGCGTTCCGCCCGCTGGCCGAGGGCGGCTGCGAGCTGGTGAGGTGATTGTAGCCGCGAGCGCGGTCTCCTTCGCCTCTCCCCGCTGCGGGGAGAGGCCGACGCGCGTAGCGCGGCGGGTGAGGGAGTCTCCGCGAGACAGGTGTCTCTGGGAACGATCTTTCAGCACGTCATTGCGAGCGCAGCGAAGCAATCCAGAGTCTTCCCGCGGAGGGATGCTGGATTGCTTCGCTGCGCTCGCAATGACGATGGGGGAACATCGAAGGATTCAACTCTCACCGTCCCCGCGGAGACTCCCCCTCACTCCGACCCTCTCCCGTAAGCGGGGAGAGGGAGAAGATCACCCAACCACCTTGCTGCTCCCCTGCGTGATCAGCCGCGCTGCCCGCTGGTCGCGGGAGTAGATCCAGAGCCAGCTGAGCGCGACGCTGAGGCGGTGGCGGAGGCCGATCAGGAAGTAGATGTGGGCGATGCCCCAGATCCACCACGCGATGGTGCCGCGCAGCTTGATGCGGCCGAAGTCGATCACCGCGAGCCGCTTGCCGATCTGCGCGAGGCTGCCGGCGTGCTTGTAGTGGAAGGCGCCCTTCGTCTCGCCACGCAGCCGCGCTCTGATGGTCTCGGCGACATGGCGACCTTGCTGCTTGGCCGCGGGCGCGATGCCGGGCACCGGCTTGCCCTCCCAGGCGTTGATGTTGACGGTGTCGCCGATCGCAAAGATCTCGGGATGGCCGGGAATCGTCAGGTCGGACTCGACCTGCACGCGCCCGGCGCGATCGCTTGGTGCGCCCAGCCATTCGGCAGCGGGCGAAGCGCGCACGCCGGCGGCCCAGATCCTGGTCTTGGCGTTGAGCCGCGTGCCGCCGAACACCACGCCGTCGCGGTCGATCTCGGTCACGGGTTGCCCCAGCACCACCTCGACGCCGATTTTCTCCAGCGAGGCTTGCGCGTAAGCCGAGAGGTCGTCGGCAAAGCCCGCGAGCACGCGCGGGCCGGCTTCGATCAGCACGACGCGCGCCTTCGTCGTGTCGATGTTGCGGAAATCGCCGGGCAGAGTGTGGTGCGCCATCTCGGCGATGGTGCCGGCGAGCTCGACGCCGGTCGGGCCGGCGCCGACGATGACGAAGGTCAGCCGCGCCGCGCGCCTCTCCGGATCCGTCTCGCGCTCGGCGCGCTCGAATGCCACCAGGATGTGCCGGCGCAGCGTGGTCGCGTCCTCTAACGTCTTCAGGCCGGGCGCGAACTGCTCCCATTCGTCATGGCCGAAATAGGCGTGCCGGGCGCCGGTGGCGAGCACGAGGGTGTCGTAAGGCACCTCGCTGCCGTCGTCGATCAGCACGCAGCGCCTGTCGGTGTCGACGCCGCTCACCGTCGCAAACAGCGTCGTCACCTCGCGCCGGCCCCGCATGAGATGGCGGACCGGCCAGGCGATCTCGCTGGTCGCGAGCGAAGCAGTCGCGACCTGGTAGAGCAGCGGCTGGAACAGATGATGGTTGCGACGGTCGATCAGCGTGATCTCGACCGGCGCGCCCGCGAGCCGGTAGGTCGTCTCCAGCCCGCCAAAGCCGGCTCCGACGATGACGACGCGGTGCGGTGTCGTGGTCATGATGTGCCCCTCGAATCTCGCTGCTCTACCTTCTCATTTAAGTGCGGATTGGGCGCCGCGGTCCAATAGCCGTCATCAATCGCCGCATAGGCCCGGTGTATCGATCCGCCGCGAAAAAGTGCCGCAGCCTTGACCATGCCTTGGCCGAAGTGAGTAGAATTATATTTCTTGCCATCCCCAATTCTGGCGAAATATGGTGCAGGGACGGACGCTGAGCCATTGGCGGCTCGACAGATTTTGCGTTCAATAAAGACTGGCCCGGTGCGGCGATCACCCCGTTTCCGGGATCGATAATCAAGGAGGGGAGTGGTTATGAGGACGGCATTCTGGCTGGCGGGCGCAGCGGCGCTGGTGCTGGCAAATCCGGCATTCGCCGGCGACACCATCAAGATCGGCTTCGTCTCGACCTTCAGCGGCCCGACCGCCGTAATCGGCAATGACATGCGCAATTCCTTCGAGCTCGCGCTCGACCATCTCGGCCGCAAGATGGGCGGCAAGCCGGTCGAGGTGATCTACGAGGACGACGGGCAGAAGCCGGATGTCGGCAAGCAGAAGACCGAGAAGCTGGTGCAATCCGACAAGGTCGATTTCATCGTCGGCTACATCTGGTCGAACGTGCTGCTGGCCTCGCTCAAGACCGCGGTCGATTCGCAGACCTTCCTGATCTCGGCCAATGCCGGTCCCTCGCAGCTCGCGGGCGAGCTGTGCTCGCCTTACGTGTTCTCGACCTCCTGGCAGAACGACCAGACCCCGCAGGCGGTCGGCACCTATATGAACCAGAAGGGCGTCAAGTCGGTGTTCCTGATCGGCCCGAACTACGCCGCCGGCAAGGACATGCTGGCCGGCGTCAAGAGCACCTTCAAGGGTCAGGTCGTGGGTGAGGAATACACGGTGTGGCCGAGCCAGCTCGACTTCTCCGCCGAGCTCACCAAGGCCAAGAACTCCAAGGCCGAATCGATCTTCGTGTTCTATCCGGGCGCGGCCGGCGTCCAGTTCCTCAATCAATACGCCCAGGCCGGCATCAAAGCGCAGATTCCGCTCTACACCGCCTTCACGATCGACGAATTGTCGCTGCCGCTGCAGAAGGACAACGCGCTCGGCGTGCCCGGCGCTCAGCAATGGGTCAACGATCTGCCCAACGACGAGAACAAGAAATTCGTCGCCGACTACCGCAAGAAGTATACCGGCCTGCGCCCGACCTTCTACGGCGCGCAGTCCTATGATGCCGCGAACCTGATCAACAGCGCGGTCGTCGCCGTGAAGGGCGACACCTCGAAGAAGGACGCGATGAAGGCCGAAATGGAGAAGGTGAACTTCAAATCGGTGCGCGGCCCGTTCAAATACGGCAACAACCACATCCCAATCCAGAACTTCTACCTGCAGGACGTGGTCAAGGACGCCGACGGCCAGCTCGCACTGAAGACCGTCGCCACCATCGTCGAGCACGACCAGGATCGTTTCCACGACAAGTGCAAGATGAAGTGAGCTGATCTGTTTCCTCTCCCCATCCCCGCTGCTTCTTTCCCTCTCCCCGCTTGCGGGGAGAGGGTAGGGTGAGGGGGAGCCTCCGCGGGGACGGAGACAGTCGAATTCCTCGATGCTTCCCACACCGTCATTGCGAGCCAACGGGTCCGCGCGAAGCGCGGCCCGATGACAGGCTCCGCGAAGCAATCCAGAATCCCTCCGCGGAAAAACTCTGGATTGCTTCGCTGCGCTCGCAATGACGCGTTGGAAGAGCGTTGCCCCCGATTGTCAGGTGACTCGCTGAGAGTGCCCCTCACCCGCCGCGCTACGCGCGTCGGCTTCTCCCCGCAGGCGGGGAGAGGCGAAGACACCTACGCTCTTGGCACGCTCGACGGGCGCACTTCGCGGGCCTGGGCTGCGAGCCTGATGCCGGCATTGGCCGCGCCAAAGCCCTGATAGTTTCGCCGTTCGACGATCTCGAAGAAGAAGCGCTCGTCGAAGATGTGGGTGTAGACCTGGAAGAATTCGCCGTTACCCTCGCGGTCGTAGAGGATGTGATTGGCGCGCAGTTGCGCCATCAGCTCGGGCGCGAGGTCGTATTTGGCTTCGATGTCGTCGTAGTAATTGTCAGGGATGTCCAGGAAATCCGCGCCCCGCTTGCGCATCTCCGCGACCGTCGCAAAGATGTCCCGGCACGAGAACGCGACGTGCTGCACGCCGGAGCCGAAGAACTCCGAGATGAAGCGCGACGGCAGTGTGCGGTTGGCGGACGAACCGTTGAGCACGAAGCGCAGGCTCTGGTCTGCGTTGATGATGGCCTGGCTCTGCACCAGCCCCCTGGGATCGGCGATCTCCATCTGCGGCAGCCGCGTCAGGTCGAGAATGCCGGTGTAGAACAACAGCCAGGACAGCATCTCGTCATAGGGCATCGATTGCGCGATGTGATCGACCGCCAGCAGTGCATCCGCGCTCGTCTCGCTCGCGACCGGTTCGAAATCGGTATCCCAGTTCTTGCCGGCCTGATCCAGGAAATAGAGCAGGCTGCCTCCGACGCCGTGGATAGCCGGGATCTCCAGCTCGCCCGGCCCGACCGGCTGATAGAAGGTGCGCGCCTTGAGCGCTTCGGCGCGCTGCATGGCAAGGCCCGCATTGTCGACGTCGAGCGCGATCGCACAGACGCCGGGACCGTGGGTGACGTAATGCGAATGCGCGAAGCCGTCGGTCTCGCAATTGATCACGAGCTCGACCTTGCCCTGCGACCAGCGCTCCACTGCCTTGCTGCGGTGCTTGCCGGTCTTGCGGAAACCGAGCTGCGCGAACAGGCGGGCAAGCTCGCCCGCCTTGGTTTCGTTGACGGCGAATTCGACGAAGCCGGTACCGTAGCTCCCGGCCTTCGGCGCCAGCGGCTCGTGGACGAGCTTTGGCCAATCTGGTGCGAGCTGGTCCTCGAGCAGGATCAGCGAGCGCAGGCCATCGATCGCGGTCTGCGCCGCCGAACCGGCGCGGAACTGATCGTTGAAGATCTCCAGCGACAGCGGCCCGGCATAGCCGGTCGCCGCGACCGCCGCCATGAACTCGCCGACCGGCAGGTCACCCTGGCCGGGGAAGGAGCGGAAGTGCCGGCTCCAGGAGAGGATGTCGAGCTCGAGCTTTGGCGCGTCCGCAAGCTGCACCAGAAAAATCCTATCGCCGGGGATCGAGGCCATCGCGCGCGTCGGAAATCCCGGAGCCAGCGCATGAAAACTGTCGAGGATGATGCCGATCGCGGCATGATCGGCGCGGCGCACGATCTCCCACGCATCGCGGTAGTCGTTGACATGGCGTCCCCAGGCCAGCGCCTCGTAGCCGACGCGCAAGCCACGCTTCGCCGCACGCTCGCCGAGCTCGCGAAAATCGTCCGCGGCGCGGTCGATGCCGCCGAGCGAGGCGGGCGAAACGTTGGAGCAGATCAGCAGGAGATCGGTGCCGAGCTCCTGCATCAAATCGAACTTGCGCTCCGCGCGGGCAAAGTTGCGCGAACGCTGCGGCTCCGGCATGCCTTCGAAATCGCGGAACGGCTGGAACGCGCAGATCTCGAGATTGAGGTCCTTACAGAGGCGCGCGACCTCGCGCGGGCTGGCGCCGAACGACAGCAGATCGTTCTCGAAGATCTCGACCGCGTCGAACCCGGCGGCTGCGATGGCGCGGAGCTTCTCGTCCAATGCGCCGGAGAGGGAAACCGTTGCAATCGAGCGCTTGTTCATGCTGCCTGCTCCATGATCCGGCCCGGCGATACCGTGCGTCCCGTGCGCGCGGCTTCGCTTACGGCTTCCACGACCGCGAGCGTGCCCATCGCATCTTCGACCGAGATCAGCGGCTGCTCGCGGCCCGCGATCACGGCCTGGAAATGTCTGAGCTGCTCGGCGAGCGGATCGTAAGCGGAGAGTGCGACGGGCTCGCGAACCAGGGGCGCGTGCCAGCCGGGATTGTCTGAATACGACCACAGCTCCATGGTCGGCACCGACAGCGAGCCGTTGGTGCCGGCGAAGACGTAACAGGGCTGGTCCTGTCTGGGATAGACCGCGTTCTCGCCCGCCGTCAGCTCCCAGCTCCAGGGTGCCGGCGTTGCATCGGAGACCGTCACCGTTCCGAGCGCACCATTGGCAAAGCGCAGCAGCAGCGCGGCGGTGTCTTCGACCGCAAAGCCACGCACCTTGTTTGACGTCAGCGCCTGCACCTCGGCGATCTCGCCGCAGACGAAGCGGAGATTGTCGATGTCGTGGATCAGATTGATCAGCAGCGGCCCGCCGCCCTGTTCGCGCCGCCAGGCGACCTCGAAGTAATCGTCGGGTTTCTTCAGCAGCCACAGCCCGGCCACGGCGGTGAGCTGGCCGAGCTTGCCGGTCGCGACAGCCTCGCGGGCCGACTTGATGATCGGATTGTGGCGGCGGTGGTGACCGACCAGCATCGGCACGCCGCTGTGCTTGACCGCCTCACAGAGGCGACGCGCCGCTGCGACGCTGTCGGTCACCGGCTTTTCGATCAGCGCCGGCACGCCCGCCGCGGCGCAGTCGAGCGCCATGGGCAGATGCAGCGTGTTCGGCGAGGCGATGATCAGCCCGTCCGGCTTCTCCTGCTCCAGCAATGCGCGATGATCGGCATACCAGGGTGTGTTGTGCGCCCGCGCAAAATCGCCAGCGGCCGGCGAAGGATCGGCAGTGCCGGCCAGCACGCAATCCGGCGATGCCTCGATCAGCTCGATATGGCGGCGGCCGATCAGGCCCGCGCCGGCAACGGCGATGCGTATCTTGGCGCTCATGCCGCGCTCTCTTCCATGGCACCGCCCAGGAAGAGCTGGCCGATGCGGGGATCATTCAGAATGCGCTTGGCGTCGTCGATCATGCGGGTCTGGCCGAGCTCGAGCACGATGCCGATGTCAGAAATCTCCAGCGCCGAGCGTGCGTTCTGCTCGATCATCAGGATCGTGACGCCGCGGTCGCGCAAGCTTTTGAGAATGTCGAAGGTCTGCTGCACCATCAGCGGCGACAGGCCGATCGAAGGTTCGTCGATCAGCACCAGCTTTGGTTCGAGCAGCAGCGAGCGGGCGATCTCGAGCTGCTTCTGCTCGCCGCCGGAGAGCGTGGAAGCCTGCTGCGTCGATTTCCGCCGCAGCGCCGGGAACAGGTCGAGTGCCGCCTCGATCCGCCTCGGCAGGTCGAGGCCCTTCCCGGCGGCGACGCCGCCGAGCTCGATATTGTGGCGCACGGACAGCTCGGGAAAGATGTTGCGGCCCTGCGGCACGTAGCAGATGCCGGCATTGAGCAGCGCGCGCTGGCTCAAGTTCGTGACGTCGCTGCCAGCAAAGCTGATCTTGCCCTCGCGCAGCTTGAGCAGGCCGAAGATGGCCTTGAACACGGTCGACTTGCCGGCGCCGTTCGGGCCGATGATCGTCGTGATCGTGGCTTGAGGTACGGCGAAGGTCGTGCCGTTCAAAATCGTCATCTTGCCGTAGCCGCCGACGAGATTGTGAACCGAGAGGATCGGGTCGCTCATGGCTCGCTCCTTCAATGACCCAAATAGGCTTCGATCACGGCAGGATTTTTCCGCACCTCGTCCGGTCGTCCCATCGCCAGCACCTTGCCCTCCGCCATCACCATGACGCGCGAGCACAGCGACATCACGAACTCCATGTTGTGCTCGATCACGACGAAGGTGGCGTTCTTCTCGCGGTTGATCGCGACCAGGCGGTCCTTGAGGTCCGCCAGCATCGAGGGGTTGACGCCGCCGGCGGGCTCGTCGAGCAGCACGAGGCGCGGGCCGCCCATGAAGGCCATGGCGGCATCGAGCAGCTTCTGCTGACCATAGGAGAGGCCGCCGGCCGGCTCGTCCGCGAGATGGTCGAGCTTGAAAAAGCCGATCATCTGGTTGGCGGCCTCAGTCAGCCCGGCATCGGAGCGGCCGACCAGTCGCGAGGCCATGTTGCCCTGGTGCTCCTGGCCCGCGAGGATCAGGTTCTCGCGCACCGAGAGCTTTGGAAAAACCTGCAGGAGCTGGAAGGTGCGGCTGACGCCTAGCTTGTTGAGCTCGGCAGGCCGCAGGCCGGTGACGAGCTTGCCGTCGAGCTTGACCTCGCCGCCCGATGGCGTGAGCTGGCCGAGGATGCAATTGAACAGGGTTGACTTGCCGCAACCATTCGGGCCGATCAGGCCGAGGATCTCGCCCTCGCGCACATCGAAAGAGACGCCGTCGACGGCGCTGATGCCGCCAAAGTTCTTCTTGATATTCGTAACCTCGAGGACCGCGTTCATTGCACCGTCTCCAGGCGGGATTTTGCGACGGCACGCAGCGCGGACGCTGCCTTGGTCCGCCGTGCCGCCATGGCGCGATCGAGGATTCCCAGGATGCCGGTTGGCGACCAGATCAGCAGCAGCATGACGGCGACTGCGTAGAGCATGAGATAATAGCCCTCCGTGAAGCGCAGCCATTCCGGCAGCAGCACGGCGATCATCGCGCCGAGGAAGGGGCCGAAATAGAAGCCGGCACCGCCGACGATCACCATCATCAGCAGATCGAGTGAGAGCGACAGGTTGAACGGCACCGGATCGATATATTGCGTCAGTGGCGCATAGAGCGCGCCGGCGACGCCGCCAAGCGCCGAGCCGATCGCAAACGCCATCAGCGTGTAGCGGCGGGTGTCGACGCCGAGCGACTGCGCGCGCAGCGGGTTTTCGCGCAGCGCCATGAAGGCGCGGCCCCAGGGCGAGCGGATCAGCCACCACACTGCGAGCGACACGATCGCGAGCGAGCCGAGGCAGACATAGTAGAACGGCAGCGGCTTGTTGGTCGCTAGCCCAAAGATGTGCGGGCGCGGGATGTTGGAGATGCCGTAGATGCCGCCGGTGAGCCAGCTCTCGTTGCGGAACACCAGGAAGGCGAGGGTGGAGAAGGCGAGCGTGACGAAGGCGAGGTAGTGATGCTGCACGCGCAACGCCGGATAGCCGAGCACCCAGCCGACCGCGAAGCTTAAGGCAATCGCGACCAGAATCGCCGCCGGCAGCGGCCAGCCATGGGTGGTCATGATCGCCGCCGCATAGGCGCCGATGCCGACGAACGCGCCCTGCGCCAGCGAGACCTGGCCGGCATAGCCGAGCGTGAGGTTGAGCCCCATCGCGGCGATGCTCATCACCGCCCATTGGCTCAGGATGAACAGGCCGTAGCGGTTGAAGTTCATGGGAACGATAATCAGCGCAGCGATGACAGCAAGGCCGAGCGCGATCTTCAGGGGTTTGGCGAAGCCGCTCATACGGTGCGCTCCTCGGCGCGGCCGAGCAAGCCCTGCGGCCGGAACAGGATGACGGCGATCAGGAAGATCATCGGCACCGCGGCGCGGTACTGCGTCGAGACATAGGCGGCCGCGAGATTGTCGAGCACGCCGATCAAAAGACCGCCGGCGATCGCGCCGCGCACCTGGTTGAAGCCGCCGACGATCGCGGCGATGAAGGCGGCCTGGCCCAGCACTTCGCCAGAGGAGAATTTGGCGAGATAGATCGGCGTGATCAGCAGCGAAGCCAGCGCCACCAGGAAGGCGTTGATCAGGAAGGTCAGCAGGATCATGCGCTCGACCGGCACGCCGATGATGCGCGCCACCGTCGGGTTTTGCGCTGCCGCCTGCATCTGGTGGCCGAGCGAGGTGCGGTTGAGAAGTGCCGTCAGTCCGAAGACAGCGAGAATAGCGACGACGAGCACGCCGATGCTTTGCAGCGACACCGCATGGCCGAGAATGGAGATGTCGCCAGTCGGCACGATCGACGGGAAGGGCGAGGCCTCGGCGCTGAAGAACTGCTTGACGGATTCCTTGATGCCGATCGCCAGCGCCATGGTCGCGATCGCCAGCGGCAGCACGCCGTGGCGCATCATCGGATCGACCAGCAGCATCTTGAAGGCGAGGCCGAGCAGGATCATCGACAAGAGGATGCCGAGGATGATCGCGAGCCAGAACGGCGCGCCGGCATGCATTACCGCCAGCATCAGGAACGCCGGCAGCATCACGAACTCGCCTTGCGCGAAATTGATGGTCTGCGAGGTCTGCCACAGCAGCGTGAAGCCGACCGCGACCAGCGCATAGATCGCGCCGGTGGCGAGTCCCGCGACCAGAAGATCGAACAGATTGGACATTTTCCCTCTCGTGTCCCTAGCCCCGCTCTGTCGTCTCCCTCTCCCCGTTCTTACGGGGAGAGGGCGGGGTGAGGGGCCGTCTCGGCAAGATCATTTCTCACCGTCTGCTCGGAGCACCCCTCACCCCACCCTCTCCCCGCGAAGAGCGGGGAGAGGGAGAGGAGACATCTCTCCCCGCATCCGCCTTCGCTAAAGCTTCGGCGAGACGGGTGCGGGGAGAGGTGAAGGACCACGTCCCTCACTTCACTTTCGGCAGCACCTGCTTCACCACCTGCTTGCCTTCGACCACCTCGACCAGAAAGCTCTGGCGGTCGATGTCGCCGGTGTCGCTGAAGGTGACGTCCATCAGGATGCCCGGCTCGTCCGCGGCCTTGATGGTCAGACCGTGCAGCGTGTCGGCAAACTTCTTCGGGTCGACCTTGCCCATCTTCTCGGTGGTGGCCTTCACCATGTAGACGGCGAGATAGCCCTTCAGGCCGTTGTGATCGGGGACGTAATTGTACTTCTTGGAAAACTTCTCGCGGAACGCCTTGATGAGGTCGACCGGCGCGTCGGTGGTGAGGCCGACATGGCCGCGCGCGCCATTGGCGGCATCGCCGGCGAGTTCGATCACCTTCTGGCCGATCAGTGTGGTCTCGCCCATCAGCGGCGCAGTGACACCCTGGCGCTTCAGTTCTTTCAGGATGCGCGCGCTCTCTTCTTCGTTCAGGTAGACGAACACGGCATCGGGATTGGCAGCCTTGATCTTGCCGACGTCGGCGGCGAAATCGGCCTGGCCCGCTTCGGTCGAGAGGTCGGCGACCACCTTGGAGCCGAGCCGGTCGAGTTCTTTCACGATGACGTCGCGGCCGCCGCGGCCGAAATCGTTGTTGACCCAGACCACCGCGACCGACTTCGCCTTCATCTCGTCGTGGATGTATTTGGCGACCTTCGGCATCGAGGATTGCTGGCCGAACGAGGTGCGGAACAGGAACTTGTTGCCTGCTTGCGTCAGCTCGGCGGCCTCGCCGCCCATGATCTGCGCGATGCCGGCTTCGGCGGCGAGCGGCGCGGTCACCTTGACCGAGCCGGAATAGCCGGGCCCGAGCAGCACATAGGGCTCGGCGTCGAGCGCCTTCTGCACCTGGGCGCGGGCGACACCCGGGTTGGACTGCGAGTCGGCGTGGGTGACCTCGAGCTTGCGGCCGAGCACGCCGCCCTTGGCGTTGATCTCCTCGATCGCGAGGTCGATGCCGTTCTTCCAATTGGTGCCGACGGTGGCGCCGCCGCCCGAGAGCTCGGCGACGTCGGCGAGCTTGATCGCCTGGGCAAAGGCACTCGTTGCCGTCATGGCGGTGAGCAGCGCGCCCACCAGTAGCGTTGATTTCATCGTCCTCTCCTCCCGTTTCAAATCTTGCAAGCGGCCTTGTGCCCGGCCGCTTCGTCTCAAGCTGCCTGATAGGCGGCGCTGCGCGCGGCCATCACGGTATCAAAAGCCTCTCCCATGATCTCGGTCGATGGGGCAAGGCCCGTGAACAGTTCGAAGGCGTCGGCGGCCTGGAAGATCGCGAGCTCGCGGCCGGTCATGATCCGAGCGCCTTTCTCTCGCGCTGCGGCAAGTAGCGGCGTGATCAGCGGCGAATAGACGGCATCGGCAACCCACAGGTCTGCCCTGAGCAGCGCCGCCGGCACTGGCGTGTCGCGGTTCGGCAGCATGCCGACTGGCGTGCCGTTGACGAGGCCGGTTGCGCCATCGAGCGCATCCTCGACGCTTCCGGCCATCCTCGTGCCGCCCTGCTTGGCAAGCAGCGAGGCGAGTTTCTCGGCGCGCGCAGGTTCGCTGTCAAAAATGCGGATGTCGGTCACGTCCAGGCTCGCCAGCGCAAACGCGATCGCCTTGCCGACGCCGCCGGCGCCGATCACGGCGACGGCATTGGCGGACGGGGCCAGCAGCGGGGCCACCGCGCGCGCAAAGCCGGTGGTGTCGGTGTTGTGGCCGGTCAACCGGCCGTCCCTGACGACGACGGTGTTGACCGCACCCATGGCGGCAGCGCCCGGCGCCAGCGCGTCGAGCAGCGGGACCACGGCTTCCTTGTAAGGGTAAGTGACATTGACGCCGGCAAAGCCGAGCCGCCGCACTCCTTCGAGCATCATGCGGAGCCCGGTCGCATCGGCGCCGGCCACTTCAATGAGCTGGTAGTGGCCGCGCAGGCCGAGCGCCTCGGCGGCGCGCTCATGCATGGCGGGGGACGCGGAATGCGCGATTGGCGCGCCGATCAGGCCGGTGAGAAGCTTCTTGCTGGCGGCGTATCCGCGCTTCGACATGGTTCGCTATCGTCTCGTTGGGAGCGTCCGGTCCCGGCCATTAGCGGGGAAATCCGCGCAATTCCAGCTCTGACGATAGTCTTTCCCCGGCCTAACACAATTACCCTTTTATCCGGCAAACCTAACATAATGTTATTTCTTCCGCGCGCGTGCCGGGCCGGCCTTGCTGTTGCCGCGGGACGGCTCGACCGCGCGCATCTCAGCGCGCAGGGCGTCGATGAAGTACTCGGCATGGAGCGACAACGGCGCGCCGCGCTTCACTGCGATGTAGGTGTCGAATCGCGTCGGCTCGGTGATCTTCAACAGCTCGATTCCGGGATAACCGCCATGGGCCACCGTGAACTGGTCGATGATGGCGATGCCGAGCCCGGCCTTCACCAGCGCGCAGACCGTGGTGCCGAAGCGCGCGCGGATGGTGATGTTGTAGTCGAGCCGGTTGCGCGCGAAGATCTCGGCCATGATCCGCCCGTAGGGATCGTTGGGATCGATGCCGATCAGCGGATAGCGGGTGATCTCGGCGGCGGAGACCTGCTTGCGGCCGGCGAGCTCGTGACCCGGCGGCACGATGCAATAGAGCTCGCCCGAGGCGAGCGGCATGAAGTCGAGCCCGGAATGCTCCAGCCGGTAGCTCATCGCCACGCACTCGCCGCGGCCGAGCATCAGATAGTCGATGGCTTCCTCGAGCTTGAGGATGTTGATGTCGATGCCGAGATCGGGATAGCGGCGGCGCACGCGCTCGATCGCGCGCGGCACCATCACCTGCGAGATGCTCGGCACCGAGCCGATGCGTAGCTCCGACAATCCACCGCGGCCGATCTTGGAGATGATCTCGGAGAGGTCGTCGACCTTCTTGTAGACGCCGTTGATCTGCTCGAAGATGTTCTCGGCTTCCGGCGTCGGGAAGTAGCGCCCGTTCTGGCGCTGGAAGAAGCGGATGCCGAGCGAGCGCTCGGTGTATTTGACGAGGCGGCTGATCCCCGGCGCCGAGACGTTGAGCAGCTTCGCCGCGCCGCCGATGGTGCCCGTCACCATCACGGCACGGATCACTTCAACCTGGCGCAGCGTCATCATGTCCTGGGCATCCGAAGCATGATCGTGGTGGCGGGGGCCTTCCCTCTCCCCTTGTGGGAGAGGGTGGCTCGCCGCGAAGCGGCGAGACGGGTGAGGGGTTCTCTCCGCCTTGCGAGCTCTCGCATTTGAACGCGCGGAGACAACCCCTCATCCGGCGCTTCGCGCCACCTTCTCCCACAAGGGGAGAAGGGAAGGCAATGGTCAAACTGTTTCGACGAAAATCGGCACGTTCAAGGGCGTCGCTCGCGCTGGACGCGTCGTTTGCTGCAACTGCGTTGGCTAGCTTGCCGGGCCCTCGGGCAAGAGGCTGTCCGCCAGCTCCGCGCGCTCGCTTTGCAGCACCTCGCGCGCGAACTCGATGATCTTCTGCTTGTTTGCCGTTTGGCGGACGGCGAAAAACACGCGGTTCAATTCCAGGCCGAGCACGCTGTTGAGGGCGATGTCCTCGTCTTGCATCGTGGTTTTCCCGCTACGGACGCGTTCAGGTGTATCTGGACCTCACTTCTTCCACAAGTAGATTAAATCTTCAGTGCGGACGGAACACCGGCAAACTACGGGAGCAGCGAATTGAGGCAGCCCCCAAATACGTGCTATACGGCAGGGCGAGAGTCAGGAAATGCACTGATGTCCGCCGTAGACTATGGCCGGGAGGCGCTCGACTTCATCGAAGGCCTGGGAGCCTATACCAAGGTTCCGGACGCCATGGACGCGCTTGCAACTGCGTTCGGTCGATACGGTTTCGAGCATATCATCGTAACGGGCTTGCCGAATCCCGATCAACGCTTTTCCCAGATGGTGCTGGCCAAGAAGTGGCCGGCGGAGTGGTTCGACCTCTACATCCAAAAGAGCTACGACCGTGTCGACCCCGTGATCCGCAAATGCCGGCAGACGGTGAACCCTTTCGAGTGGTCTGAGGCGCCGTACGATCCGGAGCTGGAGCCGGGTGCGGTGGAGGTGATGCGGCGCGCCGCCGATTTCCGCATGTCGCGCGGCTTCGTCGTGCCGATCCACGGCTTGACCGGCTACGAGGCCGGCGTCTCGCTCGGTGGCGTCCACCTCGATCTCAACGCGCGCAGCAAGCCGGCGCTGCACCTGATCGGGATGTACGGCTTCGATCACATTCGCCGTCTGCTCGATCCGGTGCCGCATCCGTCGATGCGCCTGACCCCACGCGAGCGCGAGGTGCTTGCCTGGGCGTCGCAAGGCAAGTCCGCCTGGGAGATCGGCGAGATCCTGCACATCACGCAACGCACGGCGGAAGAGCATCTTGCAACTGCCGCGCGCAAGCTCGGTGCGGTCAACCGGACGCATGCGGTCGCGATCGCGATCCGCCACAGAATCATCAATCCCTGAAATCCTCGCCTACTGGGAAATTTCCCAATAGTCGACTTTGCCTTTTTCGCTGAGGCTCCCCCTCATTTCGAGCCATGGGGGAGTTCATGATTCATGTGATTTCTGCCGTCAATCGGCATCTCTACGAAGACGTTCTCGAACAGTATTTTCGGGTTCGTCACGAGATTTTTGTCGAGGAGCGGAAATGGGAGGCGCTACGCAAGCCCGACGGCCGCGAGATCGATAGCTACGACAATGAGGACGCGGTCTACCTGCTGGCTCTCGAAAACCGCCGGGTGCTCGGCGGCTCCCGCCTGTATCCCACCACCAGACCGACGATGATGAGCGAAGTCTTCCCGCATCTCGCGGCGGTGCGTGGTTGCCCGTCGGACCCGCTGGTCTGGGAGTGGTCGCGCTTCTTCGTGTCGCGCGAGCGCCGCGACGGCGCGTTCAATCTACAATTGATGGCGGCTGCGCAGGAGTTCTGTCTCGATCAAGGCATCGAGCGTCTCTGTCTCGTCATGGAGACGTGGTGGTTGCCGCGCTTCAACGACATCGGATTCATCGTGACGCCGCTGGGATTGCCGGCGCTGGTGGAAAATTCCTGGACCATGGCGGCAACGATCGAGGTCCGTCAGGAGTCGCTCGATGTCGTGCGTGACCGTATCGGAATGACGAGCGTCGTCCAGCAGGACGGTCCGCGGATCGACTGCATTGCCCGTGCCAACCTCCGCGGCCTTGCCGCGCAACGAAAGAGCGCCTGAGATGTCGAACCTGATGCGGGACAGCCAGATCATGGCGCAGACCAAGGACGAGAACCTCGGCTACATGTCCGACATGGCGCTTGAGCTGGCGCAGATGGCGGACGATTCCGGATTGGCGACGCTGGCCTACCTGTTCCGGATGGCCGCGCTGGAGGCCTCGACGGCTAACAGCGTGCTCGCCGAACCGGACGACTTTCCCCAGCAGATGACGTCGCACTAGACGCATCTCTCGCCGAATTTCGACGACATTCGCACCCTCCCTCGGCCTGCCGGGGGAGGGTGATCGTTTGGGTGCGGCAGGTTGCCCCATGCCGCGCGGCAACCTTTTTGCATTGCACAGCAAGTTTCGGCCACGTGCGCCGAGATGCAACAAAGTGCATGTTTGGTGTCAAATCGCTCTTGCCTCGGAACGATACTGCCATTACCCATTTTTCGGCCTTGAACAGGCAGGGGGAGCTCTTTCACTGATGGCGACTGTGTTCGAACATCGGCGCGACACCGCGTGCGCCTGAAAGAGTTTTGATGCTGCTCGTCGTCGAACAGTTCTTGAACGGATTGCAGTTCGGCCTGCTGCTGTTTCTGCTCGCCGCCGGCCTGACGCTGGTGTTCGGGATCATGGATCTCGTCAACCTCGCGCACGGCTCGCTCTACATGATGGGCGCCTATTTCGCCGCGACCTTCGCGGCCTGGACCGGCAGCTTCCTGCTCGGTGCGCTGCTGGCGCTGGGCGCGACGCTGGTGCTCGGCATCGTGCTCGAGATGAGCGCGCTGCGCCATCTCTACGGGCGAGACCATCTCGACCACGTGCTCGCAACCTTCGGCCTGATCCTGTTCTTCAATGAAGCCGTGCGGCTGATCTGGGGCCCGGCCGGCCTTGCGCTGCCGCTGCCGGCTTGGCTCACCGTGCCGGTGCCGATCCTGCCCGGCATCCACTACCCCGCCTATCGCCTCGCCATCATCGTCGTCGCGCTACTGGTGGCGCTGTTGCTCTATCTCGGCGTGATGCGCACGCGCATCGGCATGCTGATCCGGGCCGGCGCCTCCAACCGCGAGATGATCGGCGCGCTCGGCATCAACATCAAGCTGCTCTACACGCTGGTGTTCGGCCTCGGCGCGGCACTCGCGGGCCTTGCCGGATTGATGCAGGCGCCGATCCTCACCGTGCAGATCGGCATGGGCGAGAACATCCTGATCCTCGCTTTCGTCATCATCGTGATCGGCGGCATCGGCTCGATCCGCGGCGCGTTCCTCGCCGCGATCTTCGTCGGCATGATCGACACGCTCGGCCGCGCCTTCCTGCCGAACCTGCTGCGGCAGGTGCTGAGCGGCGCCGCCGCCTCCACCGCCGCGCCCGCGCTGTCGTCCATGCTGATCTACCTCCTCATGGCGATCGTGCTGGTGGTGCGGCCGGAGGGGCTGTTTCCGGCCAGTCGTCGATGAAGGCTTTCACTGTGAGCAAGGCCGTCACGGCCCTGATGCTGGCGGGCCTCGTGCTGCTGCCGCTCTATTCGCACCTGACCGGCAACATCTTCATCCTGACGCTGTTCACCCGCATCATCATCCTGGCGCTGGCGGCCGCGAGCCTCAACCTCATCATGGGTTTCGGCGGCATGATGAGCTTCGGCCACGCCGCCTATCTCGGCATCGGCGGCTACGCAGTCGGGATGCTGGCGCAGGAAGGTGTCGGAAGCGGCTTCATCCAGTTTCCGGTCGCGCTCGCGGCCTCCGCGGCTTACGCGCTGGTGATCGGCGCGCTGTCGCTACGCACCCGTGGCGTCTATTTCATCATGATCACGCTGGCCTTCGCGCAGATGGCTTATTACGTCGCCTCGGGCCTGGCGCGCTATGGCGGCGACGACGGCCTCACCGTCTACCAGCGCAGCGACTTCTCCGGGTTGATCAATCTCTCGAACCGTACGCAGTTCTATTATCTCTGCCTCGCCTGCCTCCTCGGCGTCGTCTTCCTGATCTGGCGCATCGTCAATTCGCGCTTCGGCCTCGTCGTGCAGGGCCTGCGCTCCAACGAGCAGCGCATGCAGGCGATCGGCTTCCCCGCCAAGCGCTACCAGCTGGTCTGTTTCGTCATATCAGGCACCATGTGCGGCCTTGCCGGCGCGCTGCTCGCCAACAACACCGATTTCGTCAGCCCGGCCGTGATGTACTGGACCCGCTCCGGCGATCTTATGGTGATGGTGATCCTGGGCGGCATGGGCACGCTGTTCGGCCCGATCATGGGAGCGGTGGTGTTCCTGCTGCTGGAAGAGTTCCTGTCGCAGATCACCGAATACTGGGCGCTGATCATGGGCCCGCTCTTGCTGCTCATCGTCCTGTTCGGCCGCGGCGGCATCATGGGTGCGCTCGGGAGGGCTGGCCGTGGCTGAACCCCTGCTCCGCGTCGAAAAGCTGGTGCGCCGCTTCGGCGGCATCATCGCGACCGACAACGTCTCGCTCGACGTCGCTAGCGGCGAGCTGCACGCCATCATCGGCCCGAACGGTGCCGGCAAGACCACGCTGATCAGCCAGCTCACCGGGCATCTCGAACCGCATTCCGGTAGCGTCTCGCTGGCTGGGCGCGACATCACCTATCTGCCGGCCTATCGCCGCTGCGCGCTGGGCCTTGCCCGTTCGTTCCAGATCACCTCGCTGCTGCTCGATTTCACCGCCGCCGACAATGTCGCGCTGGCAGCCCAAGCGCATGCCGGCACGTCGTTCCGCTTCTTCGCCAACGCGCGCAAGGAGAAGGGCCTGCGCGATGCCGCGCATGCCGCGCTCGATCGCGTCGGCCTGTCGCATCGCGCCGATGTCGTGGTGTCCAGGCTGAGCCATGGCGAGCGCCGCGAGCTCGAGCTTGCGGTTGCGCTCGCGAGCAAGCCAAAGCTCCTGCTGCTCGACGAGCCGATGGCCGGCTTAGGGGTCACCGAATCCCAGCGCATGGTGAAGCTGCTCCAGGAGCTGCGCAAAGAGGTCTCGATCGTGCTGGTCGAGCACGACATGCCGGCGGTGTTCGCGCTCGCCGATCGCATTTCGGTGCTGGTGTACGGCCGTGTCATCGCCTCCGGCGATCCGGCCGCGATCCGCCAGAACGAGGACGTCAAGCGCGCCTATCTCGGCGATCAGCATGTGGTGACGCATCATGGCTGACACGCTGCTCGACGTCGACGGCATCGAAACCTGCTACGGCCTCTCCCAGGTGCTGTTCGGGCTGTCGCTGTCGATCAAGCCCGGCGAGATGGTCTCGCTGATGGGCCGCAACGGCATGGGCAAGACTACGACGATCCGCTCGATCATGGGCCTGACGCCGGCGCGATCAGGCGCGATCCGCTTTGCGGGCGCCGAGGTGCGACAGCTTCCGTCGTACAGAATTGCAAAACTCGGCGTCGGCCTCGTCCCTGAAGGACGCCAGATCTTCCCGAACCTCACCGTGCGCGAAAATCTCGTGGCCGCCGCCGCCGATCGCTTCGGCAGCCCGAATCCCTGGACGCTGGCCGCGATCTACGTGCTGTTTCCGCGCCTCGCCGAGCGTGCCGCCAACATGGGCAACCAGCTCTCCGGCGGCGAGCAGCAGATGCTCGCCATCGGCCGCGCGCTGATGACGAATCCAAAACTCCTGATTCTGGATGAAGCGACCGAAGGTCTCGCGCCGCTGATCCGCGAGGAGATCTGGAATTGCCTGTCGCTGCTCAAGAGCCGCGGACAGTCGATCCTGGTGGTCGACAAGAATGTCGATCACCTCGCTCGCATCTGCGACCGCCACTACATCATCGAGCGCGGCAAGACGGTGTGGAGCGGCACCTCCGACGAGCTGATGGCCGCGCCGGATCTCCAGCACAAATATTTGGGAATCTGAGCCCCGCTCTCTCCCCGTCATTGCGAGTGCAGCGAAGCAATCCAGACCATCTCCGAGGAGGCAGTCTGGATTGCTTCGTCGCAAGGGCTCCTCGCAATGACGGTGGAGAAGGCGGGTGCTCTCACCAATAAATCCCGTGCCGATGCAATTCGCGGATCACACGCGCTTCGACCGAGGGCTGGCGGCGCTTTGGCTTGGCCGCTTCGGTCGTGCTGGTTACCGGCGCTGCGGCTGACTGTGCAGGTGCTGTGGCAACCGGCGCAGTCGCGGCCGGCGCGGTCGTAGTCGTCGGCGTGGTGGTCGCTGTCTGGATATTTGCCGGCGGCGTTGCTGCCGGAGCCTGCGGTGCAGCCGATGTGACCGACGGCTCGCCTGCCTGCTGGTTCGGATTTGTTGCCGCCAAGCTCAGGCTCCGCGACCCGCCGGCATGCACTTGCGTCGCCAGCAGCGACATCGCGGCAATCAGGATCAGCTTGCGCATGGGAATCCCCGTCATCTGGTAAGTCCGTCTTACCTGATCGCGCCGGCCAGCGCCTAACGTGCCAGACGGTGCGTGCCGATTTCGATCAGGGTGGACCGGCAGGAGAGGCGATAGATCAGACTGAACAACTGACTCAACATGATCGAACTCCATTGTTCATCATGGGCAGTAGTCTGCGCCCGCTTTCTTTCCGGGGATTTTCGCCGCTATCGGAAAATGGCTTCGTGGGGCGGGTTTGCGATGTCGTCGGAACAGGCGGGACGAAACGGCCTCACGCCGGTGTGAGCGCGACCTGACGTCATTCAGGAGGCGGTCCGCAGGACCGAACCCCCGGAATCTCGCTGTTCCGGGTCTGGTGCTTCGCGCTATCCCGGAACGACGGCGCCCACGGATCAGAACGCCTCGAAATATTCGCGGTGCTCCCCGTCGGTCACCTCGGCGAGGAAGCGATCGATCTCGGCGTTCTTGATGTGGGTGTAATAGTCGACGAATTCAGGCCCGAGCTTTTCGCGGAAGAACGGATCGTCCTTGAGTGCGGAAACCGCATCGCGCAGCGATTTCGGCAGGAGCGGCGCCTTGGTCTCGTAGGGGGTATCGGCGGAGGGGCCCGGATCGAGCTTGCGATCGACGCCGTCGAGGCCCGACAGGATCTGCGAGGCCATGTAGAGATAGGGATTGGCAGCGGGTTCGCCGATGCGGTTTTCCAGGCGCGTCGCCGCATCGCCGGCCGCCCCGAGCACGCGGATCATCACGCCGCGATTGTCGCGGCCCCAGATCGCGCGGTCCGGCGCCAGCGAATAGGAGCGGTAGCGCTTGTAACCGTTGATGGTCGGGGTGGTGAACACGGTGGAGGCGCGGGCGTGGTCGAGCAGGCCGGCCAGGTACGCCTTGCCGAACGCGCTAAGCGGCTCGCCGTCGTCCTTTGCCGTTTTCTTTGCCGTTTCTTTGGCCATGAACTGGTTTTCGCCAGTCGTGCGCGAGACGATCGACTGGTGCAGATGCCAGCCGCTCGCGAACACGTTCGGCAGTTTCGGCCGGCACATGAAGGTGGCGTGATAGCCATGCCGGCGCGCGATCTGCTTCACGGCGGAGCGGAACAGCACCATGTTGTCGGCCGGTTCGAGTCCTTTCCTCGGCGCGAAGGTGAACTCGCACTGGCTCGGCCCGAACTCGACCTCGATCGAGCGCAAGGGCAATCCGAGCGCGACGATGTCGCGGCGCAAAATCTCCAGCACCGGTTCCATCTGATCGAAGCGCTGCTCGGTGAGGTATTGATAGCCGTGGCTGAGCAGGCTCACCGAAGGCGGCGTGCCGGGCTGGCCTGCGTCTTCCGGGCGCATGTGCGGGTCGTCGAGTCTAAAGATGTGGAATTCGACTTCGAGGCCCGCAACGAAATCGTAGCCGCGCATGCCGAGCTCATCGAGCACCTTGCGATAGAGTCCGCGGGTTGCAAACGGCACCGGACGGCCGTCGCCAAAATAGAGATCGCACAGCACCCAGCCCGTCGCCGGCGCCCAAGGCAAAACGCGGAAGGTGGTGGGATCGGCGACCATCAGCACGTCGGCCGCGCCCTCCATCTCCTTCATGCCGAAGCCGCCGCCTGAGGTGAATACCGGAAACACCGTGCGATGCGAGGTGTCCTTGGCGAGCATGGTGGTGGTGATGGAGCAGCCGCTCTCCAGCGAGGCGAGAGCTTCGGCGGCGATGATGGTCTTGCCGCGCAAGATACCGTGCTGGTCGGGAAAGGCGAGGCGAATGACCTCGAGGTTCTTTTCCTCAACGATGCGGCGCATGCGCGTCGCCGCGTCCCTCTGCTCATCCGACCACAGCCCATGACGCGCGACGAAAGTCACTTCTCCGCTCCTCTAGTCGTTCGACGCGAAGCTGCTGCAACATACTCCGCCATTGCGAGCGTAGCGAAGCAATCCAGAGTCTCTCTGCGGGGGCATTTCTGGATTGCTTCGCTGCGCTCGCAATGACGAGGATAGGCCATCACGTTGACTCCGCTACCGTAGGGTGGGCAAAGCGTAGCGTGCCCACCGCGTGCCTATCGTCTGAAAGAAAGCATGGTGGGCACGGCGCTTTGCGCCTTTGCCCACCCTACGGCTTCGATGCACTAAGGTCACTCCGCCGCCGTCAGCCGATGCACGTTGTCGGCAATGTCCTTCGGCACCGGCGCAGTCCATGGCGCGCCGCGGCGGCGCTTGACGTCGACTTCCATCCAATAGGTCTCCCAGCCCCGCGTCGGGCCGATGCCGTCCATGGTCGCCGGGCCCTGAATGCTGCGCGCGTTGGCTTCGTTCAGGAACAGCATCGGCTTCTCGCCACCCGAAACCTTCTCGATCTCCTGCCGCAGCAGGCGGCGATATTGCACGATCGCCTTGTCGCTCTGACCGAGATGCTCCTTGGTGCGGTCCTGGATCGCGCCCATCGATTCCACCGCCCACTGGTCGTGGACGTTGATGTCGGTGCCCATGCCGGTGTAGGTCGCGGTCTGCTGTTCGTGCGGATCGAAGCCGTAATCGTTGCTGCTGTTCTTGCGCGATTTGTAGTCGGGCAGCTCATAGAGCTCGAGCCGCTGCTCGCGCATCTTCGTCTTGTCCACCGGGTTGGTGTAGCTGGTGAAGATCGCGTACCAATAGCAGTTCTCGTCGTCGACCGGCACGTGCCACTGGGTGATCGTCATCTCCGTGCTCATGGGGATGACGAAGCCATGCGGGAAGAGCTGATTGGTGACGCGCACATGGGTGCGCTCCTCGTCGATCTCGCGCAGTGCGATCAGCCTGAGACCGTATTCGGTGTGCTCGACATTGATGATCGGGCGATCATATTCGCGCAGGATTTTGGTCATCGGCAGGTCCGAGCCGGCCGAGGCGCCGCGGAATTGCTTGCCGTAGGCGGTGGAAGTGTCTTCATCCTCGAAGAAGCGGTGCAGATAGGAGGCGTGCGCGGGGTCGATGCCGACTTCGAGCGCCTGCAGCCAGTTGCAGGCCATGTGGCCCTTGAAGGCGAAGGTGTGAGAGCCCGGCGCAACGAAGCAGTCGATCTCCGGGAATGCCGGCGGCTCACCTTCGCCGAGATAAGCCCAGAGGATGCCGCTCTTCTCCACCACGGGATAGGAGCGCTGGCGGATGTTCTGGCAGAGTTTTGAGTCCTTCGGCTCGGCCGGAGTCTCGATGCACTGGCCGGTGGCGTCGAACAGCCAGCCATGGAAGGCGCAGCGCAGTCCGCCATGTTCGAGCCGCCCGAAGGCGAGGTCGGCGCCGCGATGCGCGCAGTGGCGATCGATCAGGCCGTAACGCCCTTGCTCGTCGCGGAACAGCACCAGGCTTTCGCCGAGCAGTTTTACGGGACGGATCGGCCGCGCACCCTCCAGCTCGTCCACCAGCGCCGCCGGCTGCCAATAGCTCCGCATCAGCTTGCCGCAAGGATCCTTCGGACCGGTGCGGGTGATCAGGTCGTTCTGCTCCTGGCTCATCATGGCGCGTGCATCCTTGTGGAGGGCTTTGTTCGCCTATTGAACGAATGGGCGAATTATGACATGCCTTGGAGCGGCAGCAAGCACTATTTTGCAGGATTGTCCCGAAGCCATGCCCAAGCTGAAGCGCAGCGAGAGCGACGAGCGCGCGACGGATTTCGTCGAGAGCCTCGATCGCGGTTTGCGGCTGCTGCAGTGCTTCGGCGCCACGGCCGGCCCGGTAACGCTGAGCGATCTCGCCCGTGCCGCCGATCTGCCGCGCGCCACGGCGCGGCGCATGCTGTTCACGCTCCAGCGAGGCGGTTACGTCTCCGGCGATGGCAAGCTGTTCTCGCTGACGCCGCATGTGCTGACGTTGGCTGCATCCTATTTGCGCTCGAGTCAGATCATCGCCGTGCTTCAGCCCGTGCTCGATCGCATCGCAATCGCGGCGCAGGAAATCTCTTCGCTGGCGGTGCTCGATGGTGATGACGTCGTGTTTATCGCCCGCGGCGGTCCGACGCGGGTGTTTTCGGGCGGATTGGAGATCGGCTACCGGCTGCCGGCCTTCTGCACCTCGGTCGGCCGCGCCATGCTCGGCCAGTTCGACGATGCCGATCTCGCCGCGCGCCTGAATGCGATGAACCGCGAGGCGCTGACGCCGCAGACTGAAACCGATCCGAAGGCGCTGCTCGCGCGCATCAGCGCCGACCGCGCACAGGGCTACTCGCTGGTTGACCGCGAAGCGGAGCCGCATTTCCGCTCGATCTCGGTCCCCGTCCGCCGTTACGACGGCGTGATCGTTGCCGCCATCAACATGGGCGCCCATGTCGACCGCGTGCCCGCTCAGGAGCTGCTCGATCGCTTCCTGCCGCTGTTGCGCGACGGCGCGGAGGCGGTGCGCTCGCAACTTCTGTAGCTTTAGGTGCAACGCAAGCGCGGACTGGGCTGACGCAGAGCCGTCCTACACGCCGCCGTCTGTGCTATAATGCTGTCCAGACAAGATCAGGGAGCACGCCATGCAACACACCATGGTTCCCAGTGATCGCGTCGAGCACGTCGCCGTCTATGGGAGTGACGGCAGCAAGCTCGGCACGATCGAGCGATTGATGCTCGACAAGGTGAGCGGAACCGTCGCCTACGCCGTGATCAAGACCGGCCGGCTGCTCGGCACTCATCACCACTATCCTCTGCAGTGGAGCGCGCTGAAATATGATCCGGGACGTCAGGCCTTCCAGGCCGAGGTGACGCTGGACCAGCTCAGCAGCGGCCCATGCGAATTCGACGGCGACGCGTTCGATTGGGGCGACCGCTCGCGGCCCTATCCGCATCCGCATTACTGGTCGATCTAACCGCGTCGCAGCTCCTGTGGGCGGGCTCCACGCTCGGATCAATTCCGGTTGCGCATCCAGTCGGCGAGGCCGGACAGCGCCTTGTCGAGATCCTGCCGCGCGGCACGATCCGCCACCGTCTCCTCCAGCGCGCCGCGCATGCAGGCCATCCACGCGTCGCGCTCGGCATCGCCGATGGAAAAACCGATGTGCCGCTGGCGCAGCCGCGGATGGCCCTTATCGACCGAATAGAGTCGTGGGCCGCCGGTCCATTCGGTGAGATAGCGCTTCAGCACGTCCCTGATCAGGCCGAGGTCGGCCGCGTGCATTGCGCGGATGACTTTCGCCTCCGGTAGCGTGTCCATGCGCTGGTAGAAGCGATCGACCAGAAGCTCGATCGTGGCGCTGCCGCCGATCCGCTCGAACATGGAGATAGTGACGGTGCTGTCAGTCATCTTTACAGCGCCACGCTGCGCAATCCAAAACTGCGCGCTTCGTTCTGCAGCACCGGGCGCACTGCGTCGATTAGCCGCGCGGCCGCCGCGTCGACGGAGAGGCCCGCGGTATCCACCACCGCCGTCGCGCGCGAATACAGCGGTTCGCGGCTCAAGAGGATGTTGCGCAGCTCGGCCATCGCTGAGCGATCGTCAGCCATTGGGCGCAGATCGCCCTGGCGGCGGACGCGGGCCATGTGCTCTTCCGGCTCGGCCTTCAGCCAGATCGTGTAGAACGACGACAGGATCTGGTCGAAGGTCAGGGGCTCGGAGACGATGCCGCCGCCGGTCGCCAGCACCATCAGCTCGTTGCGCGCGAGCAGCTGCTGCAGCGCCGCCTGCTCCATGCGCCGAAAGCCTTCCTGGCCGTAGAGCGCGATGATCTCGGCGACCGAGAGACCGTTCAGCTGCTCGACCTCCTTGTTGAGCTCGACAAAACTCCAGCCGATCTTCTTCGCCAGCATCCGGCCGAGCGTGGATTTGCCGGCGCCGCGCAAGCCGATCAGCGCAATGCCGCAGAACGGCGCGCGCCGCGGCGTAGACGCGCTGCCGCCGGCGAGCAGGTCCTTGGCCTGCGCGATCTGCGCTGGTGTCGCCTTGCGCAACAGATCGCGAAACATCTGCCAGTCCGGCGTCGGATCCGCCGAGGGAAGCAGGTCTTCGAGATGTGCGCCCATCGCGTCGGAGACGCGGCGGAGCAGCACGATGGAGACATTGCCCTTTCCGCTCTCGAGCTGCGCGATGTAGCGCTCCGAAATTCCCGATACCTTGGCGAGCACTTTGCGCGACATGCCGCGCAGCGCGCGCATGGTGCGTACGCGCTGGCCGAGCTGTTCGAGAAATCGGGATTCGGCGTCGGGACTTTCGGTCATGAGGCTTCTTTAGCGGATGTCCTGCGGCGCGTTTTAATGAAACATAGTGCCTGCTGGCATTGACAGCAAGCCGCTGTGGTGTCTTTCTATGAATTATAATTCTAAATTCGGGGAGACGTCCGTGAGCGAGGGATCCTACAACGCGGTGACCTGGCTGCTCGACCGTAACGTCGAGGAGGGCAGGGGAGGCAAGCTCGTCTTCGACGACACCGTCTCGCAGCTCACCTATGGCGAGCTTCAACGTGAGAGCCGCCGCGCCGCCAACATGCTGCGTCGGCTCGGCGTTCGCCGCGAGGAGCGCGTGGCGATGATCATGCTTGATACGGTCGATTTCCCGATCGTATTCCTCGGCGCGATCCGCGCCGGCATCGTGCCTGTGCCGCTCAACACGCTGCTGACCGCGGACCAATACGCCTACATACTCGCCGACTGCCGCGCGCGCGTGCTGTTCGTGTCCGAGGCGCTCTATCCCGTCATCAAGGACGTCGTCGGCCGCATGCCGGATCTCGAGCATGTCGTGGTCTCCGGTGCAAAGCAGAACGGCCACAAGCAGCTCGCCGAGGAGATCGCCGGCGAGAGCGATCAGTTCACCACCGCCGCGACGCATCCCGACGAGCCTGCCTTCTGGCTCTATTCCTCGGGCTCGACCGGCATGCCCAAGGGCGTGCGCCATCTGCATTCGAACTTGCAGGCGACCGCGGACACCTACGCAAAACAGGTGCTCGGCATCCGCGAGAACGACGTCTGCCTGTCCGCGGCAAAGCTGTTCTTCGCCTATGGCCTCGGCAATGCGCTGACCTTCCCGATGTCTGTCGGCGCCACGGTGATCCTGAACAGCGAGCGGCCGACACCGGCACGCATGTTCGACCTGATGAACCGTTACAACCCCTCGATCTTCTACGGCGTGCCGACATTGTTCGCGGCCATGCTCAACGACGAGACCATGAAGAATGAGCGCGGCGGCAAGGCGCTGCGCATCTGCACCTCGGCCGGCGAGGCGCTGCCGGAGTCCGTCGGCAACAGCTGGAAGGCACGCTTCGGTGTCGACATTCTCGACGGTGTCGGCTCGACCGAGCTGCTCCATATCTTCCTGTCGAACGCGCCCGGCGATATCAAGTATGGCTCCTCGGGCAAGCCGGTGCCGGGCTATGCGGTGCGGCTCGTCAACGAGGCCGGCCAGGATGTGGCTGACGGCGAGGTCGGCGAGCTCCTGGTCGATGCCCCCTCCGCCGGCGAGGGCTATTGGAATCAGCGCCACAAGAGCCGCCGCACCTTCGAGGGACCGTGGACACGGACCGGCGACAAATATGTCCGCGACACTGATGGCCGCTACACCTTCTGCGGCCGCGCCGACGATATGTTCAAGGTCTCCGGCATCTGGGTCTCGCCCTTCGAGGTCGAGAGCGCGTTGATCACGCATCCCGCCGTGCTGGAAGCCGCCGTCGTACCCGAGGCCGATCCAGAAGGCTTGTTGAAGCCAAAGGCCTTTGTCGTGCTGCGCCCCGGCGCAACGACGAACGATCTTCAGGAGATGCTGAAGGAGCACGTCAAGCAGAAGATCGGCCCGTGGAAATATCCGCGCTGGATCGATGTGGTGGACTCGCTGCCGAAGACGGCGACCGGGAAGATCCAGCGGTTCAAGCTGCGGGAAGGGGCGAATTAGTCGGCAACGCGCAACAGGCCGTCATGGCCGGGCTTCACCCGGCCATCCACGTACATCCGCGTTTGAGAAAGAGGTGGATGCCCGGGTCAAGCCCGGGCATGACGACGGAGAAGGACGAATAGAAATGACCCTCACCCCCACCGGCTTCCTCAGCATCGGCGACGCCCGCCTCGAATACAAATGGCTCGCGCCGCAAGCTGCAGATGCGCCCACCATCGTCATGCTGCATGAAGGCCTCGGCTCGGTCGGGCAGTGGGGCGACTTCCCGGACAAGCTTCAGCAAGCCACAGGCGCCGGCATCTTCGTCTACTCGCGCGCGGGCTACGGCCAGTCGAGCAAGGTCGCGCTGCCGCGACCACTCGACTACATGCAGCGCGAGGCGCTGGACGTGCTGCCGAAGCTGCTCGACGCGATCTCCTTCAAGCGCGGCCTTCTGCTCGGCCATTCCGACGGCGCCTCGATCGCGACGATCTATGCCGGCGCGCATCAGGATCATCGCCTCAGCGGCCTCGTGCTGATCGCGCCGCATTTCATCGTCGAGGACATCTCGGTGAAATCGATCGCCGCGATCAAGATCGCCTACGAGTCCACGGACCTCAAGGCAAAGCTCGCGCGCTGGCATCAGGACGTCGACAACGCCTTCTACGGCTGGAACGGCGCCTGGCTCGATCCGAAATTCCGCGACTGGGACATTTCCGAATACCTCGCCTACGTCCGCGTTCCCGTCATGGTCCTGCAGGGCATGGACGACCAATATGGCACCCTGCGTCAGGTCGAGATTGCGCAGCAGGAGTGCTACTGCCCGGTCGATCTGAAAATCATTCCAGGCGCGGGGCATTCCCCGCATCGCGAGACGCCGGCGGCGACGCTTGAGGCGATTGGGCAATTTGCGACAGCGGCCCTGCGCGACGATCAGGGACTGCAAGGACGCGCCGCATGATGGCGGTAGCGGCGTGACACGTCCGAGACCCGAGCGCGCCCGCAACATCGGCGCGGCCTTGGACCAGGCATGAAACAAAGTGCATGTAATGGCTGTTAGGGGCTAGACGCATTCAAAAAGATGCACTATTGTGCATCTAACGCTACGGCGAAAATGCATAATCAAGCTCAGGGGTGTGACCCATGGCCGGGGAAGATCGGCGCCTCGCAGGCGGCGCGACATTCATCGATTTCCAGACTGACCCGTCCCGCTACCGGCATTGGAAGCTTGCGGTCGATGGCGACGTCGCGACGCTGACCATGGACGTCGACGAGAATGGCGGCCTGTTCGAGGGCTATCTGCTCAAGCTCAATTCCTACGATCTCGGTGTCGACATCGAGCTCGCGGATGCGCTCCAGCGGCTGCGCTTCGAGCATCCCGAGGTGAAAGTCGTCGTGATGCGCTCGGCCAAAAACCGCGTGTTCTGCGCCGGCGCCAACATCCGCATGCTCGCCGGCTCCACCCACGCCCACAAGGTCAATTTCTGCAAGTTCACCAACGAGACCCGCAACGGCATGGAGGACTCCTCGGAGAATTCCGGCCAGCGTTTCATCACGGTGGTGAACGGCTCGGCGGCCGGCGGCGGCTATGAGCTCGCGCTCGCGACTGATCACATCATCCTCGCCGACGACGGCTCGTCCGCTGTTGCGCTGCCCGAAGTGCCGCTGCTCGCGGTGCTGCCCGGCACCGGCGGGCTGACACGCGTCGTCGACAAGCGAAAAGTGCGCCGCGACCACGCCGATTTCTTCTGCACCATCGAGGAGGGCGTGAAGGGCAAGCGCGCCGTGCAATGGCGCCTCGTCGATGAGATCGCGCCGAACTCGAAGCTCGAGGCCAAGATCACCGAGCGCGCCAAGGAATTCGCGGCCGCCTCGAAGCGCAAGGGCAGCGGCAAGGGCATCGCGCTGACGCCGCTCAAGCGCCTGATCGACGAGACCAGCATCCGCTACGGCTTCGTCACGGTCGATATCGATCGCACAGCGCGCATCGCCACCATTTCGATCAAGGCGCCGGAAGCGGCGCCGCCGGCGGACATCGACGGCATGATGGCGCGAGGGGCGTCGTTCTGGCCGCTTCAGCTCGCGCGCGAGCTCGACGATGCCATTTTGCATTTGCGCATCAACGAGCTCGAGATCGCCATGCTGGTGTTCAAGAGCCATGGCGACCGCGCCCATGTGCTTGCCAGCGACGCCTTCCTCGAAGCCAACAAGGCGCACTGGCTGGTCAACGAAATCAGGCACTACTGGAAGCGAGTCCTCAAGCGCATCGACGTGACCTCGCGCACGCTGGTGACGCTGGTCGAGCCCGGGTCCTGCTTTGCCGGCACGCTGGCCGAGCTCGTGTTCGCCGCCGACCGCTCCTACATGCTGATCGGCACGCGCCAGGGTGACAACCGCCCGCCGCCATCGATCGAACTGTCCGCGATGAATTTCGGCCCGTATCCGATGAGCCACGGCCTGACGCGGCTTCAATCGCGCTTCCAGGCCGATCCGTCCGACGTGGAGCGCGCGGAGGCGACGCTCGGCACCGCGCTCGACGCCGAGCAGGCGGAAGAGCTCGGTCTCGTCACCTTCGCGCTCGACGACATCGACTGGGATGATGAAGTCCGCGTCTTCCTGGAGGAGCGCGCCAGCTTCTCGCCCGACAGCCTCACCGGCATGGAAGCGAGCCTGCGCTTCGTCGGCCCCGAGACGATGGAATCAAAGATCTTTGCGCGCCTGACGGCCTGGCAGAACTGGATCTTCCAGCGCCCGAACGCGGTCGGCGAGGAAGGCGCGCTGCGCTGCTACGGCAGCGGGCAGAAGCCGAAATTCGATATGACGCGGGTGTAACGACATTCACTGCGTCATGGCCGGGCTTGTCCCGGCCATCCACGTCCCTGGCTCAAGGAAGCAAGAACCTGGATGCCCGGCACAAAGGCCGGGCATGACGGAACGAAATCGCAAGGAGCACGGCCATGAACATGAACATCATGAACGTCGACTACTCGACCAAGATTCCGAACAACGTGAATCTCGCCGAAGACCGCCAGGTGCTCAAGGCGCTGGAAGGCTGGCACCCCGGCTACATGGACTGGTGGAGCGACATGGGGCCCGAGGGCTTCCAGGAATCGCTGGTGTACTTGCGCACCGCCTACTCCGTCGATCCGCGCGGCTGGGCCAAGTTCGACTATGTCCGTATGCCCGAGTATCGCTGGGGCATCTTGCTGGCGCCGCAGGAAGAGAACCGCGTCGTGCCGTTCGGTGAGCACTATGGCGAGCCGGCCTGGCAGGAAGTGCCGGGCGAGCATCGCGCCATGCTGCGCCGCCTCATCGTGATCCAGGGTGACACCGAGCCCGCCTCGGTCGAGCAGCAACGACATCTCGGCAAGACCGCGCCCTCGCTCTATGACATGCGCAATCTGTTCCAGGTCAATGTCGAGGAAGGCCGCCATCTCTGGGCGATGGTCTACCTGCTTCAGAAGTACTTTGGCCGCGACGGCCGCGAGGAAGCCGATGATTTGCTGCGCCGCCGCTCCGGCGATGCCGACGCGCCGCGCATGTTGGGCGCCTTCAACGAGGCGACGCCGGACTGGCTGTCCTTCTTCATGTTCACCTACTTCACCGACCGCGACGGCAAGATGCAGCTGCACTCACTCGCGCAGTCCGGTTTCGATCCGCTGTCGCGCACCTGCCGCTTCATGCTGACGGAAGAGGCGCACCACATGTTCGTCGGCGAGACCGGCATCACTCGCGTCGTGCAGCGCACCTGCGACGCGATGCGCGAAGCCGGCATCACCGACCCGACCGACATCGCAAAAGTCCGCGCGCTCGGCGTGATCGACCTGCCGACCATCCAGAAGAAGCTGAACCTGCACTATACGCTGTCGCTCGACCTGTTCGGCTCTGAGGTCTCGACCAACGCGGCCAATGCCTTCAATGCCGGCATCAAGGGGCGCTATCACGAGACCCAGATCGAGGACGATCACCAGCTCAAGAACGCCACCTATCCGGTGCTGAAGTTCATCAACGGCGAGATCAAGCTGGTCGACGAGCCGGCGCTGACCGCGCTCAACATGCGCCTGCGCGACGATTACAGCCAGGACTGTGTCAAGGGCATGCTGCGCTGGAACAAGGTGATCTCGACCGCGGGCTACGACTACAAGCTGACCCTGCCCAACGTCGCCTTCCACCGCCACATCGGCGAGTTCAAGGATATCCACGCCACGCCCGACGGCATTTTGATCGACGAGGCCACCTGGGCGAAGCGCAAGGACGAGTGGCTGCCGTCGGCGAGCGACGGCGACTTCATCACCTCCTTGATGCAGCCTGTCACCGAAACCGGCAGGTTCGCCTCCTGGATCTCGCCGCCGAAGGTCGGCATCGACAACAAGCCCGGCGATTTCGAGTATGTGAAGATCGAGTCGTAAGTTTCACCTCTCGCCGCTTGCGGGGAGAGGTCGGATCGCATCGCAGATGCGATCCGGGTGACGGGGTACAGGTGCGTCGACAATCTCGTCCGCGGAGAGGGGCCCCTCACCCCAACCCTCTCCCCGCAAGAGCGGGGCGAGGGAGCGCACCGCCGGTGCCTCACCCTCAACTATCCCATCCGCTCCCCTTGATCCCCGGATTCGCATAGACGATGCCGCCATCGACCGCGATGGTCGCGCCCACCACGTAGTCTCCCGCGCGCGAGGCGAGATAGATCGCGGCGCCCGCCATGTCTTCGTCGGTGCCGATGCGCCCCGCCGGCACGCGCGTTGCGACCTCGTCGCCATGATCGCGCGCAGCGCGGTTCATGTCGGACTGGAACGGGCCCGGCGCGATCGCCGTGACCACGACATGATCCGAGATCAGCTTCACCGCCATGCGCCGGGTCAGGTGAATCAGCCCGGCCTTGCTCGCGGCATAGGAATAGGTCTCCATCGGATTGACGAAGATGCCGTCGATCGAGGCGATGTTGATCACCTTCGCCGGCCGTTCGGCGGAGGCTGCCGCGCGCAAGGGGCCGGCCAGCGCCTTGGTCAGGAAGAACGGCGCCTTCACATTCAGATTCATCACCTTGTCCCAGCCGCTTTCGGGGAATTCGTCGAACTCCGCGCCCCATGCCGCGCCGGCATTGTTGACGAGGATGTCGAGCTTCGGCTCGCGCTTCCCAAATTCGCTCGCCAGCAGCTCGGCGCCGGCGATCGTCGAGATGTCGATCGGGAGCGCGATGCATTCGCCGTCATATCGCGCGGTGAGCTCCTTCGCGGTCTCCTCGCACGGCCCCGCCTTGCGCGCGGTGATGTAGACCTTTGCCGCGCCGGCGCTGAGAAATCCCGCCGCGATCATCTTGCCGATGCCACGCGAGCCGCCGGTCACGAGCGCAACGCGGCCTTTGAGCGAGAACAGATCGTTGAACATGGTGCCTCCCTTGGGTTGGAGGCTGTGTGAGCCGGTGCCCGGGGAGAGTCAAGGAATGCGCCCCCGTCGTCGTCCTGGCTTTCGCCAGGACGACGCCTGAGGTTTGCCGCGACGGCGGAGCTTGACGGCTACGCCGCCGCAATCCGGCGAAAACCGTTCCACATCGCGGTCGCGGCGCCCGAGGTCAGCACCGGCAGAATCCGCCTGTCCTGGTAGTTGCCGTTGAGCGAGACGCGCGGCAGCGCGGTCATGTGGCCGGCGTTCTCGGCGAACAGCATACCGGGCCGCGTCGTCACCGCGGTCTTGAATCCGGCTGCCGCAGCGAGCGCAAATTCGCGCTCACCGGCCGCTTCACGGTCGCCATAGGGATAGGCAAAATGCAGCACGGGGCGCTCCAGCGCCTGTTCGATCCGTGCGCGGCTCATCGCCATTTCCTGCGTGGCGATCTCCTCCGCCTGATTGGCGAGATTGCTGTGGCTGATGCCGTGCGCGCCGATCGTGACCAGGGGATCGGCGGCCAACCTCTTCACCTCGTCCCATGACAGGCAGAGGTTGCGGCACAGCGCTTCCATGTCGACGCCGTAATTCGCGCACAGCGCTTCGATCTCGCGCTTGAGGTCGTGCTCGCCCGGTAGCGCGCGCAGCCAGTCGTGCAAGCGGTCGAACGCCGCCTGCTTGGCAGCGGGCGTCGTCGCATCGAGCCGCAGCTTGGAATGGCCGATTCTGATGTCAATGTGCTCGGCTTTGGCGATCACCGCCTCCAGCGCAATCCACCACAGACGTCCGTTGCCCTCGGCAAAATCGCTTGCGACATAGACCGCTAAAGGCGCGTCAAATTCGCGCAGCACCGGCAGCGCATAGTCCAGATTGTCGCGATAGCCGTCGTCGAGCGTGAAGGCGGCGAACCGCCGGGCGAACCGGCCCTGCGCCAGCCGCTCATGCAGCTCGTCCATGCCGACGATGTCGATGTCGCGTGAGCGCAAATGGCACAGCGTGGCGCGCAGGAAATCGGGGGTGACTTCGAGATGCCGGTTCGGCTGGAACGCAGCCTTACGGGCCGGCCGCACGTGGTGCAGCATGAAAATGGCACCCACACCCGACAAGAGCGGGCGCAGCAGGTGATGAGCGCCGCTGAAATAGAGCGCTTCCAGCCCGGCGCGGATGACGTTGTTGCGGAGTTGTTTCATTGCAGGCTGGCAGACCCCCGGGCATTCCGCCCACAACTTACGGAAGGACCCTTGAAGAAAAAGTTATTCCGGTTGTCCACGCAGGGCCTCCACAAGGGCACCATTTCCGGTTTGACAGCCCGCCAAGGGTTTGTTTTGTCTCCGGTTCCAGAGTTCGGGTCGTCGAATGCAGAAGCTTTTCAGGTGGGCCAGCAAATGGTGGCCGGGGCTGATCCCCCTGGCCGTCATGTGGGGATTTGCGGCCTGGAATAACACCTTGCCGGTCGAGGCGGACTTGGCGGCCCGCAGCTCGGCAGCGCTGAAGGATACCGTTCTGGACAAGACCCGGATCGCGGTCGACGGCCGCGACGTCAGCCTGGCCGCGGACGCCTTCTCCGAGGAAGGGCGCCGGGACGCCGTGACGGCGGTCGAAACCGTCCCCGGTGTGCGGCTGGTCGACGACCGGACCCGCCTTGTTCCCGAGGCCAAACCCTTCGTCTGGAATGCCGAACGTGACGTGGTGCGGGTGACCCTGTCGGGCTCCGCGCCGCTGCCCTCGATGCGGGCGCGGCTGACCGAGGCGGCGCGCAAGGAAGTCGCCGGCGTCGAGGTGACCGATCAGATGGGGCTGGCGCGCGGTGCGCCGCCACGGTTCGAGGCCGCCGCGACTTTGCTGCTCGACCAGATCGGCAAGCTCAAGGACGGCAAGCTCACGATCACAGACACCAAGGTCAATCTGTCGGGCATGGCGCGCGAGCTCGGCGGTCGCGAGGCGATTGCGGCCGCGCTGAAGAACCTGCCCGAGGGTTTTTCGATCGCCGCCAACGATGTCAAGGCGCCGCCCTACATTTTCCAGGCCTACAAGGATCCGGTGGCCGCGACGGTGACGCTGACCGGCTACGTCCCGGACAAAACCATCCACGCCGCGATCGCAACCAGCGCCTCGCGAAAGTTCTTCAACGAGAAGGTCGTCGACAATCTCAAGGCCAGCATCGGCGCGCCCGGCGCCTTCAACACCGCCGTGGTCGCAGCGCTCGGCGCGCTGTCGCGGCTGTCCACCGGCACACTCGTGGTCTCGGATCGCGAGGTGAAGCTGTCGGGCGATGCGCTCTATGAAGGTGCTGCCAACGACATCCGCGCAGGGCTCGGCAAGGACTTTCCGAAGAATTGGCAATACAAGCCGGAGATCACGGTGAAGCCTGCGGCAGGCCCGGTCGACGGCACGGTGTGCCAGCAATTGTTCTCGGACCTCCTGGCCAAGGGCAAGATCCGCTTCGCGGCGAAGCGCGCCGACATCGATCCGGATTCCGCCGGCATTCTCGACCATCTGATCGAGACGGCGTTGCGCTGCCCCACCACCAATATCGAGGTCGTCGGGCATACCGATGCCGACGGCGAGGACTCCTTCAACCAGGCTCTCTCGGAGAAGCGCGCGCAGGCGGTGATCGATTATCTGGTCAAGGCCGGCCTGCCCGCCAGCCGCTTTGCTGCGGTCGGCCACGGCAGCACGCAGCCCCTCGCCGGCAACGACACCGACGAGGGCAAGGCGCAGAACCGCCGCATCGAATTTCTGGTGAGGTGATGATGCCCTACCTCGTCTCGTTCCATATGGGTTGGCTGATCGGCTCGCTGCTGCTGGGCTTTTGCATGGGCTGGATCTCGGTGGTCCAGCGCGGCAACGGCACCTCGAAGGTGACCGCGCGGTGGCTTGCCGCCCTTGCCGCGGGTCTGGTCGCAGCTTCGTTGTCACATGTGGTCCCCGGTCGTTTCGGCTACTGGCTCGACCTCGGCCTGATCATGTTCGCGTGCTATCTCGTGGGTTGCGCCATCGGTGCATGGCTACGCGACCGGGTGGTCTCGCGAAGCGCGCCGCCGGCTGCCCTGTGACATTGCCGTGCACCCTCACTCCTAGGGATGGGTGGCCGGCGCGCCCCATAGATTGACGCCGGCTTAAGCCGTGACGGAACATTGTGCGGTTGAAATCATCAAAACTTCATGGCGTCTGCGCAGGATTGCCAAGGGAGATTCGCGTCAAGCCTTGCCGCCGAAAGCGCCAAACCGTGCATCAGGAGCCCGCAACCCTGCGTAAAATATTGAAGGCACGTGTTTTTGTTCGAATTGGCGAATTCCACTTCGCCCGAAAACGCGCTAGTGGAAGGGCAGGGGGCATGCGCGATGCCGAAGCCGGCGGCGAGGGGTCGTTGAGTGCCGGTGCGTCGTCCGCCTGTCTGCCGGCCAACCTGGCCGCTGAAGCGTTGTTCGAGGTCTAGATGCTGGAAGCCATACGCAGGGCGACGACGTTTCTGCGCCAGAAGCAAATCCTGCATAAGCTTGGAGTTGTGATCAGCGTCGCGGTCATCGGCATCGCTTGCTATGTGCTCTACCACATGCTCCGCGGCATCGATCGCAACGAGGTTCTGGAGGCGATCAAGAGCACCGAGCCGAGCCAGATTGCGATGGCGGCGCTGTTCGTGGCTGCGGGCTATTTCACCCTGACCTTCTACGACCTGTTCGCCACGCGCGCGATCGGGCATTCCCACGTGCCCTACCGGATCAACGCGCTCGCCGCCTTCACCAGCTATTCAATCGGCCACAATGTCGGCGCCAGCGTCTTCACCGGCGGCGCGGTGCGCTACCGCATCTATTCGGCCTATGGGCTGAACGCGATCGACGTCGCAAAAATCTGCTTTCTCGCCGGCCTGACCTTCTGGCTCGGCAATGCCGCCGTGCTCGGCCTCGGCATCTCCTACCATCCGGAGGCCGCCGCCGCGATTGACCAGCTGCCGCCCTGGCTGAACCGGACGCTGGCGATGATGATCATCGTGGGGCTGGTTGCCTATGTGGTCTGGGTCTGGACCCAGCCGCGGGTGGTCGGCCGCGGGCCCTGGACCGTGGTGCTGCCGGGCGGCCCGCTGACGCTGCTCCAGATCGCGATCGGCATCGTCGATCTCGGTTTCTGCGCGCTCGCGATGTACGTGCTGGTCCCGGACGAGCCCAATCTCGGCTTCGTTGTGGTGGCGGTGATTTTCGTCTCGGCGACGCTGCTCGGCTTTGCCAGCCATTCGCCGGGAGGTCTTGGCGTGTTCGACGCCGCCATGCTGGTCGGCCTCTGGCAGATGGACCGGGAGGAGCTGCTGGGCGGGATGCTGCTGTTCCGCGTCCTCTACTATCTGTCCCCCTTCGTTCTATCTGTAATCTTGCTGACGTTTCGCGAAGTTATCATCGGCGCACGTTCGAAGCGCTTGCAGCAGGCGGCGCTCAAGCTCGATCCCGGCCCTGCGCGTGAGGCCGCTTATGTGAGAGAGCGCAGCGACAGCGGCGCCTGAGCGGCGCAAGCCTTTAAGGAGAAGCCCTCCCCGATGGCGATTGACGCCCCATCTTCTCCCAACACCCAGCCCTGGTCCGATCGGCTGCGGCACTCGACCATCATCCTGATCGCGGCGGCGCTGGCGCTGTCGGTGGTGGTCTCGCTCGGCGAATTGTCGGCGCTGCATGCCGCGATCGTGTTCCTCTGCATCGCAGCCGCGGCGCTGATCCCCTGGCGGCTGCACGATCCCACAGCCTCGCGCGACGACGTCAGGCGCATCAACCCGGTCGAGAGCGCAGCGGTGGCCGCCGTCGTCGCCGGCATGCCGGATCCTGCGGTGCTGCTCGACCGCGCCGGCCGCGTCATTCATCTCAATGCCGCCGCCGCCCAGCTCGCGCCGGCGCTGCGCAGGAACGAGCTCGCCCAATTCGCGCTGCGCTCGCCGGAGATCATCACGGCGTTGCGCGAGGCGATCGCGACCACCGAGCCGCGCCGCGCGACCTATCTCGACCATGTACCGGTCGATCGCTGGATGGAGCTCATGATCACGCCGGTGCCGGTGCCGACCACCTTCGGCGGCGCCGACAAATGCATGCTGATGACCTTCCACGACCAGACGCCGCTGCGCCGGGTCGAGGAGATGCGGGCCGACTTCGTCGCCAATGCCAGCCACGAGCTGCGCACCCCGCTTGCCGCGCTGTCGGGCTTCATCGACACGCTCCAGGGCCAGGCCAAGGACGATCCAAAGGCGCGCGAGCGTTTCCTCGGCATCATGCACAATCAGGCCACCCGCATGGCGCGCCTGATCGACGATCTGCTGTCGCTGTCGCGGGTCGAGCTGTCGGCCCATGTCCGCCCCGACACGCTGGTCGACCTCTTGCCGATCATCCTCCAGGTCGCCGACGGGCTCGAGCCGCTGGCGCGGGAACGCCAGGTCGATGTCGAGACCCATCTGCCGGAAGCCCCCGTGATGATCGCGGGCGACCGCGAGGAGCTGCTTCGCCTGTTCGAGAACCTGATCGAGAACGCGCTCAAATACGGCGCCTCGGGCGGACGCGTCATCGTGTCGCTGACGTCAAGCGCGGCCACTGATGGATCTCAGGAAATCCGGGCCATGGTCCGGGATTTCGGTCCGGGCATCGCACCGGAGCACCTGCCCCGGCTGACCGAGCGTTTCTACCGGGTCGACGTCGGCGACAGCCGCTCGCAGGGTGGAACCGGGCTCGGATTATCGCTGGTGAAACATATTCTTAACCGTCATCGCGGCCGGCTCCTGATCGAAAGCGTACCCAAACAGGGCGCCACTTTTACCGCTTGTTTTCCTCAGGCCAGACCTCCGGCATCGACGTGAAAATCGAGCGATTCCAATCGCTTAAGGGTGTCATCCAGCTGTCACGAAACCTTCGTAAAAGCACAGCCGACCGCTCTTAAAGGGGCGGCGCGGGGAGCGCGATCGGGCGCGGATGGCGCTTCGCTCCCCTGTATGGAGACCAGCATGAATTTCCTCAAAACTATCGTCGCTGCCGGCTTGGTCGCCGCATCGACGACGGCGGCGTTTGCAGCCGACATCACGGGTGCCGGTGCGACATTCCCGTTCCCGATCTATTCGAAGTGGGCTGACGCCTACAAGAAGGAGACCGGCAACGGTCTGAACTACCAGTCGATCGGCTCGGGCGGCGGCATCAAGCAGATCCAGGCCAAGACCGTGACCTTCGGCGCCAGCGACGCGCCGCTCAAGGCCGAGCAGCTCGAGAAGGACGGCCTCGTCCAGTGGCCGATGGTGATGGGCGCCATCGTTCCCGTCGTCAACCTCGAGGGCGTGAAGCCCGGCGAACTGGTGTTCGATGGCGAGACGCTGGCCAACATCTATCTCGGCAAGATCACCAAGTGGGACGACGCCGCGATCAAGAAGCTCAATCCGAACGTCAAGCTGCCCGCGGAGGCGATCACCGTGGTCCGCCGTTCGGACGGTTCGGGCACCACCTTCAACTTCACCAACTACCTCTCCAAGGCCAGCGCGGATTGGAAGAGCAAGGTCGGTGAGGGTACCGCGGTCGAGTGGCCGGTCGGCGTCGGCGCCAAGGGCAACGAAGGCGTGTCGGGCAACATCAGCCAGACCAAGAACTCGATCGGCTATGTCGAGTACGCCTATGCCAAGCAGAACAAGCTGACCTACACCGGTCTCGTCAACAAGGCCGGCAAGCCGGTGCAGCCGACCGTCGAGGCCTTCCAGGCCGCTGCCTCCAACGCCGACTGGGCCAAGGCTCCCGGCTATTACGTCATCCTGACCGACCAGCCCGGCGACAAGTCCTGGCCGATCACGGCGGCGACCTTCATCCTGATGCACAAGTCTGCGACGGACAAGGCTGCCTCCCAGGAAGCCATCAAGTTCTTCCGCTGGGCGTTCAAGAACGGCGGCAAGGCGGCTGAAGAGCTCGACTACATCCCGATGCCGGACAGCGTCGTCCAGCTGATCGAGAAGACCTGGGCTGCCGAGATCAAGAGCTGAAGCGAATGGCCCGGACGCGCTGCAGCGTGAAACGCTGTTGCGCAGCGCCGGGACCGACAAGAACCGGGCCCCGGATCAGCGTCGCGCCGCTTCGCAGCTCGCGCCGCATCCGGGGCACAACTCCGGCAACAAGCGTATATAGAACGGGTACAGGGGATCGGCGTGGCAGAGATGGCTGTTCAGAGCGATGTAATCGACGACGCCGGACCGTATGACCGCGCCAAGGCCTTGAGCGCGTTCAAGCTCGGCGACGTCACCTTCTACTGGATCACGCGGCTTTCCGCGATCTCGGTGCTGCTGATCCTCGGCGGCATCATCATTTCGCTGATCGTCGGCGCCTTCCCGGCGATCAAGGAATACGGCCTGTCGTTCCTGTGGACGCAGCGCTGGGCGCCCTCGGCCGATCCGCCCGTGCTCGGCGCGCTCGGGCCGATGTACGGCACGCTCGTCACCTCCTTCATCGCGATGCTGATCGCCATTCCGGTCGGTCTCGGCATTGCGATCTTCCTCACCGAGCTCTGCCCGCAATGGCTGCGCCGCCCCATCGGCATGGCGATCGAGCTGCTCGCCGGCATTCCCTCGATCATCTACGGCATGTGGGGCTTCTTCGTGCTGGGCCCGTTCCTGGCCAACACCTTCCAGCCCTTCATGATCAGGGTCTTCGACGGCGTCCCGGTGCTGGGGGCGATCTTCGCAGGTCCCCCGTCCTATCTCAGCCTGTTCAATGCCGCGCTGATCCTCGCCATCATGGTGCTGCCCTTCATCACCTCGATCTCGGTCGACGTGTTCAAGACGGTGCCGCCGGTGCTGAAAGAGGCCGCCTACGGCGTCGGCTGCACCACTTGGGAAGTCGTCCGCAGCGTGGTGATCCCCTACACCCGGGTCGGCATCATCGGCGGCGTCATGCTGGCGCTAGGCCGCGCGCTCGGCGAGACCATGGCGGTGACTTTCATCATCGGCAACTCGTTCCGGATCTCCTCGTCGATCTTCGCGCCGGGCACCACGATCTCGGCGGCGATCGCCTCCGAGTTCGCCGAGAGTGACGGCTTGCACCAGTCTGGCCTGATCCTGCTCGGCCTGCTGCTGTTCGTGCTGACGTTCTTCGTGCTCGCGGCCGCGCGGCTGATGCTGCTGCGCCTGGAACAGAAGGCGGGGAAGTGACATGAACCCGATTTACGCACGCCGCCGCCGCACCGACATCGTCATCCGCGGGCTCTGCATCGCCGCCGCCGCCTTCGGCGTCACTTGGCTCGCACTGATCCTGATCACGCTGCTCTACAACGGCCTTAGCGGCCTGAACCTCCAGGTCTTCACTGAGAACACGCCGCCGCCCGGCGCGTCCGAAGGCGGCCTGCTCAACGCCATCGTCGGCTCGCTGATCATGACCGTGCTCGGCGTCGGCATCGGCGCGCCGCTCGGCCTGTTCGCCGGCACCTATCTCGCCGAATACGGCCGTAACGACAAGCTGACCTCGGTGATCCGCTTCATCAACGACATCCTGTTGTCGGCGCCCTCGATCATCATCGGCCTGTTCATCTACGGCGCCGTGGTGGTGCCGATGCGCGGCTTCTCGGCGATCGCCGGTAGCCTCGCGCTCGCCGTGATCGTCATCCCCGTGGTGCTGCGCACCACCGAGGACATGCTGCTTCTGGTGCCGAACGCGCTGCGCGAGGCGGCCTCCGCGCTCGGCCTGCCGCGCTCACTGGTGATCAAGCGCATCGCCTACCGCGCCGCGCGCTCCGGCCTCATCACCGGCGTGCTGCTCGCCACCGCCCGCGTCGCCGGCGAGACCGCGCCGCTGCTGTTCACCGCGCTGTCGAACCAGTTCTTCAGCCTCGGCCTGAACAAGACGATGGCCAACCTGCCCGTGACCATCAACAATTTCGTGCAGAGCCCCTACGCCTATTGGAAGCAGCTCGCCTGGAGCGGCGCACTGCTGATCACGCTCACCGTGCTTGCCCTGAACATTGGCGCCCGCATCCTCGGTGCCGAGAGGACCGCAAAATGACCGACCTGTCCGTATCCGTGAGTTCCAACGGTCACCTGGCCTCGCATCCGCTGCCGGAAGCGCCCGCCAAGGTGACGGTGCGCAACCTCAACTTCTATTACGGCGAGCACCACGCGCTGAAGAACATCAACCTGACGCTCGGCACTAACCGCGTCACGGCGTTCATCGGCCCGTCGGGCTGCGGCAAGTCGACCCTGCTGCGCATCTTCAACCGGATGTATGACCTCTATCCGGGCCAGCGCGTCACCGGTCAGCTGATGCTCGACCAGACCAACATCCTCGATCCCAAGCTCGACCTCAATCTGCTGCGCGCCCGGGTCGGCATGGTGTTCCAGAAGCCGACGCCGTTCCCGATGACGATCTACGAGAACATCGCCTTCGGCATCCGCCTCTACGAGAAGATCTCGAAGTCCGAGATGGACGACCGGGTCGAGAAGGCGCTGCGCGGCGGCGCGCTGTGGAACGAGGTCAAGGACAAGCTCAACGCCTCGGGCCTGTCGCTCTCCGGTGGCCAGCAGCAGCGCCTCTGCATCGCCCGCACGGTCGCGGTGCGGCCTGAAGTGATCTTGTTCGACGAGCCCTGCTCGGCGCTCGATCCGATCTCGACCGCCAAGGTCGAGGAGCTGATCCAGGAACTGTCCGAGAACTACACGATCGCGATCGTCACCCACAACATGCAGCAGGCGGCGCGCGTCTCCGACAAGACCGCCTTCATGTATCTCGGCGAACTGATCGAGTTCGACGACACCAGCAAGATCTTCACGTCGCCGAGCGACCGGCGTACGCAGGATTACATCACCGGCCGGTTCGGCTGAGGAGACGGGAAATGGGTACTGAACATACCGCAAAGGCCTTCGACACCGACCTCCAGGAGCTCACCCGCCTGGTCGCCGAGATGGGCGGCATCGCCGAGCGCATGATCGTCGATTCCGTCGACGCGCTGATCCGCCGCGACGTCGCGCTCGGCCAGCGCGTCGTCACCACCGACGCCGAGCTCGACGCGCTGCAGAAACGCATCGAGGAGCGCGCCGTGCTCACCATCGCCCGCCGCCAGCCGATGGCGGTGGATCTGCGCGAGATCGTCGGCGCCATGCGCGTCGCCACCGATCTCGAGCGCATCGGCGACCTCGCCAAGAACATGGGCAAGCGCGTTGCGGCGCTGGAGACGGACTTCCATCCGCTAAAACTGTTCCGCGGCCTGGAGCACATGACCGACCTCGTGCAGCAGCAGGTCAAGTCGGTGCTGGACGCCTATGCCGCGCATGATCTGCCGGCGGCAATGGCGGTGTGGAAGGGCGACGAGGAAGTCGACGCCATCTGCACCTCGCTGTTCCGCGAGCTCCTCACCTACATGATGGAGGATCCGCGCAACATCTCGTTCTGCATCCATCTGATGTTCTGCGCCAAGAACATCGAGCGGATCGGTGACCACGCCACCAACATCGCCGAAACAGTGTTCTACATGATCGAGGGTCAGGCGATCACCGACAAGCGGCCGAAGGGCGATATGACGACCTTCGCCACGACAGTACCGAATACCTGAGGGAGCGACGACAACATGGGCGCACGCATCATGGTGGTTGAGGACGAGGAAGCTCTCACCGAGCTTCTCCGTTACAACCTCGAAGGCGACGGCTATGACGTGGAGACGGTGATGCGCGGCGACGACGCCGACACCCGCCTCAAGGAACACATCCCCGATCTGATCGTGCTCGACTGGATGCTGCCGGGACTATCAGGCATCGAGCTGTGCCGGCGGCTGCGCACCCGTCCCGAGACCAAGCAACTCCCGATCATCATGCTCACCGCGCGCGGCGAGGAGAGCGAGCGGGTGCGGGGTCTTGCGACCGGCGCCGACGACTACATCGTCAAGCCGTTCTCGGTGCCGGAGCTGCTCGCGCGCGTGAAGGGGCTCTTGCGACGCGCAAGCCCGGAGCGGCTCGCCACCGTGCTCGCCTATGGCGACATCGAGCTCGATCGCGACAAGCGCCGCGTGGCGCGCTCTGGCCGGCCGATCGATCTCGGCCCGACCGAATATCGCCTGCTGGAGTTCTTCCTGGAGCATCCCGGCCGCGTGTTCTCGCGCGAGCAGCTGCTCGACAGCGTCTGGGGCCGCGACATCTATATCGACGAGCGCACCGTCGACGTCCATATCGGCCGCCTGCGCAAGCTGCTCAATCTCGGCCGCGAGCAGGACCCGATCCGCACAGTCCGCGGCGCCGGCTATGCGCTGGATGATCGGTTTGCGAAGGCGGAGCAGACGTAAGTTAGGCGGTGTTGCTTTAGCAGGCGGCTGCCACACTCTCACTGTCGTCCCGGACAAGCGTAAGCGCAGATCCGGGACCCATAGCACAGGGAGTGATTGTTGCGCTAAAAAGGTAACTCCGAGTCCCCGTAGCCACAGCTTGCGGTGGCTGTGGGTCCCGGATCTACGCGCGCTTGAGGCGCGCTTGTCCGGGACGACATCGGATTTGTAGAGCCGCGATCGCACGACGGCTCATTTCTGGTCTCAGAACAAACTCACCGCGTGCTCGGCTTGGCCGGCGCCCGCCGGCGATCCGCGGCCGGCTGATAGGCGACGCGCGAGTGCTGGGCACAGTAGGGCAGGCCGGACAGCGCCCTGCCGCCGCAGAAGAAGAAATCCGGGCTCGATGGATCGCCGACCGGCCAGTGGCAGGTTGCCTCGTTCAATTCCAGCAGCGACAGCCGCTGGCTCATCGGCACCACGTTGTCGTAGGTGACCGGTTCGGCCTCCACCTCGACCTCGAAGGCCTGCGCCAGCGCGGTGTTGCCGCGCGAGATCGGCCGGGTCACCCGCATCATGTGCTGTGCTGGGCGCGCCTTGCGCGGCCGCGGCGCGGCCGAAGATGGGCTCTTGGCGCGGCCCGACAGGCCGAGCCTGTGCACTTTGCCGATCACGGCATTGCGGGTCACATTGCCGAGCTCGGCCGCGATCTGGCTGGCCGAAAGTCCGGCCTCCCAGAGCTTTTTCAGCTGCTCGACGCGATCGTCGGACCAGGTCAAAACCGTCATTGCACCCTTTCCCTCGCTGCGCGCCACCATCCTGGGGCCTCACAGCGAATGCCTAAGCCTTGAAAAACCCGTGCCGCCAGAATCCCTTAAGGCTCGCCGGGCGCGCTACTGACGCCCGAACGTTTACGCCGGTACATGAGGACTTAGAGGATCAGAACCGCTGCACGAGATGTCGTATCTGACAGGCCAAACGCTACAATATGGCGTGACTCCCGCGCAAGAGTCCGCCGACTCGCTTCCACATGTTCCGTGGTGAAAACCCCGCAAAATCGGCACCGCAAGACTACGGATTCAGCGTTTCGCGAGGCTTTCCAGGCGGCATTGACACCGGTCTTGCCAGGCATAAGATACTGCCGCGTGCCGCCCTTAAAAGGCGGCACGTTTCGTTTTCCGGACCGGTCAATGGTGCGCTGCGCAAGGCACGCCAGGCAGGTCTCAACATTCAAATGCAACATCCAAGTGATGGTCATGACCAACAGCGCCGCGCCGCATCTGCTTCCTGTTTTCGCCAGGGCCGACCTTGGTTTCGAGCGCGGCGAAGGCTGCTGGCTGATCGCGGCCAATGGCGATCGCTATCTCGATTTCACGTCGGGCGTTGCGGTGAACGCGCTCGGCCATGCCCATCCCGTGCTGGTCAAGGCATTGCAGGAGCAGGCGACCAAGCTCTGGCACATGTCGAACCTGTTCCAAAGCCCGGACGGTGAGAAACTGGCGGCGCGCCTATGCAGCGAAAGCTTCGCGGACTTCGTGTTCTTCTGCAATTCCGGCGCCGAAGCGCTGGAATGCGTGATCAAGGTCGTGCGGCGCTATCACGCCGCAAAGGGCCATCCCGATCGCTATCGCATGATCACCTTCGAGGGTGCCTTCCACGGCCGCACGCTGGCGACGCTGGCTGCGACGGGCTCGGCAAAATATCTCGAAGGTTTCGGCCCGCCGATGGACGGCTTCGACCAGGTCCCGCATGGCGATATCGAGGCCGTGAAGAAGGCGATCGGTCCGCAGACCGCCGGCATCCTGATCGAGCCGATCCAGGGCGAGGGCGGTGTGCGTTCGTCGACACCCGCCTTCCTCAAGGCGCTGCGTCAGCTCTGCGACGAGAAGGGCCTGTTGCTCGCGTTCGACGAGGTGCAGACCGGCATGGGCCGCACCGGCGATCTGTTCGCGCATCGCCGTTTCGGCGTCACGCCCGACGTGATGTCGCTGGCGAAGGCGCTCGGTGGCGGCTTCCCGATCGGTGCTTGCCTTGCGACCGCGGAAGCGGCCTCCGGCATGACACCCGGCTCGCACGGCTCGACCTTCGGCGGCAATCCGCTCGCGATCTCCGCTGCGAACGCCGTGCTCGACGTCATGCTCAAGCCCGGCTTCTTCGACCACGTGCAGAAGATGTCGCTGCTGCTCAAGCAGAAGCTCGCCTCCGTGATCGATCGCCATCCTGATATCGTCAGCGAAGTGCGCGGCGAGGGTCTCCTGATCGGCATCAAGGCAGTCGTGCCTTCGGGTGATCTCGTTGCCGCCTTGCGCCACGAAAAACTGCTCACCGTCGGCGCCGGCGATAATGTCGTGCGCTTTCTGCCACCTCTGATCGTCACCGAAGCCGAGATCGAGGACAGCATCGGGCGGCTCGAGCGCGCCTGCACGGCGATCTCGTCCAGTCAGACCAAGCGGGCGGCAAGCTGATGAGCAAGTCGCCAAAGCACTTCCTCGACATCAACGAGCTCCCGCTGTCGGAGCTCAAGCGCATGCTCGCCGCATCCTCCGCCATGAAGGCGAAGCAGAAGGCGCATCAGCCGGTCAGGCCGCTCGAAGGCAAGACACTGGCGATGATCTTCGAGCGCCCCTCGACGCGGACGCGGGTGTCGTTCGACGTCGCCATGCGCCAGCTCGGCGGCGAGCCCATCATGCTCACCGGTGCCGAAATGCAGCTGGGCCGTGGCGAGACCATCGCCGACACCGCGCGCGTGCTGTCGCGCTATGTCGACGCCATCATGATCCGCATCCTCAATCACGAGGCGCTGCTGGAGCTTGCGGCCTATGCGACCGTGCCCGTCATCAACGGCCTGACGCGCCGTTCGCACCCTTGCCAGGTGATGGCCGACCTCATGACCTACGAGGAGCATCGCGGTCCGATCGAGGGCAAGACGGTGGCCTGGACCGGCGACGACAACAACGTGCTGGCGTCCTGGGCCCACGCCGCCGAGCGCTTCAAATTCCAGCTCAACGTCGCAACGCCGCCGGAGCTCGCCCCGAAAAAGGCGATGCGCGACTGGATCAAGACGACCAATGCGCCGATCGTGCTCGGCACCGATCCGGAAGCCGCGGTGCGCGGTGCCGATTGCGTCGTCACCGATACCTGGGTGTCGATGGGCGACAAGGAGGGCGAGCACCGCCACAACGTGCTCAAGCCCTACCAGGTCAATGCCAAGCTGATGTCGTTGGCCAAGTCCGATGCGCTGTTCATGCACTGCCTGCCCGCCCACCGCGGCGAAGAGGTCACCGATGACGTGATCGACGGCCCGCAATCGGTCGTGTTCGACGAGGCCGAAAACCGCCTGCACGCGCAGAAGGGCATTCTGGCCTGGTGCTTTGACGCGGTGAAGTAGGCGGGGGCGGATCTGGATCGTCGTCCTGGCTTTCGCCAGGACGACACCGAATTTGCAGGATCGTGTGCAATCATAACTGCATCCGGAACACGCCGCCTCGCACCCCTTCCAATCCGTCACCTCCGACCCCAGATAGAGCGCCATGGTTTTCCAATCCCCTGACATGAAAACCGGGCTAGAAGGCCCGGTCCGCGCGCCATCAGCAGTTCCGATCGATGACGCCGTGCTGCCCTACGAGGTCGATGCGCTCGACGTGCGCGGCCGCCTGGTGCGGCTCGGCCCGGCGCTCGATGACATCCTCACCAAGCACGATTATCCCGCCCCCGTCGGCAAGCTGCTCGGCGAGGCCATCGTGCTGACGACGTTGCTCGGCTCGGCGCTGAAATTCGAGGGCCGTTTCATCCTTCAAGCCCAGACCGACGGTCCGGTATCGTTCCTGGTCGTCGACTACATGGCGCCGGATCGCCTGCGCGCCTATGCGCGCTTCGATGCTGCGCGCCTCGGTGACGCCAGGGATTCAGGGACGCTGCTCGGCCGCGGCCATCTCGCCATGACCATCGATCAGGGTCCCGACATGAGCCGTTACCAGGGTCTGGTCGCGCTCGACGGTGGCGGCCTCGAAGAGGCCGCCCACGAATATTTCCTGCGCTCCGAGCAGATCCCGACGCGCGTGCGCCTCGCGGTCGGCGAGGAATGGCGCAGTAGCGATGGCGGCAAGCATCGCTGGCGCGCCGGCGGCATGCTGATGCAGTTTTTGCCGAAGGCGCCGGAGCGCGCGCGGCAGGCCGATTTGCATCCCGGCAACGCGCCCGAAGGCACCGAGGTGCACAGCGTCGCGGAAGACGACGCCTGGGTCGAGGCGCGCTCGTTGATCGAGACCGTCGAGGACGTCGAGCTGATCGATCCCGAGCTGTCCGGCGAACGGCTGCTGTTCCGCCTGTTTCACGAGCGCGGCGTGCGCGTGTTCAATCCACAGGTCCTGAAGGCACAATGCTCCTGCTCGCGCGATGCGGTGGCGTCCATGCTGAAGAGCTTCTCGTCCGACGATCGCGCCGCGATGGTCAAGGACGACAAGGTCGTGGTGACCTGCGAGTTCTGCTCGTCGGTCTACCAGTTCACGCCGCACGAGGCGGGCGTGGAGAACGCGTAGGCCTCCATTTCCCGTCATTGCGAGCGCAGCGAAGCAATCCAGAAATGCATCCGCGGTGTCAGTCTGGATTGCTTCGTCGCAAGGGCTCCTCGCAATGACGAGTTTGCGGCACGCTCGCCCGTCATTCTCGCTGTCATCGCCCGGCTTGACCGGGCGATCCAGGGCGGATTCAACCGCTCGTCGCAACACTCCGTGTATCGCTCACCCGTAACAATTGGTCGAGAGTTTCGGCGGGTGTTTTCCAGCCGAGCGTCTTTCTGGGCCTGGTATTGAGTGCGAGAGC